>Ga0315547_1000004_pt1 | contig 397650 bp, 363 predicted proteins | sample SalMarSW160240MG_2_FD_202542 | JGI IMG/M metagenome (GOLD analysis project Ga0315547, IMG submission 202542) | Salt marsh sediment microbial communities from the Plum Island Ecosystem LTER, Massachusetts, United States - Salt Marsh Sediment SW1601-240 ... | reverse complement strand
GAGCGACTTAATAGTAGATTTTATTTCCAGGATTTTATCATATGAGTTCTAAAAGAAGTAGAATAAGAAAAACCTTAATTTTTCTAAATTCCATTTTTCTTATAATCATCATCATTTTTACTCCGCTTGCTTATTATATATTTAATTTAGACTATTATGAAGATCTATATGAAGACAATGGAGTGTATTATAGTTTAAATAAGGATGATGTTTTAAAAGTCACGCTAAAAATATTTGAATTTTTTAAATACAGGGAAGAATTGAGACCTGTGGATTATGACACCCAGGTAAGGTTTAGTGATGAAATAAAGAGCGAAGCTGCTAATTTTAGTGATGATGAAATAAGGCATCTTGAAGACGTCAGATCACTGCTGTTAAAGATATTTGTCCTGTACTGTGCATGTATTCTTTTGTTTATTATAACAACCTTTTTTATCATAAAGATAAAAACAGGTATTTTTTTAAAAGACCTGGGAACAGTATTTATGATTTCTTCTGGGTTAGTGCTGTTTTTTATTTTATTATTATATTTGCTGGGAAATAATTTTCCGGTTTTATTTGATAATTTTCACCGGCTGTTTTTTCCACAGGGAAATTATTCATTCCTTTCAGGGTCACTTATAATCACTATTTTTCCTTTTGGATTTTTTTATGATTTTTTCTTAAGAATAATATTAAGTTCGGCTGTTCTATCAGCTATAATACTGGCTGTGGGCATAATTTTAATAACAGTTTATAGATTTAAAAAGCATTCGACCGACGGGAGATGATAATAAGTTGATCAATAAAAAGAGGCTTTTAAAGACATTTATTGAACTAGTAAGTATAAAAAGTCCATCCAAAAATGAGAAAAAGATAGTCGGTTATGTAAAAAATAAGTTAAAGGATCTTGGCCTTGAAGTGAGTATTGACAGATGTGGCCAGAGATTTGGCAGTAATGCCGGGAATATAATAGCTGTATATAGAACTAAAAACCCGTCTGGAAGCAGACCGATTTTTTTGACTGCACATCTTGATACAGTGAAAGTAGCGGGTGATATCAATCCGGTAATAAAAAATGGGAAAATATATAATGAAGACAAAGATACTATACTGGGCGGTGATGATAAAGTAGCTGTAGCAGCGATTATTGAAATATTAAATGTAATCAGGGAAGAAAAAATATCCACAGGTGATATTTATATCATGTTTACTATTTCTGAAGAAATAGGTGTGCTGGGGGCAAAAAATATAAATATGGATATGGTTGATGCTAAATATGGATTTGCCTTTGACAGTGACGGAGATGTAGGGACAATAATAAACCGGGCGCCGTTTCATAATTCAATTATTGCCCAGTTTAAAGGAAAGGCGACCCATGCTGGCATAGAACCAGAAAAGGGGATTAACTCAATCAGAGCTGCATCAATAGCTATTTCAAATATGAAAATGGGTAGAATAGATAATGAAAGCACATGTAATGTCGGCAGGATAGAAGGCGGGGTGGCTACCAACATAGTACCTGAGAACACCAGGGTGGAAATGGAAGCCAGGAGCTTAAAATCATCAAAACTAAATTCGATAACAAAAAGAATGATAGATGATTTAAAAAAAGGTGCACGGGATACAGGTGCTGGCTTAAAATATAAAGTAGTAAGGGAATATGACGGGTTTAAAATAAATAGTAGTGAAATCCCTATGAAGGTAGCAAGAAATGCGCTAAAAAATTTGAATATAAAACCAAAGATAATGTCTTCTGGCGGCGGTAGCGATATTAATATATTTAATTCAAAAGGGAAAATTGCAGTTAATCTTAGTGCCGGGGTAGAGAATATCCATACAGCTAAAGAATTTGTAAAAATCAATCAATTGGAAAAGCTTGCCCGGCTTGTACTGAACATATGTAAGACTGTGATAAAATAAAAATATTATAAGGAATTTTAAAATTTAAAATGGAACTATATGAGAAAAAGATAAAATCAAAGAAGATTTTCAGCGGTAAAATAATTAAATTATACCTGGATAATGTAATGCTTCCCAATAAAAAAATCACCACCAGGGAAAAAGTCTCACATCCTGGTGCCGTGGGCATCGTACCGGTAAATAAAAAGCGTGAGGTGGTGCTGGTAAAACAGTTCAGATATCCGGTAGGAACTGCTTTGCTGGAAATACCGGCAGGAAAGATTGATAAGGGTGAGGATCCAAAAGACTGTGCGGAAAGAGAGCTGCATGAAGAAGTGGGAGCAGTAGATGGCAAGTTAATACATCTGGTGACCTTTTACACATCCCCCGGCTTCGCAGACGAGATATTATATCTTTATCTTGCAGTAGATTTTGAGAGAAAAGAAAATAATTTAGACGATGACGAGTTTTTACATGTTTATGAACTGGATCTGGAAAAAACTGTTGCACTTATAAATGAAGGCAAGATAAAAGATGCCAAGACTATTATTGGGATCCTTATGGCCAGGGATTATTTAAGTAAACAATTTAAGATTGGAAAAAAAGATAAAAAATAAAAATATAGACCGTAGTATAGACAAATATATGGAATATATAAGATTTGAAAAACTACTACTTCCAAACACTGTAAATTCCTACACAAGAGACCTGAAAAAATTTAAGAGTTTTTTAAAAGAAAGTAATATAACAAATTACACCGAGCTTAAAAAAGAGCAGGTATTAGATTTTCTTAAATTTTTACATATAGATCAATCAGAATCATCCATTGCAAGAATATTGTCAACCCTTAGGAGTCTTTATAAATTTTTAGTTAGGGAGGAAATATGCAGAAAAAATCCCTGGGTCCAGATAAGCAATCCTAAAAAGCCGAAAAAAATGCTGGAGGTTTTAAGTATAGATGAAGTTGAAAGATTTCTTGATAGCATACCAAGTTCTACAAAACTAGAATTAAGAGACAAAGCCATGTCTGAGTTAATATATTCCTGCGGTTTAAGAGTGAGTGAATTAATAAATTTAAGGCTACAGGATATTGATTTTGAAGAGGAATTAATAAGATTTATAGGAAAAGGCGATAAGGAAAGAATAACTCCGGTTGGAAGGAACGGACTGCTGTATTTAAAAAAATATATCAGGACAAGCAGATACAAGATAGAACAGGAGCATAAATCAGATTATGTTTTTTTAAATAAATACGGGAACAAAATGACAAGACAGGGATTTTGGAAGATATTGAAAAAATATGCCAGAAGAATAAACCTTGATAAAAATATATACCCTCATATATTTAGACATAGTTTTGCAACCCATATGATCCAGAATGGGGCTGATTTAAAGACAGTGCAGGAACTTTTGGGCCACAGCAGTATTTCTACGACTGAGATTTATACCAGTCTAAATAAAAGTTATATAAAGGAAGCATATTTTAAATACCACCCGAGAGAAAGACTATAACTTATTAATAATGATTATTGGCTGCATATAATATTGCAAATTTAATAGATTTTGGTAAGGTATATGGTCAAAGAATAAGAGGTTAGCTTATATGGCAAATTTAGGACAGTCAATACTTAATTTTTTGAGGCAGCTGGCAATATGGGCTCCGGGACTGGTCATGGGAGTTGTCATACATGAATATGCTCACGGTTTCATAGCCTATAAAAACGGCGATTCAACTGCAAAAAACATGGGCAGGCTTACTTTAAATCCTATCGCCCATATAGATTTATTTGGGACTATACTGCTGCCTTTGTTATTAATACTTATAAATTCAGGTATTATTTTTGGTTATGCGAAGCCTGTACCTATTAATCCAGGTTATTTTAGAAATTACAGAAAGGGGCTTAGGTATACATCACTTGCAGGCCCTATGTCAAATCTCATTTTTGCTTTTACGGTAGGCCTTCTTTACGGTCTTTTTTATTTTATTTTTTTCAGGGTTACAAACGGCCAGCTAATGTCTGATAGTCTGGGATATAAAACATTTGAACTTGTGAGCCAGATATTTCAGGGTGCCATATATATAAATATTTTTCTGGCAATATTTAATTTTATACCTATACCTCCTCTAGATGGTTCAAAGATAGTCGCTTCTTTCCTGCCCGATGAAGTTATGTTCAGATATCTGAGTTTCGGAAGGTTTGGATTCATAATCATTTTTTTATTTCTATTTTTAGGTGGAAGAATATTCTGGAGTATTATTTCTCCGGTATTTAATTTTATTTATAACGGCTGCGTCTGGTGGCAGTATTTAATTTAACAGCCGAACATAAACAGGAGATTGATTAAATGAAAAAGAAAATGCTGACCGGTTTCAGACCTACCGGGAAATTACATCTGGGTCACCTGCACGGGAACATAATCAAAATGATAGAAAACCAGAAAAATTATGAAAACTTTTTCTTTCTGGTTGACTGGCATGCATTATCAACAGAATATCAAAATACAAAAAATATAAAATCGGATTTGATTGAATGTGCAGTGGATTTAGTAGCCCTGGGGATAGATCCCGACCTGACTCATATATATCGGCAGTCAGATATTCCCCAGATTTCAGAACTTACACTGTATTTTTCAATGATAACTCCTCTTTCCTGGCTGGAAAGGTGCCCTACATATAAAGAACAGATGAAAGAATTGAAGTCAAAAGACCTGTCAACGCTGGGATTTTTAGAATATCCGGTACTAATGGCAGCTGATATACTTATTGTAAATTCAGATATAATCCCGGTAGGGGAAGACCAGCTGCCTCATCTTGAGATCACCAGAGAAATTGCGCGCAGATTTAATTATTTATATGGTGATTATTTTACCGAACCAAAGGAAATGCTTTCAAAATCGACCAGAGTTCCGGGAACAGATGGAAGAAAAATGTCCAAAAGCTATAACAACGCAATATTTTTATCAGATGATTTTAAGACCATCAGTAAAAAAGTAAGAATGGTGATAACCGATCCAAAAAGGATACATCTTAAGGATCCAGGGCACCCTGAAGTATGTAATATCTTCGATTTTTATAAGATCTACAGAGAAAAAGAAATAGGAGAAATTGAGCAAAGATGCAGAGATGGAAAGATAGGGTGTACCCAATGTAAAGACGAGCTTTCAGAGATCATATTTAAATCATTGGAACAATTCCGTGAAAGAAGAAACAGCATTAAAAAAGATATAAATTATATTTATGACATACTTGAGGACGGTAAAAAATATGTCACAGAGATAGCAGGAAAGATAATATCCGACGTAAGAAAAAAGATGGGTATAGATTAGATTGAATAACTGTATAGAAAGTAAAGATTATTTAATAGAGTATAATAAATTCAAAGGTCCGATATATCTGCTTTTAGAGTTAGTACAAAAGAAAAAAGAAGATATTTATAATATAAGTTTAAGTACCATAACCAGTGATTTTATTGACCATGTCAAAATAAATAAAAATGTATTATTTGATACACTCTCAGGGTTTATTCATACTGCTTCTATCTTAATGGAGATAAAATCAAGGTCACTGATTCCCTCAAAAAGAGATGCTGAAATCAATGGGGGAGATAAGATTGATACCGATATATTAAAGCAAAGAGAAGAAGATTACAGAATCTTTAAAAAATTATCAAATTATTTTAAAAGCCTTTATGAAAAAGAGGCTTTATATTTTGTAAGAGAAGCGCCAGTAGAAGATAAATTCTTGAAATTATTCCCGGATTTTACCAGGAATATAAATACTGGTGAATTATGCTCTATTGCTTCTAAACTGATCAAATACAATGAAGAAATATTTAATTTAAGTGAACTGTATGATAAAGGTATCAGCATAAGCATTTTTGAAGAAATGGATAGGATAAGTAAGATATTGAATTCCAGAGATAGTATTAATTTTAAAGAACTTACTTTAGGATATAGTAGGGTCATTGATAAAATAATTAGTTTTTTATCCATATTGGAGCTTTATAAGAAAGAGGCTATTGATATCATACAGTTTGAAAATTTCGGAAACATAATAATTAAAAAAATATGATGATGATATGATGAGTAAAGAAAGAAAAGAAACCGGCAGGAGCAAAAAAAATACCAATTTAGACTTTTTTAATGGAGACCAATGGGTAAAGTCATGTATGGAAGGTATACTCTTTATATCAGAAGGAGTAGTAAAGGCAAGTGAAATATCTTCCGTTCTGAAAATAAAAGGAAAAAAAGTTTATGAAATAATAGGTCTGTTGGAAAAAGAATATGCTGATAATGATAGAGGTTTTATTCTTAAAAGAGTGGCAGGGGGTTTTAGATTATATTCTAATCCCGCATTAAATGATGTATTAATAAGGTTTGCTAAGTCAAATATACGTACACATCTTTCACAGGCCGCACTTGAAACCCTTGCAATAATATCCTACAGGCAGCCTGTTACCAGGACTCAGGTTGCTGAGATAAGAGGTGTCAGGACGGACAGCGTAATATTAACCCTGGTAGATAAGGGATTGATAAAGGAGGCAGGAAAGCTAAAAGAACCCGGAAGCCCCCTGCTCTATAAGACTACAGATAAATTTCTGGAGCTGCTGGGCATAGATAGTATAAAAGATCTTCCGCCTCTTGAATTTATGAAAGAAAATGATGAAGAAAAACAGGATTAGGTTAAACCCGCATGGTATTTCTAAAATATCTTTTATAATAATCTTAGTCTTAATACCGGGATTGATAGTGTCGTCTTGCTGCTACCTGCCATTAAAAATCCAAAACGGCGAAACCAGCAGACAGTATATTAAGGAGGAAGAACCGTCAGAAGAAACAGAATTTACCGGGGTTCCTGACGCCAGACTTATAAGCAATATTAAAGTATCAGGGCAGGCTATAGATTTAGACATAAACGGCAATTATGCCTATCTTACAAACGATCTGGGAGTTCTTTATATAGTAGATATCAGAGACAAAGAAAATCCTTCTATAATTGGAAAGTGTCCTGGAGTAGATTCTGCTAATATTGTTATTGTCAAAGAAGATTATGCCTATATTTCTTATTATGTTTACCATAAAGATGATAATGATGATGAATATACTGACTGTGGTTTTTATATCGTAGATGTAAATGAAAAGGATGACCCCAGGTTATTGTATAACTATAATACCGGCGAGGGTAATATAAAATCCGTAAACGGCCTTTTTATTGAGAGTGATTATGTATATATCAGTACATCTGTTATGGAAGAAGATTTAGAAGTAAACAAGCTTGAAATAATAGATATATCAAATAAAAAAAATCCCATAGCTGCCGGCAGTTATGAAATGGATGGTATACCGTCAGGAATATGGATAGAAGATAATAAGGCTTATATTAATGTAAATTACTATGATTATCAGAAGAAAGAATATACAGAAATAAGCAGGCTTTATATAATAGATGTCGAAGACAAACAAAAGCCCGGACTTGCAGGTTCCTGCAAGGTATCATCAAATGCATGGGGAGTATACATACTTGGAAATTATGCCTATATATCAAGCTGGAAATGGGATAGAGAAAACGAGAAATATATTGAGAGCATGTTGCAGGTAATAGAAATAGGAGATGTATCCAGCCCGGAAGATGTTGGAGGTTGCGAGATCTTAGGAGGGGCATGGGAAATGGATGCTGCTGACAGTTTTATTTATATTTCAAGTCTGTCGGGAGGTATATATGCAATAGATGTTTCAGATGAAAGTGAACCTTTGATTGTAGACAGCCTAAAAACTTTTGGGATCTCTTGTGACATAACTATAAACGGTAACTATGGTTATGTAGCTGATGGAATGGAAGGGATGTCTATAATAATGCTGTCAGGTCAATATTCAGAAGAAGAAAATATTTTTGTAGAAAGCGGCGATAACGAAAACTTCACCCCGGAAGCAATAATCGAAATATTCGGAGATACCCTGGATGGATATTATCAAACTGAAATACCTGTTTATCTGTCTGCACTAAAAACTTATGATATTGATGGAGATGAATTGAAATACAAGTGGATGATCGATGATGAAGAATGTTCAGATGAGGATTCTTTTTATTATTATTTTGATCAGCCTGGTGAATATAAAGCAAGGTTGATTGTCAGTGATGGACTGGAGGAAAGTGAGATTTCTGAATTTATAACAGTTAAAGAAAACATCCCGCCAGTGATACCAGAAATCGAACACACATTTACGGTAGAGATAGAATATATTTTAATCAATAATGGTACCGAAAGTTTAAAGGATATTGAGTGCTTTATGAGAATACCTCAGACCTATCAACCATTTCAAATAGTAAAAGGATATAAAGCCAATATTGAAAATACTTCAGAGGTTTTTGATAATGAGTGGAATTTGCTTGCTCATTTTGAGTTTGAAGACGATTTATTGGGAGGAGAAAGTCTAACCGCATCTATAGAAGCTGATGTTACCGTATCTGAATTCTTTTATAAAGATTATGACATTATCATCAATGATTATGATATAGAGGATGAAGAAATGGAAAAATATACTTCAGACGATCTCTTTATAGACTCAGATAACCCGATAATATACAATACAGCAAAATCGTTGATAAGAAATGAATCCGACCCTTTAATAATAGCTGAGATCCTTTATAATTTTGTTATTAGAAATCTTGATTATGATTATCGGCGTGCAGCAGACAGAGAATATGAACTTCTTTATGCATCGGAAATACTCCAGAGAGGTGCCGGAGTATGCGCAGATTATGCAATACTTTATACCGCACTTCTAAGGTCGGTAGGAATATCGGCCAGACTTTCAGCAGGAATACCAGTATATACTATTCTATATGAATGGGATAAAGAAATAGATATAGGACATGCCTGGGTTGAGGTCAAGATCCCTGATTACGGATGGGTTCCGATTGATATTACTGTAGAGGATGATTTTATGGCTGGAAATTATTACCTTAATATTACCACAGAAAGGGGACCTGGGTATTTATATGAAAGTACGACTATGGATTGGAGCAGTTATTATTATGACGGTTTTTCTTTTTTATGGAGCGGCTCAGATATTCCTGATACAGAGCAAAAGTTTTTGTTCCGGGTAGTTGATTTAAGCCTTGTAGACATAGTGATTGATTAAGAAGAAAAAACTTATCCAAATCACCTTTTTGTATTTTTCAGAAAAAAATCATTGGTAATTTCATCAATTTTATCTTCAAGATCTTTTAAGTAGATGTCAATGTCTTTTTTATATATTCTTCCGGTTTTTAGAGAATCCCTTTTACTGGATATCTCTTTTTTTAAGTTGGTAATCTTGTATTCAAACTGCTCGTAACTTAGACCCTCGGATACAATGGATTTTCTTAACCTGCCTATCTCTTTCTGAAGATCTCTGTGTTTTTCTCTTAGGTAGATTGCAATGCCTATTATTATGCATGAAAGAATTGCAATTATTGAAATATACCCCATATCAATTAATATTATACAGTTTTACATAAATAATCTGAATGTTTTTGTATCTTATAATAAAGATTATGTAATAATAATTAAAGATTAGCATTAAACCTGCAGAGAAAAATATTATATAAATATAAGATTTGGATACAAACTATGCTATAATAATAAACCTATAGGATTTCTATAATATGTCTTTTATTTAAAAAGAAATCGTTTCTTAAAAATGATATTTCTGGTATACAACATAATAATATCTTTTTTGTTACTGATATTCTTTGTCAACTATTTTGTTAATTTTCTTTATTTCAAGGACATATCAAATTATAAAATAACGCAAAAAATTAAGAAAAAAAATCCTCTTATATCGATCCTGATACCTGCAAGGAACGAAAAAGAAAATATTAAAAAATGTCTGGATTCTCTTATAGGGCAGGATTATAAAAATATAGAAGTATTAGTCCTTAACGATAACTCAACAGACAATACAGCAGAAATAGTCAAAGATATTGCAAAGGATTATAAATTTTTGAAATTAATCAGGGGGGAACCCTTAAAGAAAGGCTGGACAGGTAAAAACTTTGCTTGCTACCAGTTGTTTAAAAAGTCAAGGGGAGAATATCTTTTTTTTACTGATGCTGATACTGTCCATGAAAAAAATTCTGTTTCAAGTACAATAGCATGCCTTTTAAAAGAAAAACTTGATATACTTTCAGCATGCCCCAAGCAGATGATGAATTCATTTCATGAAAGAATGGTAATAGGACTTACAAATTTTCAGTTATTAATACCCCCTATGATTTTTATAAGAAAATCAAATATTCCGGTATTCGGAAGTGGGATAGGAAGTTTGATGCTGACGCGGAGAAAAAGTTATATGGCCATAGGAGGGCACAAAAGGATCAAGGGGAGCTGTATTGAAGATACAAGCATTTCTAAATTATTCATAAAAATGGGCTACAAGTTTATGATATTCAATGGAGTAAAAATATATTCAACAAGTTTATATAAAAATTTCAGGGATATATATGATGGATTCTGCAGGATATTTATGGGAAATTTCAATAATAATAAGATTTCAGTATCATCGATTATTTTAATTCTTTTTATATTTTTCCTGTTGCCTTTTGTTTTGCTGGCAGCAATATTTTTTATCGACTTTAATTTTGACATATTATTCAATGTAAATCTGGCCTTATTATCTTTCCAGGTATTGATTATTTTATTGACAAGAGCTATGGCAGTATTAAAGATAAATGGAAAGATTTATGATATATTCCTTCATCCTATTTCAATATTTTATATGATTTTTATGGATCTGGCGTTGATATTTAGAAAGAGGAGTGAGCCCAGCATCAGCTGGAAGGGAAGATTATACACGCACTCTTTGGATTTTATAATTAAATCATAAAGATATGTATTCTGAGAGAAATCAAATATTAAAAGGTAATTTAAATAAACTGCTGTTCAAATATGCTGCACCTGGGATATTAGGTATATTGTTAGGTTTCCTGTACGTTATTGTGGACACTATATTTGTAGGAAGGGGAGCGGGCTCACTTGCAATAACCGCACTTTCAATTGCATTACCTATACTGATAGCAATGATGGCTGTAGGCCTGATGATTGGGACAGGTTCTGCTTCAATTATATCTCGATCACTTGGAAAAGAAGATAAACAGAAAGCAGTAAATGCTGCAGGAAACGGAATAATATTAAACATAGTTTTAAATGTGATCTTTATAATTTTAGGATATATATTCATTGATAAATTACTGGTATTTTTCGGAGCATCTACTGAAGTCTTACCTCTGGCAAAAGAATATCTTATTATTGTATTTCCGGGATTCACTCTTCTATCATTCTTGATAGCCACAAATGATTTTGTCAGGGCGGAAGGAAAACCAAGAGCTTCGATGTATTTTATTGCAATAGGATCATTGCTGAATATCATAATCGACCCTATTTTTATTTTTGGTTTAAAGATGGGTATAAAAGGAGCTGCTATCGCTACCATTATAAGTCAGGTAATAAGTACTGCTCTTATAATCTGGTTCTATATGTCTGGTAGAAGCATTTACCGGTTCAGCATGTCAATGTTTAAGATAAATCTTAGACATATAAGGGAAATATTGGTCATAGGATGCCCTAATTTTTTTATGATGACTGTTGCAAGTGTGGTAGTCCTGATCTTTAACAGGTCGCTTCAATTCTATGGCAATGATATACATATAGCTATTTTAGGAATAGCTTATAGAATGATCGGACTTATTCAAATACCTGTAATAGGAATTTCACAGAGTTTTGCTACCATATCAAGTTTTAATTATGGTGCAAAGTTGTATCCAAGGGTCAAAAAAGTACTTGGTATGACAATAATGTGGACCACAATAATATCATTTCTGGCTTTTGTACCTATGATGTTTTTTCCACGTTTTTTTCTAAGTATTTTCAGCAGTGACAGCGTTCTTATTAATACAGGAATAGTACCTTTAAGAACTTTGATAATATTTTTTCCTCTGGTAGGAATGCATATGGTAATTGCTAGTTTTTTCCAATCTCTGGGGAAAGCAGCACAGGCTCTGATAATCATTACCACCAAACAGTTTTTACTGCTGATCCCGGCCATCTATATACTTCCTAAATTTTTTGGATTATATGGAGTTTGGCTGGCAATGCCTGTTGCTGACTTTTTATCAATATCAATAGCAGTTATCTTTATGTTATGTGAAATAAGAATATTTAATAGAAAGGCTGCCGGAGAAGCCCTTGGAAGTAGTTAAAATTGGTATTATATCAGTTAAATAATTATAATAAATAACTTTTTACGAATGAAAAGAATTGCACTTTTTTCACTTATTATATCTATTTTTTTAGTAGCTATTAAAATAGCAGTTTCTTATTTTACCAATAGTATAGGGGTATTTTCAGAAGTACTGAATAACGGTCTCGATATTGTAACCGCGCTTATAGCTTACATGGCCATAAGGATCTCATTAAAACCTGCTGATAAAGATCATACTTATGGACATGGCAAGTATGAAAATCTGTCTGCTTTTATAGAAATAATAGTAATTTCTGCTTTGAGCTTTTTTATTATTTACAGGTCTATACTAAGGATAGTAAATAGAAATTTTGAATTAAGATTGAACACATATGTATTTATAATCTTAATAGTAGCTATATTTATAAATATAATAAGAGTCTTTTACATAGGAAGAGCTGTAAGGAAATATGATTCTTTTGCATTAAAAGCAGAGTTCATCAACTATTCGAGCGATATTCTGAGTTCGATAATAGTGATAGCGGGATTATATCTGGCAAATATTGGGGTATACATAGCCGATCCCGTAGCTTCTATAATGGTGTCTTTAATAGTTTTAACCTTTAGTATAAGGTTATCAATAAGGATAATAAGAAATTTGCTTGATTATATTCCGAAAGAAATCACAGATAGTATAGCAGAAATTTTAAGGGAGATAAAAGAAATAGAATCCGTTAATAAACTTAAAATACATGAGGTTGGAAATACCAAATTTGTAAATATGGAAATATGTCTAAAAAGAAATCTGTATCTTTCGCAGGCTGAGAAGTTAAAAAAGAAGATTAAAAAAAAGATATTGGGAAGGGTTCCGGGTTCGGAGATAATTTTGGAAACAAAATTTATGCAAACTGAATTTGATATAGAAGAAAACATAAAAGAAATTGTAATGAACAATGAGAGTATAAGAGATGTCCATAATATTTTTATATATAATGTTAAAAATTATATTGATGCTACTTTGCATATAGAACTGGATGAAGATTTAAGTCTTGAAAATGCTGAGAAGTTGACAAAAATAGTTGAAAAAAGGATAAAAGATAAAATAAATAATATCAGTAGGGTGTACATTCACATCGAGGATTTTAGAAGCAGTGAATATTGGAATGATGTTACAGGTGAATCAGAAGATCTTATTTCAAGAATTAAAAGTGAAATATCTCCTTATGTTGATCCTGAGACCTGCCACAATTTTACTATTCTTGAGAAAGATAAACTATGTAATCTGGCATTCCACTGTAGGTTGAAAAAAAGTGTGAGTGTTAAGAAAGCGCACTTTGTAATTACCAGGATAGAAAATGATATAAAGAAAAAATTTAATAATATATGTGGTATATCAATACATGTAGAGCCGCGATAAAAGATATCAGTAAAAGCTTTTAATATATTTGACAAACCAAAATAAATATGTTAAATCATACCAAATATTGATTGCATTAAAAAACAGTAAATCATAATGATTTGATTGGAGGAAAAGTGCTTAATAAAGAAAAGATAGAGAAAATATCAAAATTGATCAGGTATTATATATTGATTTCAACCACTAAAGCAGGTTCCGGCCATCCATCCTCTTCATTATCAGCAGTAGAATTGATGGCCACATTATTATTTGGAGGTTTTTTCAGATTTAGAATTGATAATATAGATTATATAAATAATGACCGGTTGATCTTTTCCAAGGGACATGCTTCACCGTTATTATATTCACTTTGGGCTGCTGCCGGTGTTGTCAGCGAGAAAGAAATGCTGACACTCAGGAAATTTAGCAGCAGGCTTGAAGGACATCCTACACCAAATTTTGAATATGCTGAAGCTTCAACAGGATCACTGGGACAGGGGCTTTCTATCGGTTTGGGTATGGCGCTTAATGCTAAATATATAGATAAGTTACCATATAAGACTTTTGTCCTTTTGGGTGATGGCGAGATAACTGAAGGTTCCCAGTGGGAAGCTATTCAGGTCGCTGCCCATTATAAACTGGATAGTTTAATAGGCATCATAGATGTAAACAGGCTCGGTCAGAGTAAAGAGACGATGTACGGCAGCAGTATCAAGGCTTATAAAGATAGAATATCATCATTCGGATGGGAGACTTTTGCAGTTGACGGTCATAATATTGAAGAAATAGCTGATGCTTATAAAAGGGCACTTGAGGTAAAAGATAAACCGTCAATGTTAATTGCTAAAACTATAAAGGGTAAAGGGGTAAGCCTGCTGGAGGATAAAAACGGTTGGCATGGGAAAGCAATTTCTGTAGAACAGATGGGTGTAGCGCTTAAAGAACTGGGAGAAATCGATAAGGACCTAAAAGGTGAAATCTTAAAGCCTGAGCAGGTGGTTATAAATAAATCAGAAATAAAAAAATCGGATAAGATCTCTATAGGAGGTAATAAAATCGCTACCAGAAAAGCATACGGCAATACTCTGGTAAACATATTTCCAAAATATCCTCAGATTGTAGTGCTTGATGCAGAGGTCAGTAATTCAACCTATTCAGAAATTTTTAGGAAACACTATCCAGAAAGATTTTTTGAGATGTATATAGCAGAACAGAATATGGTGGGTACGGCACTCGGCCTATCCTTAAGGAAAAAAATCCCGTTTGTTTCATCATTTGCTTCATTTCTTACAAGAGCCTTTGATCAAATCAGAATGAGTCAGTATTCCAGATCAAATATAAAATTCGTAGGTTCTCATGTAGGTGTCTCGATTGGGGCAGATGGACCTTCTCAAATGGGGTTGGAAGACATTGCCATGTTCAGGACTTTACTTGATTCTGTAGTCCTATATCCATCGGATGGAATATCAACAGAAAAATTAGTAGAGAAGGCTGCCGAGCATTTTGGTAATGTATATATCAGGACTACCAGAATGGAAACGCCTGTTATATATGATGATAAAGATAGTTTTGAAATCGGTGGTAGTAAAGTCTTAAAGGAAAGTAAAGATGATCAAGTAACTGTCTGTGCTGCAGGGGTTACCTTACATGAAGCATTAAAAGCTTATGATATATTAAAAAAAGAAGATATACTGTTAAGAGTAATCGATCTATATTGTATTAAGCCAATAGATAGAAATACTATTTTAAAAGCTCAGAGGGAAACAAAAGCTATAATAACAGTAGAAGACCATTTTGCCCAGGGAGGCTTGGGGGAAGCTGTAAAAAGTGTTGCTTCAGAAAAAAAACCTGTATTTATGCTTTCAGTAGAAAAAATGCCCAGAAGCGGCGAGCCCTTTGAACTTTTGGAGTATGAAGGAATATCAAGCAATTCTATTATTAAAAAAGTAAAAAGTATAATAGGATAATATTAAATAAAAAATCGTGGCTTATTAAACTTCTTTAACAGTATATACCTTACTGCAGGATCTTAAATCTCTATTCTTTTATATACTTTCTTAATGCTTACCTTTATATTATTAAATAATAATATATTAATAAATTATTTATAAAATAATATGTTAATTTATTTAATTTTATGATAATATATTAAAACAATTTTATGTAATATAAAAATATATTATATATGTAATACAATTGTATATAATAAATTTAATTATATTATTTTTAAAAGTATAAAGTAAGGCGAGGAATTAAAAAATATATAAATGAATTTTCAGTACCCATCATATATTATAATATTAATTTTAGGAGTGATAGTTTCAATAATATTTATATGGCAGATCTGGAAGAATAGAATTTATGCTGATTCCAGAGCAGGAATATTATTGGTAGCAAGCTGTTTAATATGGATGACAGGAAAGACTTTACAGTTATTAAACGGCGATCTTCAAATAAAAATCCTGATGGATAAAATAGAATATATCGGAATAGCTGCTGTTCCTTTGCTATATTTATTAGTCGTACTTCAAAATACAGGTTATAAAAGATGGATAACAGCCAAAAAAACAGCTCTTTTAAGCATTATACCCTTTCTTACCGTGGTCTTTATAATCACCAATGATTTTCATGGATTATTCTGGAAAAATACCATATTAGATAGTAATTCAAATCTATTGGTCCATGAGTATGGTGTGTGGTTCTGGATATGGACAGTATATTTATGTACAGTGATTTTAGTAACTCATTACATCATCATACGTATTTTAAGCTCCAAATTTAGTATTTTAAGTGTTCAATCTGTAGGTATCATTTCTTTATTGTCAATACCCTGGTTTGCATACACTGTACATACTGTAGGGATTAAGCCTTTCAATATTGTAGACATAACACCACTAATCTTGATAATCAGCAGCTCCATAATAATATTAGGATTCCGCCGTTTAAAGATAATAGATATTGTCCCTATTGCACGTGAGAAAGTTTTTGATACCATAAGGGAACATATAATTATACTGGACAGTGATGATCGTATTTTATATATAAATAATCCGGCTAAAAATATTTTTAAAAGTTACACCAGTAATTTTATAGGAAAGCCTATTACTGAGATAATGACTGATTGCAGGAATTACTTTAAAAATATGTCTGGGACCACTAAAATTCAAAGGAATATAATCCTTAAAGGTAAAAAGAGTAAAAAAGAATACAAAATGACAATAAGCCCCATTTTTTTAAACGATAAAAATTTTATAGGAAGAGTGGTATTACTGATAGATATTACTGATCAGAACAAAATGAACAAGTCTTTGCATTATCGTATAAAATTTGAAAATCTTATTGCTACATTGTCCAAAAGCTTTATTAATCTTGAGCTGGATAATATTGATGACGGTATAAAAAATGCTCTTGAGGAAATAGTAAAATTCACCAATACTGATCATGGATATGTATGTATTTTTAAAAACTTTAAAATAAAGACAGGAAAAACATATGAGTGGTGCGATAAAGGTATCAAGTCGCAGTTAAAAAATATAAAGGATTTTTTTGCTGAAGAAATTCCTCTATGGATGAAGAAATTAAATAACCTGGAAATTGTACAGATTCCTGACGTTTCTAAAATCAAGATAAAGAAAAAGAAGGCGAAAAGACTTATCCGGTTACAGAAAATAAAGTCAATTGTATCTGTCCCAATGATATACAATGAATCTCTTATAGGTTATATGGGGTTGGATAATGTGAAAGAAAAAAGGGTCTGGACCAAAGATGATATAAAACTGCTAAAGATCGCTACAGATATCTTTACCAATATACTGGAAAGAAAACAGGCAGAAGAAGAAGTTAGATACCTGATGTTGAAGGATAAATTAACAGGATTGTATAACAGGGCATATTTTGAAGAAGAGATTAAGAGACTTGACACAAAAAGGCAGCTTCCGTTAAGTTTTATTATAGGAGATGTCAACGGATTAAAACTTGTAAATGATGCCTTCAGCCCTAAGGAAGGGGATAGGATATTAAAAAAGACTGCAAATATTTTAAAGAGAAGCTGCAGAAAAGAAGATATTATTGCAAGATGGGGTGGCGACGAATTTTCTATACTGCTGCCTAACACTACTGAAAAAAATTCGGAAGTAATAATAAACAGGATAAGAGAAAAGTGTCTTAAGACTACTGATCAGAAGATACCGCTGAGTATATCCCTTGGCACCTCGACCAAGATAGATTGCGACTGTAATATTAAGACTATAATAAAGGAAGCCGAGGACCGCATGTACAGTAGAAAACTACTTGAAAGAGACACTATATCAAGCTCAATAATCGCATCTCTTGAAACCACGCTTCAGGAAAAAAGTTATGAAACTGAAGAGCACGCCATAAGATTAAGAAAAATGGCTCTTCTTTTAGGACGGGCATTAAAACTTCCGGATAATAAATTAAATGAATTATCACTTCTTTCTACTCTTCACGATATAGGAAAAATAGCTATACCGGATGAAATCCTTACCAAGAAAGGTAAACTTACCAAAAAAGAGTGGGAGATCATAAAAAAACATCCTGAGATAGGATATAATATTTCTTCTTCATCTCCGCAGCTGTCTCATGTATCCGTTGGTATATTATCACATCATGAGCACTGGAACGGTAATGGTTATCCCAGAGGATTAAAAGGTGAAAAAATTCCTCTGGAATCACGGATAATAAATATTGTAGATGCATTTGATGTTATGACTCATGATAGATGTTACAAGAAGGCGGTAAGCATGGAAGAGGCAATAGAAGAGTTAGATAGGTGTGCGGGGACTCAATTTGACCCACTTTTAGTAAAAATTTTTACCAAGGTTTTGGAATAATAATAAAAAACCCCGAGTTATCTTTCGCCATTGCTAGCGCATTAGGCTACTTAAAATCTCGGGGTACATCTTAGAACTTTTCTCAGGGACTTTTCAGACTTTTAACCTACTAATTGTTTTCTTTCGATTACAAATCTAAGTTACTTCTAAAAGTTGCCTCCTGTCCTAAGATGATAAAAAGATATCAAAAATAAAAAATGTTGTCAATAGATTTGGATTAAAATATTAGAAATTTTTAATACTTTTTTAAAATATTTTTAACATTAATAAAATTATTAAAACTGTAGTAAAATATTTTTATATTACTGTTAAATTCTTATTCACAAAATATGATAATTTTTATATAGTTATAAAATATTTTTTAATAACATTTTTAGAAAAATAATTTTTAATTAAAGTTTAAAATGAAAAAAATCAAAAATATAACAGTGATAGGATTGGGACTGATAGGAGGATCACTGGCTTTATCTTTAAAAAATTTAAACAAAAATTTTGTTATTACAGGCTATGATGTTGAAGAAGAATCGATTACCATCGCTAAATACAGAAATATAATTGATCTTCCCGCTGGAAATTACAGAGAAGCTGTTATAAATGCTGATTTAATAATAATTGCTACTCCCATAAGCAATATTATTGAAGTAATGAATAAAATAAAGGAATATCTGAAAAAGAATGTAATAATAACCGATGTCGGAAGCGCTAAGGAAAAGATAGTCAAGAAGGCAGGTAAAATATTACCGAGAGATGTGTTTTTCATCGGCGGGCATCCTATGGCTGGTTCAGAGAACGAAGGTGTATTGAGTGCAACTCCGGACTTATTTAGAAACGCGTTTTACATACTCACTCCTACCGGTACTACAATTTCAGAGCCGCTGGTCACATTACATTCTCTTTTCACCGGGATAGGTGCAAAGGTCATTTCTATGAATCCCAAAGAGCACGATATAAATGTGGCATTAATAAGCCATCTGCCGCATGTTTTATCGACAAGTCTTGTTGATATGATAGATGACAAGCAAAAGGACTTAAAAAATTTATTCAAACTATGTGCGGGTGGTTTCAGAGATATGACCAGAATTGCTGCTGCAAACACGAAAATGTGGCTTGATATAAGTATAGAAAACAAAGATGAATTGATCGAATCCATAGATTTTTATATGAAGTATCTTGAAAATTTTAAAAATAATTTAAAAAAGGGTAATTTGTCGTTTATAAAAAAACATTACGTCAAAGCTCAGAAAGCAAGAATGAATTTACCAAAATATGTTGAAAAAGATATATCAAAATTGTATGAACTTAGAGTATCAATACCTGACAAAGCAGGAGTACTGAGTGAAATCACTATGGCTATAAGCTCTCATGGTATAAATATTGAAGATATATCAATTTTTCACTCTACTGAGTTCAGCGGTGGAGGAATACTGAAAGTTCTTATACAGGGTGGGGACGCAGTGAAAACTGCCAAGGCTGCTATTGAAAAATCGGGCTATGAAGCAAGCATAAAAAAAGTTTTGAGTGAATAAGATGAATATATACGGGGCAAAAAGCTTAAAAGGCGAGATAAAGATTCCAGGAGATAAATCAATTTCGCATAGAAGTGCAATAATATCATCACTGGTCAAAAACAATGTCTTAATAGAAAATTTCTTATTCTGTAAGGACTGTATTAAGACTATTGATATTTTAAGGAAATTAGGGGTAAAGGTTGAAAGGATAGGGGGGAATTTAGTAGTTTTCGGCAGAGGAATTGATAATTATAATGAGCCTGTTGAAATACTCGACGTAGGAAATTCAGGAACGACAATCAGAATGATGAGTGGTGTACTTGCTGCAACAGATTTTATGTCTGTACTAAGCGGTGATAGTTCAATAAACAGCAGGCCTATGGAAAGAGTAATAAAACCACTGGCAAGAATGGGTGCAGTTATAAATGGAAGGGAAAATAATACCAAAGCCCCCATTGTAATTTTTGGAAATCCCGGTCTCAAGGGAACGAAATTTAATTTGGAGGTAGCAAGCGCTCAGGTAAAATCAAGTATTTTACTGGCGGCACTTAATGCCAGTGGTCCAACAGAAATAAATCAGCCACAAATCTCAAGGGATCATACCGAGCGAATGCTTGAATATTTTGGAGCAGATATTTCTTACAACGGTAAACATGTAAAATTAAAACCAGGAAAAGATTTAACAGCGACTAAGATATATATACCAGGAGATATATCTTCTGCTGCATATTTTATAGTTGCGGCTCTGCTCTTAAAACATTCTCACATAATGATAAAAGATGTTGGAATAAACCCTACAAGAAGCTGTTTTCTGGAAATACTAAAGAAAATGGGCGGTAATATTTATATAAAAAATAAAAGAGTTTTTAACAAAGAGCCTGTTGCAGATATCGAGGTTTTTTACAGCAAGCTTAAATCAACAAAAATAGGAAAAGAAAAGATACCCCGCATTATTGATGAAATACCGATACTTTGTGTAGCAGCGGCTGCCGCTGAAGGTGAAACAGTATTAAAAGGAGCAGAAGAATTAAGGTTTAAAGAAAGCGATAGGATTAAATCAATCGTAAGCCAGTTTAAAAAATTAAACGTTGATATAGAAGAAAAAAAAGATGGGATGGTAGTCAAAGGAAGTACTTGTTTTAAAGCAGGTGAAGGTACAGTGGAAAGTTTTGGAGACCATAGAATTGCTATGTCTCTTTCCATATTGTCCTTACTGTCAGCAGGTAAAGTGACTATTCTGAATCCTGATTGTATAAATACTTCCTTTCCAAGTTTCAAATATATTTTAAAGAAATTGATGGTATGATAGTCAAAAGGTAAGTGGATGAATATAAAATTAGGTAGATGAAAGTAAAAAATATTTCTAAAAATATTATAACCATAGATGGTCCTGCAGGAAGCGGTAAGAGTACGGTAGCAAAAATATTGGCAAAAGAATTGAGTTATAAGTATATTGATACTGGAGCAATGTACAGAGCCCTTACACTTCTTGCTGTTCAGAATAATATAGATTATAAAAACCAGAAAGCAATATTGGATATTGCCAGGAATACAGATCTTGAGTTAGACAGTAGTTCTGTAAACGAAAAAGAATATACAAAAGTAAAAATGGATGGAAAAGATGTAACCAATGAAATAAGAAGCAGGGAAGTTGGGTCTGCGGTTTCAATCGTCTCTAAATTATCTGGTATTAGGAAATACCTGGTCAAGGTTCAAAGAGAGCTTACAAGATACGGCGATGCAGTGCTTGAGGGAAGAGACACTGGAAGTGTGGTATGCCCTGAAGCAATATTAAAAATATACCTGAACGCAAACCTGGAGGAGAGGATAAAGAGGAGAGACCTTCAGAACAAAGAAAAGGGCCAGTTTCAGGAAAGGATTATAACCAGGGATGAGATCATAACACGAGATAAAATAGACAGCAGCAGGGAAGACAGCCCTCTTATCGTACCTGAAAACGGAATCGTGATTGATACGTCTTATTTATCAGTAATAGAAGTAGTGGAAAAGATTAAAAAACTTTATTTTGAGAAGATAAATGATAAAAACAAAACACAGTAAAGCATATTTTATTTTATTCAGATTGATACAACTCTTATTAATGTTTTTGTTTAACCTGTTGTATAGAGTAGAGAGGATAGACTTAGACAAAATTCCCAGAAAAGGTAAATTCATATTATGTTCCAATCATATAAGTTACATTGACCCGGTAATAATAGGAGCATATATCCCCAGATGCATATACTTTATGGCAAAGAAAGAACTTTATAATAATAAATTTTTAGGTTCTCTGGTGTTTTTTTTAAACGCATTTCCGGTAAACAGGAGAACATTGGATAGAAGAACGATTTCAACATCATTTGATGTATTAAAAGACGGCAACATACTTGGATTATTTCCGGAAGGTACAAGATCGACGGATGGTGTACTTAGAAAAGGTAAAAAGGGAATGGGATTTATAGCGGCATATAGTAAAACGCCCATTATTGCAGTAGCTATAAACGGAGCCAATAAAATAGTAAAGAAACCTCATAAGAGGATATTTTTTCCTAAAATAAAACTTATTGCTGGAGAAGTAATAGATGTTAAGGATATAGTGAAAAAATACAACAAAAAAGAAGCCATCAGTATAATAGTTGAAAAAACGATGCAGGAGATAGAAAGAATATATAATAAAATAAAATAACATTTTTAAAAATATTGAAAGTAACTAAGACAAAACATTCCGGATATTGTTTTGGAGTAAAAAGAGCACTAAACATAGCCGAAGATATATTAAAAAAAAATAAGGACAGTAAGGTTAAAATTTTTACCCTGGGTTCTATTATTCATAATTCAGGAGTCACAAATGAAATGACCAGGAAAGGATTGAATTCTGCAAAAAAAATAGACGAAATAGAGCCCGGCAGTATTTTTATTATTAGATCTCATGGAATGTCTCCAGAATTAATAAAGGAGTTAAAAAATAAAAATATAAGTATTGTCGATGCCACATGTCCCTTTGTAAAAAAAGCACAGCACAGGGCAATGGAACTAAGCAGTAATAAATATTTTGTAGTGATTATCGGGAGCAAGGACCATCCAGAGGTGGCAGGAATAAAAGATCATGTAATAGGTAAAAATTATGCTGTAGTGGAAAACGAAAAAGATGCTGAAAGTCTTTCGGTAAAAGAGAAAATAGGTGTAGTAGTTCAGACAACACAGACTATTGAAAAGCTAAGGTCGGTCACTAATAAACTATTGGATAAAGCCAAAGAATTATTGATATTTAATACCATCTGCAATACCACTAAAGAAAGGCAGAATTCTACCAGTAAGATGGCGAAAAATGTGGATATGATGATTGTAGTGGGTGGAAAAAACAGTGCTAATACTGTGCACTTAAAAGAAATATCAGAAAAATGTGGTACAGCAACTTACCATATTGAAAATTTCAGGGAAATTGAGACTAAATGGTTTAAAAATGTTGAAAAAATAGGGATCTGCGGCGGTGCTTCTACTCCCGAAAAAGATATAACAGACGTAATAAGAACAATTGAAAAGCTTTGAAGTTTTAAAAGAGATAAAGACATGCAATAATAATTGTATATTCTGTTTTGTCAAACAGCTTCCTAAAAATTTGAGGGCTTCTCTATATATAAAAGATGATGATTATACTCTTTCCTATATGTATGGCAATTTTGTGACCCTTACCAATATTTCAGATAATGATCTAAAAAAAATAATAAAGTACAGATTAGAACCGCTTAATGTTTCTATACACAGCATTAACAGTGCTGTAAGATCGATAATTTTCGGCAGTAAAAAAAGTAAAAAGGCAATAGATAACCTTAAGATTCTTGATAGGTACGGCATAAAAACAAATATTCAAATCGTTCTATGCCCGGGTATCAATGATGGCAGAGACTTGGCTAAGACGCTTTTTGTTTTATTGAATGATTTTACTCATATAAAATCAATAGGAATCGTACCGGTAGGGATTACCAAATTCAACTCTGAAAAAGATTTAAAACCCTGCAGCGGAAAATATGCTAAAAATACCATAAGATCCGTAAATGACTTTAAGATAAAATATAAGCATCTTAAAGCAGATAGAAAGATCTATCTTTCTGATGAATTTTATATTTTAGCCGGTGCTGAACTTCCTTATCATTCTTATTACGGAGATTTTTGTCAGATTAAAAATGGTATTGGAAAAAGTACTTACTTTTTAAAGCAGGTGGGGGATTATATTAAATACAATAGTATTACCGATGAGATCTGTCATAAAAACATATTAGTAGTCACATCGGAATACGGAAAAATCGTCATAGAAAATGCATTAATACTTATCAGGGAAAATTTATATAGCACGAAATGCAGTAACGGTTTGCCTGTAAAAGTATTGGAAATCAAAAATAATTACTTTGGGGGAAATATAAAAGTATCAGGTCTTTTGACTGGTAGCGATATAATATCAGGATTGAAAAAAGAAAGCCTAAACTTATATGAAAAAATAATCATACCTGATAGTATTTTTAATGATGATGATATTACTATTGATGATTATTCTAAAAGAAACATAAAAAGTATTAACAGTAAGATAAAAATAATATCTGAAGAAGGCTTTAGTTTTATAAAAGAATTAGCATCATGACTTTCAATAAAAAAAATATGAATGAAAATATTCCTAAAATTGCAGTTGTGGGAAAGCCAAATGTAGGAAAGTCCACTCTTATTAACAGGATTTGTGGTAAAGCCGAAGCAATAGTGCATCATGAACCTATGATTACCAGAGATAGAAAATATTATAAGTCTGATTGGAACGGTAGGATCTTTTATCTGTTGGACACGGGAGGAATAGACTTAAAATCAAAACAGAGAATGGATGTTCGGGTGTTCCTTCAAACCAAAAAAGCAATTGAGGAATCAGATATTATTATTTTTTTAGTCGATCTAAGAGAACCTGCATCAGTACTTGACGAGGAAATAGCATCAATGCTGAGAAAAACAGACAAAGATATAATTTTTGCCGGAAATAAGGTTGATGACGAAAAGGGCAGCTTTTATATTGAAGATTACCTAAAATTTGGATTCGGATATCCTATAAAAATATCTGCAATGCACGGTAGAAATACAGGGGATCTTTTAGATGAAATCGTTTCTAAGTTCAAGGAGGATAGAGCAGATATAAAGGAATACAGAGAAGAGCATATTCCTGGCATATGTATACTGGGTAAGCCCAATGTCGGTAAATCAACATTATTTAATTCCATAATCAATGAAGAAAGGGCCATAGTAGACGAGGTGGAAGGTACTACCAGGGACAGCATTGATATTATTTTGAACATAGAAGGTAAGAACTATAGATACATCGATACTGCAGGTTTAAAGAAGAGAAGAGCCAGGGAAAAAGATCTTGAATTTTACAGTAAACTAAGGACTATAAGAGCAATAGAAAACTCTGATATTTGTTTGATCGTGGTAGACTGCAGCATGGAAGTAACAGTACAGGACTTAAAAATTTTAGAAATTTGTATAAAAAAGGGTGTAAGTGTATGTATAATATTTAATAAAATTGATTTAGTCGATAAAAGTACTGTTCAGGATTTTATAAAAACCTTCTACCAGAAGATTAAATTTGCAAGCTATATTCCTTTTTTAAAGGTAAGTTCATTGACTAAAAAGGGAGTTGAAAATATTATAGGAATGATAGATGAATTGATGAAAGAAAGAAAAAAGAAAGTAAAAGACGGTGAACTAAATAGTTTATTTAAGGAACTGGAGCAAAAAAAAGAAGGTGTCTTTATTAAAGGAAGGAAGTTTAAGATTAAATTTATAAGACAGTTAAAAACTTCACCGCCTTATTTTTTGGTTTTTTCCAATATGGATGCTTCGAAAAGAGTAAATATAAAAAAATATATTGAAAATAATATAAGAGAAAAATTTGGATTTAAGGGTACGCCTATATATTTTAAATTTAAATATTAAACTATAAAAACAATGTAAGGATGAGGAGAAAAATAATTATAGATGTAATCGGTGCCGGTAGCTGGGGGACTACCCTGGCAGTGATAATTGCCGGAAAAGGATATAATATTAATTTATGGACAAGAAGCAGCTCCACATATGAAGAGATAAAAAGAACTAATAAAAATAAAAAGTATACTGGAGATTTACTGATCCCTAAAAACGTTAAACCTTTTACAGATTTAACTTATGATTTTAGCAATCCTGAAATTGTGATTTTTGCCGTCCCTTCACATGCATTAAGAGAGATACTCAACAAATTTAAGAAAAAACTTGAGGAGAACAGTAAATATATAAAATGTGTTTTGAATGTAGCCAAGGGACTGGAAACTAAGAGCAATCTCAGATTATCGCAGGTGATGAAAGAATGCCTGCCTAAAAGTTTAATCTCAAATATTTGTGTATTATCAGGGCCAAATATTGCTCCAGAGATAGCGAAAGGCCTTCCAAGCGTATCAGTTGCTGCATCTTTTAACATGAAGGTTTTAAAATACATTCAGAGGATGATATCGACAGATAAATTAAGAATATATACCAACCGTGATGTAATAGGTGTAGAAATCGGCGGAGCTGTAAAAAATATTATTGCTATTGCGGCAGGAATTTCTGACGGTCTGGGTTATGGGGCAAATACAAAAGCCTCTCTGGTGACAAGAGGGTTGTATGAACTATCAAAGTTCGGTATAAAACTTGGAGCAAATCCAATTACTTTTTCGGGAGCGGCAGGAATGGGTGATCTTGTGGCGACCTGTATAAGCAGACACAGCAGGAATAGAAATGTAGGAGAAAGATTAGCCAGGGGAGAAAAAATAAAGGAAATAATGAGGAGTATGTATATGGTTGCTGAGGGTGTGAGGACCACTGAAGCTGTTTATAATATTTCTAAAAATTTAGGTATTGAAGTACCTATAACAGAAACTGTATATAAAATAATCTATAGAGACTTAAGCCCTTTGGAATCAGTGAACAAACTTATGACTAGAAAGTTTAAAGCTGAAGTTGAAGATATTTCATAAGCTGAATTCTTTACTAATAATAGTTGTTAACTTAAAATATATATTACGGGACGTGGCGCAGTTTGGCTAGCGCACCAGTATGGGGTACTGGGGGTCGGAGGTTCAAATCCTCTCGTCCCGACCATATTAATTAAAAAAGATGCTATAATAATATAGAATACATCATAAAAAGGTATTTTATAAAATTATATGATTTTGTAAAACATAAATTCAGAAATTATTATAATAGGGAATATAATGAATTCTAAATCAAATAATAAAAAAACAGAATCCATAAAAGAAAAAAAGATTGAATTAGAAGAAGAGGTATCCAGCGATATACTTGATGATATAAAGAAAGTGCCAATAGAAAAAAGCGGACTGGTAGTAATAAAAGGTCCCAATGTTGGTGATAAATTCTTTATAAATAAGTCTAAATTCACTATAGGGAGAATTCCAAAGTCTGATATATTCCTTGATGATATAACAGTTTCAAGAAAACATGCAATATTAAAAAAAACAGGTGAGGATTTTAAATTAAAAGACTTAGGCAGTTTAAACGGAAGTTATTTGAATGGAGAAATATCAGAAGAATCACTGTTAAAAAACGGTGATAAAATACAGATAGGGAAATATATATTTTTATTTTTTCATCACGGTAAGAAGTCTTAAGTGGCCGATAAAGAAAAAGAAAAAAAATACTTTACCATAGGTAAGGCAGTAAAAAAATTAAAAAAATTGTACCCTGATCTAACAGGCAGTAAACTAAGATTCCTTGAATCTGAAGGTCTTATTTCCACAAAAAGAGCATCAAATAAGTACAGAATTTTTTACAAGGAAGATATTGAAAGATTAAACTTCATATTAAAAATGCAGAAAGATTTTTATATGCCCCTGACGGTTATTAAGAAAAAGATGAAATCAAAGGAGTTTAAAGAATTTATCAGCGTTAGTAAATCTTCAGAAGATCTTGAATTGAAATTAGGAGAAGAATTCAAACCTGATTACAGTACGAGAAAATATACCCAGGAAGATCTTAGAAAGAATTTTAAACTTTCACAATCCTCTATGAATGAATTACTGGAAAATGAATTAATAGATTGTAGTAAAGAAAACAATAAATATATTATAAATGCAGAAGATATTGAGATCTTAAAACTTACGGGTGAATTGGCCAAATACGGAATAAAAATAAAGCATTTAAAGCTTTTTGAAAATTTTGCCACACGAAATTCCTCATTTATGCAGCAGATAATATTTCCGCTGCTTATGTCTGGGAAAAAAGGATTTTATAATAAAGCAGCCAGAGAATTGAATAGGTTGGAAAGAATGCTCTGCGACTTTCAGGAACTTTTGGTAAAAAGAGAAAATAGAAGGTTTATGGAAAAATATAAATGATATATGGCGGTTCTTCAGTTTTAAAAAGCTGCGGCATAAAGGTATTTTTCAGTATATTGATCCTTCTTATAGTTGTTTTATTATTTTCCTCTTTTTTATTTTTAAATCCTAATAAAATTTATGGCGATGATCAAAAGGCTTCCTATAATGATAAGATTGATATATCTGCAGAATCTGCTGTAATCTTAAATTATGATACAGGGGATATTTTATGGGAGAGAAATTCCAGCAATTCGATGTATCCTGCCAGTACTACCAAGATGCTTTCATCAATTATTGCTATTGAAAATATAAATGATTTTGACCAGGTAGTTGAGATATCAAAAAACGCAGCAGGAAGAAACCACTCTGCTTTTAGGTTCAGGACAGGGGACAGGATAAGCCTGATAGATCTGTGCAGAGCTTCACTTATATGTTCCCATAATAATGCAACAATAGCACTTGCGGAATATGTTTCCGGCAGTGTAGAGGATTTTGTAGAATTGATGAATAAAAAGGCAGAAGAAATAGGTGCTAAAAATTCTTTTTTTATGAACACAAACGGGTTGGATGACGAATTTCCCGACCATAGATCCACTGCGAGAGATCTGGCAATTATTGCAAGTTACTGCATGGAAAATGAAATATTCAAAGAAATAGTAAACACCAAAGAAGATACAATAATAAAAAATGACCAGGAGATAGAGATCACAAATACAAATAACCTGCTTGATTATGATTCTATAAAAGGGGTAAAGACCGGTTATACAAATAATGCAGGCTATTGTATAGTGCTTTATTCAGAAAAAAATGACCTGAGATTAATAACAGTAATCTTAAACAGCAGTTCTCTGGAAGAGAGAGATAGAGATGCATTAAAACTTCTCAACTGGACCTACGGTAATTTAAAATATGTAAAAATAATAGATTCACATCAGGCAGCCGCAACCACCCCTATTAAAGATAAGGTAGAATTAAATCTTGACCTGTATCCCGAGTCTGATTATGTGGAACTAATAAATATAAATGATGACCAGATCGAAATAAAACAAAATTTATACGGTGATATTGATTTGCCGGTTGAAAAAGAAGATATACTGGGGACTATTGATATTTTTATAAATGGTCAGAAAATAAAAGAACTTAATATGATTTCCAGAGAAAGTGTGGAAGAAGCCTATGTCTATCAGGAATTATCTTCTGACAGAGAACTCCGCACAAGGTTCATAATTGTTATCATATTGGTATTTTACTTTTTAGCAATTCTATTTATAATAATTAGAAATTTATTTATAAAAAAAATGATTTAAATATAAACGGAGGTATTTTAAATTGAGTCTTAAAGGAAACATAAAAGTAAGAATCCTGATTTTTTCATTTTTAATAACCTCATTGGTTATTACGCTTACCTTTACCGGCTGCGGTAAAATTGTAACTGCAGAGCAGGAGACAGCTGCAGAGGAAGAATCTGAAGAACTTGGAGCAGAAGAAGGAGAAGAAGAGGGAAGCCGGACCACTGTAAAAGAAATAACCGGTAACATAAATATTTTCAGCGGTCTTGAGATCACTGATTCGGTAAAAGACGATAGGCCAATAGCTATAATGGTTGAAAATACCACAGATGCAAGGCCTCAATCCGGACTGATTTATGCTGATATAGTATTTGAAGTAGTAGACGAGTACGGGATCACAAGATATGTAGCTGTATTCTCTTCCTATGAGGCGGAAACTATAGGCCCGGTAAGAAGTGCCAGGATATACTATGCAGAAATAGCAAGAAGCCTTGACCCCCTTTATGCGTTATGGGGAACATATCCGGAATGTTATGATGTAATAAGAAATCTGGATATTGATGTTTTAGATGGAAACAGTGAGGTCATTGCATACGCCGATTCAGGATGGAGGGACTCTACCCGGAGCGATATCACCGAGCATACTGCTTTTATGTCAACCGTAGCACTAAAAGAAGATGCGCTTGAGCTTGGATATTCACTTGAAGGAGGGCAGTCTCCTCTAAGATTTAAGGAAGATGCATCTGATTCAGACAGGGGAGATGTATCGGATATAATAATTAATTTTTCCAGCGAAACTTTTAAATCTTATTTCGAATATGATGTGGAAAATAATAATTACCTGAAGTATGTAGGAGGTTCACCTCATACAGACTTTGAGACCGGAAGCCAGATAAAAGTTAATAATATAATCGTTATGATAACTGATATCGAAGGGCCCATAGACAAGTACGGCCATATGGTAGTAAGGACCACCGGTACCAGCGATAACAGTAAGGCATTTTTCTTTATGGATGGAAATGTAATAGAAGGCACCTGGGAAAGATCATCTGCTTTTGACCCCTTTACATATAGAGATGAAAACGGCGATACCATTTTATTCAACAGGGGATCTACCTGGGTAGCATTAATACAAGATACTGATATGTTAACATATTAGATCAATCATTATTCAGCTCTGATTTTGAGAAGACAAAACGATAAAAAATTAGTAAAAAATGATATATTGGGAAATGTATTGTTTTCCGAACAAGAAATTTCAGAAAGAGTATCAGATCTGGGCAGGGAAATTACCAAAAATTATAAAGGCAGTAATCTTCTGCTGGTAAGCATTTTAAAGGGCGGGGTGATCTTCCTGTCAGACCTTATCAAACAGATCGACCTGCCTTTAAGCATAGATTTTATGAGTATTTCTTCCTACGGTATTGACGGCACTTCAACAGGGGTGGTAAGGATAACAAAAGACCTGGACGAATCCATAGAGGGCAAGGATGTACTTATAGTGGAAGATATTATTGATACAGGTCTTACCATAGCGTACCTGTTAAGAAACTTAAAATCAAGGTATCCAAAGAGTCTTGAAATATGTACTCTGCTGGATAGGGATGTAAGGAGAATTGCAGATATAGACATTAAATATATCGGTTTTAAAATAGGAGAGAAATATATTGTAGGATACGGGCTTGATTATAAACAAAAGTTCAGAAATCTTCAATCAATATACGAGCTAAGACTGGATATGGTAACAAAGGACATCGAGTCTCTAAAGGGCAGTTCCAGTATTTAAAAATCACTCAGTTACAATTGATTAATCGATTTATCTCAACAAGTGTTATATAATTGATGGCAAAATAGAAGGGAGTCTTTAATAAGTGAGGGTTAAAAGAAATAAAGATTTAATAAAAATGACTCTGGAGGGTGTAAGGATTGAAATACCCTCTAATAAGCCTATTTTGCTTTTAAAGGAAGAAAACGGGAACAGGTATCTTCCTATATGGATAGGTCCTTATGAAGCTTCTGCCATAGCCCTGGAGCTTTCAAATATAAAGACTCCAAGGCCTATGACCCATGATCTGATAATGAATATAATAAACAACCTTAAAATAAGCATCTACAATATTGAGATAACCGATATCAAAGACAATACCTTTTATGCCATAATAAATCTTAAAAACACAGACAGTAAGGTGGTAAAAATAGATTCAAGGCCCTCTGATGCCATTGCAACTGCTGTAAGAAGTAAATGTGATATATTTGTAAAAGAACATGTACTGGAATCTGGTGGACTGAAGATACAGTCAATTGATGAAGAAGTAATCAAATTTAAAGACTTTCTGGATAATATAGAGCCAGATGATTTCAAGAGTAAATAAGTAACAATTAATTTTTCATGTAAAAAACCTCTTTATATATTCTGATTAATATTCTGCATTTTAAAAAATTATTAGATTCTTTTTTATATAATAATATATATAACTCTATTGACCTTTATCCATTTTTATTCTATAATTACTTCAGTGTAATTACAATAATGTAATTAGGAAAGATAAGGAGTGGTAAATATATATTTTGAAAAACAGTAATATAAGAAAAAATTATTCCTCTGTTGAAGTATGTAAGATAATAAACCTTACATACAAACAGCTTGATTATTATGATAGAACAAATTTTATAAAGCCTTCTATCAGAGGAGCAGAGGGCTATGGGACCAGGAGGATGTACAGTTTTAATGATCTTATGAAATTAAAAGTTATAAAGAAACTCCTGGAAGCAGGAATAAGTTTGCAGAAGTTAAGGAAAACAAAAAGGTATCTTGAACATTATAGTGAAGATGACGACAGCCTTTTAAGAGTAACACTGATATCAGATGGCAATACCGTTTATGCATGCGATTCTGACAAGGCCATAATAGATACGTTAAAAAGCGGTCAGGGTGTATTTGGAATTGCGTTGGGAAAAGTATACGTGGATCTTAACGGAGACATAGAAAAGTATTTAAATATTAAAAGAAAAAGAATTACAGCCGGTGAGAATTTTAAAAAATTTATAATTAATAGATAGTCGGGGGGTATTTGAACTTTATGGCTAATAAGTTATTAAAAATAAGAAAGAATTTAAATAAAAATAACAGATTAGATTTAAAGTTTAAAAATGCTGAAAATATAAAGTTTGCTCATGAAAGCGAAAAAGAGTTTACAAAGATCTTAGATTTCTACAGGATAAAATGGGAATATGAGCCGAAGACATTTACTCTAAGTTTTGATAAAAAAGGCAATCCGGATGTCAGTTTTACTCCTGATTTTTATCTCCCGGGATATGACCTTTATATAGAGCTTACCACTCTTAATCAAAAACTGGTGACCAAAAAAAATTACAAAATAAAAAGATTAAGGGAATTATACCCTTATATAAAAATTAAACTATTTTATAAAAAAGATTATAACAGCTTGATTTTCAAATATTTGAACAAATAGGCTTATTTTTTAAATAAACAGATTTTTAAAAAATCAAAATATATAGAGAATTTTAAATACTATATTATTTAAATGAATTCAAATAAAGACGGTAATATAAAAGGGGATGTCAGACTGCTGTTCAGCAGATATGGAACTATGAAGGGAAAACCGGGTATTTGGGGTGCTTTAAGGATAATAATTGTTAAACCCGGGGTACAAGCTTTAATTTTTTATAGATTTTACCGCAGAATATATAAATTAAAATTAAGGCTTCTGGCTGAAATTTTTAGCAGGATCAATTTTTTTCTAAACGGTGCGGAAATAGATCCAGGAGCTGAAATAGGATCCGGGTGCAGGATATGGCATACTGCAGGTGTGGTAATAGGCAGGGGAGTGAAGATAGGTAATAATGTAAGCATATTTTCTAATGTGACCATTGGCGGGCTTGGACACTCTATTTTTCATCACGGCGATCCTGGTTATCCTGAAATAGGAGATAATGTAATCTTATATACTAATGTAACCGTATTAGGCCCTGTTAAGATAGGTAATAATGCATATATCGGTGCGCATTCTTTATTATTAGAGTCAATTCCCGATAACTGTCTTGCTGTTGGTATTCCCGCTAAAATTATAAAATCCTTTTAATTTCTATTCACATCAGCTTACTTCAGACTCATATATATAAAAAAGGGGGAGTCATAAAATAATAATCAAGAGTAGAATCAAAATAAGAGTATTTGTATAAAATCTATCAAGTTTACATAATATATATTATCGGAAGTTAGATTGCTTTTTAAATTATATATGTATCTCTAAAATCTTTCTTTATCAAAAAGATTACTATCATTTAATAGAACCCGCTGTAAGACCTGAAACAATATTACGCTGGGCAAATACATAGAATATAACAGCAGGTACAGCTGCTAATATGAGGAATGCTGATACCAGAGATAAATCCTGCCCGTATTGTCCCTGAAATTGCATTGTTCCAAGCTGCAGTGTCCATAATTTTTCTCTATCTAGCAGGACCAGTGCTACTAATAGATCGTTCCAAGTGTTAACCACAGCTAAGGCCGCAACTGCAGCCAGCGAAGGACGTGCAAGTGGTAATAAAATACGCCTGAAAAATCCAAATGTATTGCAGCCATCTATACACGAAGCATCCTGAAGTTCTGAAGGAATATCCATAAAAAAATTGCGGAGTATTACAGTTGACATAGAAATCTGGAATGTTGTCAGTACCAGTATTACCCCTATCAGGTTGTTTTGTAAACCTATCTGTCTCACTATAAGGAATATCGGTAAAATGGCTACTGTAGCTGGGAACATAAGGCCTAAGGTAAAAAATTGGAATATAGCAGCCTTACCCTTGAAGACCATACGTGAAAATACAAAAGCCGACATAGAAGAAACAACTACTACTAAAAACGTAGTTGATAGCGTTACAACCAAACTATTACGCATCATAATCCAGAAACTCTTCAAAGTTAAAATTTCTATAATATTCTGCCATCTTGGTGGTATGGGAGGAACGTAAGGAATTGCATAAAACTCACCCCGTGTCTTTAACCCACCAAATACAATAATGACAATCGGGACAATTATGAGGATAACAGCCAATATAAGAAGGAAATATTTTAAAACTGTCATAATGCGTTCTTTTGATCTTGTTCTTTTTATGACACTATTATCTAACATAAATCAATCCTTTCTACGCTACACGTTCTGTTCTGCTCACAAAACTCCTGTAGGTTATGGAAAAAATCAGCGCAATAATCAGCATTATTATTGCTATTGCTGCACCATATCCAAGTTGAAATCGTACAAAACTAAAACGATACATATATGTTGATAAGATTTCACTGGCGTTTACTGGACCGCCTTTGGTCATAATCCATACAATTGCAAAGACCTGCAGCGAACCGAGAACTGACAAATATACTGATGTTCTTACCGTGCCCATTATTAAAGGTAAAGTTATATGTGTTACCATCTGGCGTTTTGTTACACCATCAATCAAAGCAGCTTCTTCAACATCTCTTGGAATATTTTGTATTCCTGTTATATATAGAAGCATGTGGAATCCGATATATTTCCAGGTCAGTACCATAAATATTGAAAATAGGACCAGATTTGTATTGCCCAACCAGGCCTGAGTTTCCCACCCAAACGCTTGAAAGACTGCATTTATAAATCCTCTATGTGCTTCAGGATTGTAAAGAATTCTCCACATAATAGCTGTAATAGTCTCAGACAGAACATATGGCAAGAAAAATATTGTCCTATAGAATCCACGACCACGTATTTTGCGTCCAACCATAAGAGCAAGAACCATAGCTAAGGGGAGCTGTATTGATAAAGAAAGTGCAACAATCATAAAACTGTTACCTATGGCTTTCAAAAAAACTTTATCCGTAAATAAATCTAAAAAATTTCCCATTCCTATAAAATCTTCTGCAGGGCCCATACCATTCCAGTCAAATGTGCTGAGATAACCGCATCGTATTATGGGATATACCAGGAAAATCGATATAAGCGCTGCAGCAGGAATCAAGAATAAAAAAACTCTTATTCTTTCTATTGAGATACCACTGGTTCTGATTCTTCTAAACGATATTATAATACCCCTCCCACTATGTACATTTTATCTTTTATTAAGGGGATTGGGTCTTTAGACCCAATCCCCTTCCATAAAAAGACTCAACCGCTTATTAGTCTAAGTTCTCAACAGCTGAATCTTCAATCATTTGAGCAGCTTCCAACGGTGTCATTGTTTTAGCAAAAATTGCCTGAACGGCATCATTTACTACAGAACCCATTGCCGGTGGAAGATACTGATCGTAGTACAGCTGGAAATACTCGGCAGCTGCTGCACCCTGCTGAACCATTACAAGTGTCGGATCAGTCAGTCCAGCTTCAGCACCTGTTACAACAGGAACAGACATACCTATTTCAGCCTGTGCTGTCTGTGACTCCACACTGCTTATATATTTCAGAAAATCTACAGCTGCATCCGGGGCGTTTGCACCAACTACAAATCCATTGCCTCCGCCTAATCCATCGGATGCACCGCCTGCTCCACCTTCAACCATTGGGAATGGGAACCATCCTATTTTACCATCCAGTCCAGTACCATCAGCACTGTTTTCTCTGAATGAACCAGGAGCCCATTGCCCCATACAGTCCATAGCGGCTTCTCCGTTACCCATCAGGGTACCTTCATCTCCCCAGGTTGAAGCAAGGAAACCATCCTGGAATGCGTCTAAATCAACCAGTTCCTGAACTTTTTCACCTGCTTCTACAAAAGGAGCATCGGTGAAGGAACCTTCTCTTGACTCAGCTGCGAGAAAAGCAGCCTGGCCGCCAATACGTACGCAAAGATATTCCCACGTGAAAGCAGCCGGCCATTTGTCTCCTGCACCAACAGCAATAGGAGTAATACCTGCATCCTTTAGTGCCTGAACATCATCAAGAAGCTCGGTCCATGTGGCAGGTGGAGCATCGATTCCTGCATCAGCGAATAATTCAGTATTGTACCAGAAACCAACCATTCCCATATCTCTTGGCACACCGTAGTTTACCCCATTATAGGAATAAACACCTAAAGCACCAGGTGAGAATGAATCGCCCCAGCCGTCTGTAGCAAGATCTGCTGTAATATCTTTTAGCAAGCCTGCTTCAGCCTGATCGTTCATGGTACCACCGCCCCAGCTCTGGAAAATATCCGGTACTTCGCCAGTCTGCATAACTGTAGCCATTTTTGCTTTGAAGTTCTCATTTTCCAAAACTGTGACATCAATGGTAACATTTGGATGATCAGCCATATAATCATCAGCCAGACTCTGCCATAAAGCTTTCTGGGTTTCTTCTGTCTGAATGTGCCACCAGGTGAAAGTAACTGGCTCTTCTACTTCTTCTTCTACTACTACTTCCTCTTCTACTTCTTCAACTTCTTCTACTGCTTCCTCAACGGCTGCTTCTTCCTTGCAAGAAGTTCCGATTAGAAGCATAGAAACTGCAAAAACCGTGATTAAGGAAAAAATCAGTATTTTTTTCACTTTCTTCATCTCCTTTAACAAAATTCTATTATTAATAGAATGATCCAAGATTTGTTTAACATAATCCTATAAAAGATTTTAAACAAATCTCCATTTTTATCCCATACACACCTCCTTGTAGAATTTTTTTATCTTATCATATATTTACATTAATAATAAATTATTTAAAATAGTTTGACAGAACGTAAGATGCTGCTCCAAGTACCCCGGATTTATCGCCGAGTTCAGAATATTCAATTTCAGTTTCTCTTTTTATAGAAAATAACGAAATTTCATTTATCTTTTTTCTTAAACTTTCCAGGAAATATTTTCCTGCTTTAGTAAAAATACCCTGAACAATCATAATTTGCGGATCATACATAAGAATAATATTGGATATTCCTATTCTGAACCAGTCTATTGTATCATTCATCAGATTCACCGCAAGCTTATCACCTTTGTTTGATGCATCAAATATACTATAAATATCCACATCATCAGGTTTTCCATTATTAAAAATCTTAGAATCCGTATATTTGCTATATTTCTCTTTAGCAAGCCTTAATAACCTATCAGATGATACCATTACCTCAAAACAACCTTTTCCCCCACATGCACAGATCTCTTTTGATTTAGGTTCTACTACCATATGACCTATTTCTCCGATAAGTGAATTATTGCCTCTTTTAATTTCGTTTTCTATTATTACTCCTGCTACCATTCCTTTGCCTGCCTGAATGGCAACCACATTATTTATTTCTTTAGCAAGGCCTAAAGTTTTTTCAGCAAATACCTGAAATCTCATATGGTTATCAATAAAGATTGGAATTTTATCAGGTATCTGTTTTTTTATTTCTTCCCTTAACTCTAAATTTTTACCCCAGGATGGAAAGTGAGGGGAAAATATAACTTTTCCTTTCGAAAAGTCAGTAATACCATATGCTCCTACTGCAAGACCGGTTATTTTCTCTCTATTGATTTTCTTGTTACTAACAAGATAATTATATGAATCAATTATTTTTTTTAAAACACTATCAAATTTTTCATCATTTTTCAGGATTATTGATATTTCATCAATAATCTCAACTTTTAGATTGGTAATAACAGCAAACAGTCTATTGGCTGATATGGTAATACCCAAAGCATAACCGCCATTTTTATTGAATTTATAAATGTTTGGTTTTTTCCCACCCTCATCTGTTGATTTACCTTTTCCTGCAATAACCACAAGCCCTTTTTTTATATAATGATTCATGATTTTCATTAATGTAGGTTTGCTTAGATTTACTTTTTTTGAAATATCAGATATTGACATTTTATCAGAATTTCTCAGAATATTTAATATTATTTTTCTGTTTATTTGCTTTAGTGTTTTTTGCTTTCTAACTGATGTCATTATTTAAAAGTCATTAAAAAATTTTTAATATTGTATGAGTGTTATTAATTATAAAATTAAAACATTAGTTCGTCAAGCCAATTATATAACCAAATTGTATAACTAAAAATAATATTTTTATCATACATAATCTAAAAAATTCTATATTATTATTTATATATTAACCAGATTTGTTTTTTATTTGATTTTTATTGATGTAAAATAATTCTTTCTATTTTTTATTTCTTTTACTTTTCCTTTTATTTTAAATTCTCCACTCAAACGTGTATCTTCAGAAGAACTTCCTACCATAACTTTAATGTTTCCTGGTTCTATAATATACTTCATATTCCTATCGTAAAAGCCCAGTTGCTCTGATGAGATTATAAAGGTTACTGTTTTTTTCTGTCCTTGATCCAAATTTACCCTCTTAAAACCTTTTAGTTCTTTTACGGGTCTTGTAATTGTAGACTGTTCATCACTTATATATAGCTGTACTACTTCGTCTCCCCTGCAGCTTCCTGTATTTTTTATGTCTATACTTATTTTGATCCGGCCATTACAGGTTGTACTCTCAGGTTCTACGACCATATTACTATATTCAAAATTGGTATAGCTCAGCCCATAACCAAATGGAAATAGTGGCTTGCTGCTTAATTCTACATAATCTCCTTTCCAGTGTGAGCGTCCACCTGATGGCTTATGATTATAGTAGACTGGTACTTGTCCCACGGATCTCGGAAAAGATATAGGTAATTTACCTCCCGGATTATAATCCCCAAAAAGAATATCTGATACTGCACGTGCGCCTTCTTCACCCGGCATCCATGCTTCTATTACTGAAGGTATATTGTCAATGATCCAATTAATTGAAAGCGGTCTCCCATTTATAAGAACAACAACTAATGGCGTACCTGTTTTATATACAGCCCTTACCAGTTCTTCCTGCATCCCCGGGAGTTTAAGATCGGCTCTATCCCTGGACTCTCCACTGGTACAGTCTTCGATAAGTCCTGACTTATCACCTACTACCAAGACTGCTATTTCAGAGTTTTTTACAGCTTCAATGGCTTCCGCAAAACCATCTCTTGAATTGCTCCTTACATCGCAACCCTCTGCATAGTGGATCACTGTATCTTTACGGACTTTTTCTTTTATTCCACCCAGTATAGTTATTTTATTAACAAAACTATCAGCCATTTCTATTGTTTCAGGAATAGGAGTATTAAATATTTCTTTATCTTTACTCATCTCAAGAAGTGCTTCTATATGACAGGGATAGGAATAATCACCCATTATGTTTCTTACTGTATCTGCATTTGGACCAATTACAGCTAGCGATTTGATATCTTTACTGACGGGAAGTAAATTTCCCTTGTTTTTCAGGAGGACAATCGATTTTTGTGCTATTTTATACGCCAGTGATTTCTGCTCCGGTATATTAAATATCCTGGAAGGCTTTTTATCATCTACATAAGGACTTTCAAAAAGCCCTAATAAAAATTTCATCTTAAGTATCCTTGCAACTGCTGTATCAATTACTGACTCTTTTATAAAACCTTTTTCTACCGCGTCTTTCAGTGGCTTCCCATAGCAGTCAGTGCTTGGAAGCTCAATGTCAATCCCTGAATCAAGTGCAAATTTAGCTGCATACTTCTTGTCTTTTGCAATATGGTGGTATTCATAAAGCATATTTATTCCGAAGTAATCAGATACCACTAGCCCCGTAAAATTCCATTTATTTCTAAGGATCTCTACTAACAACTCTTTTGAATCATGGCAGGGAATTCCATCTAACTCATGGTATCCAGGCATTATAGATGCAATACCTGCTTCGATTACCGCCGCTTCGAAAGGCACAAGGAGTATCTCGTAGAGTTCCCTTTTTGCGATATGCGGTGGAGCCCAGTTCATTCCCCCTTCAGAAAAACCATAACCTACAAAGTGTTTTCCTGTCGACATTATACCTTGCTTCCAGTCTTTACCCTGAATCCCTTTTATATAGGATGTACCCATTTTTGAAACCAGGTAAGGGTCTTCTCCGAATGTCTCTTCCACCCTCCCCCACCTTGCATCTCTTGAAATATCCAATACAGGAGCAAGAGCCTGATGAGCTCCCACAGATCTCATTTGTTCCTTTATAACAGAGCCCATTTTTTCTACAATATCAGGATCCCATGTACTTGCTACTCCTATGGCTTGAGGGAAGCATGTAGCTTCTCTGGCCATATATCCGCTGCATGATTCTTCATGTATGATAGCAGGGATACCCAGACGGGTATTCTCAGAAAGATAACTCTGTATCTTATTTGCCATTTTTGCAGAATCTTTCGGATGAAAATTGCTTGCCCCTCCAAGACGTGTTATCTGCCCTATTCCGTTTCCCATAAGAGAGTCTGCCTTACGGCTTGAAAACTTTTTACCCTTCAATACTTCGTATACCCAAATACTGCCCATCTGTGCTATTTTCTCATCCAGGGTCATAAGGGATAAAAGACTCTTTACTCTTTTTTCAACTGTCTTACTTGAGTCCATGTAAGCTTCTTTTTTTAAACCACTATTTTTAACCATTTCATATCTTTCCCTATCTTGAATATTAAAATTTTCTTATTATTATTTGTTGAATTTATTACTACTGTAATCTGCTTATTTCTTTGAAGCTATCTTTTAAATCTGAATATAAAGATTTATAAACCTCATAAAATTTCTTATATTTTTTTACGTTCTCCTCTATGGGATTAGCTTCTTTGTCTTTTTTGATTATTTTATCGACTAATTCTTCAATACCTGGATATAAGCCGCAGCCTACACCGGCAATGACTGCAGCACCAAAAGCAGGCCCTTCTTCTACATTTGAGGTCACTACTTTGTAATCTATAACATCTGAGATTATCTGTCTCCAGGTGGCGCTCCTCGATCCTCCTCCTAATAAAATAATATTATCGGAATCTATGTTTAATCTTCTTACCAGAGAAAGGCAATCCAGCTGGCTGAAAGCCACTCCTTCCATTATTGACCTCACAAAATGATCCGGCCCATGCAAGTATGATATTCCAAAAAATATTCCTCTTGCATTTGGGTCAGCGTAAGGTGTTCTCTCCCCTGATAGGTATGGTAAAAAAATCAGACCATCAGATCCAACAGCTATTCTATTTGCTTGTTTATCTAATAAATCATATCCATCTAAATCAGGGAATTTTTTAATTATATCTGGGCTTGGACCAAAACTCTCAAAATACCATCTTAGTGAACCGGCAGCTGCAAGTGTCACTCCTGTAAGATGCCACTTTTTGGGTACAGCATGGCAAAAAGAATGTAGCCTTCCCTGGGGATCATATAAAGGCTCATCGATGCTGGCAAATATCACTCCCGATGTTCCTATTGAATCAGATATGCGACCATTTTTTACAATACCTGATCCTATTGCTCCAGCTGCATTATCGCTGCCTCCGCCAACTATCGGAGTATCTTTTACTAGTCCGGTAACACTGGCAGATTCACTACTTACTTTTGCAGTTATGATGTCGGATTCAAATACTTCTGGCAGCAGTGATTTTTTAATTTTAAGACCGTCCAGAATTTTAGCAGACCAGTTTCTTGAAGGTATATCCATAAGGATTGTTCCTGATGCATCCGAAACTTCAGTAGCATAAGTATTAGATAACCGGTATCTTATATAATCCTTTGGTAGAAGTATTTTTGAAACTTTAATAAAGTTTTCAGGTTCATTTTTTCTAAGCCATAGTATTTTTGGTGCAGTAAATCCAGGAAGTGCACTGTTATGTGATAATTTTATGAATCCATCATAACCGAAAATTTTATATATGGTTTCGCATTCCCGGTAAGTCCTCTGATCGCACCAAAGTATTGCAGGTCTTATCACATCACCTTTACTATCTAAGAAAACGCTTCCATGCATCTGTCCAGATAGACCGATGCATGCAATATCCTTTGGAGATATATTTGATTTTTTTATGATATCTTTTATGGCTTTTATAGAAGCATACCACCAATCATCCGGAATCTGTTCTGCCCATCCGGGTTTTGGAGTTATTAACTTATAATAACTGATGCTGATAGATATTAATTTAGCGTTCTCATCTATTAATACGGTTCTTACTGAAGTTGTCCCTACATCAAGACCTAAAAGATATTTCATAGTTTAAAAATATTTCCCTTTAAATTATTTTATTATCCAAAGCAAATCTTTATTTTGTAAAAACGCCTTAAGAGTTATTATAAAAATAAATTATTAGTTAGTCAACTCAATTATATAACTAATTTTAGTAACTAAAGTTTATAAAAAATATAAACTTTTAAAAAGATTATTAACCATTTGAAGGAGTTATTGACTGTTTAGGGTTTAAAATGCAATTAATAAAAAATAAATGCCTTTATTAAATTTCACCTGTACTTCCAAATCCGCCTTCTCCCCTACTGGTTTTATCCAGATTCTTGACAACTTTTAAATCAGCTTTTTCAAATCTCTGTATCACCAGCTGGCATATCTTATTGCCCTTTTTTATTTCAATAGTTTTATGGGAATCAAGATTTATAAGGATAACATTTATTTCTCCCCTGTAACCGGAATCTATAAGACCTGGTGTATTTACTATACCAAGACCTTTTTTAGCGGCTAGACCTGACTTAGGCTGAATAAAACCGGCATAACCAGATGGTATTGAAATTTTAATCCCTGTAGAAATCATTTTTCTCTCAAAAGGCTTTAGAAGACAATCAATAGAGCTGTATAAGTCCAATCCTGCATCACCGTCATGAGAATATTTAGGAACTGGCAAAGTATCGTCCAGTAATTTTATTTCTATTCTTACCATAGATTATACTTATAATATGTTAAAGCAATATCAATTTCTATTATATCTCATTATTTTATCAATTTACTATTTAATATTTAAGCGATTTTTATAAGATTTATTAGTTAAAAAAGCTGTATATTAAAAACTGCAGTATAGAATAGTCTGCAGTTTTAAAAATAAAAAAAGAAGAAAGGCAGTATTAATCTTCTATCAAAGGAATAATGATTGTCTTATTGCCAGATATATAATCTAAAGATCCCATATTATTTATTCTCTTGATCTCGCTTACAAATTTTTCTTTTGTCCTGTTATCTGAATATTTATTTGCCAGATCATTAATATTGGTTGAGTTTTCAAGGTTTATTCTTATATATTTAATGGTGTTAAGACTTGTAAATTTATATCTGTTGCTGCATATCGCAGTTATTACCAGAAAAAAAACAACTATCAATATGACATATAAAAATATCTTTTTTATTTTTATTTTAATTGTTCTCACCTGTATACTCCCCTATTTTGATTATTAATAGTTTAATTCTTTTATATCAATCAAAATTATAAAACGAACAAACGTTCGCTAATATGATAGCATCGAACATATGTTTGTGTCAATAATATTTTATATTTTTTTTAATCCAAATCCTATATAACTTTTTTTTGTAATTTGTTAGAATGATAAAAAGATCATATAAAAAGTATAATTTTATAATATAAATATTTTAGATATTAATCATATTAAGGAGGGTAAATGGTTGAAATTTTTTACGATAAAGATATTGATATGGATATCTTAAAAGGGAAGAAAATCGCCATAATAGGTTACGGAAGCCAGGGACATGCCCATGCACAGAATTTAAGAGACAGCGGTATGGATGTAATAGTAGGTGAACTTGAAGAAAGCAAGCCCTGGAACGCGGCTAAAGAAAAAGGTTTTAAAGTATTCAACACAGATAATGCTTCAAAAATGGCGGATGTTATAATGTTTTTAGCTCCAGATACGCTGCAAAAGAATATCTACTATAAATATATAGAACCGAACCTTGCCGTTGGAAATATATTATGTTTTGCCCATGGTTTTAATATTCATTTTAAGCAGATAATCCCCAGAAAGGATATTGATGTCATAATGATTGCACCCAAGGGTCCGGGGCATATTGTAAGAAGGATGTATAAAGAAAACAGCGGGGTCCCGGCTATTATTGCCGTTTATCAGGATTACTCAAAAAAAGCAAAAGATTACTGCCTTGCCTATGCAAAATCTATCGGTGCAGGAAGAGTAGGTATAATCACTACTACTTTTAAGGAAGAAACAGAAACAGATCTTTTTGGAGAACAGGCTGTACTTTGCGGAGGAACGACCGAGCTTATAAGGGCCGGATTTGATACTCTGGTTGAAGCAGGATATCAGCCTGAGATTGCCTATTTTGAAGTTTTAAGCGAATTAAAATTAATAGTAGACCTTATATATGAAGGCGGAATATCCTGGATGAGAGAATCAATAAGTGACACTGCAGAATATGGCGACATGGTAAAAGGTAAAAAAGTCATAACTGCCGAAACCAGGGAAAATATGAAAAAAATACTAAAAGATATACAGAGCGGCACTTTTGCCAAAGAATGGATAGAGGAAAACAAGGCAGGAAGGCCTGTTTATAATGAAATCAAAAAAAAGGAATCCGAGCATCCTATAGAAAAAGTAGGTAAAAAGCTCAGAAAGATGATGACCTGGATCAAAAAAGAAGAAGAATAAAATCACCGTGGCTGACGGGGCGAACTAATGTTTGCTATAAATATGTTTTTCTGTTATAATTCCATCGGTTAAATTTTTTAATTATTTATTTTTTGATTATGCTTGAAAACATAAACAGCAGACAGGAAAAAATATTAAAGTTTATAAATAAAAAAATAAAAGAATCAGGATATCCTCCATCTGTAAGAGAAATAGCCAAAGCGGTAAATTTAAGTTCTTCAGCAACAGTCCACTCCCATCTGAAAAAGCTTGAAGAGAAAGGTTATCTAAAAAGAAATCCCTTCAAACCGCGTGCCATTTCCCTGTTGTCCCGTAAAGGAGACGGTTCTGTTGACACCGGTATAAACAACTTGGTATATGTACCAGTGGTAGGAAGAATAGCAGCCGGAAGGCCCATACTGGCAGAAGAAAACATAGATGACTATTTTCCCCTGACCCCAGATTTTGTAAAAGGCAAAAAAGAAGTTTTCATACTACATGTAAGAGGAGACAGCATGGTCAATGCCGGCATACTTGATAGAGATTACATTGTGGTAAGAAAGCAGGATACAGCTATTAATGGTGAGATAATAGTGGCTTTACTGGAAGATGAAGCAACGGTTAAAAGATTTTTTAAAACCAATAAAAAAATAAAACTTATGCCCGATAATGATTATATGGAGCCTATAGTGGTAAATGATGTCAAAATACTTGGAAAGGTAATAGGGGTCATTAGAAAATACTTCTAACTTATATTAGCTTTACTGCTCTCGCTTTCCCGGTATAAATATTTAGCTAAAACAGAAGAATACCTTGAACTAACATTTAAATTAAGCACAGCACTGTCTTCAAGATCTTTCCTATCCAGGACCTGGCAATTATTATAAATAAAAGATATAAGTCTGCTTTCATCATAAGGTATCCTTACCACTATATTTATATAATGCTTTTCAATAAACTTTTTTATTCTTGAGTAGAGTTCTGAGATACCTTTTTTCTTTAGAGCAGATATGAACACTGCATTTTTATACTTTATTTTTAATTTTTCTATATAGGCATCGCTTACCTTATCAATCTTATTAAATACTAATATCACAGGCTTATTCCATACACCGATTTCCTTTAACACTTTCCTTACACTATAAATATTATTTTCGTAATAAGAATTGCTTATATCTACGATAAGCAGTAAAATATCCGATCTTCTGACCTCTTCCAGGGTGGACTTGAAAGATGCTATTAATTGATGGGGTAATTTTTCAATAAAGCCTACCGTATCTGAAATTAGAACTTCTAAATTTGAAAATATGTTTATCTTTCTGATAGTAGAATCTAATGTGGAAAAAAGCCTGTCTTCTACATAAGCATCTGCGTCTGTAGTAGAATTAAGAAATGTGGTTTTACCGCTGTTTGTATAGCCCACCAGCGCAATTTGAAATATTTCTCTTTCTTCCCTCTGTTTTCTCTGTGTATCTCTCTGTATGCCTATTCTATCTATTTTCTTTTTAAGCATACTTATTCTATTCCTTATTTTTCTTCTGTCTACTTCCAGTTTGGTCTCTCCAGGTCCCCTGGTACCGATTCCTCCTCCCAATCTCGACAGCTCAATACCTCTGCCTGTCAATCTGGGAAGAATATAATTTAACTGGGCCAGTTCTACCTGCAGCTTTCCTTCGCTGCTGTGTGCCCTCTGTGCAAAAATATCAAGGATCAGTGCAGTCCTGTCCAGTACCTTGATATTAAGTTTAGTCTGAAGATTCCTCTGCTGAGTCGGTGTTATTTCATCATCAAATATCACCAGCTCTATATCATTTTCGTCTACAATATTTTTAATCTGCTCCAGTTTACCTGTGTTTATGAAATACTTTGTATTGGGCTTAAGTTGCCTGAAGTAAATTGCTTCTTCAACATTGGCACCTGCACTGACGGCTAAATTCTTTAACTCTTCTATGTGCTCTTTTCTATGATCATAGTATATTGAGTGTTTTGATTTGATCTTTTTAAAGTTTTCAAAATCAATTAAAACCAGGATGACTTTTTCCCTTTTCATAAATTATTTAAATTATTTCACTCCTTTATAATACATCCTTGATCCGATTTAAAGCCTCTTCCAGTCTGCTGTCTTCTATGGTCAATGAAATCCTGAAAAAACCTTCTCCATATTCTCCAAAGGCTGTTCCGGGTGTGACTACTACATTTGCTTTTTCTAAAAGCATTTTTGAAAATGATTCAGATGTAGATCCATCTGTGACTTCAGCCCATACATATATTGTAGCATCGGAATCATAGTATTCGATCCCAATATAGTCCAGTACTCTTTTTACCATCCCTCTTCTCTTTTTGTAAATCTGGTTATTGCTATCCGAACTCTTTTCAAAATTTTTAAAAGCTTCTGCTCCAGCATACTGAATCGCGTTAAAAATTCCTGAGTCAACATTTGTCTTATATTTACCAATGCTTTCTATTACTTCCTTATTCCCTACTGCATAACCTATTCTCCATCCGGTCATATTGAAAGTCTTGGAAAGTGAGTTTAACTCTATTCCCACATTCTTTGATCCTTCTCCATTAAGGAAACTTAGCGGTCTGTCCTTTCCTGAATATATATCCGAATAGGGGTTATCATGGCATACGATAATATTGTTTTTTTCTGCAAATTCAGCTACTTTTTCAAAAAATTTTATATCGCATGTTGCAGTTGTCGGATTATTGGGATAATTGATATATAAAACCTTTGCCTTGCCGGCTACATCTGCATTAATTTCATCAACATCAAAAAGGAAGTTGTTTTCTTTTTTTAGTGGTACTATATAAGGCCTGCCTCCTGCAAAAATGGTACTTATTTTATATACCAAGTATGCAGGGTCTGTTATAATCACATAATCATCTTTGTTAATAAAGGTATATGCTACATCGGATATACCTTCCTTAGATCCTAAAAGCGGAATGACTTCCCTATCAGGGTCAAGGACCACGTTAAATCTTTCAAGGTAAAAATCAGATATTGCTTCTTTCAATATCTTTAAACCGTAACTTGAAGGATATCTGTGATTCTCCGGATTTTTTACTTCTCTACAGAGAGCCTTAATGATCTCTTCCGGTGTCGCCATATCAGGATCACCTATACCCAGACTTATTACATCCAATCCCTGATTTTTCTTTTTCTCTATTATTTTACTTATTTCTGCAAATGTATATGGTGATAAAAGTCTTAATCTTTCTGATTCTTTAAACTGCATCAGTCTCCTTTCATTTTCAGCTATACTATTCCCTGTATCTTTTAGTTACAAATAATATATCCCATTAAAATTATGATTTACTCTTCCCTCAAGATAAACACTGGATTCTGCAGGATTCCATATCACATCCAACTTTCCTCCCAATAGATTGATAGATATTTTATGATCCATTTCTTTCTTTGTTTTAATAGCGCATATTCCTGCAGCACATGCTCCAGTCCCGCATGCCAGAGTCTCTCCCACTCCCCTTTCCCATACTCTTACATCCAATTCTTTTCTATTTTTGACTCTTACAAACTCTACATTTGTTTTATGGGTGAAAATCTCAAGATTCTCTATCTTAAGACCCCAGCTTTTTACATTATAATCCTTTAAATCCATGTCTTCGTCTAAAAAAATTACACAGTGAGGATTCCCCATAGAGACACAGTTGATATAGAATGTTTTTTGTCCCACTTTTATTTTATAGTCAAAGACCTCTGACCGGTCTTTTATTTCTACCGGAATACTCTCGGGACTGAATTCGGGTACCCCCATATTAACTCTAATATTCCCAGCATTACCGCCTTCAATGTCTATTGATAACGCTTTTTCACCTGATAGTGTTTCTATGGTCAAATCTCTTCTTTTTATTAAATCTTTATCATAGGCAAATGCTGCCATACACCTTATACCATTTCCGCACATTTCCGCAGCAGAACCGTCCCGGTTGTAATAATCCATCCTTAAATCAGATTTTAACGATCTCCTTATTATTATCAGACCATCTGCACCTACACCGAAATGCCTGTCACATATTTTTATTAGCTGATTTTTTGATAGATTTATTCGACTTTTGACTGCATCAATTATTATAAAATCATTTCCCTGACCGTTAAATTTAGAAAATCTTATTTTTTTCATCTTGAAATACTCTTCTCCAATAATTTGAAAATATCTAAGATTAGCTTAAAAATGTTATCATAATTGTTTACTCTTATCCAATTAATTTTTGGCTCTGACCTGAACCAGGTCATCTGCTTTTTGGCAAGCCTTCTGGTATTTATGTTTACTTCATAAATGCATTCATCTAAGCTTACTTCTCCATTTAAGTACCTTACTACCTCTTTATATCCTACAGCCTGTAATAAACTGTTGCAGTTCTTATATCCTTTCTTTATCAAATTCTGCACTTCATTTACCAGTCCTTTTTCGAACATGCTGTCAACCCTTTTTTTTATACATTCATAAAGACCTGACCTTTCCATTTCAAGTCCAAAAATTACAGAGTCATATTCTGGTTCTTGTTCTTTCCATGCATTTTGAAATTCTGAAAAAGGGATGCCGGTTATCTGGTATACTTCAAGTGCCCTTATTATTCTCCTGTGATCGTTTTCACTTATTTTTTGGGCATAATCTTTATCTATTTTTTTAAGTTTCTGGTAGTATTTTCCCATGCCCTCTTTTTTTATACCTTCTTTTAACTTTTTTCTTATTGGTTCACTTCCCATTGGTACCTGGTCCATATTTCTTATTACTGCCCTCATATACATTCCAGACCCGCCGACCATAATAGGTATCTTTTCTTTTTGGGAAAATTCTTTTTCAATTATATTTCTGCATATATCTTTAAACTCCACCACGCTTAAGCTGTGATCAGGCTCAAATATATCAGTCATAAACTGCTTGACGCCGTATTCTACAGAATCATACTTATCGGTACCTATATCCATACCCCTGTAAACCTGCATTGAGTCTATGGATATGATATCCGTATGGATCAATTTTGCCATGATAATACCTAATTTACTCTTGCCGGTGCATGTTGGTCCGCAGACGACGATCACCTTTTTTGACATTGCCAGATCCCTGTATAGTCTATCCAGATCAATATGGTTATCCTTTAATTTATTTTTTATTAGCTTAAGATTAGAATTTTTTATAATATTCATTTTTGCAATATCTTTCATAAATATTATTCCTTAAATAAATCACCTGTGACATAAAAAGACCTTGCCCCTGTAATAATAACAGGGACGATCTTCCCAATAAGATTTTTACTGCCTTTAAAATTTACTACAGTATTATTTTCCATTCTTCCCTCCAGCATGTTAAGTCCTTTTTTACTATTACCTTCAACTAATACTTCAAACTTTTTACCAACTATCTTTTTATTCTCGTCAAAAGATATTTTCTGCTGAATTTCAATTAATTCCTTGAACCACTTTTTCTTATCATCTAATGGTATGAAATCATTCATTTTAAATGCTTTTGTACCTTCCCTTGGCGAGTAGATGAATGTAAATGCCCTGTTATACCTTATACTTTTAATCATATCAAGAGTCTTTACAAAATCGGATCTTTCCTCCCCCGGAAACCCTACTATGATATCTGTTGTTATTGCGCATTGGGGTATTTTTCTTCTTATATTAGATATGATATTAAAATAGTCTTTTCTGGTATAAGAACGGTTCATTTTCTTAAGTATTCTGTCTGAACCGGACTGTAACGGCAGGTGAATATGTTTTACCAGATTATCTCTGCTTTTGATTATATTAATAATATCCAAAGAAAAATCTTTTGGGTGTGAGGTCATAAATCTTATCCTTTTTAGTCCTTTTATGTCAGATATTTTTTCCATCAATCCGGAGAAACTGTATTTCCCATTCAGATCGTTTCCATAAGAGTTTACATTCTGCCCCAGGAGCATTATTTCTATAACACCTTTGATAACAAGATCTTTTACATTTTCTATGATTTTTCCTTCTTCTATGGATTTTTCTCTTCCCCTTACAAATGGGACTATACAGTATGAGCAGTAATTGTCACACCCTATGCTTATGGGAACATATGCTTTAAAAGTCTTCTCTCTTCTTACTTTGAAAAGACCGGGGTCAAAGCCTTCTTCATATATGGAACATATACTTTTATCTGTCTTTAAACGTTTTTTTATTAACTGTGGAAGTTCAGCAATATTGTGTGTCCCAAAAACGATGTCAACGAAAGGAAAATCTTTTAATATCTTTTCCCTGAGGCTTTGAGAAATACAACCTCCTATACAGATCAAAACATCATTTTTTCTGTACTTTAAATTTTTGAGATTTCCTATATGTCCGTATAATCTGTTTTTAGCCTTTTCTCTTACTGCGCAGGTATTCAGCATGATCAGATCGGAATCTTCAATATTATATGTCCTGCTGTAACCTTCCTTTTCAATCAGATACATCACTCTTTCAGAATCATTTTCGTTCATCTGACATCCGAAAGTTTTTATATATGCTTTCATAGCATTAAAACTTATTATTTAAAAAAAGGAATTTTAAAAAATAAAAGTGATTATCTGGAAAATAAAATATCATTTAGATTCTACTGCGATAACTATGGCAGTCTTTATTTCACCATTTACTTCAATATCTTTAAAATATGGTATACATATCAATTCATGCCCTGTTGGCGCTATAAAACCTCTAGCTATGGCAATCCCTTTGACTGCCTGATTTAACGCTCCGGCTCCTATAGTTTGAATCTTTACCCTGCTGCTGCTCCTGATCATACCTGCTATTGCACCTGCTACCGAATTAGGCTTGGATTTTGATGAAACCTTTAGTAACTTAATATTTTCGTCCATATTATTTTTTTACTATTTTATTTTTTATTATTTTTGCTTCAATTCGATCAATAATTTTATTATATTATTTACCTTCTTATATTCTATGTTTTTGCCGGTGGTGATAAAATATTTATCACCTAACTCTTTTACCTTATCCTCTACGGCTTTAATTATACATCTTATATCTTCATCTTTAAACCTGCTTGCCAGTCTATTCTCATCATAAAGAACAATCTTTTTATCCGTTTTTACAATATTATCCGCTGAATTTTCCTTTGAGCTGCCTGCTCTACCCTTTAAATTTCCATTTAAATCAATTTTTAAAGGATCAAGTGATTTTATTTCATTATAAATTACCCTCTGTATCCCCCTCTGGGATATATCCATATTAAATATCCTTCTTGAAATATCATCCATCAGGTTATAATTATCGGTAAGATTGGGTATTTCTGTTACCTTGATATTAGTATTTTGGATAAAATTTTTTAATTTCTCCCACCGATCAAACTTTGGATGATCAGAACTCTTTTTTTCTTTGCTAAAAATCTCCCTCATTGTAGATAATATTTGTGTAGGGGTACCATAATAAAAATCTATACCCTTATTTTGAAGCTGGAATTCAATTATTGTTTTAATTATATTGTTTACCCCGCCTATGATATTTAAATCACCGTCCATTTTTATTATTTGAGGCATTACAGATTGGTCCTTTTTTTCCGGGACTTTCGACAGATCTATATCCACGTAAAATGATGCACCTTTTAATGTATCTGAAAAAACTATTTTTACCTCTTCAGTGTTTAATTTTATAGAGAACAAGGCCATTCCCCTACCATGAAACCCATAAGGGTCTTTTATTCCATTTTCCAGCTTTGATGTGACCCTGGACTCAAAGATAAGGTCCTGCAGTTTGGGAGGGATTCCTTTACCGTCATCTATAAAATAGATCTTTCTTCTTTTATCTTCAATTTTCTTTGTTCCTATAAAAATATTCCTGCTTCCGGCATCTCTGCTGTTCCTAAGAAGTTCCACCACTATATCTTCTACACAGCTTATGTCCTGAAGAGCCTGCCTTCTTTCGGCCTCAGAAATCTTCAATCTCACATATCCATTCCCGAGGTCTTCTTCAATATTTAATGTATCCTTTATTTTTAATTCAGATAAAAGCTTACTTATATCGGCATTATTTTGCATAATCAATTGCTCTGCTTTCCCTGATCACGGTAACTTTTATCTGTCCGGGATATTCCATTTCTTTCTCTATCTCTCTTGCTATTTCCTTAGACAGCATTATTGACATATTTTCATCAACTTCTTCAGGTTTTACCATCACTCTTATTTCTCTCCCGGCCTGAATGGCGTATGCCTTTTCTATGCCTTTGAATTTAGTTGCTATTTTTTCAAGACTCTCCAGCCTCTTAATATAACTCTCCAGTATCTCTCTTCTTGCACCCGGTCTTCCGCCTGAAATCTGATCTGCAGCCTGTATTATGACATCCAGTATTGATTTTGGTTCAACTTCATTATGATGTGACTCAATGGCATGACAAATCTCTTCATCTTCATTTAATCTTCTTGCAAGCTCTGCTCCTATAATAGCATGTGATCCTTCTATATCATGAGTAAGGGCTTTACCTATATCATGCAGCAGCCCGGCCCTTTTTGCTTTTTTGGAGTTCATACCCAGCTCTGAAGCGATCATGCCAGCTATGTAAGCAACTTCTTTTGAATGTAGCAATACATTTTGACCGTAGCTTGTCCTGTATTTTAATCTACCAAGTACTTTTACTATTCCCGGATTTAACTCTGATATTCCGGTATCGAATACAGCCTGCTCTCCTTCAAGTTTGATCTCATTGCTGATAATCTTACTTGCTTTTTCATACATTTCTTCGATCCTTGCAGGATGGATTCTTCCGTCTGTTATTAAATTCTCAAGGGTGACCCTTGCGATCTCTCTTCTTACAGGGTCGAATGAAGACAGTATTACAGCCTCTGGTGTATCGTCAACAATTATATTTATACCTGTTAGGTTTTCAAAAACTCTTATATTCCTGCCCTCTCTCCCTATTATTCGCCCTTTCATTTCATCATTGGGAAGATTTACCACGGATACTGTAGTCTCACTGACATGGTCCATAGCACATCTCTGTATTGCCTGGGAAATTATCTTTTTAGCCATTTTATCAGCATCTTCCTTTAGCTTCGCCTCAATGTTCCTGATCTCCTTTGCAGATTCATATTTTGCCTCATCTTCTATTTTTTTCATCAGTATTGCTTTTGCTTCTTCTTTAGTAAGCTCCCCTATAGCCTCAAGCCTAAGTATTTCTTTTTCCAATATCTCATCAAATTTTTTAGTCTTTTTATCAAATTCTTCTCTTTTTTGATTTACAATTTGTTCTTTTTTATCCAAGTAATAAGCTTTTTTCTCAATAGAGTCTTCACGGCTCAGCAGTCGGTCCTCCCTCTTTTTAAGTTCAAATTTCTGTTTTTTAGTTTCATCTTCGTTTCTGGCCTTTAAATTTTGAACTTCTTCTTTGCCTTCAAGAAGTGCCTCTTTCTTGATGTTCTGTGCTTCCTTTTTGGCATTATTCAACATAAGGTTTGTTTTTTGTTCTGCCGAACTTAGTTTTGAATCTATTACGTACTTTCTAAAGAAGAACCCTATGAAAAACCCTATTATAGCTGCAATTCCTATCAATAGAATCCTTATTAATAAATCCATTTTATAAACCTTCCTTCCAAATAAAAAAGTCGAGTCAATTATTACTCGACCTATAAATTAATTTGCACTAATTAATTTTAAATAAAATATTTTAATATCAGATGTAACCAAATTTATTAAAATTACAATATTTTTTCATTTTAAAAATGCTGCCCTATTTATATCTGATCAGCATCTTTTTAAAATAATTACTAACTTACCTCCCGTTTTTTTTATTTTACAAAAATTATCATTAGCAATTTATTAAACAATTTGAATTATTCTTATAGTTAAAAACATGCTTCCTTCTGTTTTATATCAATATAATCTTTTTATCGCTAATAATATTTACTCAAACTAGTGCAAATTATTCTATAAATCAAATAATTTTCAATAAAAATATCAATTTATTTTATTTTAACGATAGCATTAATTTAAGTCAATACATATTAGTCTTAATTTAACTTTTATCTTTTAATACTGATTATTTTTATGGGAAAATCTTGCCATAAACACTATTTTACTACTATTTTCCTGAAGTGCCTTTTACCTCTTTGAATTACCCTATTGTTAATATAGTTTAAATCAAATTCCATATTAGGATCATCAACTTTTACATCCGCTACTTTAATTCCTCCCTGGGCAATAAGTCTCCTGGCTTCACTTTTTGATCCTGCAAGTCCTGAATCTACCAGTATCTCTATTAAAAAGACTTTATTTCTCTTTATCTTGCTGGAATCAATTGTATATTCTGACACATTTTCAGGAGCTTTCTTTTTCTTAAATATCAAGTCAAAATTTTCCTCTGCTTCTTCAGCATCTTTTCTGCTGTAGAGGTTTTCTATTATGATTTTAGCCAATTTTCTTTTTGCAACAGATGGATTCAGCTTCTGCTTTTTTATTCCATCTTCAATTTCTCTTATCTTATTGCTGTCCAGTGTTGTGAGCAGCTTATAATAATCGATCATTATGCTGTCAGGTATAGACATGACCTTTCCAAAGATCTCCTGCGGCGGTTCATCCACTCCTATGTAGTTTCCAAGGCTCTTACTCATTTTTTCAATACCGTCAGTACCTACCAGAATGGGCATTGTTATAGCTATCTGAGGTCTCTGTGAAAATTCTTTTTGAAGCTCTCTTCCCATTAACAGATTAAATCGCTGATCGGTTCCTCCCAATTCTACATCTGATTTTATTGCGACAGAATCGTATGCCTGCATTACCGGGTAAAGAAATTCCATAATCGCTATGGGAGTATTTCCCTTGAACCTCTTTTTGAAATCATCTCTTTCGAGCATCCGTGCAACAGTGAATTTTGATGTAAGGTCTAAGACATCTTCAAACTTTAGGATTTTGAGCCACTTTGAATTTTTGACTACTTCAGTTTTTTGGGGATCAAGTATTTTAAAGGCCTGTTTCATATAAGTCTTTGCATTCTTGTCTATTAGTTCTGCAGACAGCTGAGGTCTTAATACAGATCTCCCTGAAGGGTCTCCTATTCTTGCAGTATAGTCACCTATTATAAGAACAGCCTTATGCCCCAGATTCTGAAACTGGCGGAGTTTATTTAAAACCACTGTATGTCCGAGATGAATATCAGGAGAAGTCGGATCAAGTCCTAATTTTACTTTCAATGGCTTGTTTTTCGCTATTGATTTTTCAAGAATGGATTTAAGTTCCTTTTCAATCAATATATCTTCTGTTCCCGATGCTATAGTTTCTATCTGTTTTTTTAAATTTTTCTCTATCATATTGACTTTTATTAAATATTATTAAAAAATTAAAAACTTCCAATTAAATATTTTTACTTGAAAATTAAAATAAATATTAACATAACTGGTCATATATATTAAGACCATGTTGTTATTTAATTAAATTTTATATAAAATTTCTTAGGTTAAAATTATTTAAAAACAAACATTTAAAAATGAGTTCAAATCGCAGAGAATTAAGCGGGTGCCTTAAAGTACTCATATTTTTTATATCCTCACTACTGGTACTGGTTTTAGCAACAGGTGGTATTTTAGTCCTTTACTATTTAAACTCGCTTCCGACACTTGAAGAACTTACTCCTTCACCTATTGCCCAGACCTCCAAAGTCTACTCTCTTGACGGCAGCCTGATAACTGAATTCCATTCCGGGGAAAACCGGGAGATAATCTCATTTCATGAAATGTCACAGTATATAAAAGATGCCATTGTAGCAGTTGAGGATAAAAGGTTTTATGAACATCAGGGCGTTGATTATAAAAGGATTATAGGAGCTTTTATAGCAGATATAAAGGCTGGTGATCTATCTCAGGGCGCCAGTACCATCACCATGCAGTATGTAAAGAATGTCTATTTTACCCCTGAAAAGACATTCAGAAGAAAACTAAACGAAGCTTTGATAGCAGTACAGCTGGAAAGAAACTATACCAAAGATAAGATTCTCGAAATGTATTTAAACACCATTTGTTTCGGTTCCGGAGCTTACGGGATACAAAAAGCATCAAAAATATACTTAGGCATTGATGCAAGCGAATTATCACTTTCCCAAGCAGCACTTCTGGCAGGACTTGTAAGGACTCCGGAATTATATTCACCCTTCAATGATATTGAAAAGTCAAAAAGAAGAAGGGACCTTGTTCTTCAACTTATGTATGATCAGGGATTTATCAATACAGACCAATATCTTGATGCCCTGGCCGAACCTGTAGTAATAAATGAAGATCCTACTTTCGATTCTGAAATATACAGCAGCAGGATAGCTCCCTATTTTATAGATTACGTCAAGCAGAGATTATATGAAAAGAAATTCACAGATTATGATGTGTTCAAAGGAGGGTTGCGAATATATACAACCCTTGATACGGATATGCAGGAAAAAGCGGAAGATGCCATAAAGACAATCTTTCCTGAAGATCCAGGGCCATCTTATTCTTTAATAAGTGTCGATCCTGACAATGGTTATATTTATGCGCTTATCGGCGGAAAAGATTACAACATCAGTAAATTCAATATCGCTATCCAAGGAAAAAGACAGCCGGGATCTGTTTTTAAGACATTAGTCCTTATAGAATCAATACTGCAGAATTTTTCTCCAAATAATACTTTCAATCCCAATGGTCCCATTACCATAGATATGGAAGAAGGTCCCGACTGGCAGGTTCATAATTACAATAATCAGACATTCGGAGAAGAAGAAATGACTGTAGTAGATGCCACAGTACAATCGGTAAATGTAGTCTATGCCCAGTTGATGATGAAAGTCGGGGCAGAGAATGTAGAGAGCTTATGCAGTGATATGGAAATCTATGATATAGGCAGTAATCCTGCAATTGCTATAGGCGGACTTGAGACAGGAATAACTCCTCTTGACCTGAGCAAAGTTTTTTCAACACTTGCCTCCGGCGGTATATACCGCCAGCCGATATGCATTTTAAAAATAACTGATTACCAAGGAAACGTATTATACGAGTATGACCCGGATAATAATGAGTCTGAGCACAGAGTACTTGAAGAACCAGTTTCATACTATATAACCCAGATACTTAAAAAAGTCATAGAAAGCGGAACAGGAAGAGGAGCTGATATCGGAAGGCCTGCGGCAGGTAAAACCGGAACTACGGAAAACAATGTAGACGCCTGGTTTGCGGGCTATACTCCCGACCTTGTTACGGTGGTATGGATGGGTCATCCGGAAGCAAGTCAGCCCATGGAACCTATAAACGGCAGAGTTGTAGTAGGAGGAACCTATCCTGCAGATATATGGCGTGAATTTATGAGTTCTGCTCTTGAAAACATACTTGTATCCGACTTTAAAAAGCCTGATAAAGAACTGATAGATATTGAAATCTGTGCAGATTCCAGTTTACTTACAACATTCTGGTGTCCTGAAGAGTCCATTGAATGGCAAATATTTATTGAAGGAGAAGAACCTGAGGATATCTGTAATGTGCATAATAAAGTCGAAGTGCCTGATGTAATAGGAAAAAGTTTTGAAGATGCAAAAAAGATACTTGAAGACTTATATTTTGTAGTCGAAGAAACATATGGATTCAATGAAATATATAATAAGAATATCGTTTTTAAACAAAATCCTGAATCAGGTGAAGTAATTGAATCGCTCACCGGTGAGAAATTAAATATTATTTTATATATCAGTAAAGGCAAGGAAACTTTTAATATGCCTGATCTTGTGGGGCTATATCTTGATGATGCAGAAGAGATAATAGAAGATTTCGGATTGATACTCTCCAGCACTGTATATGACTTCAGTGATGAACAGCCAGCTGATATAATATTCGACCAGAACCCTGTTCCGGGTTCAAAAGTATCTAAATCAGATACGGTAACTCTGTATATAAGCAAGGGTGAAAATCCCCAGTCAACCGTTCCTGATGTTCTGCAGATGACTGAAGAAGAGGCGATCGAAGAATTAAAAGCACAGGGTTTTGAAATAATAAGTATCTACTATGAAGAAAGTACAGAAGAGAAAGATTTAGTATTTTCCCAGACGCCTGTAGCAGGTACTCTTTATGAAAAAACACAGGAGGTAATAATTAAAATAAGCCTGGGAGTAAAAGTACCCAATGTCATTGATATGATAAGAGAAGAAGCTGAGCTCGAGCTAAGTGAATTGGGATTTGAAGTTGAAATACTTCCCGATGAAGAAACTTATGGTAAAGTCATAAGCCAGACCCCTGAAGCAGATGAATACTTAAATTACGGCTCTATTGTGACTATAGAGATAATGGAAGAAGAAGAGGAAGAAGAGGAAGAAGAAATTTAACAATGCTTTTATATCTATTCTACCCCGCGCATCAGGTGGCCTTTTGAATAATTCTTAAATAGCCTATCATCTTTTAGACAACTTATAAAATCACTATATTTTTTATTATCATTTTTTTTCACAATATCAATTGCTTCCCTGTATATCTTTATTATTTTTAAAAATTCTTTTTCTTTAAAAAATCTTCTGTCCAATATAATATTATTTAATCCGCTTTTAAAAATTTTATCGATATCAAATACAGTACAAAAATTCTTTGAATTAAATATTATTATATTTTCATTATAATCAGAACCCACGGGAAACCTGTATCCCTTCAAATCTTCTACAAAGCAGCTTGATGTCTCTTTACTGGTCATAAAGCTTAACTTGTATCTGGAATTCATTACAGGGAAATATCCATGCCCAAAAATGGAAAATTCAATGTCGTCGCAGTATAGATTTCTATAATTTGATGCAAGTTTTTTTATTTCATTAAGATTTAATTCAGGAGAAAACTCTACTCCTTTTAGGACAATACCTCCGGAAAGAAAATTTTTAAAAAACAATATCGACAGACTGTTAAAAAGATTGAAATTAAAGCTTAAATATAAATCAATTTTGGATTTCCTTTCTATCCCTATTTCAGCTAAAAATTTTATTATTCCAGGATTTGATACTTTAAAACTGTTTATCTTAGAATCCAGAAATTTTAATATCTTATTTTTCAATGAATTAAAATCGCTGTTATATATAACAGAAGGTGTATTTACAGATACTTTTATATTTTTAAGTTCATTATAACTTCTTAAAATTTTAAATTCCTCATCTCCCCGGCTTTTATTACTCATAAGTCTATCAAAATCACTGTAAATAATATGATAGGCACCTTCTCTTACAGCAGACTCTATATTCTTATAGTCATATATATAAACAGAAATGGAAAAATTATTGTTTTCAGGCTTTTTACCTTTTATATCATCTACCTGTACAAATTTTTTAATATAATTGTTTATCTCCTTGCTAAACAAGCTTCTTTCTTCAATATTGGATTTTTCCTCTTTTTTTGGTCTATATTTATTCAAACTGCTTTCAAACAGATGCTTTGCCTCGTCATCTAATTTCCTGTCAAAATATTTAAATACCCTGTCCTTTTTAACAATGCTGCATTTTTTATTTAATTCTATTTCGTATTTATATTTATTGTTTTCTTCTTTTATTAAGTTAAATTCTCTTATATTTATCCGGCTGTTGCCTTTTTTGGTCCAGATTTCAATAATATCACCCCTGTTTATTTTCCAGCTGCTTTTTATAAAAATAGAAGTCTTATTATCATTTAAATCTACTTTATAAACACGCCCCAAAAAATTTCCTATACTGCCTGATTTTTTAACCGATATTATATTTTTGGGGTACTTCTCCTTTAAATATCCAGGCCCCAGCTCCCTTGAAAATATCTGTGTTATCTTATAAAAGTCAGCATCATCGACTTTATAATCTGAAGGGCTGTAGTAATAAAGGTCTATGTATTTTCTATAAATCCCTGTAACCAACCCAACATATTCAGGTGACTTCATTCTCCCTTCTATTTTTACCGCATCCACTCCTGCTGTTATTATAGATGGCAGCAGTTCAAGTACGCAGAGGTCTTCTTTGCTGAACAAGTAACTTCCGTCAGTTATAATATAATTTATTTTGTTATTTTCTTTCTCCGCAAGTCTGTATTTCATCCTGCAAGGCTGACTGCACCTGCCCCGGTTTCCGCTTCTTCCTCCTACAAAAGAGCTAAAATAACAGCTGCCTGAATATGAGTAACACTGAGATCCATGACCAAATATTTCAATATCCAATAATTTACCAGAACATAAATATTTTATTTCATCAAGAGTCATTTCTCTGGCCAGGATAGCCCTTTTAAATCCAAGCTCTTTTAATAATTTTAATGAATAAATATTATGGATATTCATTTGGGTGCTTGCATGAACCGGAGTTTCTTTGTATAAGTCTTTTATTAGTTTATATATACCGTAATCCTGCACTATAATCCCATCAGAGCATACACAGGTATATTTATTCAAGAATTCTATTACATCTCTGATTTCTTCATCTTTTATCAGAGTGTTTAAGGTTAGATATACTTTTACCTTATTCCTGTGAGAGAAATCTACTGCTCTTTTTAGCTGTTTCATATCGAAATTTTCAGCATAAGCTCTGGCACCAAATTTCTTGTAACCAAGATAAATAGAATCAGCACCGGCATTGACAGCAGCTACCAATTGCTCCCATCCTCCTGCCGGTGCTGTTAATTCTATTTTATGAACAGCATTATTCATTTATATATTTGATTATCTTTTCAAAACTGGGTGTTCTTACATTTAATTCCTTGATCTTCTGGCTATAACTTTCTAACCTTTTCTTTCCAGATGATATATTTAGAATAACATTGCTTTTTTCTGTACCACAATCTGTTTTTTTACTGGATATGCATGATTCTATATTTAACTTGCTGTAAACATCATCTTTAAAATAAGGTGAAAACTCCTTCATTTCTTCCAGGTTTAGATCACCAAATGCTATTTTTTTATCAATACAGAATCTAACTATTTTACCCACAATCTCATGCGATTTTCTAAAGCTCTCACCTTTAGTTACAAGATAATCTGCCATATCAGTAGCTTCCATAAAGCCTTCTTTTAAAGCTTTGTTTATCTTTTCAATATTAAATTTTATTTTATCAATAAGTTTTGAAAATATTTCAATACTTGAAATAGTTTCCGTATAAGCATTAAACAGTATTTTCTTATCTTCCTGAAGATCCCTATTATAGGTAGAAGGCAGTCCCTTAAGTAAAATAAAAAACTGTACAAGATTACCAATTACAATAGAACTTTTACCCCTTACCAGCTCCAGTACATCCGGATTTTTTTTCTGAGGCATTATACTGCTTCCGGTACAAAAATCTTCTTCTATTTCAATAAATGAAAATTCTGAACTATTGTATATTACAAGATCCTCACTGAACCTGCTTAAGTGCAGCATTATCTTGGTACAGGAAAATATAAAATCTATTAGGAAGTCCCTGCTCCCCACTATATCCATACTGTTAGACTCGAGATTGTTAAATACCAGTAATTCCTTAAGTATTTTCCTATCCAGATCATATCCACTCCCTGCGCAGGCCGCAGCTCCCAGCGGTAAATAGTCGCTGTTTTCGAAATTCATAATAAGATTATCTGTGTCCCGGTTAAATTTTTTAAAAAAAGACATAAAATAATGTGATAATAATACAGGTTGAGCTTTCTGCATATGGGTATATGCAGGAATAACAATATCTATTTTGTCTTCTGCATTTTTTAAAATATTTTTTTGAAGGGTGAGAATCTCACTTAAAATATTTAAAACAGCATCCTTAATAAATAATTTTTCATCCAGTACAGTCTGGTCATTCCTGCTTCTTCCAGTATGAATCTTTTCAGCAATACTGCCCACTATATTTCCCAGCTCATTTTCAATCAGACTGTGTATATCTTCGTACTGGCTCCCGTCAATGCTTTCTTTCTCAAGATTTTTTTTAACTTTTTTAAGCCCGTTAAAAATCGTTTTTATTTCACCATCAGATATAACCCCTATCTTATTAAGGCATACTACATGAGCAGCAGTTCCCATTAGATCATAGATATACAGTTTTTTATCTATATCTAATGAACAGGTATAACTTTCAACTGACTTATCAGTGTTTTTTTCTATTCTTCCCTTCCAGATTTTATTTTCCATTGATCCTTCCTTTTCTACCTAATATTTCATATGGATAACCCCATAATTTAATAAAACTTTCAGAATGCTTAGGGTCAAACTTATCACCCTTATCATAAGTCGCAAGATCTATATCATACAGAGAATATTCTGATTTCCTGCCCACAACTTTAAAACTTTTTTTATCAAGTTTTACTTTTACAGTACCTGTCACGAACTTCTGGCTTTTATCCATAAATGCATATAAGCATCCCCTGAGCGGTGTAAACCAAAGTCCGTAATAGACTAATTCAGCCATCTTCTCCTCAAGTAGAGATTTATAATGCATAAGCTCCCTGTCAAGCACTAGCGATTCAATCTGCCCATGCGCTTCTATAAGCACTTCTGCTGCCGGTGCTTCATATATTTCCCTTGATTTTATTCCAACCAGCCTATTTTCAACCATATCAATTCTACCTATACCATAAGACCCTGCGATTTCATTTAACTTTTTTATCAACTTGAATGGCTGTATGATCTTACTATTTATTGATACAGGTATTCCTTTTTTAAATCCTATTTCTATATATTCTGAATCTCTGCTTTTTTTGATCAATTTTGTCCATTTATAAATTTCATCAGGAGGTTCTTTCCAGGGATCTTCGATCACACCGCACTCAATGCTCCTACCCCATAGGTTTTCGTCAATACTGTAGGGGCTTTTTTTAGTGACATTTAATTTAATGTTATATTTCTTTGCATATTCAATAGCCTCTTCCCTTGAAATACCCCACTCTCTCTGAGGGGCGATTATTTTAAAATCCGGTGCAAGACTCCTTATTGCAACATCAAACCTGACTTGATCATTTCCTTTAGCTGTGCAGCCGTGTGCCACTGCTCCTGCATTTTCCCTTTTGGCTACCTCTACCAATTTTTTAGCTATAAGAGGCCTTGCCAGCGCTGTTGCAAGTGTATATTTTTTTTCATATTTTAGGTTTGTTTTTATGGATGGAAAAATAAAATCATTTATAAATTCATCCCTGGCATCAATTATTACTGATCTTACTGCACCAATATCCATAGCTCTCTTGGAAGCTTCTTTTAAATCACCGGGCTGACCGCAGTCTACCAGTACAGCTATTACATCCATATTATATTTTTCTTTAAGCCATTTTATGGAGATTGAAGTATCTAGACCTCCCGAATAAGCCAGCACAATTTTCTTACTCATTTTTAAGATCCTTCCTTAATAATTTTTAAATCAGAATTTATCCTGCATAAATTTTATTACCTTTTCTGCATTTTCATTATTATCTGCAATACAAATGATTGTGTCATCACCTGCAACTGTGCCCAATATTTCCACGAAATTCATACCGTCAATCACTGCAGCAGTCCCCTGAGCCTCACCCGGATAAGTCTTGATCACAATCACATTATTAGCTCTCCTGGCTGATATTACACTATCTCTGAACTTTGAACTAAATTTTTCAGGAGTAAAAATTTTTCCATCTTTTATCATATTCTCAGCCGAATAATATTCTTCCTGCCTGTAGTTCCTGGCCTTTACCAGTCTCAAGTGATTTATGTCCCTTGAAACGGTTGCCTGTGTGACACGGTATCCTTTTTTTCTTAGCTCCTTTAACAACTCTTCCTGAGAAGAGATTTTTTTATTATTAATGATTTCTTTTATTTTTCTTAATCTTTCAACTCGGCTCATATTATAATCTTCTTTCTGATAATTATCACAACTCCTCAGAACTTAAATAGACCTGCCGCTGAATAAATAAACCAGTAACCCTTTCTGGGCATAAAGGCGGTTTTCTGCCTGCATAAGAACTATTGAATTTTCACTTTCAAGAGCTTCAGATGTGATTTCCTGGCCCCTGTGCGCAGGCAGGCAATGCATTATTTTAACCTCTTTTTTTGCATGTTTTATTAACTCATCATTAACCTGAAATTTCTCCAGTTCTTTAATTTTTTGCTTGTTTGCTTCATCTCCCATGCTCAGCCACACATCAGTATATAAAACATCGGAATTTTTTACTGCTTTTACCGGATCGAAAACAAAATCAACGCTGCTGCTGCCCTGGTTGTTTTTTATATATTCCATCATTTCTGCAGGCGGCAAGTAATTTTCAGGGCAACCTATGGTTATTCCAATACCCATCTTAAGAAACCCTATTATAAGACTGCTTGTCATATTATTGCAGTCTCCAACATAGGTAAATTTCAATCCTTTTTTAAGCATTCCTAATTCCTTCAGGGTAAGCAAGTCCGAAAGTACTTGGCAGGGATGATAGCTATCGGTAAGACCATTTATTACAGGTATATCACCGTACTCTGCAAGACATTCTACAGTCTCCTGTTTGAATGTCCTTATCACCACTCCATCAAGATATATTGACAGGATCTTTGCAGTGTCCTGGTATGTTTCCCCCCTGCCTAACTGTAAAGTTTTAGAATCCAGATAAACTGAATTTCCCCCCAGTTGATCTATGCCTACTTCAAATGACAGCCTGGTCCTTGTTGAATGCTTATCAAAAAGGAGCGCTATATTTTTACCATCAAGTACTCTGCTGTATTTTTTCTTATTCTTTTTTATCTTTTCTGACAGGTCGAGTATATTCTCGATCTCAATTTTAGAATAATATTTAAGAGTCAGAAAATTTTTTTTATCTTTTTTAATCATCTTTAAGCTCCTTGATATAAGCATCAAGCCATTTTATAAGTATCCTTATATTATCTTTTGTTATTATAAGTGTCGGTAAAAACCTTAAAGTATAACTTGATACTTTATTTATGACTAATTTTTCGGCAAGAGCTTTTCTTACCAAGTCTTCGGTCACAGGTTTATAAAATTCCATTCCTAACATAAGGCCCATTCCTCTTACTTCCTTTATTATTTTATATTTCTTTTTCAGTGACATCAGTTTCTTTATAAAATACTTTCCTAAGTCTTTAGACCTTTTAAATAATTTTTTATCCATAATATAATCAAGGACAGCCATCCCAGCTGAACAGGAAGCAGCGTTTCCGCCAAAAGTAGAACCATGGGTTCCCGGACCAAAACTTTGGCTTATTTTATCAGTTGATATAACCGCACCTATGGGCATACCTCCTCCAAGACTTTTTGCCACTGTAAGGATATCAGGGTAAACATTAAAATTCTGGTAAGCAAACATAGCCCCTGTTCTTGCAAAACCGGTCTGTATCTCATCAAAGATCAGAAGAATATCATTTTTTTTACAGACATCACTAAGGCTATCAATAAACTTTTTATCTGCAGGGTAAACACCACTTTCACCCTGCACAGGTTCAATCATGATAGCACAGGTTTTTTCATTTATAAGCTTTTTAACAGAATCAATATCATTGAATACAGCATATTTAAAGCCTTCAAGTAGAGGCTTGAAATAATTTTGTTTGTCCGGCTGCGAAGTAGCCGACAACGCACCCATTGTCCTCCCATGAAAGGCTCTTTTAAAAGTTATTATTTCATACCTTGAAGAACTAAAATTATCAGCCGAATATTTCCTTGCCAGCTTTATAGCTGCTTCAATAGCCTCAGTACCACTATTGGTAAAAAATACTTTTTCTCCAAATCCTGTTATTTTGCATAGTTTCTTTGCCAGCAGTACCTGCTGCTGGTTAAAATAAACATTTGATGGCTGAATAATTTTACCAACCTGTTTTTTTAGTTCATTTACCACAAATTTATTGCTGTGCCCTACATTAAGACAGCCGTAACCTCCCAGAAAATCGAGATACTTACTACCTTCAGCATCCCACAGATACTGCATCTTGGCCTTTACAAATACTACAGGAAAACGGCTGTAAGTAGGCATCAAATATTTATTTCCCAAATCAAATATTTCTTTGTTCTTACCTTTACTCATTTGACCTCCTTACTTGTTATCATAGTTCCAATGCCCTTATCAGTAAATATTTCTACCAGTAATGAGTGTTTTTTAGTACCGTTCAATATATGAGTCCTTTCTGCTCCAGATTTTAAAGCATCGATACATGCCGTTACCTTTGGTATCATGCCGGATCTTATTTTCCCTGATTTGATCATCTTTAAGCATTCAGACGAGGTTAATTTGGATATTAATTTATTACCACTTTCAGTTTTTTCCATAATCCCGTCTACATCCGTAAGCAATATCATTTTCTTTGCACCAAGCGATACCGTTATTTCTGATGCACAGGTATCTGCATTTATATTATATATGTTTCCCTTTTCATCCACCCCCAGTGTTGCGATGACCGGAATATAATTCCCTTCAAGAATCCCGGTCAAAAACTCACAATCAATACTGTCTATCTCCCCTACAAATCCTAGATCTATTATCTTTCCATCTTTCTTATATTCCTTTTTGTGGCATTTTATAAAACTGGAATCATTACCAGATACACCTATTGCCATATTGCCGTGCTTGTTTAAAAAAGAAACTATTTTTGTGTTTATACTTCCTATGAGTACCATCTTTACAAGCTCAATTGAATCTTTATCCGTGACCCTAAGACCATCTACAAATTTAGGTTCTATACCTTTTTCTTGAGAAAGCTGATTTATCTGCTTGCCTCCACCGTGTACCAGGACGACTTTTATTCCTACATACTTCATAAGGATCAGATCATCCAGCACTTGCTGTATTATTTGGTCATATTCCATCATGCTTCCGCCAATTTTAACAACTACTATCTGATCAAAGTATTCTTTTATATATGGCAGTGATTCTTGCAGTACCTCTACTTTATTCATATATAAATTATTTCCTTCTTTTTTCATCTCGCTAACCTCTATAAATAATAAATTAAATCAAGTCCTGTATAATGCATTGATCCTTACATAATCAAAAGAAAGATCTGCTGTTAATACCCTAAATCCATCTTTCCCGTCATTCATATCAACAGTGAATTTTATTTCTTTTTGTTTCATAAGTTTTTCAGTATGCTTGCTGTCAAAATCTTTTATAATTCCGTTTTTTACAATTAGAACATCTGAGATATATATATTTACCTTATCAGGGTTGAAATCACAGTCAGATGAACCCAGAGCCGCATTTATCCTGCCCAAGTTTAGATCTTTACCAAACACTGCTGTCTTAACCAGGTTGGAGTTTGATACTATATAAGCAAGCTTTTTTGCATCACTTTTATTTTTTGCATTTATGACATTTATTTCAATTAATTTAGTTGCCCCCTCGCCATCCAGGACTAATTTCTTTGACAGGTCTTTCATCACAAATGATAGTGCTCCTGCAAATTCATCATAATATTTATCCTTTTTACTGTTTATTTTAATACCGCTTTCACCATTAGATATTACTATCAGCGTATCATTTGTGCTCTGACACCCGTCTATAGTAATACTGTTAAAACTGCTTTCAGCTTCCTTTAATATTATACTGTCAAGTAATTCTGGTGATATACCTATATTTGTAGTTATAAATGAAAGTAAAGTCGCCATATTAGGTTCTATCATACCCGAACCTTTTGCTATACCTGCTATTATTATGTCTCTGCTGCCCTTAGTTTTTATTTTTACAGCAATTTCCTTGGTCTTTAAGTCAGTTGTCAATATAGCTGCAGCAGCGCTGTGACCGCCTTTGATGCTTAAGCCAGCAGCACATTCCTTGATCCCTTTTTTTATATTTTCCATCGGTAACTGTTTTCCTGTCACTCCTGTCGAGGCAATAACTATATTATCTTTTTTTAATTCAAGATAATAACCTGCAATCTCAACTGTCTTCAGCGCATTTTCATATCCCTTCTTGCCGGTCAGGGCATTAGCTATACCGCTGTTTACTACAACAGCTTTTATATTCCTTGTTTTTTTAAGCTGCTCTTTGGTTAAAATGACCGGGGCTGCCATAAATTTATTAACAGTAAAAATACCACTGCAGATGGTGTCGTGCGGTGTATATATTATACATAGATCAGGTTTCCCAGAACCTTTTATTCCGCAGTGACAGGCAGCCGCATAAAACCCCGGCACACTTGTTATAGAACCATTTTCAATAATGCTGAAAATATTATTTTTCTTTTCAGTACTCATATATACCCCTAAATTTATTATCATTTATTAAAAAAATCCATTTAATTCAAGTCCCTCTTTCTCATCAAAGCCCATCATTATATTCATGTTCTGTACAGCCTGGCCTGCTGCACCTTTTAGCAGATTATCAATAGCACTGAAAATTTTCAGTGTACCAGTCCTGTAATCCAGATTTATTCCTATCATACACATATTTGTACCTGCTACATCTTTAATCTGAGGAATTTTACTGCCTAAAAACTTTATAAAAGGCTTTTCTTTGCAGAAATCCTGGAATATATTAAAGATGTTATCTTCTGCATCATACTTTTTATATATTCCGTCTAACTTACAGTAAATACTGGTAAATATCCCCCTGCTGAGCGCCATAAGATGTGGTGTAAAACTTACTTTTATTTCTTTACCGCCAATATTTTTAATCTCTTGTTCAATCTCCCCTATATGCCTGTGACCTACTGCAGAGTAAGCATAAAAATTATTATCCAGGTTACTGAAAAGATATTCATCCTTGAGCTTTCTGCCGGCACCGCTTACTCCTGACTTTGAATCAATATAAATATCTTTTATCACTATATTGCTCTTTAATACAGGCGCAAGCGCCAGCAAAATAGATACCGGATAGCACCCTGGATTGGCAATATAATTGCTTTCTTTTATCTTTTCTTTATATATCTCAGTAAGCCCATAAACAAAACCAGAAAGTTTATTCTTGCTTATATGTTCTGATCCGTACCATTTTTTAAAATCGCCAGGATCTTTTATTCTAAAATCTGAACCAATATCTATTATCTTGAAGTCGTACCCATCCCAGATATTCTTTAAGAACTCCATCGATTTTAAAGGAGGAAGGCATAAAAATATAATATCAATTTCTTTCAGATCTTTTTTTTCTGGCTTATCAATATAAACAAGCTCTTCATCCTTATATTCTTTAAATGCAGGAAATACCTCGCTTACCTTCTTACCTTTAAAAGTCCTCGACGTCACAAAATTAATCTTTACATATTTGTGCTTTTTAAGTATTTTTATAAGCTCCAGCCCGGTAAAACCTGAACCCCCTATTATTCCTGCTTTTATTTTTTCTTTCATTATGATGACTCCTCAATAAATTAATTTGCATATTATACATTATAATTAAATATTATGCAAATTTTATATTAAATATTATTGATTATATTTAGAAATTACTAAAATCCGATTACAGTGGACATCAATTATGGTAAGTCTTTTCTATTTATCCTTTTATAAATCAAATAAGCAATTGTAAAAGAAAAAACAATTCCGAAATATAAAATAACCAACAGATCCCCAAACCTGGCATAGAATGTCTTTTCAGGTATTAAATAAATACTCCCATATAAAACTTCTCTACTTAGAAGTTCAGATTTTGCTATTAAATTACCATCAGGAGATATTATCGCTGATATTCCAGAATTACCGCAGTGGACCAAATAACATCCGTTTTCGATAGCCCTTACTTTTGAAAAGATCAAATGATGCCAAGGCGCGATACTGTCCAGCATACTTGAATCATCTGAAAGCAAGATTATAGCTTCTGCACCATTATTTCTTATTTTTCTAGCAATTGAAGGAATGGTCGATTCATAACAGATATTTACTCCAAGTCTACCCTTACCAGGATATATAACAGAATTATACTCCTTACCGAGGATAAGATTTATCTTTGAGAAATCAAGAAAATCAAGAAACTTAAGTACTCGGGGATAAGGCAAATACTGACTGAAGGGAACCGGGTGGATCTCATCATATTTTCCCTGGACAACAAGATTGTCATCATAAAGTAATGCAGAATTATAGTATTCACTGCAATCTTCGTTATGAATATACTGCCCTATAAGCATATAGAAGGATTCATTTTTTAAAATCTCCTCAGCCCAATCCCTAAATTCCCTATTCTCCTCCATAAAGCCCCACAGAGCGCTTTCGGAAAATATCACCAGCTCGGTATCTTCTTTAAAATAGCTGTTACCGCAATATGGCGGCGGTATTATCTCAATTCCTCTTTCCGAATATTTTTGACCGAACAATACATTTGCCTGGACAACCGCGACTTTAATCTCGCTGTAATTCTTTTTGCTTATTACCCGGTTTAAATTATTATTAACACTCAGAATACCGTATATTATAAATACTGCTAAAATTGAAAATGCTATAATAAGATATTTAAATATGACTTTTCTGTTCTTTAAAGAAAAGATAATAGACTCAAAAATAACCGCATTAAATAACACTACTATAAAAGATATCCCATAAATGCCTGTATATCTTACTGCCTGCATCAAGGGAAGGAAATTATACTGGGTGTATCCCAATATCCCTATGGTAAAAGCTAATAGAGTCTGGGACCTTAAATACTCTATCAAGACCCATACTGCCGTTATTATAAATATTCTTATATACGGCTGATCTATTTTATGCATTATATAATAAAGGGCAATCCCAAAAACTATAAAGATTATACTTAAAAGTAATGCCATTAACAGCCAGGTATATTTCACGGGAAGCAGCGCCATCCAGTAAGTCACCCCCAAGAAATAACCCAGACCGCATATAAAGCTGAAAAATATTGTCTGCCTTAAATTTGACTTATACACTGCAACAAAAAACGGTAAAAATGAGAACCATGCAAAAAATCCAAGGTCTTTAAAGCTTAAAAATAAGAATAATGCTGTAGCAGTTGAAAGAATTAATCTCTGGTAATTTTTCATTTATAAAATCAATTATTTATTAATATAAAGGATTATACAGGATTAGCTTGCTATAATGAATAAAATTTATTATAAATATTACTTTATTTTTTAAAGACTTTATTATAAAATAATGTTATAATTTTTATAATTAAATTCAATAATATTTAATATTTATATTATCATATTAAATTATTATCATTTTTATTATTAAATTTTTGAAAAATGTTTTGGCAAAATACTATATACAACATTAGCTTAATTGAATTTATTATTACTACAGTAATAATTTTAATTCTATTAAATTATTTTGATTTTTTAAAAAACAAATACCAGCAAATACTTTCATCGGTAGTTGTTCTTGGATGTTTGCTATGGATGCTCGGAAATCTTCTTGAACTTGGTATGATCGATACTCAGGTCAAGATTTTTATGAACTATATAAAATATGTAAGTTCTGAAATCGTTATAATAGCATGGTTCATCTTCTTTATTTATTTTATCGGATATAAAAAATGGCTTTCAAAAAGAAATATTATTTTTATCAGTATTATTCCTTTTATTATGATACTTTCTGTATTTACCAACGCATACCATCATTTATTCTTTAAAAATATAAGTCTAATAACTTACATGTCATCCCTGGTTTTAGGTATAGAAGGCGGACCTCTTTTCTGGCTTGATTTAGCTTACACAATTCTCTTAATCACTATAGCCGCAGGTTTAATAACACGGATACTTATCAAATCATATCATATATATAAATGGCAGATTTCCGTATTTCTGGTAATAAATATAATTATTCTGGCAATTGTTTTAATAGATAAGGTTTCAATTAATATATTTCCTTATCTTAGCAAAACACCACTAGTCTTTGTTATCGGAATGACAGTATTAATATTGACACTGTCTAAATCAAAGATTTCAGAGATCGTCCCCGCTGCACGTGAATTTGTTCTTGATAGTATGGAAGACGGGATTTTAATCCTGGATAATAACAGCAATATTCTGGATTTAAATTTATTTATGAAAAAAATAATGAATCCATTATCAAAGAATTATATCGGGAAATCTGTAGAAGAATTTTTACCCGGTATTAAAAGCATAATGGAAAAACCAAACAACGGCAAAGAACTAGAAATATTAAAAAATAAAAAATTAAAAATTTTTGATGCTAAAATTTCCGATCTGCTAAATTCAAGAGAATTAAAAATCGGGAAAGTAGTCGTATTAAGGGATATTACAACACGAAAAAAAAATGAGAACAAAATAAAATATTTATCATTTCACGACTATCTGACTGACATTTACAACAGGGCCTTTTTTGAAGAAGAACTAAGAAGATTGGACGTTAAAAGGCGTCTTCCTATGAGTATTGTTTTAGTAGATATCAATGGACTCAGGATAATAAACGATAGTTTTGGTAAAGAAATCGGAGATAAGATCCTTATAAAACTCTCAAAAATTTTAAAAGAATGTCTCCGAAGTGAGGATATAATAGCAAGACTTGGTGGAGGCACCTTTGGTGCCATCCTGCCCTCTACTTCCATGAAGGCTACCTTAAAAATAGTCAAGCGTATAAAAGATACCTGTAAAAAAAGCAAGAGTAAAATAGGTTTCACCATATCTATGGGATTCTCTACTAAAAGCAAAGAATCACAAAATATAAATGAGATATTAAAAGAAGCAGACAGTAATATGAATAAACACAAATTGCTGGAAAGAAAAAGTTTTCATGGTTCTATTGTCTCATCTCTGGAAAGAGCTCTGCTTGAAAGAGATTATGAGACTGAAGAACATGTAACACGGATGAAGAAGTATTCTTTAATACTTGGAAAAGTACTTAAGCTTTCTGAAAACCAGCTTGATGAATTAAAGCTTCTGGCAACCCTACATGACATAGGTAAAATATCAATACCTGATAACATTATTTTCAAACCGGGAAAATTAAACAAGATGGAATGGAAAATAGTAAAAAAACACCCTGAAATAGGCCACCGGATTGCAAAAACCACTCCAGAACTCTCAACTATAGCTGATGGAATTCTGACCCATCACGAATGGTGGGATGGTAAAGGTTATCCAAAAGGTTTAAAGGAATATGAAGTATCGATAATATCAAGGATTGTTTCTATTGTTGATGCTTATGATGCTATGACAAGCGACAGGCCGTATAGAAAGGCATTAAGTAAAAAAACAGCAATAAAAGAGCTTAAAAGATGCTCAGGTACCCAATTTGACCCTGATCTTGTAGATAAATTTATTCTTTTGTTACAAAAGAATAAAATCTGATATATCAACTGCTGTAGATCTAAAAAGTGTAAGATATTGGTTTATTTCTCCATATATATAGGTAAGGTAACTTTAAAAGTTATTTTTTTCTTACTACTATTATATACTGCTCTGATTTGGCCCTTGTGGTTCTCTACTATCTTCTTACTTATAGAGAGCCCCAGCCCATAACCTTTTTTATCTTTCACAGTAGAAGTCTTATAAAATCTATCAAAAATATGCGGTAAATCTTCCTTTTTTATCAATTTATTCACATTGGTAATATCAAAAATTAACCTTTTTTTACTCCTGTCATTTCTAAGGCTGATCTTCAGGTTTTTTTGAGGTACGCTGTATTTTACAGCATTATCTATAAGGTTAAAGAATAATTGTTCTATCTGCAACCTGCTGCCTGCTATAACAGAATCGCCTTTTATTTTTGTCTTTATATCTAATTTTTTTGAATCGATTTGGTTTTCAAATAATCTAATAATTTTATTTAAAACCTCTTTTACATTTATTCTTACGAACTCTTTTTTACTTCCATTTTCTTCAAGTTCTGATAAAGTAAGCAGTTCCTCTGTGGTCCCGGACAGTCTTATAATCTCGCCGTTAAGTATTTCCATCGCTTCCCTGTATTCCTTTTTAGTGACATTCTTTTTCTGTTTTAATATATCTATTTTTGTCTTCATCACTGTAAGAGGAGTATTTAATTCATGTGAAACGTTCTGAATAAATTGTTTCTGGTTTTTAAAAGATGCTTCAATCTTATCCAGCATATTGTCAAATACTCTGGCCATATTTGAAATAGGGTCTTTCCCTTCAAGATTTAATCTTAGATGGAGCTTCTTATCATCAATTTCCTTGACATTCTTAGTTATAAAATCAACTCTTCTAAGCGACCTTTTTAAAATCAAAAAACCGCCGGACACTGATACGATTATTATCAACAGCACACCCACGGTAATGGTATAAAATATCCGCATAAAAAGCCCCGGAGATAATATGGTCAGATCAGGAGGTTTTAAGAACGGTCCAAAATCATCTTTTTCTCTCAACCTTATAACTATCCTATCTACATCTTCTATATGCTCGGTTATATTTGACATGTATTTTTCGCCCCTGAGGTTAAAGCTGTAAACAAAGTAAATAAGGAAGCCGTAGAGTATAAAGGATATTATTATTATAATAACAAACCACAATAAAATTTTGATTCTAAGAGTCAACTTCATTTTACTGTCCTTTACTTATTGACCTTTTCGTCATCTAAAATTCTGTAACCCGATCCGTAAACAGTCTCCAGGATCCTGCTGCACTTCCCTAATTTCTTTCTCAGATTCTTGATATGTGTATCTACAATATTAGTAAAAATATCTACATTTCTGTCCCAGGCATGTTCAAGTATCTGATTTCTGCTTATAATCTGACCTTTACATCTTAAAAGATATTCTAAAACCATAAATTCTTTCTTGGTAAGGCTTATTTCTTTCCCCCCGGCAAATACTTGCTCCTTGTCCAGATCCATCTTTAAATCAGAGGCAGTCAACAGATTTCCCTTATTCTTTGAGGTTCTCCTAAGCAGGGCTCTTATTCTGGCAATAAGTTCTGAAAATTCAAATGGTTTGGTGAGATAATCATCGGCACCGCAATTCAAGCCATCCACAATATTTCCTATCTGCTTTTTTGCAGTCAGCATCAATATAAAGCTTTGAAATTTTTCTTTCCTGAGCTTCCTGCATAAATCTTCTCCCTTCATATCAGGAAGCATAAGGTCTAATATTATAACATCATATTCATAATCCTTGATAAGTTCATATCCCTTACTACCTGTATAAGCCACATCTACTGTAAATCTGCGGTGCTCTAGACCTGTTTTGATATTATCAGCCACTAACTTTTCATCTTCTATTATTAAGATTTTCATATTTAATATTTATTTAATAAGTATTCCACAAGTAAGTATAAAAAGTTAAAGTTATTCGTGCCTTAGTGATTCAATAGGATTGAGTCTTGCAGCACGCATAGCAGGAAATATCCCAAATATTAAACCTATAGCAGTGGAAAAAGAAAGAGCAAGTACTATCGGTGATAATGTGATAAGTGAGTTTAGATCAGTAAAAGAACCAAGCAACCAGGTTATAAGACCTGCAAGTCCCAATCCGACTATGCCTCCCGATAGACTTAAAACAATACTTTCAGTTAAAAATTGAATTATAATATCCCTGTTCTTGGCGCCAATAGCTTTTCTTATACCGATTTCCCTGGTCCTTTCTGTAACTGATACGAACATGATGTTCATAATACCTATTCCACCTACTAAAAGTGAAATAGCAGCTATACTCGCAAGGGTTATTACCAGAATATCGGTAATAGTGCTTGCTACTTCAAGCAGTTGTGCAGAACTGCTCACTTCAAAATCATTACTCTCTCCCGGTAGGATATAATGCTGTACCCTCATTATGGATTTTACCTCAGATATTGCCTGATCTATTACTTCTTCACTTTCTACCCTGGCCTGAATCTGGTTTATGGTATCCATACCATATAATTTATTTTGAGCTGTAGTTATAGGCATAAAAACAGCATTATCTGCACTTACACCAAAAGTATACCCCACTGACTTAAGGGTTCCCATTACGGTAAAATTATTTCCATTTATTTTTACTTTCTCTCCGATAGGATTAGCTTTACCAAAATAATCGCTTACTACATTATAGCCAAGAACAACCACATTTGATTCATTCGAAACATCACTGGCGGTAAAAAAACTTCCTTTATCTAATTTATAATCAATAAATTCTAAATATTCTTCTGAAGTCGCAGTTATACTTGCATTTCCGTTTAAACTCATATAAGAAAAATCTGTACCGCCAATATTCAATATCGGTATCACCTCTTCAAGATATCCTGCTTTTTCTTTTAAAGCATATAGATCTTCTATATAAAGTTCTCCTGCTACTATCTCCTCATCTTCTTCGTCATCCAACATATTACTCATAAATCCTCTTCCAGGGCCCTCCTGCCCCTCGCCTGACCCCACCCGTACTTCCAGGCCTCCGGACTGTCCTATATTTGATTCTATACCACTCTGATCACCCCTGGTTGACATTTGTTCTATTCCTGTAGTTTCCCTTCCCGGAGTAATTGTTATGACATTTGTACCCATACTTTGAATATTTTCGGTTATGGAAGCTTCCGCTCCCGCTCCTACAGACATAACTGCCACTACAGAACCGACTCCTATTATTATTCCCAGCATGGTCAAAAAAGATCTCAACTTGTTCAAACCAAGAGACTTGAATGCAATCTTTATATTTTCAAGTATCCTTTTCATTTTAAATTATTTCCCTTTATACTGTTTATTTTGTCTTCCAGTCTTGGCATATCCCTCAGCTTCCTTTTAGCATCAATAGGACTTTTGATTTTTTCTTCTCCAGTTATAAAACCGTCTTTTAAATATATTATTCTTCCTGCATGTCTCGCCAGTTCAATCTCATGGGTCACAAACAGAATAGTCTTACCCTTCCTGTTTAGTTCCTGAAAAATAGCCATTATTTCTTCACCGGTCCTGGAATCAAGATTACCAGTCGGTTCATCAGCAAGTATAATAGTGGGATCGTTTACCAGAGCCCTGGCAAGAGCAACTCTCTGCCTCTGGCCTCCTGAAAGTTCGCTTGGTCTGTGTTTTACCCATTCAGTCAGCCCTACTGAATCGATTACACCATTTATTAGTTCCCTTCTTGACTTTAATATCTTTCCTCTGGAATAGATCAAGGGGAGCTCCACATTCCCGATGATATTGGTCCTCGGCAGCAGGTTAAAAGTCTGAAACACAAATCCTACCTTTTTATTTCTTATCTCTGCCAGCTCATTATCATTTAATTTGGATATATCCACATCATCAAGAAAATAAGATCCTGAAGAAGGGGTATCGAGACAACCTATTATATTCATAAGAGTAGATTTGCCCGAACCTGATGGTCCCATAATAGATAAAAATTCACCTCTGCTCACATCAAGATTAGTCCCTTTTAATGCAGTTACTTTTATGCTACCTATTTTATATATTTTTACTACATTTTTTATATCTATAATTTTTTTATCCATGATACCTTACCCCTTACTTTATAATCATATTCTTGAAGTAATTATTTTATCTCCTTCTTTCAGCCCTGAAATTATCTCCATATAATAGTAATCATTTATACCTGTATTTACCTCCACTTTTTTTATAAGCTCCCCTGTCCCTTCCCTTGGCTCCTGATCAGATACTAATAGGTCTACATAACTTTTCCCATTTTCCTTATACACGGATTGAATCGGTACAAGTAATACATTATCTGCTCTTTCAGCTACAATATCAACATTGACCGAAAGCCCGTAAAAAATTTCAATATCTTCATCATTATTAAAACTTACCACTACTTCAAAAGATACTATATTACCTTCTTCAATAGAAATAGGAACGATCTTCTCAATCTGCCCTGAAAACTCGTTATCAGGATAAGCATCCAAAGTAATATAAGCTTCATCTCCTTCTAAAATCTTTGCTATATCAGTTTCTCCTACAGTAGTCTTTACCGAAAAATCATCGGCAATGACTGAGACTGAATTACTACCGCTGTTTTGATTGCCGACTTTAAAATCTGATGACAAAACAATACCGTCATAAGGAGCACTGATCATATAATTTGTTGTAATATCTTCTTTTGCCGACTCCAGATTCATTTTAGCAAGTTCTAATTGTATCTCAGCCTGTCTTATATTATTCCTTGTGTTTTCTATCTGAAGCTCGGCATTCTGAGCACTGCTTAGATTATTCCAGTATGTTGAAGATTGGCTAAGAAGAGATTGGTTATAAGAAGACTCCGATTGAGACGTAGATGATTTGTTGGACTCTTTAGTAGATTCAACCTGTGCCTCTGCTGATTCAACATTTGATTCATATTGCTTCATCTGCATATCTGTAGTCGTCGGGTCATTTTTTGCTATCTGCAGCTGCTCTTCTGCGTTTTCCAGTGCACGTAAGGCACTTTTATATGCCAGTGATGCATTGCTGTTGGCGCCTTCCAGTGATTTAAGCGAACTTTCAGTTGATTCTTCTGCCTTTTTTGTATTTATTTCTGAAATCTGTATGGCAATATGATTTTCATCCAGTGCTTTTTGGTAATTAAGTTTAGAGGTTTTTAGGGATATCTCTGACAACTCTATATCTTTTTCAGCTTCTGTTATTCTGAGCAATCCATCGGAATTGTCCAATTCTACCAAGGTATCACCCTTTTTAAATTCATCTCCTTTTTCTAAAACTGCTACTATTTCCCCGGAACCCTGCAGGGTATAAGTATTTTGGACATTTGAATCTACTGAACCGGTGGTAGATATGAGCTGAAGGATATTTCCTCTCTGTACTTCGAATATTTCCATATCCTGAGCAGTCATATCTTCACTGGGCCCTGCAAAAGGTCCTATTCCCATGCATGATACGGAGATTATGGAAAATAAAAATACAGCTGCTACAGATACTATAGAAATAATAACTTTTCTTTTATTTTTAATCATAGAATCCCCTTTTTTATTTTTTAGGGGAATTATATTAAAAAAAAATGAAGAAATTTTGGAGTTTTTTTATAATTTCATTTTGTAGCCATCGAAAGCTACATTCACATCTATATTATCATCTGCGTATGATTCCACCCTGCTCTTCAGTTCACCGCTGTCCATAGTGACTATCTGCTTACCGCAGTGAGTTATTACCAATCTTCCAATATCATATTTCTTGCACCACCCTATTATGGTTTTGACTCTTGTATGGCCAAATAACCTGCCGTCTTTTCTTCTGACCATATTTACATTAAGACTTGATCCATCAGCTATGAGTAGATCAATATCATTTAATACTATTCTCTTGTCTTGCTCAAAATCAACAATATCAGGTGCATATATAAAAGCCTTATCTCCTTTGATCCTATACCCTACTGCCGGGCATCGTAATGAATGGATCACTTTATATGCCGTTATTTCAAGATCTTTAAGGATATACTTTCTACCAGTTTCAATAACACTGTAATTTTCAGGCTTATTTTTACTGTAGTCCAGAGTATCCCTGGTAAGATACACGGGTATATTTATTTTATTTTCTTCCTTTATAGTCCATATATAATGGTCTGGATGAGCATGGGTTATTAAAATATAACTGAAATCATTTATTTCTTTTAATAACTTAGGATTAAACTTTAATCCTAAGTCAATAAGCATATTGGTTCTTTTGTATTTGACAATCAAAGAAGAATGATATTTATGTATAGCGCTGCTTTCTTCAATCTCACCTTTTGTACCCGGAAACTCAATTATCATATTTTATTTATTCTCTAATTTTTGCATTAAATTCTCTTCCCAGTTTCTCAAGTATTCTTTTTATTATTATCTCCGCTTCCGTATCCTTTAAAGTCCTTTTATCATCTCCAAATTTAAGAGAATATGCCATACTTTTTTTATTACCCTCTATTTGTTTTCCTTTATACACATCAAAAAGCCTCACCTCTTTTAATAATTTTGTTCCGGTCTTTTTTATTTCATTTACAATATCTTCATTCTTTATTTTCTGATCTACTACTATTGCCAGATCAATATCTATTGAAGGAAAAGGTGATATTGATTTAATTCTTACTGATTTTTTTACATTCTTTACAAATTTATCAAGACTTATCTCAAAATAAAAAACATCCTGACCTATCTCAGCTTCTTCTACTAATGCGGGATGAATCTTTCCGATTATTCCCATATCCAGATTGCCTATATTTATTACTCCGCTGATCCTGGGGTGGAAAAAACTGTATTCTTTCTCTTTTATCTTTAAACTTCCACTGGGATAATATGCATCACATATAAATTCCAGAACCCCTTTCAAATCAAAAAAGTCAATATCTCTTTCCTCTTCACTCCATCCTTTTTTGACTGCTTTTCCGGACATCACTACACCAAGCATGTTCGTCTCTACAGGCAATTCTTCCTTGCTGGTCTTTTTGAAAACTCTGGACATCTCAAATATTTCAATATCCTTGATATTATGATTAATGTTATACTCAATATTTTTTATCAATCCCGGCATAAGCATATGCCTGAGCATCTTAAAATCTTCATTAATAGGGTTAATTATCTCTACATTTTTATTATATTCATCTTCCTGTAGTATTTTATATTTTTTAAGATGGTCAATTCCTACAAATGAATAGTTTATTACTTCAATAAGTCCTACATCACACAGCCTCTGCCTTATATCTTTAACCATTTTTTGATAATCACTATATTTTCCGCGCCTGTCGCTTGCTGGAGTAGGTATAGAGTCTAATTTATCGTATCCGTAAATCCTTGCTATCTCTTCTACAAGATCTATGTCTCTTTTAAGATCCTCATATCTAAAAGAGGGTACTACTGCCTGTATATTTTGCCCTTTTAATCTATTATCGATCTTTAATTTTTTTAGAATATCTGATATCAGGCCGTCATCGATTTCCTTTCCAAGAACCTCACTTACTTTTTTTACTCTTAAATTAATATTTCTTTCTCTCTCAACCTTCATATAATTATCATAGATGCATCCTTCCGATTTTAAATTGCTTATCTTCTCATATAAATCAGTGAATCTTTCAACAGCAAATACAGTAAGCAGAGGATCTATCTTTTTTTCAAACCTGTTTGAGGCTTCTGACCTAAGTCCTAATTTTTTTGATGCTCTCATTATTGAAGGTCCGTAAAAATTTGCTGATTCCAGCATGACAGTTTTTGTATTTTGATTTATTTCGGTATCCTTTCCGCCCATTATTCCTGCAATAGCCACAGCTTTTTTATAATTAGCTATTACCAATGCATCCTCTTCCAGTATTCTTGTTGATTCATCAATAGTTTTGATCTCTTCTCCCTTTCTGGCATTCCTGACAACGATTACATTAGAATTTAGCAGTTCTTTATCAAAAGCATGCAGCGGCTGTCCGGTCTCCAGCATAATATAATTAGTAAGGTCTACAATCAAATTGATAGGTCTTATATCACAAAGCATAAGTCTGTTCCTTAGCCACCGGGGTGAATTGGTACTGGGGATATTTTTAAATATTTTACCAGAATATCTTGGGCAGAGCTTATAATCCTCTATCTCGATTTTAAAATTAGAATCTATATTTAGTTTTTTCTTAAAATCGTAATCAGGTATTACCAGTCTTGCATCAGTCAAAGCGCTTATTTCTCTTGCAATTCCTATAATACTCATACAATCTGGGCGATTTGGTGTAATTTCAAGTTCCAGCACAGTATCATCAAGACCAACAGATTTTGAAAATTTATCACCTATCTTACTGCTTTCATCAAGGATCATTATTCCTTCTGAATCAGATGATATGCCCAATTCCATTTCAGAGCACATCATTCCTTCCGATATCTTACCCCTGATTCTGCTTTTTCTTATAGTCAAGTCTTTGACTTTGGACCCAGGTAGTGCAACAGCTACCTTGTCTCCTTTTTTAAAATTACTTGCACCACAGACTATTTTCAACCGCCTTGAACTGATATCTACTTCACACAGGGCTAATTTATTTGCATCAGGATGAGGCGAAAAATCAATTATCTTGCCTACCACTATATCTTGGTACAAATCACTTATATATTCGATTTTTTTAACCTCGGTCCCGCTCATAGTCAGAAAATCTGAAACACTTCCGGGATCAGAAATATTAGGATTTAAAAATTCATTTAACCAGTTAATTGTTACTTTCAATATTTAAAAATCCCTTTCCTGTAAATATTTTTAAAAAAGTAAAGATTTTTTTCTAAACATCTTAATAGACTGATATTGAAGGCTAAAATTGTCTGAGAAACCTCAAATCATTTTCAAAGAATAGTCTTAAATCATCGATGCCGTATTTTAACATACAAATCCTTTCTATACCCATTCCAAAAGCAAAACCGCTCACTTCTTCCGGATTATAACCCACAAAAGAATACAGCATTGGATCTACCATCCCGGCACCCAGGATCTCAAGCCATCCGGTACCTGAACATACTCTACACCCCTTACCATTACATATATTACAGGATACATCTACCTCTACGCTTGGTTCGGTAAATGGGAAATAATGCGGCCTGAATCTTACTTTTCTTTCCTTTCCAAAAATCTCATGGGCAAAAGTTTCAAGTGTCCATTTAAGATTGCCGAAATTTATTTCTTTATCTACTACCAGGCCTTCTATCTGAGTAAACATCGGGGTATGAGAAACATCATAATCCCTTCTATATGACTTACCGGGCACTATTATTAATAAAGGGGGTTCATGACTCTCCATATATCTTATCTGAACGGGAGAAGTATGAGTCCTAAGTAATACATTTTCTGAAATAAAAAAGGTATCATGAAGAGATCTTGCCGGATGATCTACCGGAGTATTTAATGCTTCAAAATTATAATAATCCGTTTCTACCTCCGGCCCCTCCGCTATTTCAAATCCCATTCCTATAAAAACCTGTTCGATTTCCTCAATAACCCGGGATATAACATTTTTCTTACCCTGGTTTGCTTTTCTTCCCGGCAGAGACAGGTCTACTGTTTCTTTTCTTAGCTTATTTTCATACTCTACACTCTTAAGAGATTCTTCTTTTTTTACAATACCATATTCTATTTTTTCTCTTGCGATATTTATTCTCTTCCCGAACATCGGTTTAAGATTTTGTGGGAGGCTACCTATTTTCTTCAGTGTATTTGAAAGAAAGCTTTTTTTACCTGTAAATTTTGTCCTGACTCTCTCCAGTTCAGTTATGCCTTTTACTGCTTCCAGTTCCTCATTAAAATTACCTATTTCCAGATCTATTTTTTTTTCCAGTTCGTCTATAATCTTTTTATCATCACTCATAATTTTATGCCATTTTTTTCTTAGCGATTTCCGTCAGTCTTTGAAAAGCATCAGGATCACTTATAGCCATCTCGGATAAAATTTTTCTGTTTATATCAACACTTGCCTTTTTCAAACCATTGATGAATTCATTATAAGAAATCCCATTTATTCTCGCTGCAGCATTGATTCTTGTGATCCATAGCCTTCTAAAATTCCTTTTTCTATTCTTCCTGTCCCGGTATGAGTAGCTCATAGACTTAAGCAGCTGTTCTTTTGCAATTCTGTAACTCCTGCTCTTGGAGCCATAATATCCTCGGGCCTGCTTCAATACTTTTTTATGTTTTTTCCACTTTAGCTGCCCTCTTTTGACTCTGGTCATTATAATCACGTCCTTCCTTATCTGCCTAAAAGTCTCCTGACTTTTTTCCTATCGGAAGTTGCCAGTTCCTGCCTTTTTTTCAAACGCCTTTTTCTATCGGCATTTTTTTTGGTAAGGAGATGACTCCTGTACGCTTTTTCTCTGACAATCTTTCCACTTCCAGTAACTTTAAATCTTTTTGCCGCGCCTTTATGAGTTTTTATCTTTGGCATAATGACATCCTTCCAGATTATATTATTTAGATATATTAAAATTTAAACCGGTGTTAAAACTGCTATAATATTATAACCTTCTAATTTAGGCTCCAGCTCCAACACGCACTTGTCTTTTAACTCTTGTATTAATTCATTAAGTATTTTCATCCCAAGTTCTTTATGCACTATTTCTCTTCCCCTAAACATAACAGTTATTTTCACCCTGTAACCGCTGCTTAAGAATTTCTCTATTTGCTTTCTTTTAGTATTAAGATCGTTAGTGTCTATTTTGGGCCTTATCTTAATTTCCTTTACCACTATCTGAGACTGCTTCTTCTTCTTCATTTTCTCAGATATTTCCAGCTGATATTTATATTTTCCATAATCCATTATCTTGCAGACAGGCGGATTACTTTTGGGTGATATCTCAACCAGATCCATACCTTTATCTCCGGCAGCCTTCAATGCTTCCTCGATTTGAACTATCCCGATTTGACTGCCATCTTCTGCAATCAACCTGATATCTGGCACCCTGATTTGTTGATTTATTCTAATTCTATTTTTATTGAAGCCACACCTCCGTATTTCTTTAAAAAAAATAGGCAGACAAATCATCTACCTATTTAATATAACCAACCAAATTAACAAGTCTGGATGACCGTCATATGGTGAGAAATAGATGATTTCTACTTTATTTATTTTATTGTTCTAACAATTTATTATTAATAATCTTGGAATTATACTAATTATTTATTATTTTGTCTACACTGCTATATCCTTATCTTCTTCTTGGGGAACATATTCTTCTTCCCATACTTTGTCTGCTATCTTCTTATAATCACTGGCATATTTATCTAACAGTCTTGCAAGACAGCTTATTATTGTTTCTGCACCCTCATGTGTAGGATAAGCACCAGTTTCAGCAACTATATCTCTTAATATATATGGGTTGTCAATTATACTGCAGGGCCTGAGGTGATTTTCGGTATAAGGCTGTCTTTTCCTGAATGCCATAAAGAAATCTGAAGTAAGAATATCAATAAGGCTTTTCTCTTTTATATTATCAGCAGCAAAGTGCACAAAAACGCACGGTTCGACATCTCCGTTTACATTAACATGTAAATAATTTTTGCCTCCGGCCATACAACCATTCACCAGAGGCCCGTCATTCCAGAAATCAGCTACTATTATCTTTTTTGTTTTCCTAATTTCTACAATCCTTCTTCTTCTATAATCTCTTTGTTCAGGTGTAGGCATAAGTTCCATATTAGGTTCTTTACCTATTGGGACATAATTGAAATACCAACCAATAAAGGCTCCCTTATTTATAAATAAATCAATGAATTCATCGCTGACTACCAATTCATTATTTCCCCTGGTCGCAGTCACAGAAAACCCAAACAGCACCCCATTTTCTCTTAGAGCGTCCATAGCACTCATAATCTTTATCCAGACACCCTTACCTCTTCTTTCATCGGTCTCCTTTTCAAAACCCTCTACACTTATGCATGGGACCGCATTTCCAAGTTCGGCAAGCTTTTCTGCAGCTTTATTGTCTATCATCTGACCATTAGTATAAATCTGAAAGAATGAATCATTATGCCTTTCAAGAAAATCATAGATCTTGTCCCAGCAGAACGGCTCCCCTCCAGTTATAACGAAAAAGTAAAGTCCTATATCATTCGCTTCGTCAATTACTCTGTTGCATACATCATATGGCAGATCGTTTTTCTTAGAATACTGCCACGCATAACATCCATAGCATCTAAGATTGCATTTCATAGTAGGGCTCATCACTAAAAGATTAGGCGGACTTATACCATATTTCTTGGCAAAAGTTATCCTTTTAGGCTGCCCTTGTATCATGGCATTATTTATCAGATTAATAACTATTTTTTCTCTTACTTGAGGGGATACCTTCTCAGCTGATAATTTTAGATTAACAAGTAAATTCTCCAGAAAATCTCTCTCTTCTTTCTTCTTGAGTCTGTACACCCTTCCTTTAATCAGAGAAAGCCATTTCTCATCAGGGATCTTAGGAAGTATTTTCAACGCACTTCTTATAGCTGTCTTTGTGGTATATAATTTTACTCTTTCCTTCAGCGTCATTTTAAAAACATCCTCCTTAAAATAATAGTCAACAAATATTATAAAAGCCTAAATAAGACAAAAATTATTAAGAAAGTGTTTGAGTTTAATTATAGAAATATTTTCCTAAAAAATAAAGAATAAATATGTCCGGTGTCAGTAAACTGTCTTTTTGTTTTCTATTACATTTCTGAACTCAGATATAAAATCAGCCAGTTTAATCTCTTTTATATCCCCGCCGATTTTCTTTCTGATGGTTATGGTCCCTGTTTTTTCTTCATTTTTCCCAATAATGACCATATAAGGTATTTTTTTGATCTCAGCCTTTTTTATCTTCTTGCTTAATGATTCTACTCTGTTATCAATTTCTACTCTTATATCCTCTTTTTTGATGCTTTCATACACATTTGCCCCATACTTATAGAACTTCTCAGAGATAGGCAGAATTATTACCTGGACCGGTGCCAGCCAGGGGGGCAGGTTTCCGCTGTAATGTTCTAAAAGTAAGCCTACAAATCTTTCAATGCTTCCCAGCACAGTCCTGTGAATCATAACCGGCCTGTGCCTTATATTATCTTCTCCCATATACTCGATATCGAATTTCTCCGGCATAGCAAAATCCAGCTGAATAGTGGCACACTGCCATGTTCTCTCCAGGCAATCCTGTATATGAAAATCAATCTTGGGGCCATAAAAAGCACCTTCTCCTTCATTTATTACATAATCGAGTCCCCTGCTTTTAATAGCATCCTTCAATATTCTTTCAGCTTTCTCCCACATCTGGTCAGTGCCGATTCTCTTATCAGGCATGGTAGAAAGCTCCAGATGATATTTATCAAAACCAAAACCTTTGTAAATACGGTCGGTCAGCCCTATTACTTTAGAGACTTCGTCTTTTGCCTGATCTTCGGTGCAGAATATATGAGCATCATCCTGTATAAAACTTCTTACCCTGAACAGCCCATGTAAAACTCCTGATTTCTCATGCCTGTGTACCAGTCCCAGTTCAGCTATCCTTATGGGCAGTTCCCGGTATGAATGCTGGTTTGACTTGTAAACCAAAATAGTACCGGGACAGTTCATAGGCTTGATGGCAAAATCATTTTCATCAATCTTTACAAAATACATATTTTCTTTGTAATTATCCCAGTGGCCTGATGTTTTCCATAATTCATTGCTTAGTAAGATAGGCGTTTTTATTTCCTTATAGCCTTCTTTTTCATGTTCCTCTTTCCAGTAATCCAGGATAGTATTCATAAGCACCATCCCGTTGGGGTGGAAGAAAGGAAATCCAGGCGCTTTATCATTAAAACTGAAAATGTCTAAATCCCTGCCTATTTTCCTGTGGTCACTTCTTTTTGCCAGGTCCAGTTTCTCCATATGTTCTTTTAATTCTTCGCTGCTGAAAAATGCAGCTCCGTATATCCTTACCAGCATTTTATTTTTTTCATCGCCCCGCCAGTAAGCTCCGGCAACACTTAACAGCTTGAATGCCTTTACCTTTCCAGTCGATGGTATATGTGGACCGGAACATAGATCTGTAAAATCTCCTGAGGTGTAAATACTGACTTTATTACCTTCTATATCATTTATCAGTTCTATCTTGTAGGGGTTGTCCTTAAACAGATTTTTAGCTTTTTCCTTGCTGACCTCACTTTTTTCAAACCTATTATCTTCCTTTATTATCCTCTTCATCTCTTTTTCGATCATACTAAGATCTTCGGCTGATACGTTCTTTTTGGTTTCAAAATCATAATAAAAACCATCCTTGATAGATGGCCCTATGGCAAACTTTACATCCGGGAATACCTTTTTTATTGCTTCTGCCATTATATGTGAGGTACTGTGATTTAAAATACTTATTGCCTTATCCCTGTTCTCAGAAGTAATGATGCTGAAGGATGAGTTTTCGGTCACCCTGAAGCTTAGATCCAACAAAGCACCTTTTTGGCAATCTTTTTTTTCATTAAAAACCTCAGCCGCAAGTGCCTGATCTACAATTTTTTTATCAATCATTCTTGCAGCTTCAAGGATGCTTGACCCTTCCTCTACTTTAATCTTACCTAAGTTTTTTAATTCTATTTCAATCATTTTTTTACAGATTTTATTAAAATCCTTACTTATTATATATCTTTGAATGTATAGGACAAGATAATCTATTATATAAAAAATGGAGCGGAAGACGGGATTCGGACCCGCGACCCCCACCTTGGCAAGGTGATGCTCTACCAACTGAGCTACTTCCGCTCGTTTTAGCTGAATAATTATTATATTATTTTTCTTTTATCAAAACAAATGTTAAATATCAGTAAAAATAAAAGATCTTTTAAAATTTAAATCTTTTTTCCTTTAACCAAAATAAGGTAATATATTTTAAGGAATACCTTTTTTTATCAATTATTATCTTATATAATTACGCTAAACTTTTTTCTATAAAAATTTTTGAGTTTTATTATGAACAAAATCTACTCAGGTGATAAACAAGCACAAAATATAGGATATTTCCCATTTATAGACCCTGATGAAAAAACATTTTTTACAGCTCCCTGTATTCTAGAAAACACTGCCAACGGAATTCTTATCCTGACCAATAAAAAATTATTCTTTTATTTTTATTCCAACATAACCAGGGATAAAAAGTTTATAGCTACCTATCCCTTTATTGTCTCTGTAGATTTAAAAGAAGGCCTTATTTATTCCACACTGACCATCAGAAATAAAAGAGAAAGCTTCAAAATACAAAAGTTGAAGAAAAAAGATGCAAGAGAATTTCACAGAATCCTTAAAAAAATCATACTGAAAAATAAAAAATAGGGTAAAATAAGAAAATAAATATTATCTACTCATATATCTGCTTATATACTGTTCATTTTCAGACAGATCGGCAATATTATAACCGTTTCCGTCTATTATATTGATCCAGATACCTCTCATACCGAATTTTTTAGCTTCTTCTTTTGAATCAAAATAAATGTCTATCCTGTTGCCCTTTATCTTTCCTCCTGTATCCTCAGCTACGAATATTCCCATATCTTTTATTTCAATTCTGGTTCCCATAGGTATGACCTTAGGATCCACAGCGACCATTCCCTGCTCTATTTCCTTTCCTGTCGCTGTTATATTATTAGTACCCTGTGAAGAATCGTTGGCACTGTATCCTGAAGCCAAAAAATAATACCACTCTACTTCTACGACCTCTCTGACTACTATTTCCTCAGCTTCTTCAGGATCAGTTCCTTCGGTGTCAGAAGAAAATATATTAAACCCATCATTCCTATAAAATAGGTATAATGAAGTTATAAAAAGCAAAAATACTATTAGCGCCCAAAATAATACATGTATTGCTACATTGTATTTTCTCATTTTTATATCCTTTTTTATATTGCATTTTTTACAAAATTTTAATAATTTTTTTAAAACATATCTCAATAAAGCCACACAAAACCAAGTATTATATATAAAAAACTAAAAAAATCAACCCTGAAATAATTAAACTGCTATTTTCTTCAATAATGCATATCCGGATTACTGATAAAAAATGGTTAATTTCCCTATTGACCAAACATATGTTCGGCTGTAATATATAGATAAACAATTCTAAATATATACACCATAAATCTAAGGGGCAGAGCTAAATAAAATGGCTTTTTTTTCTCATCTGCATGTTCACAGTGAATACAGTCTTATGGAATCAACCATAAGCGTAAAAGAGCTGGCCAGCGCCGCTGCCAAAAACGGCATGAAGGCAGTCGCCCTTACCGATAAGTATGTAATGAGCGGGGCCGTCGAGTTCTATAAAGAAGCAACCAGGAAAAACATAAAACCTATAATCGGATGTGAGATCCGGGTCATGAACAGCGGGATGATATCCCAAATGGTGATACTTATAAAAAACATAACAGGATATGAGAATCTTTGTCAGATAATAAGCAAATCAAACATGGAAAGCAAGACTCCGACACCGTCAGTCAAAATATCGGACCTCCGAAAAAAAAGCGGAGGCCTTATAGGTCTGAGCTGCTGCAAATCCGGCGAGATTTCCCAGCTTCTGGGGCAGGAAAAGACAAAGGAAGCACTTAGAGCTGTAGAATATTACCAGGAATTATTTAGTGGAGATTTCTTTATAGAGATTCAGAGATATCCGAAAACAAAAAGTATGCTTTCCTTATCCCTGCCCTCTGAGATACTGGTCAACTTTGCCCTAAAGAACAATATCCCAATAGTGGCAACAAACAATGTCCACTACCTAAATAAGGCAGACTACGGAATATATAAATGCCTTTCCAAAATAAAAGCCATGGGGACAAAGGCCGGGTCTGATATTGAATTTATCGATAATGACGAACATTATTTTAAATCCACCGCTGAAATGGCCAGCCTTTTCTCAGATATACACCAGGCAGTATCCAATACCACAGTTATAGCAGACAGGTGCAGTCTGGAGCTTCCGCTCGGTAATATAATCTTCCCCCACTTTAAAGTTCCGGGGAGAATACCGGAGGAAGATTACCTTAAAAAGCTATGCTCCCGGGGGCTAAAATGGAGATACGACAGCAATCCTTCCCCGGATATCCTCAGAAGGTTGAAAAAGGAGCTGGAGGTGATCATGGAAACAGGTTTCTGCGGGTACTTTCTCATAGTTGCCGATATAGCAAGATTCACCCGCAAAAACAACATTCCCATCTGCGGAAAAGGCTCATCTGCAGGAAGCATAGTATCTTATATTCTGGGCATATCCAATGTCGATCCTGTAAAAAATAATCTTTATTTTGAAAGATTTCTTAACAGGGAAAGAAAAGAGCCCCCTGATATAGATATCGACCTGTCCCATAAGAGAAGGGCTGAAATAATCAAATATCTTACACTGAAATATGGTAAAAATAATATCTCCAGGGTATGTACCTTCTCTACCCTGAAACCAAGAGCTGCGGTAAGAGAAGCGGGAAGATTTCTGGGATGCAGCAAAGAAGATGTGGACCGGGTAGTAAATACATATTCCTCCTCCCTCTCCTCAGGATTCCCGGTCAGGCAGTATAAAGGTATCACCGCAAAAGACAGGGAATGTTCAGATGTAAGAGATATTCAACATAAAAAAATAACCTTTATATCAAGAAAAATTGAAAACTACGTCCGCCATACCTCCTTGCATCCTTCCGCATTTATTATATCCAGCACCGATCTGACCAAAAAAATACCCCTTACCCTGTCCCAGACCGGTGAAACCACAAGCCAGTATGATAAGGACAGCATAGAAGATCTGGGCCTCTTAAAAATAGACCTGATAAATTCTCTGAGCCTCAGTTTGCTGGAAGATACAGCTAGTATGCTTAAAACTAAAAGAAATATAGATCTTGATATCAGGGAAATAAGATACGATGACAGTAAAACATTTGACCTCATAAAAAATGGAAAGACTCTGGGGGTTTTTCAGCTTGAAAGTTACGGCATCAGAAAACTTGCAAAAAAAATAAAGCCGTCAACATTAAACGACATTACATTTCTGATCTCTCTGTACAGGCCCGGCCCCCAGCAGTCTGGAATGGTCAAAAACTTTATTGAAAGAAAATTCGGGAGAGAAAAGGCTTCCTATCTTCACCGGGATCTGGAGCCTGTTCTAAGCGAGACCTATGGAATAATACTATACCAGGAACAGGTGATGCAAATAGCGGTAAATATAGCAGGATACTCTCTGAGTGAAGCCGATAATTTAAGGAAGGCTATGACCAGACTTTCAAAAGAAGAAATGGGAAAGCAAAAAGAACGTTTTATTAAAGGGGCAGCCTGCAGAGGTTATCATATAAGAACTGCAAAAGAGATCTTTAAACTGATATCCAAATTCGCAAGTTACGGTTTTGTCAAAGCTCACGCTGCCGCCTATGCCGAACTGTCATATAAGACCTGCTATATAAAGGCACATTATCCGGCAGAACTTCTATCAACAATACTGACTGATAACTCGGGTTACTACAGCAGAGCTCAATATATTGAAGAGGCAAGGCGTTTTGGCATAAAAATAAAACTTCCCGACATAAACAACGGCGGATTTAAATTTTCCGTCGAAGACAAGGGAAAATCCATAAGAATTCCCTTTATGACCGTAAGAGAACTGGGGCAAACAGGTGTCGGCTCTATAATAAGAGAAAGAAATAGAAATGGAAGATTTAAAGACTTTACTGACTTTTACTGCAGGATTTCAAAAAGCGGCTGCAGAATAGCCGGTAAAGCGATCGTGAACCTTATAAAAGTCGGAGCATTTGATTTTACAGGCCTTAAAAGAAAATATTTACTGCTCAGCTATCATTATCTGGCAAGCGGCAAAAACATTCCTGGCTGCAGCAGCCACCTCCCGCCTTGCTGTGAAGATCATCTAAAAGATTTTAACCTCCGGGAGACGCTTGAGATGGAAGAAAAAATTCTGGGATTTTGTGCCAGCAGTTCTCCCCTGCAGTATTTTAAAAGCGAGCTGGAAGAATACCGCACGGTAAGAAGCAGCCTTTTCCCGGATTTTGCGGACAGTAAAGAAGATATATTCACCGCGGGGATAATAATCACCCGGAAAATCAAAAAAACCAGAGATGGAGGAAATATGCTGCTTTGCACCCTGGAAGATGAAGACGGTATGTATGAATCAGTATTTTTTCCCGATGCATATAAAAAGAATCTAAAAACAATATCAGGCCAGTCCGCGGTGATAATCAAAGGCAGGATATACTGCAAAGACGACCACATGGCCGTAATCGGTAAAAATTCTGCCAGTCTCTCCGGCTTAAAGAAAATCAGGAGCAGGGCCAGGAAAGACAGCATAAAAAACAACTTACTGGCGAAAGCAGGCGCGGCATGGGAAGTCCAGGAAAAATAATACATATAGATATGGACGCCTTCTTTGCACAAATCGAGCAAAGAGACACTCCCGAATATAAAAACAAGCCCCTGATTGTAGGCGGACCGCTAAACAGAGGGGTGATCTCCTCTGCCTCTTATGAAGCAAGAAAATATGGGCTTCATTCAGGCATGCCTCTCACACGGGCAAAAAGGCTTTGCCCTAAAGGGATCTTTGTCCCCGTGGACATGGAAAAATATCTTAAGGAATCAATGCGGATAAGAAAGATATTCTTTCAATTCACTCCCCTGGTAGAGACAATAGGCTGTGATGAAGCCTTCCTTGATATAACAGGCTGTGAAAAGCTCTTTGGGGATGAGCTTGAAATAGCCAAAAAAATAAAGGGCAGGATATATGAACAGACCAACCTGACTTCCTCTGCCGGCATAGGTCCAAATAAATTTCTGGCAAAACTTGCCTCAAGCATAGGTAAACCAAACGGTCTTATAGTACTTGAAAACACCAAAGAAGTCATAAAAAAAGTCAAACTCCTGCCGGTATCCTATATATGGGGAGCCGGAAGGGTCACATGCGAAGAACTTAAATCAATGGGAATCATAACTATAGGTGATCTTGCCGGAGCTCCGCTGGAAATAATCGAAAATAAGTTTGGAGAGCCAGGAAGAATCATACATAAAATGGCAAATGGATTTGATGACAGAAAAGTAACACCAAATCAGGAACCAAAGTCAATAGGAAGAGAAATAACCTACAGCAGGGATATAGATGATCTTGGAACACTGGGATCGACACTTCTCCTCCTTTCACAAAAAATATCAAGAAACCTACGGCTGAAAAAATATAAAGGCAGGGTGATCACTTTAAAGATAAGGTTTTCCGATTTTAAAACCATTACCAGGAGGATAACTCTAAAAAAATATACTTCCAATATATTTGATATACACAAATTCTCTGTGGCTCTACTTAAAAATCTCGATCTTAACAGAAAAAAAATCAGGCTGATTGGAATTTCGGTAAGCGGCTTAAAACTAACCTCTGTGCTGGGAGATCTAATATCTACAGGCGGATCATCAGAGGATGAAAACCTTGCCGAGGCCATTGATAGAATATCGGACAGGTTTGGTGAAAATAAATTGACTATAGCAAAATTAGCAGATAAGGATGAGATAATAAATTGAATCGATTTCCCTTTTCTTCTTTACCGTAAAGCAAATCTTTCAAATCTTTCTCTTCTGGCTTTGCATATAGGACACACAGCTGGGGGTTTCTCTCTTGCGCATAAATACCCGCATACCCTGCATCTCCATACCGGGTATCCACTTTTTGAAATCTTATCTTCCGGTTTCTTCACCTTTTCCGCACTGCTCTGTTTTTTCTTTTTAAATCTTCTTTCCGGAATCGATTTTACTTCCTTTTTTCCTTCCAGTATCTCTTGGTCAACATAAAGAGCACAATAGCATGTTCCATATTCATCCAGATCTGGATCTCTGTAATCACAGGGGCATATTATATCCATATCTTTTTCTTTTTCACCTGAAGCCAGTCTGCAGGGGCATGCCTGGTATCCATATCTCTTCTGATTCACCAGTAATCCTCTTACCAGTTTTTTAGTTAAATCAGTGTCAGGATTAATATGATAACCGCCTGACTCCGCCTCTTCATTTAACTTTTTATATAATCTGTCAACTTCTTCTTTACTTATTTCTTTGCTCATAATTTTATTACTTTAATTTTTCTTTTATTTTATCTTCGTCAAAACCTATTATAAAATCACTATCATCTATCACGATAGTCGGAAAGCTGCAGTCCGGATTATATTTTTTTAATTCATCCAGTAATTCTTCCCTTTCTTCACCTTCAGTCATATCTACATCAACATAGTAATGGTCTATATTTAAATTTTTAAGAAGGTCTTTCGTCTTTCTGCACCACTGGCATGTACTTAATGCATATAAGACTATCTTTCCTTTTTGGTCTCCCTTTATATGTTTCATTTTGGATTTCATTTATAATCTTAATAATATAACATTAAAGTAAATCTTTAAACATCTCTAGTGTCAGGATTGTGGAAAAAGATAAAGAAATGACTACTATTGCTCTTCCAAGATTTCTATAAATTTTTTCACCAGTTTAGGATCAAACTGCGAACCGCTTGATTTTCCCAGCTCTCTTATTGCTTCTTTTTTAGTCAATGTCCTCTTATAGAACCTCCCGCTCCTCATGACATCATATGCATCAGCAATAGCGGTAATACGCGAAGCTATAGGTATATCTTCACCCTTTAGTCCCTGTGGATAACCTGTCCCATCCCATCTTTCATGGTGGGTCAATATATACTCAGCAATATTTGAATATTTATATGATGATTTTGCTATATTATATCCTATCTCAGGGTAACTCCTTAAAATTTTCCAGTCTTTTTCACTTAACTTGTCCCTCTTGGTAACAATATCATCGGGTATGGCTATCTTACCAAGATCGTGTAGATCAGCCAGTATAGACAGCTCATCCAGCTTGCTTTTTGGAAGTCCTATAGTGCGCCCTAATTTTAAGCCAAATTTTCTTACCCTTTTCCCGTGTTCTCTTGTCTCATAACTGTCTTCCATCAGTGAATCTACAAGTGAAGATATTACTGAATCAGGAATGCTTTTAGACTCAAAAAGCTTATTCTTATACATCTCATCTTTTGCATCCTTTACAATACCCTGAAAGTCCTGTTCTTTGTCCTGCTTTGTGGTCGATCCCATTGCCATTTCAAATTTTACTTTTCCTTTACTGTTTTTTTTACAGATTTCCTTGACCCTGCTCATTACCTTACGACTATAGTCTGCTGAAGTCCTGGGCAGGAGTATTGCAAACTCATCCTCTCCCCATCTTGCAATAATATCTTCTCTCCTGCAGCATTCTCTTATAGCTTTTGCAATAATCTTTAATATCTTATCGCCCTCTTCACTTCCAAAAGCATCATTTATTAACTTTAAGCCATTCACATCCCCAATGATAAAACTTAAGGGAAGCTGCCTTTTAGAATCCAACCTTTTTACCTCTTCTTCAAAATAAGCTCTATTAAAAAGTCCAGTCAGCTCATCATGGAATCTTAAAAAGCTTAGTTTTTCTTCTGCTTCTTTCCTTTTAGTGATGTCGTTTATTAATATCTGGACAGCTTTGACATCTCCATTTCTTTTTATAAGACCATAAAATACTTCTCCACAAAAAATATCCCCATCCTTGTTCTGACCACTTATCTCAAACGATATCCCTTCTTTTCCACTCAGGGCGTAAGCAAAGATCTTAAGATATCGCGGTATATCCTCTGTACTGAGAAACTTTATCTTTGTAAAATGCTTTCCTACTATTTCTTTTTCAGATTGCCCTAAGAAATTCAATACTTTTTTATTACATGATGTTATTATTCCACCCTCATTAATGTTAATTATTCCAAATGGAGCAGTATTTATTAAAGTCTCGTATTGCTCTGCACTATCTTCCATAGCCTCACCCAGTTTATCCAAACTGGGCTGTGACTCTTGATAACCTTCTATTATTTGCTTTAATTTATCTATCTCCGAGATCAACTGTTTTTTTATTTTATTATTCTCTTCCATTTCTTATATTATTAGTTTTAATTTTCTTTCAATACTATTTAATTCTCTCTTAAAGTTCTCATATGCCAGATTGGATTCACTGCTGATTTCTTCAAGTTCTGCAGGTTCTGATAGCAGTGAAAATTTAGTAAAGAACAATTTTTCCTTGGTAAGATGTTCCTTTTCGTAATTAAATGCATCTTTCAAAAAGCCCGGGGCTTTTATTTCTGAAAATTTCTTTAGATAATTATTGTATTTTTCTGCAATATCTATAGCATGATTTACCTTTTCTTCGAAATTAAATTTCTCTTCATCAAACTTTCTAACCAGGCTTTTTATATCTCCTGAGTACATATTAAACAGTTTATAGTAATTGCTTCTAAAATCATTAAACTGTGTTATCCTTTTTTTGCTTCTTGATCTATCCGTCAGCACAAGTACAATACAGCCTATTGCAAGTACGACTACGATTATACTTGTTGCACCGTATAACACTCCCCCTGTGAACAGATTGAAATAAACAATTCTTTCATTGTTGATTATATAAACTACCAGTACTATTATCTCAAGCAGCATTGCGGCTACTATCAAGATAAAATATTTGAGTCTTATAACCTTATATCCGAAATCTTTAAATGCTTTTGGACCTTTTATTTTATTAATGACCATATTCTATTTACCCCATCTTATTAATTATTATTAATGCTTTTATATTTTTATTAATATATTAATATATTATACCATAAATTTATTTTTTTAGATTAATATAATTATAATATTTAATATATATTAGTATAAATTATTCATACTTTAAATCAACTGAGATATGCATATAAAATCTTACAGGGTCACTTGCAGATTAAATATAGGTAATAATATATTTAAAATGTAAACATTAATATTTCCATTCAATTGCATTTAACTTATAAGCACTTATATTTATTAATACGTTATAAAGAACAAGGTTTATTAAAAGTTCAAGTACTAATATCACAGCGAAAATAATCACATTGGATAATGAAAAATAATAACCCAAGAACATGACTCCTATTATAATTCCACTAAAAATCAATAAATATAATGCAAAAAAAATAAAATTTAATATTCCTCCTAAAAATGACATATTACTTTTACTTGACGGTGAAGGTTTAAACACAGGGAAAAAAGTGCCTATTGAAGTACCTATTACTGAATCACCCCAGCAGAACAGAACAAGAAGCAACAGTCCAAGTATTAAGTATATTATTTCGGGTCTGTATACAAAATAAAATACAATCACTATAACCGAACCGAATAACGCAGTTACAGCGGAACTAAAAATGATTTTTGTCCTTAAAATTTTTTTAGAATGCACCGGGGAAATTTTCAGAATCCAGAATTTTAATCCCTCTCCACCAATATTATTTCCCGAAACATTTACATTAATCAGTCCTGCAATCAATAAAGGCGCAAATATAATAAAAAGATTCTCCTGCGAAATAAAGAAATTTATCCCGCCTCTCTCATTTATACTCCTTGAAATAGTCCAAAAAAATATAAATAATATCATCACAATGGGCATAACGACCTGGAGCATTTTTCTCATATCTCTAAAAAGTATTTTAAAATCTTTTACTATCAGATAATTTATTCCTGAAAATGATAAAAAACTAAATCTTTTTTTTCTGATATCTTCTCTTCCTTTGAACCTTGCTCTTCTAAACTTCCTGCCTGCTACTGCCTGGGATGCACTTGACCAGCCCGAATAATATATTTTTTGAGATAGTGCAATACAGATAAAAGCCAGGATTACTGCAGCAGCTACAGCCAGTATAAAATTAAGGGCAAAACTGCCGTATTCCCCATTATGAATATGGAATAATGCGTTTGATCCCCAGGTAGAAGGTGAAAATTTTAAAAAAGGCCGGTCAAATACTGCTATTATATACTGTTTTATACTTCCGATATTCATAGATTCAAATTCCGGAACCACATCGCCAATGTATCTTGACAGAAGCTGTGAAGAAAGCCAGATAGTCAAACCAAGGAGGCCTCCTGCTATAGCAAGTATTTCTCTGGCCCTTTTGGGATTGACATATCTCACTGCTATCATACCGAGCATTACTCCCAGACTGGTCGGAATTGACAGGACAGAAATAAAAACAATCAACATCACAGGATAGTACGCAAGAGGCATTTGTGATGTTATCCCATAAGATATCAAAATGGGAAATATCACTATAAAGAACAAAAAAGAATTAGCAATCAATGCTTCTATATATTTATATGTAAATACTGTCCTGAAGCTAATAGGCAGACTTAACAATAATTGAAGGTCCGTGGATGAATATAAAATATAAAGGCTTGAAGCAACACCGGTAAATATTATAAAAATAAACATTATAGCAAAGGCATAATCCAAAGCTATATCAAGTATTATACCGGCAAGTCCTTCGTCTAATCTTTCAAACATAAATGAGATAAGCTTTGCGGAGTAGAAGAGGATCAAGGAGAAAATCGCCACACCTACGAATGTACCTATTATCCTGCCGGTTCTCCTTTTAGGCTCGTCTCTGGTATACCCCAGTAGTATAATATTAATCCTGTTTTTTAGAAGTAGTTTAAGCATATGCCAAAATCAACTTAAGGATTTTATAATATCTATCTCTTCGTCTCCTCCAGTCAACTGTAGAAAAATCTCCTCCAGATCACCTTTTCCTTCCTTAGAAAGCTTCCTCAGCTCTTCCATATTTCCTACAGCTAAAAGCTTGCCATCCTGAATAATTCCTACGCGATCGCATATCCTTTCCGCAATCTCCAGTATATGGGTGGACATAAAAATACAATCTCCGGATTTTGCTCTGATCTTTAAGATATCTTTTATTATTCTGGCACTTTTAGGGTCCAGACCTACAGTGGGCTCATCAAAAAAAAGAACTTTGGGCGAATGTATCAGAGCTCCAGCAATAGCCACTTTCTGTTTCATGCCGTGCGAGTAGCTCTGTATAAGCTCTTCTCCCCTATTTGCCAGATCGAAAAGCTTTAAAAGTTCGTCGGTCTTCTTTTCAATCTTTGTCCTGTCAATAGAAAATAGATTCCCCATAAATCTAAGGAACTCTTTTCCGGTAAGCTTGTCATATATCTGAGGTTCTTCCGGTATAAGTCCGATATCCTCTTTTGCTCCTATAGGATCTTCCTGTATATCCTTATTCATAATAGTCACTGTTCCTGAAGTAGGTTTAAGCAGCCCGGTCATCAATTTTATCGTAGTCGTCTTCCCTGCTCCGTTCGGACCCAAAAAACCAAAAATTTCTCCTCTTCTTACCTTCAGATTTAGATTATCTACAGCAGTCAGGTCCCCAAATTTTTTTATAAGATTAAATGTTTCAATTGCAGTCAAATTACCTGCCATAATCAATTCACTCCCTATACTAAAAGTTTTTCTTTCATTGCTTAAAATTTCTTACAAGTACACCAAAGAGTCATAATTTAACATAGTAAATAAAAGATTTATTGATTACCCGGCTTAAATCGAAGAAGATATCTTTTTTAAACAACTCCCTGGGCAAGCATTGCACTGGCTATTTTTAAGAATCCGGCAATATTAGAACCCATAACCATATTATCCTCATCACCATATTCTTTAGCTGTAGCTCTGACATTTTTTAATATATTGTACATAATCCCTTCCAGCATTTTATTGACTTCTTCAGCAGTCCAATGAGATCTTGTACTGTTCTGACACATTTCCAATGCCGATACAGCTACCCCACCTGCATTTGCAGCTTTTCCTGGAGCATATAAAATTTTGCTCTCTAAAAATACTTTTATTGCTTCAGGCACACATGGCATATTAGCTCCCTCTCCGACAGCATAACAACCATTGTTTACCAGAATTTCAGCATCTTCATAATCTATTTCATTCTGGGTAGCGCATGGGAGAGCGATATCACACTTGATCTTCCAAATATTTTTGGAATCTTCTCCACATTTTACATTTGGGTATTTATTTTTATATTCTTTTATCCTTTGACAATTAATTTCTTTTATCGTTTTTATTTCATTTAAATCTAAACCTTCAGGATCATAAATATAACCATTTGAATCACTCATGGCTACTACTATACCGCCTAATTCTTTTACTTTTTGATGAGCATATATAGCCACATTTCCTGAACCTGAAATAACTACCTTTGCTCCTTTTATTGACTTATCTTTTATTTCTAACATATCTTTAATAAGATATACAAGACCGTACCCGGTAGCTTCTTTTCTAAGCAGGCTTCCGCCGTAATCAATACCCTTACCTGTTAAAACGCCCTCAAATGCATTTTTTATTCTTTTATACTGGCCGTATAAATAACCTATTTCTCTCGCACCGGTACCTATATCGCCTGCGGGTACATCTGTATCAGGACCGACATGTCTAAAAAGTTCCGTCATAAAACTCTGGCAAAATTTCATGACTTCTGTGTCTGATTTACCCTTGGGATCAAAATCACTACCCCCTTTTCCACCCCCGATAGAATACCCTGTAAGGGCATTCTTGAATATCTGTTCAAACCCAAGAAATTTTATTATTCCAAGATTTACTGTGGGATGAAGCCTCAAACCACCCTTATACGGACCTATTGCGCTATTGAATTGAATCCTATATCCGCGGTTTACTTTCACTTTACCTTCATCATCGATCCAGGGGACCCTAAACATAATCTGCCTTTCAGGCTCCACTAGCCTTTCCAGAATACCCGCTTTTTCATATTCAGGATATTTTTCAAACACAGCTTTAACTGATGAAAGCACCTCCTTGACTGCCTGGTGAAATTCAAGTTCTACAGGATTCTTCTCTACAACATTTGAAATTATATTTTGGACGTAATCCATATAACATCTCCCTTTATTTTCCAGATAACTTATTGAATATTTTCCGTTACAACTTTGCCATAAATTATTTTTAAAATCAACATTTATTGCCAGGTTCTCCTACTGATCCCAGCCTGTTGGCCCAGCTTTCAGGATAACCCCTATAATAGCCCCTGCTATCCAGTTTAAATAACCTCCATATGATAGACCTGATAAGAGAAGGTATGCCTATAACTATAAGATAAAGCCATCCTAAATATAAAGACTGCATCGAGTGCCCAAATTCATGTTTTTTTGCCAAGTCTCTTTTATAATACTTTTCATTTAATATTATGTATCTCCCCAGTGATATCCCTCCTGGGAAACCTTTTACATAAATAATATTTGAGTCTCTATAATTCTCACATCTGATTATTCTTCTTTTTAAAAAAGCTATCATTACTACAGCAAGCAGCATCTGGGGAAATTCCCAGATAACAAGTAAAATCTTTTTATCCCATTTCATTTAGTTTTATTATTTACACTAACTTGCTCTTTTTTAGATTACAACAGATATTTTTCAAATTTCTGTTGTAATTCTATACTAAATACATTCTAAATAATAAATACGCTAAGGTTAATAAAGTGGCTTCAATACTCGATACATTAATGAGTTAACTTAGAGGAATCGATTTAGGAAATATCAGCAAGCAGACAGGCGTTCCTGAAAGGTAACTACAAAGATGAACCTGGCACAGGAATATTAAAACATGCACTTGGAAGTCAGCAAAATACAGTATAAAAAGGTCTAAGTAAAAGTACAGTGATTAATATGAAGTCTATAGGCACCTTAGGCAGAATAGCAAAAAAATATTACGGCTCTGGAACAAGACCATACTGGAAACTGATACAGAAAGCAAATAGTGGAATAATCAAGGACGCTAACCTTATTAATCCCGGACAGGTTTTCAAGATCCCTGAACTACCTATAGAATTAAAGAAGTAATAGAATATATTACAATATTTAACTTAGGTTTTATTTTATATTATATAATTGTGGAGGCGGCACCCCATATCGTTAAGATTGGATAGCAGGATTGAAAGGAATAGAAGGAAACATTCTAGTTAATTGAAGATTAAACGATCACGGTTCGAGTCCCCTATGGGCTAGCCATATATAAAAACAATTCTAAAAGGAAAATCAACCGTCAGTAAAGCGACTATCTGTAAATAACCTGAGATGTATTTAAAAATTAAAAATCTTAGAAGTTGAAAAAAGAAAAATGGACAATCCTTAATAATCATATATAACAGTTTTTATAATAGAAACCCACTATGATAGGTACTTGAGAATGTTACATGGAAAATAGCTAAGACATGAATTTTCAACTATAATGTTGGTTTAAAAGGAGTTTAGGAAATGAAAGGGTATCTAACCAGCAATAGCCTGCTTAAGAGGTTTTTTTCTTTACTGGGCTTATGTTCTGCAACGTGTATAGTATTTTGGTTTATAAGTTATTACTCCCTTCCTGAACAGATATTAAGGAATAAATTTCCTGCGGCTTTACTTATCGGAGAAGATCTTTTATATGGGAGTATAATAATTGAATTTATAAGTATCTTTACTATCAATGCTTTAATCGTATTATTCCTAATAGTCCTACCAAGTTTTTTACAAATTTCTAAGATCTCTTTAGGTTATTGTATGCCAATAGTACAGAGCGGTCTCTATGGTGTATTTTTAGGAACGAATTCATTTACAATTCAAAGCCAAGTTGGAAAAATATACCCCACAATCTCTATTTTTATAGGATCTGGACCGTATGAGTTCATTGCATACATATTAATTGCATCTGTTTGTTATACACTCGGTTATTACAACACAACTGGTAAATGGCCGAAGAAAAGTAAGTTAACTAAAATACGGTATAACAAATTAATTGATTTTACAAAAAAAGAATTATTGCTACTTTTTACTGCTACAATTATTCTTATAGGAGCATGTTACTATGAAGCATATAGGATCTTCCTAGTAACAGTATAAATTGGGGTATCTTCTATATTTTTATTTTGTATAAAATAGGATATCTTTAAAAGCCAGTGGGCATTTTAGAATTTAAATCAATCAGTTCCTTTATAATCTGGTTCGAAATTAGAATACTTGGGGCTACCAGCATAATCTCTTTTATATATAGATAACGAATTAAAAATCGAATCTCTTTTTACAAGCAATTACCTTAAAAAAATTAAAAATAGCACGAATATATATAAATATATATAATATACTTATTTAAAATCGGTAGGTAGTGATGAAACAATTTTTATTAATAATATTTATAGTAACAATAGCTATATCAATAATTTTAATAGGGCCGGCCTGCAGTAAAAAAACTGACTCTGCTGATATCAATTCTACTGAGGCTAATACAAATGGAACAGAAGTTTCAGAAATAAAAGCTCCTGTAGAAAACAAGATTGCTTATATACATAGCGTTTTTGGAAATATAGAAATTTATATTATGAATATAGACGGCTCGGAGCAGACGAGGCTTACAGAAAACCCGGCAGATGATTCTGAACCCTGCTTTTCACCAGTTGAGTCTAAAATCGCTTTTGTATCGGACCGGGATGGAAATGATGAAATCTATATAATTAATGCAGACGGCTCGGAGCAAATAAACCTTACAAATAACCCGGAATCAGACTCAGATCCCTGCTTTTCACCTGATGGAACTAAGATTGTTTTTGCATCTAGAAGGGATGGAAACAGAGAAATCTACATTATGAATATAGATGGCTCGGAGCAGACAAGGCTTACAAATAATTATATAAATGACTATAGTCCCTGCTTCTCACCTGATGGATCTAAAATTGCATTTATATCCTACAGGGATGAAAATTGGGAAATCTATATAATGAACACTGACGGCTCGGAGCAGAAGCAGCTTGCATATAACGACGAGCAAATAAATTCACTCTGCTTTTCATCTGATGGATCCCAAATAGCTTCTATTTCACTATTTGATTATATTAATGTAATGAATGTGGATGGCTCAGAGCAGAAAAGTCTTATAAGTCCCCTTACATGTGATTCATATCTTCGCCTTTCACCCGACTGGTCTAAAATCGCTGTCGTAAGAGGTGGAGAGCCCGGAATGGATGGTGTTGGTATTTTAGTATTTACTATAGATGCATATGAACAGGGAGGTATATGGGAAGAAATATCCCTCACAAAATATCCGGCAAAAGGCATCTCACCCTGTTTCTCACCTGTTGTAACTTTTAAAAAAGTTGATGATACTCTAGGATTAGACATAGATATTCATGCAGAAGATAGTGAGGGCAATACAAATCTCATGTATGCAGCAGAAAACGGCTATATCGATATTGTAAAAATGCTTATAGACAAGGGTGCCTATGTTGATGAAAAAAATAATGATGGCGTCACAGCTTTGATGAAAGCAGTAAATAGTGGTCGTACTGAGATTGTAGGAATCCTAGTTGATAATGGTGCTGATGTTAATGTAAAAGATTATGATGACAATACAGCTTTGATGCGCGCAGCCGGTAATGGGCATACTGAGATTGTAGGAATCCTAGTTGATAATGGTGCTGATGTTGATGTAAAAAACTTTTTAGGAATTACAGCTTTGATGCTTGCAGCAAAAGGTGGGTTTAATGAGATTGTGGAAATCCTAGTTGATAATGGCGCGGATGTTAATGGGGAAGTAAAATTTACTGAAGAAAAATGGACATTTTTAATAAACGCAATAATGGATGGCGAAACTGAGACCGTAAAAATCCTGATAGAAAATGGTGCTGATGTTAATGCAAGAACAGATATCTTTGGTACTACTGCTTTGATGAATGCAACAGTACTTGGATTCAACGAAATTGTAGATATTCTGATAGAAAATGATGTAGATGTTAATGGAAAAGATAATTGGGGCTTTACAGCTTTAATGTGGGCAGCAAGCGAGGGGTATAATGGGATTATAGAAACTCTAATTGATAACGGAGCGGATGTTGATTTAAAAGCAGATAATGGTAGTACAGCTTTGATGTTTGCTGCATACGAAGGCCAAACCCAGTCTGTAGAAATCCTGATAGAGAGTGGTGCGGATGTTAATATAAAAAATAATGGTGGCAGCACAGCTTTAACAATTGCTAAAGAAGCAGGACATACACATATCGTGAATTTACTCAAGGAAGCAGGTGCTGAAGAATAATAATATATCAAATCTAATAATCAAACTTAATAAATTTCCCCAATTCCTTTAAAATCTGGTTCGAAATTTTGTAACTTGGGGCTGCCATTTCTGATATATTTATTCTAGTTGACTGAAACTCAAAATAAATTTACTTAAAAAAGATTAAGAATATACCAATAAGTAGGCAACCGCTCATTTTACCTAATGATGAACCAAGCAAAGTTCGCTTTGAATCAATTCCTTTCGTATGCAGCCATTCGGATATACTCCCTTCAAAAAGACCGGCTATACCATCTGACATTGCATTACCTACAACAGCGCCTGCTAATGCTCCAACTGCACCAAAAAGTTTTGCACCAATAATAGATGGTATAATTAGTAATAAATTATCAATAAAACCGAAAATAATATCAGGTAAAATTTTCTTTAGAACAATTTTAAAAATATAAGCAATCAATATTGGAACCAGGCCCAGCCCAAAAATTACAATGCTTACAAATCTACCAAGTCTCATCGAAAAAAATGCTATAATCACTGTGACAACAGAGAGAAGAATTACTATGCTGATTTCTAATATCTTTCTTTTGTTTTTTTTCATAAGATCTCCAAATTTTATTAGCTTAATTATAATAAAAAAAATGGTCTTTGTTAGTGATTATATCTTATAAACGAACAAATTTTGTAATACAATCCTGCCTAAAGATTTTTAACTATCTTCATTAACAGGTCTTTTAAAGAAACTAATTGATTTAAAATCTGGTTCGAAATTAAAATACTTGGGGCTACCAGACACTTTTTATATTTATAAAACAGTTTAATCATCTTAAACTTTTACATTCTATATAATCAGAATAATTCTCTTTATTAAAATTAGTAAATGTGTTATATCTATATATCTACATTTAACGATATAGATTATAAAGTTAAATTGATTTTATAAAAGATAGGAGAAATAGATGGAAATTAAAGTAGTGGGTCCTGGCTGTGCAAACTGTAAAAATATGTTAGAGATAGTCAAGCAAGCCGTTAAAGAACTGGATCTAAAAATAGAGATTGAGTATGTAACCGATATTCAAAAAATGGTTGAAATGGGTATTATGCAGACTCCTGCACTTGCAATCAATGATAAGGTCGTACTTTCAGGTTATGCACCAGATATAAAAACTATAAAGAATAAGATTAAAGAGAACGAATAGATAGATTATGAGCGTATTTTATCCTGTTGAGCTGCTGGCTGACTGGCTAACTTTTAATGTTTTTCACCTAACTGATAAGAAGCTACTGGCGTCAGCAGTGAACTTTTTTATATATGACACAATAAAGATATTTATCCTACTTGCAGTAATTATATTTGCTGTATCTATAATCAGGACATTTCTATCACCTGAAAAAATTAGAGGGATACTATCTCGCAAGAATAAGTATATAGGTAATTTTCTTGCTGCAGTTTTAGGAATAATTACCCCATTTTGTTCATGCAGTGCTATTCCCCTATTTCTGGGATTTATGGAAGCAGGTATACCTCTGGGAACAACTTTTTCTTTTCTCGTATCTTCCCCTATGATAAACGAGGTCGCCCTTGTTCTTCTTCTGGGTTCTTTCGGCTGGAAGGTAGCTTTAATCTATAGTGGCAGTGGACTTATTATTGCAATACTTTCAGGAATTTTAATTGGAAGGCTTAAGGTTGAGAATTTAGTTGAAGATTTTGTTTTTAAAAATAAATTGAATTCATCCAAAAATGGTATAAAGATGAATTGGAAAGATAGATTTAACTATGCAAAAAGCTATACAAGTCATATCATTAAAAAAGTATGGTATTTTATTTTAATAGGTATAGGTATCGGGGCATTCATACATGGGTATATCCCTGTAGACTTTTTAGCTCAGTATGCTGGTGCTGACAAATGGTATGGTGTTATCGTTGCAACAATAATAGGAATCCCACTTTATTCAAATGCAGCAGGAGTAATACCATTGGTAAGTGCACTTGCTGAAAAAGGAGTCGCTATTGGCACAACTCTATCTTTTATGATGGCAGTCACAGCATTGTCACTACCTGAATTTTTAATCCTAAAAAGGGTGATGAAGACAAAATTGATTCTGATATTTGCAGGAATAGTTGGTACAGGTATTTTATTAACAGGCTATATATTTAACTTTATTTTATAAGATGTTTTATTTAGAGTAATGGAGGGTTAGTGGAAAGAATTATTAAAATTTTAAAAGCTATTTCTGATGAAAATAAGTTAAGGATAATTTGCCTTATTTTTCATAAAAGCGGACTATGTGTATGTGAAATAACTGAAATTATTGGCCTTTCACAATCAACCGTATCAACACACTTAAAAAAGTTACAGGATGCGGGACTGATAACTTATTCCAAAAACGGACTCTGGATAAATTATTATATTAATAAAGACTTAGAAAAAATCTTTTTAAATCTCCTGAGCATTTTAATGGCTCAGCTGAAGAATGATAAAAAGATAAAAGAAGATTTAAAAAAAGCTGAAAAAGTCTCACGGCTTGAGATCTGTAAGGGTTAAAACTGGGGCCCCGTCAAATTTCAGCTCAGAAAATAATAGTGCTTAATATATATTTTGAGTAAACAGAGGGAGATGTATTGTATTAATAATATACTCAATACTCCTATTTTGTGGTAATCTTAAGAATATTTCTGTAAATTTTTAAAAAATATCGTTTATTCTACACATATTTTAGCTTATATATAGAGATTAAATCTTTTATAATCTGGTTCCAACTAAATTTTATATGGGCTACCAAGATAAAATAATCAACAAATAGAACCAATAAATCTTCCCTGATTTTGGAACTATCGAAATAACTAAATTGTAAGCGTATATTTGCTATATATAAAATTTATAGGCAGATTACTAAATAATATTATATGCACTATTTAAAAATTTATCTTCGCCAATTACTGCTTCCTGACATATAAATTAGTATTGATTACCTAAAACGATATTGCATTATTGGAAGATTATATTATATTATAAAACAGAAAAAAATATGAAATGGTTATCTACAAGAGAAGCTAAAGAAAAGAAATGGATAGATGCAGTAGCCGCCATTATTATCGGTGCTATTATAATTGGTGAGGCAGTACTGTCAAATAATATATGGGGTACAAAAGCAGAACCATATGTTAAATTGACCTGGGGACATTTAACTTTTCCTTTGATAGCAGTAGGCCTTGTTTTATTATGGTTTATTGCTATAAGAAAATATTCTTTTAGTTATCTTGGGTTTAAGAAGGCCAGAAGAAAATACTGGTATTTTATTGCTCCTCTGGGTATGGTAATTGGTTTTGGCTTCGGAATTCCGACTTATTTATTACTAACCAATATTTTTCCTATGCTTAAAGGAGGAGGTATGGCTTCAACTCCTCCAATGCTTGGATATCCTCTGTATATTGTATTACTGGTTGAGAGTATTAAATACCCACTGGTTTCTGCTATCCCTCATAATATAGCCTGGAGAGGAGCAGTATTTCAAAGTATAAACAGGCTGGGTAGATACTGGTTCTTTATTGCCTTTCTGGTTTCTACTGCTTTCTATATTGGATATCATTTGCCTTTTGACTTTTCATTCAGTGCATTTTATTTTAATCTTATATGGAATGTGATTGCAATATTTCTTCTTGTTAAATCGGACAGTATATATCCCCCGATGATCTTTCATGCATTTATAAATTATTTTGCTATTTTTTCTTCTTGGGGGTATTACTTGAGTAAGTGATGTTAACAATCTTTTTCTAAATAAAGAATTGTAAAAGAATATATGCTTCAACTGCATTCCCTGCTAAATGGCTTATAATACTTCCATAAGTAGATTCTGTTTTATAAAAAACCCAGGCATGTACAAGTCCATATATAAATATGGGAACCAGTCTTGATAATACCCCTGATATATTGAATGGATAGATATATTGATCTATATGCGACAATCCAAAAAGAAAAGCAGATATCATTAAACCCTTTATTAGACCAAATTTTCTTCCCCAGACTGTCTGAAACATACGAAAAAATATTTCCTCTGCAACAGGAACTCCTATTGTAAATAACAATACAACTACTATTATTCCTACTGGCATATCTGGTATACTCTTATAATGTTCTAAAATGCCATTCATCCAATTTAAAGGTCCCCCTTTAAACAGTCCAAATAGTACTATAATAGTTACGGCTTTTATCAGTACTGAAAGAACCACTCCAATAAGAATATACCTAGAATTTTTTAGCTTTTTTAAACCAATATCTTTCCAATTCACTTTTTTTACGATAATCAAAGGTATGAAAGCATAAGCAAGTAATAGCGGAAACCAGAGAGGATCAATCACTTCTGCCGCAAATCTTATTGAGGTTAATATTAAAAATATTATATTTACAATAACTACGTCACTTATGGAAAAACGTAAATATTTTTTTTCATTCACTAATTACCCCGTTTTTGTTATAGATTTACTTATGTTCTTAGGTCTTTGATAAATATTTAAAATTATTATACACGATTTTTATTATAGTATTTCTACATTTATTATCTATATCGTTTAAGATTTAGGTATTTATAGCAAACATAATTGATAATGAAGGCATTAATTGCGGTTCTAACTTTATCCACCATCCCCAGCCATATAAGAATTTTTTTTAATTACTTAAAATATTCTCTAAATTTAATAATTCTCTTAAAATCCGGTTCGAAATTTTAATACTTGGGGCTACCTTAATATGACTTATTACTACATCATATATTGATTATTTAATAGTCTACTTCATAATTTTTATCGTTTCTTGATTATACAATATTCACAATTAGACAATTACATAATTTTGTGGAGGCGGCACCCGGATTCGAACCGGGGATAAAGGTTTTGCAGACCTCTGCCTTACCACTTGGCTATGCCGCCTTAGGGGTAACAAGAAGATATTATAGAATAATTTTTTATAAAAGTTAAGATTTAGTATTTTTATTGACCTGATAAAAATCAAAAGGTTAAACTTAAGAATTAATCTTCTAAAATATGCCTTCTATCTTCTGACCGCAGTTTGAACAGAAACCTTTTTTTATCTTACTGCCTGAAATCGAAAATCCTGTTCTTTCTATTAATAAATCACCGCATTTCGGACAGTAAGTGTTTTCATATTCACTTCCCGGTACGTTTCCTCCGTAAACGTATTTCAGTCCTGCAACTTTGCCTATATCAATAGCGCTTTTTATCTGTCCAATCTCTGTAGGCGGTATTTTAGATTTATACTGAGGGTAATAGGCACTTATATGCCATGGCATACCTTTATCGATATCTGCTAAAAATTCTGCTATTTGCTTTAATTCATTCTCCGAGTCATTGATCCCTGGTATGATAAGAGTAGTGACCTCGATCCAGATACCAAGTTCCTTCATAAAAATAATATTATTTAAAACAGGCTTAAGTCTTCCCCCTATCTTATTCTTATATGTTTCATCAGAAAAACTCTTTAGATCCACATTTGCCGCATCCAGGTATGGTTCTATCATCAGCAGACATTCCTTGGACATAAACCCGTTTGTCACAAATACATTTTTTAATCCTTTTGAACTTGCCAGCTTTGCAGTATCATAAGCATATTCAAAAAAAATGGTAGGCTCCGTATACGTATAGGAAATACTCTTATCACCATTTGTCATGGCAAGACTCACAATATCTTTAGGTGGTACATCTCTTCCCTCTATTATATTATTGTCGCAGGGAGCCTGAGAAATACTGTAATTCTGGCAGAAGAAACATTTAAAATTACATCCGACCGTAGCTATTGACATAGAATATGAACCCGGCAGAAAATGAAAAAGCGGTTTTTTCTCTATGGGATCAGAATTTTCTGCAATTATTTTTCTGTATACCAGGGAATAAAGCACACCGTCAATATTGTTTCTAACACAGCATTTTCCCTTATCCTGATCCTCTATAATGCACCTATGGCTGCATAGATTACACTGTACCCGTCTATTATCGATCTTTTTATATAAATATGCCTCTTTCATTTTATTCCCTCTTTAAACCCATATTACAACCTTATTTAATAGTACTTCTAACACACTATTTTTCAAATACTTTTTCTAAAGCAATTTTGATAAATCATTAAATTTTCACCGTCTTTTTATATATACTTTATTATTAAATAATTTAACATATAAAAAAGCATAGTGAAGTCTATAGGTGTTCCATAGTAGAAAAAAACGTTTACTATATAAAAAACCATACTATAATACTATTAAAGAATTATTTTCAAAATCTTTAATGATTAATAATTGATATCTAATTAATTTTAATTATTTTTTATCCAAAGGATTAAAAATACTTATGGATGAAGACAAAGACCTATGGATATATTTCGTTGATTTGCTTATAAAACAGGGCCAATATGACAAAGTTCTCAAAATCTGCAATGATGCTCTGAAAAAGAACAGAAAATTCAAAGAAGCGTGGTATTATTATGGCTTTATTCTTTACAAAAAGGGTAATTACGATGAATCAGAGTCAGCCTGTGTAGAAGCACTTAAGCTGGATAATAAATACACTGATGCCTGTTTATGCCTCGGTGCTGTCCTTTATAAACAAAAAAAAATACTTCAATCCGAAAGAGTCATCAGAAGACTTCTGATATTAGACGAAAAAAACAAAGACGCCTGGAAAATCCTCAGTATAATATTAAACAAACAGGGTAAATACGAAGAGTCTGAAGAAGCAAGTAAAAAAGCAATAAGATTGTAGATAGTATTCCAAAAGATTCTGCTTTATTTAACCACAGTTCAAAATTATTTTTATAAAACTCTTGATCATTATCCTTTATTACGATGGTGTCTCACTGTTTCAAGAATTGGAATCAAATTTTGAAAGAATTGAAGCAAATTAATAAATTGAAGTAATAACTTTTAACTTCCAAATTCTTTTTTACATATTAGGCAATAATACATACTACTCAATGTCATAATATTACTATTATTAAAATAAGATATAAAAAAGAAATATACAATAATGTTTGTAATAATATTACTATTAGTAGTATAATATAGTTAATTATATTATGAGGTCAAAATGAATAAAAGATTAGTATCGAGAAGACCCTTCTGTGAAGAATTAAGAGATATCCTTGAAGAAAAAAAAATAACTTATAAAGAATTATCAAAAAAATCCAATGTAAGCATATCTTATTTAACAAAAATTCTAGTCCATAGAGTGTCTCCATCAATTGGAATTATATATGATATCTCTAAGGCTCTTGATATCGACCCTCATTATTTTTTTGAATATAATACAGGGTATGCATTTTTCCATATTGAAATGTATTATAATTTTCTCAAACCTGAGGAAATTGAAATTTTAAACAATATTGCAACTAATTTACTTTTTAGAGCTAAAAAAGTATTAAAAAATAAAAATAACAAAATTGATAGTAAAAGCTTCTCCCCAAACTATATAATAGATATTGGATTTTTAAATAAGAGTCAAAGAAGGACGGTAAATATTATTATAGATAAATTTAAGGATATTAATAAAGAGTTTAATAAAAAAGATGATGAGTTAAAGAAATTTAAAAAAAGAGAGGATTTAGAAGAAAAACTATATCAATCTTGTTTAGAAATAAGTGAAATAGATATGAAAAATGACTCCTCTGCTGATAAGAAGTTAACAGCATTAAGAAATAAAGTAGATTTTTTTAGGAATAAAATTGAACAGCTAGAAAAAGAAGAATTAAAAATTCAAATATGAATGCAATAATCTACATAAGAGTATCTACAACTGACCAAGCTTAATTAGACTATAGCTTAAAAGCCCAGGAAGAAATCTGCAAAGAATATGCCGAGAAAAATAACTATAATATCCTAAAAGTATTCAGAGAAGAAGGAGGAAGTGCAAAGAGCACAAATAGAACTGAATTGCAAAAACTTTTAAAATTCATAAAAAAGAATAAAAAAGACATAGACTTAATAATTGCCTTAATAATTATCTAGACTTTGGTTTAGATATTCTTAAAGACTTAAAAAATTTTTGGGATAATTCATCATTAGAATCAAAGAACAATTTTTTATCTTTAATGTTTCCAGAAGGCTTATATTATAAAGATAAAAAAGTTGGAACCAAAAAAAATGCCACCATATTAGAGGTTTTTAAGGAGAAAAATCATAAAAAGTCCATAATGGTGTCGGAAGGGGGACTTGAACCCCCATGAACATAAATGTTCACAAGGCCCTCAACCTTGCGCGTCTACCAGTTCCGCCATTCCGACACTCTTAAAATATCAGTTAAACCTGGATTTTGATTTGAAAGTTTAATTTACCAGCTTTTTATTCTAAAAACATTAATTATTAATGTCAAACAACTACATTATCAGGTACCGATGGTCAGATCTATAGGTATTCTAATCTTCTACTGGTTTTAAACTTATTGCCAGATGCTCCATTAGATCGCCGGGCTGTATCAATAAGCCGATGTCTTCATCTTCTTCCAGATTTTTTATTAATTCCAGATCAAATGGGACATTGAGTAAATCAATCTCCTCTTCCCTGAGCATCTCGATCAGATTATTGATATCAGCATCGAATAAAAATATAATCCTTTCTACTGCAGACGATTCTCCATGATAAAATTCGTTTCTCTCCAGTAGTAAATATTCTCCGCTTGAATGCTCTGATAGTTTATAATGTCCGCTTGCCATGACATCTTCAATATTGAAATCATATATATCCACACTTTCTAATACGCCTATCGGTAATACGACACCGAAAAGTTTTTCCCAATCTTCAAAATACTCCCTAAAAACAATATTAAATTCTTTATCATTTATAACTTCTATTTCTTCTATCTTAGAATAATCTTCATCAATACCTGTGATACCTTCGTCTCGCAGCATTGTGTCATAAGTATATTCAACATCTTCTGAAGTTATAGCATCGCCATTTTCCCAGAAAATATCATCTTTTAGCAAAACCCTGGCTGCCACACCTTCTTCACCAGAATAATCAATACTACTTTCTTCCACTAAAACCGGCTCATATTCACCCTTCTCATTTATCTCCCATAAATCCGCAATCAAAAGGTCTTTCATAAAATTTGATTCAAATAAATCAAAAGGTCCGCAATCCTTCCCTTCACAGCCGATTATTATCTCACTTTCTTCCTCGGCAAGTCTCCAGCTCTCAACATCATAAAAAACTCTATTGTCTTTTATATCTACATCTAATTTTTTTATTTTTTCTTTATTATATGCAATAGAATACAATCTGCTGTATAGGGGCAAGACTATCGCATCACCTGCGAGAACATCCTGAAATTGTTTAAGTAAATCTTTTTTTTCATCTTTATCTTTCTCTTCTGTTATTCTACTTAAAATCCTGTCAATATTAGAATTGCTGTACCAATAAAAATTCAAACAATTTTTATTCTCCTCTGTTTCATAACTGGGTAGTTTATTTGAATTAAACATGGAATTTAAATCATCTCCATAATAATTTTCTATTGACCATAAACCTAATTCATAATTCCCCTTTACGACATAATCAGGACACCACTCTTCCGGAGGTTTATTAAAAACCCAGATTTTTATTCCAATCTTATCCAGATCCTCTTTGATCATTTCTTCTATTATCTGATATTTACTGTTATTATCTCTGGAACCTATTGTTATATATAAAGGATTATCGGTGCCATATCCTGCATTGCCTAAAGATTCTTTTGCTTTATTTAAATCATGATCATATTCCGACCATGAGGGGTTATAAAAATAAGAATTCCTCCCGAATAAGCTGTTTAGGACCTCGTTATATTCACCAAATAATTCCTGGACTATTTCTTCTCTGTCTATGGCGTAGAATATGGCTCTCCTTATATTAATATCACTCAAGGGTTTTTTATTTTCCTGCTTTTCTTTTAGTTCAAGAAAGAACTCCCCGCTTCCGATATACTCTTCTTCATCAATGCTTTCTTCGCTCTCAACTTCATCTGTATTATTTAGCGACTCAAAAAGCTCCAAGTCCCCATACTCGCATGAGACTGCCAAAACACTAAAACATGCAATCATGCATAAAACAGATACTGTTATTTTAATTCTTGATTTACCCATTTTTGATTTAAAATTGAGCTGATTTGCAAACCAGACATCAGCTTATAAAATAATGAATAGGGTTATAGTTGTAGCCGTAAAAACAATACTAAGTATGATTGTCAGCCTATCAAGATTTTTCTCTACAATTCCTGCACCATCAAAGGTCTCTACCATCCCTGCAAATAAACCAGAAACACCGCCGCCTCTTCCGGCATGCAGGAGTATTAATAATATCAACCCTAAACTTGCAGCTATATGTACAGCAAATAAAATATTTAAAAAAACCGAACCCATATTTATACTTCCTTAAAATAATAGAATTTCTAATTAATTTTTATCATATATTTTACCAAAAAACATATATATTAAAATATATTTTTATTTAAACTTTATTGCAAAGCTACAACCTGAGACAATAATTCAATTAGATATAAGAGAATCTCCTGTCATCTCTTTAGGTTTTTTTATACCTAATATATCCAATATTGTAGGGGCGATGTCGCTTAATTTAAAATTACTGCTGTAGCTTTTTAATTTAATCTTAGAATCACAGACTATAAAAGGCACTTGATTCGTAGAGTGAGCAGTTATGACTTTATCTTCATCAAAATCGTACATTTCTTCAGCATTGCCATGATCAGCAGTTATTAATGCCAATCCCCCGATATTATTTAATTCATCTACTACTCTCCCTAAGAACTTATCAACTGCTTCAATAGCTTTTATAGCAGCATCAATATGACCGGTGTGCCCTACCATATCTGGGTTAGCGTAATTCAATATTATCACATCATATTTCTGTGATCTTATTCTCTTTAATATAGCATCAGTTACTTCTAAGGCACTCATCTCCGGTTTTAAATCATAGGTTGCCACTTTTGGCGAAGGGATCAATACCCTATCCTCACCCTTGTATGATTTCTCAATACCACCGTTAAAAAAGAATGTAACATGAGCATACTTCTCAGTTTCGGCGATTCTCAACTGTTTTAAATTGTTCTTGGACAGGACTTCTCCCAGGGTATTTTTTATTTTCTGGGGAGAAAATGCTATCGGAGTAGCGAATGTCTTGGCATATTGAGTCATGCATACAAAATAAACTTGTGGCGGGTTTTTACCTCTATCGAATTTATCAAAATCTCTGCTTATAAATGCTCTGGTAAGCTGTCTTGCTCTGTCAGGCCTGAAATTAAAGAATATCACAGAATCTTCTGACTTCACTTTCGCCCTTTCCTCACTGCCGCATTCCACCATCGCAGGTATTACAAATTCATCATCTACATCATTTTTATAGGATTCTTTTACAACTTCCTCTGCAGTTTTGAGTTTCTCTCCCTTCCTATATACCAGCACATCATAACTTTTTTTAGTCCTTTCCCATCTATTATCCCGGTCCATACTGTAGTACCTTCCACTGACTGTAGCGATTTTCCCGCTTCCTTTCTTTTTAAGATAATCATCTATCTGGTTTAGAAAAGGTACTGCGCTCCTGGGAAGGACATCCCTCCCATCAAGAAAAGCGTGGATGAATAGATTCTTCACTTCATTTTTCACAGCCAGATCGATCAATGCTTCAAGGTGCTTTATATGGCTGTGCACCCCTCCATCTGATATCAGTCCCATAAGGTGGAGGCTGCTTTTATTATTTTTCACATTATTAATAGCTTTAATCAATACTTCATTTTTAAAAAAAGACCCATCTTCTATGCCTTTATTTATTCTGGTAAATTCCTGGTAGACTACTCTGCCCGCTCCAATATTTAGATGACCTACTTCAGAATTTCCCATCTGGCCTTCAGGCAAACCCACAGCTTCTCCAGAAGGCTTTAATCTGGTATTATGATATATCTTATAATAACTATCCATATTAGGAGTATTGGCCAGTCTAACAGCATTACCCTCTATTTTGTCAGATAAGCCCCAGCCATCCAGTATTATTAAGCAAACTGGTTTATATATCTTAGCTTTATTTTTCACTACCATTTTAATAGTTAATTATTGATATGAAATCATCGACTTTTATGCTGGCACCACCTACCAGTGCTCCATCAATATCTGCCATACTCATAAGTTCTGAGATATTAGATGGCTTTACGCTTCCTCCGTATTGAATTCTTATAGCTTCTGAAATTTCTTTGCGGTAAAGATCTCCCATCTTACCTCTTATTGCCTTGCACATATCATTTGCATCTTTTAATGTAGCAGTTTTTCCAGTACCAATAGCCCATATCGGCTCATAGGCAATAGTGACACCAGCAATATTTTTTTCATTTATTCCAGCCAGACATTCAATTAATTGATTCAGGACAAATTTTTCAGCTCTACCGCTCTCTCTTATATCCAGTGATTCACCAATGCACATTATCGGTTTCAGACCTGATTTAAAAGCAGCACTCATTTTTTTGTTGACCATTTCATTAGTCTCGCTAAAATACTGTCTTCTTTCGCTATGACCGATTATTATGTATTCTGCGCCCAATTCTTTTATCATCCCCGGTGAGACCTCCCCGGTAAAAGCACCGCTTGATTCATAGAACATATTCTGAGCCCCGAGCTTTACATCAATACTGTATTTGTCTATCAATTTTTTAACACCCATCAGAGCTGTAGCAGGCGGGCATACTGCTACCTCACAATTATTTTTATTCCTGTAACTATCCCCTAAGCTCTTTATAAATTTTTCGGCTTCAAGATTAGTCATGTTCATTTTCCAGTTTCCTGCTATAAAAGGTTTCCTCATTTTTATATTCCTTTGCTAAAATAAATCAAATTATTATTGCTTGTCCATCAGAGAAACAACACCGGGTAATTCCTTGCCTTCTAAAAATTCCATAGCGGCTCCGCCCCCGCTGGAAACATGAGATATCTTTGAATATAGTTTATATTTATTCAATGCTGTTATTGTGTCTCCCCCTCCTGCTACGGTAACTGCTTGGCTTTCTGCGACAGCATTAGCAATATTCCTTGTACCGTTTGAAAAATTTTCCCACTCAAACACACCTACAGGCCCGTTCCAGAAAATAGTCCTTGCGCTTGAAATCTCTTTGGTAAACAATTCTATACTTTTTTCTCCTATATCCAGTCCCATCCAATCAACCGGTATCGATTCTATTGACACCATTTTCTTATCCGCATCATTATCAAATTCTTTTGCAACCACAATGTCAATGGGAAGCAGAAGATCAACATTATTCTTTTTAGCAAGTTTCAGCATCTCTTTTGCAAATTCTACCTGACCATCTTCGCATATTGATTTACCTACTTCATAATTCTGTGCCCTTAAGAATGTATATGTCATTCCTCCGCCCAGTATCAAGCTGTCTACTTTACCAAGTAAGTTTCTTATAATCGGTATTTTACTTGAAACCTTACTGCCGCCGAGTATAGCCAAAAAAGGTCTCTCCGGTGATTCCAGTAGTGAAGACAATACTTCGTTCTCTTTTTTCATTAAAAGCCCTGCTACTGATGGAAGATATTTTGTCACTCCCACCACTGACGCATGTGCCCTGTGTGCTGCACCAAAAGCATCATTTACATAAACATCCGCGAGAGATGCTAATGATTTTGCCATTCTATCATTGTTTTCTTTCTCTCCGGGATCAAACCTTAAATTCTCAAGCATAACAACATCTCCAAAATTCATTTCTTTATCTATATAATCTTTGATATCCCGGGAATATATTTGGTCGAATTTCTTTACTTTTTTACCGGTTAAATCTTCAAATCTTCTTGCTACAGGATCCAGTCTCAGTTTAGGTTCGATTTTCCCTTTTGGTCTTCCCAGATGTGACATTAAAATTACTTTGGCATCTTTTTTAACTAGGTAATCAACTGTTGGAAGAGACAATCGTATCCTGGTGTCATCAGTTACATTCAATTTATCATCCAGGGGAACATTATAATCTACCCTGACCAATACTTTCTTTTTACTGACATCTATATCCTCTATTGTCTTTTTATTAAACATCTACACCACCAAAACCCCATTTTACGAATGACCGAGGTTTAACCGGGATTAAACCTCGGTCATTCATCATTTTTATAAATCTATTTGATTATTTCATAATATAATTGACCAGATCATATAATCTGCATGAATAAGCCCACTCGTTATCATACCAGGATAAAACCTTTACTAAATTATCTTGCTTTAAAGTATACAAAGAATCAAATATGGAAGAATGGTTGTCGCCAACCACATCAATAGATACAATTGGTTCTTCACAATATTTTAAGATACCTTTTAGACCCGGCTCTTCCGAGGCTCTTTTAAAAGCACTATTTATATCTTCTTTTAAGCAATCCTTTTCCACTTCCACGACCAGATCAACAAGTGAACCTACCGGTATGGGAATCCTTACTGCCAGGCCGTCAAGTTTACCCTTTAATTCCGGGATGACCAGACCTATTGCACTTGCAGCACCAGTGGAAGTGGGTATAGCTGACAGGGCTGCTGCTCTCGCTCTTCTTAAATCCTTATGGGGTAAATCCAGTATCTTCTGGTCATTAGTATAGGCATGTATTGTAGTCATAATACCTCTTTTTATAACAAAATTGTCATTAAGCACCTTGCATACCGGTGCAAGTGCATTAGTAGTACAGGAGGCATTCGAGATTATATTATGCTGATTTTTATCATAATTCTCCTGGTTTACTCCCAAAACTAATGTGATATCTGCTCCATCACCTTTCATAGGTGCGGTTACCAGTACTTTTTTTGCTCCCGCATCCAGGTGTTTCTTAGCATCTTCTCTTTTTCTGAATAATCCTGTTGATTCTACAGCAACGTCAATTCCCATATCTTTCCAGGGAAGCTGTGCCGGATCTTTTATAGAAGTTACCGCTATTTTTTCATCATTGACCTTTATGTAATCATCCCCAGCTTCTATATCAGCATCCAGAATCCCATATATTGAATCATACTTTAAAAGATGAGCAAGAACTTTGGGATCATATAAATCATTTATGGCCACGATATCAACATTATTATTTTTATCATATTTCAATTTTGCTCTAAAAAACTGCCTTCCTATTCTACCAAAACCGTTAATTCCTACTTTTATTGACATTGCACTCCTCCCTAATAATAATTAAAGATTAAAAAATCTTGTAAAATACAAACCGAGTAATTTTAACAAATTTATCTGTATCAATAAAGCATATTCTAATAAAAGCACTAAAATAAACAGCCAAAATATAAGTCACTTCTAATAATATTAAATATCCTTATCTATATCCCTATGATTTAATTTTATGGAGTAACCTCTTAGCTTTAAATATTCATATATCTTATCAGATATTACCACAGAACGGTGCCTTCCCCCGGTACATCCTATGCCAATGCTTAAATAACTTTTGCCCTCCGAGATGTAATTAGGTATTAAAAAATCCAACATTTTTTCAAACATGGTAATAAATTTTTTATTTTCATCATGCCTTAACACAAAACCTATCACTTTATCATCTTTGCCGTCCAGATACTTCAATTCATCATCATAAAATGGGTTTTTTGAAAATCTGACATCCATTATAATATCCATACTTTCAGGAACACCATGTTTATAACCAAATGAAGTAATCGATATCTGCATAAGCTTTTCTTTTCCAACTTCGCTCCTCATTCCTTCAGCTATAGCCATCCGTAGTTCCTTGGGATCTAATATCGAAGTGTCTATTATAACATCAGCTATTTTTCTCAGCCTCTCCATTTTTGCCATCTCTCTTTCAATCCCATCTCCTATATTCCCATTTTCAACTAATGGATGTTTCCTCTTGGTCAGGGAATATCTTTTGATTATGGACCCTTTGGAAGCTTCCAAAAAAAGGATCTTATATTCTATCTTTCTCTCCTTGAGTTTATCAAGAGTTTTGTATATATCTTTAAAAAAGTAACCGCTTCTCAGGTCTATGGCAACTGCTATTTCATTAATAGTCTTATCTTCCACAGAGAAATAATCAATTAAATTTAATAACAGGCGCGCAGGAAGATTATCTATACAGTAATACCCTATATCCTCAAAATCATTAAGTGCTTCTGTCTTTCCTGCTCCCGACAAACCGGTTATAATAACTATTTTCATCTTACTTTTTATTTTTTCTTTACTCATGACTATATTTTATCCAATATAATAATTTTTTTAGAGGCTAAGTCTATCTTAATTCTTTTTTCCGGTACCACTTCTAAAGAAAACAATTTTTGACACTACAATACTGATGATGCTGATCACCAGTGAGCTTAATACATATGCCCAGAAACCTTCTACTTCCAATCCCTTTATTATTAAATCCACGATCCACAGCATACCAGCGTTTATAATAATATTAAAGAGTCCCAGAGTCAGAATATTAATAGGCAGAGATAACAGTTTGATAACAGGCTTTACCAGTAGATTAAACAAACCCAGCAGCAGACCGGCCAGGAAAGCAATCTTGAACTTATCCCATACACTATCCCCCAAAATATGTATAAACGGCAAAAAATATGATGCTACCGCTATTGAAAAAGTAAGAATCACCCAGTCCAGTAACCATCTCAGCAAATAAATCACCTATCCTCTGCTGTGGATGCTTCTGTATATATTAGCTGCATCTAAATCAGTCAAACCTTTTATTTTAGTTATATCCTTTACCGTCATTAATTTTAGTTCTTCAATTGAACTTATGCTTTCAAAAATATACTTCTTCTTCTTTTCCCCTATGCCTTTTATCCCATCAATAAGGGATCTTGTCATATTTTTATCCCGCAGTTTCCTGTGGAAAGTTACTGCAAACCTGTGGGCTTCATCTCTGATTCTTATAAGAACACGCATATAATTTTTATCAAGACCAAGCCTTATACCTCCAGGATATTTAGTGCAGAATATCGTTTCCTCTTTTTTGGCAATACTGATAATATCAATATCCGATATCTTCTTTCTTTCCATTAATCTTTTTACAGTGTTAAATTGTGGTTTGCCGCCATCTATTATTAATAAATCAGGTTTTATTAAGAAGCTGTTTTTTTCACCGGCTCGTTTACTTTTTAAATATCTTAGCCTCCTTTCAACCACTTCTTCTATCATCCTGCAATCATCCTGACCTGCTACCGTTTTTATTTTAAAATATCTGTAGTCTCTGTTTACCAGTCTTCCATCAACAGAAACCGACATGGAACCTACCGGAAATGAGTCTTTTAAATTAGAAATATCAAAGCATTCCATTCTCCTTGGAATATTGACAAGCCCCAGAATATTCCCTAATTTTATAAATTCCTTATAAAATTCACTATGGCCTGTATCCTTTTCAAACCTCTTTCTCTCCAGATACAGTTTTGAATTCCTGATTACCATTTCCATTATTTTTTTCTTTTCACCTATCTTGGGTACTAATATCTCAACCTTTTTGCCTTTCTTCTCAGTCAGCCACCTTGACAGTAAATCAGCATCATCAATCTTTAAGGAACAATAAATCTTTGAAGGAATATCATTTATACCTGTATAATATCTTTCAATAAATCCAGTTAAAATTTCCTTATCATCGAGATACTCTATATTATTTATGGTAAAGTTACTTATTATCGATAATGCCCCTTCTCTATAAGTAAACAGGCTTATGACTGCGCTTTCTTCTCCTCTTGAACTGGAAATAAAATCCCATTTCATCTCACCCGGAAAGAATACTTTCTGCCCGCTGTAAAGCTTACCTATATCATCTATTTTGTTCTTAAATTCTGCTGCTTTTTCAAATTCCTTTCTTTCTGAATATTCCTCCATTTTGATTTTTAATCTGTCTACAATAGTCCTGTCTTTTCCCGTTAAAAATAATTTTATAAATCCAATATTCTTTTTGTATTCTTCTTCTGATATATTACCGATACAAGGTGCATGGCATAGATTGATATGATAATTCAGGCATGGTGTTTTTGAGCTTTTGCCTGGAGTGCTCTTACTGCAGTCTCTGACCTGAAATATCCTTCTCAGATATTTTAGGGTTTTTCTCACAGCTGCAGCATTGGTATAGGGACCAAAATATTCCGCACCTCTTATATTTCTATCTCTTGTAAGAAAGACTCTTGGAAATCTTTCTCCGGCAGTAATGGCAATAAAAGGATATGACTTGTCATCTTTCAGTTCTATATTATATTTCGGTTTGTTCTTCTTTATTAGATTACCTTCAAGTATTAAGGCTTCTGTTTCATTATCTGTGACTATATAATCTATTGACTTGATTTTCTCTATAAAATCTGAAGGTTTCATATAAAAAACATTCTCTACCCTTCTCTGGAAATAACTCCTCACACGGTTACGGATATTTTTTGCCTTTCCTATATATATGATATCGCCTTCGGAATTTTTAAAGATATATACCCCGGTCCTTTTGGGAAGAATATTTAATAGTTCTCTTACCTTATCTACCTCATAACTATTTTTATTTCTTTTACTTATCCTGGTATTCATATGGTCGTCCTGATTAAATTCCTGCTCATATACATTTTTAGAAACTTACCGGTATAGGAATCTCCGTTTTCCGCTACCTGCTCAGGAGTACCAAGAGCAATTACTCTTCCGCCCTTATCTCCGCCTTCTGGTCCCAGGTCTATGATATAATCAGCTGTCTTAATTACTTCAAGGTTGTGTTCAATTACCAGAACAGTATTGCCTGCATCCACCAATCTTTTTAAAATAGCAAGTAATTTCTTTATATCATCAAAATGCAGTCCGGTAGTAGGCTCATCCAGCAGATACAGGGTATTACCTGTACTTTTTTTTGAGAGTTCCGTTGATAATTTAACCCTCTGAGCTTCTCCGCCTGACAATGTCGTAGAAGATTGCCCCAACTCAATATAACCCAGACCTACATCATTTATCACCTCTAATTTTCTTTTAATTCTGGGAATATTCTCAAAGAAGTTCATAGCCTCTTCAACAGTCATATTTAATACATCGTCAATGTTTTTACCTTTGTATTTTATTTCCAGTGTTTCCCGGTTAAATCTCTTACCCTTGCAGACATCACAGGGAACGTAGATATCAGGCAGGAAGTGCATCTCTATTTTTATTACACCGTCACCGCTGCAGGCCTCGCATCTCCCACCTTTTACATTAAAACTAAACCTGCCCGGCTTGTAACCCCTTGCTTTGGAATCATGTGTCTTTGAAAATAATTCTCTTATATATGTAAATACTCCCGTATATGTCGCCGGATTTGAACGGGGTGTCCTTCCTATCGGTGACTGGTCTATTACAATTACTTTATCCAGATTCTCATAACCGATTATCCCTTCATGGCTACCTGATTTGTGGCTGGTTCTCATGATGAGGTTTGAAAGCGAAGGATAAAGTATTTCATTTACCAGGGTACTTTTTCCTGACCCTGAAACTCCGGTTACCGTAATAAGTTTTCCCAATTCCAAACGTACATCGATATTCTTTAGATTATGCTCCCTTGCTCCCTTGATTATTAAATATCTACTGTTACCTTCCCTTCTTTGTTCGGGAACAGGTATGGATTTCTTTCCGGTAAGGTATTCTCCTGTTATAGACCTACCGCATCTTTTTATATCATCCAGTTTTCCGGTGCATACAATATTCCCTCCGTGAATCCCTGCGCCCGGACCTATATCAACTATAAAATCTGAACTTCTTATTGTCTCTTCATCATGCTCTATAACTATTATAGTATTACCCAGATCCCTTAATCTCTTCAGTGCACTTATCAACTTTTTATTGTCTCTTTGATGAAGACCTATACTCGGCTCGTCCAGTATATAAAGAACCCCTACAAGTCCCGACCCTATCTGTGTGGCAAGTCTTATCCTCTGTGACTCTCCTCCAGAAAGAGTACTTGATTTTCTGTCTAGAGTCAGATAGCCAAGCCCTACATCTTTTAAGAAATTAAGACGCTCGATTATCTCTTTGATAAGTCTCTCGCCGATCATTTTTTCTCTTTCATTCAGCTTGAGCGATCCTAACCATTCTATACCCTCTTCAATGGTTTTTTCACAAAAATCAGCTATAGATAGTGAGTTTATCTTTACCGCAAGACTTTCCTTCCGCAGCCTCTTACCGTTGCAGCTTTTACATGGCGTGTTACTTATCATTTTTTCTATTCTTATCCTCTGGACATCGGATTCCGTCTCCAAATACCTTCTGCTTAAATTATTGGCAAGGCCTTCAAATCTTAAATAATAATTCCTCAATTTACCTTTATGATTTATATAGCTCACCCTTATACGTCTTCCATCAGTTCCATACAAGATTATTTTTTTTACATTTTCATCAAGGTCTTTAAAGGGGACATCCAGATCAAATCCATATTCCTCCGCAAGGCTTTTCATCAACTGCGAATAATAGTTGGAATAATTCATATTAAAAAATGGAATAGCACCACCCATAATGCTTAATTCCGGGTGCTCCACTATCAGATCAGGATCTACCTTTTTGCTTATTCCAAGACCTCCGCATTCCTTACATGCGCCATAAGGACTGTTAAAAGAGAACATCCTGGGTGTTAGTTCTTCAAAATCTATGCCGCAGTCCACACAGGAAAAATTCTCTGAAAAACTCTTTATTTCTCCTGTATCCAACAGCTGGATATATACAATGCCCTCGCTTTCCCTGAGTGATATCTCAACATCTTCAGTAAGTCTTTTTCTTATAACCTTTCTTATCTTCAATCTGTCTACTATGATCTCAATATCATGCTTTATATTTTTATCCAATTTTAAGTCAAAACCTTCATCCAGTTCATAAATCTTTCCATCTACCCTGGCCCTGGCATAACCACTGCTTCTTATATTTTCAAAAGCTCTTGCATACTCACCTTTTCTGCCCCTGACAATAGGTGAAAGAACCTGGAATCTTGTTCCTTCAGGCAGTTCAAATACCCTGTCTACTATCTGGTCTACAGTCTGCCTGGTTATAAGCTTGCCGCACTTGTAACAATAGGGTATCCCTATCTGGGCATAAAGAACTCTTAGATAATCATATATCTCAGTTATAGTCCCTACAGTAGACCTCGGGTTTTTAGAAACGCCCTTCTGATTGATGGATACCGCCGGTGATAGACCTTCTATCAGGTCTACATCGGGTTTTTCCATCTGCCCCAGGAACTGTCTGGCATATGAGGACAGTGATTCTACATACCTCCTCTGCCCCTCGGCATAAATAGTGTCAAATGCCAGCGATGACTTACCGGAGCCGCTCACACCGGTAAAAACTATGAACTCATTTCTGGGGATTCTTAGATTTATATTTTTAAGATTATGCTCCCTGGCACCCTTTATTATTATCTCTTCTTTCATCGCTTCTATTTCCTGATCTCAATATTAGTTATTTTGGTTATTCTCTTTATCTCGTCTCTTATAGCGGCAGCATTTTCAAAATTTAGTTCCCTTGCTTCCAGATGCATCTTTTCTTCCAATCCACTTATTATTTTAGCGACTTCAGACGGGTCCATATCCAGCAATTTATCCTCGCTGAATCTTTTTACCTTTTCGCTCACTCTGGAATCAGCTTTTACTTTTCCTCTGGTCCTTATCCCACTGCTATATAATATATCAGATATGGTTTTGTCAATAGTCCTGGGTATAATATTGTGCTTCTTATTATAATTAATCTGCAGATCTCTTCTTCTATTTGTCTCAGATAAAGCATTTTTTATAGCATTGGTTATCTTATCTGCATACATTATGACTATTCCATTGACATTCCTTGACGCTCTTCCAATATTCTGTATCAATGATATTTCCGACCTTAAAAATCCCTCTTTATCTGCATCAAGTATAGCCACCAGTGATACCTCCGGCAGGTCCAATCCTTCTCTAAGTAGATTTATTCCCACCAGTACATCAAATTCTCCGGTCCTCAGACCCCTTAATATCTCAACTCTCTCCAGTGTTTCTATAGTAGAATGCAGATATCTGACCCTGATCTTTTGGCCGGCCAGATAATCGGTCAGATCTTCTGCCATTTTCTTTGTAAGAGTAGTCACAAGAACTCTCTCACCTCTACCTACCACTTTTTTTATCTCATGTATCAGATCGTCTATTTGCCCTCTGGTTTTCCTTACATATACTTCCGGATCCACAAGACCGGTAGGTCTGATTATCTGCTCCACTATTTTGCCGCTTATTTTTCTTTCATAAGGTCCCGGTGTAGCTGAAGTGAATATCACCCTTTTGACCTTTTTCTCGAATTCCTCAAATCTTAAAGGTCTGTTATCCAGAGCTGAAGGAAGCCTGAATCCATAATCTACCAGGGTTTTTTTTCTTGACCTGTCTCCTTCAAACATACCCCTTATTTGAGGAACAGCTATATGGGATTCGTCAATAACAACAAGAAAATCATCAGGAAAAAAATCAAGCAGAGTATTTGGCGGTTCTCCCGGTTTTTTACTCAGTATATGTCTTGAATAATTCTCAATACCGCTGCAGAAACCAAGTTCTGCTATCATTTCCATATCGTATCTAGTCCTAGATTCTATCCTCTGGGCTTCAAGCAGCTTATTCTGGTCCTTAAAATACTTTATCCTTTCTTCAAGCTCTTCTTCTATAGTCTTTAAGGCGTTATCGACCCACTCTTCAGTTGCTAGAAAATGAGTCGCTGGTGATATTATATATACCTGGCATTCTCCATAAACCTCACCTGATACAGGATTGAACTCCACAATCTTTTCCAGTTCATCCCCCATAAGCTGCAGCCTGACTGCCCTATCCTGATATGCCGGGAATATTTCAATAGTATCTCCCTTTACTCTGAATTTACCATTAATAAATTCATAATCGTTTCTTTCATACCTTATATTGATAAGCCTGTCTATTATCTCTTCTCTGGGAAATTCTTCATTTAATCTTAGGACAATCCTCTGCTTTCCGTATTCGGAAGGAGAACCAAGACCATATATACATGAAACACTTGCAATCGCTATAACATCATTTCTTGTATAGAGAGAATTGGTGGTTGACAGTCTTAGTTTCTCTATTTCTTCATTTATATCAACATCCTTTTTAATGTAGATATCCTTACCGGGCAAATATGCTTCCGGCTGATAGTAATCATAATAACTGACAAAGTACTCTACTGCATTATGGGGAAAAAATTCCTTAAACTCATTACAGAGCTGAGCTGCAAGAGTCTTATTAGGAGCCAGGACCAAGGTTGGAAGCTGGATTTTCTTTATAACATTGGCTATAGAATAAGTCTTACCCGATCCGGTAACTCCAAGTAGACTCTGGAACTTAAGATTTTCCTTGATTCCTTCTGTCAGCTGACTTATGGCTTTGCTCTGATCACCCTGGGGCGAGTAGTTGGATACTATTTTAAATTTATGGTCAAGCATTCCCGGTGCCGTATTTATAATTTCATATTTAGATATTTACCAAAATATCCTTTATCCTTTTAAACAAACTATCTTTGGAACCATTATTATCAATAAAAAAATCGACTTTTTCCCTATCTATTTTTATATGCTGTCCTTCTATTCTTAACTTTATATCATTGTTCAATAAATTTTTATTTTTTAAAAATGTTTTTCTATTTTCATCAGAAGTTTCAACAAGAATAATATAATCACATAATAAATCTAACTTACAATTAAAAAGCACTGCGGCATCTATTACTATATAATCTTTATTTTGATTTTTGTTTAGAAGATCCTTTACCTCTTCACGGATAAGGGGGAACATAAATCTGTTTAATTTCTCCAGTTCTTTTTTATTAGAAAAAACTTTCTCTCCCAGAGAATTAAAATCCAGGTCTCCTTTGTAGTCCAAAATCTCATCTCCAAATATCTCTCTTACTTTATTTAGAACATCTGGTTTTTTAAAATAAATGTTTTTTGCCAGCCTGTCCACATCTAGTACTATAGTATTTCTTTTTATATTTTTTATATACCCGCATACTGTACTTTTACCCGATGCAATTCTTCCGGTAACCCCTATTACTATTATTATATACTCCTTTCCCTCAATAATTCAGTAAGACCGTTATTTAAAAGAAGATTAAATTACATAAAAAGATAATATCAATTTAACTATCTTTTTAATATATCGTTGTGGCAATTTGCAGCTTTTCAGAATGTATATAATTGACTGAATCAGACTATCCTATATCGGCTTCGTCCTTCATCTCCTGTAGTATTTCTTTGATTTTTCTTTCCTTTTTGGATTCTTTATCTTCTGCTTCCGTACTCTTTTCTTTAACCTTGACTTCCTTATCCTTTTTATCTGAAGCTTCTACCTTTTTATCGGCTTTCCCAGACTCTTTCTTTTTCGCCTTGCTCTTCTTATCTTTTACTTCTGCTTTAGCTTTCTTTGGTTCTTTTTCTTCTTCCTCCTCTACTCCTTCCGGATTCTCTACCTGCTTGATGCTGAAAGCCATCCTTCTTTTATCAAAATCTATATCAATAATCCTTACTTCTAACTCATCACCGATCTTTGCGATATCACTTGGTCTTTTTACCGGTTCCTGGCTCAGTTCTGATATATGTACCAGACCTTCAAGATCTTCTTCTATCTGCACAAATAAACCAAATTTTACTATCCTGGTCACTTTCCCTTTCAGAATATCTTTCACAGAATATTTTTTTATCCTCTCCAGCCATGGATCTTTCTGGGTTTGCTTTAATCCCAGAGAAAGCCTCTGCTTCTCATAATCAATATCCAGTATTTCCACATCTACTTCCTGATTTACGGTGACTACTTCTGAGGGGTGCTTTACATGATTCCATGAAAGTTCTGATATATGGACCAGTCCGTCAACACCGCCTACATCAACAAATGCTCCGAAATCTGCGATACTGGTCACTATACCCTTTTTGACCTGGCCGATTTCCATATTACTGAGTATTTCTTTCCGCTGCTCTCTTCTTTCGTCTTCAATGATGACTTTTCTGGATAAAACGACATTATTCCTGTTTCTATCGACTTCAATGATCTTGCAAACACACTTTTCACCAATGTAGGCTTCCAGTTCTTTAATTTTTCTTACATCTATCAATGATGCTGGAAGAAATCCCCTGAGACCTATATCAACTATCAGACCGCCTTTAACACATTCTATTATCTCACCTTCTACTGTATCACCTTTTTCATAAATTTTTTCTATTCTGTCAAAATTCTGTTCTACTTCGGCTCTTTTCTTTGAAAGCAGCAAACGTCCGTCCTGATCTTCCTTCTGAAGAACCATGATCTCTATTTCATCATCAACTTTCAGGATATCTTCGGGTTTAACATTATTTCTTATCGATAACTCGTTCAAGGGTATGACCCCCTCTGATTTAAAACCTACATCAACCAGGACTTCATCCTTGTCAATCTTTACTACTTTACCCTTGACCAGATCTCCGTCATTTAAACTGACCATGGTAAGGTCATAATTAGGTACCATTTCACCATTCTCATTTTCTATCATGCAATTTTCATTGGTTATTTTTTTATTAATATCATTTTTTACCATATTTTTATAAATCACTCTCTATTTTTAATATTGAAAAAGGATAACACGCAAAAAAATAATAATCAATATTATAAAATAATTTTTTAAATATACCAATTTCTGCCAGTTTTTATGTCAACTTTGAGCTTTACCCTTAACCTGATGCATTTTTCCATTGATTCTATTACTATTTTTCTGACCCTTTCCAAGTCTTTTTCTTTCAATTCCAGAACCAGTTCATCATGAACATGCAGTATTATATTGCTATCTACATTTTTTGATTCCAACTCTTCAAAAAGCTTTATAGTTGAAAGCTTCATTATATCTGCAGCGCTCCCCTGTATGGGTGTATTTACCGCAAATCTTTCCCCCAGACTCCTTATCCTTTCATTCGAACTTCCGAGCTCTTTTATATATCTCTTTCTGCCAAAAATAGTAGTGGAATAACCTTTCTTATAAGCCTCGGCTTTTAAAAACTCTATATACTTCTTTACACCCGAATACCTCTCAAAATACTTATTAATATATTCTCTTGCTTCCTCTTCTGGAATAGAAAGCCTGTTCTTCAAACCATATTCAGTCATTCCGTATATGATCCCGAAATTTATAGTTTTAGCTCTTCTTCTTAAATTATCATCTACATCAGAATAACTGACACCGAAAATCTCGGAAGCTGTCCTCACGTGTATATCTTCTTCCCTGTCAAATGAATCTATCAGGTTACCGTCGCCTGAAAGGTGTGCCAGCACTCTTAACTCTATCTGTGAATAATCCGAGGCCAGGATCATATCATAAACTTCTCCGGGTATAAAAGCTTTCCTTATCTGTCTTCCATACTCAGTCCTGACCGGTATATTTTGCAGGTTTGGTTCACTACTGCTTATCCTTCCCGTAGAAGTCCCCAGCTGGCTGTATGTGGTATGAACTCTCAAATCCTTATGATCTATCAGGCCGGGCAAAACATCAATATAGGTATTTTTAAGCTTTGTCTTTTCCCTGTAGTCCAAAATTTTCTCTATTACCGGAGAACTTTCATAAATAGCTCTTAGAGAACTGGCATCTGTGGAAATGCCTGTTTTAGTCCTCTTGGTAATGGGAAGCTCCAACTTTTTATAAAGAATCTCGGACAACTGCTGCGAAGAGTTTATATTAAACTCTTCCCCGCAGAGCTTGTAAATATCCTTTTTAAGTTCTTCTATATTAATATCGTATTTTTTTATTAAACTTTTTAAATACTTCCTATCTATATTCACTCCTGTATATTCCATCTCAGCCAGTACTCTTATAAGAGGTTCTTCTATTTTATAATACAACTCTTCCAATCCCTCTTTTTTTATCCTTTCTAGCAGCTCTATCTCTATTTTTTTATACAGACTTATTTTTTTTAATACTTCATCAAATTTTTCTTCTTTTAATTCTATTTCAGTCTTTTTAACCCCGTAAAGCTCAAATTTCAGCTGCTTTTCTTTTCCCGTTTCTTCTTCTTTAGTTAAAACATCTTCACCTTTTCCTTTACCCACTCCTATATCTTCTACATCTACACTTATAATATCCCTTATGATTTCTTCCAAATCTGTCTGTGATTTAACAGGGTTTAAAATCAAATATAATATTTCATAATCTATAAACTGCCCTTTCAGCTCAATTTTAAAATCCTTTAATATCTTGTATATTTTTTTTAAATTAAAACCTGATTTTATTATCCCTTTATTCCCCAGTAATTTTATTATGTCCTTTTTTATGCCGCTCTCTTTTAAATCTTCTCTATTGATAAGATAAGCATCACTGCCTCCAGGATATAATATGATCCCATATAATCCATCTTCGCCTCCAAAATCTGCTATATATATAAATTTACTAAATTCTTTACTCCATTCATCAAAGTTTAAATCACCAGTCAAATGTTTTAAATTGATTTTATAAGTCTCTTTTTTGACTTTTAGGATATCGTCCTTAAAATCAATTTTATCCTTTAGACTGTTTAGTCTCTTTTCCAGGGATCTGAATTCAAGACTATTAAATAGATGCTTTACTTTTTTAAAGCTGACCTTTTTAAAACTGTTATTTATGACCTGCTCAATATTCATATCCTGAGTAGTCTTTAATGAAGTCAGTTTTTTACTAAGCAAAGCAATCTCTTTATTATCAATTAAAAGCTCCCTCAATCTCTGATTTTCTATTTTACTGATGTTTTTATATATATCTTCAATGCAGCCATACTTCTTTATAAGCATTCTTGCTGTTTTTGGACCTATACCTGGAACTCCAGGAATATTATCAGAGCTATCACCCATCAGAGCCAAAAGATCTTTTATCCTTTCCGGACTTACTCCGAATTTTTCCTCTACCGCCTGCCTATCATACATCAAAGTATCCGTAATACCCCTTTTTATTCCCATAACCTTTATATTATTTGAAACCAGCTGCAATATATCTTTATCACCTGTCACTATTATTATATGGTCATATTTGCTTCTGATATTATTCGCTATATCTGCAAGAATATCATCAGCTTCAAAACCATCCTTTTCCAGGTAAATGATACCAAAGGCATCAAGGACTTCTTTGATCAAGGGGAACTGTTTTGACAATTCATCGGGCATTTTCTTCCTGTGTATTTTATACTGATCAAACATTTTATGCCTGAATGTTGGCACCTTGCTGTCAAATGTACATATTATGGTATCAGGATTTTGATCTTCTATAAGCTTTAAAAGCATATTGGTAAAGCCCAAAACAGCATTGGTGATGATGCCTGATGAAGTGGAAATACTATCAGGGATGGCGTAAAAAGCACGATATGCGATGTTATTACCATCAATTAAAATAGCTTTGCTGCCTCTGCTGTTTTTCAATTAAATCTCCCAAAAATGACTATATCTTTAAAAAAATGAACAATTTTATATTATAGCATTTAACTTAAAATGCGAATAACTGTCAAGAAAAGATATTGTATTTTTTTATCTGCCTGATTCTTGATTATAATCGGCATAAATTGTATTATTTTAGAGCGCCGGAGTGGCGGAATTGGAAGACGCGCTGGACTCAAAATCCAGTGAACCGCGAGGTTCGTGTCGGTTCGACCCCGACCTTCGGCACCAGTGTGAAATCATTAATTTAGATGTAAAATCTTTCTATATAATTAGAGAAAATCACTCAAAAAAACCTTAAAAAGCAAGTATATGTGCCAGTTTATATAGTTCTTTGTCTATTTCCTTTTTATTTTCAAAAATATCCTCGAACTTTGATACCTCTATTTTCATGCTCTTGATCCCCACCATACAATCACTTTTACCTTCAAGCAATAGGTCTACTGACTTTTTACTAAACTCAGCAGCCAGTATTCTATCCATGGCGGAAGGAGAACCTCCTCTCTGAATATGTCCCAGTACCGAGATCCTTACCTCATGTCCTACTAAAAGCTTTATAGATGATGCCACTTCGCTTGCTTTTGCTGCTCCCTCTGCTACTATTACAAGAATATGCCTCTTCCCTTCTCCGTGATTTTTGATTTTATTAGCCACTTTTGCTAGGTCTACTTCTATTTCCGGGATCAATATATAGTCAGCCCCGCATGCAATACCTGTATTTACAGCAATTACTCCGCTTACTTTATTTAAAGTTAACACTTCAAAATCATTGTTGATCAGCCCTTTAAAACCCTCTTAAAATCCGTATACCTCCAGATCATTATATATCGCATACCTGGTGACAGCTCTTACGACTGCATTCATACCGCTGGCATCCCCGCCGCTGGTAATAAGTGCTATTCTTCTTTTTCCTCCTACTATGATCACTCCTTATTTTCTTCTGCTTTTTAATTCGTCAAAGACTTCTTTCAAAGTAATTTTTTTCTCTGCCATCAAGACCAGTAAATGATATAAAAGATCAGCTATCTCATAAACCGTACTTGCTTTATCCTGATGTTTTGATGCTAGGACAACTTCCATACTCTCTTCACCGAATTTTTTTATTATTTCATCCAGTCCCTTTCTATGCAGGGAGTAAGTGTAAGATCCATAGACTTTATTTTTGATCCTGCTTTCAATGACATCATAAAGCTCATTTAGTATGCTCTGCCCTGAAGCACCCGCGGAAACCTTCTTAAAATCTATATCTTTATCAATATTTTTAAGAGTCCTGTAAAAGCAGCTTCTATTCCCGGTGTGACAGGCATTTCCTATCTGCTCTACACTGACCAATAAGGCATCTCCATCACAATCATATTTTATGTCCTTTATTTTCTGTATATTCCCTGATGTCTCACCCTTGTGCCAGAGTTTTTTTCTGGTCCTGCTCCAAAACCAGGTCATACCAGTTTCCAAGCTTTTTTTTAGAGAATCTCTGCTCATATAGGCGACCATAAGCACTTCACCGTTCTTGTAATCCTGTATGACAGCAGTTATCAGCTCAGGGTCTTTATTCTTCTCTCTGTTATTTTTATTACTCTTTTTCATAACTTTTATAATTCCTTTTTTACCAAATATATTTAATTATAATTATTATACCTTCAGTAATAAAATCATAGTCTTACATCTATACCTTCAGATCTTAGGTATTCCTTGGCTTCCCTTATGGTGTACCGCCCATAATGGAAAATAGACGCTACCAAGACCGCATCAGCACCGGTATACTTTATGACATCCCTCATATGCTCGAGATTTCCTGCCCCGCCTGAAGCAATAACAGGTATGTTTACTGCAGATGTTATTGAACGGGTCAGTTCCAGATCATAACCATCCTTTGTACCATCTTTATCCATGCTGGTAAGGAGTATTTCTCCTGCTCCCATTTCTTCAACTTTTTTTGCCCATCTGACTGCATCTTTACCGGTAGGGATTCTTCCACCGTTAATATATACCTCCCAGAAATCCTTACTTTTATATTTTGCATCAATGGCAATTACTATACACTGGCTTCCGAAAATCTTTGAAGCCCTGCTTATCAGAGTGGGGTCCTTTACTGCAGCTGTATTTATTGAAATCTTATCCGCGCCCTTTTTTAATATTTCCCTTATCTGTTCTATGCTTCCTATGCCTCCTCCTATGATAAATGGTATAAATACCTTTTCTGCAGTTTTTCTGGCAAGATCCAGTACTGTTTTTCTTTTTTCATGGGAAGCTGTTATATCTAAAAATACTATTTCGTCAGCACCTTCACTGTCATAGAAAGCTGCCATTTCAACAGGATCCCCTGCATCTTTAAGATTTACAAAACTTACTCCTTTTACTACCCTTCCCTTATCAACATCCAGACAGGGTATTATTCTTTTTGTTATCATTATCCTAATCCTATCTTTATAGCTTTTTTTAAATCTATTTTTACTTTTTCATCATATAAAGCCTTACCTATTATTATTCCTTTGATCCCCATATCTTCTATTTCTTTCAAGCGTTTAATATCGTCAAGACTGCCTATACCTCCAGCTATTATAAAATTTATATCAGAGCTTATTAAAATTCTTTTAAGAAAGCCCAGATTGATACCTTTAAGTGTGCCGTCTCTTGATATATCGGTAATTATTATTTCATCCATACCCAATTTTTCTACTTTGGTAGTCAGTTCAAATATATTGAATGAGGACTTCTTCTGCCATCCATTTTTATTTATCACTCCGTCTGCAGTATAATCCAGACTTAAAATCATCCTGCTCTCGTATTTTAAGATGCTCTTCTCCAGAAAATCTATATCTTCTATAGCTCTGGTACCAAGAATAATCCTTTCAATACCGGTGTCCAGAATCATTTCTATAGTTTTAAAATTTCTAATTCCTCCGCCGTACTGCATCTTTATATCTACTTTTTCCCTTATTTCTGCTGCAGTGCCCAGGTTCTTTACACTGCCTGTCCTGGCTCCTTCCAGGTCAACAACATGCAGCCATTCTGCACCTGCTTCTTTCCATCTCCTGGCAGTATCGACTGGATCATCGAAATACCTTTTTTCCGTATTAAATTTGCCCCTGGTCAATCTTACACAATGACCCTTTATTAAATCTATTGCTGGTATTATAATCATCGTCTTTATTCTATTACCATATTCCAAAAATTCTCCAGCAGCCTTAATCCGCAGCTGCTGCTCTTTTCAGGGTGGAACTGAATACCGTAAACATTACTCTTCTCAATACCTGCCGCTATTTTAATACCATAGTCAGTAACACTACTTATAATATCTTTATTTTCCGGTTTAACATAGTAGGAGTGAACAAAGTAAAAATTTTCGCCTTCTCTGATCCCATCTAATATTTTGCTTTCTTTCTTTAATATCTGCAATTGATTCCAGCCCATATGAGGGACTTTCACAACAGGAGGTATCTTTTCTACCGAGCCCTTGAATATACCCAGCCCCTCGTTTTTGCCATTTTCCATACTGTATTCAAAAAGGAGCTGCATCCCAAGACATATTCCTAAAAAGATCTTTTTTGATATATTCTTTTTTAAAACATCAATCAATTTCAGCTTTTCCAGATTTCTATAAGCATCTCTGTACCCTCCTACTCCTGGAAGTACCAGTGCTCCGGCATTATTGATAACCCGGGCACTGTTTGTTACCCTTACATCTGCACCAATTGTTTTAAGGGCACTATTGACGCTGCTTATGTTCCCCATATTATAATCTATTATTACAATAAACATATCCCGCTTAATCTGCTTTAACTATACCCAGGACTATAGTTTTATTTTTGATTTATTATAAATTCTACTCAGCTAAAAACAGCTACCTTAAAGCTTATATTAAACCTTTTGTAGAAGGTATGGTACCGGTTTCCGAAATTCTGCTTGCATCATGAAGAACAATACCAAAAGCTTTAAAAATCGCTTCTATAATGTGGTGAGAATTTATCCCGGTGTTTTTATTTATATGAAGATTTATAAAACTATTACTGACCAGCGCCCTAAAAAAATCTTCCACTACTGCAGTCTCCATCCCTTCAAGTTTTTCATATTCTATGTCAACATTATACCTTAGATAAGCCCTTCCACCTATATCAATGGATACTGCCACTTCTGCTTCATCCATGGGCAGAAAAATATATCCAAATCTTTTAATTCCTTTCTTATCTTCCAAACATTCAAAAATAGCTTTTCCAATGCATATACCCACGTCTTCTACCAGATGGTGACAGTCCACCTCTGTATCACCTGAAGCCCTGAGTTTCATATTAAAACTTCCGTGCCTGGTGAAACTCTCAAGAATATGATTAAAAAAAGGTATTGGAGTCTCTATGTCCACAGTCCCGCTTCCATCCAGGTCAAATTCCATTTTTATGTCAGTTTCTTTAGTCTTTCTTGTTATTTTTGCTTTCCTTTTCATTTTTTCTTATTTATTTTATTACTTTTTTTAATTTTTTAATAAATCTACTTATTTCATCATATTTGATCCTATAACTGGTAATATTTGCAATTATCCGGGCAGTAGAAACAAAGATCTCTTCCATTTCAACCAGATCATGTTCTTTAAGGGTTTTACCCGTAGAAGTCAGGTCCAGTATCTCATCGGCAATTCCCAGGACCGGGGCAAGTTCGACCGAACCATACAATTTTATTATTTCTGCCTGTATTCCCTTTTGGTCAAAATATTTTCTAGCTATATTCGGGTAACTGGTAGCGACCTTTATAGAACCGAAATGCTTATAGTAATCCTTTACTTTCTCAATACCATTTTTCAGCGTAGCTAAGATCAATCTGCATTTCCCGCATTTCAAATCTAAAAGCTCATACACGTTACTTTCTTTTTCTACCAGGTCATCCTTGCCGGAAAAACCTACATCACAGGCTCCATACTCAACATACACAGGGACATCCATCGGTCGTGAGATTATATACTGCATGGAATCTTTTTCAGAGTATATAAAAAGTTTTCTGTCCCTGCCAGCTAAGGGACCTGTATCATATCCTGCTTTTTCCAATATTTCCAAACAGGGCTTAAATAAATATCCTTTTGGTATAGCAACTTTAAGTTCTTTTTTCATTTTAAAACTCTTTTATAAGGTCGTCTATTTTTTTAACTGTTTTAATATTTCTGTCAAGGTCAGTTACCCTGGCATTTTTAAAGTCCTTTTCAACCTCAACCACCAGATTAAACTTCTTTTCTATGGCAAAATTTTTTATATCAGGTATCTTTTCAAAACATAATTCTACGATCATATTACTGCATCTTAATCTGTAGGCCATCTTTATTAATTCTATACTTTTTTTATCACTGGCGCAGTTAAGCAAAATCCTGTAACTTTCCTTTACTTCCGTTTTCTTTGCTGCTTTGTGTGCCAGATCAATATCAAGCGCAAAACCAGTAGCAGGTACATCCAACCCGAATTCCTTTATAAGCCCTTCGTACCTCCCTCCGCTGCCTAGTATACTGGTTACTCCGGGGCAGTAGACTTCAAATAAAAGACCTGTATAATAGCTAAAATCCCTTATGATACTGAAGTCCGTTATAAGAGATTCCTGGTAACCGAGATCGCTTAGATTCCTATATATTTTCTTTAAATAACCAAGACTTTTAATCACTTTTGGCTCGTTTATCTCTGAAATCAATTTTGATATTTTTTTAATGTCGCTCTCAGGCTGCATTAATTTTATAAAGATGTCAGCTTTGATTTTACTTTTTTTATTTAGAAAATTCTCCAGCTCTACAAAGTTCTTAGAAGCAATTACCCTCCTGACATATTCTCTCTCCGTTAAATCATATTTAAACCAATCACACAGACCTTCAATAAATTCTACATGCCCGATCCCGATCCTGTATTCCTGTATATTTATCCCATTCAATATATTTATCAATATAATAAGTATCTCTGTATCCGACATTACTGGATTAGATGATCCGATAAATTCCAAGCCGGCCTGATTATATACTCTCCTTATACCCTTCTGGATATCGGACTGCCTGAAAGAGTCTGCAAGATAACAGAATCTTACCGGAAGCTGCTCCCTCTTTATCCTCATTCCTGTCAGTCTTGCTATTGGTATGGTCATATCACTCCTGAGTGATACCAGGCTTCCATCTATATCAAAAAAGTTTATCAGCTTGTCCTTCCAATCCTTTCCTACCCCTATAGATATGTTTTTGGTATATTCAATCACCGGAGTTCTGACTTCACCGTAGCCCCATTTCTTAAATTCACCGCTTATTATCTTTTTTATATTATTTCTCTCTTCAGATTCAGATGGAACTATATCCCTCAGTCCATAGGGTAATTTTACTATTTTATTATCTTTTTTGTTTCCAAACATATTTACCTTAAGTCAGTATATATAAAAAAAGTATTTTACCACACTACTATATTTAAAAAAAAGTATATTTTAATAATTTACCTTATCTTACTAAGTCTTTCTTTTTCACTTATAGGCTTTAAATTTTCATCAACGGCTAAATTCTTGCCCTCGAAAAACATAGTCCTTATAGTACCTTTTGCCGCTTTTACTCCACATAGATGAGGCGCATCAAGTACACCTTTTTTTATTGCTCTTGAGATCACTACAGGAGACATCAGGGGATCGCTGTATTTATTATCTTTATCCAGTTTCTTTATTTTTTCAATGATTAATTTTGCGTCTCTGACTAATTCTTCTTTTCTCTCTTTAACTTCCCTGTCTAATTTCATATCCGGACAGCCGTATAAATAGTTTTCTATTACCTTGCTTACGATTTTCACACTTTCTACTATGTCTTCAGGTTTGGCAGCATGATCAGCTTCACAATATGCTACCACATGCATAATATGTGGATTCAGCTGCATCTGAAGTAAAGTTGAAGAGGCGAGCTGTCCTTTACCCTTGTCAAAATCAGTTGGATAGCTGTACAGACCTGTCCTGGTCTGCCTGAGAGTTCTAAAACTGTCATCGTGAAGTGATTCAATCAGCTCAACCTTGGCCATCATTTTTGCCAGATCCATTGTAAATGACGTTTCTCTTGGAGTATTGAACATATACTGCGAGATATATACTTTCACTCCCATCATTTTAGCATTATAAGCAGCAAGGTAAGCAGCTGCCACTGCTATCGAATCAGGTGAGTATCTTAAACTCCAATGATGTGACTCATTGACTTCTACCGGTATACCTCTTTCAGCATGCCACTTCATCACCTGTTGATTCTCAGTAATTGACTGTTCTAATTTTCTCTTGCTTCTATTATCAAGTTCGTTATACCAGCAGAGAGGAACTGCGCACCAGGCGTTTTTAATATTTTTTAAAAGGACCTCTGCCATCTTTTTAATATCATTAGTACCGCTGTAGCACCTGAGAAGAGGATAATTCCCCCTCCTTGCCGCTAGATAAATGCTTTTAAAATCGTTTTCGCTTCTAAGGGGGACTCCTCCTGCGCCATCCTGCCCGGAATCCATTTTCTCCTGATGAAAAAAGAATTCCTGGGTATTTTGATCTGGACCGATAGATATTATATCAAGCATTTCGCTGAGAGAGATCTTTTTTATTCCCTCCAGGGTTTCTTTTAAGGTCGGCCTTCCGAAGTGGTGCCTTATTATGGGAAAAGGCTCACGGTACTTGATCCTTTTTAAAAGATTTTGAGGGGGTACCTTCCCTTCAACCTTTACCTTCCTTTTACCCAAATAACTCTCAATTTCTTCTATGTTTTCTTCTCCTGTAAAAATGATTTTAAAGATTCCGATTTTTTTTGCCACCTCGGCTACCGGTTTGGTGCATCCCAGTATAAATTCTACCTTACTACCGGTTATTTTTTTTACTATTTTTTCCTTTAACTCTTTAAACAGAGGTAGAGCACTCTCAGGAGAAAGGCGGTAGCTTACGGCTACTATATCCGGATTAGATTTTTCCAACTCTTCCTTTAATTTATCAATACTAAGAGCAGAACCTATAAATTTAGTATCATATCCATGACTCTGGGCTAAATTTAAAAAATTTAATATCCCGGCAATATGAACACAGCTTCCTACGCAGGCACCCAATATTTTTTTCATAAACAAACACCTATTTCTTACCTTTTATCATTATTTCCCTTATCTGCTCAAGATCTAGACCATTCAACCCTAATCTTATAAGATTTCTTCCGTCCTTTCTATAATCCTTTCTGAATATGGAATTGGCAATATTAATAAGCGAATCAATTACCGTGGTCTTTAAACCAAGTGCTCTTCCAAATTCGGAAATGGGAACAAGACTCATTGGGATATCTTCAGTTATATATCTAATATTCGTGGTTCTTGGAGCCATTATCCCCACATATCCTGGATTGCTATGTATGGCATCAAACAGATTATCCTCAACAACATTGTAGGCCATTGACAGCCACTTAATGGCTGAATAAATATTTGCACATTTTAATTTTTTAGCGACCATTACCCTTTCCCGGTCCACAATTTCCATTATTTTTGCCACTGATTGGGTGACACCTTCTATATAAAATTGAAAATTCCCAAGTGTAGATTCAATCCTGCTCAGATTTAGTATGGTAATAGCAGGATGGAATACTGCCCCTATATTATTAAAACTTGTTTCAATTATACTCGCCCCCGGAATAAATTCTGGTAATGCCTCATTTAACTTCCTTACCACAAATCCGGTCTTTCTGGCAGGTATAGCAGCAACTGGTATAGCTCGTTTTATCCTGAATATTTTTGCAGCAGCCGGACCCATACCCCTGCTTGCATATATAAAAGTCTGAGCCTCAGCTATAGTGACATCTTTATTGTTGCCTTCTTGGCGTAAAACATTTAAAAATTCCAGTGCCCCGCATGTCCTTCCCGGATTTAGTACCACAATATGATTTTCATTTAAAAAAGGTGCACATCTTTTTGCAATTGAGACATGGCCGTTCGCCGTTACCACTACCATTATTATATCTACACCCTTGATTACTTTTTCTATATTATTTGATACAATATTCAATTTTCCAAAGCCTATCACTTCACCTTCCAGCTCAATTCCACGAAGTTTTCTAATAGGTTGAATTTTAGAAAGTGTTCTATTGTATAAATTAACTGTAAATCCTTTTATAGCCAGATGGGATGCTAATGCTTTGCCTCCATGACCAGCTCCTATAACTGCGAATTTTAATTTATTCATAAGACTCCCCTTAGTATTATTTTACATTCACATCTTGTCCCACCCAGTTGATCTTATTCTTAAAAATATTCCTGAGGTCCTCCTCTAGGGACTGGTTTAGATTTATTCTAAAGTTGGACGGCAGCCTGTAAATTCTCTCTACATTCTTTCCATTTTCACCTGTTACCTTAAACTCTATCTCATCAAAACCTGGATGCTTTCTTAATATATCATAAAATCTATTTATGAAACTTTCACTTAAATCCTCTTTTCTTACCATAAAAACTACTTTTTCTTCTCCATCCCTTATAAGTTCGTTTTGATCCTCGCTTTTTTTTGTGCTTTTTTTCAATTCTTTTATCTCGTTGGCAATAATCTTGATCTGATCCTCTTTCTTGTCCAATTTTCCTACTATTTCTACGATCCTATCTTCGGCAATTATTTCCCTGTGCCTTTCAAGAACTTTTGGAAATACGATTACCTCCGTGCTATCCCCAATATCTTCCAATTCTATAAAACACATCTGCTGATCTCTTTTTGTATATATAGTCTTTACTTTGGTTATGATGCCTCCTACCGCTAATGTGCTTTTGTCTTCCACGCTTTCCAGACTTTCCAGAGGAGTCAATCTTGAGAATGAATCCTTATACTCAAATAAAGGATGCCCCGATATATAAAGACCAAGCATTTCCTTTTCGTAATTTAGCAGTTCTTTTTTTGAAAATTCTTCAAACTGTTTTTCCGAATTATAAACTCCATTTAACAATACTTTTTCACTATTACTGCCGCTGGCATCAAACAGCGAAAACTGCCCGATATCTCTATCTCTCCTTATCTTTAATGATTCCTCTATGATTTTTCCATAATTTTCCAGTAAGTGTTTGCGGCTCTGGCCGAGAGAATCAAATGTCCCGCTTTTTATAAGACTCTCAATTGTTTTTTTATTCAATACACTGCTGTCAACTCTCTGGCAAAAATCTATAAAGTTTTTAAATCTGCCCCCGCTCTTTCTTTCTTTCTCAATGCATTCAATAACATTGGTACCGACATTCTTTATCGCTGAAAGCCCAAACCTGATAGAATTACCTGTAACAGTAAAATCTGCATAACTCCCGTTAATATCCGGCGGGAAAACTGTAATGTTCATTCTCCTGGTCTCATTGACATATTGAGCTACTTTTTCCTGGCTTCCCATTCTTATACTCAACAGTGCTGCCATAAATTCTACCGGATAATTAGCTTTAAGATATGCGGTCTGATATGAAATCATAGCATATGCTGTACTATGTGATTTATTAAATCCATATTCGGCAAAATGGTTTACCAGTTCAAAGATTTTTAAAGCAATCTTTTCATCTATTCCTTTCTTTAATGCACCTTCTATAAACTTGCTCTTTTGTTTTGAAAGCAAATGCCTTTTTTTCTTACTTATGGCTCCCCTTAAAATATCAGCTTCCGACATACTGAATCCTGCCAGCTCTGATGCTATCCCCATGACCTGCTCCTGATATAAAATAATCCCGTAGGTGCTTTCCAGAATTTTCTCAAGAGATGGGTGTAAATACTTTATTTCTCTTCTTTTGTTTTTATTTTCCACAAAATCATTCACCATCCCGCTTTGAAGTGGGCCGGGCCTGTACAAGGCCAGGAGTGCTATCAAGTCTTCAAATTTATTTGGTTTTAAATTTATTACCAGTTCCCGCATGCCGGAACTTTCAAGCTGAAATACCCCCAGGCATTCTCCCTCACTTAATATGTTAAAAGTTTTTTGGTCATCCAGATCAATATCATTTATATCTAAATCTATATTTTTAGTCTTCTTGATTAGAAACAAGGTTTTATCTATCAATGATAGTGTCTTAAGCCCCAAAAAATCCATTTTTAAAAGCCCGATCTTCTGAATATCCTCCATTTTATATTGAGTTACGATATCACCTTCATTTCCTTTTTGAATAGGAGTGTAGTTATAAAGATCCTCGGAAGAGATAACTACTCCTGCAGCATGGATAGAATCCTGTCTTGATATTCCTTCAAGAGAAATTGCAGTATTCATCACTTCCCTGATTTTTTTATCATTTTCATAAACTTCCCTTAAATCGGGCACCATTTTCAATGAATTCTTAATAGTTACGTTTAATTCAGCCGGTATCATTTTTGCTATTCGGTCTACTTCTGCATAAGGTACTTCCATTACCCTCCCAGCATCTCTTATAGCCTGTCTTGCTGCCATGGTCCCAAAAGTAATCAGCTGAGCAACCTTTTTTTCACCATATTTATCAGTAACATATTTAATAACCTCATCTCTTTTCTCGTAACAAAAATCAATATCTATATCAGGCATACTTTTTCGTTCCTCATTTAAAAACCTTTCAAATAAAAGGCCATATCTCAATGGTTCTATATCAGTTATTCCTAAAAGGTAGGAAACTATACTACCTGCTGCCGAACCCCTCCCGGGTCCTACTCTGATGTTATTGCTTTTGGCAAATTTAACAAAGTCCCAGACTATCAGGAAATATTCTGAAAACCCCATTTTTTTTATCACTTCCAGTTCCCTGCGTATTCTCTCATCTACCTCTTTGGTTACAGCTTCATATCTTTTATTTACGTTTTCATAGCACAGTTTCTTAAGGTACTCATCTGAACTTAAATTTCCAGGGACCTCAAATGATGGTATCAGATTCATATTAAACTTTAGATTTACATTACATCTGTCAGCAATCAACCTGGTATTTTTAATAGCATCAGGGAACTCCTTGAATAGTTCTTCCATCTGATCAAAGCTTTTGAAATAGTATTCATCCGTAGGAAACCTCATACGGTCAGCGTCATTTATAGTAGAACCGGTTTGAATACATAGAAGAACATCATGTGCTTTGCTGTCTTCCCTGTTTAAATAATGGACATCATTTGTTGCTACTACAGGAATATTATATTCCCCAGACAATTTTAACAGAACCTCATTGACTTTCTTCTGTACAGGTATACCGGAATCCTGGAGCTCAAGAAAAAAGTTATTCTTTCCGAAAATATCTACATATTCCTCCAATGCTTTCTTCGCTCTTTCCATCTTATCTGTGATAATGTATTTCGGTATTTCCCCTGCAATACATCCACTTAGAGCAATTATACCTTTCCTAAACTTTCTAAGCAGTTCCTTATCCACCCTTGGCTTGTAATAAAATCCTTCCAAAAATCCCAGGCTTACCAGCCTCATTAAATTTTGATAGCCCTGATTATCCTCAGCCAGCAATGTAAGATGATAAAAATTCTCTTCATTTTTTCCTCTTTCCAACTTCTTGTCCCACCTGCTCTTTGGAGCCAGATATACCTCACAGCCTATTATAGGCTTGATCCCCGCTTTTTTTGCCTGAGTATAAAATTCAATAATACCATACATAACCCCATGGTCGGTCAATGCTAAAGCTGGCATATTGTACTGGCAAGCTCTTTCAATTAATTCATTTATTCTTGAAGCACCATCTAATAATGAATACTCGCTGTGGACATGAAGATGGATGAAATTATCTTTTCCCATTCTTATAGAATCTAACTGTCTTTTTTGCCTAGACTTTTTGGACTAAATATATATGTATAATCTAAAATACTACTCTATACAATTCTTCAAGTGAAGTTAATCCATCTGCAACTTTTTTAGCCCCGCACTCAAGCAAGGTTTTCATTCCTTCTCTCCTGGCTACTTCTTTGATCACATCAGGACTTTTTCTTTCAAGAAGCATCTCTCTTATTTTATCAGATACTGTCAGCATGGAAAATATACCGGTCCTACCCAGATAACCGGTCCCATTACATCTTTTACAACCAACACTTTGGTAAATCTTCTTCCCTTTTAATATAGGTTTTATTTCATCATTAAAAGATGATTCCGGTATATCTATTTTTTTCTTGCAATTATCACATAATAATCTTATCAATCTCTGGGCAATTATACCCTTAACCGCAGACGATATCATGTAGGACTCTACACCCATATCTAGGAGCCTTGTCAGGCTTGACGGAGCATCATTGGTGTGCAGAGTAGTTAATACCAAGTGCCCTGTAATAGCTGCCTCCATGGCTATTTTTGCAGTTTCCATATCCCTTATTTCACCTATTAGAATTATATCCGGATCACTTCGCAGCAGCGATCTCAATCCCCTGGCAAATGTCATATTTATCTTAGGATTTACCTGAACCTGCATTATCTGGGGAAACCTGTATTCTACAGGGTCTTCTATGGTAAAGATCTTTTTCTCAACATCTGCAATTTTGGTAAGACTGGCATAAAGAGTAGTTGTTTTTCCAGAGCCGGTCGGGCCCGTGATAATAACAGCTCCATGAGGTATGCTTATCATTTTTTCATATTCCGGAATAATGTCTTTTGTCATCCCGGAACTCTCAAGATTGAATACAGATTTATCCATATCCAATATTCTAATAGTTATATTTTCACCAAAAACAGTAGGTATTGAGGCAAGCCTCAGGTCAATTGTCCTGCTGCTGTAACTAATAGAACTTCGGCCGTCCTGAGGCAGTCTGTTTTCAGTTATATCCATCCCGCCCATAATCTTGTATCTTGAAATCAACAGTCTTTGTACTGTTTTTGGCACATCTTTTATTTTCTGCAATACACCATCTATTCTAAACCTTATACCGCAGTCTCTTTCCTGGGGTTCCACATGAACATCACTAGCTCTTAATGATATCGCCTTCATTATAATCTGATTAGCAAGCCTTACTAATGGATTTTTTTCAACCGTTGTATCCTCGATTTTCTTACTTATGGTCAAATCTTCATCTTTTATTATTTCCTTTACTTCTTTCAGACTGTACTCATCAGTGGTATACACCCTTATAATATCTTCAATACCTTTTTTGGTACTAAGGTACGGTTTAACATTATATCCGGTCAACAATCGTATTTCATCAATAGTATTTATATCCCTTGGATCGGTCATTGCAACATGTAAAGTACTATCAACCACTTCGAAAGGAAATACATCCCTCTTAGATGCGAAATCTTTTGATATAAGATTGGGAATTGAAGGGTCTATCTTATCCTGTATCTCATTTAGATCTACGTGATCATAACCTCTTTGAAACGAAACAAGCTCTACCAAAGTCTCGTCAGATACATGTCCTTTTTTTATTAATATTTCACCTAATTTTTCCCCGGTCTCTTTCTGGACATTTAGTGCTTCATCCAGCTGTTCTTTGGTTATGATATTTCTATCTAAGAGAATTTTTCCAATTTTTTCTTTTTTATAATCTATATCGACCATGATTTACCTTTAAAACTCCAGTTTAACCTTTATTATTATAATATATCTTAGCAAATATTACACATATAAATATTAAGAATAATAAAAATATATTTAATAAATATATAAATACATATATTTATATATTACTAAAGTATTATTTTAATCTATAAGTTTATTTTTTTCAATCACTCCATTTATTATGCCGGCTGTGTAACCAGCGCCAAATCCATTATCTATGTTTACCACAACAACCCCGGGGCTGCAGGAATTTAACATGGTCAGAAGAGGGGACAATCCCTTAAAACTTGATCCATAACCTATGCTGGTAGGAACTCCTATAACCGGACAGCTTACCATGGAGCTTACTATACCGGGTAGAGCTCCTTCCATCCCAGCTACAGCTATGATCACATTTGAGTGTTTAAGTTCCTCCCTATAACTCAACAACCTGTGAATACCTGCAATGCCTACATCGTAAATTTTTTTAATCCTGTTTTTCATAAGATAACCGGTCACTGCTGCTTCTTCTGCTACATCAATATCTGAAGTACCAGCACACAATACTGTTATTCCTCCTTTTAATTTATCTTCAGGAATATCCATCTGTGTATAAATTATATTTGACCTGAAATTAAGTTTTACTTTATTGATTTGCTTCTTTAGCAGATTGTAGACTTTAATATCAGTCCTTGTTATTAAAAGTATGGATGAATAATTCAATATTTTTTTTGCTATTTCCAGAATCTGCTGCGGTGTCTTCCCCTCTCCATAAATCACTTCTGGAAATTCTCTGCGCATAAGGCGGTGATGATCGATTTTTGCAAAACCGATATCTTCAAAATAGATCTCGCTGATCTTTGAAACAACATCATTTTTATCCACTTTTCCCTGCTTGTAACCCTCAAGCAGTTCTTTTATCATTTTTTCTATCTCGTTCTTCATAATAATTAAAATACCACAAATAAAACTAATTTAAAATCAGGCCGAAAATTCATCTGACGCTGGTAGAAATGCCATACGAAAGTTGCCAGCATACTTATGCTACAAGGGTTTGTGGTATGAAATTATCTTAAAAATCTCTGGTTCTAAAAGTGGAATAATTTTCCTGAAAGGTCTGCTACGAGTACTGCTGTTTCAATGGATATAACGCTGATAAGCTTTATCAGTATATTCATAGAAGGCCCTGCAGTATCCTTTAAGGGATCACCCACAGTATCACCTACAACAGAAGCTGCGTGCTCAGGGGTCCCGCTTCTTCCTTCCTCTTCAATCTTCTTTTTGGCATTATCCATTGCTCCTCCTGCATTTGCCATAAAAATCGCCTGAGCAAATCCTGACAAAAGTGTGCCAATGATCAGCGCTATTACACCCCCTGGACCCAGTAATATCCCTACAACTACCGGGACTACAAATATTGCTATACCGGGTACTATTATGCCTCTCTGTGCAGCTCTGGTAACTATGGTAATAAAAGTCTTGGGATCTCCTTTGGATTTACCGGCTATTATTCCTTTTATCTGTTTTCTCGCTTCAATCACAACTTTATTAGCTGCGTTACCTACTGCTCCCATTAATATAGATGTGAAGAAGAATGGTAAAATGACACCAATAAAAAGACCTGCCAGTATCTTTGGATCTCTCATAAAATTTAAAAGCACCTCTTCTTGTAGAAGCTCGATCTTGGAAAAATAAGCCTGACCAAGTGCAAGAGCAGTAATTGCAGCACTTCCGATCAAAATACCCTTGCCGATGGCAGCAGTGGTATTTCCTACTGCATCAAGTTTATCTGTATTTTTCCTGACTTCCGGTGGAAGTTGGGCCATCTCTGCTATACCCCCGGCATTATCGGCAATAGGTCCGTAAACATCTATTGCAATAGCAAAAGGAGATGTTGAGAGCATGGCTACAGCAGCAACAGCGACACCGTACAGTCCCATTTTTAAGTCAGCGGCACCGCCGGATATATAAAAACTAAAAAGCATTACGGCTATTACAGTTAGAGCAGGCAGTATAGTACTTTCCATACCATAAGCAAGGCCGCTTACTACCAGAGTACCCGGTCCCGACTTTGCGCTTTCCACTATGCCTCTGGTAGGCCTGTATCTTGAATCTGTGTATATCAGCGTGAACAAACCAATTAAAAATCCTGCTACCAGCCCTCCTACCGATGCATAAAACAGGAAATTATATTCACTGCCGATTACATACTTCACAATAAAGTAAGACATTGCCATTATAGCTATTACTGTAATAAACAATCCAGATAAGGTCGTTCCCGTAAGAAGGGAGACTGTCGCACTTTCCTTGTATCTTGCTACTATAAGCTTGATTATAAATATAGCAAGAATAGAGGCCAGTGCACCGGAGGTGGCGATTATCATAGGAAGTATTATGCTTTTTAACATAAGAGGAGAATTTCTAAATGCTAAGAATCCTAAGAACTCTGCTGCGACTATTGAACCTATCCAGGATTCCAGAGCATCTGCTTTCATACCTCCAACATCTCCGACATTATCACCTACATTATCAGCTATGGTAGCAGGGTTCCTGTAGTCATCTTCTCTCAGCCCTGATTCAACTTTCCCCACATAATCTGCACCCATATCTGCCGCTTTTGTAAAAATTCCTCCGCCGGTCCTCATAAAGAATGCAGCAAAGCTGGCCCCGATTGTACATGTGACCAGTACATTTACCACACTGTGTAAAGTTTCTATCTGCTCCATTCCGCCTCTCCCGTACCACCAGTAAAGGATATTAAACCAGAAAGCAGTAAAAGAAAGGACTACAGTTGCCAGCAGAAGGCCTGATGCTGACGCTGCCGTAAAGGCTATATTCATAGCTTCTCCCAGACCCTTTTCCTTTGCAGCAAATGTAACCCTGGAGTTAGCAGTAGTTGAAATCTCCATTCCTATATATCCTATAAGCAGGCTTAATCCCATGCCGGTAGCAAAAGCCGGTATTGATGCAAACTCAAGATATCCAAAATATACCATTACGGCAAGCAGTGCGGTAACCCCTATAAAAAATATACCGATTACCTTAAGCTGCTGATTAAGATATGCCCTGCTGCCTAAATGAATAGCCTTTGAAATCTCCTTCATCCTTTCAGTTCCCCTGCTTTTCTTGCTGACCATCACCGAAAATATTATAGCCAGTATCAGCGATAGACCGGAACCAATAAAAGGAACGATTCTCATTAATAACAAAGCAGACACGAAATACCTCCTCTAAAACGTTTCCAAATAAGCTTTTGGTATTTAAAAAGATTAATTACCCGAAAACATTCGCGAATATTTTATTAAAAATAAATAGAATAAGCAAACATATTTTTCACTTAAATCTTATTCTCCTATGATCTGTATAAATACCTGACGAGAACGGGGCCTGTTATCATGATCAATGACTACTATCTGCTGCCATGTACCAAGGACCAATTCACCACCGGACAAGGGTACTGTAATACCCGGACCCATAAAAGTAGCACGTATATGGGAGAACCCATTGTCATCCCCCCATGTCTGTGAGTGCCGGGTATGTTTACTGCTTGGAATAAATTCTTCCAGCTGCTCACGTACATCCTCTACCAGAGCAGGCTCGTACTCTACAGTAGAAATAGAAGCAGTCGAACCAATAACAAAAACCCCTGCCAGTCCATTCTTTATACCGGATTGGCTGACAATGTCCTGTACCTGATCAGTAATATTCTTAATATCTGAAAAACCCTTGGTAGAAAGAGTTATTTTTTTACCGAATACCATAATTTTTTACCTGGATTTTAAACAGCCCTATAAGATTTATTAATGTTTAAGCCTTTTTATTTTTCTCTACATGCATCAATCCATATGCTATACTGTCTTCCAGCGCCTGCCAGCTTGCTTCTATTATATTTTCTGATACTCCGATGGTCCCCCAGCTTTTTTCACCGTCCGATGATTCTATCAGTACTCTTACTACTGCTCCGGTACCCTTCTTTTCATTCAGTACCCTGACCTTGAAATCCGTAAGGGTAATTTTTGAAAGCTCGGGATAACAGCTCTGGATTGCTTTTCTAAGTGCACTGTCCAGTGCATTTACCGGACCGTTACCTTCTGCCGTCTCTATTATCTTATTATCATTTATGACTACCTTTACTGTAGCCTCGGAAAGCATTCGGCCATCTTCTTTTTTCTCATTCAATACTCTAAAACTTTCCAGCTTAAAAAATTTTTTCTTTACACCTGTCACTTCTTTTACCAAAAGCTCAAAACTTCCGTCAGCTGCTTCAAACTGATAGCCCTCATGCTCCATATTTTGAACCCGGTTTAAAATCTCGCTCACCTTTTTTAAATCATTTTCCAGATTTATTCCGAATTCTTTTGCTTTGATGATTATAGACTTCTTTCCGGAAAGCTCCGAAATAAGTATCTCTCTGGTATTCCCCACCGTTTCTGGATTAACATGTTCAAAAGCTTCCGATAACTTACTTACCCCGCTGGCATGCATTCCACCTTTATGAGTAAATGCATTCTTTCCCACAAACGGCTGGCTGGCATCTGAACTCTGATTTGCAGTTTCATTTACAAACCTGGAAAGACTGGTCAAATGCTTTAAATTACCCTCTTTTAAGCATCTCTTCTTTAACTTGATTTCCAGATTTGGAATTATCTGGCACAGGTCAGCATTGCCGCATCTCTCTCCGTATCCGTTAATAGTGCCGTGGACCATTTTTATTCCCTTATCAACAGCAACCAAAGTATTTGCAGTAGCGCAGCCGCTGTCATTATGAAAATGAGCTCCCAATACTGATTTGATTCCCTCATTTACTTTATCTATGATGTCCGAAACATCACTGGGTATCATTCCACCATTAGTATCACAAAGGCATATATAATCCGCTCCGGCCTCCAGTGCTGCCTTTAAAGTCTTTAAAGCATAATCAGGGTCTTCCTTGAACCCATCAAAAAAATGTTCTGCGTCAAAGATCACTTCAGGAAAATACTTTTTCAGATACTCTATAGAGTCGAAGATCATGCTCAAATTATTTTCCAGAGTAGTCTCTATAATTTTTTCTGCATGAAGAGGAGAAGACTTGCCTACAATACAAACACCATCCGAACCCGACTGAACCAGCTGTCTAATATTGCTATCATCTTCTACTTTCAGGTCTTTATATCTGGTCATTCCAAAAGCAATTATTTTTGAATATTTTAATTTTCTTCCCTTCAGCTTCTCAAATAATTCCATCTCCTTAGGGTTGGAAGCAGGAAAACCGACTTCAATATAATCAATGCCGATGTCATCAAATCTTTCTATTATCTGTAACTTGTCATTGACCGAAAAAGATATATCCGCTCTCTGGGCACCGTCTCTTAATGTGGTATCCAGTATATATATTTTGTTTTTTTCCATATTGTTCATTTTATTTTTTAAGAAACCTATTTTTCATATTTTCTCTGGTAAAGTTTATATAGCCTCCGCTTTTTATTACTTTCTGAATAAACTCGGGAAAGGGATTGATATTAAAAGTTTTATCCCTTGTTATATCTACAATTTTACCCTTTTCCAGATCAATCTCCAGTTCATCTCCATCCTGTATAAAATCGCTTGCCTGTTTGCTGGTAATGACAGGAAGACCCATATTTATGGAATTTCTGAAAAAAATACGGGCAAACGAGGCTGCTATTATGGCACGTACTCCGCTGGCTTTGATAGATAGAGGTGCATGTTCTCTTGAAGAACCGCAACCAAAATTACTTCCTGCAATTATTACTTTTCTATTTTTTACTTTCTGCTTAAATTCCTTATCCAGGTCTTCAAAGCAGTGCAGTGCCAGTTCTTTTTCATCTGTAGTGTTAAGATAGCGGGCGGGTATTATCACATCGGTATTGACATTGTTCCCGTATTTTATCGCTTTTTCTCTTATTATCACTACATTACCTCCTCCGGAACAGCTATTCTGCCAGCTATTGCAGAAGCGGCAGCCACAGCAGGACCGCTTAGATATACTTCACTTTTTGGGTGGCCCATTCTTCCTATAAAATTCCTGTTGGTGGTGGATACAGCTTTCTCTCCTTCCGCAAGCACACCCATATGACCTCCCAGGCACGGCCCACAGGTGGGAGTGCTTACCACGCAGCCGGATTTTATAAAAATTTCCAGATACCCTTTTCTCATCGCCTCCAGATATATATTTTGAGTAGCAGGAATTATTATAGCCCTGATGTCCTTATTTATTACCCTTCCTTTTAAGATCTCTGCGGCAATTCCTAAATCTCTTATTCTTCCATTGGTGCAGGAACCTATTACCACCTGGTCTATTTTAACATCCGATAATTCAGCAGCATTTTTTGCATTAGACGGAAGATGCGGAGTCGCTACCTGCAGATCTATATCAGAACAATCTATATCATAAATCTTATGGTATTCTACATCAGGATCGCTTGTGAATATCCTGTAATCTCTTTTTTTCCTAGATCTTAAATATTCTTCGGTAACCTCATCGACCTCAAATGTTCCAAACTTGCCTCCTGCCTCAATAGCCATATTGGACATAGTAAATCTGGAATCTATTGACAGCTTTTTTACTACTGGGCCGGTAAATTCCATAGATCTGTACAGCGCTCCATCCACTCCTATCAGACCTATGGTATAAAGTATCAGGTCTTTACCGGTTATCCATTTTTTAAGTCTGCCACTATAGATAAATTTTATTGTTTTTGGAACTAAAAACCAAAGTTTTCCTGTAGCCATAGCTACAGTGACATCTGTACTCCCCACACCGGTTGAAGCTGCTCCGAGAGCTCCGTAAGTACAGGTGTGTGAATCTGCTCCGACAATAAGGTCACCCGGCAGTACAAGACCCATCTCAGGAAGCAGAGCGTGCTCTATACCCATCTTACCGACTTCAAAATAATTCTTGATATCAAACTCTCTGGCAAATTCTCTGAGCATCTTACACTGCTGAGCTGATTTGATATCCTTGTTGGGAGCAAAATGATCTGGTACAACAACCACTTTTTCCTTATTAAAAACACTACTTACGCCTAGCTTTTTAAATTCCTTTATCGCTATAGGTAAAGTGATATCATTGCCGAGTACAATATCAACATCAGCATTTACAATCTCGCCTTCTTTTACATAATCTCTTCCGCAGTGGGAAGCAATTATTTTCTGTACTATAGTCTGTGGATTATTTTTATTGTTCAATGCTACAGCTGCCCTTCTGATCTAATATTTTTAACTTAATACTTTTATCAATTACTCAGAACTTTCGACTATTCTATTCATGGCGTCGATATAAGCCTTTATGCTGGCCTCCACTATATCCGTGCTTATACCGCTGCCCATAACTTCTTTGCCATTAGCGCTTACCACTATCTTTACGGAACCCAGTGCATCCTTGCCTCCGGAAACAGCTTCTATATTATATTCCAATAACTTGGCATCTATTTTTGTTATTTTATCAATAGCCTTGAAGGATGAGTCTACTGGCCCGTCACCTTTGGAACTGGCTCTATGCATTTTTCCTTCTACTTCTATACTTACATCTGAAACCGCATTGATATCAGAACCGCTTTTAACACTGTAATTTTTCAGCAGGAAATATTCTTTTACCTCCCTTAACTCATTTTCTGCTATTGCTTTTATATCATTGTCATTCAGTGCGCCTTTTCTTTCTGCAAGATTTTTAAATCTCTCAAAAGCTTTTTCCAGATCTTCTTTTTTAAGCTTTATGCCAAGCTCACCAAGTCTTTCTATAAATGCATGGCGGCCTGAATGCTTACCCAGTACAAGTTGCGATGACTTCAGGCCTATGTGCTCCGGCCTTATTATCTCATATGTTGATCTGTCTTTTAGCATACCGTCCTGATGTATACCTGCTTCGTGGCTGAAAGCATTTTTGCCCACTATCGCCTTATTAGGTGCTACTACATACCCGGTCAATGATTTTACAATACTGCTGGTCCGCATGATTTCAGTTGCATTTATATCTGTATATAAGCCCAGGTCTTTCTTTCTGGTATCAATAATCATAGCTATTTCTTCCAGTGAGGCATTGCCTGCTCTTTCACCTATCCCATTTACCGCACACTCCACCTGTCTTGCTCCGTGTTCTATAGCTGCAAGTGAATTTGCAACAGCAAGCCCCAGATCATTATGACAGTGTACACTGACAATAACGTTTTCTATGCCCTTGGTATTTTTAAAGATATAATCTATCAAATTTCCAAATTCATCAGGAATAGCATACCCTACAGTATCAGGCACATTTATAATGCTTGCGCCGCTTTTAATGGCAATTTCAAATAATCTGCACAGGTAATCCCTGTCGCTTCTGGTGGCATCCATAGCTGAGAATTCAACCACATCAGTATATTTAAGGCTTCTTTTTACAGCTTTCTCCGCAAGATCCAGCACTTCTTCCCTACTCATTTTCAGCTGATATTTTAGGTGAATATCAGATGAGGATATAAAAGTGTGTATTACCGGTTGTTTTGCTTCCTTAAGCGACTCCCCTGCTGTATCTATATCCTTAAAGTTTGCCCTGGCCAGTGCCGCAATTTTTCTGTCTTTTATCCTTCCCGATATCTCTTTTACTGATATAAAATCACTCTTTGATGATATGGGAAATCCGGCTTCTATAATATCCACATTTAATTCGGCAAGCTGTTCTGCTATTTCCATTTTTTCCTTGTTATTCAAATGAATACCAGGCGCCTGCTCTCCATCTCTCAGTGTGGTATCAAATATATAAATTTTATTTTTCATCAATCTATCCTTGTAATAAAACCTGCTTTCAAGGGTTCTTGATTTAATAAAGAACCACTATCTTTATATTTTCAAAACCTGAAAGCTTTTTAAATTTCTCAACCATCTCCGGTGTTACCTCGCTGTCCAGGTTCAAGCCCATCACTGCATCACCACTCATCTTCTTCCTCCCTACATGCATTGAGGCAATATTTACATTTAACTTCCCAAAAGCAGTTCCTATCTTTCCGATCTGTCCAGGAATATCTTTATACCTTAAAAAAGCCATACATTTCGATGGGACCATATCTATCTCGAACTTATCAATAGCAATAAATCTGGGAGTGTTCTTTTTGCCGGTAATAGTCCCAGATATTGAAAGTTCATTATTCTTCCCACTGCCTTCCAAGTTGATCAGATTCACAAAATCTTTTGATTCACTGCTCTTAATCTCTCTTACCTTTAGGCCTTTTTCCCTTGCTACCAGATCTACATTTACCAGATTGACGTTTTCTGCTGAATATCTTTCCAATATTTTTACCAGTATCATAGAAGTCAAAATTCTAACATCATAATCAGATATTTTTCCATAATAGCCTATCTTTAAGCTGTCCAGGTTGCCCTCAAATAAATTTATAAACAATCTTCCGAGATTTTCGCATAACTCAAAAAAAGGTTTTAAGACTTCTACCAGCTCCAGTCTCATGACCGGTGCATTAACCGGAAAGCTGGCTGTTTTTCCGTTAAGGACATCAATGACCTGATCGGCTATTATGGTACCTGCCCTGTTTTGTGCTTCCGTGGTCGATGCTCCCAGATGCGGGGTGCACACTACTTCCTCCAGTTTAAAAACAGGAGAATCGGTACAGGGTTCCTGTTCATAAACATCCAGCGCTGCTCCGCCTATTTGACCATCTTCTATAGCTTCGGCAAGGTCTTTTTCAACAACTATACCGCCTCTGGCGACATTTAATATTACAGTCCCCTTTTTCATTTTATAGAATTCCTTCTTATCAAACATCCCCAGAGTATCTTTGTTTTTGGGCAGATGTATGGAAATAAAATCAGCTTCTTTATAAATATCCAGTAGTCTATCAGCTTTTTTTATTTCCAGCTGCTTGAACCTTTCTTCGGATACAAAAGGATCATAGGCAATGACTTTCATGCCCAGTCCTATGACCTTCCGGGCAACAATCCCCCCTATCTGTCCAAAACCTACTATACCAAGCGTTTTCCCCTCCAGCTCTATACCTTTAAATTTTGATTTCTCCCATTTACCGTTTTTGATAGAATAATTTGCACTGGGTATCTTCCTGGCAAGAGAAAGCATAAGAGCTATAGTGTGCTCTGCAACAGTAACTGCATTACTGTCAGGAGCGTTTACTACTATAATACCCTTCTTAGTAGCAGCGCGTACGTCTACATTATCCACCCCTATACCGGCCCTACCGATAATCTCTAATTTATCCGAAGCCTCTATAATATCAGAGGTCAGTTTGGTGGCACTTCTTATAATAACCGCGCTTACACCTTTAATCTCTTCTTTAAGCTTTTCAGGAGCCAGTCCTTTTTTCTCTTTTACTATAAACTGTTTTTCCAGCTTTTTTTTAGCTTCGCCTGAAATACCATCAGTGATTAGTATTGTTTTCTTCATTTTCTTCTTTCATCATTAATCCAAATAATTATTTTCTATAAATACTTTTTCCGCTTCAGCAATACCGGATCCAATCTCAAATTTATATCCCAGCTCATTTAAAGTTATCTCCAGTGCCGATATTGCTATGATAATATCGAATATTCCAAAATATCCCAGATGACCGATTCTTATTATCTTTCCTGTAAGTTTGCCCTGGCCACCGGCAATAGTCACTCCGTATTTAACCCTCATTATTCTGGTGAGCTCTTTTGCATCAATACCTTCAGGAACTTTTATTGAAGTCACTGAAAAACCTCTTTTATCTTCATCCTCCACTAATAGTCTTAAACCCAGTTTTCCAACTGCCTTCTGTACTGCCAGTGCCATTATCCTATGTCTTTTAAATAAATCTTCCAGACCTTCCTCCAGCAACATATCAAGAGCCTTATTAATAGCTACTATTATTGATATTCCTGGAGTCCATGGTGTCTGCGGAGGAGTCTTCAAAGAATAATTCTTAGCTGTAGTAAGATCAAAATAAAATCTGGGCAAATCCGACTTTTGAATAAGCTTCCATGCTTTATCACTTACACTTATAAAAGCTATCCCTGCAGGAGCACTCAGTGCTTTCTGTGAGCCGCCGACCACCATATCAAGACCCCACTCATCTGTTCTTAGGTCCGATGCTCCCAGGCCGCTTATAGCATCTACTATAAGTATGGCAGGATATTTTTTTACTATATTACCTATTTCTTTAATATCATTTAAAGCACCGGTCGAGGTTTCACTGAACTGTACCATCACTCCCTTTACATCAGGGTTTTCATCCAATACTTTTTTTATATCTGCAGGATCAACTGTATCTCCCCACTCGTAATCAAGAGATATGACCTCCAGATTGAATATGCTGCTTATCTTTTTAAACCTTTCACCAAAATTTCCTGCGCTTGCAACCAGTACCTTGTCTCCCCTGGAAAAAGAATTGGTCACTGCAGCTTCCATCGCACCCGTCCCTGAGGAGGTCAAGATAAAAATATCATTTTTTGTTTTAAAAAGTTTTTTCAGCTTTTCTGTGACCGCCATAATGATTTTAGAGAATTCCGGAGATCTATGGTGCATAAGAGGCCTTGCATGTTCCAGCAAGACTTCTTCAGATATTGGCGTCGGACCCGGAGTCATTATGTACTTTTTTATCATTTTATATTCCTTTCAACTATTCAATGATATATTTAAAATTAAGATTTACTACCCCTGGTGCAGGCAATCTTCCCGGTTCTGACCAGCTCAAGTATACCAAACGGCCTAAGCAGATTTTCCAGTGCTTTGACTTTACTGCTGTCTCCGGTGATCTCGATCATCAGAGTTTTTTTAGCTACATCTACTATATTTGCCCGGAAAACGCTTACTATTTCCAGGATCTCAGGCCTGGTCTTAGAATCAGCACTAACCTTTATTAGTACCAGTTCCCTTTCAACAATATTCAAAGGATCCAGTTCCTGAATCTTTATTACATTTATTAACTTATAGAGCTGCTTTATAATCTGCTCAATACTGTGCTCTTCAGCATTTACCGACAGAGTTATCCTGGAGATCTTTTCATCATCTGTAGGACCTACCGCCAGGCTTTCAATATTAAAACCTCTTCTGCTGAATAGCCCGGAGATCTTTACAAGGACTCCTGCTTTATTTTCTACTAAAACCGAAATGATATGATTCATAATATCACCTTTTATCCTTTAAACGCCTTCTAACATTTCACTCTCTAACATTTCACTTATAGGAGAACCCGGTGCTACCATAGGGTAGACATTTTCCTCCCTGTCTATCCAGAAATCTACCAATACCAGTTTATCTGTCTTCAGGGCTTTTTTGATGGTACCTTCGACTTCTTCCTTCTTTTTGACCCTTAGACCGACCCCGCCGTATGCCTCTACCAGCTTTACAAAATCAACGCAGTTATGAATACCGGTCTGAGAATACCTTTTCTTAAAGAAAATCTGCTGCCACTGTCTTACCATACCCAAATAGCCATTATTAAGCAGCATTATTTTTACATTTATTTTGTTAGTAGCTGCAGTAGAAAGCTCCTGTGAAACCATCTGAATGCTTCCGTCTCCTGCTATATCTATTACTGTTTTATCCGGCCTGCCTACCTTTGCCCCGATCGATGCCGGAAGGCCGAATCCCATGGTACCTAGTCCTCCTGAAGAAACCAGGGTTCTAGGTTTGGTAAACTTGTAATATTGAGCAGCCCACATTTGATTCTGTCCTACTTCAGTACAGATTATAGCATCTCCTTTTGTCAGCTCATAAATTTTTTCCACTACGTAAGCAGGTTTGACCTTGTTTGACTTCCTGTCGTACTTTAAGGGATAATCTTTCTTTAGTTTCTTTATCTTCGACAGCCATGCTTCACGGTCAGGTCTCCCTTTTTTATCAATATATTTTTTGTATTCACTTACCAGGTCGGAAAGAACTTTTTTCGCATCCCCTACAATCGGAATCAAAACTCTTACATTTTTTCCGATCTCCGCAGGATCTATATCTATATGAATTATTTCAGCGCCAGATGCAAACTCTGATAGTTTTCCGGTAACTCTATCGTCAAATCTTACCCCTACCGCTATTATAAGATCAGTTTCCGTAAAAGTCAGGTTTGCATATTTTGTGCCATGCATGCCTGCCATGCTCAGGGATAGTTCATCAGTTTCAGGAAATGTGCCCATGCCTAAAAGTGAAGTTATTACCGGAATTTTGGAAATTTTAACGAATTTTCTTAAAATATCGCTTGCCTCAGAAGATACTACTCCCCCTCCGGCAAAGATTACCGGCTTTTTACTTTCTGCTATTTTTTTAGCCGCTTTTTTGACCTGTTTTATATTGCCCCTGATAGTAGGTTTATACCCGGGCAGATTTATATCCACCTTAAAATTTTCATCTATCAGATCTGTTGATATATCAATTGGTATGTCAATCAGTACCGGCCCCTGTCTTCCTGTAGATGCGATCCTGAAAGATTCCTTTATTACTCTGGGTAATTCTCTTATATCTTTTATCAGGTAGTTATGTTTGGTTATAGGTGCAGCTATACCTGTTATATCTGCCTCCTGGAAGGCATCAGTACCGATCTGTGATGTACTTACCTGTCCTGTTATAGCAACTATTGGTATGGAGTCCATATGAGCATTGGCAATACCGGTAATAAGATTAGTCGCTCCGGGTCCTGATGTAGCAATGCAAACCCCAGTTTTTCCCGTAACTCTGGCATAGCCGTCTGCAGCATGGACTGCTCCCTGTTCATGTCTTACCAGAATGTGCCTTATATCACTGTCAAGTAGCGCATCATACAGGGGTATTACCTTACCTCCAGGGTATCCGAATATTACATCCACACCCTCTTCCTTTAAACATTTTATAATCATTTGTGCTCCGGTGATTTTAGCCATAATAATTTCACTCCCTATACTTGTAACAACTTTATAACAATTTGATGACCTGATAATTATATCATTTTTTTACTTTTATTTTAAAAAATTAAACAGCTGATCTAAAATCAAAATCTCATACAATTATTCTAACACAGCTCCCCTTGCTGCTGAAGTAACTAATCTGGAATATCTTGCAAGATAACCTTCTTTTATTTTTATACCCGGGGGACTCCATTTTTTCATCCTGTTCTCTATCTCTCCGTCTTTTACAAGCAGGTTTATCTTGTTTTCCGGTATATTTATCTCTATGATATCTCCTTCTTTTATAATACAAATAGGACCTCCTGCTTGAGCCTCCGGCGATATATGTCCGATCGATGCTCCTTTTGTAGCTCCGGAAAACCTTCCGTCAGTGATCAACGCAACTTCCTTATCCAGTCCTATTCCGGCAATGGCAGATGTGGGTGCAAGCATCTCCCTCATCCCCGGTCCACCCTTGGGACCCTCATATCTTATTACTATTACTTCACCCGAATTTATTTTCCCATTCATTATAGCATCAAGAGATTCCTCTTCGCTGTCAAAAACTCTTGCTCTGCCCTTATGATAATACATAGAAGGATCAACTGCCGATCTCTTTACTACACAACCTTCAGGGGCAATATTGCCCCACAGAGTTGCAATTCCTCCATCTTTGGTATATGGTTCTGAGACTTCTCTTATTACTTCCTTATCCAAAATTTCACACTGTGATATATTCTCACTTACTTTTTTACCGGTTACTGTTTTTATCTTACCGTTTATCAATCCATTTTTTAAAAGCTCGTTCATTACTGCTTGCACACCACCCGCCCTGTACAAATCTTCAAGGTGATGCTTGCCTGCAGGGCTCAACCTACATAAATTTGGTGTCCTGCCGCTTATCTCATTTACCATTTTCAGCGTGAATTCCACTTTAGCTTCATTTGCCATCGCAGGTAGGTGTAGGATAGTGTTAGTAGAACATCCCAGTGCCATATCAACAGCAAGAGCGTTTCTTACTGCATCTATGGTTACTATGTCCCTGGGTCTAACGTTATTTTTAACAAGATCCATTATTTTCATCCCTGCTGTCTTTGCCAGTCTTAATCTTTTGGAGTAAAAAGCAGGAATAGTCCCATTACCTGTAAGAGCTATCCCTATGGCTTCTGAAAGACAGTTCATTGAATTTGCGGTAAACATCCCCGAACAACTCCCGCATGTAGGACAGGCTTCATCTTCTATTTCTTTTAAATCCTTTTCGCTGTATTTACCTTTTTTATATTTGGAGATAGCCTCATAGCAGGTACTATAATCAATTCCCTGTCCCTTGAATCTTCCTGCCAGCATCGGCCCTCCGCTTATTACAATCGAAGGTATATTTAATCTTAATGCTGCCATGATCATTCCCGGTACTATCTTGTCGCAGTTTGGTACCAGAACCAGCCCGTCAAAAGCATGAGCTATAGATACTGCTTCAATGCTGTCCGCTATTATCTCTCTTGTGGCAAGAGAATATTTCATCCCTATATGATTCATAGCTACACCGTCACATACTCCTATTGTAGAAAATTCCTGGGGTGTGCCTCCTGCTATTCTTATTCCTGCCTTTGCCGCCTCAGTTATACTATTAAGGTGCATATGACCTGGTATCAATTCATTTGCCGAATTCGCAACTCCTATTATGGGCCTGTTTATTTCCTCATCAGTATAACCCAGGGATTTAAAAATCGAACGATGAGGCAGTCTTTCAATCCCTTTTTTAATTTTATCACTTCTCAATTTTCCTCCCTTCCTGAAAATCTATTTTTAAAATATTTATATTATATAATACAGCCACCACTTGAGATACTATTAAAAGAATTACAGGACTATAAACTTGAGCTATGCGATAATAATCCTGGAATCAGGATAGAATACCGACCACGATTAGCAGACTGACTGAGACTATAAAAATACACAGCGAAAGACTGGCAATATTGCTATTGCCATTTAAAAAAGTCTTCGGAAACCCTTTTTTAAATTCGTCCGAAAATTTATCTTTACTCGTATTCATAATAACTATTGAAAATTTGTTTGATGAAATATAATAGCATATATATATCGCTAAGACAATTAAAAAACTAAAAAATAAGGGCTTGAGCCTGGTAAAACTCAAACCCTTTTAGTTAGACTTAACTGTTTAAAAATACTCTCTTGCTTAATCTTCTGAATTATCTATTATATTAACCTCGGTACCTTCCCTGAATGTTTTATCTTCTCCCCTGTTAATAGCTTCCTGGGCTTTTGACCTGTACTCCTGAGCAAGAAGATGCCTTTGATTTAGATTAAGCACTGCATTAAAATGCTCTATAGCTTCAGAATAGTATTCCATCCTGTACATAACCAGTCCAAGTCTGAATTCCTCATCTACCGTCCCCTGAGCATTTGTAATCCCATTCTTGCTAAGCATACTGCTTATATCAGCGCTTGGTCTTAAGAAATTAACATTTTCAGTTGTACCCATAGTAAGCATTCCGATTACTTCACCATCTTCATTTAGAACAGGGCTCCCGCTATTACCAGGAGCTGCAGTGATATCAACCTGTATAACTTCGGTCCCCCCTACCATTTTTTTTGCACTGGTTACGCCGGACGCTACAGTAGGAGTCATAATATTTTCCCAGCTAATATCAGCCGTCCAAGGATATCCTGTAATAGTAATACTATCCTGAACTTCAATCACAGAAGAATCACCTATTACCACGCTTGAAAGTGACCTTCCTACAATCGGAGTTGTTTTAAGGATGGCTATATCTCTTTGCTCCCATGGACTGACATCCACTACTTCTGCAATTGTATAATTGTTATCAGGATTATCCGGAAGACCGGCGGTCGCCGTGTTAAACTGCACCCAGACTTCCCTATCCGGATCCGGTCCGTTTTCACCTTCAATTCTAAAGGTATTATAAGCATTGATCCAATCATCCTCAGTAAGTGTACTGGCATCATAATCATCATAGATATATGCTTCTATGATAGCGTATTTTATTTCATCATTAGAAATATCCACAACGTGACCGGCCGTGACTATGCTACCGGTACTGGGATTAACACAGAATCCCGTTCCTCCTGCAGGCCCATAATAATAAAGCTCACTCCATGTATCATACCAGGCGTCATATACATAAGCATAATAATAAGTAGAAATATAACAAACTGCAGACTGTGCTAAGATAACCTTATCCTTGGAAGTAAGTTCATATGTGACCTCTTGGGAGCAACCCAAGATTGAAAAACTTAATACAAATACTATAATAAAACAGAAAACCAGCAATTTGAGAACCTTTTTTGCCATTTATATCACACCCTTTATTAAAACTTATAATTCTAAATATATATTTATTAATAATTATATTTTCTTTTTTCTTTTTAGTCAATAAATATATTAAATTATTATAATATTTTAAATAAAACTTCTTATAATAAACTATTATAAATAATGATGTTCTTACCCCATACATCAAAGTATAATGCAGTTTAATTATTTTCTCTGGTTCCTTTATGTTGTCTTTCCTGATTTTTGCATCGGTTTTTAGGAATTCGTTGACAATTATGTCTTTGGTTTTCCCATATTTTATTTTCGGTATTTTCATAATATTCTTTTCCTAATTACATATATGCTATATTTTAAGGGATATTAAATAATTGTGGCAATTTAATAATATATATAATAGTAGGTAATATATATAATATATAAGAAATAGCACCATATACGGTTATGTAATTGTATTTAAGGGGATAATTCCGTAATATTTTACATAATATCATATAATTATCCAGGCAAAACAAATAGCTATTATGATAAATTCAAATTCTAATTGTAAAAAAAATGATAAAAGAGTAGCTGTAGCTATGAGTGGTGGTATTGACAGCTCAATGGCTGCAAAGATTTTAAAAGATGAAGGATGGGAAATAATAGGAGTAACAATGAAATTCCTTCCGGATGATTTTAACTGTAAAGATATAGACAAAACATGCTGCTCCAGGAAAGACATTGAAACTGCGAAAAAAGTATGCCTTAAACTTGGAACACCTCATTTCGTGATAGATCTTTTAAAGCCTTTTGAAGAAAAGATAATCGATCCTTTCTGCCTTGAATATCAACAGGGGCGCACCCCCAACCCCTGTGTTGACTGTAATAAGTATATTAAATTTGGATCTCTCTTAGAAAGAATAAAAAAACTCGGGGCTTTATTTATTGCCACAGGTCACTACTGCGTGGTAGAGAAATCTTCGGATACCGGTTTATTCGAAGTAAAAAAAGGAGATGATGATAACAAAAATCAGAGTTACTTATTCTGGAGGCTTGCTCAAGATCAGCTTTCACAGATTAAGACTCCCCTGGGAAAACTGTCAAAGGAAAGTATAAGAAAAAAATCAAATAAAATATTCCCGTTTTTAAAAAAGAAAAACGAAAGCCAGGACATATGCTTCATACCCGGCAGTGATTATCATTCATTTCTAAAACCCAGACTTAAAAATATAAGAAAAGGAAATATTGTAGATGTCAAAGGTAATATTATAGGAACACATAAAGGTTATCCCTTTTTTACCGTCGGCCAGAGAAAGGGCCTTGGCATAAGTCATTCAAATCCGCTTTATGTCAAAGAAATAATACCTGATAAAAATCTTATAGTAGCTGGAGAAGAAAAAGACTTAAGACAAAAATCATTAAAAATCAAAGATATTAATTTCATCGCAGGAAGACCCCCGTCCAAACAATTTAAAGCTATGGTCAAAATAAGATATAATTCCAGAGAAACAGCAGCAGAAATTGAAATGAACAGTAAAAATACAGCTAATATCACATTCATAAAACCCCAGATAGCTGTCACACCCGGGCAATCAGCAGTCTTTTATATTGGTAATATCCTAATCGGAGGGGGAATAATAATAAAATCTTAGTCTTCTATTCCCCAATAATCCTCTGCTTCTTCTTCCATCTTTGTCAACCGGTCATAATAATCAGGAAATTCATTTAAATGAGCCAAAGCAATTTTACCTGTAATCAAAGGATCATCATCTGAAACATTGGTATTAGGATCAACTTTTCCATGTTCCAGTTCAACATCCATTCCTACTCTGAATTGTTCCATATCGAATTTAGACCAGTCAATTCCAAGCTCTTCTCCGATTTTTAAGGCTTCTTCTGCGGTGAAGTGTTTTTTAATAGTCATTAAAGACCTTCCTTAGATTTTACTTATTATAATACGGGCTTAAATTATATAATATTTTTTAATAAATTAAAAAATAGTTAAAATTTTATTAATAATACTTAGTAAGATCAAAACTCTTTAAAAAATTAGCTGTAAATACTTAAATTGCTATTGACATAAATATTACCTTTTGATATATTAATAATCACCTTAGAGCAGGAGGTAACTTTAAGAAGGAGCCGAAATTTACAAACTAAAGAATGTAAAAAGTAAGTGATTTCAAAAAAGGCCTGAGAAAAGTTCTAGGGAAGTCACCCCAAGCTGTTTAGTAGCCTAAGGTGTGAGCTAGGGCAAAAGATAACTTGGGGTTTCTTTTTGCGCTATTTTAATCTAAAAACCACTCCTGATAATATCTGATTTTTTTCTAATTACATATAGTATTGGGCTGTTGATTGCAAAATAAAATTAAAATAAGTACAATATTAAAAATTAAAATTTAAAAAAGAGGAGATCATGGTTAATCCCAGTTATGCTTTTTTTGAAGGGAAAATAGTCCCGATTGAACATGCAAAAATAGACATCAGGACTAATGCACTACAATACGGTACAGGCGTCTTTGAAGGAATCAGAGGTTACTGGAACGAAAAGACTAAAACAAGTTATGTATTTAGAATGGAAGACCATTACAGAAGATTCATGGTCAATGCCGGAATAATGATGATAGAGATAAAATATTCCCTAAAAGAACTCTGTGACATTACCATGCAATTATTAAAAAAAGAAAGCTATACAGAAGACTGCTATATAAGGCCATTTGCCTACAATAGTGGATTAAACATAGGCCCTAAATTAATCGGGAATGAACAAAATCTTTTCATATATTCCATACCCCTTGGAGAATACTTAAACACCAGTAAAGCTATAAACGTCTGTATTTCATCATGGGAAAGGATCCCGGATAATGCTATACCACCCCGGGTAAAGATCTCCGGTTCTTATGTAAATGCTGCCCTGCAAAAAACAGAGGCACTTCTGAACGGCTTTGATGAAGCTATTGTACTTTCAAACAATGGAAGCCACGTCAGCGAAGGAAGTGCCATGAATGTCTTTATGGTAAAGAGAGGTACTTTAATCACACCTTCGATAACTGATGACATATTGGAAGGTATTACCAGAGATACAATAATAAAACTGGCTACAGAAAGTGAAAATATCAATGTTGTAGAGAGGTCCATAGATAGAACTGAGCTGTATACAGCAGATGAATTGTTCTTCTGCGGAACAGGAGCCCAAATTTCTCCAATAGGATCTGTTGATAAACGTTCAATCGGAAACGGGAAAATGGGACCGGTCACAAAGAAACTTCAGAAACTCTATTTCAGGATAGTAAAAAATGAGGTAAGTGAATATTCTCATTGGTGCAGCAAAGTATAAAATTTATAATCGTCTGGCATAAAACACCGACTATTTAGCATTGATCTGTTTTAATTCAATCAATATTTCTTTTAACAGCGTCAGTTGAAGCCTCCTAAAATCAATATCATTTGAAAGCTTTGCCCACTTCCTAGGATTCCCTTCAGGGATATATTTATCAAGTTCTGATAATATATCTGTCATAGCACTCTTCCTTTCTTTACAAATTTAAATCAAAGCACTTTTTTTAATTAAGTATATTTTTACCAAAATGAATATTTTACTATGGAGCGGACTACGGGAATCGAACCCGCCTCTTGAGCTTGGGAAGCTCATGTACTACCGATATACTAAGCCCGCCTTGTAGAAACTAATCTTCTTCCTGCTCCGGTTCCGCTTCGGTTTCCTCTTCTTCTATTTTTTCCTCTTCTTCCTTCTTTGCTTCCTTTTTTGCGCCGGCTAGGCCAGTAGTTGTCAAGTTTATCTTTATGACTTTTATGCCAAGTCTTTCTGATACTATACTTGTGGCACTCTTTATTATCTCCTGCATTGTTGCAGGTATATCTAAATTCTCTCTTAATTTAGCATACATATTTATTATTATGCCCGTAGCTTTCGGTATTATTTTTACTTTTACATCATCCAAGCCTTCTACCTTTAGTGCTTCATTTTTTATCTGTATAGCCACAGTATCTAATGTTATCATAGCATTTCCCTCTTTTGAGCTGGAAATACTTGCTACCTTTGTTTTCCTCCTGTAAAGCTCCAGAAGTAGTAAAACCACGCTAATGGCAAATACAGCAATTGCTGCAAGTACGGTTATATAGGTGGGAATATCAACCTGAGGATTAAAAATTCTCAAAGCAAAATCAGACCACTGGAAAAACTCTGCGAACTCATTAAAAACAGCAACCAGTGATATACAGATTAGACAGAACAGGATCAGTACCATAATTACCTTATTAAATATATTCATCATTCACCTCTGTAAAACTTAATTAAATACAAAAACATTTAAAGATTATAATAGGCAATATAAAAAGTCAATAAATCTTACTGTTATAAAAATAACCAAAAAAATGTTGATAAAAACAAAAAAATTAAATAAAGTAATCAATTATAATCATTATTAATCTTATGATTTAGGATATAATAGCAATTATTTTTTTTGGAGTAAGAAAATGAAAACACTTATTATTTTGAACCCTGTCTCTGCAAAAGGCAGGACAATGGAGCTCAGGAAAGAGATCGAGTCCGAATTTAAAAAACAAAAATTAGATTATCAGATCCATATAAGTAAAAGTCTTCAGGATATAATGAATGCCACTAAAAAGAACCTTAAAAATGGTTTTACTAACTTTATAGGAGTAGGCGGAGACGGCACAATACATTATATGGCCAATATACTTGCAGGAACCGATAAAAATCTTGGGGTAATACCCACCGGATCCGGAAATGATATAGCAGTAAATCTTGGCCTGCCATCCGATGTAAAAAGCTGCTGCCGCATTATAAAAAAAGGAGCTACAAAAAGACTTGATTTAGGACTTATAAATGATAAATATTACTATTTATGTATAGCCGGCTCAGGATTTGATTCACAGGTAAACGATCTTGCAAATAATACCAGGCTTCCGGTAAAGGGCCCTGCAAAATATAGCTATTCGGTATACAAGACCTTGACTACTTTTAAATCTAAAAAGTTTTTTATGGATTATAATAATAGCCGAAGAGAAATTTTTGGAATGATGATCACAGCCTCAAATATGCCCAGCTACGGTGGAGGTATGAGAATAACTCCCGATGCCGATCCTGAAGATGGACTTTTCGATATATGCATTATTAAAAGAATGAGTAAGCTGCACTTTGTAAAAGTATTTCCTAAAGTATATGAAGGTAAACATATAGAAGACAGCAATGTCGAGATATTCAGGACCAGTTATTTGAAATTGGACAGTGAATACCGATTCAGTGTTTTCGCTGATGGAGAATATATCTGCAAGCTGCCTGCGAGCTTTAAGATGGTACCTAAAAAATTAAACTTTATAGTTCCCAGCTAATATCTTACCCATGCACCGTCTTTTACCACAAAAACTGTTGACATTGGATCTACCATATCACCATTGGAATCAAACTCAATGTGTCCCACTACTCCATCATAAGATGTATCTTGGAGCTCATCTATATAGTCTTTGGGTAAAATGGAATTTGACTTTTTCATAGCTTCAATTAACAAGAAAACAGAGTCATAACAGTAGGGAGCATATTGTCCGGGGCTGTCAATACTGATATCCAGGTCATCTATTTCATTTAAATAATCATTAAAATCATACCAGAAACTTACTGCTTTTTGATCCTGAGAATATCTGGCCAGAGAGGGAGATTCTGGAATTACGGCAAGCAGTCCTTCCAGGTACTGCGGATCAGTTAAAACAAAGATATCATCATCCATTCCCAGTGTTTCTGTTATAAATCTTGACTCCAGACCTACTTCACCTGCTGCAGTCATAATAGTTGCCAGTTCGCTGTAATCTCCACAAAAAAATACTGCATCCGGTCCCTCCATCAATAAATATTCTGCAATATCTTTGATGTCTTCCTCACCTATTTTTACCGATATTGGTTCCGGAGTCTCTATACTATAATCAATTAACACTTCCTTCAGGTAATCGATAAGCTCTATTGAATATTCCTCCCGGTTGTTTATAAGCATAAGTTTCTTAGGATCGATCTTACTCTCTATGAAACTGGCTATATTTTCTATTTTCTGTTTACTATTGATCACCAATCTAAAAAAATTATCCCCCATTTTAGATAATTCCGTCTTTTGTGCAGAAGGAGAAATTACAGGTATTCCGTATTCTTCATAAACAGGTATGGAAACTTCGGTAGTCCCGTTGAAAGTAGAGCCGATTACACCTGCTACTTCCTCTTTTACCATTCCCTGAGCAGTAAGAAAAGCTTCTTCAGGATTCCCTTCATCATCTTTAGTAATGATTTCTATTTCATAATCAAATCCTCCAATTCTTACCGGAGACAATTTACTGGCAGCAAGCATTATACTTACCAGCTGATCTTCACCAAAAGACTTATACTCACCGGACAGTACAGTTTGGTTCCCAATTTTAATCACTCTTCTCTTGTGGTCGCAGGATGTGAGGTTAATAGACAGACATATAAATAAAGCAGTAATTAAAATCAGAAAAAAAAGTCTAAAGAATAGACCTAAAAATAATCTCTTAATATTCATATATCTTCTCCATAAGACCTGAATAAGTAAGCAAATTTATAAAAATAACATGAAGATTATACCAGAAAAAAATAAATAATAATTATTTTTAGTATAAAAGTATGCTAAAATTTAAAAAAGTGTTTATTCAATAATTATTTCCACTTTTTTTCACATGAGTGAACCGGCGTTTCTGGAAAAAGAAAAACTTAAAGATACCTGTAGATATCTATACTCTTATATACCAAAAAGTCTTGATTTTGGAATAATACTGGGCTCATTTCTTAATAAGTGTATAGAATTTCTACCCCTTCAGAATAAGACTATCTTAAATATAAGTGATATACCGCATATGATTGTACCGTCAGTCCCAGGACATGAAAAATTTATATTATATGGGAAATTAAAAAATAAAAAGATCCTGATATTCCCTGGAAGACTGCATCTCTATGAAGGTTATGGTATAAATGAAGTGGTGTATCCCATAAAACTTTTAGCCGGCTTTAATGCCAGTAACTTAATAATCACCAACTCAGCAGGAGGATTAAATCCTGTATTTAATAAAGATGACGTTATGATCATAAAAGACCATCTAAATCTTATGTTTGACAATCCTTTATTCGGCTTTAACTACAGCATAGAATATGATTATTTTATGGACATGAGCTGTCCGTATGATGAAAATATGACCGACATAGCGAAAAAGTCTGCAGTTGAAGCTGGCTTAAATCTAAAAACTGGTATATATGCAGGGGTCAAAGGGCCTATACTTGAAACTAAGGCTGAAATATATGCACTCCGTAAATTAAGAGCTGATGCTGTCGGTATGTCGACTGTTCCGGAAGTGATAATGGCAAATTTCTTAAAAATAAATGTACTTGGATTATCTCATATAAGAAATACAGTTGGTCCAGGCAAGCCAGGCTCCAGGACCGATAGCCATAAAAAGAAATACAGACATCTTGATGGTTCAAAAAGAGAAATTTTCATAGGTAAAATATTAGCGAAAATAATTGAAAATATTTTAAAAAAAGCATAAATTATAATAACTATAACTATATAAACAAGGAGGCAAAATGAGTAAAATCGCTATAGTCACCGACAGTACTTCCGACATTCCAAAAGATATAGCAAAAAAGTTGGAAATAACAGTCGTACCGTTGACTGTTATTTTTGAAAAGGAAGTTTTCTTAGATGACGGAAAAGAAATAACCATAGATGAATTCTATAAAAAAATAAGATCTGTAAAAAAACTGCCCACCACCACTCAGCCTACACCAAAAGATTTTATAAAAGTATATTCGAATATCCTTAAAGAATACGACAGCATAATTTCTATCCATATTTCAAAGAAAATGTCCGGTACCATAAATTCTGTCGAATTGGCAAAGAAAGAATTACCGGGCAAAGATATAGAGATAATCGATACAGGATATGTTCACTTTCCATTAGGTTTTATAGCATTAAAGGCAGGCCAGCTTGCACAGGAAGGTAAATCTAAACAGGAGATCCTAAAAAATATATCCGATTTAAAATCAAAGGTTAAAGTACTATTTATACCCAGTACACTTGAATATCTAAAAAAAGGTGGGAGAATAGGAAAAGCCAAAGGTCTTATAGCTTCAATTCTTGAAATCAAACCCATTCTTACTGTTCATGATGGTGAAGTCTCTCAATTTAAAACAACCAGAAGATGGAACCAAGCTAAAAGTGAGTTAATACAATCCATGAAAAACATGGTAAAAAATCCGCAGAACCTGATCGTATCAGTAGGAGACTCAGATGCAAAAGAAGATGCAACAGAAATGGAAGAAAGAATAAAGGGAGAATTTAATCCTAAAAAAATATACCGTGTTGATATCGGAGCAGTTGTGGGCACTCACTTAGGTCCGGGAGGCATCGGAATAACTTTTTATGAAGAATAACCAGGAATCCAGAATAACTGTTACTTTTAAAAAGAAACTTAGAAAAGAAATTAGGGAAAAAAGAGACAGAATCACAGCTTCTGACAGAAAGAATAGAAGTAAAATAATAGCAGAAAAATTTTACAATATAAATTACTATACTGAATCTCATAACATACTGGCCTATTATCCTTTTGGCAGCGAGATTGACACTACTCTTGTAATAATCAGGGCACTGGAAAATAATAAAAGCATTATTTTGCCTAAAGTCTTTGACCAAGAGTTAAAACTTTATTACATAGACAAATTATCAGAACAGCTGAAAAAAGGTAAATACGGCATAATGGAACCTATCCCCCGCTTATGCAGAACTGCCAAAATAAAAGATGTGGATCTGTCCATAATCCCCGGACTCGGTTTTGATAAAAATCTAAACCGTCTGGGTTACGGCGGAGGATTTTACGACCGACTTCTCACACTTATTCCTGGAGAGGTAAAAAAAGTAGCATTCTGTTTTGATGTCCAGTTAGTCGGCAGCATACCAGTCTCAGAGCATGACATAAAAATTGATATTTTGATTACAGAATCCAAAATATACTGCCGTTAAAAACTTTTATAATAAATAAAAATAAGTCAAAAATGAAATCTGGCAATACAGCGCTAAAAAATAAAAAGGCTGATAATAAAATAGCAATTCTTATTCCGGCCTATAATGAGGAAAGATATATAGAAGGCGTGATTAATGACTGCCTTAAATATAATCTTGACATAATCGTTGTAGACGACGGCTCAGATGATAATACATTAAAGATAGTCAGGTCAATCCCAAAATCTGAAAATGCTAATATAATAACTATCAGACATCCGGTAAATAAAGGAAAAGGCCAGTCTCTTAAAACAGGGTTTGAATATGTTTTAAAGAACAATTATTACGGAGTTATAACTCTTGATGCCGACGGCCAGCATGATACTGATGAAATTAAAGATTTTCTTAAAACTGTAGAGAAGGAAAAACCTGATTTGATAATCGGAAATAGATTGAGTGACACCAGGAAAATGCCTTTTATAAGACTTGCTACTAATGTCTTTACATCATGGATCATTTCAAATATAGCAGGAAGAAAAGTAAGTGATGTACAGTGCGGATTCAGATATATAAGCTCGGAAGTTTTAAAGAATATCAGGCTTGAAACAAAAAATTTTGATACAGAACCGGAAATAATACTCAGGGTCGGCTGGCTTGACTATAAAATAAAAAACCTTCCCATAAAGACTATTTACCATAAAGATTTTATAAGCTATGTCAATCCTGTCAATGATACCATTAAATTTTTCAGGCTTGTCTTTAACAGCCTTAAATGGAAGAAGAAATTTTTTAAATAGATTTTATTATTCATATCTATTGTCAATTTCTGCCTTGATACCAGTTTTTGAAGACTTCATAATATTCTCTTATTTCCTGGTGAAAAATCAAAAGAATTATAATAATCACTAAAATTACGATTATTACTATTGCTGCCTTTTCGCCGGCAGTCAACCCTGGTTTAGCTCTTTTATAATCCATCATCATTTATCAGGACGGTTTTAGTTTCTCTTCTTTGTTCTGCTTTCAATAAACTCTTCTAGGCTGCCTGCAGGTATCCTCCATGAACTTCTTCCTTCTCTTATCTTAAAACCCTTTAATCTTCCTGTTTTCAGCAGATCCCATATATTATCAACTGAGAGTTTTAATATTTTAGCGACCTGTTCTGCTGTATATATAACCGGCTCTTTATAACCAGGTTTTTTCTCTTCACCGCCGATAAACTCTTTTAGAAACATTTCCAGGTCTTCTTCTTTGATTCGAATAGCTTTACCGACTCTTACCGCAGGTAGTTTTCTAAGCATTACTGCCCTTATTACCTCTGATTCACTGACACCCACCAGTTCTGAGACTTCCTTAATAGTATATATTTTCTTATCATTATCCATTTTTAAAAAATAAATTTTTCCAGACCGGACATAGCAGGCTGAAGATCCAGGATGTTAAATTGATTCCCTTCACATTCTATCATTTTCCTGTCCCTGTCAGGAATAAACAATATCTTTTCATACACGGGAAAACTAAGCATACTTTTATATCTATCTATATATTTTTCTTCCCCTGATGATATTTTATTAAAAATTATACCTTTTTTCTGACAGCGCGGCAGAAATTTTTGAAAATCATATATTCTTGGAGCCAGTCTCATATTAGGAGATGACACCAGTATCGAAGCCGTTGAAAGACTCAGCATTTCCAGTGAAATATTATCATACCTGAATGGTATATCTGCCAGTATAATATCATATTTATTCCTTGCATGATAAATTATGCTCTCCAGCATATCAATATTAAATTTATCGCTTTGATAAATAGATAAAGGCGGCTGCAAAATATCAATATTATCGATATCCAGACTTATTATAGATTTATCAAAGGAGTCCACTTCCTGAAAAATTTTTTCAATAAACATGCTTAAATTTGGAGTCAGATCCAAACCCAGGTTTACATTTAAGTCTGATGGACCTTCACAGAAATTCAAATCTATAATTAAAATTTTCCCTTTGACAATATCTTTCAAATACCAGGCAAGATTGAAGACTATACTGGTCTTGCCGACCCCACCCTGTATTGAATAAAAGGATATTATCTGCTGGCTGATGAACTTTAGATCATCTTTTTTTCTTCTTTTCGAGCTTAATTTTAGATTATCTATGATAAGCAATATTCTCTCCAGGTCTTTGAGATTTTTGATTTCGCCTAAATTTACATTTTGATAAAAAGTGCTTTTCTCATTATCTGAATCAGTGATCAAAATTTTACTTTTAGAGCTGAGGTTGAGATATTCAACAATATTTTTGTAATTTTCAAATTTCGCTGACAATATTAAAAATTTTGGAATATATTCTTCTAAATAATGGTCTATATATCTTATATTATCCAGGGCCAGTAAATTGTAATTTCGCAGTTTTATTTTGGATAGATTTTTAATTATTTCATTATTTTTAGTTGCAATTAAAATTGATTCCACTTTTTATAACGCCGATGAAATAAACTTAATTAATTATCTATATTGAAATTTTCTGTAACTCTGCTAAGTAAAATTTTCTTATCCGGTAAGTAGTTTAGAAGTAAAATCAAAATCTTTTTCTGTTTTTATACTGATTTCTTTGTAGTTAGATCTTACACCGGAAATAATCTTTATAAACTTCTTTGGAACATCTATTTTACCAGCAATAAATCTTATAAGCTCCCTGTTGGCTTTACCTTTTTCAGGAGGTGCTGCCAGTTTTATTTTTATTCTGTTCAGGTATACTCCGCAAACATCATTCACTTTAGAATTTGGTCTTACAACCAGTTTAATGATTTCAGTCTTCATCAGTTTTGAAGAAATCATTTATTATATCAGGATTGGCTATGTCCATCTTCTTTTTAACCCTTTTTGGCTTATAGCCTCTATCTTCTTTCTCTTCCATCTCATCAGTTTGCTCAGACTCTGGTTTTTTTTCCTCTTCAGCTATATCTTTTTCTTTATCTGCTTCTTCTTCTACTTCTTCTTCTGCTTCTGCTTCTTCTTCTACTTCTGCTTCTGCTTCTTCTTCTACTTCTGCTTCTTCTTCTACTTCTGCTTCTTCTTCATCTCTTTTACTCTCATATTTTCCTTCTTTACTTTCTTCTTCTTTTTCTTTATTGCTCTCTGCTTCTAATTCTTCTACAAGAGAAAGACTCTCTTTCCTGTCATCTTCTTCTTTATCTTCTTTAAAATCTTTGTCCATTATAATTTTGCCAATATCCAAGTTCTTTTTTTCAGTTTCTGAAAAACTTACGGTCTTACTTATTCCCGTCTTTGAGGTTAATTCCTTAAACTCATCTATTAGATTTGAAATCTTCTTTTTAAAATCCTCGTATTCTTCACCAAGTTCTGATATATCTTTTTCCAATTGAGCTTTTTTACTTAATAAATCTTTATAAGACTCTTCCTCTTTTGAAACTGCCTCTTTTACCATTTCTTCTGCTTCTCTCTTTGCTTTCTGTTTTATGTCCTCTGCGACCTTATGCGCTGAAACCAGAGTATCCTGTATAACCTTCTTCATTTCAACAGAATCCTCGCCTTCCTCATATCTCTTCTTATCCAATGCATTCTGAAGTTCAATATTAGCCTTTTTTAATTTCTCAAATTCCATAGTAAGAGAATCCAGGAATTCATCGACTTCTTCAGGTTTATATCCCTTGAACACAATATGAAATTCTTTTTTTTGGATATTTTCCGAATCCATATCCATTATTGCCTCCAAACACACTTTATTGCTACATATATATTACTTTTTTAATACATTTATATAAGTATTGACTTAACTATTATAATCCTCTATATAATAAAACTCAATAAAAAACCTTCAATCTTTTTAATATCACAATTTTATAAATATTATTAAAAATATTCCATTATTGTCAACCATAAAAATATTAGCTTATAAAAAAGGTACACTTTTGAACAGTAAAGTCACCTTTTCATCAATCCATAGAATCCTGAAGCTCTTCTGCTCTTTTTCTTGCACTTTCAACAGCATCGTAGATTATCTTTTTAAAATTATTTTTGTTAAATTCCTCCAGGGCTTTCTCTGTAGTACCTCCCGGAGATGCAACCATTTTTATTAAATCATCTAGTCCGACTTCAGATTTCTTAATAGTGATCCCCGACCCAATTACAGTTCCTGCCACCAGTTTTTTAGCCGTCTTCAGACTTAGTCCGTTTTTTACTCCAGCCTCAATTAAATATTTGCAGAAAAGAAAAAAATAAGCCGGGCCGCTTCCATTTAAAGCAGTTGCTATATTCTGATACTTTTCTTCAATTATCACATAATCGCCTACATTTCTAATCAATCTCTTAGAAAATTCTAAATCTTCATCTGCCGCAAAACTGCTTTTACTAATCGCTGCCATACCTTTTTTAAATAATGCAGGGGTATTGGGCATTATTCTTATAACTGGAACATTTAAATTTAATTTTTTTTCTATATAACCGGTAGGAACACCTGCAATAATACTGATGATGGTACTGCTTCTGCAGTCAAAATTACCCTTTATCTCTTCCAGTACATTTTTTATATTCTGGGGTTTTACAGCCAGCAAGATATATCTGGATATAGCTGACACTTCAATGGATCCTCCTGCAGGATATATTTTATAAGTTTTTTCAATATACTTTCTTCTGCTGCTGTCTTTATCATAGAATATTATTTCACTACACTTTAAAAACCCGGATTTTAGTATTCCTTTAAGCAGTGCTTCACCCATGTTCCCACTGCCTATTATTCCTAATTTATAACTATTCAATTAAATACCTCAATATTTTTTAAAAATTATTATAAAAACCTTCTTCCCTAAGCAGTTCCTTTTCTTCCGAACTGACTTCTACATTATAGGGAGTGATTAAAAAAACTTTATCCGCCACTTTCTTTATATTCCCTTCCAGGGCATAAGTAAGACCACTGCAAAAATCGATAACTCTTTTGGCAAGATCCTGATTTGCTTTTTGAAGATTTATTATCACGGGTATATTTTCCTTAAAATTATCAGCAATTATCTGTATCTCTTCAAATTCCTTAGGTTCTGCAACAAATACTCTTGATTTTACTTTATCCTTGGAAGAACTCAGCAACGAAACCTTTTTACGCTCTCTAGGTTTAAAAATATGACCTCTCCTTTCATCATCTTTATTGATACTTGTATCAATTTTAATGTCCTTTACCTTTGATCCTCTTTTTTTTATTTCCCTTTTGTTTTTTGGGGTGGTATCTTTATAATCCTTATAATCTTCATCAGATAAACCTAAAAAAGAAAGAGCTCTTTTAAAAAATCCACTCATCAATCCTCCTCTACATATGATTACAATTTTATTTAAAAATCGTTGTACCTATCCTTACCATAGTAGCACCTTCTTCAATGGCTATCTTAAAATCATTACTCATTCCCATTGAAAGTTCGGTAAGTTTTATACCGCTGAAATCTTTATTCAAATTATCCTTTAAAATTCTTAATCTCCTAAAAATTTTCCTTATAAGTCCGAAATCATCAGTTAACGGTGCTATGGTCATCAATCCCACAATTTTAGTATTTCTATAATTCAATGCCTTACTAATGAAACTATACAGGTCTTCGGGATCTATGCCGTATTTTGTCTCTTCCCCAGAAATATTTAACTCTATTAACAATTTTTGTATTTTATTATTCTTTTTTGATTCATCATCTACTTTAATCAAAGTACTTATCTTATCTATGGAATGAATAAAATCTACTCGTGGAACAACTATTTTTGCCTTTCTCCTCTGAAGATGACCTATGAAGTGCCATACTGAATTTTTTCTTACCATATTGTATTTTTCTTTCAGCTCTTCAGCTCTGTTCTCACCAAAGTTCTTTATCCCCAGTCCGGAGATCAGTCTCACCTGCTTGGCTGAAGCATACTTGGTTGCTGCTATAAGAGTTATATCCTTTATATCTCTGCCGGTCTCTCTGCAAGTCGTGTATATTTCTTTCTTTAAATTATTAATATTTTCCCTTAATTTATATTCCTGCCCTTTTAGAATTTCCTTTTCATTCACAATTGACCTATCACCTTGATTCAATAATTGCAATACCTGCCTGCCTTCCAGTTATTCTGCTCTTCCTGTAAGAAAAAAAACTGGGATTGCAGTAGGTACACACTTTACAATCAAAAATATTTTCTTTTTTAAGTCCTAATTCTTGCAGCTGTATATAATTGACCTTCACCAGATCTAAAAAAATATCGCTGTTTTTCTTTGAATAAAATTTTTTATTGTCAAATCTTTCTATAAATTCCTTGATTAAGGAATCCCTTACTTTATAGCAGCATTTTCTTATACTGGGCCCAAATGATACAAATAAGTCATCTGTCCTGCTTTTAAATATATCTTTCATAAATAAAATCGCTTTAGAAACCAATCTATAAAGGGTGCCCTTCCAACCGGCATGAACAGCTGCGATCACTTTTTTATTAACATCTGCTATAAGTATTAGATTGCAATCTGCACCCATGACCATTACCGGAAAATCTTTCCGATCAGTTATTATACAATCAGCTTCTTCTAAAATCTCATCTGAATTATAATTTTTATCCTTATCTATTTTTATTATTCTGCTTCCATGAACCTGTTTTATAGAATATATTTTTTCTGATCTGTCAAATCCGATTTTATCTAAGATTACATTTCTATTATTTCTGACATTGGCTCTATCATCGCCTACATTGTAATCTACATTTAACGATTTGAATTTACCTCTGCTGGAGCCTCCGTATCTTGTAGTAAAGCAAAAGATTATTCTGTGATTATTTCTTAAATAGTGATATGTATATAATTGAAAATCATTCAATAGTGTCTTTTTTACAATTATCATTTAAAATAAGCTACTTTTTATTTTTTCTCAAGAAGGTAGGTATATCAAGATAATCATCTTTATCCAATGACCTCAGATCTTCTTCTGTTACCTTCTTTGAACCTTCCTTTTTATATTTTCCCGCCAGTACGTCTTTCTCAAATTCAAATAGTTTTTCCTCCATTTCTTTTTTCGCTCTTGTCTCACCCTCTTCTTTCTTTTTCTTGGTCCTGCGGGATTCAAACCCGGTTGCTATAATAGTGACCTTTACCCTATCGTTCATACTCTCATCGACAACAGCGCCAAAAATTATATTAGTTTGGGGTCCGGAGGCATTTCTTATTACTTCTGCGGCCTGATTAACCTCAAAAAGTTTTAAATCGGGTCCGCCTGATATATTTAATAAAATTCCACTTGCTCCTTCTATAGAAGTCTCAATCAAAGGGCTTTCGATAGCATTCTGAGCAGCCTTTATAGCCCTGTTTTCACCAGCAGCAGACCCATCTCCTAAAATCGCGTTACCTGCATTTTTTATTATTGCCTTGACATCTGCAAAATCAAGATTTATCAGTCCTGGCAGGGTTATTAAATCAGTAACTCCTCTAACACCTGCCTTAAGAACATTGTCAGCGAGTTTAAAAGCATCCAGCAAGGTGGTCTTTTCATCCGAGATCTCCAGCAGTCTGTCATTCGGTATTATTATAAGAGTATCGACTTTATCCTTTAGATTCTCAATACCCTCTTCAGCCTGCATGATCCTTTTTCTTCCCTCAAAGGTAAATGGCTTTGTTGCAACAGCCACTGTCAGACATCCTGCAGCCCTTGCCGCTGCAGCAATTATTGGAGCTGCTCCTGTTCCGGTTCCCCCTCCCTCTCCTAATGTAAGAAATATCATATCTGCATCTTTAACCACTTCTTTTATTGATTCTATAGATTTTTCTGCAGCATCTCGGCCGATTTCAGGATTGGATCCTGCCCCCAGGCCGCTTTCGCCGATCAACACTTTCCTATCGGCACTTGACATCATAAGAGCCTGGGAATCGGTATTTATGGCTATAAACTCACACCCGCTTAAATTATCCTGCATCATCCTGTTAATGGCGTTACTGCCTCCGCCTCCGATTCCTACGACTCTTATAACCGCGTAATAACTTTTATCAAAGTCTAATCCCACTTTTATCCCCTACCTTCACTTTTTAAAATTTTTAAAATAAATTCTCTGAATTTACTTATAAAACCTGCATACTGATCTCTTTTTTCTCCCACCTGACTTATATCCGCGTAATTTTCCAGTTGAAAAGCATATTTTAATAAACCTACACCTGTAGAATAAATGGGATTGGTAATCACCTCTGAAGGCCCTTCAACATCATTAGGAGTCCCAAGCCTTACTGGTAAACCAAAAACCGAATTTGCCAATGCAGCTATACCCTTCAGCATCGATGTCCCGCCTGTTATGACCAGGCCGCATGGTACTTCGTGTATAAGGCTATAACTTTCAATCTTTTCTTTAACCAGGCTCAGCAGCTCCTTTACCCTGCAGTTTACTATATTATACAGGCGTATGTTTAAAGTTGTTTTATTGCTGTCGATTTTAATATCACCTATATTCATTTTATTCAAAGTTTCATAAAAATTATAGTCAACATTTGCAAATTTCTTCTTTATTTCTTCTGCTTTGGTAAAAGTCACATTCAGGCCGACAGAAATATCATTGGTTATCAGATTTCCACCCACTGGTAGACAATATGTAAAAACCATTTTTTTATTCTTATATATGGCAACATCCGTAGTGCCTCCCCCAATATCAAGAAGCATGACTCCGCTTTCCTTTTCCTCCGGTGTAAGTACTGCTTCACTTGAAGCTAGGGCCTCTACAATTATATCTTCGATTTCTATCTTAGCTGCTTTTACGCTGTTGACCACATTATTTATTAAAGAAGCTGTTCCGTAAACAGCAAGAAGCTCAACCGATAACTTATCAGCCGACAGACCTATGGGGTCAATTATCCCTTTTTCCCCATCAATAACAAATTGTTTGATCAAGGTATGAATAATCTCATGTTCTGATAATACATTTATTTTATTAGCCCGGGAAATAAGTTTATCTACATCCGTCTTCCTTATTATATTATTTGGGGAACCGATATCTACTTCACTCCAATTACTGACAAAAGAAATATGTTTTCCTGTAACACCTATATAGGCATTCTCTACAAACATCTTGGTAGATTTTTCAGCAATCTCTACTGATCTAAGTATGGACTTAGTGGCTTCATTGATATCTATAATAAGACCTTTTTTTATCCCTTTACACCCGGAAATCCCATAACCTTCTATCTCAAGTATATTCTTTTTATTTACTCTTCCGATTAAAGTTATGATCTTTGTGGTGCCTATATCAATACCAACCAGGCAACCATCATTCGATGCCAATCAAACCTCCAATACTTACTATTTTACTACCGGGTTTTCCCAGCTTCTTAAATCTATTATAGTATAATCCGTTTCTTCTTTTAACAATTGCTTTAATATTTCGATTTTTTTTATTACCTCACTGCCGCTGCCGAAAATAATTTCCTTGCCATCATAGGTTTCAAAAATTATATCTCCTGAAACATTACCTTCAATACTTGCTTCTTTTATCACGCTTCTCATCTGGCTGTCCATGGCTTTATAGATATCTGCACAGCTTAAAACATTTTTTTTTGCAATTTTTTCTCCTATATTTATTCCATGGCTTACTGCATTTTTTACGAGGATCAAATCTCCGAAAGTATCCAGATCCCCCATTTCAATTTTATCAAGGATTACTCCCTCACTATCCATTAAAAAATATTCATCCCTGTAGAAAATTATAAGATCCGTTCTTCTCTCAATTAATTTTATCACAACTCTATCAGGAAAAATCTTACTGAGCTCTGCATCTTTGACCCAGTTCAATTCTTCCGCTATAGTATCCTCTACTACTTTCTTATTTATATCAAATAAATTAGCCCCTATTACTTCCGGTATTAAAATTGTTACTTCCTCGTCTTCATAATGCTCATTATCCTGCACATCTATATTTTTAACCTTAAAATAATCACTGTGGTAGAAATGATTTAAACCCCATACTACCGCTATAAAAAATATGGAAATCAGTAAAAACTTTAAAAAATTCCATAATCTTCTTCTGAAGACCTTCCTTTTCCTTGCTGAAATAATATCCTTACTATCTCTAATTTTGCCACCTGATATTATAATTTTAAACTTGCCGAATCCAGTATTATCTCCACCAACAGGGCAAAATCAATTCCTGCCGCTTTCGCTGCCTTTGGGACCAGGCTCGTAGCAGTCATACCAGGCATGGTGTTTAATTCGAAAACATATGCATTACCAGTATCATCCAGTATAAAATCTACCCTTGAAATTCCGCTGCATTCCAGTACCCTATGGCACTTCAACGCCATTTCTGAAACCCTATTTGCTACTTTCTTATCAAGCTCCGCCGGAACTATATACTGGGTCATATTTTTAGTATATTTAGACTTATAATCATAGAAGCCGCTTTTTGGCTTTATCTCAATTATGGGAAGAGCAACCGGCTCACGACCGATGATGCTTACTGTTAATTCCCTGCCTTTTATATATTCTTCGACCAGGATCTTATTATCATATTTTATTGCCTCTTCGACAGCATATTTAAGCTGGTCTTTTTTTTGAACTATATTTACTCCTATAGTAGAGCCTTCACTGTTAGGTTTTACTATAATGGGGTAATCAAATTTTTTCTCAATAACAGAAACCATTTTCTTTAGGTCCTCACCACTGGCAGAATTTAGCTCGATGTACTCCGGTGTAGGAATATTTTCATAGATTAAAATTTTCTTTGACATTATTTTATTAATAGCAATAGCACTTGCCAGTACACCCGAACCTGTATAGGGAATCTTCATCAATTCAATAAGACCCTGTGCAGTACCGTCTTCCCCATATCTTCCATGGATTGCCAGAAAAGCTAAATTTATCTCTTTTAACTTAGAGTAAAAATCATCCTTCAGGTCAATGAATAATGCATTATAACCTGACTCTAATAATGACTGGTAAATGTTTCTCCCGGTTAGAAGAGATATTTCCCTCTCAGAAGAAATACCTCCGGAAAGCACACCTATTTTAAGTGACTTTTTCTTTTCTCTTATTCTGATATTATTGAATCTATTTGATATATCTGACATGCTAAAATCCTATGGTCTTTACCTCATATTCAAGTTCTACTTTAAACTTTTCCATTACCTTATCTTTTATTATATTTGAAAGAACAAATATATCTTCCGAACTGGCATCATTAAAATTTTCAATAAAATTTGCATGTTTGCTGGAAACTCTGGCACCACCGTAGACAAAACCCTTCATTCCGCACTTTTCTATTAAACTACCTGAGGATTCAGAGATACTCTGAACGTTCTTGAAAAAACAGCCGGCGTTCCTGGTATTTACCGGTTGAGTGAGTTTTCTTTTTTTTATCCTGCTTCTGATTTTCTTAAGAATATCATCTCTTCCGGATCGGAGAGTTTTAAAAACAACTCCGGTCAAAATCACAAGATCCGGTAGGTAAAAATTTCTATAATCAAAATCACCGTTTTTTAAGATCCTGTTCTTTTCCTTTACATTTCCACTTTCATTTGACAGATAGGTTATCTTTTCTATAAAATCGCAAACACTCTTATGTTTAGTTCCGCTGTTTCCTATAACACTTCCGCCTACTGTACCAGGTATACCTGATAGCTCGGAAAAATCATACCCTCTATCTGCAGCCAAAACTACCATCCTGAAAAGTCTGCAAGCTGCCCCTACAGAAATTTTGTCCTTATCGGAAAAATCAATATACTTAAAATCCTTACCCAGTTTTATCAGCACCAGATCAAGGTGCCTATCATTAAATAAGATATTGGTCCCGTCGCCGATCATTATAAAATCAACACCATTATCATTGCAGGCTTCAACTATTTTTTTTAGATCTTTTATGGTGTCTGTTATAAAATAACAAAAGACCTTTCCTCCCGCTTTTATGGAGGTCAGCTCAGTAGTGTCCATATCAAATATAATATTATCTGACTCAATATTCTTTATTAATTGTTTTATTCTCTCTCTGCTCGATCTTGCCATAAAACCTGCCTTCATCCCAATTCTAAGATTTTAATATCTCTTCAGTGACCCTTGTTATATCCCCGGCACCCATTAACAAGATCATATCATTCTGCTTCATATTAAACTCAAGATATTCAGTTACATCCTTAAGTTTTGGAATATAGACTATTTTATTCTTAAAACCACTATCTATTATATTATCGACCAGAATTTTGCCGGTAATACCAGGTATAGGTTGTTCACCCGAGCCGTAAACGTCAGTAACGATAAGCAGGTCACTTGCATTAAAGCAGCTGTTAAACTTATTTTTCATATTAGCTAATCTTGAATATCTATGCGGTTGAAAAACTGTAATTATTCTTCTGTTATTTTTTTCCGCTGCAGCTTCAAGTGTTGCTTTAACCTCCGAAGGATGGTGTGCATAATCATCAAATATAACTGCACCTTTCTTCTCTCCTCTTTTTTCAAATCTCCTTTTAACTCCTGTAAAAACTTTTAATATATCTGCAGCTTTTTGTAAGTCCATATTCATACCATAACATGCTGCAAAAGAAGCCAGGCTGTTTTTTATATTATGAATACCGGGAACATTTAACTTGACTTTTATTTTCCTGAGCTCTCGCCCGCTGCGGGCTACCAGATCATATGATGAAGTAAAGTTAGAAAATTTTATATTTTCAGCATAGATATGGTTTTTACTGCTGATACCGTAATATATTATTCTTTTATTATCAGTTCTCAACAGATCATTAAGATTTATCTCGTCACCGTTCAATACCACCAGACCTCCGGGTCTGGTATTCTCAATAAATTTAACAAAATTCTGCTTTATCTCGTCAAGATTTTTATAGAAGTCAAAATGGTCCTCTTCAATATTTGTAACAACACTTACAGAAGGCTTGTATTTCAAAAAGGACCCGTCACTCTCGCATGCTTCAGCTATAACATAATCTCCCTTCCCATATCTGGCATTTGATCCCAGCTCATTTAATTCTCCACCCACCATTATAATGGGATCCATTCCCAGACCTCTAAAGATTAATGAGATCATAGAAGTAGTAGTAGTCTTTCCATGAGTTCCTGAAATGGCTATTGCTTTCCTGCTGTTAAGAATCCACGCCAATATATCAGAACGGCTGAACAATGGAATCTTTTTTCCCTTAGCAGCTTTTATTTCCAGATTATTTTCAGGTATTGCCGTAGAGTATATGACTGCATCTGAGTCTTTAATATTTTTTTTACTGTGACCAATATAAATTTTAATACCCTCATTTTTTAAAGCACTGGTATAGCGGGACTCCTTTATATCAGATCCTGATACAGCCAATCCCATACCGTGAAGCACCCTGGCTATAGCACTCATTCCTGCTCCGCCTATTCCGACCAAAAAGCACTTCTTTATTTTTTTTAAATCATGATAATTATTTTTCAATTTAATTCTCCATCAATTTTGAAACGATGACTTTCAAGCAGTTGACCATGTCATCCCTTATTTTCCTTTCTTTCATCTCTTTGTATTTTTTACCATTATTGATTAAAAATGAACTTACTGCTTCAATTATTTTCTTTTTATTCAAATCATAGTCTTTTATAAGGACAGCCTTCCCCTTACTGACTAAAAAATTTGCATTATAAAGCTGGTGATCTGCAACTGCACCAGGGTAGGGTATAAGTATAGAAGGTATATTACCCTCTTTTATTTCTGATATTGTATTTGCCCCTGCCCTTGATATTATAACATCTGATATCCGGTATATTTCATGTATTTCTTTTATATATGGAAAAATCTTAAAAATCAATTTACCTTTACCTTTGAGAATATCTCTTTTTTCTCTCATCAGCTTATCATAGAAACGTCTGCCGCAGATGAGAAGGACCTGAATTCTGCTATTTTGCTTAAAATAGTAACATAGATCAAAAACCGCATTATTTATTTTTTCAGCACCCAGACTGCCTCCAAATGCAGTTATGGTAAATCTTCCTTCTTCCAAGCCCCACTTTTTAAAATTCGGACCGGTCTCTTTTAATTTCCTTATTGCTTTTCTTAATGGATTTCCGGTAAATATTACTTTGCTCTTATTTACTTTAAAATATCTTTCCGTATCCCTGAAACTAGTAAAAATATACCTTGCAAACCTTGAGAAAAGGCTGTTTAATCTCCCGGGAATATAGTTCTGTTCGTGTAAGGTAATTTTCTTACCGGTAAAAATACCGGCTGAAAGAACAGGACCGCAAATATAACCGCCCATACCCAGTATTATATCAGGTTTAAACTTCAGTACTATCTTAATTGATTGAAAAAAACCTAATGTATAAAGAGAAAAAAACTTAGCTGCATTAAAAATTTTTCTAAATATGCTTCCTTTTAAAACTAGCCCGCAGGATTTTACTGTTCTGTAATCTATGTTGAATTTTGATATTGCCTCTCTTTCCAGTCCCCTCTCAGTTCCAATAAAAAGAATTTTGAATAAAGGATAGTTGTCTTTAATATATTCTATTATTGCCAGAGCGGGATATAGATGCCCTCCGGTTCCTCCCCCGCATATTAAAATTTTTTTTTCCATCTAAATAGTATCCGCCTGATTTAAATATAAATCACTATATTCTAATCATTTTTAATCTTCACTGTCTTTTTTAAGTTTAGTACCATGCCTTGATATATTCAGAAGGATGCCCACGCTTATCATACTTACCAGCAGTGATGATCCTCCATAACTTATAAAAGGAAGTGCAAGACCGGTGACAGGAGCCAGTCCGACGACGACAAAGATATTAATTATTGCTGGAACCACTATAATACTTGTAAGCCCTACAGCCATTACTTTACCAAAATAATCTTTGGTCTTGAAGCAAACTCTGATTCCGAAAAACATAAAAAGAATAAATAAAATCACCACCAGTATTGTTCCTAATAAACCAAGCTCTTCTCCAATAATAGCAAAAATAAAATCGGTATGTGCTTCAGGAAGATAATAATACTTCTGTACGCTATTACCCAGCCCCAATCCTACTATATTGCCCGAACCCAGAGCAATTAATGACTGCGATACCTGAAAGCTTGCTTCTCTGATTTCCTCGTTGCCGTTGACCAGAGCAACAATTCTTTCAATAAATTCAAAAATCCTTTCTCTCCTATAATCCTCTAAAAACATATAGCTAAAAGTCACCAGGGCACCAATAAATCCAAGACCCAATAAATGCTTGAACCTTACCCCACCTGCAAATAATACTATAAATGCAACTAATCCTATGACTATCATCGCGCTCATATCAGGTTCCAGAAATACTAAAATAGTAACCAGGCATAAAACCAAAAATGAAGGGAAAATTACATTTCTGATACGTTTGTCGTCTTCATATCTTTTATCAAGGTTGTCACAAAAAAAGATGACTAGGGCTATCTTTACAAATTCAGAAGGCTGGATACTAAAAAACCCGAGGTTTAATGCTCTTCTAAAACCGCCGATTTCAACCCCCATACCAGGGATAAGAACCATTGCCAGAAGCCCAACCGATATAATCATTATATAAATGGAAAACTTCTGATAATAACGATAATTTATTCTTGAAGTGATAATAAAAAAAATAAAAGATATCGCCCACCATATTATCTGCCTTCTGATGAACCAGTAAGGGTCATTAAAATATTTTTCCCCTACTGAAATAGAAGAACTTGATATCATTATCAAACCGATTATTGAAAGCACCAGAGTCAAAACAAATAAAGAATAGTACTCCACATCGATTTTCATAACACCATATCTATTAATATTTATTCCTCTTCTCATGTCTTCTTATTTATTCTGAAAATACCAGGCTTTTAAACTTATTTCCCCGCTGTTTGTAATCCTTAAACATATCCATACTTGCACAACCAGGAGAAAGCATCAAAACTTCTCCAGGCATAGCAACGTCGAATCCTTTTTTAACTGCAGCTTCAAGAGTCTTATATCTGTATATTCTGTAATCATGTTTCCTCTTAACCACGCTTCTATAAATTCTGGAAGCGGCTTCCCCTATTAAAATCAGATTCTTGACTTTTTTATTGAGGACTGCTACCAGCCCGGAAAAATCCATATCCTTGTCCTTGCCCCCCATGATCAAAGTGATTTCCTTTCCAAAATCACTAATAGCCACTATGGTAGCATCCGGATTTGTTGATTTTGAATCATTAAAACATCTTATCTTTTTCACAAAACCTAAATATTCAATTCTATGGTCCAGAGGTTTAAAGTCCCTTATTGATTTCTCTATATTCTTTTTACCTATGTTCATCAGTAATGCCGGTGCTATGGAAGCCATAATATTTGAAACATTATGTTTACCTCTCAAAGAAATATTTTTTAAACTTATCTTACCGCTCTCTTTTTCTATACTGTAGTAAACAATATTATCCTTATAAAAAATATCTGCTCCGCGGCCCGGTTCAAGACTGAACCTTATAAATTTAGGTAATGATTTTTGTGTTTTCGAAATATGGTTTATTCTTTCCTCTATATGACTGTCGTCCATATTAATAACAGACCAGTCATACCTATCCTGATTTGACAGCATTTTTATCTTAAGATTTCCATAATTTTCAAAAGATTTATGTCTGTCTATATGATCACTGGTAATATTTAATATTATGCTTATATAAGGCTTGAAACTGTATATTCTCTCCAGCTGAAAACTGCTTACTTCTATCACCCTTACTGTCTTCCCCTGCAGTTCGCCGCTTTTATAATCCTTATTTACAGTATCGATCAACGGCAGCCCTATATTTCCACAGATCATACATTTTTTTTTAGAATCTTTAAAAATCTTTCCCAAAAGGGTCACCATTGTTGTTTTGCCATTGGTTCCGGTCACAGCAACAGTATTACTTTGCTCTTCTCTGCTTAGCAGGCTCCATGCCAGTTCCAATTCGCTTAAAACAGGGATCTCATTTTCTTCTGCAAGTTTGACCGGCAGTATATCACCGGGAACACCTGGGCTCACGACTACCATGTCCACTCCTTCTATAATTTTCCTCTCCCTGAACACATCTTCACCCAGCATTATCTTTAAATTCTTGTATCCGATATACTCATTTCTATTGAATTCACTTTCAAGATCTAAATAGGGATTACTGTCAATCCCGGTTATGTAAGAGGTAAAGTCAATTGTATTTCTTATCACTGAAATCCCGGTCTTTCCCAGACCTATTACTAATAATCTTTTATCTTTGATTAGACCAAATCTGCTTTTCATTTCTCAATCAATAAACTTTAAATAATAGATAAAAAATCCTACTCCGGAAAAAATGATGCTTATCACCCAGAATCTGATAATGACTTTTATTTCCGGCCATCCCAGGAGTTCAAAATGATGATGTATGGGGGCCATTTTAAACACCCTTTTTTTGAAAATCTTGAAACAGACGACCTGGATTATCACCGATAAGGTTTCAATGACAAACAGTCCACCGATTATTATCAGCAGGATATCCTGTTTTAGCACTATTGCCACTGCCGCTATCAGGCCACCCAGCCCGAATGATCCGGCATCTCCCATAAAAATTTCAGCCGGAGCCGTATTCCACCACAAAAATCCTATACATGCGGCAAGAGTCGCACCGCTTATTACTGCTATATCTATTGCGTAGGAAACATTAAGAATATTCCATTCAAAAAAGGCAATGAAACAAAATACAGCCAGAACAAAAGATGAAGCTCCTGCTGCCAGGCCGTCAAGACCGTCAGTCAAATTGACTGCATTAGTGGTACTGACTATTATCAGCACTACTATAATATAATACCAGTTACCAAGCTCCAATCTTATATCGGTAAAGGGTATATTTATAAATGTGCCGATTTTAAGTATATATTTTGAATATATTATAAAATATATGCACACTACAGCCAGAAGTGAAAGCTTTACCCATCCTCTAAGGCCGAGCGATCTCTGCCTCCTTAGTGATATATAATCATCGATGAATCCTATCAAGCTGCACAGCAAAAATACTGAAAGAACAAATATACCCTCTTTACTGTAAACATTATGCCTGTAATACTTAATAAGACTTACTGCTATAAAGGCAACCGTAGAAGACAAAATGAATATTATTCCCCCCATTGTCGGCGTACCTGTTTTTACCGTGTGAGTCTTTGGGCCGTCAATGCGAATCTTTGCTCCGACTCCCCTGCTTTTTTGAAACTTTATAAATAGAGGCGTGATAAGAAGCGACAGCAGGCCCCCTATTATAATTGATAAAAATATCCAGGTCATATATCACTTCCACCTATATTATATTAATGATATCTTCCATTTTATTTGCCCTTGATCCCTTTATTAAAATCAAATCCTTTGATTTAATCAAATCACCTATTCTACTGATCAGGTCTTTTTTAGTCTTAAAATAAAAACACAAATTTCTTCTTTTATCAAAATTGCCGCCATTTTGGAATCCATTAAATATATTTTCAGCAAGTTTTCCCACTGCAATCAGGACGTCTACTTTTTTTTCAGATAAATATCTCCCGATTTCATAGTGAAACTTAGGAGAATCATCGCCCAGTTCCAGCATATCCCCCAATATCGCTATACTTCTCATATTATTACTCTCTGAAACCAAAGCCAAGGTATTGACAGCTTCTCTGGTTGAAATGGGACTGGCATTATAACAATCATTTATTATTATTTTATCCTTTTTCCTTACTATTTCCATCCTTGAGCCTGCTATGGCTGCTTGTTCAATCCCTTTCTTGATATCATCTTTACCTATATTCAAATATGAACTTATAGCTGCAGCACAGCAGGCATTATATATATTATGATAACCCGGTATGTTTAAAGCTATATCAGTTATCTTTTTATCATTTTGGTAATAATCAAAAGTAAATCTTCCAATGATATCCATACTTCTTTCCATAAAATTAAATGCAAGTTTATTATTTCTCCCAAATCTTATAACTTTACAGCTGACGATCTTCTCTATCAAATCGCTATTCCTGTCATCATGGTTTAAAAAAAGGACCCCATTATTTTTTTGAAGGACTTCTGACATCTCAGCTTTTGCTTCAGCTATTTCTTTTAGGCCTTTAAAAAAAGCCAAATGTGACTCTCCTACTGCAGTAATAGCTCCTATATTTAAATTACACATTTCGGAGAGCACCCCTATCTGGCCTTTCGTCCTCATACCAAGTTCGGCAATAAAAAATTCCGTTTTTCTGTCAATATTTAGAATTGATTTGGACACACCTATTTCAGTATTATAATTGGCAGGAGTAAATATGACCCTTCGTTTTTTAGCCAATACTTTTGCTAAAAAGTCCTTTGTAGTTGTTTTACCTACACTTCCGGTAATACCTATTACCGTAGGATTAAATTTACGTATATATCCGGAAGCAAGCTTTTCCAAAAAAGTCAAATTATTATCTGACTGCAGTATTAATAAATCATTAAAATTTCTGGTTCCAGAACTTTTTTCCCATGACTTTAATCTAGCTTTAAGCCTTGGCTCAAATACAAAACCGGCTGCGCCCTTCTTCAAAGCTTCTTCTATAAAATCACTACCGTCATAATTCTCACCTTCCAGAGGAATAAAGAAATCTCCCTTTTTAATAGTTCTGGAATCAGTTGAAACACGGTAAATAAACTTTTTTATATTTCCCGAAACTAATCCGCAGTTTGTCCAGGATAATACAGTTTCGACCTTTATTTTTTCTTTCATTTTTGTTGATCAGCCCACTCTTTTACCACTTTTCTATCACTAAATTTTTTTACATAATTTTCAAACTCCTGATATTTCTCATGACCCTTTCCCGCTATAAGTACCACATCTCCCCTTCCTGCCATATCAAGAGCTTTAAATATTGCTTTTTTTCTGTCAGTTTCCCTGACATATTCTTTACCCCCCGATTTGATAAATCCTTCTTCAATCATATTGATTATAGATTCCGGCGCTTCTGTCCTTGGATTATCTGAGGTTATCACAGTAAAATCAGCCAGTTTTCCCGAAATACTGCCCATAATTTCTCTCTTCCCCTTATCACGGTCCCCGCCGCATCCGAAAACTGATATAAGTTTTCCTCCTGTTTTTATGACTTCCTTTATAGTTCTTAGAACATTTTCAAGACCATCAGGTGTATGAGCATAATCTACCACTGCTATAAATCCTCTACCGGTATCTATTTTTTCAAACCTGCCTTCTACTCTTGTCATAGAACCTACACCATCTTTAATAGAGCTGGTATCAATACCCATATCAATGCACACGCCAACAGCTGCCAGTATGTTATACAGATTAAAACACCCGCATAGAGGAGAAGATATTTTTATCTTTTTGCCACCTGATGCATTTATATTCATTTTAATTCCCGAGATTGACTTTTTTACATTACTTGCCCAGAGATCTGCCCGGGCAGATTTTAGTGAATATGATATTTTTCTTAAATCGGTCGATTTAAAAATCTTTTTTCCATAGCTGTCATCTATGTTTATTACCGCCTTTCTGCCGCTGTATATATTTCTATACTTTTTTAAAAAAAGCTTATTTTTTACTTTGAAATAACCAGCCATATTCTTATGATAGTCCAGGTGGTCCTGGGAAAGATTGGTAAATACAAAGTAATCAAAATCAAGATAATCGACTCTGTGTAAATCTATTGAATGTGAAGATACTTCCATAGTGGCAGCATCTACTTTGCTCTGCCTACTTTCCGAAAAGAATTTATTTAAATCCAGGGACTCAGGAGTAGTGCAGTCAAAAAAAAACCTCTTTTTACCCAAAAATGATTCTACGGTAGTAATAATCGATGTCTTCATCCCCGCACTTCTCAAAATAGAATCAATAAGATAACAAGTGGTCGTCTTTCCATTAGTCCCTGTAATGCCGATCAAATTTAAAGATTTACTGGGATCCTGATAAAAATTTCTGAATAAAATCGGCAGGACTTCCCTGGCGTTTTCAACCAGGATAAGGGTCTTATTAGAAGGAACCTTTATATCCTCCTGGGTTACTATAGCAATAGAGCCTTTAGAGAATGCTTCTTTTGCAAAACTGTGTCCTTTATACCTGAATCCCTCTACAGCTACAAATAAGCTCCCATCCTGTGCCTTTTTTGAATTTGTGGAGAGGCTTTTAATATCTATATCAGTACTTCCATCAACTTTCTTGCAAGCCACATCTTTTAATAATACATCTAAATTCATATCTATTAATACACCTTTAATCTTTTTAAAGAAAATTCCATTATTTCCTTAAAGACAGGTGCTGCAACAGTACCACCCCAGATTGTATTTTCCCCACCCTGCGGCTCATCCACGACTACAAGTATTGCAATTTCCGGATCCTCATAGGGTGCAAAGCCTATAAAAGATGTTATACTCCTGCCCTCCCCATATCCTATTCCGTTCCTATTAACCTTCTCAGCAGTACCTGTTTTCCCGCAGACTTTTACATCTTCTATCTTAGCTTTTGTCCCTGTCCCTTCCTCTACTACTGAAAGCATCATATCCCTCATCGCGCTAGCTGTTTCAGGCCTTAATATCCTGTCACCTTCTCCTATCTCCATATCACTTTCTTCTTCATTTTCCAATAATTCTACTTCCTTTACAATAGACGGTTCGATTAGATAGCCTCCATTGGCAATAGCACAGGCTGCACGCAGTAATTGAAGCGGAGTCACAGAAATACACTGCCCTATGGCCAGAGCACCTATATCCGGCATGTTCCAATTCTCATAGTTGTGAAAGATACCTCTTTCTTCACCGGGTAACTCTATTCCTGTCAGTTCACCAAATCCAAAATTTTTTATTCCTTCCCAGAACTTTTTTTCTCCCATGCTCAGGGCTATAGTAATAGCTCCTATATTACTTGACTGCTTTATTATTTCCTTGGTTGTAAGACTGACGCTGTAATTTCTTGAAATCTCTTTAAACTGCTTGTCACCGATCGTAATTGAGGGCGAAAGGTCAAATAACCAATCACTCCCTATTGAATTGCTTTCAAGTGCTGATGTAACATTAATTATCTTAAAAGTAGAACCCGGCTCATAGGTAAAGTGCATACCTAATATCTTGTATAATTCCTCATCTACATCCTGGTAATTATTTAAATCAAAACCGGGGTAATTTGCCATTGCATAGATCTCACCATTTTTGGGATTCATCACAACTGCAATTGCCCTTAGTGCATTATATTTTGTCACTATTTCCTGTAATTTCTCCTGTGCTATATATTGAATCGGGGAATCAATGGTAAGTGCCACGTCTTTGCCGTCAATAGGTTCTATATAAGTATTATTTTCTCCCGGGATTATATTTCCAAAAACATCTTTTTCGATAACTTCCTTCCCATCAACCCCTCCGAGAACTTTTTCATACTGTAGTTCTATCCCTGAAAGGCCGTTGTTATCCGTTCCGGTAAATCCGATTATAGAAGCCGCTATATCATTTTGAGGATAATACCTCTTTGCCTCATCCTGAAAATATATACCCGGAAGGTCATATTCCATGATTTCTTCAGCTTTTTCCAAAGAGACCTTTCTTTTTATATATGCAAACCCCGACTCTTTATTATCCAGCTTTTCCTTTACTTCATTCTCGTTTAGCTCTAATATTTCTGCTAAAATTTTTGCCTCGTATCCGGAGTCCAGTACAAATCTCGGATCCGCATATACAGTCTTTTCAATCAGACTTGTCGCCAGCTCAATACCGTTCCTGTCAAGTATCTTACCTCTTTTCGAGCTGATAACAAATTCACCCGTATGCTGAAATTCCGCATAGCTTTTAAATTCTGATGCATTTATATACTGTATAGAAACCAGCCTGTAGATTATCAGTAAAAAGGTCATCAAAAATAAAATAAACAGGAAATATATTCTTTTCCTGTTTACCATGATATTATTTTTAACTCTCATTTTTAAATTACATAATAATTAGGGAATAAAAAATGTCAACACACTTTCTGATACTACCAGTACTATATCCTGAATATAATAAATAGTTCCCAGAAAACCGTCATAATTCCTAACGGCAGAAGTACCTGTATCATTTGATATATAATTATATATTTTTTCATTATTTTTTAGACCGCTGTCCGAAATCTCAAACACCTGAAAATCATCGGACATACTCATATTCAGATCATTTGTTGCGACTTCAATAATCCTGGATGGTGATCTTAGCTCTGATATCTTCATCAACAATCGATCACTCCTTTCTTCTTCCATGGATATCATCTCATTGATTTTATATACACTTTTTTCATAACTCACGCTCTGTATCTTAAGCCCTATGTTTAATAAAATACCCAGACAGGTAAAGATTATGGCTATTACAATTATATAAAACAATCCCCTGTTACTATAAATGACATTCTCTTCAGCTCTTCCGCCATCAGGCCTCTTTACCAGATACAGAAGAGGATTAGATTTTCTTCTATAATTTTCTCTTTTTCCTGCTAATTCTAAATTCATATTAAAAAAATCAAATAAATATTTTTTAAAAAAATATGACTTATAATTTTTCCAGGGCTCTTAATCTTGCATTCCTGGAACGCGGATTCTTTTCAATTTCTTCCTGGCCCGGCTTAACCGCTCTTCTGGTAATTATCTCAGCTTTTTTTTCTCTACCGCAGATGCATACAGGTAATCCTGGAGGACAGGTACAAATACCTTCAAATTCTAAAAAACTACTTTTTACTAACCTGTCCTCCAGTGAGTGATAGGATATTAGCACCATCCTTCCTTTACTTTTTAGCATTTTAAAACCGTCACTGATCGCTGCTCTTATATTGTCCAGTTCTTTATTGACTTCCATCCTGATAGCCTGAAAAATCCTTTTGGCCTGATTACCTTTCCTGCGATATTTATATTTCTCTGGGATTGAGTCCTTGACAATCTCCACCAGTTCACCGGTAGTTTTTATATCCCCGGCTTTTCTTCGGACTGTAATATTTCTGGCAATTGATTTAGCCCACCTTTCTTCTCCATACTTCTGAAAAATCTCCACAAGTTTGTCTTCGGTGTAATCATTGACCACATCAAATGCCTTTAGGCTCCCATTTCCAAATCTCATATCCAGTTCCTCATCTCTAATGTAACTAAACCCTCTTTTAGATCTCTCAATCAAAAAAGAGGATAATCCCAGATCCAGCAGCATTCCGTCTATACTATTTATATTTAAACCTTTTAAAATTTTTATAATATTTGCAAAATTATCATTTACCAAAATTACATTTTTATAAAATTTATCAAGTTGGGTGGAGGCGGTGCTTAAAGTCTGGCTATGAAGATCGACTCCAATTACTTTGCCTGTGGGGGCAATGGCTTTAATTATTTCTACAGTATGACCAGCACCGCCAAGCGTACCATCAAATATGACATCACCCTTCTTTAAATTTAAATAATATAAAACCTCTTTTAAAAGAACAGGTACATGAATTTCTTTAAAATTCATTTATGATACTCTTTTACAAATCCAACTGTTCAATTGCTTTTTCATTTCTAAATTTAGAATCAGCTCTCTCGTAAAACTTCAGCCATTCTTTCTTGTCCCATATCTCAGCTCTGTCTGGTAGGCCAACTATGACAATATCTTTTTTAAGCCCTGCATATTTTAGTAATTTTGGGGGTACTCTTGTTCTTCCCTGTTGATCAATAGACTCTTCACTGGCAGAAGAGGAAAACCATCTGGAAAATTCTAAGGTATTACTTTCAGACATCTTTTTAGAATTTATTTTTTCCTCCATTCTCTTCCATCCTTCTTTAGAAAACATAAAAATGCACCTTCCGCCAAATCCCTGTGATAAAATCACACCCTTTATTAGATCCTCCCTGAATTTGACAGGAATAAAAATTCTTCCCTTGCTGTCAATTGTCCTAAAATGTTCGCCTACAAACATGTTAACCTCTTCCTCACCGCTGAGTGGGAATATGCATTACTTTCGCTCCATTTAGCTCCATTTTACAGCAATAATACTACATATTAATGATTTTGTAAACTATTTATTTAAAAGAAGATATGAAGATAAATATGATTATTTAATTTATTATTTATTTAAAAGAATATATAACTATATGTAGCTGATCTAAATAATTTTTATTTAAGCATCTACTATATATAGTTTTTCTTAAAAACAGTCAAATTATATACTGTAAGCAGATGAATAATAAAAAATACCTGTAAATATCACTATTTTTCTTTTTCCAGGTCCAGTTCATCTGCAATCAGCTTTCCATCTTTGGTTCTGGTCAACTTCTCTATCTTGCCCTCCGCTTCATTTAATTTTTTTAGACAATTAGAAGAAAGCTTGATCCCCATCTCAAATTTTTCCATGGATTCTTCCAGAGATATGTTTTCATTTTCAAGCTCCCTTACGATTTCTTCCAATTTCTCCATAGACTGTTCGAAACTCATTTTTTCAATCTTCATTTTTAAATCCCAATTCTGACTTTTTATAAATTCTATCAAATATTTTTGCTTTCAGTACCCCATCCCTGAGCATTATCCGTACCTTTTGATTTATCTTCACTTCATCTATACCTTTGATATTTTTATCTACTTTCTCCTTATATATCAGGGCAAAACCCCTGTTCATCACAGCAATTGGATTATTATCCTGTAAATTTTTTAATATCATTTTTAACTCGTTTTTCTTGGACAGAAGATAATTTTTAATATTTGAGATCATCACGATATTCTTATTTTTAATTTCCATTTTAAAGGCGTAAATTTTCCTGAGTATATTTCTCTCATCCACCCTCCGGTAATATTCAGACACAGATCCTGCCTTAGCTGCTATGATCTTTCTTAAGTTTCCCATCAATTTTATTCGAGCCTCACCGGCAGCCTGGCTAAATCTTCCTAATATAAGCTCAGGTTTTATAAAGATTCTTCTATCGATTAAAAAACCAACCTCTCTTTTATATTTGCTTATCTTCGATTTCAATAGATTTCTGATCTTTTTGTTGATTTCTTTCAGATTTTCAACTGCCTCTTTCTTATTCAATATGACAATCTCTCCAGCCACCGAAGGCGTGGCAGCACGCTTATCAGCAACAAAATCTGATATGGTATAATCAGTTTCATGCCCAACTGCCGAAATCACAGGTATGGTACAATTAAATATTTTGTCTGCCAGCATTTCTGTATTAAAAGCCCATAAATCTTCGAGAGAACCGCCTCCTCTTGCCAGTATGATAACATCTACTCCATACTCAATAAGATCATCTATGGCACTACATATTTCATCAGCTGAGGTAATGCCCTGAACATTGACATCTCTTAATACAAGGTGGAAATTTTTAAACCTTCTCTTCAAAACTGAGATTATATCACTTATGACCGCACCGCCAGCAGAAGTAGCAATCCCTATTTTCCCCGGGATAACAGGGATTCTTTTTTTAAGTATACTTTCAAAATATCCTTTTTTTTCCAGTTTTTCTTTCAGATGCTCAAACGCCAGAATAAGAGAGCCCTTTCCCACAGGTCTGGCATCTAGAGCTATTAACTGGTATTCCCCTCTTTTTTCGTAAACTGATATGTAGCCGTTGACTAAAATATGCAGTCCTTCTTCTATGTCAAACAGCAGGTTTCTATTATTTTGATGGAACATTACTACCCTGATCTTGGATTTTTCATCCTTCAGATCAAAGTACATATGTTTTTTATCTTGGAAATAAAAATTGCTGACTTCCCCTTCAAGCCATATATCAGAATAACTGGATTCAAGACTTTTTCTTATATTGGAGTTTAGCTCACTGACAGTATAGATTTTTGCATTTAAGTCTTTATGGTCTCTCATTTAGCTTTCTACTGCAGATTCCAGTAGATTATCATTATTTGTGTTCTGCCTTCTTCCAGACCTTTTATTAAGACATTTACGACCTTATCTTTTTCTAAATTGGAGTAAGTAAATTTAGAAACCTGGATACTCTCATTATCAGAGTCAAGAAATTCTTCTTCAACCTCTTCCGAACTTTTTTCGAATATCTCTGATCTTATCCATACTGATTTGACCTTTATATCCTTATAGTATTCTTCTACATTTCCAAAACTATCTTCTGACTCTAATAATATAAAAAGTAGATTTTCATCGCCTTCTACCTGTTTAGCATCTTCGACAGTAGAACCCTTGTAATCAAAAGTGCCAAATACATCTAAGAAATCTTCGTTTTCCAACAGGGTGTCAATTTCCTCATCCGGACTGACACTTTCCTCCTCTGAAGTTTCAACATCCTGTACCAGTCCTGTTTCCTCAGCACCTCCGAAAAGAAAACAAGAAACAGTTACCAAAGGTATTAGTAATAAACAAATAACCAGACAAGCAGTATAGACTTTCTTTATAACCATATTTATACCTATCTTAAAATCATAAGCTTATTAAAAAAATAAAACCAGACCTATAATCTTTGTTGAAAATTTTATCATAGAATTTAAAGTATAGCCAACAGGTATGGTACTTCCTATTGTCACTATTATAGCCAGTGGGATCAATAACAATAACAGAGATCCAGGTGAAATATCTTTCTTAATTTCTGCTGCAACTATATTTTTTTAATCCTTTTTATCTTTCTTTTCTTTTACCGCATTTGTAACTTTTTTATCAGAAGAATGGGTCTCAGGCTTTTTACCATCTTCCCAGTTATTATTTAAAGTGCCTGCATTACCAGATCCTCTACGACTGGATCTATAATCCGTAGAATAAAAACCAGACCCTTTTAATATTATACCAACAGGAGAAAAAATTCTCTGAGCTTCGGAATCACAATAGACACATCTTACCTTTTTGTTTTCATCAGCTCTTTGAAAACTCTCAAAAGTTTTGCCGCACTTTTTGCATTTATAAACATATATAGCCATATAATCTATGCTCCCTCCTTTGAAACATTTAGAAAATATATATCAATTAAAAAATTAAGTCAAATAGTTTAATTAATTTATAGCCAAGTATAAAAATAACTTTTATAATAACCTTAAAAACCTGTTAAAATTTTTTTATTATAATCAGATGGGTAAACGAAATATAATCATTATAGTGATCATTACTATAGTTTTAATAATAGCTGCTGTAACTATTATTTATACAAAACCAGACATTAAAAATTTATATCTTTGTTCCGATAAAAACTCCAGCATTGATGAAAAAAATCAAAATAACATCTATTATTTTGAAAGCGCTGATACAGATATTTACCTGGTAATAGAAGTAATAAGCATTACCACAAATGATGAAATAAAAGCAATGTGGAGAAAAATTGAGAACGATTCCAGTAAAATAATCCAAAAAAATATTATCTATCCGGAAAAGAAGGGCTCGGGCAGGATTGTTATCTCACTTGTTAAAAAGGATGATATATATTCTCCCGGTATTTATTCTGTAGAAGTTTATTTAAACGGTCGCAAGGAAGCAACCGAAGAATTTTATATTTTAGAATAACCTTACCCGACTTTTGTGTATTCAGTTCCTATTTTACTGAATTCGCTCTTTACTCTTTGGAATATTAATTCCATAACTTCATTAACTACATTATCAAGATTATAATTTTCAATAATCCTGACATTTTCATTCTTTGCCAGTTTTTCTATATAGTTCTGGATGATTAAAATCTTATCCAGGTGCTTTATATATTTTTCCATTGGCCTTGAACCCTGGGTTTCAACTGTCCTTTTGGTGAAGTGCTCTTTATGGACTTCCTTATCAGGTACTGATATTACTATCTGCTGGATTATTGCCTTAGAGGAATATTCATTTATATTATTAAGATAACCCGGTACAACATGAGCGCCTTCTATTATAGCATCGGACTTTTCTACAATATTTCTTTCAATTATTGCCTCAATACCTACACTTACTGCCAGCACCTGTTCCCTAAATCCTAGAATAACCGGTTCTACACCAGAAGGTGGCAGAGTTAAATTTTTATAGGCACTATATGAAGAACCTCTGAGAGGCCTGATCAATTTTTCTGATACCGAAGCCCTCATTACCTCTCTAATAGCGTCTGTTGAAGCAACCCTGTTTATATTTAACCTACTAGCCAGTATAGTCGCTATAGTCGATTTTCCCACACCCGTCGCTCCTCCTATAAGTATGACAATAGGCTTTTCAAGTTTTCCAACTGACTGCCATATTAAATACCTCTCTGCATATTCCAGGCTGACCTTATCTTTTATAAATCTAAATGTAATTGACCTTAATTCGTCAAGAGAGAGGGAATACTTCTTTTTCTCCATAAAGTAATCCTGTATCTCAAGAGCTATTTTATGAGCAGTTAATATATCCAAGCCTGTTATCGATATGGATGAGGCGAGTATTCCTTTGGAAAAAGGTAATCCCTGCTTTTTATCAGATATCACTATTACTCTTGGCTTTGATCTATCTTTATTTTTTGTATTTATATTAATCTTTTCCTTTTGAAAATATCTTTTTTAATTCTTTTCTTAAAATCTGTTCTCCATCCAGTATAATAGGAATATTGTTCATATATACTATCTCTTTTTTATGCTTTACAGCATAGCGAGTCAATAGATCTACAGATGCAGCCTTTAACTCTGTAAGTATGGTATTATAATCATTACAATTTTGCAGATCTTTTTTTAGCTGTTTCCTATTGGAAAGGCTAAAGCTCATCTTCCTTATCTTACAACTATAATTTTTCTCCATATATTTTTTAATTCTTGACTTTATAATCTCACTAGCAGTCATAGCCATAAATATTTTTTTCCCGCTGATATCAGATAAAGGTTTCGGTCTAAAAACTGTCCTTATGATCTTTACCCCTGGTTTTATTTTTTTAATCTCACTCTCTAAGAAAGATATTTTCTTCTTATCAGCTGTGGGCTCTTCGCACATTGTGATTATTATCAGGTCAGCACGCAATATCCTATAAATCCCTAAATAACCCACTATGTTTTCCCAGCACTGGCCAGCACCTATTATACATATAGTTTTATTTACTTTTATATCCGGGATCGAGGAACCGCTTCCTTCCACTATTATTAGATCAGGGTCCATATTTTCGGCTATATTAACACCTGCTTCTACATTTGACATAAAAATCTTTCCGCCAAAACCGCCTCCGCATCTTCTACAGCCAACAGTAATCACTCCAGCGGTAAGAGCATCTTCTATATAATCCGAACTTGCATGCATTCCCTTACTGCTTATCTCCAGAAGATATTCGAGAGTAATATTTATTTTATCACCTCTGATCACCTGTGGAGTTTCAGGTCCTCCTCTGCCCATGGCAATAATACAGACATTGACATTCTCCTCGGTATATATTTTAGATATACAAGAACTTACTGCAGTCTTGCCGATCCTCTTTCCGGTTCCAATAATGGACAGTGATGGCTTTTTACAGCTTATACTTTCTCCATCATAAGAAAATAAAAAATCAGGTCCCATATAACTGCATTTGCAATAAAGACAAAAAGAAGCTATTTTCATCCTGATTATATGATTTACCACCGGTTCATCACTTAGATCGTAAACAATGTCAGGTTTAAATTGATCAAGTGCTTTGATAAAGTCCAGGTCAATATCTTTGATCTTGATGACTCTTTCCCCGAAAAAAGCCTCTAAGTCATCTTCTACCAGTTTTTCGGTTCCACCTAAAAATATAATTCCTTTGAAATTACCTGGATAAATCCTTTTCAGCATCGCTATTGCATCATAGGTAACCTGGGGATAGTGTTCACCGTCTATTAATACAATGAGATCTTTATCCTTATTGCTTTCTCTCTTTAATAAACTTATCACAGAGTTTACTCTTTTGTACTTTTCTTTTTACATCCAGTATCTTCTCTATCTTGTCAAAAGGAGACCTTCGGTAAATATCTATTTCTTTTTCTCTGACATATATAATATTATAACTAGGTTCGATCCTTCCTCTTAACCTGAGGCACGAAACCGTCCCCGCGGTGACTACCAGTAGATCCTCCACCCTCCAAAGATAAGGAACGTGCTTATGCCCGCAGAGTACCATGTCCACACCGGCACTGACTACTGTCTCAAGGACATCACCGGCATCATTTACAATATTCCTCTCCCTGCCGGTATTTGGGACAGATACCAAGTGGTGATGCATGGCAAAAATTTTAAAATCTTTTTTATCTGCCTTACTAAATTCATTTTTAATCCAGTCATAGTGCTCTCTCCCGATCTGCCCGTTGTCTAGATCCGGCTCGCTTGAATCAGCTGCTATTATAGTCACCCCGTTGCCGTTAAATGAAATATACCGGCTGCCGAAAATGTCCTCAAAATGCAGATACCCTACATTTCTTGAATCATGATTTCCCAGCTGGACCAGTAAATTTTTACATCTTATAGGAGAAAGATAGTTCTTTACAGTATCATATTCTCTTCTGAAGCCATTGGCAGTAAGGTCACCTGTTATAATCACTATATCCGGGTCCAGCTCGTTTATCTCATCAATACATCTGGTAAGAAGGCTGGGTACAAAATATTTTTCACCCACATGAATATCAGATATCTGGACTATTACTGTTCCTTTAGCATTTCGTGACATTGTCTTTCCCTTGAAATATATTTTTATTTAAAGTTTATCCATTAATAAATTATACCATTAAAGTCATTTACTTTTTTAATTTTATAAAAAGAAAAAGTAAAGCACAACTGAATAATCAGGCTTATCGATATAATCCTGATTTTAAAAACAATCTGCAGTTTCTATCAGTTATTGACTATTCCAATACTTTCCATAATAATTTTCTATATATGAAATCTTTATCTTCAGGAGGCTCGTTTATGAAAAAAGAACCAGCAGGTAATAAAAGTACTGTCTACTATATAGATTCAAAGAAAGATTCAAATAAAAGTCTCATAGACAGATTAGCACATATGATCGATAAATCAGGCCTATTAAAGAATATTACAAGCGGTGAAAGAGTTGCAGTTAAAATGCATTTCGGGGAAAGAGGCGGACATGGTTATATAAGAACACCATTTATAGGAAAAATCGTACAGAAAATAATAGAATATAATGGAATACCTTTTCTTACAGATACCAATACGCTTTATACACATAAAAGGCATAACGCGATAGATCATCTAAAAACCGCCGCAATCAACGGCTTTACATATGAGACAGTAGGCGCACCCATCATTATAGCTGATGGACTGACTGGGAATGATTATGAAGTCATAAAAGTGAATGGTAAACACTTTAAGGAAATATTTATCGGCAGTGCTGTTTTTTATGCTGACTTTATAATCGCAGCTGCCCATTTTACTGGTCATCCCTTAGGAGGTTTTGGGGGATCTATAAAAAATCTGGCCATGGGATGTGCTTCAATTAAGGGAAAATTTTTACAGCATTCAGAGTTCGTACCTGCAGTGGATAAAAGCCTGTGCAGATTATGCGGGGCATGCATTGAGAGTTGTGGATTTAATGCCATTAAAAAAGGCAAAAACAGTATATATTTTATAGAAAAAAAATGCACAGGTTGTGGTGAATGCATAGGTGTCTGTAAATATAGAGCGATAAGACCTAAGTTCCCTAGAGAAAGCAAGAAATTACAGGAGAAAATGGTTGAATATGTAATGGGTATATCAAATCAAAAAAAGAAAAAGATCATCTATATTAATTTTTTAATTGATATCACTCCCGGATGCGACTGCTATAGTTTATCCAACAGCCCCATTGTGCCTGACCTGGGCATCATGCTTTCAAGCGATCCGGTTGCCATAGATAAAGCTTCTGTGGATCTTGTTAATTCTACACCCTTTAATCCATTATGGCCTGCTTCAAATAAGACAAAAAGTGAAGATAAATTTAAAATGGTTTTTAAAAGTATAGATTGGAATAGTCAGCTGGACTACGGCCAAAAAATGGGAATTGGAAACATGGATTATAAGATAATCAAAATTTGATTTTTCGGGGCTTTTAGTCTGTGAAGAAGTTTATACTTACTTATAAACTTCTTCTGTCTCCTTACTAAATAAATATAATTTTTCAATATCTGCATGCAGTGTCGCTGTTTCACCGCTCTTATATTCAGATTTAGGATCGACTCTTGCTGTTATAAGTACCCCTTCTATATCAAGATATAAATAGATTTCTGCACCCATTGGCTCCCTGACCTCGATGTTTGCTTTAATGGTATTGCCTTTGTGGATATTTTGTACAAAACCACTATCTTCCAGATCTTCGGGTCTGATTCCCAGTACTATTTCTTTTCCAACAAGATTATTTTTCTTTATTATTTTTTTAATCTTGTCAGTCGAATCAAGGTCAAATACATTACTTTTAAAAGTCAATTTTTTAGTTACGGTAACATCTATAAAATTCATTGCAGGACTCCCAATAAAACCAGCTACAAACATATTATCAGGATTATCATAAATCTCCTGAGGCTTGCCAGTCTGCTGTACTATTCCATCCTTTAGAAGTATTATTTTATCTGCCATAGTCATAGCTTCAGTCTGATCATGGGTCACATATATTATAGTGGCATTAAGTCTCTTATGCAGTTTTGCAATCTCAGTTCTCATCTGAACTCTGAGTTTTGCATCCAGGTTGGACAGTGGTTCATCCATTAAAAATACTTTTGGATCTCTTACAATAGCTCTTCCTAAAGCGACTCTCTGTCTCTGTCCTCCGGAAAGCTGCTTGGGTCTTCTTTTAAGTAAGTCCTCTATCTCTAATATTTTTGCTGCCTGCATGACTCTTTCTTTGATTTCATTTTTGGGCGTCTTTCGCAGTTTAAGCCCAAAGGCCATATTATCATATACATTAAAATGAGGATAAAGAGCATAATTTTGAAAAACCATAGCTATGTCTCTGTCCTTGGGAGCGACCATATTAACCAGTTTGTCGTCAATATATATCTCACCCTTTGTTACTTCTTCCAGGCCTGCTATCATACGAAGAGTCGTAGTCTTTCCACAGCCAGACGGTCCTACCAATACCGCAAATTCCTTATCTTCTATTGTATCGTTTAAATTGTTTATAGCGACTACATCCTCAAACTTTTTAGTCAAATTTTTAAGAACGACTTTTGCCATTTTTTCTTCTCCCGTCTATGAAATAATAATATGCTATTAAAGAATAAATTATAAAACAAAAAGAAATTATTTTCTATATCCAGACGCATCTAAGATTCTAATAAAAGCATTTAAAAACTTTATATTAATCTCAGGCTGACCTACAGTAACTCTTATATGACCAGGTAAACCCAAATTCTTCCCCGGCCTTACTATAAATCCTTTTTTTAGCAGCTCCTCTACTACCATATCGCAATTTTTACCTGCATCGATCAATATAAAGTTCGCATATGATTCATTAAAACCAATTTTATTTCTTAAAAGAATTTTATAAAACCTGTTTTTCTCTTTATATATCTTTTCAACGACTTTTTTTATATATGATTCGTTTTCCAGTGCTGTAACAGCAGCTTTCTGAGCCAGTGAATTTATATTAAAAGGAAGTCTTATTTTATTCAGTACGGAAATAATCGAGCTATCAGATATACCATATCCTATTCTCAACCCGGCAAGCCCGTATATTTTTGAAAATGTCCTTAAAACAACGAGGTTTTTATATCTATTTAAATATCTTAGTGTATTAACTTTCTCACTTTCAAGTACATATTCACTGTAAGCTTCATCTACCACCACAAGTACACCTCCACTGGTATTTTTAATAACATATTCAAACTCTTCCCGGCCGATATTGGAACCTGTCGGATTATGAGGATTGGTCAAAAATAATATTCTTGTCCCTTCGTTTACCGATTTTACCATCCTTTTTACGTCCTGCCTGAATTCTTTTAAAGGTACCTTTATGGCTGATCCGCCGCTCTTTAAAACAGATTTTTCATAGATCAGAAAAGTAGGATCTGCAATTACAGCATTCTCTTCATGTCCTATAAAACCGTCGCATATCATCTCTATAATCTGATCCGTGCCATTACCCATGACTATGGAATCAGTGCTTATCCCATACTTCTCGCTAAGTTTCTGCTTTACCTGCCTGCATGCGCTGTCGGGATAAAACTTGATATCTCCCAGGCTGCTGCAGATCTCCTTTAAAACTCTGGGATCGGGACCATACAGATTTTCATTAGAGGCTAACTTATAAACGTTCTTTAAATTATATTCCTTTTTTATTTCCTCTATGGTCCTGCCCGGAATGTATTCAGGTATTTGTAAAAGCCACTCTTTAATCTTTATACCCATCTTTTCACCCTATCTTTTCTTAAATCTGACCTTTATAGAATCTCCGTGAGCAAATAATTTTTCAAATCCGGATATAGTCTCAATAAATTCTTTTTCTTTCTTTAACGCATCTTTATCATAAAACGCAGTACTGCTCCTTTTTAAAAAATCATATACCCCTAATGGGGATGCAAATCTTGCATTTCCCCCCGTGGGAATGACATGATTGGTACCTCCTATATAATCACCGACTGCCACCGGGCAGTACCGGCCTATAAATATTGCTCCCGCATTCTTTATCTTCTTTGAAACTTTTTTGGCATCCCCTGTCATTATTTCCAGGTGTTCCGGAGCTATCATATTACATACTCCGATGAGCCAATCTTGGTTCTGATTGAAAATGATCCTGCAGTTGTTTTTAACCGAACTTAAAATCACTTTCAGGTTCAGCTTACTTCCATATTCACTTTTAAGTATTTCAAGTCGCCTGTAGATCTCTTCGACAGCTCTTTTTGCCAAATTTAAACTGGTTGATAATAATATACTCTTAGAATCCGGGTCATGCTCGGCCTGAGCGATAAGATCGGCAGCAATAAATTCGGGACTGGCAGAATCGTCCGCCAGAATGGTGATATCACTTGGACCTGCAAGACTATCGATTCCAACATCTCCAAACACCTTCTTTTTAGCCACAGTCACATAAATATTTCCCGGACCTACGATCTTATCCACTTTTCTAATACTTTCTGTGCCGTAAGCCAGAACTGCTACTGCCTGTGCCCCTCCTATTTTATAAACCTCTCTGACTTTTAATTTTCCGCACAGATACAGTAAAACCTGATTCAGATTTCCGTCAGACTGAGGTGGCGTACATAGGACGATTTCCCCTACACCTGCTATCAAAGCTGGTATCACAGTCATAAGCACGGAAGAAGGATATATATATCTACCTCCGGGTATATATATACCCGCTCTTTCCAGCGGACGCAAAACCTGTCCCATTTCCTTGCCCTTTTCAGATCTTATGGTCCAGGAACCTGCTTCTCTTTTAAACTGGGCAGTATGATACTTAGTTATGTTTTTACAACTTACTTTCAGTGCCTCGACCAGACCGGGAGAACTGCTTTTAACATCTCTAAAGGCAGACTTCATCTCACCATCTTTTACTTTAATATCTTCAATGCTTTCAGCTTTAAAGCGGTCAAACTGCCTGCACAGGTCTATTACGGCCCTGTCTCCCCCTGATCTTACTTTATTTATTATTTTACTGACCGTTTTATCTACAGAATCGGGTATCTTTAACATAGGACTTATCAGAGTATCTATTTCTTCATATTTTTCAGGCTTTTCTATCTTTAAAAAATTATAATTCATATAAAAAGACCTTTGATACTTTTAAATGTTTTTATTAATATACCTAAAGAAAATAAAATTAGCAAAATAAAACTAACATTATAGAAAAAATGCAAAAATATTCAAATTCAAAACCGGCAATCCTTCTTCATGTCTGCTGTGGTACCTGTGCACTTTACCCTTATTTTAAGCTAAAAAAAGACTTTGATATTACTTTTTTCTTTTATAATCCTAATATATACCCAAAAAAAGAATATATTCGCAGACTTGATGATGTAAGGACGATCTCCAAAAAATATTCCATCCCGCTTATAACCGGAAGATATGAGATAAGAAAATGGTTCAGATTGACCAAAGGGTTTAAAGATGAACCGGAAGGTGGTAAAAGATGTGATCTATGTTTCAGAATACGTTTAAATAAAACAGCTGAACTGGCAAAAAAAATGGGAACTGGTTTATTTGGAACAACTCTCACCGTAAGCCCTCATAAAAATCACCATATTATTAACTCTATAGGATCAGAAGTCGCAGCTTCCCGGGGAATCGATTTCTACCAGTCCAATTTTAAGAAAAATGATGGTTTTAAGAAGACTATGGAGATGAGTAAAAAATTGCAGCTTTACAGGCAGAATTACTGCGGTTGCATATACAGCATGAGATAAGAAAAAAGTCTTTTTTATTTATCAGAGTTTTCTTCCAGCTGCTTATTTTCTCTGAACTTTTTTATTACATAATTTGCTATTATAATCGCAGCTATTATAGTGACCAGATTTATTATATACACCACCTTGACCGGCCCCCAATAAGTGCTGTCAATGCGGTAATATTCTATAAATGTCCTGTAAATCGAATATATTCCCAGATACATCGCCAGTATTAATCCATAAGGTATTCTACCCGGTCTATTTTTATAGTACCTGTGCATTAATACAAGAAGACCAAACAATAAAAAATTGCCTATTGATTCATATAAAAATGTGGGATGAAAATATTCATAACTGGCATAATCATAAGGCCTGTTAGCAGGTTCTATATAAATCGCCCAGGGAAGACTGGTGGGTCTTCCAAAAGCTTCCTGATTTATAAAGTTACCCCACCTTCCTATTGCCTGCCCCAGTACCAAACCGGGTACATAAATATCAGCCCATAACCAGAAATTAAGTCTTCTTACCCTGCAGAATATAATAAGAGCTATGATCCCTCCCAGTATAGCTCCCTGAATAGCAAGTCCGCCTCTTCTGAATGCAAAAATATAAATCGGATTTTCAAAATAAAAAGACAAATTTGCCGCAATATGAACCAGCCTGGCACCAAGAAGCGAAAATACTACTGCTATAAGCGCAAAGTTTATGACTTCATCCTGTTTCTGATTTCTGTACCTGGCTATAAAATAAGCTACAGTAAAACCTATTACAAGACCTAAAGCTGTTATTATACCGTACCATCTGATCTCCAAACCAAATATACTAAAAGCAACCGGATCTATAGACAAGACATCCTCCTTTAAATCAAATTAGTATTGTCTTTATAGATAAAATTATAAATATCTTAGATTTTAACATAAATCAAAACAAATATTTATTTAAAAATTAAGTTTATTTAAAAAGGGTATATATCTGGATAAAAAACCTATGACCGTACTCATAGAATCCGTAACAAAGATTATTCCTAAAGCCACCATAAATATGCCTGAGATTATAGATATTATATTAAGATGCCGGTTTATTTTTTTCAAAAATTTGGAAAAGAAACTTATAAATATGCTGGCAAATATGAATGGTAGTCCAAGCCCGAGTGAAAAGACTGCAAGAAGTATGATACCCTGAAGCAGGGTATCAAGCTGACTGGCCATAAGTAAAATTCCCGACAGGATCATACCCACACATGGGACCCATCCAAATGAAAAAACCACTCCTATAATAAAAGAGCCCAGATAGCCGGTCTTTAAGGAGGAAGGGACACTGAATCTTTTTTCAATATTTAAAAAACGGATCTTAAAAAGGCCCGTATACTGAAGTCCGAAGATTATCAGAATGACCCCGCCGATTCTTATAATAATACTGGAATAATTCTGCAGCGCCTGTCCTATTATAGTAGCAGTGGAACCCAATATTATAAAAACTATGGAAAATCCCAGCACGAAGAATATGCTGTTTAAAAACAAGTAAAGTCTTTCAGAAATTTTTATATCATCACTTCTGTAGATCGCCCTATTTGACATAAGGCTTATATAAACCGGAACAAGAGGCAAAATGCAGGGAGAGATAAATGCAAGCAGCCCTGCTATAAAAGCAGATAGTAAACCAATCTCTAACATTTACAATACATCTTCTATAATATTTACTAATTGCGCTCTTGGCATCATACCGACATTTTTATAAATAATCTGACCTTCCCTATCGATCATATAAGTAGTGGGAATAGCAGTAATATCATATTTACCCATAACACCTGCATCATCAACTAAAATAGTATAGTTTATATCGTATTGCAGAACAAAATTTCTTAAAGTATGTGCATCTTCATTTGATATTCCCAGGAATTGGATATCTTCATTCTTATATTTATCAAATACATCAATAAAATCAGGAATCTCTTGCCTGCAGGGAGGACACCACGTAGCCCAGAAATTAAGTATCACAATCTTGCCTTTATAGTCCGACAGCGATACCTCACTGCCGCTCAGATCCTTAAGTGTAAAGTCAATACTGCTGCTGCCGCTTTTTGGGCTTCCACCTGATGATAACCCGCAACCCATAAATATAGTGAGACTAATAATCATTAAAATAATTATGGCAATTAATAAACATTTTTTCATTTAAGCTGCCTCCCCTTCCGGTTCATATAACTTCTATCCTTTCCAAACCTGTACAATGTTTCCACCGCTTCATCATCTTTCAATATGTCACCCTGCTTGTCCACATTATTAAATACAAAATCACATAAATAATCAACATACAGCACATCAAAAAAAGAACGTATTACTTTTCTGGGACAGTCAAATATATCCTTAAAAGCCGAGCCGGCAGTGCTTATAAAAATGCCTTTTCTCTTTTTGGTGATTATTTTTTTCTTTTGCTCGTATTTTAAAGACCAGAATCTCTGGCACCTGTCAATTAAAGCTTTTAGGTAACCTGACACCGTGGTAAAAAAAACAGGAGACGCTACAGCTAAAAAATCTGCTTCCGCTAGTTCCTTATAAACCTGCTGCATATCATCATCTACAATACACTCCCCGGTCCTGGAACAATTATGGCAGCCCCTGCACGGGGATATATTCAAATCACTGACTGCTATTTTTTTAATTATTATATCTGTCCCAGTTTTGCTGCATTGTTCCGCCGCACCTTCTATAAACCTATCCAGCAGTATGCTTGTATTGCCTTTTTTTCTGGGACTGCCGTATATGGCTAATATTTTGAATTCTTTGAGCTTGTCTCCGGGATTGTCATTCATTGATAAGTTCTTATTTTATTAAAAGATAATGATTTGTTAATAATAATTATTCAGAAGCTTGTTAATATCTACATCTGTTATTATATGATCTACCAGCGGTTTCCTCTCTATTTGTTTCAGACCGTCTTCATATGTCGGCTCCTTAACCTGATAAATAACCCCTACAGGTATCTTATCTTTCTCTTTCAGTTCCATATTTATTGCTTCACTCAGATTGTTCCTGTTATAATCCTTAAGTTCATCTACATTGTATATTTTCTCCCGGTAGAAATCATAAGTATTTTGCTTATTAAATGTAACACACGGCTGCAGTATATCTATAAAAGAAAATCCTTCATGTTTTATAGCTTTTTTGATTATTTCCATCAGATGTCCGGTAGTACCCGCAAAACCTCTTGCTACATAAGTGGCTCCTGAAACCAGAGCCAGTAAGACCGGATCAACTGGTTTTTCCAGTACCCCGCCCGGTGTTGATTTGGTTTTAAAACCCCTGCCGCTTGTAGGAGAAGTCTGGCCAGTAGTAAGACCGAAAACTTTATTATTATGCATCAGATAAGTCATATTGATATTTCGCCTGCAGGTATGAATAAAGTGATTTCCTCCAATACCGACTCCGTCTCCGTCTCCTCCCATTATTATTACATTCAGCTTATGATTTGCCAGTTTTGCTCCTGTAGCTACCGGAAGTGCTCTACCATGCAAAGCATGAAATGCATATGTTTTTATAAAATTGGCACCATTACCCGAACATCCGATACCATAGACTATCAAGATCTCATGGGGCATCAGACCAAGCATCACAAACGTCTTCTTTAGTGAATTCCAGATTCCGTAATTCCCGCACCCAAGACACCATGTAGGTCTTCTTTCAGTATTTAAATCGCCGGGCTTCAAATTATAATCTTCTTTTGAAGGTCTATTTTTATTTTTCTTTGCAGCCATATTTTAATTTATATTTTGAGTTTATATTGAAAATCATATATCTACTCTATTTTCTCAATGCCGCTTATTATTTCTCCAGGCAGAAACTGCCTTCCGCTGTACTTTAATATTTTATTTTTTATTTTATGACCGGTATTCATCATTATTATTTTTGACAGCTGTGATGTTTTATTATTTTCCACTACCACATTTTTATTACTCTCTTCAATGACTCCTGCAATCGACTCATAATCAAAAGGGTACAAAAAAGTAAAATGGACTAGATTCACTTTCTTCTCCTTCTGATTCAATATACTCATTGCCTCAAGGATGGGCCCTTTACAGGAACCCCAGCTCCAGATAGTGATTTCTGCATCTGCAGGACCATAGATTTTCGGAGGAGGTATTTCTTCAATCAGCTTCTTTATTTTTCTAAACCTTTTATCTACCATAATCTTTCTATTATAGGCGTCTTCTTCTGAATACCCTTTTTCATCATGCTCATCGCTGTTGGCTATATGAATCCCGTTTTCTATCCCTACTATCACTCTCGGAGAAATACCATCTTCGGTATCGGAATACCTCTTATACTCTCCGGATTTATTTTTGACTGCGGTTAAAAGCTTCCCTCTATCCACAGTTATTTTCTTAAAATCAAACTTTTCATATGAAAAATGGCTCACAGATAAATACTTGTCCAGCATTATAATAACCGGAATCTGGTATTTATCTGCAAGATTAAATGCTTTTCCTGTAAGATAAAAGCACTCCTCAGGGTCACCGGGAGCTATCACAACTCTTAAAAATTCACCATGAGATGCATGGACTGCAAACAACATATCTCCCTGCTCGGTCCATGTAGGCAGACCGGTAGCAGGAGCAGGCCTCTGACATAATACAACGACTATAGGAGTCTCGGTCATTGCGGCACTGCTTAACCCTTCATTCATAAGAGAAAAACCGCCTCCCGATGTTGCCACCATCGATCTTGCACCTGCAAAAGAAGCTCCAATTGCCATGTTTATTACCGCTATTTCATCTTCAGCATGCTTGGTAACAATATTATAATCTCCCTCTGCTGATGCAAATGAATGAAGTATGGAAGAAGAAGGAGTCATAGGATATGCAGCATAAAATTTACACCCTGCTCTTACCGCTCCTAAAAAGACAGCATCATTGCCGGTAAGAAGCATTTTACCCACCGGATTTACTATCTCCAGCTCATAAGATGCTGTTTTTATTTTTTCTTTAACATATTTATATCCCAGTTCCGATGATCTTATATTTAAATCAACGATCTCAGTGCCTTTCCTGCTAAAGTTATCCTTAATCACATTTTTCAGTATTTCCATATCATAATTTAACAGGGCAACCGAAGCACCAAGTGAAATATTATTTATCATCACTTTTGGAGCTCCCAGTTCCGAAATTATCTTAGAGAAGGGCACCATTATATAATTGATGTCCTTCCTGGCCCTCTTTATATCTTTAATATCGCAGACATCTTCATCATAAATAATATACCCGCCGTAGGTCGCCTCTTCCTGATGAAGAGTCAAAGTCTCTTGATTTAGCGCGACTAAAATATTTATGTCCTTATTAATTGAAAAAATCTGACTTGAACTTACGCGAACGGTATAAGTATTATGTCCGCCTCTAATAAGGGAAGGATATTCGTTATTGTCAATGACAAAATATCCTTTCTTGGTAAAAATCCTTGAAAAAATAACCCCGGTGGACATTATCCCATAACCAGCTTCCCCGCCGATCTTCCAGGTTAGATTTGAGACCTTCAATTAAGTTCCTTAAATTCCTAAATTGCTGTTAAATATAATGATATTACCCAGCTAACTTATTTGCAACTATTTAAACAATCCTTTTTACGTCCCCGTTCATCAAAAAAGAATCATCAAACTAAAAGTTTTTTGTCTTTAATTTATAAAATTATCGATTTTTATAGTAAAATTATTACTATTTTAAGATAATAAGCTTAAGTACTTTGTGAAACCAAAAAAACATGCAAAGAAAGACTTTTAAAGAAAATCTTAGAGTACTTTTTAAAGTTCCCGTTATATCATGGGCTCTTTATGATCTTGCCAACACTTCATTTGCAGTCATCATAATCACTATAATTTTCCCGTTATACTTTACCAGTGTAATAGTGACTCCCGGGGTATATCCCCAGAATTTCGGAGATCTTATGTGGGGGATCGCCGGCGGTGTTTCTATGATAATCACATCCTTTATGGCACCTGTATTTGGAGCAATTGCAGACACTTCAAGATCTAAAAACAAATTTCTGATTGCTCTTACTCTGGCCTGTATCTTTTTTAGTTTCCTGCTTTTTTTTCTAAAAAGCGGTATGGTCGCGCAGGCCATGATCCTGTTTATAATAGCCAATGTACTTTATCAGACTTCAATGATGTTCTATAATTCATTTCTGCCCCAGCTATCTTCTAAAGAGAACACGGGTATGATTTCTGGCTTCGGCTTTTCAGTAGGATATCTGGGAGGACTTTTGATTTTAATCCTTATCTACCCCTTAGTAAGAGGCGGATTAGAACCATCAAATCTTCTAAATATTAGAATCACCATTATTGTAACCTGCCTGTTCTTCCTGGTTTTTTCGATTCCATCCTTTATATTACTTAAGGACTCTCCTGCAGTAAAAATCGTAAGCATAAAAACATCCTATATCTCATATGGATTTAAAAAATTAGCACGCACTCTTAAAAATATAAAAAAACACAAAAACCTTACAAAATTCTTAATTGCATATTTTCTTTTCAGCAATGCTTTCTCTATACTGGCTTTTTATGTAGCCATATATGCTAAGAACACTTTAAATCTTGGGTTGCTTGAAATAACCACCCTTTTCATACTGGGAAATATACCTGCAATTATAAGTTCTATCTTCTTCGGCTGGCTGACAGACAAAATAGGACCAAAAATGACCATTACCATAACTTTGATCTTATGGATCTTAATAATACTGATGGTGACATTTTTTGACATAAAAGCAGTATTCTACACAGGTTATATATTAGCTGCTATCTGCACGGGTTCGACTCTAATAGCAAGCAGGAGCCTTATGACTTTTCTTATACCTATGGACAGTGAGGCTGAATTTTTTGGTTTTTATGCCATGAGCGGCAAGATGTCCGCAATAATAGGGCCTATTGCTTTTGGGGTAATTTCCTATTTCACAAAAAGCCAGAAGTTAGCACTGCTCAGTACACTTTTTTTCCTCATAGGCGGGTTTATAATCATGCAGTTCGTAAAAGCAGATGCCTATAGACCCAAGAATCTCTGATTCTAAATCTTCTTTTCCCAGCTGAGGAAAGATCCGTTTAAAAGCTTTACATTCTTAAATCCATTATTTCTAAGTATCCTTAACCCCAGATAAGACCTGTAACCTGTTTTACAATATAATATTATCAGATCATCTTTATTAAGCTTGTCAAGATTGTCCCTCAGTTCATCAATATGTATCAGCAGAGAACCTTCCATATGTCTTTTAAGGTTTATTGCGTCATCAATGGTTTTTAGGGTAAAAATGTTTTTGGCATACCCGCCACTAAATTTTAATATTACCGGAACCGAACCAGTGGCAAAAATAAGATTGTCAAAATGGTCATCAAAAGACAGGCCTGTCTTTAAATTTTTTACATATGCCTGCCGATACGGCGCTAATGATTATAATTTTATTTTTCTTTTTCACTACAATATCCGATCATCTGCTTAATGACAATATTCTGAGCCTCAGTGAATTACTTACAACAGAAATACTGCTGAAAGCCATCGCTGCCGCTGCATATATGGGATTGATCAAAATCCCGAATGCAGGATACAGGGCTCCTGCTGCAACTGGAATCAGTATGGTATTATAAAAAAATGCCCAGAAAAGATTCTGTCTTATAACCCTCATTGTATTTCTGGAAAGCAGTATGGAATCCAGGACTCCTCTGATATCACCGCTTATCAAAGTAATGGAACTTGATTCAATAGCTACATCTGTCCCGGTACCGATGGCCATACCTATATCAGCCTGAGCCAGGGCAGGAGCATCATTTATACCGTCTCCGACCATTGCAACAACTTTACCCTCTGACTGGATCCTTTTTATCTCCCGGGCTTTGTTTTCAGGGAGTACTTCGGATAATACTCTTTGGATACCTAATTTATTTGCAACTGCAGCTGCTGTATTTTTATTGTCCCCAGTGATCATTATTACTTCCAGTCCCAGACCTTTCAGCTTACCAATATATTTCTTTGAATCCTTTTTCAGGCCGTCGGCAACCGCTATTATTCCTGCAGCCCTGTTATCCACAGCAATAAATACAGGAGTCTTTCCCTCACTGGAAATATCCCTGGCTTTTGCCTCCAGACCGTCCAGGGATACGTTATTTTCCATCATCAATGACTGATTTCCTTTATATATCCTTCTTTTTTCGATCTCAGCATAAATGCCCTTTCCTGCAATAGACTTAAAGTTTTTCGGTTCTATTAATTTAAGCCTATTTTCTTCGGCTTTCCTGACCATTGCCTTTCCTATTGGGTGTTCGGAATGAAGTTCGGAACTTGCAGCAATCTTAAGCAGTTCCTGCTCTGAACTTATTACGCTGTTCTCTTTTAATATAATATCCGTTACTGCAGGCTCTCCCCTGGTCAGTGTGCCGGTCTTATCAAATACCACTGTGTTTAATTTATGTGCAAGCTCCAGGCTGGCAGCATCTTTTATCAATATTCCTTTTTCGGCTCCCTTTCCGGTCCCCACAGTTATAGCGGTAGGTGTTGCGAGCCCCAGGGCACAGGGGCAGGCTATTATTAAAACCGATATAAAATTGACCAGGGCAAAAGTCACAGAAGGCTCAGGCCCCCATACCAGCCAGACAATAAAAGTGATCACTGCCGCTGCTATTACCGACGGGACGAAGTAACTGGCCACAATATCTGCAAGTCTCTGGATCGGGGCCTTGGAACCCTGAGCTTCTTCAACAAGTTTTATTATCTGACTCAGCACAGTATCTTTTCCTACTCTGGTGGCTTTAAATTTAAATGCTCCTGAGGTATTAAGAGTAGCTCCTATGACCTCATCGCCTTTTTCCTTATCGACCGGTATTGATTCCCCGGTTACCATTGATTCATCTACAGCAGATCCGCCCTGAATTATAATGCCGTCGACAGGGATTTTCTCCCCGGGCCTTACCAGTATGATATCTCCTGTTTTGACTTCATCTATACTGATTTCCTTTTCTCTGCCGTTTACTATTACCGCTGCAGTCTTTGCCTGCAGTTTTATAAGCTTTTTTATGGCATCCGAAGCCTTGCTTTTTGCCTTTGCTTCAAAAAATCTTCCCAGAAGTATCAGGACAATGATCATTGCTGCTGTATCAAAGTATATATGAGGTTCGATTCCGGAGTTTTTTAAAAAATCTATAAAGAAAGTAACAAAGGTGCTGTAAATAAAAGCAGCCAGTGTCCCCACTGCTACAAGTGTATTCATATCCGCAGTCCTGTATTTAAAAACCACGACCAGCCCTCTGTAGAATTGAGAACCTACCCATATCTGTACCGGACAGGCCAGAATAAAGATTATTATATACCTGATTTTATCCGAAAGTTCGGAAAGCCCCGGGATCAAATTCATTGAAGACAGCATTATTATTACTGTAAGAACAGCTCCTACCAGTAGTTTCTGAAAAAGCTTTCTCTGCCTCTTCTTCTCTACAAGTTCCTTTTTCTCCTCCAGGGTGAGTTTGATTTCTCTATCCATTACTCCCTTTTATAGGCAGAGATAAGCCATATGTTCATTTTAGACAATTAGCTCATATCCTATTTTTTTGATTATCTTTTGCAATTCATCCAGTTCTATTTTGTCCCGGTCATATTCAATAGTCACCTTTTCTGTAGCAAAATTTACAACAGCGCTGGTAACTCCAGTGGTTTTACTTAACACTGTTTCTATTTTTCTGACACATGAAGCACATGTCATTCCCACGACTGGATAAGTTTCCTTTACTACTGCCATCTTATTACCCTTCAGATTGATGGTTATAATAATCTACACCTGATATACAGACGTAAACCATATTATTATAGTAAGCCATTAAAATATAAATCAAATGGATAATCTTCGGGAAAGATAAACTGCATCATACTCTGATATGATTCCCAATTGATCCGTAGTTATAAAAAACATAAATACGGAACCTGTTAAAAATTTTATTTTAAGTTCACTAAAAACTTATTTACTTATATCTTTTTGCTCGGCCACTACTTTCTTTATGAATTCTATTTCCTTATCAGTAAGGTCTTTGACCTTTTTGTAGCTTTCGATGACACTGTTTAAGACTTCGTTATACTTTTCTTTGGTGATATTCCTGATCCTTTTTGCTTTCTCTTCTACTTTATTTGCTACATCTTTAGTTATTCTTTTTATATCTGTCCTCAACTCTTCTCCAGTCTTAGGGGTCAGAAATAAGGCCGTAAGTGCACCAGCTACAAATCCGAGAGTTAACCCTATGAACAGGCCTTTTGCGGCTCCAGAATCATTGTTACCCATGAAATCCTCCTCTACTCTAAATTATGACTATACTATACATGTATTATTATACATATTATAAAAACTATTTTTAATATATTTTCAATAAAAAAAATTTTTGTTAATATTTAAAGGTTGAATAATAGCAGTCTATTTTGGTCTATAAAAAACAAACATTTTAAATTATTAGATAATTCATGTACTTATACCACTATAATTACAAAAAACCGGAATATGTCTTAAAAGAATTAAAGCAGGGCACGAGCCCGGTTAAAAACTACAGCCTTACTTACCATTCACCATACTGTACAGGGATAGAAGTAAACGATAAAGTATACGTCAGGTTGTTTTTAAATGAAAAGGTGGAATTCAAAAAAACAACAGGCCATAATATACTTATTCTGATCCACGGATTTTCAAGTAAAAAGAATAGCACAGACAATTACTATAACTTTGCCGGTAAAATTATAAGCACAGACCTGTCATGCGCTTTTATAAATATGCCTTTTCACCTGAGCAGGACTCCTGATGGCGAAAAAAGCGGACAGATGATGATATATTATGATGATGTCGATACTCTGAAATTTTTTCACCAGTGTGTGGTGGATATTAAAAGGCTTATAGATGTCCTTCAAGAGATACTGCCCCCAAAAAACATCTATATATGCGGAAGTAGTCTTGGAAGTATGGCGGCACTGGTCACAATGGCCAATGAACCCCGTATAGACAAGGGTGTCTTTTTACTCGGCGGGGGCAACTGGGAAGAGATCCACTGGAATGGGATTTTAAAATTAATTTTGAAAGGCGACTGCACTCATAAAGGTAAAAATGTAAGGGAAGAATGCAGGAGATCCTATAGTAATTTCCCCAAATTCTTAAGCGAGTTAAAAAAATTAAAAAATAAAAAAATAAACATGGACCTAAAGGGTCTTCCCGGCATAAAAAAAACGGCATCCAAAATGTGTTTTCTTTGCGACCCTCTTGCTTTTGCCCATAAAATAAGCCCTGAAAAGGTATTTATGATAAATTCTAAATTTGATTTTTACTTCCCCAAAAAATCAACACAGCAGCTATGGAAAGAATTAGGCAGGCCAAAAATATACTGGCTAAACGCTCTGCATTCCAGCAAAATATTAAATAATGAAAATATTATAGCCAAAATAAAACAATTCCTTGGTTAATTTTTTTTAACCGACCTGCCGGCAAGTTCCAGCCTTTTAAATAGAAGATCCCCCAAAAGAGAATATTTTATATTAATAGCTCCTTCGGGACACATCTCACTGCAGCAGAAACACCTTATACATTTTCTGTAATTAAATCTCATTTTGCCGGCTCTATAAGAAATAACATTTTGAGGACAGATGTTTCGGCAGGCCATACATAAATCACACTTATCGGAGTCAATATACGGATAAGGATTCAGAAGGCTTCTTATGAAGGGCATGATATAAGTGCTTATAAAAGCATTCTCAAGTAATTTTTTCTGGCCGATACTTTTAGGAAGCTTGAAATCATCTATTATAATATCTGATAATTCTTCTCCCAGTATTTTGATATTTTCTTCCCTGTACGATTCTATTTCCCATTTATCCAGAACTTCCAAAAACGTGACCAGCCTCCGGTCAATATTCATTATCCTGCTCATAACTATATCCATTGACACAGGGTCATCACTTGCCAGTACCAGTCCGACATTTCTGGGAGTCCCGCTCCTGCCAGGACCCTCTCCCTCTATTCCCACAACACCGTCCATAATACTTAAGGCAGGTTTAACAAAAGCTGCAATATCCAGAAGCATACCGCAGAAGTCTTTTATATTAGAAAATCTCAGATGGTATCCGATTTTTGTAAAACCCGGAACAGAACCATACATATTCTTTACCGCCCCGGTAATGACAGTAAGGTTATGTGTCTTGAACTTGGGGAGATTTATTATAACATCGGCTTCGATCACCGGCTTTATTATCTCTATTTTTTTTATAACCCTCCCCTTCTTGTAGGACAGGCTATCATACTCCGTCGAATAATTCAGCCTGCAGCCGGTTCTTTTTGCTACATCTAAAACACCTGTAGCTTTATAGACTCTTTTCATACCAGCCCTGTTATAAGGAGTTGCTGGTCCAAAACTATCAGCTATTAAAATATTTTTACTGTTTCCGGTAATATCTGCGATACACTCAACCACAGCTTCTATAAATAAAGGATGGGTGGTAATAGCTTTTTCAGGCTCGGCAGCCATGAGAAAGTTGGGCTTTATCAAAATTCTGCTGGTGGGATTTAAGAATTTACTAAAACCGCCTAAAAGATTTACACAACTACTGATTGCTTTTTTTAAATCTTTTTTATTGTAGTCTTCGCACCTTGCAATACTTACCTTGGTCTTGCTTTCCATTTATCTTTATCTAAATGTCATCCTTACTCGTGCTGGAGCTTTTCTTTAATAGTTCCTCCCTGCAGAAAACATCAGTCTTACTGACCTGACTATGGTATCTACTACCAAACCTATGATAATCAATATCAGAACCAGGATTACAATCGGATTTAATATACTATTTAGATTTCCTGGAAAGACAGTGAAATCAAATGGGAACATAGTCAGCAGTGAAACAACAGCAGAGAGCCCAAACAGATTAAGAATAATACGCACAATCCGGTGGAAGTAGTATCCATCATAGACTATAAGTAAAATGTTTCCTATCATAGATGCTACCAATGCTGCAGAGACAATTGGCAGCCACCTACTGAAATCTTCAGTCAGGAGAGGATACCTGTACCATACACCGCCTTCATGATAATAATAAGCAATAAATTGATGATAAAAATTAAATAATACAAAAACTATAACATTCCACATTATAGCAAAACTATATCCTACTATTCTCCCGCTTCTGGTGCCCTTGAAATAACCTTCGACCCTGCCTCCGACCCCATCCATTTTTTTTTCAAATCTCTTCCCTGCTTCTCCAGCTTTCTCTCCAAACTTTGCCACTTTTTGGTCTATTTTTTTTTTCAAATCGCTATCTTCTTCGTATCCTTCTTTATCTTCATCACTATTAAAGTAATCGGACATACTTTTTCCGAAACCACGTGCAGCTTTTTTAAAATCGCTAAATTTTTCTTTTACCCCTTCATCCTTGAATCTCTTTCCAAAAGCTTTGGCAGAATCCTCAGCGCTTCTAGCAAATTCCTTTGATTTTTTCTTAAGCTCGGGGTCATTAAAAATCTTACTTATGGTCTCACCAAATTCCTTTACCATATCGCTGAAGCTCTCTACCGGACTTTTATCCTTTTTTTCTCCGGGCAATTTAAACCTCCTTTTAAATATTCCCAAATTAATGATGACTTTATAAATCAATAAAAAAGAAATTATAAAGACAGACTAAATATATGATATATTACACTATACTCCAGTCAAGTTTTTATTCAAATAATTATGAGCAAGCCTTGTAGGTTCGGGAATCCTGAACCTGCTTAACTTAAGTGCGAACTTTACTGCAGTCTCAAGACTTATTTTATGACCTGGCGATATAAATACCGGTTTCGTATTCTTCCTGGTCCTGACCGCAGCTCCAATGACTTCATGATTATGGTATATAAAACTGAAACTGCCTTCTTCTTTAGGCGGTTCTTTATAATCACCACAGAGGTTGCTCTTAGCGCATCCTATTGACGGCAGATCTAAAAGCAGACCCATATGGGAAGCCAGTCCGATTCTTCGTGGGTGGCTGTATCCGTGGCCGTCAAAAAAAACCAGATCCGGAATATTTTTAATATTCTTAAAACACTTTTCTATTACCGGGCCTTCCCTAAAAACCAGCAGGCCTGGAATATAAGGATATTTTAGATTTAAGCTGCTGGTATTTGCTTCTATTAAATCAAGTCCCGGATATGAAAAAATCAACACTGCGGCAGTCACAACCAGTGTATATGACTGCTTTGTATATTTAGCATCCACCCCGGCGATCTTTTTGACCCTGCTGAAACAATCATGCAGAATCAACTTTTTTACCAGGTCTTTCTGTAGATCTACTGCCTGCCGATATGTGAGGTCCCACAAGTGGTGTTTTTTTATGATCATCAGAAATATGTAGTTTATCTAACCGAAAGTATCTTTTATCTATCTAATATGTATGATATCTTTATCGGGATTTTCCATTATATAAAAAAGCGCCAGATAATTCCTGAGATGTCCGGTAATCAAATAGTTATGTGATACAAAATCTCTTGCACTATTTCCTATCTTTCTTGAAACAGAAGGCCTGTTTAGAAGATATCTTATCCTATATGCTGCCCCTTCGATTGAATTTATCAGAAAACCGGTCCTGTGGTTATACAGCTGTATTGTGATCCCGCCGACTTCTCCTCCTATTACAGGTTTGGCTTTCCACATGGCCTCAGTAACCGTCAGGCCGAATCCTTCTTTCAATGATTTCTGAATCACAACATCTGCAACTCTCTGCAGAGCATTTATTTCAATATCACTTTTTGGCTTTAGAAGAAGTATATTAATATCCGGATCATCTCCTGCTTCTTTTCTTACCTCTTCCAGCACTGTTTCTCCCTCAGGGTCATCGCCTGCCAGTCCACCTGCAAGGATTAGTCTGCAGTTTATTTCTTTTTTGACCAATCTATATGCTTTTATTACTCCTATAGGATCCTTGAAGCTGTCAAATCTTGAAACCTGGAGTATTATTGGTTTATCTCTTTTTATATTAAATTTCTTTAAAACATCATTTACTATACTTTTTTTAAGTTCCCTGTTTTTATCACTTAAAGGATCTATTGATGGAGCGATTAGATACTGCGGATGGGGAAGTTTTTGAGAAAATTTTGCCATCGAAAATATACTGGCATCGTATTTCACTAAATAGTTTTTCAGGAATTTCCATAAATTAAGTTCTGGTTTTGATATATCAATATGGCATCTCCATACCCATTTGGCTTTACTTTTTTTATAAAACTCTATCAGCGGAAGAGGCTGGGGGTCATGAATGATTACAATATCTGCATCCAGTTTTAAGCTTTCGGCATTCTTTTTATTTACTTCAATATATTTCTTTAAATCTTCATCCAGAAATTTAATTCTTTTACCCTGCAGTGCATTATGGATATTTTTTGTTATATTAAAAAACCCGTTATTGCCGCTTATTACTTTCCATTCACAGCAGATCCCGAGCTCATTTATCAGCGGAACCAATCTATGCAGTATCTCTGATACTCCCCCGCCGTCTTTAGTAGAGTTTACCATTATAACCTTTTTACCTTTACTAAGGCTGGCAAGTGACTCGATCTGTTTTATATCCTTTTTATCGATGATCTTTTCGTAATCTTTAAGAGTAGTCATTTTAAACCTTTTTTAACTCGCTATCTAAAATACTTATTAATTTTTTTCTTGTTTCTCCTACGCTGAAGAAATAAAAATCAATCCCCCTTATCTTCTTTACCAGTTCATTTTTTTTGAAATTATTTTCTATCCATTTAGATAAATCATCATATTTTTTTTCTTTCTTTATCTTTCTTGATTCATAAAAGTGGAAATAAAGGGAACTATCCGGAATATTATCAAGCGCATCTCTGAATTCTTTCAGATCTGATGCTTCTATACCCAGCGGAATAACTATGGTTGTTGCACTTGAAAAATAAAATTCAGAACCAGGTCTTGCCCAGGGAATTGTAGGTAGATCCCATATATACTCCTCTATTATTTCTATCAACACTTTTCTTGCCTCATTAACAGTCTTATAATCATAAGGATTAAAATTGGCAAGTTTTTCAGCCAGAGCTATATCTTCAAGTTCATAAGCTACCCAATTTGCATAATCACTGGGAAATTCCCCTATCTTCTGATCATATCTAATATGGGATTGATAAAGATGATGAAATATAACCCTGTCTTCCGCCTGTTCTAATATATTCAGGAATTCCCTTAAATTACTGGCTTTCTGTCCCGTGGGACTTATAAGCAGGGTATAACTATAAAATTTAAATTTTTTCCTGGCTTTTTTCATTTTATAAATATTAACATTTGATTCAAAACTATACAGTATCATAAATTATTTATTTTAAAAGTAAAATTTTTAAATTTTAATAATTCCGGGATTACTTTATTTGTAATATAAATATTAGCATTTATAATATTATTAATAGCTATTAAAAGAACTAAAGATTACTATGTCAAAAGTCACAGAAAAACTCATAATAACCTCCAACAGAATACCATGCGATATATCCGTAACTGATGGAGAGATCAAATATAGGAAAAGTATTGGCGGTCTCGTCACTGCTCTAGACCCAATCTTGTTAAAAAACGGCGGTCTATGGATAGGTTGGAACGGCCAGACTGTTGAAAATATCCCTGACAACCAAAAAATCTGTATTTCAGATGAATGCAGCATTAACAGCTACTCTGTAAAATGTGTACATTTGACCAAAAAAGAGATCAGAGACTATTATCACGGATTTTCAAACAGATCGATATGGCCCCTGTTCCACGGATTTATTTTCCAGAGCTATTTTAGTAAGGATTACTGGAAAGCTTATACTTCCGTAAATAGGAAATTCTGCAATAATATACTGGAAGAAATTACCGGAAACGAATTGATCTGGGTTCACGATTATCACCTTACTTTGCTGCCCGATATGTTAAAACAGGCTAACCCAGAGCTAAAAGTCATGTTTTTTCTCCATATCCCATTTCCTAATTTTGAAATATTCAGAGTACTCCCCTGGAACAGGGAAATACTGGCTGGACTTCTGGGATGCAATCTTCTGGGTTTCCAGACCAGAGGAGATAGAATAAATTTTCTGGCCTGCTGTAAAGAACTGCTCCATTACAGAGTAGATTTTAAAAAAAGCGTAGTTTTTCATGATGAAAGAACTACAAGCGTAAAGAATATTCCTGTAAGTATAGACTTTGAGAGATTTAATAAACTGGCAGGGAAAAAAAGTACGGACAGGTTTTTAAATAATAAAAAAGTTGACAGCAGTACTAAATTAATAATAAGCGTAGAAAGGCTTGATTATACCAAAGGTATAAAAGAAAGAATTCTTTCCATTGAGAGATTTTTTGAAAAATATCCAAGATACAAAAGAAAGTTAATCTTTCTTCAAATATCAGTTCCAAGCAGAACTAAGATTAGAGAGTATATTTCTCTAAAAAAAGAAATAGACGAGCTTGTAGGCAGAATAAACGGCAGATTCTCAGATGAAATATGGTCGCCTATACATTATATATATAAGGGCATCCCGCAGCCAAAACTTATTAAACTATACAAAGCTGCAGATATATGCCTGGTGACTCCGCTAAGGGATGGTATGAACTTGATCTCCAAGGAATACGTCAGCTGCAAAACCGAAGGCAATGGAGTGCTGATCCTAAGTGAATTTGCAGGGGCTGCTGATGAGATGGGCAAATATGCAATCATGGTAAATCCATATGATATAGAAGAGATAGCAGACAGCATAAATACCGCACTTAATCTTCACTGGAATACAAAAAAAATGATGATGTTGAAATTAAGAGAAATTGTAAAGTCAAACAACGTATTTAACTGGGCAAAAAAAGTTTTAGACTACTGCAGAGAAGCCTGTTAAAACAACCAGGTATATGAAATATATAAAGCACAACCTTAAAGAAGTTTTACACAAAATGAGAGCAAGCAAATATATATTTCTTTTTCTGGATTACGACGGGACTTTAGTAGGATTCAAAGATGACCCTGATAGGTCTGTACCTCCGGACAGAATAAAAGACCTTATTTCAAAACTGTCTTTAAATGACAACCTGATCGTAACTATTGTCTCAGGCCGAACTGTTCATAACCTGCTTAAATTCTTTAAAGACATAGACACCAGCAAATTAAACTGGATCGGAATCCACGGAGCGCAGGTCAAATACAAGAGCTGTAATATTAAATTATCAGATGAAGCTAAAAAAGCAGTACCCTTAATCAAAGATCTAAAATCAAAATTAACAAATCTGGCCAGAAGCATCCCCTGCATCTTCCTTGAAGATAAAAAAGTATCTATGGCACTGCACTATAGAAAATGCGGCAAGAATGACCTATCCCATATACCTGAGTTTAACGATATAATAGACAATTTTGTAAAAGGTAAACCGCTGGATTATCTTAATATGAAAAAGGTAATCGAAGTCAAGCCTAAAAATATAAACAAAGGAAGTTCCATTAAAATAATAAAAAGGAAATACAAAAATCTGGCTCCTTCCATAAATATATGCATTGGTGATGATATGACCGACAAATACCTTTTTGATTCAAATACTCGGGGGATAAATATAAGAGTAGGAACAGACAAGATAAAAGGACTTGAGACAGAATATTATTTAAAAAATGTAGATGATGTATATTTTTTTCTGAACAGCATTATTCTTATTTAGGAATAAGGGGTATATATTTTAAATAAACAACACTCATAATAAGAGTCAGGACTACAAGAATTACTACTTTCCACATAACAGAATCCAGGTACATCATTGCTAATGTCATAGCAATAAGAAATGGAATAACAAGAAGCATTGAAGAGTACGGCACTCCTACCTCTCTTCCACATTGTTTACAGGTAGTAGGGACCAACGGCCCCAGAAATAGTTTACGCCACACTGAAATCCCAGGCTTGCCGCAATGCGGACATTTATACATATCAATCGTCTCCATTTAATATTAACGATTTGCATTTTCTACGCTGCTTATAAGTATATCACTTATTTAGCCGGTTTATAAAGTAGAAACAACCACCCTTTGTGATTATCCTTATCCTTCTGATGGGTGCAGGGAGTCTATACTATTGTCAATCCATTCGGCTCTGGTAAGAAGCCAGTCCTCAAGTTTTTTTATTTCTTCTTCATATGTTTCAGAATACGGTTCCGGGTTAGGCCAGACATATTTGCCCAGTATATCCCATCTATTAAAATTCCTGACTTGAGCCTCTGACAATGATTCTTTATTGCTTTCTATCATACTTAAAATATTCTCATCACTAAGTACATTCTTTCTAAGCTGTTTCCATCTATCTTTATATTTTGTTACAAAAAATTCATCCTTAAAAAATCTTGTCTTCCAGTTACCGGAGGCATGAATAAAACCTACCGGTTCATTATCAATGGAGACAAGCTCTACTGTGTTCCCTGTAGATAGATTAAAATCCCAGACTGGCCCGGCTTTTAATTTCCCATCTCTTTCTTTATATAAAAAAGTACTATGGCGGAAAGCCTCCGCATTTTTAAACAGCTCATTTATAATGATATAGTCGATGAAAGAATCAACATCAATATACTTCCTATATCCAGATTCTTCATCATTAAAATAATCACTGAATAATGCCTGTTCGAATTTATTCATATAATCTGTTATCCACATTTTTTGCTTAAGGGTTATTGAGTCTCCCCTCGGATATATATTGATAAGTTTTAATCCCCTCTCTGTCTCTATCACCGAATCTCCCGGTTCTATCTTGGATTCCGGAGTTATTTCCAATATATAACCCCCGGTCAATAAAGTATCATCATCTGAATCCATCCTTACCACATCTACCCTATCATTATCTCTTTTTATTTTTTCAGCCAAATAATATACACCCATATAATCTACCCCTATTTCGCTTTCATCTGACTTGTGAAGAAAGACTTCCACAAATTCCGTCCTGGGAGCATACATACCTATCTCATTGCTGATCTGAAAAGCCAGTACATTCCTCATCAATGTCTTATCGCTATAGGGCGCTCCAAGTATCCAGTCAGATTCTGGCGGCATTCCTAAAAGAGATACGTTTTTATCCTGATCATTTTTATCCCTTATTTCAATGCAGTATTGCTTCTTTGGAAAGTCCAGGGAAGTCTTGCCCCTCAGTTCTATCCCTATCTTCCCATAGAAATCAAATACTATGCCATTTATAAAATTTTTTTCTCCGGAATCATTGCTTATTATCTGCATAAAGGCATTTATTTTTTCATTATTTGGAATAGACTCTTCTCCTGTATAAATATTGACAATGGGGATATCGGATGTTGTCACATACAGGTCATACTCTTTTTCTTCATCACCTTCCTTTACGGTCAATCTGCCGTGGAAGATATACTCATAAAAGTCATACTCTTTGTCATTGGTAAGCTTTTGTTTAAATTTCTTTTCCTTGCTTTCTAATTCGCTAAATAAATTTTCATCATTATTGATCTCAATGTCGATTTTTCTTAAAGTATGATTTCCGTACTTATCAAATGTATACAGGTACAATTCATGCAGGCCGTTTTCCAAAAACAGGGTATTTACATATATCTCAAATCCGCTGTCTCTAAATGAAAGATTATCAAAATAAGTCGCTACATCCACTCTTGCCAGCCCCATTGTCGCTTCACCTAAAAAATTGTCGCTGATCATATCCGGACCGTCAAATAAAAGTATATGCTCTACTCCTATGTCCCGGTCGCCTTGCTCATTTAAAGCCCATCCGATTATCTCTAAACTGTTATCTACAATCTCATTTTCCGAAGCTCTATCTATGTAAATAGTAATATCATCAGTCTCGCTGCTTTTATCTATCAATTCACTGTAGTCGTCATAATCATCGTACTTGCTTTTTTGAGTCAAATATCTTCCCAAAGATGAAGAACTTACCGGCAGACGATCCAGATAAATCTCACTATTGGGAGAAAAATACCAGCTTATTTTCTGGGTGGTATCAGAACCTTCAGGCAAAGAACAAAATATGGTCCCCGTTTCCTCATCTATTTTGGCATAGTTGCTACCTATTTTAATCAAGGGAGGATAATTTATATAGCCATCCAGCCACTTTAGCCTGTCTTCAATAAAGCTTTTTAAATAATCTACCTCTTGATCAAAACTATAACCGTTTTCATAGACATCCGGGGTCACAGACCATGTAGAAAGATCTCTACCCAGAGCATCATCATGACTGTATATATTGTTATCTATCAAACTGCACATATTCTCCAAAGTCAGTATTTCCTTCCTTAGATCATTCCATCTTGCCTTTAACCTTTCCCGGTAATCCTCATCTTGATAAAGGCGGTTAAAAAGCCTCGTACCGTAGTTGACAGCCTCTGGATCTGCTTTTACCAAAGAGCGATCCCTGCCGAAGCTTGATAGATAGTGGCTGCCCGGACTAAAACTGAATTTATCAGTTTTATCATTTCCCCTGTACATATAATTATTTGAAGCAAGTTCATCGGTGCAGACTGAAAGAAGAAATAAGATGTGATTGTCCAATACGCTATCCATATTTACCATATGCTCTATATTCTCCAAAAACTCTCCTTCTTCAGCATTAACTATAAGATCTTCAAGTTCAAGGAGGGGTCCAAAGTAAGCCCCATCGTTATCCATATCCGGTTCAATCTGAGAAAAGCCTTCAGCACCTCTGGTAAAGTCTGCCCTCCAGTTTACTGTTTCATATATTACACTATGGGTATCTTCTTCCTGGCTATAATTTGAAACTGAGAACATATTTCTATCTGCTCTCTCATAAAGAATATAGAGCCCTTTATATGAATCGTTCTCATATAATTCAACAAATCTGCCACTTGGAGCAATATTATTATCAGACAGTGATTTAAAGATCTCATAAGACAGCTTCTCGCGTAAAAATGACCTATCCATATATGAAGCAGAGAGTTTAAATCTTTTAGTGTTTTCAAGGTCCAATATATCAGGCACATCACCGGTTATAGTATCTTCTCTTATATTCAGACTGTATGAATCCTTGGGAATTGATTCTGATATATCTATAAGCTCTATCTCCCCAGCAATATTTTTTTTCATATAACTTCTGTCGGCAGATAGAATAGAAAGACTGCAGTCAACTTTGGGTTCATCAGGAATATCTTCTTCAGTTTCTATACTGATAATAGGTACTTCACCTGTGGTCACCCATAGGTCATATTCAATATCTGAGCTCCCTGATTTTATTATTAATTTTGAATGTGAAATGTAGTCACCTAAATCAAAATCGGAATTATTGACAAGTTTTTCCTCTACGGGGTTTTCAATCAACTCAGAACCTGAAGATATCTTTTTTATATATATGGAGTTGTTTTTATAAGGGAAGTTAAAAGATATTTTCTGGATGTTTTCAGATCCCTCAGGCAGTGATATGAATACAGTCCCGCTTTCCTTATCAAAGCTGGCCTGCGACTCTCCAACCGTAAAGTATTCCCTATTGTATATCCAGAAGATAATAGCTACTGATGTAACTATAAAAAGGACTACTATTATTATGATATCCCTTTTTTTATACATCTATCCTTCTTCTAAGTCGCCCTCGTAAGATACCATTTTGGAGTAAGTCACTCCTTTTATGGCCTTGATCTTTGATAAGAGACCGGCTATCTTGTCCTTTCTAACCTTTATTTCTACGATCACCTGAGTCTCATTGTCTTCAATTATCTTTGACCTTAATTTATAGAGAAGGGTATTTTCTTTCAGGATTTTTTCAATTTTTTCAGTATCGGTTTCCCTGGTTTTAAAAATAAGCAGGTAAGGTTCCTGTATTCTTATCCTCTTGGACAGCAAAAATACGATAAGCCCTATTAAAAGTACCGATATTACCGCCAGGCTGTAGGCAGATATTCCGCAGATGATCCCATTTGTTATGGCCCAGAAAAGGAATCCCACATCTTTGGGGTCCTTTACTGCCATCCTGAACCTTACAATGGAAAGCGCTCCCACCATTCCCAGAGCAAGCACTATATTGGAGCTGATGACTATCACCGCCGCGGTCGTGACCATTGATACCAGGACCAGGGTTATATTGAAATTTTTGGAGTAGAGCACCCCCGAAAATGTTATCTTGTAAATGAAGTATATAAACATCACCAGGGCAAAAGCCACTGCAAGATTTATAAGTATCATCCAGATATTTAAATCCTTGTTTATCTGGAGCATATTCTCAAAATCCATTGAGTCTATTATTTTTTGAAAGGTTATTCTTTCCATATTTTTATCCTTCCCTTTATATTATTACTATTATTATTTACCCTTCTATATACCTGGATAAGGTATATTTACTGATGGCGCAACTCTCAAATCTGGGGAGCTGAAAGATTTTTTTTATCCAGGCGGGGATATGGCCATTGTACTTTATCTCCATTATGATTTTGTTATGGTTTAAGACAGGAGACATATTGATATTCTCTTTAAATAAACCGCTTAAATCCAGTTCATCTTTCTTGATATTACTGTCAAAGGTGATCCTTATATTATTAAGGTCCATGTAGTAAGCTTCTCTTCTGTAATCTATGATAATGACCGGCCTGTAGTAATCTTTGCTAAACTCGCAATAAATCTTATTGGCAGCGGCACTTTTATAGTCTAACAGGCAGCTGTAGTCTCCCACCAGCAGCTTCTTTATATCCTGGACGTTAATGACCACTGACTCCTTTAATATCATATTGTTCATTTTGGTTTTGATTTCCAATTTAACCGGATCCGAACCTAGATTATATATCCTGATCCTGTATTTATTTCTTTTTTCTATCCCAGCTATCTTCTGGTAATAACCATTATTTGATTTATTATCGAAATACAGGCTCCTGATACTGTACCAACCTTTTTTGATGCAGTTTTTGTCTCTATAAAAAAAACCTGATATCTTGCTTTTAAGATTTAAATAGTCAATATGATTTATATAATATTTCAGCTCTCTTCTGTTTGAGATTATATCTTTCATTTTTTTATTTTTTCTTCTTGAAGATTTAGAAAATTATATCATAAAGGATACTTCAAATATATTAACAGCTTACAGATATTAAAAGCTATCAATAGGTTGTAGGTAAGAGTTAACGGTACATCAGTAAACATGAGAAGATCATTGCCTTGATGGAAGTAGCTATACTGTCATTAAACACTTTTTGTACTTATCTCTATCCTGTGTCTACATCAAAAGACCATTAGCATAAAGCTGCAAGAGTTCTCGATATCCGGCGCGGCTTTCGGTAATTGTCATTTTGCCTGAAGCGACCCTGAAAAATTCCTCAAAAATCGATTTCCCTACTTCTTTTACAGACACCTCACCACTGATTATATCACCAGCATATATATCAAAATACTCTCTCTCTTCTATATCTTCAGGATTCCCCAGCACCTTTATCACCGGAAGAACGGGTAAACCACAGGGATATGACGGCAAACCCCTGAAACGAGCCGGTAATCCTCCGCCAAAGCTAAAGACCTGTATTTGAGCTCCGGCGGCAAACATACCCAGAAAAAGCTGTGAGGCCTGGGTGGTCCCATCCATAAAATACAGACCTTTAGACGAAGGCTTTTCCCCATATTCCAGTACACCGACCAATGGTGAATTACCCCCTTTAATAATCGCCCCCAGGGATTTCTCCTCAATAGTAGTCAATCCTCCGGCTATATTGCCTTTTGTCGGTTCAGAACCGAGTATATTTACCCCATAATCAGCTATTTCTCTTTTCATACGGTTAACACAGTTTAACAATTTCTCCCTGACTGCTTTATCAACAGCCCTTCTGGCCAGCACATGTTCAGCTCCAATCAATTCAGCCGTTTCCGAGAAGATCACCCTTCCGCCTTTTTCCACCAATAAATCTGCTGCCTGCCCGGTAGCCGGGTTGCTAGCAATAGCGGACACAGAGCCGGATCCCCCGCATTTTATGCCAATTGTCAGATCAGCTATATCACATTTTTTCTTTTCAACCTCTGAAGATTTCTTCACCAGCTCGCGTAAGATAGCCACCCCTTTCTCCAGAGTAGAATTATAATTTCCTTCTCTTTCAATTGTAACTGCTTCAACCCTTTTATACGGTAATATCTCTTCTGCCAGCTCTTCTGCCGTAATACTTTCACACCCGAGGCCGACAAGTAATACAGAATGGATATTTGGATTAGTCCCGATACCGATCAAGGTCCTTCTGGCTCTTAAAAGGTCAGGTCCCAGTCGAATACAAGCATGATTATGTAAAAGCGGGACAGCTCCCTTTACCATGGAGGCAATCTCTGATGCCAGTTCGTTAATACATCCAATAGTAGGCAAGACTATGACATGGTTCCTTGTGCCGGCTGGACCGTTTTCTCTTTGATACCCGTTAAAATGCATTTTTCCTCCTTTAACTACCCTCATATTTCACTTTACTGCGAACATTATGGATATGGACATGTGTGCCCCTATCGATCCGGCCAGTCGCAGTTCCGATACTCTCACCATACTTGATAACTGTTTCTCCCTCACCAATTGAATTTACCGCTATTTTATGGCCAGTTGCAATTTCTTTTCCGGCTTCTATATTTTTAACCAGCTTATTATCGGTAGAAATAACAGCTACCATTCCCCCTTTTTTTACACTTTTAAGAACAGTTGCAACATTGTCATCCTTATTCATCATAATCGCTTTTTTCATTACCGCCCTCTCTCTTTTTACAAATATGAAAAATACTCAATTCTCCAATATTATGTTACTTCTTACACAGTAAAATTAATATATCACATTGATTATAATTTTGAAGGCTAGTCTAAAAAATACCTAAAATCCTTCCTGACCGTGGGAGTAAACCTGCAATTTAAAATTAAAAAGTTTATAATAATAGATAACCAGAGAATTAGGAATAAATTGATAAATAAAGTCTGTGAATTAAAATGTCAAAAATTACTCTTAGAAATATTACCAAATATTATGGAAAGCAACTTATCCTGGATGATATTTATTTAGATATAAACGATGGAGAATTTTTATGCATAACAGGTCCTTCGGGCTGTGGTAAAACCACATTACTTAGAATTATTGCAGGTTTGGATACCGATCATTCCGGTAAAATATATTTTGATGATGTTGACTTTACAAACTTAAGCCCTTCCGAGAGAAATATTTCTATGGTTTTCCAGGATTTTGCTCTTTATCCTTATTTGATTGCAAAGGAAAACATAGCTTTTCCTTTAAGATTAAAAAAATATCCCCAAGAAAAAATATCCCGGAAATTAAAATCTACTGTAGAAATGATTGATGCCGGAGTAGATAAATATCTTTATTTCTTTCCAAAAGAACTCTCAGCAGGTCACAGACAAAGGGTAGCTACAGGCAGGGCAGTTATCAGGGATAACCCCAGAGTCATCTTAATGGACGAACCACTCAGCAATCTTGATGTCAAGATTAGAATGAATACAAAAACTTATCTTAAGAAATTAGCAGCAAAATTAGAAACAACAACAATTTATGTTACCTCTGACAGCAGCGAAGCAATGGCTTTAGCCGATAGAATAGTAGTACTGGATAACGGTAGATTTGTTCAGGTTGATAGCCCTTATGATATTTACCATTATCCAAAAAATATGTTTATTGCTGATTTTTTTGGGATATTGGGAATGAATTTTATTAGCGGCGTCGTAAAAAATCAAAAATTTCACTTCAACAAATACTCAGTAGATATTAAGCACTACACAGATAAAAATACATTAAAAAAATTAAGTAAGGAACCAGAACTAATACTTGGTATCAGACCCGAAAATATAAATTTTTCAATCAAACCTCTAAAAGCCAGGCTAAAAACAGAAGTTGACTTAATACAGAAGTTCCCTCCAAGATCAAATATAAGATGTAAATTTGGGAACTATATTATAAATGTTATATGTTCTATAAAAGATTTAACTCAAATATACCATGGTATGAATATTTATCTTGATTTCGATAAGAGTAATATTCTTCTTTTTTATCCTCATAACGGAGAATTGATTCCATCTTGATTATAAATTTTTTAAATATAAAATAAATTTTATTAATTAGCTGCTTTTAAAATGTTCATTAAAGGTATGGTACAACAAGGGTGCTCCAGGACATCCCGGGTAATGTAATAGTAAATACGTATTCACCAAAACATATATTTAAAGTTTTTGAGTCCTGCTCATCATTTTGTAATACAATAATAAGTTCACCATCCGGATTTAAAAAAGCAATTGTATTATTTTCTTTGCTGTTAACAGTTACATATTGGGCTCCCGGCTCTACAAAAAAAGTAAAATGCTTAAAAGCATAAAACATTGGCGTATAAATAACTTTTTTTGTATTTTTATCCACGACAACAGCTGCATTTTGAGGCCAGGGCCTCTCTGAATCTATGCTTTTCCCCTCCTCATCCAGCACTATATTCCAAAGCAGGTATGAATTCACGCTTAAATCAAAATAAGCCTTCACTTTGTTCCAGGTATATACTCCGTATGCCCAGTCATTCTGAGGACGATCGGGGTCAAAACCAGGTTTCCAGTGAAAGTTGCCACATTCTGTTTCTGTCTGCATGATTTTTTTATCAGGATATTCACTGCGTGTTTTTGCTACAGAGTTGTACCCTTCCCATTGAAAACCAACTATAGATACATAACTGTTGGCCACTGGATCACTCAGTACAGTTTCCGGGTAAGCCGTATAATAACCATCCTGTATAGTGCCCAGCATTATTTCCGTTTCCATATTTCTTTCTTCAAATAAAGGCCCCATATAATCCCGGATGAAAACCAAAAACTGCTCCGGTGCCCAGATACAACTTGGATAATTTGTTTTAATCGTTGGTTCATTTTGCACTGCAACTGCATATATATCAATATTCTCAGCATTATATTCTTCAACAAAACGAGCGAGGTACAGGGCAAATGCTTCATACACCTGAGGATCATCTTTCATGTCCCCGCTGTCAAAGTCTCCGTTTGTCTTCATCCAGGTAGGAGGAGTCCAGACCGATCCCCAGATCTTTAAATCCGGTTTATATTCCATAGCTGCATTTATATAAGGTATAAGGTATTTCTTATCACGTTCAATAGAAAAATCCTCCATATCAAAATCATTCTCGGTTTCATCTAGTGTATAGCGGCTAATTGCATAGTCACTTGCACCAATCGGTACCCTGCAGATATTAAACTTAGCGCCTTCCTGCGGGTCAAAAAGTTCTTTCATTACTTTATCCCTTTCTTCAGGAGTTAAAAGTAAAAGCGCCTCCCATCCCTTTTCATTAAAAGCTCCGCCAAAACCATCTATCTCCTGTTTGAGAGACAAAAGGTCTATTGTTATGTCAGCTTCTTTCCCTTCTCCCTTGGATACGGTTAAAGGTTCCATATCCTGCCACTGCTCATCCTGGGTACTTAACTTCCAAGAAACTTCTATGGATTGTTCTTTAGTATTTGTTTCTTCTTCAGCAACCTTTGTTTCATCACTGGTAATATTCACTTCCCCTTTCTTGCATGATATTACAAAAAAAAGAACGAATACTATTAACAGGACGGGTAATAATTTTTTAATTATGTTTTTTCCTTTTATGCTAATGCGAGCAATCATCATATAACCTCCAATCATTTTTTAAAAACTCCAGCATATCCTTCAATCTATCTTTAAAATTCATTTCCCGGTCCACCCTGACTTCGGTCAGGAAATCATTCGGATATTCTATATCACAGTTTCTAACGTTAGTATAAATTTCTATCTATCTTTTAGAACTTTTACTGCTTTTACATGAGTGGTATTGAGTTTTGTATCAATATCCCGTGTACTAAATTTTACCATCTTATTTATTATTAAATCAATAAAATATGCAAATTAGTAAAGAATAGGGAAAAAGTTAAATAAATCCTTTAAATGACTTCATACCGTTTTCTACATCTATATTGGCCGAGGTGGTGTAGATTGTGTTTGTGTTTATATCTTAATGGCTCTTTTTAATAATATTTAGTATTTGATAAAGATTAAGTATTTTAATAATATATGAACATTAGCATAATATTATAAATAACTTTTAAATTTTTTTGCTTAATAATTATTGTACTAAATAGAAAAAACAAATTAAAATAATATAGATCAAATGCATAATTAAAACTGTATAATTTTGCCTGTGCATTGTAAAAACTGTAAGGATCTTTCAAGAAATATACCCTATTTAGCCGGCTTATAAGAAAATTATATGACAAATGTGTAATACTTCATATAAAAAAATTTTTATGCTTCGGCACCTAAAGGAGTCTTGTCATTTGGGATATTTAGCTTTAAAATTCGCTCTGAAATGTCTATCAGCAAGTGTCGCTCATACCAATCCCCGTTAAGACACGGTAAAAGTCGTAAGAACAGGAACGTTGCGCGAAATACTATGCCAATAAGCAAGGAGATAATAATGATTATTAAAAAGGAAGAAGTCAATACAATTAATTTCAATGATTTGAGAATATTAGACTATACCGCAAAATGCAATGAGAGATCTTCTTTTGCAATTATAAAAGTACCTCCTAATATAGGCCATCAATTATCATGGTCAAAAAGATCGGATAAGTTTTTTTATATTGTAGAAGGAAAAATTGACTTCTTTATTAATAATAATAATTATACTTTGGATAAAGGTGATTTTTGTATAATAAAAAAAGGAGATAAATTTAAATATAAGAATAATACAAACAAAGTTGTGTCACTTGTACTAATTCACACTCCTAATTTTGATTTAAATGAAGAAGTATTTGAATGAGCTGAAATACAAATAGGCATAGTAAATTCGTACAACAGCTATTTATAAGAACTTGCTTCTGGATCACAATTCTATAAACATCCAAAAGTCGATATACTTTAGGTTATCGGATTCAATAATCACCATAGATCATAATACCGGAGCAGAAAATTCGCTTAATAGAAAAACAAATAAGAATTGAACTCCGGCGGCAAACATACCCAGAAAAAGCTGTGAGGCCTGAGTGGTCCCGTCCATAAAATAAAGACCCATTTTTAGCTCATTTTGGTTTTCATTTTATTAATATTTAGATTTGCAATTATAAAGAATTATAATAGAAATATTTAAGCCCCAGAAGTAATGGGGCTTAAATATTTTACATTATACTGAAATAAAAAACTATAAAAACAAGCTACCTATATTCTTATTTTTAAAATTAATGATAATCTATATTTAGATTTACTCCTGCCTGAAGATAAGACCAGCCATCCCAGGTGTTGTTAATAGATATAGCTCCAGGACAACTGATTCTAATCTGAAATCTGCTTTTGCCATCATTAATAGCATTCTGCAATTGAGTCTTCAGAGTAGCTGTATCACAGGTTATGTTACCATCTCCAGTCATGTCGAATAATTGGATTCCTACTTGAGGAAGGTTAAAGTCTGATGAAATCAGCGCTTCTGGTCCCCAATCTACAACACCAACCCAGATACCTCCAAAAGCTGCTCCTGGAGATCCAAAAATTGAGTTTATATTTAATGTAAGAGTTGCATCATCTATAGTTTTCTCACTTAATTCTGTTATATCAAAACTGACGTAACCTCTTACCGGTCTATCTCCAACATACACACCGCCCGCTTTTGAATCACCTGCAAATAGACCACCACCAGAATTCATTCCCCCGCCTTGTTCAATATATCCACCTTCTGTAGTAACTTTAGGTACATTTAAATTTATGACCTCTGTTTCCTCTTCCTCCTCTTCTACTTCTTCTTCACATCCCCAGCTAAAGTCTTTGGAAGCAGTGGCAGTGCCTTCGGAATTAGTAGCAGTAGCGGTAAGTGTATATGTATCACCCGAATCATACAGATTTATCTGAGCTTTTCTGTTACCCCATGTACTATGGCTGTCATCTTTACTCCATTCAACATCAGGGGTAGGGTTCCCGGTCACATTTGCCTGTACCCGGTAGTAACATATGCCGTCAGTAGCAGTAGCATCCTGGTATATTTCAATACTAATAGTAGGTGCTGTCTTTTCTCCTTCTTCCTCCTCCTCTTCTTCAGCTTCCTCTTCGGTTTCTTCTTCAGTTTCCTCTTCGGTTTCTTCTTCAGTTTCCTCTTCGGTTTCTTCTTCAGTTTCCTCTTCGGTTTCTTCCCCTATATCTATTTCTTCATCACCCGTGGCTTTCCAGTCACTGCAGAGAGCTGAGAAACTAAATAAACTTATTATTGCAAGGACAGCAATTATGATATATAGTTTATTTCTTTTCATAAAACCCCTCCATCATAATTTATGAAATAATATTTAAATAAATTATACTCCAAAAAAATATTTTACAATTGGAGTTAGTGCTATATCTACTATCTTTGTATCTATATTTTTATTTGGTTTTCAAAAAGCTATTGTTAACTCGAGTTGTAAACATAACTCTTAAATAGTTCAATTTAAGTAATATTTATATAACATACAGTTAAGAGCCGCTCTGGTATTAACCTAAAAACTGGACACCTGTTTATCTTAAATTATAATCAGATCACAGGATTTACTTTTAATAAATATATCCTCAAATTCCTCAGATGGCAAGTATTCAAGTAAAGAATGAAATTTTTTATTGTTATATAAATCTTCTATAAGATAGGAAATCCTATCATGATATAAAAAATAGTTGGAGTTATCCTGTAAGCCGGGATATGTACTAACAAACCCATAATTTCTTATCTTCTTGACCTTTCTCCCAAAAACTAGCCCAATTTGAAAGTCAGTATTTGGACCGGTAAAATAGAAAAAAGAAAGGAAAGGATAATATCAAGAAAACGCTATACACTAGAATAGATCATAAACTCCCTGAGGGAAGCAGATGTACTAATTATGCAGTGGCAGCAGCTAAGGCCAAGTATAATATCTCCCAGAGGTATGCATGTTGGGCAATAGGACAAAATAGATCCACCCAGAGATTTATAGCAGCAAGTCTTGCCCTTGCGAAGGGGAATTATTGGTTACATACTAACCAAGTTGGACAGAATGAACTAAGGAGGGATACTCTCTGGTCTTTTTACCGTTTCAGAAAAAGGAGATCGGAAGTCCTGCATTTAAACGATGTCAAAGTATGGGGGTTAGTGTCTAAAGTATCCTTAGTCATTAACCCTTAATTATCAAAGAACGAAAGGACTATTATGAATGAAACATCATTTGAAACAGAATTAAAAGATGCTATTGAAACCTGCTTCAAGGAAATTCAAAGAGAAACTGCAACACTAAGACGTAATGCAGAAATTGAAAATCTTATTACAGCCATCAATCATTCTTTTGAACATCTATTTGATGTAATTAATTAAATTTATTGGTAAAAAGATTGGTAAATAAATCTATTTTTTAATTTCCTTTTTAATTTCCTGGAAATAATTACTTAATGCTCTTTCAATGTATAAGTTCCCATAAAAATGTTTTTGTATTTTGGATATGTAATTAATTCTTTCTTCCAATTTCTTTATTTTTTCATTTAGTTGTTCTAAACTTATATTTGACATTGGGTATACTCCTCTTTGGGTAAAAACCCGCTATTATATCATATTACGTGTTTGTGAGGGCTTGTTACCTTAATAAAATATATAAAGATTAGGAAAAGGAGGGGTTAAAAAGTAAATATTAAAAGATTTGCAGACCTTTGAAAAGGAATTAGAATTGAGTTTTAAAAAATTATTATTAGTTAGTATATTGGTCATAGCTCTCACGCTGTTTATTTCTCCTTCTGCATTAAATGCAGATTATGAGCCAGAGTTATGCGAAACAGATCAGGATGTACCTTTAGAAGAGACCAGCTGGACTTTAAACTCACCCTGCGGGCAGGATATTGTAAGAGTCTGTGTTCTTGCTGTTGATACTTGTAATTACGGCACCTCCTCGGATGGAGACTTTGGAGGATATACACATCATTGGTTCAATGTAGTAGGAATGGGGACTGATGAAGTCACTATTTCTGAAGTGGGTCATCAAGCAGCTTGGATTCAGATATGGTATTCACGCGAGTCTTCTGCTCACATTAATGTGGATACATCAGCTTGCGAACATGCTGAAATCGAAGCCGGGGTGTCATGCTGTAAGGTTGGAGCAGTGTATACCCTTACTGTTACCGGAGCGGAGTCTTATACTTTTAAGGAAAACGGTGTTACAGATAGCACTACATGGGTTAATAATTGGTCTTTAGATCTAGTACCTGGTGATTATTTAGTTACGTTTGAAACAGATTGTGCAAGTGCTGAAACTGAATTTACTGTAGAAGTATCAGGTATACAGAAGTTGCTATTTACCAGGTTTACCTATATTTATTATATTATCGGTTTTATACTAATTGCTGCAGGAATCTTTGCCTCTGTTAAGATTTCAAGACTTATCAAGAAAAAGAATCAGAAATAAAAGATAGACTTATCAGCTATGTTCTATCTCTAATTTGCTATATTCTTTTAGGTCTTCTAAAATTTTATTTAGATTTGTAGTGCTTAGGTCCAAGAATTTTATTATTTTTAAATATAAGGAGGATGAATGACTATTACAAAGAGTGTGTTGCTTGCTTTACTTTTAATGATACTTGTATTTGTGGTATCTTCTTGTTCCATTACTAAGACAGAATCAGTAGAAGAGGAAGACCAGGAAGTCGGTAAAGATATACAAGAAGAAGAAATCACCGAAGAAATACAAGAAGATGATACTGAAGTAAAGGAAGAAGAGGAAGAAAAGGTATATAAGATAGACGTTGATATTCCTGCCCCGTCACTTAAGGATAATCTAGTAAGTGAAGAAGACCAGCAGCCGATAAGCATACTTCTTCCCCTGAGTTATTATGACTCTGATAAAGAGTACCCTGTTGTATACTATCTTCACGGATATGAAGAAACCACCTACAGTCTGTATAGTTGTTACGATGATGTCAGTAAGCAAATGGAAAGTGGTGAAGTAGAAGAATTTATTTTAGTTAGTGTTAACGGGACAAATAAGCTTGGCGGCAATTTTTATGCTAATTCTCCCGTAATAGGTAACTGGGAAGATCATATAGTAAAGGATGTATTGGGCTATATCGATAGTAATTTTAGGACTATTGATGACCCAGGCTCAAGAGGAATAGCTGGCTTTTCTATGGGAGGATCCGGCACAATAAATATTGCTTTGAAGTACCCTGATGTATTTTCGTATATGTATGCTTTTGCACCCGGATTATTTGATGAAAATGGCTTGGAAGACGCACTTGAATATAGAGATTGGGACCAGGCTTTTAAAAACGCATATGGGGCTGCTTTCTCACCAAACACGGACCTTCCAGAGCCCTATGCCGGGATACCGGAGTTTGACGGCAGCCAGGAAGATAATGAAGTTGTAGCTAACTGGGAAAGCGGGTTTGGAGATCTAGAGAATAAGCTGAACGATTATGTAAACAAGGGTATAGAACTTAAGGCTATTCATTTAGAGTATGGAAATCTTGATTTTTACGACTGGATTATAAACGGCTGCAGATACTTTTCTGAGCTGCTTAATGATAATGGTATCGAGCATGAGTCTGTAGAAACTGATGGCAGACATAGTTTTACTTGCCCGATATTACTTGAAAGTATGCTTCCTTTTTTTTCCGAGAATTTTTAAATTCTAAATTGCTTGATGGTGCTTAATATTACTTACGTACAAATAAGTTCCTGGAAGAAAATTTACCATCCGTAGTCAGGTTTACTCCCAAATGTTTTAATCCGACCTCATCTCCGGGAGTCGGTATGTGAGTCATATGCATTTCGCATCCTCTCAGTTGGTTAAGTTTTCCCATTGCTAACTCTGTAGTGTTGTTTGTTATAGAGCTTATAGAAAGTGCAATCAAAGTTTCCTCCAGGTCAAGACTTTCTGATTCTGCTTCAAAAATACCTTTTTTTAATTTTGATATCTGGCTAATAATATGTGGTGAAAGTAAAAATATTTCATCCGGTATATTTGATAAAGTTTTTATAGCATTGATTATCAAGCTTGAAGATGCATGCATAAGTTTTGAATTTTTCCCGGTAATAATACGGCCATCAGGAAGTCCTATGGCTGCACCGCAGAAGATACCTTCATTACCCTTCCCTTTAAGTTCTGCTTCTTCTGCAGTCTTTCGCGCAATATTAACTACTTCCCTATCAGAAGTTTTTACTTCAAGCTCTTTCATTAAAAAAGATACCCGCTCAACAGTTTCTTTCTTTTCTATACCCATTATATATTCTTTGTTATAACGGAAGTAACGGCGGATTAATTCCTGCTTTGATGCCTCCCGGACTGCTCCGTCATCTATTATCCCGGATTTTATACAGTTTACTCCCATATCAGTAGGTGAATTATACATTGGCAAATTTGTTTTTTTTATGTCTATAATCCTGTCAAAGATAAGTTTTAATATCGGGAAACTTTCCACATCACGGTTATAGTTTGTTGCGCTTTCATTGTATTTATTAAGGTGATATGGATCAATAAGATTAAAGTCCCCCATATCAGCGGTTGCTGCTTCATAAGCAATGTTGACAGGATGCTTAGGCGGCAGATCCCATATAGGAAATGTTTCAAATTTTGCATAACCCGAGTTAATCTTTTTCTTATAATCATGATAAAGCTGTGAAAGACACGCTGAAAGCTTACCGCTGCCGGGGCCCGGGGCTGTAACCACTACAATTTTCTTACCTGTCTGTATATATTCATTCTTGCCAAAACCTTCATCACTGCATATGGTATCAACATCTGCCGGGTATCCATTAATAGGATAGTGCAGATAGACTTTAATACCCCTATGCTCCAGTTTATTTTTAAAGATTAATGCAAGCCTCTGGTTTTTAAACCGTGTTATCACCACTGCAACGATATCCAGTCCCCATCTTCGAAGGTCGTCAATTAGCTTAAATGTTGCTGTATCATAGGTTATCCCAAAGTCTCCTCTGACTCTACCCTTTTCAATATCGCCAGCATATATGCACAGGACAATATCAATTTTATCTTTGAGAGTTTGCAGAAGACGGATTTTTACATTCGGGTCATAACCGGGAAGGACCCTGGCTGCATGATAATCAAAGCAAAGTTTCCCTCCAAACTCAAGGTAAAGCTTGCTGTCAAACTTCTCCATACGTTTAAGAATTGCAAGACTCTGCTCTTTTAGATATTTTTCATTATCAAATCCTATTTTTTTACTCACAAGTATAAATTCTACAGTGTTTTACTTTGATATTATACAGATTTTATAATAATTTTTGTGGTATTAATAATGTATTATTACCCGAGAAAAATGTTATTATAAATTATATAACTTTCTAGTAGGATAGACAATTATATATACCGTGCTAAATAAGGAAATTTGTTTTATAAGGATTAAATTATATTGGAGTCGGCCTGTAAGCCGGGCACTATTCTGGATAGGATATAATTTCTTAGTTTGTGTTGCAAAAAGAGTAATAATAGATATGAGAAATTATATCGATAGCTTCCTTAGCTATATGAAAATTGAGAAAATGGCTTCTCCTTCTACAATTTATGGCTACAATAAAGAGACCAAAAAATTCATTGATTATCTAAATTATATAAATATTTTAGATATAAACTTAATTAGTACAAGAATTATTAGACAGTATTTCTACTATGCTAAAGAGAATAGAGGTCTGTGCCAGAGTTCAATATCAAAAATAATTGCTATAGTAAAAAGCTTTTTTAATTATCTTGAAGAAGAAGATGTAATAGCTAAGAATCCGACCAGAAAAATCAGGGTCCCTAAAAAGATGTGCAGGATCCCATCTGTAATGTCAAAGTATGAGGTGGATCTTATTATTAAATCCGTAGACTTTGCCCCTTTAAGATGCAGAAAAAACAACACAAGAGATAAACTAGTTATTTCCCTGCTCTACTATACCGGTATAAGAAAAAGTGAGCTGCTGAATCTAGACTGGACTGATATTAATCTATCTAAGAGTACTTTGATTATAAGGCGTGGTAAGGGAGGAAAGGACAGGTTAATTCCCCTTCATAAAGAAGTTACCAGGCTACTTGATGAATATTTAGAACAGAGACTTCCTCTTAAGACAGAAGCCCTTATAATCGGTGAGCAAGGTAAAAGGATGTGCAAAGGCAGTTTTGTAAATCTACTTAAGATTTATCTTACCTTATCCGGACTTAAGAGGAAAGGCTATTCTGCGCATAGCTTTAGACATAGCTTTGCTACCCATCTGGTTGAAGCCGGAGTTGATCTTTTTAAGGTTCAAAAGCTACTGGGTCATGCAAGCCTTGATACCACGAAAATTTATATTAATTTTAATAGTTCTCAGATGGCAAAAGCTATTGATAGGTTATAGGAAGGGATATGGCCAGTTATATAATTTTAAGGTAGAGTTAGGGGAAAAGGTATCCCAGGGAGATTTAGTTGGGCTTATGGGAAATACAGGTATAAGCACTGGTACACATCTTCATTATGAGGTTAGAGTAAATGGAATAAAAGTTAATCCTAGGTACTTTTTACCTTAAATATTATTATAAGGGTATAATGAAAAAGTAAATCAGGACTTAATCTTATTTGTTGATATTATTTTATGATTCCAATCCTGTCTATCCACCCAACCTGTGGCGCCATAAACTTCCTTTATTCTAACAGCAGAAATTCTATGTTATACTTTACATATAAAATATTAAAAATTAGTTCTTTGATAACCAAATAGATTGAGTAGCAGAGTTGCTTTAACTGTCTATGGTTTACAGGTTTATTATGTTATATTTATTTCTAATCTGTACTGCTACTGTAATTCTAAGAGGTTTTAGAAGATAAGACCATTTTTTTCCCAAGACATTTATTTTTCTAAAGCCTTCTGTTTAGTGCAAAATTTTAGTGGATTTAATCTGTGCCTACGCATCAGTGTTATTTTATCGGGATATAATCATTTAAAATATATTTATCAGAAAGGCAAATTATGAAAAGCATAAAACTTCCAATTAAACTGATAATTATTATTATGACTGTTATTGGTTTAGCCATTGCTCCCGCCTGTCAAGCTTCAGAACCTGAGGTTGTAGAGGAAGAAACTATAATTGAGGAAGAGCCGGAAGCTATAGAGGAACCGGAAGCCACAGAGGGGGAAACAGAAGTTTCAGAAGAGCCGGAAGAAGAAGCTATTGAAGGCGAGCCTGAGCTTCTCTGGATATTTGAATATGAAGACCTTGATTTTAACCTCTATTGCCTGGCTGCATCACCTGATGGGGAAACTTTAACCGTGGGTTCCTATCTTACTACTTACACACACCTGCTCTATGATGGCAGGATTATTGATGCCAATACATCTCACAGGCACTCTGTAGAAGATATAGATTTTTCTCCCGACGGGTCGGTAATGGGGGTCGGTCTTGGAGTTTACGGGGCAGTACTTATAGATACGACTGACGGTTCAGAGCTTTTTCAGCTACATGGAGGCTTTAATAACCGTTTAGCTTTCTCTCCTGATGGGGAGCATATCGCTACAGGCAACCGTGACGGCATCGTATGGATATGGCAGCTTGAAGATGGCCAGCAGGTGGCTTCCTTTGAGGAACCTGAAGCTGACTATATACAAGCTATCGATTATCATCCGTCAGGCAATTTGTTGGCGGCCACCCACTTCAACTGTACTGTCCATATCTGGGATGTGGAAGAAGAGCGCATAGTACACACAATACAGCTTGATGTAGGAGAAGGCAGCTGCTTTTCACCATCTAATACTTTTCGCTTCTCACCGGATAGTGAAGCTATGGTTGGAGCCGTGAAGGAAGCCGGGGATCAATTGGTCCGACTGTGGACTGTAGATGGTGCTGAACAGATAGCAGACCTTCCCGTTCCTGAACGCGTCAGGGACCTGGCCTTCTCACCAGATGGCACGCTTCTTGTGGTTGCTTCCCGATTAGCGACCACTATCTGGGACATCCCTACGAAAACACTACTGTACACCCTGGACCAGACTTTCGATGCGACGGCAAGCAACTCTCCAGTAGCAGCGGCCTTCACACCTGACGGCGGGCATCTTGCCGTAGTCCGCAATAATGGGATACTTGAGATGTGGCGCCTCCCTGGAGCAGATCCTTTTGAAGAACCTGAAATTGATATGAAAGAGCCGCCTCCTCTTCCCAGTGATGTGCTGTTTGATACAGGAAGTTCAGAGCTAAAGGCAGGTGCAGATGAAGTACTTGAAGAATTTGCGCAAAATTTATATGCAGCTCTTGACAATGCAATCATAACCTTTATAGGCCATACCGACAGCAGGGGAGATGCTTCCTCTAACCTTCAGCTATCCATTGACCGTGCCACAGCAGTCAGGGACTGGTTTGAGGCCTGGGCCCGGGAAAATGGAGTGGACGGCTGGGAGCTTCTTGTTGACGGTAAAGGAGATACCGAGCTAAAAGTCCCCGATGTTGATACTGAAGGAACCTTCCGTGAAGAAGCCGGAAAACTTAATAGAAGAGTTGAGATTGAGATAGAGGTTAACAATTAAACATACTGATTGCTGATTTTTAAAATAATAGATGGATTCTATATGGGATTTATTATGCCCCTATTGTGGAAATTTATTAAAGAGGGTACCTAAGAGTAAAACAATATGTCCAAACTGCGGTAGACCTATTTTTGTTAGGACCACTATTGATGGGCAAAAATTTGAAGTAACAGAAGATGAAAAAACCAGATCGACCAAAAAAGACATCGAGCTAGTTCTGGTTTTGGAAGTTATTTAGGAAGGAAAGCCGCAAGGACAGCTGTTAGAGGTGCCGCAAAGGGTTGCTCTGGGGGTTGTTTGCCTAGCTTGTTCTATTTCTTTTTAAATATTTAAAATGTTGGTTTGTACAGTCCTAAGCTCTATACCCCCTCTTGAGATTGTGCACAATACTCTAAAAGCTTATAGAGTACCAGAGCATTTTTTTAATGAGAATTCAGGGTTTGATTTATAAAACCAATTTTGTTTTTATAACAAAAAAAGGTAAACCTGGGTTTACCTTTTTTTATGGTCCGAACCAATAAAACTTCTACCACATATTGTATTTTTTCGAGCTCCCTCTAGAAAGATCTAATACCATATGTGATAGGTTAAAATAGCCTTGCATGCTTACCATATTTAACTTCCTTTAAGACAGGTAATTATAGAAGAACCTGTCTTTTGTAAATGTAGCATTTTACTTTGCGAGTAATTAAATCTATACAATTAAGCTCTTGCAGTGTAAAAACTGTAAAGGTCTCTTAAGAAATATACCCTATTTAGTCGGCTTAAAGGATAAAAAATAGTTGGAGTTAGCCTGTAAGCCGGGTTCTGTAGCAACTGTGAACCTGTCACAGCTGCCAGTAGTCATCCATCTGGGATAAATATTACTATTTACCTCTAGCGGCCTAACCCGGAAGAAGGCGGGCCACCTTATACTTCCCTATTTGGCCTTTCTCCGGATGCGGTTTACCAGGCCAGTCTGTCACCAGACTGCCGGTGAGCTCTTACCTCGCCATTTCACCCTTACCGGGATACAATCCCGGCGGTATATTTTCTGTTGCACTTGCGCTGAAACCAGCCTTTGGGCTGATTCCGCTGGGATTTACCCAGCATCCTACCCTTTGGAGCCCGGACTTTCCTCGCAGGCAGAGCCTGCGCGACTACTCGGCCAACTCCGGGTATATATTACAGATATTTAGCTAAAAATCAATACCCGCTCAGTCATCTATATTTCCAAAACTTATATCCGATTCACCCTCATAGGTAAGCTCTTTTTTATCCAGCGCTTTGTTTACTAGCTTGTCTGCTTCCTTGTTTTCTTCCCTGGGTATCAGGCGCAGATCAACTATGCCATATCTGTTAAGCTTTTTGGATACCCTGACAAATATCTCCAGGATATTCTTATCCTTTATCTTCCAGATCTTTTTTACCTGGTTGTGCAGCAGCTTGCTGTCGGTAAAGAGAATTATTTTTTTGCACTTATATTTTTCTATTGCGTCGAGCACCTTGTCCAAGGCCAGATACTCGGCCATGTTATTGGTATGTCTTCCAATATAGGAGCTTAGTTCTTCAATCTTACTCCCTTTATCATCATATACCACTGCTCCTACTGCCGAAGGGCCGGGATTCCCCCTTGAGCCGCCATCAAAATATATCTTTAGATAACTGTAGTTTTGGCCTGCCATCTAAGACTCCAGTTCCTTTCTTATGTCATCTATTTCCTTCCTGTAGATGACTGCCAGCCTGCCGCAAAGGGGGCATTTGTAGAGCTCGCCTGCATCCACTATCTTCTCAGCGTCTCTTGCCGGTATCTGCATATTGCAAACATCACAAAACTTATCCTTGAGAACAGATACTGCAATACCTCCCTTTTTACTTTTGACTTCCCTATACTTCTTTATATAATCTGCGGGTATCTTTGAAGAAACATCTTCTCTTCTTTTCCGCAGGCCCTCTAATATGTGTTTTAGCACCTCAAGCTTTTCGTTCATCTCATTTTTTATCCTGGCCACTTCCGCTTCCGCTGCGGCTTTCTCTGTATCGGCCTTCTTCACTTCCTCCGATATTTCTTCAAGTTTTATCATAAGTTCCAGTATCTGGTCCTCCATATTGGAATTCTTTTCTTTCAGGATCTTTACTTCTTCCTGGTAGTTCTCGATTTCCTTGGCGCTTGTGATCGTGCCGCTGAAAAGCTTCCCCTCATTGCTTTTTATCCTGTCGTTCTGCATCTCCACTGTGTCTTCGAGCTTCTTACGACTGCTCTCAAGCTCATTGTACTTTCCGTTTATCTCTTCATTCTTTTCCTTAACTTTAGCCAGATTCTTTTCGGCCTGTTCCAGCTCCTTGTTGTTCTTTACCGCCTCGGCCTCGGACGATCTTGCCGAAATCGCATTCTCTATAAGCTGAAGCTCCACAAGAGCCAGGACATCAAACTTAGGATCATCCAATTTCATACCTCCAGATTTTACAGCCCACACTACTTTTTAATATCTCCATTTTAATATTATGCTTTTTAAAAAAATCATTTAACTTTTCATACATACCGTCGATAGCCGGCCTCTCGCTACCGCCGTGTCCCACCTCGATTATAAGCTTGCCGCTGTCTGCAATCTTTAAGGCATTATGATATTTTATCTCCCCCACTACTATCGCATCGCATTCTATACCTGTAAATTTTTCCGTTAGGGCATTGACGCTTCCGCTTGCCGATGCAACTTTCTTTATCTTTATGCTGCTGATATCTATTCTGCTGTCGCACATCCACCTTAAGCCCTTGATCTTCAATCTATCTTTAACCCTTTTTGTAAAATCTTTAAAAGACTCCGGCTTTTTTAGTTCTCCCAGCCTTCCATTGCCAGCTCCGCTTATTTTATTTACGATACTAAAGGCTTCATCATCGGGCCGCCCATCTATTATTTTGGTATTCTCAAGCCCAAGGATCTCAGCCTTATAGTCGTTAAGGCCCCCCGGCATAAAGTCGTAATTTGTATGTGCACAGTATGATGCTATCCCTTTTTCTGCCAGCGTAAGTATCTCTCTTTCACCGGCCTTTGAGCCAAGGATTGTATCAAGGGGAGCGAATATCAAGGGGTGATGGGTCAGTATCAGACCGGCTTTTTCAGCAGCTGCCTCTTCTATGATATCTCTTGTCACATCTAGTGCCACAAGGATTTTTTTTATGTCACTGTCAGGATTTCCTACCTGTAGCCCTACCCTGTCACTACTTAACGCCAGTTCCTTATTTAAAATCCTGTCCAGGTATGAGACAAGCTCTTTAAGAATCATATTAACCTTGAATTGTATTATTAGGATAAATATTATAATATTTACTCTGAAATAAAAAGAAATTCTTTACCGCTGTTGCAGAGGTTTCTTAAGGAGAACTATTGAATATACTGGACAATGAAAAATTAGTCCTGGATAGCATACCCAAGAAAATGATAGAGATCCTCTATGATTTCCCCAATCAGTTCAAGACGGCAGAAAATGTAATCAGCAAGCTGGATCTGAAGTTTAATAAAAAATACAACAATGCAATAATCCTTGGAGTGGGAAGTTCTTCCAACGCCGCTTACAGGTTGATAACTTCAATGGATATAAATACATTAAAAATACCTATATTCCTTTTTATGAAAGCCTCCATACCGACCTGGGTAGACAAGGATACCCTGGTGATCGCTATCTCTCACAGCGGCAATTCCGTTGAAGTCATTGAAGCTGTCGATAAAGTCCTGACGTTAGGCTGCAAGGTGTTTGCAATTACTACCGGTGGGAAACTGGCACAGAAAGCAAAGAAGAACAAAAACATAAAAATAATCCAGTATAAGGCAGATATTATATCCAGGATGGCAGTTGGATATATCTATGTATGCCTGGTAAATGTACTGAGCCAGGCCGGCGCTGTTGACATATGCGGCGGCAAAAAAGACTGTATTCTGGGTATAGACTGGGATGAAGTCCAAAACGCCATATTCAAATATGCAAAGGAAGTGGGCCCGGAAATAAAGACCCATAAAAATATCGCTAAAAGGACAGCCATAAATGTTTTCAACAAGTTCCCGGTCATATACGGCAGCAACAGGCTTACCGGAACGGTAAGCTACAGGCTGAAAAACCAGATCTGCATGAACAGCAACAATTTTGCCCATTACAATACCCTACCTGAGATGGACCACGGCGAAATAGCCGCCTGGGAAATGAAATATGAGATGAGAAACAGGTTTTTTGTTGTCTTCATCACGGACCACGACTCAAAAGAAGAAACCAAGAGGAGAGTTGAGATCCTAAAAGGTGTTCTTATTGAAAAGGGCATTAATTTTGAAGAGATAATAATTGAAGGCCCAAGTGATGCAGCCAAGGCGCTTTCGGGGATATTCCTTGCAGACTGGATAAGCATTTATCTGGCAGTCCTTAATAAAACAGACCCTACTTCCACCAAATTACTTGATGTGATGAAAAGAAGATTTGAACAGGTAAGCTATTCTTAAGACAATCTCCGGCCGCTTTTACAAAGTGATATAATATTGGCTGGCTCTGCTGTTATTATTTATCTTTACCAACGGAGAATGCGATGAATAAAATTCGTTTAGGAGTAATAGGCCCTGGCATCATCTGGAGAAGAGCACACAAGCCTTCGATGGAAAAGCCCGGCAGCATGTTTGAAATAGCAGCTTTCTGTGCCACCAGCGAAAAGAGCAAAAACAGGATAAAAGCAGAATACCTGGGAATACCTTTTTACAAAGATTATAGAGAGCTGGTAAAAGAACCGTTTGTAGATGCCGTTATCATAACGACACCCATACCTTTAAACCAGCCGGTAGCCATGGAAGCCTTAAGCGCAGGAAAGGATGTCTTTATGGAAAAGCCTATGGCCACGAATGTAAAAGATGCAAAAGAGCTGGTGAAAAAAGAAAAAGAGACAGGAAGAAGGGTTGTCGTCCTGGAACAATTCGCCTATACCACCTTCTCGGATGAGATGGTAAAAATAGTAGGTTCGCAAAGACTTGGAGAAATCCTTATGTTTGACAGACTCTTCCATGATTATATAGGTGTCAATAAAAATTCAACTGATGATTACGGCAATACTAGATGGAGGATAGCCCCAAAGTACCCCCTGGGCATGCTTATGGACGGCGGTATACATGAAATAGCCATGCTTTCAAAGATCTTCGGGAAGCCCTTATCCGTTTTTGCAGCAGGAATAAATTACAGAAAGGACTACGGAGACTACGACTATCAGTCTATGATCTTGAAATATAATGGAAATCTTATCGGCACCTTCGGTATTTCATATTTCTTGGACGGCAATAGAAATTACTTCATTATCAGAGGTACAAAAGGTCTTGCATTTTGCAGGGGTAATTTAGAGATTACCATAGAGGAAAACAACGGTATAGAAGATGTTATAAAGATAAAAGATGAAGACCCCTATTTAAGGATGTGGGATGTCCTCAGCAGATGCATTAAAAAAAATACAAAACCATACTACACAACAGAAAAAGCCCTGGACGACCTGCAGATTTTAGAAGCAGTTAAAAAATCGCTTAAAGAAGGCAAAAAAGTCCCGATCGAGTGATTTGCAGTTTTTGATTTTGGTGGACCTAAGCGGTATAAATCTAAACCAAATATTGATGGAAATTGAGATATTTAAGAAATTAATAAAATAATGCTAGCCCACATAAATTTTAGTTGGAACCACATTCGAAGAGATGTAATGTCATTAAATAAATTGAAATCTGCTTAAGTATAGTTTGGCTGCCCCGGGTTGCGAAATTTCGAACCAGTTTGTGAAGGAATTAAAGAATTTAATAAGCTTATTTAATGATTAAATAATGAACACTTACTCTATCAGATTATTAATAGCTATCTTTAGCCATGATACCTAATTTTTATTGTGCCATTTTTCCTCTCTTGTATTAATTGGTGTCATTTTCTCTAAAGGACACAATAATGAAGATATCCCTAAAAGTATCACCTATCTATTATTTTCTTTGAAAAAAAATGAAAGTAATATATTATAGCTATTAATTTATGCTCGTAATTATTATATATGATTTTCCAACTATGGTTAATGCTCTGGATAAATGTGATTGGACAGGATTTCTTTAAAAAAATCCTGGCATCAGATCTGGATAAAAAATATTGGATTTTGGATGTGGATGGGGAAGTAATGCTATTGCGATTTCTAAAATTATAGCTCCCGATGGGTATGTATATGCATTTGAAAAAGACGGAGATTCTATAAATAAAATGCTCATAATAACTGATAAAAACTAAAGTAATATACAATGTTTGATCGGAGGAGAGATGAAAAAAATACCAGAAGAAGTAAGCAAAGCATGGGATAAACGAGAGGGGCCGGTGGTATTTACCACTGTAGATAAAGAAGGTAGTCCAAATAGTATTTATGTAACATGTGTTTCAAAATATAATGCAGGAACAATTGTAGTTGCTAATAATTATTTTGATAAAACAAAAACAAATATTTTTTCAGGAAGTTTGGGGTCAATTCTTTTTATTACCGACGACAACAAATCCTATCAAATAAAGGGCTCTATTAAATATTATACAGAGGGTGCTATATTTGATGATATGAAAAAATGGCTTCCGGAAAAATATCCCGGACATGCAGCAGCAGCCCTCGAGATCAAAGAAATATATTCAGGATCCAAAAAACTTCTTTAACCAATACAAATTTGGTAAATGGCATTTTTTTCTTTTAGTTCCCTGGTTAATAATAATTGTAAGATTAAGGATATCCATGATTATTATATCATCTAAAAAAAAATGGATTGTCAATTTTACTTGTTATTTTAGCTGTATTTGGCTGCCCCGGGTTGCGAAATTTCGAACCAGATTATAACTGATCTAACTAAAATAAGTGAACTTTTTAATTAACTTTAGACTTGCTATAACGAACGAATTTAGAACCAGAATTATTGGGTTGAGTGTGTACTTACCCCATTCTTTGGTCTAGTTTTTGAAGGGAAGGTCACATTATAACAGATAAGATACTATAAGGATTATTTTTATCATCTGATGAAAGTTGATCTACTTTTTAAACCTGTTATTAAGGGTTCACTCAGGATGATACCAATCTATATTCTTTGTTCTCTCCAGAAATTTCTCAACTTTGCTAGGCTTCTTTTTAGATTTATCTTTCTTCTTTGTCGTTTTTGTCATAGTTGGTTTTCTAGGAAAAGTAATAGTAGTAGTCTTATTCTGCCCCCTAGCCAAAAATTTAGGTGATATGACCTCCACAATTCCTATTATAAAAAATACTGCTCCTATCACAGCAATTATGAGGAATAAATATTTCATAGGAAAGACAAAAACAGGAGTTATATAAACTATCCAATCATCGACATTTGCGTGGCTTCCCCAAGCAATGAAAGACACAAACACCACTGCTCCCAGAATTATCTTTACCAATCCCCTTAATCTTACATTACTTTTTAATTTATTAAATGCACCCATAATCCGTCATCTCTTCAAATAAATAATATTATATTCTTATTTGAAAAGTTGTACAATTTGGAGTACTTTTTTTACAAAGCAATTCAGTCTATTACTTTCATTTATTTTTACATCTTTTTTATTTAGAGAATTACCATTTATTAGTGCTGGTTAACGGTTATTGGTATCATTTTTAGTGAAAACCTGCGGTAAGTCATTCTTCTATGTGAATAAAAAGTAATTTAGATAAAAAGAGTAACTGGCTGGGGAGGGAGGATTCGAACCACGATTAGTATTTACATATAAAATAAGATATATATCAAGTAATGTATTAAGCTGGTGGGCCCACCAGGACTTGAACCTGGGACCTCCGCATTATGAGTGCGCTGCTCTAACCAACTGAGCTATGGGCCCTTGCTAAATAGATCCCTTTTTCAGACAATTGGATATATTAATAGAAATCATACAATAAGTCAATTTACCGGTATCCACCCTATAAGCTCTATAATACCCGAATCTGCCACCACAGTTTTAATATCACCGGTTTCCATACTGTATGCTTCTATACTGCTGGTAACTGCATACTCCATATCGCTGTCATATTCATAATGCATAAAAGCAATATACCTTCCGCAGGGAGAGTATACCGGTGCTGCAGCTCCTATCCCGTAATCTGTGATCTGATCCTTTCCGGATACGTCTATGCTTATAGTAAATATATCACCGCTGTTAAATTGGGGGGCAATCGTACCGTATCTCTCTACACCTACATATACAAGGTCTCCGATACTGCCGGGCATATCAAGAACTGAAGGCTGCTGTTCCCTTAAACTGGTGTCGCCGGTAAGCCTCAATAGATCGCTTCCATCGGTAGCGCAGGTCCATATATCACCATCTTCCTCGAAATCGCCCAGGACCTGGAATACCAGTTTCTCCTGCTGTGTAAAAAGATTGAAATCGCTGAAACTCATCTCGCCGTCTTCAAATTGACCAATGTCGAGTATCGCAGTAGTCTCACCGCTTGATATATCGACAGTTAAAAGCTTTTCACTTCTGGTAAAATAGCCCAGGACATCTCCATCTTCCGTTTTGGGGTATTGATTATATAAGACGCAGAACAGCCTGCTGTCATCTGCCGAGAAAAGTACCGGAGTCACAAAAGTGCTGCTTCCGATAAGATTTTCTTCTGCTTTTAGCTCGATATCCCGTATATTTCCGGTCCCTATATCAATAATGGAGATCCCCCCATCACTCCTATTATCCGAATATGGGTTTAAGACGGTCTCAAAAGCAATTTTTTTGCTGTCATTTGACCAGACAGGCTCTCTGGATATATCAATTTCAAGTTCCTTTGATCCCGTTTCTGTGTAATCAAACTCTGCAGCCGTAATCGTTTCTCCCTTGTTTACATCTATGATCCTTAGTGAACTGTAAGCGCCTCTTCCACCCTCAAAAAAGCCGCAGCTTATCATGCTGCCGTCTGGTGATATTCCATAAACCCTTCCCAGGTCATACTTTTCATTTAAATCTGTAAAAACAAGTCTTCTACCTCTTCCATCAGGGCTTACGGCATAAATACCTGCCACTCTGTGTTCAAAATGCATGGAATTCTCATCGATACCCACTTCAAGAAAGGCTGCCAGATAATCTCTTTCTCTTAATCTTACATTATCATACTCTTCACTGTCACCTTCTTCACCATTTTCAACCGCCTGTTGCTCGGTTTCCGAATATCCATCAAGCAGACTGCATCCTGCAAAAAGGGCTGATATACAAATAAGCAGGATAAGAGCTATGATAAGCAATGCAATATATATCTTTTTTATGCTCATGGAATCTTAAAAGAAACTTGCAGATGACAACGATCCTACAAATATATCTAATGCCGCACTAGAATAGTCAATAGTTGACATACCGATGAACATAAATAAGTCTTCATCCTTTAAAACCATGGTATAATCTATCTGATATTCTATTCCGTCATCATCAGCAAATGTATAGACATACTCTTCGTAAGGATAACCGAATAAAATCCCGCCATCTTCACTCACTTTTGTCCTATCAAAATCATTTCCTGATGTCATCTCTTTTACTACTACATCTGCCTGTTCACCCAACATATCAGGATCAAAAAAACCTCCTTCTAACATCGATACTATGAGTGCAACAGGTAAATCTTGATCAGGTAAGAATGTCACAAAAATGCCCTCTCCGGCCTCTTCATTTTCCTCATATATCCAATTATCGGGGTATCCGATTGAGAACTCGTAATCCTCGCTTATATATACATTACCATCATTAAATGTCACAGCAGCTGAATCTTCTGCTGTTCCATCGCCTTCTACTTTAAAATCATATGTATCATAGAGAGCATCATTAAAATATATTTCAACTTTATATTCACCTGACGGCCACGGATTACTGGCATCACCGATCATATGAAAAGCCGAATAACCTGGTAAATAATAATTCTCCAAATCTAAACTGATCTCATCTATCAGCTCATCTTCTCCGAAATACCATTTAGTGTTCAGGTTATCACCGGATAAATGGTAATCCAGCTTAACGCATGCAAAAAAACTGTCCGTGGTCCCGAATACATCAGTGGGATTTACAGGTTCAAGTTTATCATTTATCTCACTTGAAAGGGTGACTTCCAGTATCTGAGACTCCGGCTTGTTTATTTCGAAATCGGCATCTTCTATAAGCTCCCCTTTGTGGTAGAACTCTACCGTATATCTACCGGGTTCAAGTATTATCTGATCCTCTTCCAGGTCTTCTGACTCCAGGTAGACGTACATCTCTAAAAATCCCTTTTCCTTCCTGGAGTATTGTTCGGTAATATCCTGAATCATCTCTCCAGTATCCTTATTCTTTAAAGCAAAACGATAGTTTTCTTCTGCTTCCACTCCAGATACCTTTATGACCGCATATAGTTTTTCTAAATCTACATCAAACTCATCTTTGGGATCAATGGACTCCCCGGTGTCACTGTCAATACTTTCGCAGAACAAAAGATCACCAAAAGTCAGCTCAGGAACACATGACGACACCAAGGGGACTATTGACAAGATAAATAGTATAGCCAGGAAAAATAAGAAAACCTTCTTAGAAACAAATCTTGCTTTCATTCGTAACCCTTTCACTATATTTATAAACTATTCTATTAAATTATATATTCAATTAGAGACTTAGCCAAGTAATCTCGAAAAATATTAATCAAGTTCTTTAAAAATACTATTACTCATAAAATCTAAATAATGAGATATTATAATCAATAAATACATTTTAAGTGTTTTTAATCAGATTCATCATCATAAAAAAGAGAAGTGGTAATGAATAGAATCTTTTTAGTATGCGATGGTCTTGATTATTACTATGATAATAACGGAACGGTATAGGTTCGCATTACCAGACTTAAAGATTAGAAAGAATAACTGGGCTGCTAAAATATGCCAAAAATGTTTACATCAGTTTCTTCTGCTTGAAGCTGAAATATCCCCCTTCAGCAACAATAATATGGTCCAGGACACCAATACCCATAATACTAAAGGATTTACATAATCTGTCTGTTATCTCCATATCATCTACAGAAGGTTCGGGGTCGCCACTGGGATGATTGTGTATGAATATAACCGATGCTGCAGATTCTTTTACTGCCGGCTTTATCACTTCTCTTGGGTGCACTATGGACTTCGCTCGCCCAGTGAAAAGTTCCACTATCCTCTAAAAGATTGCTAAAATTATAGGTTATATAAACATCCAGTTTATTTGTTTTTCCTTGACCATATACTGAATCTATCCCAATTTCTTCAATCATTTTATTTATTATTCTTTTCCAATCCAAATTATCTAATTTTTCTATTCCTTTTACTAAGCTTTTAAAAAGAATCTTAATATTATTAATCTTTTCTGCTCTAACTTTTTCTACTATCTCCTTATTTTTTAGCTCATATATAATATTGTCTAACTTCTTTATCTCTAAATCTTTATCCTTCAATTTCTTTGCAATATTTTTAGTAGTAATAGATTCAGGAATATCCTTATTTGAATATAACTCCAGTAACAGATCAATTTGTTCGTTAATTTTAGCCTTTTTATCCTCAAGCTCTGCCACTCTAAAATCTTCGTCTAAGCACTTTTTACTGTCACATAATAAATATTTATTCATATTTTCAGGGTTTAAAAGAAATTGCTTAATATCATCTTTTACAACACCCTCAATTAAGTCTTTTTTAAGCGAAGCACTATCGCAAAGATAGCCTACTAATTCTCTAGCTACATGAGTTCTACCTATATCCCTATAGTAATAAGAAGTAACATCCCCTTTTTGGCTATGGTATCTTCCCCCGCAATATGGACGCCCACATTTTAAACACCTCATTTTTCCAGTCAAGATATATACAACTGTAGAATTATTAATTGAAGTCCTATTGAAGTAGGATTGCTTTTTGGCCTTTTCAAAAAGTTCCTTTGAGATTAATGGCTCTTTCTTTATATGCACAGGTTCTATAAAGTTAAATTTACTATTTTTTGCATAAATATACTCATCCTTATAATAAAGCTCCTTTGAAAGAATATGTTTAACGCTACTTCTCGTCCATTTGTTTTTATAAATCACATTGTATTTGGTTGACTTTTTAATCCTGCCAAATTTTTCAAATCTAGTTGGGATTCCTATAGAATTTAATTTATCAGCTATCTTGTAAGAAGACAGTCCCTCATTTGCCAACCAGTTAAATATATTTCTAACTACTTTTGCTTCCTCTGGATTAATAACTATTTTACCGTCCTTATCCAATTTATAGCCATAGAGTATATTATTTCCTCCTAGGGGCAGTTTCCCCTGCTTAGCTTTCTGATACTTTCCCCTGGCAACTCTTTTTGCAATAATCCTTAGTTCCCTTTTGCTGAATATCCCTTGAATATCAGACATAAAATCATCATCTTCATTTTCCAGATCCAGCACTGAGTTTTGAAACATTAATTTTATTTTATTATCTTTAAATATCTCCTTTATGACCTGCAGGTCTTTTACACTCCTAGATAATCTATCTTGATCGACTACTAGAACTCTCTTATAAATACCTTTTTTACAATTATCTAGTAGTTCTCTTATTTCTGGCCTAGCTTCAATAGTCTCACCAGAAATACCGAGATCCTGATATAAGTCATAATCCCAATTGTTTTTTATACATATATTTTTAAGAATATCAATCTGTTCCGGGATACTATATTTATCATCTTTTGCTTGTGAAGAAGTAGATACCCTAACATAACATGCTACTTTTTTATCCTCGTCCATCACACCTCATAACAAAAATTAAATTTTACTACTATTTTATAAAATCAAACTTCCGCAAATAATTCTTCATCTAACTTAGCTAAGATTATCTCATATATATCAAACAGTATGTTATCTACATTATTATCATTATAACTTCTATATATATTATCAATTTTTTGTTCCATTAGACAACATCCTTCCCATCTAATATACAACAATTCTTAAATTATTCTATCCCAATATTTCACTATTAGTATCTATATAAAAGATATTAAATAATAACATAATGTTGCTTTTTCAACAATATAATGATTAGTTTTTTGGCTACTCTTCTGAAATTAATAATATATAATCCTTAAATTAATTCTTCTGCTAGATACGATATAAACCGAGAATAACTGCTTATAGCCTATAATTTTCATTGAATTAATTACCTTTAATTTCAATACCAACTTATCGTTCAGTTAACAAAATTGTTAACTTTACTCTTTTGTGATATCTCACGGAATTGTTATAGTTATAAATTGTATATAAAAAATATTGATAATGAATAATACATAATATATAACCATTTTTATAAAACTAAAAAATTAAAATATGAAGTATTCTAACAAATTTTTTCCTAAAGCCTTAAAAGAAATTATGGAGAAAAAAGATATAATACATAGAAAATTAGCAGCCAAAACCAATTTCTGTTTTAGTTATTTCTGTGTTCTTAAAAAACGAAAAGGGCATCCACCTGTAGAAACCATTAAAAAAATTGCTCAAGGATTGGAAATCCCACCAGATTATTTCCTAGAATACAGAATTGATAAGTTGGTAAAACTTCTTATGGACAATCCAGACATAACTGATTATGTTTTTGACTTTGCCAAGGAGCTGGTCGACAATAGTAATTCTAGGGTTGAAGATAAAGAAGAAGAGTTTTTAAAATATTACCCCAGTACTTCTTAAGCTACTTAGAAACAGTAGTGCTTGGGTAATAATATATCTTGAATTTCTTAGTTACAAGAATAAATTCTAGATGATTTTACCCTTTTCAAGTTTTTCCAATCTCTTTTCAATATCTTTAATTTTATCCTGATTATTAATTTTTTCTAAAATAGCCTGCCTTATAAAAGCAGCAGTGGATATAGATAATTTTTTAGCTTCTTTTTTAGTTTTATCAATTATTTCTTTGTCTATTCTTAAACTATACATTTTTTTTGGTACGAAGAATCCATATTTTTCTTTTATAATTTCTTTCATTGTTTTGCTATTTAGTTCTGCATCTATTCTACTGCTCCTGAGATTAAATGTATTTAATGTTTTTAATCTTTCAATTTTAAGTTAAATGAATACATCAAGATGTTCTCAAAATATGCTATTAGGAGTCTTAACACCCTAATTTTTATAATTAGGGTGTTAATATACTTTTTATTTAATTATTATAGGAGGTTTTAGTCTGCATATAATTTTATTATTTGCAAACCTGCTTGGCCAGCTCCAACATAAGCATAATCTCCTTCAACAAAAATTCCTGCTGCTTCACCTTGAATCTCAATTCCTGTAACAACGGTAGGAGCATTCTTATTTTTAACATCAATTATTTGAATACCGCTTTCTATAGCTTGCCAGTCTTCATCCCTAACGACATATGTTATGTAAGCATAGTCTCCTTCAACAAAAACGTATCCTATATCACCAGAAGCAAAAGCCCCTCCTGCCATTGTTGGATTCTCTTTATCTGAAATATCTATTATCTGCAAAGCATTAGCTGAAGGCAGATAGACATAGTCTCCTTCAACACAGAAATTATTTGCCCAATTGGAAGATCTATAGATACCTACATCAGTTGGGTTTTCTTTATCTGTAATATCAAGTATTCCAAGTGTCTGTCTAACAAAAAGATAGATGTAGTCTCCTGCAGTACCTAAAGAGCCTGCACCTGAATCACCAGTATCATAAGTACCTACAGAAACTAAATTCTCTTTATCTGTCATATCTATTATTTTTATTCCGCTTTCTAATGTCGTATAATAACCCTCTTCTTGCTTTTCTGAAATATCATAGGTGGCATAAATGTAATTTCCAACAGCACAGATACTGCCAATACTCCCATCAGACTCATATACTACAACTTCGGTTGGTTCTTTCTTATCAGTAACATCAAATATTTTAAAACCGCCAGAAGGGATATCTTCAGTATCCCAAATTACATAAGGCAAGTAAGCATAGTCTCCTTCAACATAGAAATTCATTGCCCAACCAGTGGGATCAGCAGTACTAACTATCTCTGGATTACTTTTATCTGATATGTCGATAATTTTTAATCCCTGTCCAGATGTATATGCATAATCTCCCATCACATAAACGGCAGTGGTTTGCCCTGAGATATATAAGCTCCCTGCAATGGTTGGAGAAAATTCTTTCTGTACTATATCTTCAGAAGTTTCTTCTTCACCTTCAAGTCCTTTCTCAGATCCTGTCCTTAACTGCTCATTCTCTTCTTCCAGTTCACTAATTCTTGCTTCAAGTTCTGCAATTGTTGCCTGTGTATCTTTAGGTGTACAAGACACAGTAAGTACAAGCGAAATAACAAGGATTGTCATAAATATAAATATTTTTCGCATACTCTCCTCCTCTTGCAATTTTTTATTGTGCTATTACCTAATACAAATAATTTTAATTGTATTAGAAATGTATTAAATAATAATAGCATTGATATTATAAATTATGAATATAAATTTAATATATTATTAAGACATTTAATAGGACGTCTTAATAAATTTTGAGCTTCTTCCAACTCTAAAGTTACCGGGAGTTTATTTTTTCTCATTTATAGCCTTTTTTATTTAATACTACGTATAACCTACATTATACATAGTATATAGCAGGGTTTACAATTGATGAGGTAATATGCGAACTATATAGCAAAAATTTTAAACCAGTTTATAGAGTAATACTTCTCTAACAATCTCCCCACTTATCTTCTCCCAATATCTCCCATACGTCTCCACCTGCTTCTCATACCCCTTCTTCCTCTCACTATCCCTCTCAAAATCATCCGTCTTGTAATCAGCTATCACCCATCCGTCTTCTTCCTCAAACACTACATCGATTACCCCGTAAACAATACTACTTTCCTCCTCCAGGGCAAAAGGAACCTCAAAGTACCTCTTACCGGCCTTTTCGATCCTCCCCCATAGATCACTATTTCTAAAATCATCAACAAGACCAACAAGCTTCTCAAGATCCCCGGTATTTCTTCCTTCTTCCTCTATCCAGGCTCTACCCAGTACCCTTAACTTATCATATCCACCCCTTGATACAAGCTCTACTGCCTTATGCACAATCCTTCCCCAGCCCATGCCCTGTCCGGCACTCTCAGAAAATATAATACCTTCCTTTGTTTCAGTGGTCACATTTGTAAGACTGTAGCTGGGAACACCAATATCCTCTATATTTTTACTTATTTCCTTCCTATTCTCATCCCACTCACTGGGACCAATCTCGATCACTTCCCTTTGAGCACTGTCCAGCTCCTCCTCTGTCTCGATCTTATCCTTACCGGAAAGATACTCATGCATAAACTCCCAAGCTTTTGGCCTACTGCCCTCTCTGTAAGTGCTTACCAACAGAATATTTTTGGCCCTAGTAACAGCCACATACTCAAGCCTTCTCTTTTCAGCCTCTTCATATAGTCTTTCCTCTTCAGCCTTACCGTCCCAGTCAGGTGGAATTGCAATAATGCTGCTTCCATAGCTTCCCGCTGGCTTTGTAATGACAAAATAACCCAGAGCTTTACTATTCCCGGTCCTCGTAATATGATAATCAGGCTCAAAATCCCCTCCCGCACCCATTGGATCGGCAAGTATAACTACAGGCGCCTCAAGCCCTTTTGCCTTATGTAGATTCATGATCCTTACGGAACTCTCCTCTGCAGAAGAAAGGCTTAATGACTCTATCCCGCTCCCATCCAGAAGCTTTTTAAATTTGTCTAACAGATCCGAAAAAGTATCGAGTTCATCACTTCTTCTATCCTTTAAAAGCTCCAGTGCCTTAAAAATATTACCAGCTCTCGTTAGCCCCTCCTCTTCGCATACTGAAAGCGGCAGTATACCTGATTTCTCTATGATCATCCGTGAAGCAATTACAGGCTCATAGCTTTTTACTATTTCCTTGTATTCTTTAATCATCTTAAAAGCCTGGTAGAAATCGTTAAAACCATCCGGAACCTCGATATAATATGAAAATACTCCGCCAGCTCTTTTAAACCGGTACAGCCGGTCGTCACTTATTCCAAAAAACATGCCCCTTAAAGCCGTTATAAGGGCTACTGGATCCCTGTCATCCTCTATTGCCCTAAATAGCCTATAGGTCTCAATTAGTTCAAATGATCCGCTAAAACTCTCCCCTCCGGAAATATCATAGGGTATTCCAAGCATCTCAAGAGACCTAGCATAGATCTTTAAATTCTTCTTATTTTTTGTAAGTATCAGAAAATCAGAATACCGGGGTTTTAAAGCATAACCATTATCATCCTGTAATCTAATACTTCCATCTACTGCAGACTTAATCCAGTTTGCGATCCTTGCCGCATCTATACTGGCTATCTCAGCTGCTTTATGCCCCTTTATACTACTGATCTGGTTTTCCATCACCCCACAAATGCAGTTCTCGTTTAATGGCTTTACAGTATCAAGGGGGAAATACCTTGCCTGGTATCTGGTCTCTTCTTCAGGAAGGATACTCTTAAATACATCCTCCACTGCCTCCTGCATAAATGGAAGCGACCTGAAGTTAGAATAAAGGTTTAACACTTCCCCGCCACTTCCATCAAATATAGCTTTTACAAGATTATAGATATCAATATCGGCCCTTCTGAAGCGGTATATGCTCTGCTTTGGATCACCCACCACAAAAAGCGACCCCGGGGCAGGTATAATATTTTTCCAGTTGCCTTCACCATTATTGCTTCCAGTTAGAAAGAGTATTATCTCTACCTGTACCGGATCTGTATCCTGAAACTCATCTACAAGGATATGGGTAAACCTTTTTTTAAAATAGCTCCTTACCTCGGAATTGTCCCGCAGAAGCTCCGCGGTATTTATAAGAAGGTCCTGAAAATTAAGTATTGAATGGTCCCTTCGCCATTGCATGTAGTATTCAGCACCACTAATTATAAAATCAGCCAGAGGCTTGTGTATGTATTCCTGCCAGCTTTTAAGTGCGGGGCATATGACCTCCTGCTGAAACTTTAACATCTTCTCAAGATATGACTTGCTGTTTCTGTCCGGCCACCTGTTCAGTGTGATATCAGGTTTCTTGCCTAATTCATTTAATAGGTCAATAAACTTTCTTTCAGAATCCATATATCCTGAGTCGATTAAATTGCTGCTCTTATTTATCATCTCCTGTAATTTATCCCAGCCCTTTTCAGGCCGGACTTTTGGCATGACTTCTTTAAAGAAACTCAACTGCTCTCTTATAGCCTTTTTGGTACCTGTAAAGTCCGGCTTATCCACATCTCTTGTGACTATTTCAACATCAGGATACTGAACAAATTTGAAATAGGTATCCTTGAGGTCCGTTACATTTATGCCCATACCCTGTATGAATTGTAAAGAACTGCTCTGGCTCAGTTTTGCATTCTCAATATAATGCGACCAGGCCCTCTCAGCATAGATAAGGTCCTGGCTTTCTTCTATCTCATCAAATCCTGGATCGACTCCGGCCTCTACCGGCCTTTCCCTTAAGATCTTTGAACAGAATGAATGTATGGTGCCTATAAAGATCTGCTCAAGGTTTGATAGAGCGGTTCGGATATTTTCCCTTTCACTTTTTGAAATATCTTTCTTTAAAGCTTCTTCAAGTCCTATCTGAAACCTCTCGTTTAGCTCTGTAGCTGCCTTTCGGGTGAAGGTGACTGCTGCTATATACTCAATAGCAGCACTTCCGTTTTTTATAAGGTTTACCATCCTCTCCACAAGGCAGTAAGTCTTTCCTGAGCCGGCGCCGGCTTCTACGAAGAAGCTCGTATTGAGCTCCTCCCTTATCTTTTTCCTTGCTTCGCTGTCCTTTAATTTATAATCCATAAGACTTTACTTATAATCCCTTAATCTTTTCCATTTTATAAGAAGCTCACTGCCAGAAGTATTTATCTTATTTTTAATGCTCTTTTTTAATTCTTTCGTGCCGTATATATCGGTATCGTCTATATAGGGAGGATTTTCTTCTTCCGATGTTATAAAGAGACCCCCTGCCATAAGGTCCAGGATACAGCCTAAGGCTTCCTGCCATCTCTCATGCTGGCCGGGATCCCTTTCAAATATGCATCCCTTCCCTGAATCCCTACCCTTTTCAGTGGAGAGTATATAGCCGCATCTTGCAACTTTGCATTCTTTGCCAATGATTTTTTCTATTACCTTTGCATAGAGTATATGCTGGAACTGCCTTCCTCCTACGATATAGTCGCTGTCATTATAGGAATAGGCGCTCCCAGTCTTATAGTCCCATACATGATAATTTCCATCACTATCAATATCCACCCTGTCTATCTTTCCGGCTACATGGATATGGCTGTCTTTTCCAATACTTATCTCCACCGGTTCTTTCCCGCTATATCCAAAGACATACTCAAGTAGATGCGGCTGGGAAAGCTTTGAATTGATATCCAGAAAGATCTCAAGGTCCCTTCTTAAGACTTTCACTTCATGGCCGTAAACAGCATTTCCAGGCACCGGTACTTCTTCGGCGTATTTTTTAAGTACCCCGTCCAGTATCTCATTTATTATTTCCCTCTGCTTCTCTCTTCCTGGTATTTTCGGGTCGTCCTTTATTTTCTTGGTAAAAAGCCGGAACACTTCATGAAGAAGGCTTCCCCTCTGCGCCGCATCCAACCATATTAAAGGATCTCTTTTTATCTCCTCCGGCCTTCTTGCCTTGAGGATATATTCGAGGAAAAATGCATAGGGATTTCCTGCATAAGTCTCTATGGCAGAACATGACAGTACGAGGCTGCTATTTTTTCTGGGATCAAGTTCACTTCCTTCGGGATCTATAAATCCGTCATATGTGGATAGCTCACCACCCGATCTTTCCATTATAGCTTTATAACCCTGTTTGAGAGGAGGATATATGTTTAATATGGACTGTCTTGCATTCTTTAAGCTTCCTTTACCGGCAAGCTTATTCATCCACCAGCTTGTCTCATCAATTATATTTGATGAACCAGATCCGGAGGGCCTGCCAAGGCTGGAGAGAAGCTTCTGGTAATCAATAGCGCCGTCTCCCTCTCTTAGCCTGTATATTTGAAGATATGCAGATGATGGAAATATCTGGCGATCATCGATTATATCATATGTGCCGTAGCTTACTATGACTCTGCCCCTCAGGCCTGCAAGCATTGAGGTAAAGTCATAGAGCCTGCCCTTGAGCCTATCCCTTGAAAGCCTTATACCGCTTCCTATCTTTTGCTTTTCTTCATCAAGAAGAATCGGATCCTGAGACTGAGTGCCAGGAAATCTGTGGCTGTCCATACCTGCAATAAATGTATTTTCCCTTCCCGATCTGCCGCCGGTTAAAAGAGACGATATATATAGGTGGCCGGGCCGTGGTCCCGATCTCTTGAATGGGAGTCTAGAGATCACCTCTAAGAGCTTCCTAGAAGCTTCTTCAAGTGCAATAGTGCCTTCTGTTATCCTGGCAAGTACTTCAAGTCTCTGTTTAAGGTTTGAAAGATATGCGGCCCCCTCTTCATCTCTTGCGGCTACAAAGTCACTTAAGAACTTAAGACATGCGGAACACAATCTACTGAAATCTACTTTACCGCTGCTGCCCACCGGCGGGACCATTTCTATGAGTTTTTTATTTATACCGCTTAATACCTTAAAAATCTCCAGCTGCTTTTTATGTCTTTCTTCATTGTTTTCTTTTATTTTTTCCTTAAGTGCCGCTATTTCCTTATTTAATATCAGACTGTAGCGGTTCCTTCCCCAGCCGATTTTAGAGGTACGCAATTTATGGGCAAGCTTTGGTCCGGAACTGCCCGGTATTTTTATTAGTGAATATTTTAGAAGTTTTCTTAAATGAATCTCTGCAAAATCATCTTCTATCCATAATAGGAAGCCTTTTAATGCCATACCCGGCAGGCTCATATCCCCGGGAAGTCCTTCTGAAAAATCTGCGGTGATACCGAGCTTCCTGCACGTATTATATATTGATATAAGGTATGGATCGCTATTTGTGTATATTATCTCCACCTTATCAATAGGTATCTTTTCAGCAGCAATTCTTCCGAATAATTCATTTATTTCATTCTGGCAGCTGACTCCGCTAAATAGATCTATTGTATTATCCTTTAGGGGCGGAGGGGCATTTCCGACATCAAATAGCCATCCCGCCCTTGTAGTATTAGATGAAGGCTCTACTGAGTCTTTATCATTTTCCATCCATCTATTTTTCGGAATTGAAAGGCCATGGACCTTTTCTTCTGTGATTATAATCAGATCATTTCCGGAGATTTTTTTAATAAATTCTTTCTCTAAAGAGGTATTTGGATATCTTGATAGGACGATGTATTTGATACTCCTGTCCTGTGCACTACTATCTTCTAGCATTTTGCATGCAGCAGCTATTATATCTGCAGTATCAGCCAGTCTTTTTTCCCTTAAAGTGTCTTCATATCTTGAAAATATAAGCTTTATGTCTTCAGCTTTTTTTGGATCAATAAAACCCTCTTTTTTAAGATCCGGGGGAGCCACCCCTGACATCTTAAGTTCTATTATGATGTTAGTTATCGCACCAATGATACCTGTATTTATTATGTACTTTTTAAAGTACTTTAATCTGCCCACTTCAGACAATTCAGTAAAGATCCCGTCTATAAGAAAATTTGATTCTATGGAAGAAATCTTTTCCACTTTATCTTTGAGCAGTTTTTCTTCTGCAATATATGACGCAAGGGATTCGACCGTGGCAGTTTTGAAATTTATCCATCCAGAGCTTTTTCTGGAAAGGTCCTGAAGTATTTGATGGCCCGTATTGAAGTCGGGTGTTATAAGGATCTTTTCATTGAATTTATACTTCTGGATCAGATGTTTTAACCTGGAAATTAATGAGTTTTCCATTTATGACTTATTATTTAAACATTTTAATACAAGATATAAGAATAGATTTTATCTATATCAAAATATTGTACTTTAAAAGTCATAAATATTATATGGCTTATTTGTTAAATAAATCTAGATACTCTTTTAGAACAAAGAGGCGATTTCTTGAAAAGCCGGTTATCTCATTAAGCAAACTCTGTTCCGTTAAAGATTTAATTAATCGATTTGCACTATTAAAACTTATGTCTAATTTTTTCATTATTTCTTTATTACTGATAATCGGTAGTTAAAACATATTGATTAAAAGTTTTTGAGCTTTTTGCATTCTTTCGTTTGTAAATTTCAGCTACATTTGAAGGTTGCCTAGGTTTATTATATTTAACTAAAATCCCCTGTGAAGAATCCAGTAAAAATCCCTTACAATATAAACTGTTACCTCATCTTCAATCTCTACTCCATTGTCATAATGGGCTATAAATTTAAATATACAATCCCTATCGTAGAAGTTGATAAAAGACTCATCCCATATATATCCTTCCCACTTACTGCCTGAAGGATTGGTAAGATCGGTCTCAAATTCTGTGCCCAACAATTCTACGTGTACAAAATCCGGTTCAAAATCTCCTGTAGCATAAGCATTTAATATAAACTTTTCGCCATTAAAGAATATCTCATATCCTCTCGGGTTATTCTCAGTTCCGGTCTTTGATAGATTATAGCTTATCCTGTTTCTATCCCACTGCAGGGTATGTAAAACTCTGCCCTCAAGGTTTATATCCGCTTCAACCCAATGTCCTTCTTCTACCCAGACGTCTTCATATTCCCAATGAGATGTATCTATCCAATCAGTGGTGGAATAGTAATGCCAGTATCCTTGCGATACTGTATAAGATGTATCCACCCAAACACTGGTAGTATAATATTCCCAGTACCCCTGGGATACTGTATATGAAGTGTCAACCCATCTTCTGCCGGTTCTATTTTCCCAATGAGAAGTATCAACATAATAAGAATCAGTATAATACTGCCAGTACCCGGAATTTACCCATACCCGGTAATATTCTTTTACACTCTCTAAGACATAGTTACACACGTATCTTATAGCATAAACTCTACCGCCATAGGACGGCCTGTAGTCGATTACATATTTATGATACTTATACCTTTTTCCGTTAATTACCCCTGAATAGTATCCTGCGTATTTAGCTGCAAATGAGTAGGCGCTCCAGCCGTAACTGCTGGTACCATATAGAAATACCCTGCTTGTTGGGACCCAGCTATCCACATATCTATACCTTGTCTCCCAATGAGAAGTATCCACCCATCTTGTTGCAGTGTAGTAATGCTCGTATCCACTTGTAACCCATACCCTGTAAGTATAATCCTCCCAGTATCCCTGGGATACTGTATAGGAAGTGTCAACCCATCTTCTTTGCTGCGTTTGCCTCCAGTAGCCCTGGTTGACTGTATAGGAAGTATCTATCCATTCCTGCCTCGGAGTTACCTGCCAGTAGCCTCCTTCTATAAATTCAGTGGGCTTGGTTTCCCAATGTGATGTATCAACCCAGAAATTATGTATTTCTGCAGCCAGCTCTACCGGCAGTATGAAAATTATTAAAATAAATAAAACTAAAAATAATAATATTTTTTGTTTAGCCAATCCAGCAGGTTTCATAACAAATGCTTCCTACTCTGTAAAAAAGCTAAGCGCTTTATAATCTTCACCGGTATAGTAATCTCTGTATTTACTGTCCTGGACCCTTATATATTTTCCTACCACCTTTTCCAAATCCTCTATACTGGCCAGGTCTTTAAAATCCAAATTTAAGTAATCACAGATAAAATATCCCACACTTGTGTCAACCTCTAAATTGTAACTGCCAAGGTCAAAGATTATCTGGTAGTCTCCGACATCTTCAAAGTTATAACTGGTAGTGCCGCTTCCGAATCCAGGCTTCTTAAATTCCTTATCTACAATAAAATATATTCTGCTGTCTTCTATTCGTTTTATTTTTCCCTTATAAGCTCTAATGTATATTACTTTAGGTTCTGCTGTATCTTCATACATCAGCACCTCCTGCCCGGTATCTTCATCTTTTACAACTATTTTTCTCATTTCAACTAATATTTCATTACCATCTTTGTCTTTAAATGTTTCTGTAATTAATTTGGGCTCATCAGGATATTTTTCATTAGTCTTAGCCAAAATTTCATTTTTTATTTTTTGCTGGTAAATTATATTTTCCATTTTTCCAACTAAGTTAAATTTAATTACAAAAAAGATTCCAATGACTACACATGTAACCAGGACTATGTTTATTATTTTTCTTTTTTTCATAAAAACTCTTTCCCATAAGTACTTACTTAAAAGTAAGAATCATTACCCAGTAATTCGTATAATATAACATAATGTTGTCTAAACAACAATTAATAACCTAAACTTTTTCAATTTTTTAACCAATTTTCTAGAATAAAGATTAGATCTTTATTCTATTTTTCTTAAAAGATAGGAAATTTATTTGGTAATTAATATAAATTTTTAATAATTACTTATTTTAAAATTAACATTAATCCGAATATATTTTTTGATATATAGTACCTATTATGCTCACATACCCAAAAACATGTTATATAATACTTATAATATACATATTAGGTATTATGTATTTCTAAAGGAGGATATGATGATCAGAAGGAAATTACCAATAATTTTAGACGTAGAGGAAGGAAACAAACTGCTTAAAATACCCTCAACCAGATATCCTACTGGACTAAGAAATAAGGCTATTATATCCCTTATGTTAAATTGCGGACTTAGAGTATCTGAAGTAGTAAATCTTAAACCTAGAGATATTAATCTCACCAAAGGGAATCTAAGAGTGGTAGGCGGAAAAGGTGGAAAAGATAGGGATCTATCCATGCCGGAATATACTCAGAATCTTCTAAAAAAGTGGAAAACTGTTAGGCCAAAAGGAGAATACTTCTTTACCACTCTAAAAAGCAGTAAACTTTCTCCTAGGTATATTAGAGCTTTTGTGGAAAGATACTCTAAAAAGGCCGGTATCTGCAAAAAAATTTCACCGCACACCCTAAGACATTCATATGCTACAGAGTTTTATAGAAGAACAAAAGATATTGAAACTTTACGAAAAATTCTAGGTCACTCAGATATTTCAACTACTACTATTTATATAACTCTAGCTAATATTGAAGTAGAGAAATCGATGAAGGCTTTCAATGGATTTAATGCATGAAAATGTACAATTGTATTTTGAAATTCTCTAATAACAATAAATTCTTGACAATCAGAAATATATAGTATATATTATTCCCAATATGGGAACTAATGTAAAAGTAATATATTTCCCTATAGTTATAAATGAAATTATTAGGCAAAAAACTGATGACCAACTTTAAGGAAAAGCATTCCGACATTAGGTCGCAAATTGAATCATGGGAAGCAGAAATTAGGGAAGCAAATTGGAGTACCCCTATTGAACTTAAGGAAAGGTACCCCAAAGCCAGTATCTTAAAAAATCGACACGTTGTTTTTAATTTCTGTAGAAACAAATATAGGTTGTTAACTTTGATTAATTATAAAAACGGAATAGTATTAGCAAAAAATATAGGCACACACACAGAATATGATAATTGGGAAATAAAGTAAGTAAGAACCATGAGTAAAATTAAAGTTATAAAAACTGAAAGAGATTATGAAGAGGCACTCAAACTAGCCGAGATGCTAATGAATCGTGATCCTGATCCTGACTCAGAAGAAGGAGAACAACTGAGTCTTATTAGTACTCTTATTGAAGATTATGAAGTAAAAGTATTCCCAGAAAAACTTCCTAATCCCATTGACGCAATTAAATATAGAATGGAACAATCTAACCTTAAACCGTCTGACTTAGTTCGTTATATCGGTAGTAAAAGTAGAGTGTCAGAGATCCTTTCAGGTAAACGCCAACTTACTATAGAAATGATAAGAGCCCTAGAGGTAGGACTTGGTATTCCGGCTAAAGTACTTATTAGGAAACCCGATATAGAAGAAAATCTGGAGTATCAAAATTGGAGTAATAAGCTTGTTTTAGAAATGGAAACACGTGGTTATTTTGGTGATGCTTCGTTAAAAGAAAAAAACAAGGTCGAATTGTTGGAAAATTTCTTTTCTCCAATAGGATCCCTAACACAGATTATAGGAATGTTGCGAAGGTCTCATTACAGATCTTCACCACTTATAGACAAACATGCACTAATCGCTTGGGCCATTTGCGTTTTTAAGGAAGCTAAAAAAATAAAAATAAAAAAGAAATATAAACATGGTTCTATTGATCTTAGTTTTATGCAGAAGCTTGCAAAATTAAGTGTTAAAGAAAATAGTCCTATATTAGTTCAAGAACTTTTAAAAGAACATGGAATTATATTGGTGATTGAGCCTCATTTTTCTAAAACTTATTTAGATGGAGCAACAATATTAATAAACAGAGATAAACCAGTAATTGGATTAACACTTAGATACGATCGATTAGATAATTTTTGGTTTACATTAATGCATGAATTGGCACATATTATTTTACATTCTAACACCGACATCACCTTCTTTTACGATGAAATTGAGGGTTTAAAAGCAATTGAATTAAATGATATGGAACGGAAAGCCGATTCATTAGCAGAAGAATCACTATTACCAGAAGCTAAATGGGAAATCAGTCCAGCAAGGCTTATTCCTTCTTCAATGGCAGCAAATAGTTTAGCTCAAGAACTCGGAGTACATGTAGCAATTATTGCTGGGCAGATTAGACATAAGGGTAATAAATACATTTATTTAAATAAAATTGTAAACCAAGCAAAAGTTAGAAAGTTTTTTCCCAATAAAAAATGGAGTAATTAACATGTTTAATTCTACACATTACGTGCCAATATTAAAATGGAAGCGTGCTGAACAGGGAGCACTAAAAGAATTAGGAGAAGAAAGCAAAAAACATATTACTCCATTAATTCAATTTGTAATGCCTAAAGGAGAACCCAAAGAGATACTTGAAGATACAGTATTTAGATTTGAGAAACAATTATCAAAAATTCCAGAAAAACTTTTAGAAGTTTGGGGCAATACTTCAATCTTTGTTGATTTTAGCTTATTGTTTACGATACCTCTCAAAGTTAAAAGTATTAGAAATATTTTACAAGAGGGCAACAAACTTGGAGCTACTTTTATTCCAGTTGTATATCTGAATGACGAATACCAAATTAAAGAAATTGCTTGCTTATTGGCAAAAGAGAATAAAAGTGGTATATGTTTAAGATTAACATGCTCTGATCTTTCTGATTTAGTAAAATTAAATCAAAATATCACTGAACTCTTTTCATCCATGGAATTAGCAATTGAAGATATTGATTTGTTGGTAGACATTAAAGAGATAGATGAGAATGAAGATAAATACATTAAATATTTACATATAAGTCAAAAAATACCTAATTTATTAAATTGGCGAACGTTCACTTTTGCTAGTGGTTCTTTCCCTAAGGACTTATCTAGATGTAAACTTGATGAAGAAAATCTCATACCGCGTCTTGATTGGATAAACTGGAAAGATATACTTAATGATGGAGATTTGATTAGAAAACCAACTTTTGCTGATTATACAATTCAATATCCAATTTACTATGAAGCTTACCAATTTTTTCCTCCGTCTACAAGTATTAAATATACTTTAGAAGATAAATGGTATGTTATGAAGGGAAGAAAACAAAAATTTGAATTATATTTAGCTAATGCGGCATTACTAGCAAACGATGGAGAAAAGTTCTATGAAAAAAATTTTAGTTTTGGAGATAAGTATATTGCTGAGAAAGCTGTTCATTACCGGAAATACATCAAAGCGAGAAATAGAGGATTAGATATCAAAGGAACTGGAAGTACTGAAACATGGCTTAAGGCTGGTATTAATCACCACCTGGTACTAGTTGCACATCAGATCGCCAGTTTTTCCTAGAAAAAAGTAGAGTATATTTTACTTGTTCTTTAAGTGTTTCTATATCTAATATACTAACTAATCTTTTATATATTAAGTCACGAGATTTGGAACGGAATCCTTTTGCTTTATTTTTTTCCTCCAAAATTCGTAAAGCTTCTTCTCTCCACAATAATCTTGCTATGTAGATTCCTATTTGTTCTGGATTTTTTTCTGCTTCGCGAATATTATAAAAAACCACTTTGTTTTTATTATCTATTTTTGCAACCTTAATGCCCCACCAATCTGGAATCATATTGATTGCACTATATAAATAACGCCTTCCAACAATTAGAGTTATTTTATCGAAAACAGCATTATATTCATTCATTTGCTTGGATAGTCTATCAAGTGTATCTTTATCACTTTTTATCTCATAACCATGAATTATGTCATTGATTATTGCAATATCTATTCTTGCTATTCCATGTTGAACTCCAAATTCTTCAAAAATTTTAACAGGTTGTTTACTCTCTAAACTATGTTTTTGCAAATCTTTTTCTAAGACATTTCGCAAAGCTACACGTATGATACTATCACTTGTGAGAACTGTTTCATTTGTAAAAGTATTATTAACCATTACACGAAATTCTATAAATTTAATTTACTTTACTTTTAGTTTAGTTTTAAAACTTAATACATCACTATCCATTTTTCAGAAATAGTATCAAAGATATTAAATTATAACAATTAATCACTTATTCATGATAGACATACAATACTGTTGTTATAATCATTATATACTTTATAAAATAATATTTATTTATTTGTTTTTATTAATACCTTTTAAGTTATAAAAGTTTTCCTTGTTCACCTTTTCTTATCTTGCGTTTTGCATTTTTAAATGTAGCTTCAGGCATAATACGTGGATATTTAAGTTGCTTACACTCAAATAATTCTTTAACAGTCAATATTTGAACTTTTGGATATTTTTTACCATGTAAAAATTCAGGTTCATAAAATCCAGCAGATATTGTTTCTTCTATCATTGGTCTTGTGGGATCTTCTAAAGTTATAAATGCTCCTATTTCAGCTTTTTCTCTTTCCATATCACCTTTTAGTGTTGCAATATCTCCTCTTTTAACATTTCCACTTTTTACCTGAATTATTATCTTTTTAGCTTTTCCACTATTGTCATCAAAGAAATATATATAACCATCGACTCCACTATCTGGCCCTTTTTTCTTATCTTGTGCTGGTCTTGCAGCTACTTTACCAAGTGCCCACCATTCAAATTGAAATCGGTCATGGACTGCTAAAGCTTTTGCACCTTGGAGGTCTTTAGGATCCCCTATAACTTCATAAGGAGATAAATCTTTTCCAAAGGCTGTATTTAATCTGTGTTTCATAAGAGTTATGGCCAAGTGAGTTATATCTATTCCTATCCATTTCCGCTTCAGTTTTTCTGCAACAACTATAGCTGTCCCACAACCACAGAAAGGATCGAGTACCAGATCACCCTCATTGCTACTGGCATTGATGATTCGCTCTAATAGTGCTTCAGGTTTTTGTGTGGGGAAACCCAGTCGCTCATGTGACTGAGAGGAGATCATCTCGATGTCATCCCAAAGATTCTGAACGGGTTTTCCTTTCAGCTCGTCCAGAAACCTCTTACGCTGTATTCTCCCATTAGGACTTTTGGGGAAATAGAGCCTGCCTTCTTTGTCCCATTGCTCCATCTTCTCTCGCGAAATAGCCCACCCATTTTTCGGTGGTTTGTACCCTTTGTACTCGTATATGAGGTTAGGGCGCAAAGCAGGATTTGCCAAGTCAGCAATACGATAATGACGCCCCTGTTCGTCTATATGTTTGAAAGTCCTTTCCACATACTCCTGATACCTTGGATCGTTGAAACTATACTGGGGAGTAAATGAGGCTTGATCACTCTTGGCATAAAAGAATATCGCATCTGTGGAAGAACCAAACTTATTTGACTTATGTACAGTACTGAATGTTCCGTATCGACGCTTCCATATGATTTCATTACGAAAGTTCTTTACCCCAAAAACTGCATCCATAACCAGCTTTAAATAATGACTAGCTGTTGGGTCGCAATGAAGATAAATGCTTCCGGTTGATTTTAATACTCTATGCATTTCAACCATGCGAATGGCCATCATGGTAAGGTAAGCCATCATATCATTTTGACCTAAAGAGCTTCTTAGTGCTTGTATAAGGTCTGCAATTTTTTTTGGTCCTTGTTTTACTAATTCATGGTATGCTTCCTCTGACTCAATACCCCAATGCCAAGTATCTTCAAATGCAGTTATCTGTGCCCTTGATTGAGTTCCGTTTTTTTCTTCAAATAAGATATTATAAGTTGCTTTAGAATTAAAAGGTGGATCAAGGTAGACTAAGTCTATGCTTTCATCAGGAATATATTCTCTCATTATTGGAAGGTTATCGCCAAAATATAGTCTGTTTTTTTGGTTCATTTATTCTGCTTCCGTGGAGGTAATTATTAAAATAACATTAAGATATTCTTATGTAATCCTATTCTAAAATTCATTCTAACTTAATATTTCAAGTTCATCTTCAAAAATACCATCACCGTCATACAACCTATTTATTCTAAACTTCGTTCCACAGCCGCCTTCACATTCAAGAACTTTATTTAAATTAAATTCATATACAGGAGTAATTGAATTACAACTTTTACACTTAATGTGATTACTACTATACCAATCACATCTTACTAATAACACTATTCTTAATATCCCTTGTTTCTTATTATAGCTCTTAAAAAATAAAAATTCTTGTACTAATTAGAAAAATAAATTGAATAATAGTGAATCATAAGTATAATAAGGAATGTACAATCTAAGCCCATACAGTGGCAAAATTTAAGGGCAAGCCAAGGGATTGTATTCTATTTAACAGGCGTAAAGGCTAAAAATTTTGTGGAGTTAGCCTATAAGCCGGGTTCTGTACCAAGTTAATCAAAATTTCTTAGTTTACCATGAAAAAATGCACTACAGAAGGGGTGGTAAACTATGGACATTAGTTGCTACAGAACAAAGTTTCTGGCCTATCTTTCAATTGAGCGATCTTGTTCTATGCAAACAAACCATGATTATAACAAAGAGCTTTTAAAACTAGCTAAGTTTCTTTCTGCTAAAAACATAAATGATTCAAACCTAGTTACCACTTCCCTACTAAGAGAATACTTTTTTTATTCTAAGGAATCCCGCAGGTTATCCCAAACATCAATCTCAAAGGTAATTTCAATTATAAAAAGCTTCTTTAACTATCTTGAAGAAGAAGAAATAATTTCTAAAAATCCTTCACGCAAAATAAAAGTTCCTAAAAAAATAAATAAAATCCCTAAAATAATATCTAAAACTGAATTTGATATGCTCATATCATCAATTGAATTCAGTCCTGCCCGTTGCAGAAAAAATAAAGTCAGAGACAGGCTTATAATCTCAATACTTTACTATACTGGTATAAGAAGAGCCGAGTTACTAAATTTAGATTGGAATGATTTCAACCTTGAAATAAATACACTTCTTATAAGATCAGGTAAAGGAAATAAGGACCGTATCATTCCAATTCATAGAAATCTTTTACCCTTAATTGACACTTACCTAAATTTAAGGCTGCCGCTTAAAAATAATGCCTTATTTATCGGTGAAGCCGGCAGGCGCTTTGTAAAAGAAGTTTCTCAGATATGCTAAGAATGTATCTTGGCCTTTCAGGTCTTACTAAAAAAGGATATTCTGCTCATTCATTCAGGCATGGTTTTGCAACTCATCTGATTGAATCTGGAGCTAATCTATTCAAGGTTCAAAGGCTACTTGGCCATCAGAGTCTTGATACCACTAAGGTTTATATTAACTTTAATAACAGTCAACTAGCTAAGGCTATTGATAAATTATAAAACTGCTCTTATTAAATCTTGCCTGTTAACGTGAAAATAAGCCATTGTAGTATCAAGTCTTGAATGTCCTAAAAGTGTACTTATCGTTGCAATATCATTTATTTAGTTATTTAAAGGTCTTTATTAAGACATAAAGTAAATTTCACCGCGTCTACTACTAGGAGAGTAGGTATTAGATATTTGCTCCACTGATATTTTATCTTTTAAATTCTTTGTTAATTCCCTTGACTGATGTTCCAGTGACTACTACAGTTTCATCAGATATTTCAATAATTATAGTATCTCTATCAGAGTTAGAAGTCATTTCATCAGTAACAAATACTTCAACCATAATTTCATTTCCATCTCGACCATCTGGATAAATATAAATTTTGTTAATTTCCTCATTTGAAAAAGGCTCTACTGGAATAAAAGAATCTCCTCCAAATTCCATTGATTCTTTATCTGGATACCATGAACCAGTACCCTTAATCCATATTTCAAGATCTGGTTTATTTTCTACTGTATCATTCCATACAGCTATTTTTAAACTAACTTCAATTGTTTCTTCTGTCTCAACTTCTTTTGTATTTATCTCTTCTGGACTACATGATGTAAATAATCCAAGACCAAAAATCACTATTAAAACTAAAAGGGGAATCATATACCTTATTTTCATATTTAATCCTTTCTTATTCATTAGGGTAACTTTCATAAAACGAATCTGGTTTTACTGCATTGTCTATAACGGCCCATAGCCAAAAACCAAAAATCAATAAATAGCTAAAAGAAGATATAAAAAACCAACCAGGTATTGGAGTAAAGTATAAAATTATAAATATTATTAATATTCCAAGTGTAACCCAAAACTTTATAGCAGATTTCTTATAAGTATATAACTATGCAAATATACCAAAAAATATTGCTATAAGAATTGCGCTCATTTTTGTTTTACCTGATAATTTTTTACTCTTTATTTTATTATTCATTTTTTATTTCATCAATTTTATCATCTACGCTTACAAAAATTTCATCAGCCTCTTGCAAGAGCAGAAAAGATTGAAATTCGTTATCCATTTGAAATTCTTGAAACCCTTCTATTACCTTATCCATTCCAATTAAACATAACTCTTGGACATCAAAAAATTCTTCACATTCTTCTGGTGGAGTAAGTTTAGACAAATCCCTTTTTGAATTCTGCATTTCTAAAATTATTGGTGTTAATGCTATTCTTGCAGTAGTTCCAGCTAAATTATATTTATCCATAAATTCCTCCTTGATATCCTCAAATTCTTCTAAATATTCAACTGCCTCATTGCTTTTATAAGGATTTCCACATCCAATTAATCCTAAGATTAATATTAAAACTAAAAAGGGAATTATATATCTTATTTTCATGCTTAATCCTTTCTTCATTCATTAGGATAATTTTTAAAAAACGAATCAGGTTTAATAGCTGTATCTATTAAAGCCCATAACCACATAGCAAAACAGGCTAAAAGAACCAAAAATAGAATAAATATAAATTCGGTCATTAAATAAATACTTAATATTGCAAATGGTACGAAGAAACCAATAATAAATTTGGGTGCAGATTTTTTTACCGTATACAGCCAAGCAAAAGGCCCTACAAATACAACTATAAAGATTGCTGTCATTTTTGTTTTTGTGGATATGCTTTTTGTATTCTTTGATTTATCATTCATATATATTTAACCCTTTCACAACTCCTTATAAAAAGCTAAAGTTTATTTCTATCAATATACCTTCTTATTAGAGTAAAATAAATTATTGTAAGTAAAATTCCTCCTATAAGCATTCCTATGGGTATCATTTCTATTCCTTTTCCTACTAACTTTTAGTAATTAAAATCAAAATATTTTATCTATACTTCTACATTTTAATATATTATATCACTCTTCCTTTTTAATAATAAATTCTTTTCCAGTAAGATTATTATCCAGATATTGTACTAACTACACAAAAATATTTTTAAAAATTTAGTTTTTGTGTATAATGGAAAAGTATAAACTAATCCTGTTTTTAAGCACAAATTCAGGGATTTTGACTAAGAAGTTTTGATTTTTAAACCTCAAGAAACGACTTAAATTTTGTGGAGTTAGACTGTAAGCAGAGTTCTATTCCAAATAATATATAATCTTAAGGTATTATATACTTTTTAATCATTACTACTCATCTCTCTTCCCATTCATGAGATGCACTTCTTGTAATATCCGGCAGAGGATCCAGAAATTTTAGCCTAAACCTGCCGGGTCCGGCATTAATGGTTACAACTACGGTAGGATCAGAAATAACTATATTATATGAAGTCCAATCGTCCCTGTGCAAATCACCATAGGTAAAAGCTTCTTCCCTTTCCGGACTTCCGTTGGTATAAACTTTACAGATACCTGAATCATCATAAAAATAAACCTTGTATTCAATATTTTTAGACCAGTATGAATTAGCTGCAGGTGTCATGCTGCTGTCTACTGAAAGAAGATTGGTTAGCTGATCTCCTATAGCCTTAATACCTTCCCCGGTATCAAAGATGGTATACCCTTCCGAATACTCCTCCCTGTCAAAAAATGAAGCTCCGGTTGCAGAAAGCTCTTCGCATACATATTTTAACCTGTAGCTGTTTCTCTGGGCCTGCCTGTAGTCCTGGGTAAAGACAACGGTAAAAGAATAGAGTATCACTACAGCAACAGTTATTATAAAGATTTTCACTCCACTGCCTCACTTAAAACGTAGCCTTCCATAATATAATCAAACTTGTTGTCTTCATCTTCTATCCCCAAAAACTTTCCCAGGTTAACTACCTTCTTTATCGGTATTCCGATTTTGTAGTTTATAGCCTCCCTGGCATCAAATTCAAACCTTTTATATTTCATGGAAGTAGTTACCTCTATTATGATTTCATCTTCACTTACCTCGGCAAACTCCGAAAGGATGCTCTCTTTCATTTGGGAGATATTGGACTCCGTAAAACGCCCGTCAGTTCTTGCCTTCTGGCACGCACTGTAGACTATCTCGTCAAACCTTTCTATCTTGTGTGAATTTACTATATCCTGCACATTCTGCATGGGAAAAACCATAAGTAGAATTACAGCCGCAATAGTTACTATAAAGGTTTTCATAACTTCTGATCCTTGGCGAAAATTAATTTTAAGGAATTGTCTGAAGCTGCTCTATCCCGTGGTTTAAAAGCCTCGATGCCTGGGAGTAAAGCGAATTTTCACCCGGCCCCAGGATTAAGCCCCAGATTAGAACACCTAAAATTACTGTGGCCATTATTACAATAAATGTCTTCATATATGCCCCTTTCTTCCTGTTAAAAAGATAATAAATTATAAGACGTAAAAACATCTGTTAAAACCACCACTAAAAAATTTAAAAGAACCACTACCGCAGATACTATGGCCAATATATAGATGAGGTTTCCGTTTCTCTCATTTACCCTTTCCCTTGCAGTGATTCTTTCTGTTTTTATATTATTCTGGTAATGTATTAGCTGGCCCTTAAGCTCCCCGGGACTTATAAGGTCGAGCTTTAAAAATACTCCTGCCAGGTCCCTTGCTTCCTTTGTGCCAATGGCCGTGGCAAAATAGTCGGCTGCCTCTTCCCGCATGTTCATGTTCCACATTGAAAGCATTTTAAGGTATACAGGTTTAGTAACCTTGCTGAACTTTATAATTTCTTCTAGGATATAATTTGAACCTAAAATGTTTTCCCCTTTTATGGTAAAAAGGTTAATAAGCTGGGAGACAGTGCTGTATATTTCCCTATTGGCTGCTTCCCTTTTAGCTTTCTTAAAGAAGCTGCTGACATACGAAAATGGCAATTTTATCCGTCCCATTTTGGATTTCGGAGTAGTAGCCGTAAATAATATAACAAGTAAAAAAAGCTGTAAGTTAAAAGAAGGCATGCCTTTTGTTATTTTTAGAATTACTGCCCCAATAAGCCATATGCCTAAAACCCCAAACCGTACAGCTTGATACCCTAAGACAGAAATATTTAACCTGCCGAAAGAAAGGACTTCTCCCATGGCAAACTTCTTTTTAACCCTGGCTCCAATCCCGAATCTTCCTTTCCCCGGGGATAGGACACCCAGAGCGCCGCGAATAAAAAATCCAATTGATCCTATAGCCATAAAAGAAATTAACACAAAATAAATTATTTTAAATACCATTTTAGCTTCTCTTTAAAAATCAAATTTAGGTTTGCTTAAAAGATACATGGACCAAAAACTAATCACAGAAAGTACAACGATTGCGATGAAAAATTTTACACCCAACCCGGTATTAAACTGGTAGTAAAAAAACTTTCCCATGGTAAACCCGAAATATTTTACACAAGTAAAAACTGATAAAACGTAAATGATTGGAATCACAAATTTAACCATGGTAAACGCCTCATAATTTGACCTTTTGTCCTTTTCTATGGAACTCTTTATCTGCTTTAGATTTGACAGGATGTCATCCAGGGAAACTGAAACATTGGTGCCGCTAGCTATAGATTCAAAAATACTCATACCGGCAAGTGCCGCCCATTCGGTACCAAACATGGCTACGAAAAAATCTACCGCAGACTGCAGTTCTTTTCTGCTCTTATAATCTTTTATTTTTAAACTTAAAATAAACAGTGCCTTCTTCGAAAGAGGGCTATTTTTGATATTTTCTACAGTCTTATCTATTGCAGATATCATATTAAAGTCTGAAATCTTGTACATACTGGTTAGTTCGCCCAAAAGACTCTCTGCTTCATAGCTTCCCTCAAGCTGCAGGCTTTTAAGTCTGAACCGGAGGTAAATATAAGGAAGTAAGCCAATAAGAGACGACATCAAGATAAAAAATATACTTACTCCGAAAAGTCCTGTAAAAAGAGATAAGGAAACAGCAAATAAACATATTGATAAAAAGAGAAAATAAAAAACAACATCTTTACCACCTTTTCCGGTAGTTAGCACAATAAGCAGTCTGATATGACCTGTAAATTTATTATCTGGCTTTCCCGAGGGTCTACCCTTAAACCTGTATCCCTTATTCTTTTCCCTGATAAAGCGTATAAGGTACCTTCCTAAAAACAGCCACACGCAGGTTAGAAGTAAGGCGTACATTAAAATCCTTATTATTATGTCAATTGTACCAGTCATAAAAATCAGCTCCCCCTTGAGTAAAAAGGTATTGTAACCTTGTGCTTTTCCATAGGAAATTTTTCAGCCAGCATTTTTAGTTCTTTTTTATACAATAAAAACTCCTTATAATTTTCTTCTCTGGCAATAGCTTCCTTGTCGCTTCCTATGTCACAAGTAAAAGTCCAGCTGTCAGATTCAAGCTCGTATTTGCATATCTCGTGTATTGATATTCTGTGTGACATATAATCGTACCTGATCTCATAAATGCCTTTCAGTCTTTTTTTGGAACGGTCGGGAAGCTGTATAAAGCTAAAAACATAATGGAAGCTTTTAGCGACTTTTATTATTGTATGGTCCAGGCTCCCACCTTTCTTATTTACAATCATATTTGCTATATCGTAAGGAAGGTCAAATACATCGGTTAAGTGAATTGTGCTTTTGCAGTGCCTGGTACCCCGGTTTGCTATCTCCACCAGTAGATTTAGCATATTCCCATCCCTTGCCTCCCCACAGATAATATAGTCTCCATCTGAACGCATAAGCTGCTTGGTAATACCAGACAGTTCCTCGCCGTCTGCGACAAGCTGCATTATGGGAGCTTCAGGCATAAGCTCATGCAGAGGTATCTCCGCATTGGATTCAATTAAAACTCCTTCAAGATTTGGATCTTCAAGCAGCTGGAATGTGGTAAGCATGGTAGTTTTGGCAGTTCTGACAGCCCCGCAAAAAAGAATATTAAAACCTACTTTAGCCAGGCTTTTAAGCATGCTTACAGCCTCTTTTGGGATAGTTTTTCTCCTGGCCTGCTCTTCTAGGGTATAATTAAACACAACATATTTACGAAATACCATAATATCCTGGCCGGATTTTGTAAGGGACCCGCCATAAAAAGTAACCCTCTCCCCGGAGTGCATAAGAATTTCAATATTGGGGCTGCTCTGAGGTATTTCAGGTGTAAGAAGAAGCAGGGCTTTTTTAAGCGCACCGAACCTCTGCGCAGAGATTTTCTGTTCCTGCAGGACCATTTTCCCATCAATAAGATAATAGATTCTCTCCCCGATGATCTTTGCAGAGGAGCTCTCAGGAATATCCATCCAGGAACTTATGCCCGCAAGTCCCCATACTTCATGAAAAATACCGTCGACCAGGCTCTTATACCATTTGGGATAAGGTAGGTCAGTCTTAGCGTTATCCTCTAAATATTTGCTTATAAGGTCCTTAAAATAATTCACGTGGTCAGGTATTCCTATTAAGGCTTTAGTCTGCCGTTCAAGTATTTTAGACTCCTGCCCTTCTGCTTTATTCCACTGGTCTTCAAAATAAGACTGTACGGACCGGCAAATATCTATAAAGAGTTCCCTTTCGCCTAAATGTTTCCTGCCCGCCGTTTTATTTACTTTTATACTGCTTAAGTAACTGTCAATATAAAATTCTTCTGACTTCTTTTCTTCCTCAAGTAACTTAGTATTCATAATTAAACCTTTCCCAGAATCCTATTAAAAAACTGCCTCTTTTCCCATCCTTTTTACCGGTACCCAATATTTCTATACCCAGCTCTCCGCACAGGGAAACTGACAGCTGTTTTATAGAGTTGCTGTACAGCCTATCGTAACTTACAAGCGTCTTTCTCTTTTTTTCAGCTTCAAGGCTTACTATGTAATCTAAAAGAGGTATAACGGAAGCCACCTGCATACCATATTTTTTAGCCAGGCTTATTTCAGTATCAAGCTCGCCCGAGTCTATATATTTATTTACTACAAGAAAAAAATCATTCGGACTTATACCTAAACTGGAAAAAATTTGCTCAAGTATCTTACTAAAATTTCTGAAATGCTTATCGCTTTGTGTGGTAATCATGTATTTTATTTTAGACGAATTTAGCGCCCCTATACTCATACCGGAAATATCGCTGCCTCCGTTTATAATAGTGACATCAAAAGTTTTAGATGAGATGTCAACCAGTTTTTCAATATGGCCCGGGTGGTAATGCCTGACCTTAGAAATATCTTTCTCTCCCGGAAGGATATATAAACTGCCGCTTTTTATGCATGAGCTTTTAAGCTCCTCCGGTGAGAGGATATTATTTATAAGCCTTTCCTTGATTTCAGAAAGACCGTTACTGCCTAAATCTATATCAAAATAAGTGGTACCTTCCCTGCCGTTTAAACTTAAAAGGATTGTGGATTTGCCTGTAATATCAGAAAGTACCTGGGCGGTAGATAAGCTTATCATGCTTACCCCTGCTTCGGGACCGGAGCCGAAAAAACAAACAGCATCCTTACCGGTATCAAAATCCTCAATGGTCAAAGAACATATTTTCTGAGAGATCTGCGCATCTGTAAGAAGAGGGGGAATTACTATTATCCCGTAAGAAGAAAGGGTTTTATTTATAGTTGAATATGTATCCATGTCCCCGGCAATGTAGTAATTGCTTTTTACCTTTTTTAAAAACTTTGAAAAATTTTGGATATATGTGCTGTAGGAAATAGTTTTACTTTCGACGATTAAAATATCTATTTTATCAAGCTCTTTACTGCCAAAAGACAGGCAGGTTTTGATACCTGAAAAAAACTTTGTTTTTTCAAGTTCAGCTTTAAGACCCCCACTGCTGCCTATAATTAAAATATTTTTCACTCTTTTAGCTGCCTCCTGCTTAATTTATGTTAGCTTTATATAAAATAATAAACTTCCAGCTGCTATCGGCCAGACCCTCTAGATAGGACACATCTTCGTAGTTTGTTATAATTTCAATACTTGAAATATTGGCGCTTGCATCGTAGCGCTCTTCACCGGCCGTATTTACCACTTCCCTGTTGCCCGAATCTTTAAGGTATGCAACTTCACTTTTGACTAGATCACTTTCTTTTGTAACTTTTATGCTGCCTGGACTATTAAAAGACTTACTTTCCTCCCCTTTTTCATCCGCCATCTTAACCGGATAAAAATAAATAATATCTCCCTTTCTTAAGGAATTTGGAAAGGTTATGATCCAATCAGATGGAACGGTAAAAATATATAAGTCTTCCTCTTTGGTATCTGTGCTGTCATCTTTAAAATAAGCTAAAGCAAGCTGGCTGTATTTTGGGATATAGTGGGCCGAATATTTTCCAATAACCTCATCCTTATCGACTATAGCGCCTTCCATGAAGTTATCGGGGTTTATCTTTGTCAGGTCCAGCATATCAGATGTAATGGGAGTGTCAGCTTCCACACTCTGATTTAAGATTACTACTTCACTGTACAGGAACCGCTCCCTGCCACTGGTCTCCCAAAAATATATCACTGCCAGAGTAGCCAGCATCAGAATTATGCCTAAAATTGAAAAAACCGCTCCGCTTTTAATTCTTCTTCTTATAAAATGCCCTTTCAAATTATCTTACCCCCTTACCAATATGTGATATTCAAGACCTTGTAAACTTCTTTATAACACCTGCAAATAAAGGTCTTTTTTTGCCCTTTTTACTTCTAGAAAAATCACTGCTGAATTCTTCAGGTATAAAAAGAGAAGAGATTTCTTTAAGTGGACTCTCCATTACATCGGAAACCTCGCTGCAGCTAAGCGGCATCCTATACTGGCAGTTAGCTTTATATAAAAGAGCCAAATCAATTGCAGGTATAAACGCCAGGGGTTTTACTCCGATAAAATCCAGAAACTCCTTTTTATCTATTCCACTGTTCCACTTATTTATAATAAAGTTTACTGGACAACCCTCGCCCTTTAATTTTAAAAGCTCTGAAAGCTTGTCGCTTTCAATCTTACAACTGGTCGGAAAAGGGTCTATGACAACAAGCACGAGATCCACAATAGATAGCAGAGGCTTTACTGCCTCATTTCTAAGGTTATCCCCAATATCAATAAGAGTTATAGGGGTAGTACCGGACGCGTACACAAGCTGCAGCATTTGGTTGTGTTCCCATTTTTTAATTTGCTCTTTTCTCTCGTCCGGAACAATCCAGGAAATATTGTCAAATACATATTCAGCTTTGCTTCTTATCCTATTCCCGCATGAAATCTCATGTGGATATGAGTAAAAATCCCCATCACTATCTTTTCCACTCCTGTCCAACCTGTCTTCTATTCCCACCCAGTTAAATATTGTGGGACTTCCTATGGGAGGCTCAATAACAGATGATAGAATTCCCAGGTTGGAGAGATATTTTGCGAGGCTTAAGGTAATTGTAGTTGAGCCGGCACATCTTGTAAGACCGGATATAATAATTAGCTTCTTTTCAATACCTGTGTATATTTTTTTCTCTACTATTTTAGTAGTGGGTTTTTCTATATATCTTACCCTGCAGGCTGTATTTAAATCGCCTAAATCCTCTTTACCATCACTATTATTATCTTCTGCCGGCTCCGGAACCATTTTGCCAATAGATGTAATTACTTCCCCGTAGTCATCATTAAAATAAATTATATCTATGTTGTTTTTCTTAAAAAATTTTACTGCTTCCTCAAACCAGGAAAGTTTCCTGTCAACTACAGCATACTTCCATTTTTTATATAGTGATTTATTTTTTACCTCGTCAATATCATCTATAAACTCCTCAAAGCCGATATAAGGATGGCCCTTAAAATGATTGGTTATCCTTGCGTAGCTTTCTTTTATATTTAAGCAGCAGATTATATATTCCAAATTTCCTCAAGCTTATATAAATTTTAAAAATAAAAAATTTAGGCACATTTTATCTCCGGCAGATCTCTGACACTAGAAAGATCACAGATTCTTACTTTTCTTTCCCAGTGCCTGTACTGAACCTTATAGAGAAGGGATGGATAAAAGGAACGCTGGTTTAAAATTAGCCTTCTCTGGCAAAGCCTCTTACATTCATCGGGAAGCATCAGGTTTCTCATGTAATAGTTCTGCGATTCGCTTTGCCTTGCGCTTTCAGAAAAGCTCCCTGTATTCTTACTTACGCCCTGTACTTTAATAGTAGTATTTCCTAAGAATCTGCTGCAGTACTGCGCGGTAAAATCATCATTTATCCCAAGGTACAGATGGGTATCGCACATCGACAGGATATCTTCCCAGCAGTCCTTGTAGCGGTTTTTCATCTGCGGCAGGGACTGCCATATAAGCATGGGATAAATCCGCCGGGACCTCATTGTGCCAAGCATTACCTGAATATTCGGGATCCGGCCTATATTTGCCATTTCTTCAAGTATAAGAAACGTTGGACTGTGCAGTGTATTGCCATACCCGTAAGCCGTTTTATAAAGCTGGTTTAAAATCGTAGTTACCATAGAATTAATAATCGGAGAAAAGGTCCTATCCTTATCGGGCATCAGTATAAAAAGAGCAATTGGCCTTCCCTTTTTGGCCCCGATTTTTTTAATATCTATGGTTGTTGAGCCTGTTATATTTTTTATGCCCTTTATAGAAAACAGTTTTAGTTTAGTTGCAAGCCCAATTAAGATATTGGCCCTTACCTTATCTTCTGCCAGTAGAAAGTTTTCCCAGAGCTGAAGCGGTGTTCCACTGATACTGTAATCTTTGAAAAATTTTACTGCCTTTTGGGAATCTCTGACATTTTCAGAAGTAAGGACCTTCAGTACCTGCCCGAATGTTTGCTGGCCCTCCGGATATATCTCCTTTACAAAACCAATAAGCGCTCCTAAAAGTTGCCCTTCGGATTCTTCCCAGAAAGTATCGCTGCTGTAAGACAGTATTGTTGAGTCAGCTACAGAGCTTATATAGCCTTCGGCTATTTCCATAAGCTCTTTACCAGAGGATATATAATTTATGGGGTTAAGACTGTCTCCATACTTTAGAGTTATAAAGTCAAGCACATAAACGTCGTAGCCGCAGCCGGTAAGATATTTATTAGTCAGGCAGTAAATCTCGCTTTTTGGATCGGTTATGATTATATCGCCCTTCTCATCCAAATCCTTATACATATACGGTATATGAAATATATTTGGAATGACAAAGCTTGTGGTCTTAAAGCTTCCAGGGCTACCCAGCACTAATGCCTGCATATTAAGGCTGCTTCCTATGGGGTGATATGCGCCGGGCATTCCAATAAAATATTTTAAGCCTGCTGTGTTTGAGCCCAAAAACCACCCCAGGTTATCCTTAAAATAGTGTTTTTTTACTTCCCCTGGAGTCTGAAATCTTGACGTTCCATGGCTCCCGTAGTCATCTTTCTGCGTGTATCTTTTTTGGAGTCTTGAGCCCGCCAGCCCAAAAAGAGAGTAGGCTAAAAATAGCCCAAGTGTCCCCCAGCCTAAAACGTTAGTCGGGCTGGCTTTGGTAAAAAAATTAATATAGGTCTTTCCGCTTCCGGCAGTTTTTATTATAAAGTTTCCCGGGACAAGTGACAGATTAGACCCATAACCCTCAAGAAACTGCCCTAAAACTGATGACAGTATGGGCAGAACAGTTAACATAATAATAAGCATTAAAACAGACGTTATAATCCTAGTCCTGACAGCCATTATCTTTCTCTCCCTCTGTCTCCAGCCATTTGCCTTTCTTTTGACCTTGAAAGCTTTTCTTTTTTCTTTTCAACCCTTATTTTTTCTTTTTCAATATCTCTTGAAATTTTACTGGCTATACTTTCTATCCCTGGAGCAATCCTGCCTAGCCCTATATTTACACTTTTTATTTCCGGTATCCTAAAATCAGCCTTTCTATATGGTAAACCTGGGTTTACCATATTGCGCTCCGGACCTCTTTTAAAAAAATCTGTAATCTCTTCTTTTGTATAGGCATGTCCCAGCTTTTTACCGCGGCAGTATTTTTTCTTTTCCGGGTGGAGAAAGCTAAGGTTTTTATTTTGTATCTTTGTATCTATATTAAAGTTTTCCTTTAGATATTCCTTTAGCTCGACCAAGTTTTTAGAATTTTCTTTTGCCTCATCTATTGCGCAGCGCAGCTGTTCTTTCCAGATGGGCATACCCTTTTCTGCCAGCTTATATTCAGCCATCGAGTAGCTTCTTTCGGCGTAAGGCCCTTTTATTATTGATAGATTTTCCCTCTGACAAATTCTATTGCTCTCCCGCTTGATCTCCCTTAAGGTTTCCTTATTTGAGACTAGCTTTCTGCCGTCTTTAAAAGATACTGAATTTACCACAAGGTGGTTATGTATATGGCCCTTATCAATGTGAGTTACTACCAGTACCTCGTGTCCTTTAAACTCTTTTTTTGCAAGCTCTTTTCCAATCTTGTGAGCTTTTTCAGGATCTGTTTCCCCGGGCTTAAAACTCTGGATTATGTGGTGGTAACTGATTCCGTCTGTTTTACCGTACAGCTCTTTTGTTGTATTCATCTCGTCTACAGCATTTTGCGGGGAACAGTCCTTTCCACTTATAATTCGTTCGTCAGTTTTTTCTTTATTTAGGACATAATTTATTATATTTTTTATCCTTCCTTTTGAAGGAAGTATTTTTATAACTGCCATAAAAATATATAAAAATTTATAATTTTTTCATTACCACGGCCAGCTCACCCCACACTGTTTTTAGATCTTCTTTTATACTTTTAAGATTATCCCCTACCACGGTTAGAGTACCGCAATTTACTGAGCTGGTTATCTTATCCAGGCTGCTTCCTATCCTTTTAAACTCTATAATCAAATCTCTTATGCCCGGCACAACTGTAATGTTTTTACCAAGCGAGCATTTTCTAATGTAGTCACTTCGGCAAAAGTAAGTTTTTGATACTTTATCTTTTAGAAGAACCATTTCTTTTTCATCCAGCCATACCGTAACTGGATAATTTCTTTTTCTTACCATCCCTTGTGTAATGGTTGTTTTAAAAAAACTTCATTCCTTTTTTTAACTTGTATAATCTATTTTTACTGTTTATTTTCCCCATTGTTCTATATACGTATTTAACTACCATCTTTCATATAAGATATATTAAACTATATCATAATGTTGACTAAACAACAATTATACTAAAAATATTTATCTTTTCAAGATAAGATAAGTTTTGTATATTTAGCTATAATAATTGTTATAATTAAATCAGTTTGACATTAACTAAAGTTTAATATTATTTCATATAATAGGCAGATTTAATTAAATTTTATGAAGACATATCGTATAAAAACGAGTTATACGCAATCGGCTTCGGGACCGCAAGAATTATAAATGTCAATCAACTTAAATTATAATTGGAGGTAAAACAATGAAATTATATAAAAAATCAGCTGTGACAGGAGGAGTTGTTGGAGCGTTAGCAGGAGTATTAACAGGAGTATTAAGAGATTACACGAACCTTAACCTAGTAGAAACAATAGTAGTAGTAGTCATTATTTGTGTTATTGTAGGAGGAGCCATAAATATCATTTGGAAGTGAGGCGTCCCCTTCGCCGACTCTTCGGACACTTTGTGTCCTCGTCCCTATTGGGAGCATATAATTTCATTGAAAGTTGAATAAAAAGATTGGAAACAGTTAATTAGATTATTAAGGCTTTTGGGAAGGAATAATTAAATGTGTATTTTATCTTCAAAAAAATTCTTTGAAATGAAGATTGTAGAAATACAAAAACTAATGGGAAAATATCACATAAGAACTAATTTTACCGGACAAACAGTAAATGATGAGAAAGAGAGAGAAAGACTTTGGAAAATAATCAAAGAAAACAGAAATTTTAAAATTACTGTAGCATCTTTCATATTAATAGCACTTACTTTTTGTTTTACAATTTTAATGGTTTTAATAAAGATAAATATTTAATGAATGATGTAGCAAAATGAATGAATCAAAATATTTTGACGTTAAGGGAAAACAGCTAGGAGATCATTTTAAATTTTATTGTAGTAATTGTGATGACAAATTAGAAGTTGAATATTTAGGGGTAGGTTAGGCAGCCTCTAAATTTAGGTTTACTTGCTTAAATTGTAAATCAGCAGCTACACTGAAAATTAGTAAATTTAAAATTAAAGAATAAATACAGGAAATAAAAATTATTAAAAATAACAGGATAATACTGATGGCAAAAGCAGGAAAACTGCTGGGAATAGATGTACTAAATTACATAATCGTAGCCTGCGAAGGCCACTACAGTTTCAATCAAAACAACCAGCTATAGCCAACCACCCCAAAGTAAGATAATTAAGTTATGCCAATAAGCTAATAAATGAAATAAATTTAAGCTTTCAGCAAAGATATTATTTATTAGATCAATTTTTCAAATAATCTAATAAACTACTCCATTTGGAAACTTCTATTGTTTTTATAACATCTAAGACAGTTTTATAATATTGAGAGCTCAATCCATCGATTACGTAAATAGCGAAGAGTTTATCAGTTTCTTTATCAGTTGAAAATGTGCTGCTTAGTCTAACCCAATGTACATTTTCTTGACAAACAAGCATAGAACCCTCAAAAAAACTTCTATTTTTTATGTGTGGAAATGAATTATTAGATCTTCCACTGTATAAACCTGAAAAATCAAATACCTTAACATTTTTCTTATTTATTTTTAAGAAACTCCGAATAACTAAGAGGGCTACTTTTGTGGGTAAGTACTTTAAAGTTATTTCCAAATTTCCTGTATTTTTAATTTTTTCTAGGTCACCATCATCATCAATAATTAAAACCTCTCCTTTACAGCTTTTATATTTATTTAAAAATTTTATCAAGTAAATGGAGTTTTCAACCAAAGCAAGACCAATTTTATTAATATTAAATTGTATTAACCCATTATGGATTTTGTCTAAACTTTGATACATGTTTGTTAAGTATGGCAATATATTTATTTTAGTTTCGACTAAAGAGCTAATCTCGTCTTTAACTTTTTTAGTGTAATCAAAATTTTCTAAAAATTCCTTTTTATTTAATAATAGTTCTACATCTTGTTTACCATCCTTGTAAAATGTATGGACACCGTGAAACGAAAGTCCTGTATGGCGGGAGAAATTGCTCAAATTGTAAATAAACCTGTAATAAAAATTATTATCGTACTCTTGAGCCTTCAAGCTTTCAAAATTTTTTACTTCTTCTGATTCTTTTACGAAACTTTTTTTTATATAATTCTCCCAACCATCCAAGAAAGATCTAATTAGAGATAGATAATTTTGTATTAATTTTTTTATATTACTCTGCAAAACTCCTGCTTTAATTTTATTTGAAGAGTAATCATTTAATATAGAATTTAATTCTTCAAAACTAGATCTTAAGTCATTAATCATGTTTAACTCATACATCAATTCATTTAGTGGTTTAAGTGCATTTATCAAAAGCCCATAATCGTTTTTCTTTAAATCCTCTATAATTGTAAGCTTTTTATTTTTATTGGTTTCAACGCAGGCTACTCTTTTCATTAAAGTCCCATTCTGTATTGATGATTCTTTTGATAATATTATGTTTCTTAATTTATCATGTTTAGTCAATCTTTAAAAATTTGTACCCATTTCTATACAAAAAAAACAAATGTATTATACCAGGGGGTTTGGGGGGATACCCCCAAATAATAGCAAAGGTAACCAATACGGTAGTATGTGTTACGTTTGCATATCTTGCCTATCAATTATTATATAGACTGTGTAGGCTGTTGGAAACTAGGCAGCCAAAAAGCCAGGTTTTCAATAAATGCATAGGTTGTAATTTTATAAGTTCTAAGAAAAAGAGTACAAAACAGGGGCTTTTTGAAAATGAGCCGTGTGCGAATTTCAAAAAGGGGGTCAGGGGCGTGGGGCATTTTTATCCGAGGGCGGTAGGTGGGTGGTTTATTATAATATTACATATAAGAAGTGGCTCTACTATCCTTTATAAGTATACTATGTGCATAGCATTAAATGGTAAACCTGGGTTTACCATTTAATATTATCATTTTTTTATTTCTATTTTTTCCAGTAACTCTAATCTAATATAGTATCACCACAATTAGAACATATAACTTTACTGTATCCTTTAGACCAATCAAAATTAATATAATTACCGTTAGCTAAATTCTCTTCTACCTCTTCTTTTGATAGATTACTAAAATCGTTGTCGTATGTAATATCTATGCTTTTTATATAAAATTTTATAGAACCGCATTTATCACATTTCATACTAATCCCCTTCCCCGGAAATTCTTAGTAACCTGATTCCCAGTTCACTGTCAAATGGAATAAATTCAGGCATTTTTCCATATTCAATAAATCTAAATTCTCTTAATCTGTAATCTACCGCATAAATCTTATTTTTATATTTAATCTTTTTTAGCATTTCTCCCCCATCCTTTCGTTTAATAAATTTCATAAGATACATAACCTTCTTTGGCAATCTCTCTTTCCATTTCAGCCAGTACTTCTCTGTAACACTTTGCCTTCTCTTTATTTTCTGGTTGATTTGTTTTAGTGCTTTTAAGTCCAGAGATTAATTTTTCAAGTTTCTCTTTTACTTCTTTAAATTCCCTATCTGTTACCTCAAAAATACCGTTTCCGTAATTGTTTAAAGTAAAATTGAAATCTGTGCTTTCCTCTAGAATTCCTACCAATTCTTCATCATAAGACAGATTGAAGCTTGGATATTTAGCAGTTACTATTTTCTTAACTCTGTATGCGTTTCTGCTCATATCATTTCCTTTCCCTATCATTTTTTAAATTAATAATATTTATTGAAGACTTATCTCTAAGTCTTCAATGAATACTACTTATTATTTTTAATAATTTCTTTAAGTGGCTTTGGCTCAAAGTACAAATCTCTTTCAACATTGACTTCTTTAAGTTCTGACAATGAAAAATATCCCAACTCATCAAAATCTGGTGAAATTCCACTTTTTACCCAGCCAAAAAAAGTATCTTCTCCGTTAAACTCTGCAGCATACCAAGTCCAACGAGTACCGGGTAAAAAGAATTTTACATAAACTACTGCGTTTTTTCCTTTTCCTTCTTGCTCATAAAGATTTGGTATTTTACTACTTATTTCTTTTGTTAATAATTTCATTTCTCCCTCTCCCTTCTTAAAAATAATATTTGACTTCCAGCCGTAGCTCTAAAGAAGGTTCTGGCTGGACGTCAATGTGGAGATTTTACGGTTCTTGTCTGCAAGAATTGAGAGGGATAAATAGCTTTAGCGGTTTATGCTCGCAAAGGAAAATACTACATTGACGTGTAAAGCCAGGTTCTTCTTATCTTTCTTCGGAAGTCAACTATGGCAAGCCTGCAAGGCTTTTGTAATCTACCGCATATGGTATTAGATCTTTCTGCAGGGAGCTCTAAAATATACAATATGTGGTAGAAGTTTTATCGGTTCGGACCATAAAGAAAAGGTAAACCCAGGTTTACCTTTTTGTACTAGTTATAAAATTTAAGGCAGAAAATATCTCGGGTTTACCAGTGTCTCATTTACCCTAACCTCACAATGAATATTAGTACCTGTGCTAAAGCTCGTATCAACCATAAGACTAGTTAATCCCCTTATATTATCTTTCTGTGGGAGGAAGGGTGGGAGATTTCTATAACCATAATAAAACTGTCCTACTAGAGGACAGTTTTATATTTATTTTGTGTTTTTCTAGAATTAGCCAGCTTTTGGAATAAATCTTACATCCAGTTCAGTATCTAAAGCCTCTGCTATTTTTCCTAATATTCTTAATGATGGATTATGCCTTCCGCTTTCTATCCTTGCTATACTTGACTGTTTTGCACCGGTTAGCTTAGCCAATTGTTCCTGAGTTAAATTCTTCTTTCTTCTTAAAGCAAGTATCTGCCTTATTATTCTGTACTCTGGTTCCAGTTTTTCGTATTCTTTTTTAAATTCCGGGTCTTTTAAAAGTTCCTTTTTAAATTCTTCCCATTCCATAATCTTCCTTACTTATCTCCTTTTTATTTTTATATTCTATCATTCTCCCCTTTGCTGTCTCCAGTTCCCTTTTAGGAGTTCTATTTGTCTTCTTTTTAAAACCGTGCAGGAGTACAAAAGTTTTTTTGGTATTCAGAAAATAAATAATTCTAATATAGTCTGAACCAAATCTTACTCTTAATTCCCACAAACCTTTATACTCTTTACCGGCAATTTTCTTAACAAATGGAAGACCTAAATATATGCCCTCCGACCTTATATTTTCAATCTCCTGCGCAACCTTTGCTCTTTCTTTAGTCGGTAAATTGACTATAAAATTCCTAACCGGTTCTTCAAGGTTGTCTTTCTTGTAAAATACTATCTTCCACATTTAATTTACAATATAACAAACTTGTTATAATTTATCAATCATCTTTTTTAGACAGCTACATGATCGGTACACTTAGTCTTAACATTTCTCCTGCTTCTGCAAGTCTTTTTCCATTCTTAATCTTTTTATTTAAGTAGTAGGGGAAGCAGACAGAGTCTCAAATATATCCAGCTGTTCAAATGTTCAGGCCGGTTTTCTTCCCTCTTCCATTTCTTTTCTTATTAGAATTGTGCAGGGTTTTCCCGGGATAGGCTCAACTATCATACTTTTATAATTGTAGAACTTGGATCTGGGAGAGCTTGCAAAGTACTCTTTCTTGGTCCTATAGTCATATACCCACATTTATTTTCCTTTCTACTCCTTACCTCCAATAAGTTTATTTTGCCTGAAGCTATAAAACCCACCTGAGGCAACTATTATATGGTCAAGTACATCAATGCCTAAGATATTTCCTGCCTTTTCAAGCCTTTTTGTGATTTCCATATCATCATTTGATGGTTCGGGATCCCCTGAAGGGTGGTTGTGCATAAATATTACGCTTGCGGCATTTGAAAGTATTGCTCCTTTATATACTTCCCTCGGATGAACAAGAGAACTTGTCAAGCTTCCGGTCGAAACTACTTCAAAGCTTATAATCTGGTTTTTAATATTTAGGTGCATACATATAAATTTCTCCCTGTCAGACTTTAAAAGACTAGCTGCAAATTCTGACCTTGCTACTTCTTTACTGCTTTTGTAACTATTACTGGTGGTTTTTACCTCTCTAACCATTGACAGTTCTACCTGCGGAATAAAGCTAAGTAATTTCTTTTTCCCTGCCATCTCTCCCCCTTTAAACTAAAATAATATTTGACTTCCTGGGGGTAGGCTCCAAAGAAGGTTCTGGCTCTTAGTCAATGTGGAGATTTTACGGTTCTTGTCTTTAAGAATTGAGAGGGATAAATAGCGTTAGCGGTTTATGCTCGCAAAGTAAAATGCTACATTTACAAAAGACAGGTTCTTTTTATTTCTGTAAAAAAGGAAGTTAAATATTAATACTAGGAAAAGAAAAAGGTTTATTTAATTACTAGATTTCTTCTAGTTTGGTATTAGTTTCTTTTAATAATAAATCCAGAATTTCTTTAATGCTTTTTAGTTGTTCTCTGTCTTTTTTTAGAATTATATCTAAATTAGGAATATTATTTGAGGTGGGTGTAATTTTTACACCTCTTGATAATACGGGTTTATAATCCCTTTCAAACCAAACATTTCTAAATATTTTGTGTTGAATTTCCTTAGTAATATATTCTGAATACTTGTATATAATTTGCATATTTTCTAATGTCTGGCCAGATTTTAAAAAGGAGTAAAATATATTAAAAGTATTAGCATATAAATCAAAAATATTAAACCCTGGCGGTGTTCCTATTAACCTAAGATTTAACTCTTCAACTTCATTCCTCTTAAAAATATAGTTTTGTTTTAATTCAACTAATAAGCTTTTTTTCCAATTATTAGCAATATTTCTATTTTTCCACCATTCAACAAAAAGCATTGTTCCACTTGTAACTATGCCACCTATAACTACTCCCAATACTATACTCCAAATTATTTCCCAAATCATTTTAAATTCCTCATCTCATCAAATATTTCAACTATTAAGATCTCTGTTTTACAACTATTATTAATCCGATTCTTTTACTTTATTATAACTTTCTTTATCTATTACAGCTATCTTATAAATGAGAAGGAAGGTCCTTCTAAGGCAGAAAATACTTTGGGTTTACCGGTGTCCCATTTATCCTTACCTCATAATGGAGATGTGTACCTGTGCTTACACCTGTATTTCCCATAAGCCCGATTAAATCTCCCTGGCTTACCTTTTCTCCTACCTCTACTTTAAACTCACTCAGGTGAGCATATACGGTAACATATGTGGTGCCGTTTTCATCAGTTCCATGATAGATCATAATTCTTTTACCGAAGTTTCCACTTGTTCCCACTGCAATTACTGTACCATTAGCTGTTGCCCTTACTGGAGTACCAGTATAATTAGAAATATCTATTCCCTTGTGAATATGAGTCAGTCTTACTTCTCCAAATTCAGAAGTAACTACCCCACTGGCCGGCCAGATTGATGGTATATCAGAATTATTTATAATTTCAGGTATTATAAACTTATCAGGATCAAATTCAGAAGATGGATCAAGAAGCGGAAGAATCTCAACCAATGCAAAAAACCATTCTTTGTGTTTTTCATCAAAACCCCCGGATATTTCTTCATTTTTTAGTACAGTAGTTTCAATTTTGTATTCCTCTTTTTCATTTAGATCGTTAAGAAAATCAATGACACTTGTAACTGTCATATTTTCTTCTGAAGTATCATATTCTAATGATTCAAGAAGCTCTTTAATAGGAGTGTAACCCTGCAGTTCAAGTTCTCTAACGACTTTATATTCCTTCTTAGTAACAGTTTCTGTAACTGACTCACTATCTACTATCTTGGTTACCTCCTCTTCTGTTTCAATTATTTCGTATTCAGTAAAATTAATCCTTACCAGATCAAAAACGCTTTCATTTGGCCTGTTTTCTTTTAGGTAATTATCAAGCCTTACAACATCATATGCCATAAAAGAAACCCAGTTTATGTCTGTTTCTTCTGTTAATCCTTTATAGATCTTAAATTCTTCACTATCTACCTGGGGAAATAAAATATTAATTGCAATTGAAAATATAAGGGCTGGCAGAAGTATAATAATAAATAATAATATAAGAATTATGTGCCAGTATTTTTTAATAAAACTGGCAGTGTAAACTGATATTTTAGCTACTATTATAGGCTCGGCCATTACTTATTTATTCAAAGGCAAATCTGGATTTTCTGTCATAGACTTCCTCATACTGGACTGGATCAACTATTTCAAGCTCATATTTTGAGGCTCTAACCTGGATAACCACTCTCTGGGATCCTGCTATAAAAATTCCTTTTCCCTTCGCACCCTTACGCTTTGAACTGCTCCCCTTTAGTATTGCAAGCTCCTTTTCGCTAAAGCTGTAAAGTTTTTTAATAACCGGTATGTCGGTCTCTCCCATCCTGAAAAAAAGCTTGAAGTAGCTATTATCTATTATTGCCTGTCCGTAGCGCTCAATTGAAAGAAAATCAGGAAGGTTCTGGGTTGCGGTAACAAAACTTATCCCATATTTTCTACCTCTTTTAATAGAATTAGAGAGAAATTTGAGTGTCTGGGGGTTAGCTGGATCTGCAAACTGGTGTGCTTCGTCAACATACACCCTTTTAGTTCGGGTCCTGTCTACTTTACAGAACTGCCAGGTATCTTTTAGGAGTATGTCGTATAGCGGCTGCGTAACTGCTTCCGGCAGACCTGATATGTCAAATACAGTAAAAAAATCGTAATCCCAGTTTGTCTGGCCGTTAAACATATAACTATAGGCACCGCTTATATAGGGCTGGAGTGATGACAGCATATTATCTCTTGCTTCCCTGGCTTTAGCAGTAGTTTTGCTTTCTTTAATTTTAGCTTTCATTACATCTTTTAGAGTACTAAAGGTGGGAAAAGTCCCCGGCAGTGTCCTGCTTTTAAAACTGATACCTTTCTTCTCGTAGGAGTCCCTTATATCTTCTTCCAAAAGTGCCTCCTCAAAAGGTTTTAAGTCCTTTAGTATCCATCTAAAAAACATTATGCAGTCCATTATCTTTGTAGAAAGGTAGGACCCTATATCTTTTTTATCATCACCGGCATCATCGCTGTCAACAACTGTATTTCTTATATGAAATGGATTTGAGATAACACCGGAAGTGGGACTGAACTTATATCTTTTCCCCCAGGGGTAGTAAAACTCACCTTCAAGGTCAAACATTATTATGTAGTCTCTATAGGGTACATGCCTTATGGCATCTGTTTTTATCCTGAAGGACTTGCCGGATCCGGAATCCGCTATTATGCACTCGTGGGGGTTGTTATAGATCTTACTATAGGTATCAATTATGACAAGCCCACCCGATACGACATTCTCCCCTATAAATATACCCTTAGGCTCCATAAGCTCTGAGGAGTCATAAGGTATTATTGAAGCCACATCCCTTGTAGTTAAGTTCCATACATAGTTCTGTGTTATCCTGTTTTCAGCAAGTATTGGAAGGGTGGTAACATATGGGTCATAACCTTTATATTTTAACTCTGTTGCCTGGCAGTACGTGCTTGAAATTTTTGAACGAAGGAGACTAGAAAGGGTGTTTAGCTCCCCTATATCCGGCGCGGATATACCTATCGTTATATTTGTATCATACAGGCTTACATTATCACTACCCAGCTCGGCTATCATCTTTACCGCACTTTCCTTTTGGGCCTGATATTTCTGGCGCAGTGCTTCATCCTTCCTGGAATCAAGGGCTTTTGCCCCTATTTCACTTACGGCTTTTGAAAGCTCCCTGGTTATTGTAGCCTTGTTTTTAGGCGTTAGGATTATGGCAATATTTATATCTCCCTTTGTATTAAAAACTCTCCTTAGCCATCTGTACCTCTCAACTGTAGCCGGATATTTAATAATGGAATAAAACCTATAGATTCTGTTTTCTATTTCAATGTGCCTGCCATCCTTATAGATTTTAGCGTTCTCGGGAAGGATGTTTTCAAGCTCCCAGTCTTCCCTGCAGGGCTCAACCTGTGAGCTTTCCGGATTCATCCTCTGGTAAAGAAGTGTTTTTATATCATTTCTAAAAAGCTTGTCTACATACATGCCCTGGGATTCAAGCTCTCCCTTAAAAGACTGGTAAGCGTCGCCTAAAAGCTCGCGTGCAGAAGTGCAGTCCTTCTCCTTTACTTCAAAAACCGTGTAAAAATTAAGGACATTTCTGCTTCTTCCAGCCATAGACTGGATATGCTTTTTCTGTTCCTCAAGGAGTACCAGCTTAATTTCGGAGTTAAGACTGGTTTTAAATTTTTCAATGTTTGAAATATTGGTATCAATATTGACGCTTTCCGACTGGATATATATTCCTATCCTTCCATCAAAAGAGGAAAGTGCCCCCTGTATGGCGTCACTTATCATCTCAAGGCTGCCCTCGGATAAAAGTTCTCCGTTTACAGGGCTAACCTTTAAAACTATCTTATAGGTGCCGTCTTTTCCTTCAAGTAGGTCTCCGATGCTTTTTATTGGCAGTGAAAAATCACCTTTCCTGCCCTTTTTCTCATTTGATTTTATTCCTAGTAAATCTTTTGCTAAAGCTAATATTTTTGCTGTTCCTTTCAAAATATTTTTCTCCTTCTATTATATATCTAGTAATATCCATAACTACCAAAAAACCGGTTTCCTTCTGGTGAAACTCGCTTGAAAGCCCTATAAGAATCCCCAGAAACAAAAAGCCTGCAAAAAATACAGGCGGATTAAAATATCTTATAACCAGTACAACTGCCGCTGCTGCAATTGGAAGAAGGATAAAGAAGTTCTTAATGGGCACTGGCCCTATCATTATTCGTCCGTCAACATGCCTTGGAAGTTCTCTTTTTTTCTCGCTTATTTCACTCATCTTCTCTACCTTCTTAACATCATACCCATCATGCCTATTCTTCCGGCAGAACCGGCTGACGCAACTATAGTGGAAGACGTCCCAGTCCTATACAGGTACTGGCGTATTATATGCGGGCCCCGGAGTCCCACTGCAACTGCACCTATGGATAGGACCACCACAAGCACCATGTTTTCCACCCCGCCCATTATTGAAAGAAGTATCTGCAGGATAAGAAAATGGATTGTCTGGGTAAAAACTATAGCTATTGCTTCTCTAATCCATATCTGGAGTCCATCGCCGCTATTAATTACCGATAGGGCCACAAGAGGTGCTATTAGTATTGCAATCAGAGTCTCTATATACCTGATGGCTCCGGTAATACACAGAGCAATCAGTGCTATGGTAAGAATTAAAGACATAATTGCAAATATATTAGCTTCTTTTATAACCGCACCCCACCCACCACTTGAGCTTAAGGACTCCTCAATCCTTGAGGCGTCCACTCCGACACTTCCTATAAAATTTATAAGGGCATTGTTTAGCGGCAACAGGACAGATGTAACCACTTTTGGAAGGACATATATTAAGCCTCCTGCAAGGGTAACATGAATAAAATAAGTGCCCATGGACTTCTCGCTCTGGTACATAACCCCAGAAATTTGCCTGAAAACTGCAAGGATTACAAAAATGACAAGTAATCCTCCGGCAAAATACTGCACTCCCTTTAGGTACTGGTCAAAGTTAGTAATATATTTACCGGGCTCGGTGGGCTGGACAACCAGCGTATTTATAAATTTAATAAAAAACTCAAAAAGGTTCTCACCAATGCCGGCAATGCCGTCCCATATCAGCGAAGTTATGATTTCTTTTATCCAGTCAATCATTTGCATATAACTAGAGGCCTCCGGAAGAAAAAGTTAAACAGCAGCCATTTTACCTATGACGTAATCTGCAAGCCAGGCCAAAAGGAAAACTCCCCCGCTCATCATAACTACCCTCCTAATATTTTTAAGCGCTTCCTGTTTTTCAACTGCCTCACCGGCCTGATATTTAAATGCCTGTATTATTATAACGACTATAGTAACAACACCAATCAAAGAATATAGCCAGACTTTAACTTCATTTAAAATCTCAGCAATAGTGTCTATGTATGGCATGTATATCCTTTCTTATAAATTATAAGTCCTAATAAAATCTTCAATTTTTCCGGTAACGGCGTAAAACATTTCTTTTAGCTCTTTCTTATCTTCTCCAGTCATTTCCGTATGGAGCGGAAAAGTGGCTTCTGCATCTTTAATCTCTGAGAGTAAATTTTCACAAACTTTTATTACTTTCCAGGCAGGGTTCCGCCCTGGCTTAACCTTAAGGCCGCTCGCCCCCGGGTCCAGCCTGCAGCTTCCAAACCTACTTTTAACTTCTTTTGTGAGCTTCAGTGTCTGGTCTCCGGAGAGTTTTTTTTCCTTTATAATTTTAGAAATCTTAAGGACCTCCTCTTTTCTGTCTTTTAATTTCCTTAAAGCTCTGCCGTGCTTCTCGGTTAGTTTCCTACTTCGGATATCCTCTTTTATTTCATCCGGAAGATTAAGTAGCCCCACAAGGTCCAGCACCCTTTGTTTTGACAGGCCAAGCTTTTTTCCTACCTCCGTCCATGGTAAACCCAGGTTTACCTTTAAAGCCTTGATGCCCTCTGCCCGGTCTATGCTATTCAGGTCCTCTCTCTGCAGATTTTCAATAAGTGAAATCAGCATTACATCATTTTTAGATACTTTTCTTATCAGTGCCGGAACTGTTTTCAGCCCTGCTTCTTTTGCTGCTAAAAATCTCCGCTCCCCGGCTACTACTATGTATTTCTTCCCGTACTGCCGGACCGTTATTGGATTTATAATCCCCTGCTCCTTTATGGAATCAGCTAGCTCTATTATTGTACTATCGTTAAAGGTTTTTCTGGGCTGGTTTTTATCCTGTGCTATTCGCGATAAGGAAATATTTACAAGGCTGCTGGAAGTACTGGCATCAAATAAATCGCCCGTATGCTGCCCTTTCTTTTCCTTAAAAAACTTATAAATTGTATCTTCCACACTCGTCTTTTTTTTAGCCACCGTCCATCACCTCCCGGGCTAGCTTTCTGTAAGCTTCCGCCGCATCTGAACTACCGGCGTATTCCAGTATTGAATAGCCGCCTACAGAAGATTCTTTAAACTTAACTGTTTCTTTTATGACTGTATCAAAAACTAGATCTTTAAAATATTTTTTTAGGGTAGAAAGTACTTCTCTGGCATGGATGGTTCTCTCGTTATGCATGGTTGGAAGTATTCCTTTTATTATCAGCTTTTTATTTAACTTTCTTTTAACCTTTTCTATAGTCTGGTTTATAAGTATCTCTGCTCCCCTTAAAGCCAAATAGTCGGTCTCAACAGGAACAATAACCTCGTCTGAAGCTGTCAAAGCATTAATCGTTAAAATTCCCAGGCTGGGCGGACAGTCAATTAAAATATAGTCGTAAATATCTTTTAAAGGATTAAGGATGTGTTTTAATGTCCTTTCCCTGTCTAGCATATTCATAAGCTCTATTTCTGCTTTTGAAAGTTCTATATTTGAGGGAATAATATCTAAATTTTTAATTCTTGTTTTAAGTATAATTTCATCAGTATTTAAATCTTTGTCGTTACTTTCTCTGTTTATTGCCTCATATAAAGATTTGTCTAAATTTATAATATCAACTCCACAGGTTATAGTTAAAGATGCCTGGGGATCGCAATCCACCAGTAAGACTTTCTTCCCTTTTTCAGCCAAAGCAGCCCCCAGATTTAATGTGGTTGTAGTCTTTCCTACCCCGCCTTTTTGATTTGTTATTGAAATAATTTTTCCCATTTTGTACAGATTCCCATTTTAATTAGAATTTAAAATTTAATTGTTTGTTTTTCCTAATAAATATTATTGGTATAAATATATAAATATTAACATAATGTTGTATAATCAACAATTAATATTACATCTATTCTTTTTCTTTAAGTCACGGTGAGTTTTATATATTAGGAGATATTTGTTAGAATTTAATCAGCTTAGTATAAATTTAAAATAATTGTCATTCCTCCAAAGGAGCGCTGTAAAATGAATAATAATCTGGATGAACAGGAAATAATAAAACGTTTAAAACAAATTTCTGATATTTCTAGCCCTTACGTACCGACTTCTGATAAGAATTTGGCTATGTGTAAAAGGCAAATGCTCTATGAAATAGAAGGATTTGAAAAAGGCAAAGAATATAGTAATAGTCAAATTCACTATTTACTCGCCGTTGCATATATGAATTATGTTGCTTGGTTTATTCGAGGAGACGAAAGAAAAAAATATCTTGATATAGTGGTTAACCATCTAGACAAGTCAATTTTAATTAATCCAAATCAAACAGATGTAAAAGTAGAACTAGCTAGGATTTTAATTGAGGAAAAACTTATTCGTAATCTTGAAAAAGCTTTATTAATAACTTCAGATCTTGAAAAAACAAAATCATTACCTAACTGGATGACATCAATAGTTGAAAAAGCAAAAAGATGGTCTGGACAAATTAAAATTCCTGAAAATAATGATTTCTCAAAAATGGATCCAAGTCCAGCTGCCCTCAGAGAGGAAAGAACAAAATTAAGAAAATTTTTAACAGATTTTCTAAAAGAGAATTCATTGGAAAAAGCAAAAGTTATTGGAACAAGATTATATAACCTTGCACTATTAGTTGCATATCTTTATAAAGGCCATAACTGTAACTCCGGTGTCATGGGGATAGAATATGACCAAGCAGCTAAAAAAATTAAATTAGTTGGGGGAAAATTTAATTTTAATTACTTTGGGAAAATAGAAGGTTCAGGCTTTTTATCTGAAACAGATTATAAAAAACTCATTAGAATATTTGGAGATATTCAAAGTAAAATATCAGTTAATAAAGCAAAAGACTTAATATAATAGATCGATCCAACTCATTAGATTTATTTTATAGTCTTTTTTTCTTGATACCAAAATCAAACTTAAATAGATTAAGAATATTTTTATCTATATTATCTGTAATATAGACATATAAGACTAGCTCAGTAAAGTTTCCAAGAGATAAATAATCATCGTATAGCTTTTTATATAATCCTAGTGACTTTTTGTATGTGGAATGGAGCAAATCATAGGTTTTCTTATTTAAAAAAAATGATCTTGTAATTCCGTAGTTAGACTCAGGAGACTTTTTAAATTCATAACCAATATCACCGGATAATTTTTGTAGTGAATAATTAAATAAATCGTTATAAAACTCAAACTTGCTTTTCCCCTTATATCCAGCGTAAAAATCTAAAAAGTCGCATATTATTATATATTTAGGATTAATCCTTATAACTTTTCTAATATAGTTTTTATCTCGTCTTCTATTAACCATCTCTAGGCTGCTTTTTCCTGGTTTGTTTACAGTTTTGTTAACATTTTTAGCTAATAATATCATATTTATTCCTTTTCTTTAAAATTTATATTTTAAGTAGGATTACCCGAAATTAAGATTTATATTGTTTTTTTCAGCATAGGCTTTAGCTAGTGATATAAACATTGCACCCCTGTTCTTTTTAATTTTTCCGGTAAGATATGTATCTTTTATTATGCTCAAAAATATTCTTATCCGCTGTTCCGGGATTTTATTAGCTATTATCCGGAGTGCTCCCAGGCTATGATTATCATTAAGCTCTTCTGCTATTTCTCTTACCAGAAGTTCCTTTTCTCTGGAAATATATCTTCTCTGCACAGGATATTCCTCTACCCTTTTGTTGTTAGAATACTTTCCTTCAAAACCAGCGTGGCTTTCCAGTGGTTTATTTACTTTTTCAGAATTTTTAGACTCAGTAAATTTAAATTTTCCATTTTTTTTTAAGGATTCTTTTATTTTTCTTCGGATATCGCTAATATCCTCTTCATCTTCTATAACTATTTCATTTATCTTCTCTTTAGAGTTTTCCACATCCCTTTTGCTATCAGCCTTATTAACGTTATTTAAATTGGTGTTTTTAATATTGGTATTGTTAGGGGTCACCGCATGACCCAGGGGTAGGTCACCGCATAACCTAGGGTAGGTCACCACATGACCCACCCCCTTTTTATAATCATTTTCTCTTGGATTTAATAAAGTATATAAATTAGAAGTGTAACAATTTTTATCTTTACTCTTTCTAAATTCTTTTTTTAATAAACCTTTTTGTACTAAAGAATTTACTACATACTTTGCTTTACTTCTACTCATGCTCCCTTTTTTTGCAATTGTTTCATAACTGGGGAATGCTTTATTTTCTCCATTAACATACCTGGCTATAACTATATAGACAGTTTTCTCATATATTGTTAAGTCTTCCCTATCCAGCAGATCGTTTTCAAGGTAAAACCAGTTTCTTACCCGGCCATCTCTTAAATTGTCTTTGCTCATTTTTAAACTTCCAGTTTAAGTCTTTATCTAATGCAAAAAGCCCGGTATTATACCGGGCTTTTATTTATATAACTTTTATTTTCTTCCTGAAGGTAAGAGCTAAATCAGATTGATTATCCTTGGAATTTAATAGATCCTGTATCAAATCCTTATAATTTTTTAGGCATGCGCTAGGCGAACCGCCTCCGCCATTCGCCCATAGCAATAATTATGTACATCAATTTTTAATTACAATCAAATCAACTTAATTATTTTATCTTTTTTACTTTTAAATTCAACTGCTAATTTATTAATTTCTATTTTTTACTATAGTTCGTAATATTAAAATTATTGTATTTTATCCAGCTCTTTAACATAAGGTTTTATATCAATAACGGGAGTGCAGTCAAGCATATCCGCATCTCTTACCTTAAGCAGGTTGACTTCTACACTTATCAGTCTCAGTATGGATAGCCCTATATGATTGGGCCTATAAGGAGATCTTGTTGCAAAAACACCCCTCGAGCTGCTACTTCCTGGAGACCTTGCTGTAAGACTATAACCTTCAATCTGATCAAAATAAAAAAGAATGATGATATGCTTGTACCGTTTAATACCTTTAAGACCTTCCAGATATTGCTGGTAGATCTCAATTGTTCCTTCTGCTCCACTTGAATATATAGTCTGCCGGGGAACCTGATATTTAACCTTAAAGGGCGTATGTATCTTCCCAATTGGTAATACTTCATATTTTTCCATATCAATTTAACCTTTCTTTTCTCACTATACCATTTTTAAGTCTTAGAACTTTATCACTGACTTTTCTTGCCACTCCAAGATCATGGGTTATAAAAAGCATCCCTAATCCTCTATCTTCCTGCATACGGTTTAAAAGTTTTAGGATCTTTGCCTGTATGCTTGGGTCAAGAAATGATGTTGGCTCATCTGCTATCAGTAACTTAGGCGATAGTATAAGAGCCCTGGCTATAATCACCCTCTGAAGTTCTCCACCGCTCAAATGGTGTGGATATGAATTAAGAAAATTTATATTTGTGGGAAGCTCTGCTTCAGCCAATACTTTCTTTGCCGCCTCTATTCTCTCTTTACGGCTTCCCCTTCTCTGTATTTCCAGAGGTTCCATAACTACATTTAAAATATTCAAACGGTGTGACACTGAAGATCTTACATCCTGAAAAATCATCTGGGCTTTGCTGTAAAACCTGACATCCCATTTTTCTATCAGTTCATTTTCTAAATACACTTCACCAGTCCCAGGATTTAGCAGCCCCATTATTATCTTTGCCAGGGTGGTCTTACCCGAACCACTTTTACCCAACAGAGTCACTGTTTCTCCCTCATAAAGTTTAAGACTGATAGATTTTAATACCTCATTTTTACCATATGATTTGCTTATATTTTTAACTTTAAGCAGGGGTATTATCCCGCCTCTATGACAGGCCAGTTTTATTTCACCATATTCTTTAAGCCGGGGTTTCTGCAGCTTACATATTTCAATGCTCTGTGTACATCTTGGCCAGAAAGGACACCCTGAATCAATAAATTCAGGTTGTCCCCTTATTCCCTGAAGATCCTTTGTCCTTTGCATCCCAGGATATGACCTTATAAGACCTCTGGTGTAGGGATGTCTTGGCTCTGAAAAAACTTTTTTTGTCGGCCCAAGCTCGACTATATTGCCGCCGTAAAGGACCATTGTTTTTTTTGAAAGCTTCTCTGCCGTATCCAGGTCATGTGTTACTAAAAGCACTGCTCTTTTTTTACTTAAACCCTTTATAGTTAAAATAAGGCTATCTTTGGTCTCGAAATCCAAAGATGAAGTAGGCTCATCCAGTATAACCAGATCTGGGTCCAATATATATGCCATAGCTACCAAAGCTTTCTGCTTTTCACCCATGCTCAGCTGATGAGGATAGGCATTGATCCTTGAAATAGGAAAATCAACTGTTTTTAGCATTTCCTGGATCAAGAAGCTTTTCTTATTTTTATTGACCAATTCATTTATTTGCCGGTATATAGTCATAGTAGGATTCAAAATGCTGTCCACGTTTTGGAAAACCATTGAAATTTTTTTCCACCTTATTGTTTTTAAACCTGCTTCTTTGGTTTTACATATGTCAATTCCTCCAAAAAGTATCTCTCCAGATATTTTTACATCATCAGATTGTTGAGAAAGCAGCCCCATTAAGCTCATGGCAAGAGTCGTTTTTCCAGTACCGGATTCTCCCACTACAGCAACCACATCTTCTCTGGTTAATTTAAAATTCAAACCCCTTAGTACTTTTTTATTACCATAGGAGACTTTCAGATTATTTACTTTAAGCATTATTTAGCCTCGGATCTATTACTTTTTCCATTAAGTTACCTATAAAAGTAAATGATAACAGGATCAAAGAAAGAAATATGCCAGCAGGTAAAAGCCACCACAACCATACAGGTAAATAATAAAATTTAAAAGCATTATGCATTATAGTGCCCAGACTTATGGTCGTAATACTGGATATTCCTATAAAAGCCATGCCTGCCTCAAGAAATACAGCTGAACGGGCATTGTGGATAAATGAGACAATTATTATATTCCCCAGATCCGGTATTATATGTCTGATCAGTATATAAAACCTTTTTGCTCCAAAAGACCTTGCTGAATATATATGTCTTTTTTCTTTTAAGGCTAGAGTCTGGCTCCTTATAATCCTTGCGCCTCCCTGCCAGTTCAGCAATGAAATAAGTATGATAAGGCTTAATAAATTTGGTTTTATAAACGCTGATATCAGTATAAGTATTATTATTGGTGGGAGGACCAGAAATGCATCTATAATTCTCATCACCACCATATCAAAAGTCCCTCCTATAAAACCAGAGCAAACACCCACAAAAACACTAATCGAGGTAGCAATTATTCCGACACTAACAGAGATAAGCATTGAAGTTCTCAGCCCGTAAAGAAGTCTTGAAAATATATCCTGTCCAAGATCGTTTGTTCCAAGATAATGTCTGGTACCTGGTTCAGAAAGTATCGAATTACTAAAAGCCTCAGAATCACCGGTAAAAAAAGGAGCAATCGCAGCAAATAAAAACAGGATTATAATTATAATAAGTCCAATTTGAGCATTCTTATCCTTTTTTAAATTTTTCTTTAGACTAATATGCATATTCTATCCTGGGATCAAGTTTTACATAAAAAATATCCATTAAAAAATTAATAACCAGGACCAAAACAGTAATAAAAAGAAAACTTCCCTGGATTACTGGGTAATCCCTGTTTAATATTGAGTTGTATATTAGACTGCCTATGCCTGGATAAGAAAAGACTATCTCTATAAAAAGAGTCCCGGTAACCATCATAGTGCCCAGCCTTAAACCGGTATGAGTAGCCACAGGTATAAGAGAATTTCTGCCTGCGTGCTGATATCTTATCCGTATGTCATCCAGTCCCTTCGCCCTGGCCAGAAGGATATAAGGTTCCTTTAAATTTGATATCATAGAGTTTCTGGTTAAAAGATAGGTGGAGGGAAGAAATACAAAGACCAGACTGAAAAGTGGAAGTATAAGATGCAGCAAGAAATCCAGGGATAAGCTGAAACCTCCCAGGCCCGAATACATAGTCCTGGCACCTTGAAAGGGTAGGATATTTAAAATAACCCCAAATACGATTAAAAAAACTGCGCCAATAAAAAAGCTGGGGAAGCTTGAGAAAAAAATAACTAAAAATAGAATAAACTTATCAAACTTTTTACCTCTCCTCCATCCTGATTCTATCCCGAGCACCACCGCAAGGAAAGAAGATATAAACATAGCCAACCCCATAAGTATTATGGTGTAAGGTATACAGGATAATAGTAAATCTATTACTGGCTTCTTATAGTAAATAGAATATCCCAGGTTACCCTTAAATATAGAAGTCACATATAATAAATACTGGACCGGAACCGGCCTGTCCAGATTATATGTGCTGCTTATATATTCCCTTGTCTTAGCAGAAAGATTCAATAGAACCTCGTCACCATATACAGCATTTAATGGATCTCCCGGAAGCAGCCTTGGAACTATAAAATTTAAAGTTATAATTACAATGAATGCAATTATATAACTCAGATACTTCTTTTTCATATCAAATATCCACGAAAGCGATTTTGTTTATAGGAATAGGAATACCCAGCGATACTCCGCCTTCTGTATAAAATATGTCAGCTTTCTCATTATGGGCCCAGTACCACTTAGGGTAATACAGAGTTATAGAAGGTAATTCTTCTGCGTATATTTCCTGTATCTCATAGACCATTTCTCTTCTAATATTCTGATCCATCTCTTTCAACTGAGACTGCATTAGATCTACCATCCTTTCATTTTCAAAATAACGTACGCTGTTAAAGCCTCCTCCAATCACCACTCTGTTAAGTGATTCTGGGTCTCCTCCAAGTCCTCCATGCCCACTTACTGCAAGATCAAAATCCCAGTTCTCTACCTTACTGTCAAGGGTTTTGGACTCATAGCTCACCAGTTCGATCTTTATCCCCGCCTGTTCCAAATTTTCTTTTACAATATGGGCATCTCTCTCAAAATCTCCCTGGCTCACTGAAAGTTCCAGTTCAAGAATATCTCCGTCTTTGTAGTAATAACCATCTTCACTTAATATCCAGCCCAGATCTTCTATTAAGTCGCCAGCCTTTAAAGGATTATACTCATACTGTGGAGTATTATCATTGTACCAGAGGCTATTTGCTGGAGGAATGAGACCGGCACTACCTTCAACTGCAAAACCCCTTTGTGAAATCTCAACTATCTGATTAGTGTCTATGGCATAAGCCATAGCCTGCCTGAATGGCTTCTCTGCCAGCAGACTATCCGACCGGTGGTTTATTATAAGTTTTGCAGCCCAGATAGGTGGTTCCTCTTCCAGCTTAAGTCCGCTCTGTTTAAGATCTTCTGTCACATCGGGAGGGATTGAACCTGCATCTATTTCACCGTTCTTTAACATTGCGGGTGTGGTTTCCTCAGAAACTCGGACAAATGCAAGACTTTCCACATCTACTTCACCAAGATAATAATCGTGATTAGCTCCATAAAGGTAAGATCCTTCACTGCTGTTATAATCTTTAAATATGAACGGTCCCGTACCTATAAGCGCATCATCTCCAGTATAGGACAGGGGCTCTTCTATATTTTCCCATATATGCTGGGGAAGTATTGGAAGCGTACCAGCAATATTGTTCAAAAAGGGTGCATATTTTTCACTTAAAGTTATATTTACCGTATAACTATCTATTTTCTGCGCAGATTCTATAAAACTTGAGTTTACCCACACCCAGGGATATTTCTCTATATAATCAAAGGTGAAGATAACATCAGAGGCATCAAATGGCTCTCCGTCATGCCAGGTTACGTCTTTTCTTAAATTAAAGGTAAACATATTTTCATTTTCATCATATATCCAGCTTTCAGTCAGTAGTGGGATCATTTCCCCTTCCTTATCCCTCCACACCAAGGTATCAAAAATAAGGCTCATTCTAATATAACCAGGGCCCCTGGAATACATCCCATAGGGAGATGGAAAACCCCAGTCACCTGTCGGGTCTGCAATCCTTATTATGTCCCCGTCACTGCTGCCGCTTATCCCTGAACACGACACAAAAAAGATTGCTAAAATAAATGATGCAAGGGTCATAAATATTTTTTTCATTTTTACTCCTTTAACCCTTTTTCGCAATTTTTTCATTATATAATTAATGTGTTACTTTATCAATAAAAGTAACACTTATTTATATATTTTCCAGAGCATTATTAAACCCAAAATGTAAAATAATTATTTATATAACTTAGTATCGAAAATAAAAAAGTTCTTTTAATATCCATCATTAAATATATTAATATATTTAATATAATACTTGACATTATTAATTATTTACATTATATTTATTAATAATTTTAATATTTTATTCCAAAGGTAATGAAATGACTCAGGATTGGAAAGAACTTACAGAAATAACTCAAGGCGCTGCAGTTGAAATAGAAAGAATCAGACTTAAGCACAGTGGCATCGCTATTGAAGGCCATTTTGAGCTCCCTCCCCTTGCACAGCTAACAGTTGAAGAACAGACATTTATAACAGCTTTTATAAGATGCAGCGGCTCCATAAAAGATATGGAAGAACTTTTTGGAATAAGTTACCCTACGGTAAAAAACAGACTTAACAGAATTGCAGGCAAGCTTGAGTTTGTTGAGATCAATCCTCCTGCTTCAGGCAGCGAGGTGCTTAACCAGCTTGATCGAGGGGAAATATCTGTTGAAGATGCAATAAAAAAACTCGGAGGTAGCAAATGATTCCACTTATGCTCAAACTTAATATTAAAAGAAAAGACCAGGAAGGCCAGGAGGGCTTTGACCTATGGTTGCCTCTTTTTTTGATCTGGTTGATCGCCCTTCCACCGATTTTGCTGCTGACTCCTCTACTATTACTGGCAGCACTTATTCTCTGGCCTACAGGCAAGGGAAGATATATTTTATTTTTATACCTTGCGATCTTCGGACTTATCTGGCACATGTCAGGAATTAAGATAGACATACAGTCAAAGAAAAAAGTAGTCTATTTAAATCTAATATAATGATTAAGAATCAAGGAGATAAAAATGAATGAAGAAAGAAAAAGAATCTTGGAAATGCTTTCAGAAGGGAAAATAAGTACAGAAGAGGCTGAAAGACTTCTATCAGCACTATCACAGAGAAGTGAGATCAATCAGGGCATGGTAAAAAATGAACCAAGGTATCTGAGAGTTATGGTAGAACCGGGGGTAGGAAGTAAAAATAATGATAGGGTAAATGTAAGAATACCGATAAAGTTAATCAGAGCTGGCTTGAGACTTGCCTCCTTTATCCCTAAAGATGCGCAGGACAAAGTAAATGAGGCCCTCCATGAAAAAGGCATTGAAAAGGACTTCACCAAAATCAAACCGGAAGACATTGATGAAATTCTAACACAGATCAATGACTTTACCGTGGATGTGGAAGGTAAGGAAACCGTTAAGGTATTTTGTGAATAAGTCAAAAGACTAGGCAATAAGAAAGCCCGGCATAAGACCGGGCTTTCTTATTTTAAAAATCTTTTTATTTTTTACTAAAGTTAAGAAACTCATTAATTTTATTATTCTTAACTTCTGTTATTGACCTTTGAACTTAACTTCTTAAAATCTTCTTTAAGGTTTTGGTAAAGTGCTTTGTATATCCTATAATGTTTCTCATACTCCGCTGTATTTTTGGGAATCGGGTCTGTCTCAGATACTTCAGTAATAATATTTTTAACAGCCTCCTGGACTGATGGATAGACTCCTGCCCCTACCCCAGCTAGAATAGCAGCACCGTATGAGGGGCCTTCTTCTATATTTAATGTTACTATCCTGGTATTAAATATGTCAGAGATTATCTGTCTCCATATTAGTGACCTTGCCCCTCCTCCAAAGAGCACCATTTTATCTGATGCTATGCCAAGCTCCTTCATTAGGTTCAAGCAGTCAAGCTGTGAGTAAGCTACGCCTTCCATAACAGACCTGGCAAAGTGGGCTCTGTCATGTGCGTAAGATATACCAAAGAATACACCTCTTGCATGAGGGTCAGCATAAGGAGTCCTTTCACCAAATAGATATGGTAAAAAGATCAGTCCTGTGCTACCTGGAGGTGCCTTTTCTGCTTTTTTGTCCAGCAGTGCATATCCAGACAATCCATTACCGTCATTAGAAGACATTTTATTACCGACTCCAAAGGTATCATAATACCACTTGTAAGAACCTGCCGCAGATAAAGTCACCCCCATCAGGTGCCAGGCTCCTTCAACCGCATGACAGAAAGAATGCAGTCTGCCTTTAGGGTCATATACCGGCCTATCTGAATGAGCAAATACCACTCCTGAAGTCCCGAGGCAATCCGAGATTACTCCTTCATACACTATTCCCGAACCTACAGCTCCGGCTGCCTGATCTCCCGCTCCTCCGCCAATGGGTGTTCCCTGTATCAGTCCCGTAAGCTTGGAAGCCTCTTTAGACACATAAGAAGATATTTGGGTCGACTCATATACAGCCGGAAGTAAGTTCTTATCAATAGAAAGACCCGAGATTATTTCATCTGACCATGTTCTATTTTTTATATCTAAAAGTACTGTACCGGAGGCATCAGAAACCTCCGTTGCGTAAGTACCGGATAATTTGAATCTTATATAATCTTTGGGAAGCAGTATCTGGGATAACCTTTTATAGTTATCCGGTTCGACTTCGGCCAGCCACAGTATCTTGGGTGCAGTAAAACCAGTAAGAGCTTTATTGTAAGATAGCTTTATAAACTCTTCTTCCCCTCCAAAAGTATCATAAATCCTTTCACACTGAGAAGAAGTCCTCTGGTCACACCAGAGGATTGCAGGCCTTATTACCTTGCCTTCCCTGTCTAAAAATATGGATCCGTGCATCTGGCCGGTAAGCCCTATGGCTGATATATCTTTAGGGTCTATTTTGGATCTGGCCAGAACTTCTTTAATAGTACTAACCGACGCTTTCCACCACTGGTCTGGATCCTGCTCTGCCCAAGTGGCCCTGGGTGTATCCATGGGGTATCCCTTGTTAGCTGAAGCAATAAGCTTTCCTGATCTGTCGATCAGTATGCATCTTGCTGCTGTAGTTCCTATATCAAAAGCTACAATATAATCCATAAATTATTAATACCTCTTTACTTCACATTCAAAATATATTCATTTAAAAGGCTTTCTAGATATTCCTGCATTCCGGAAGAGTTCTTTATCTCTTTTAATCCAAGTGCATATTCTTCAAGAGACTTGAAATCAACTTTTCTTTCCAGTATCTTCTTACCTATTCCCATTTCATAACTTTTATATCTCTCAGAAATAAACTCTTCTAATACACCGTCCTCTAACATTTTCTGTGCTACCTTTAAACCTTTTGTAAAACTGTCCATTCCAGCAACGTGCGCATAAAATATATCTTCAGGTTTGTAAGACGGCCTTCTTACTTTTGCATCAAAATTTAATCCACCTTTTGTAAAGCCTCCCATTTTCAACACTTCATACATACAGAGAGTGGTGGAATACAAGTCTGTTGGAAATTGGTCTGTATCCCAGCCCAGCAATAAATCGCCCTGATTCGCATCTACGGAGCCCAGAAAGCCGTTTATTCTTGCGACCATCAATTCATGTTGGAAAGTATGTCCGGCAAGTGTAGCGTGGTTTGCTTCTATATTAAGTTTAAAATCCTTATCAAGATCATATGATTTTAAAAAAGCTATAACTGTTGCTGCATCAAAGTCATACTGACTCTTAGTGGGTTCCATTGGTTTTGGTTCTATTAAAAACTGCCCGTCAAATCCTATTTCATGCGCATAATCCACAGCCATATGCATAAAATATGCCAGGTTATCCATTTCCAGTTTCATATCCGTATTCAGCAGCGTCTCATAACCTTCTCTACCTCCCCAGAAAACATAATTTTCACCACCAAGTTCCTTTGTCACCTCCAGCGCCTTTTTGACCTGGGCTGCTGCGTATGCAAATACATCGGCATTACAGCTGGTCGATGCTCCATGCATAAATCTGGGATTAGTAAAGAGATTAGCCGTACCCCACAAGACTTTTATTCCGGTATCCGACATCATCTTTTTTATCAATTCCACTATCTTATCAAGATTTTTATTTGTCTCAGATAAGGTGTCGCCCTCGGGAGCTATATCTCTATCGTGAAAACAGAAGTACTCTATTCCTAATTTTTGCATGATCTCAAAAGCTGCATATACTTTTTCTTCGGCCATCTTCATTGGAGTAGATGCACCATGCCAGGGACGGACGACAGTAGGTGCCCCAAATGGATCATCACCCTCTTCACCCATAGTATGCCAGAATGCCATTGAAAATCTTAGATGATCCTTCATGGATTTTCCACTTACTATTTCACCAGCATCGTACTGCCTGAAATATAAACCCTTTTTAAGCTTATCCTCTGTATATTTTATTTTACTTACATCAGGAAAATAATCTTTCATATAACCCCTCCATTAAAAGTATTAAACCTTAAACTATTTTACTCAAAATCTTCCTCAAATTAAATAAAAACTTGGCCTTAGAGTTTACTCACTTTTTAAGGCATCGTCAAATGCTCCTGTATGCGGAGCTATATTTATCTTTTTTACAAAATCATATGCTTCTGTAGCACCTCTCAACCTTTCCATACCAGAATCTTCCCATTCTACAGAAAGCGGTCCATTATAACCTATATCATTTAATTCACGAATAATAGATGAAAAGTCAACATCTCCCCTGCCAGGCGAACGGAAATTCCAACCTCTTCTGGTATTACCGAACTCCAGATGTGAACCAAGTATTCCGTTTAATCCATCCAGAGTTAAAGAAGCATCTTTTATATGTACATGGTATACTCTATCTGGAAGCTCCCTTATCATAAGATGGGGCTTAATCCCCTGCCAGATAAGATGGCTGGGGTCAAAATTCATTCCCAGAGTCTTCCTGTAGTTAAAAGCTTTAAGAAGTCTTACAAATGTATAATAATCAAACGCTATTTCGGTAGGGTGTATCTCCAGTGCAAATTTTATATCATTCTTATCCATTTCATCTAATAGCGGTGCCCATCTTTCTACTATAGTATTGTAACCTTCTTCTATCATTTCCTCTGTTGTTTGTGGAAAGGAATACCAATAATTCCAGATAGGCGAACCCATAAACCCTGTTATTATTTTTATGCCCAGATTTTTTGCAGCCTTTATGGTGTATCTGACTTCCTGTATGCCCCATTCTCTTATCGCTTCAGGGTCATCGGCAACAGTAGATGCTACAAACCCTTTATGTCTTTTATCGATTACGTCTCCTACCAGTTGCCCTGATAGATGTATACTTATAGCCCATGTCTTAAGATTATGCTTTTTCAGAGTATCTTTTACCTGCTTGACATAAGAATTATCTTCTGCTGCTTTTTTAGGATTTATATGTTTTCCCCATGTACCAAGCTCCAATCCTTCGTAACCTATCTTAGAAGCGATTTTGCTCATCTCCTCTAACGATAAATCAGCCCACTGCCCTGTAAAAATTGTAATCGGTCTCATTCTTTGATCACCTCACTTTTATAAAATTATATTATTGTCATTAAAACCTATTCCATATCTACCCATACATTACCTTTGCTAGCGCTTTCTACAGTTTTTGTAATGAATCTCACACCATCAATGCCCATATCTATAGTAGGATAGCCTGCCTTGGACTCATCTACTTTTACACCTGACAGTTTTTTCAGCAATGCATCAGCAAAAGCGGAATATATATTTGCAGAGGCTTCGAAATAACCTTCAGGATGTCCCGAAGGGATCCGCGAAAACGCTGCAGCTTCGGAAGAAATATATCCACAACCCCTGGCGTAAATCTGGGGAGGCTTTCCCTTCTTGACTACCTTAAGGTAATTACAGTTTTCCTGTTCAAATTCTACTGTTCCTGTGGTACCGAATATACGAACCTTCAGAGCATTATCATAGCCTATGGCCACTTGAGAGCACCAGTAGCATCCGCTTGCTCCATTATTATATCTCAGCAATATTTCAGCATTATCATCCAGCTTCCTCCCTGCACCAAATATATCCAAGTATGCTATCAGCCTCTTTATTTTTAATCCGGTTATAAAACTGACCATATTTTCTATGTGGCTGCCAATATCTCCCACACAATTTGATTTACCTGCCCGCTTGGGGTCGGTTCTCCATTCTGCCTGCCTATTGCCTTCTTTCTCCAAAATATCTACCAGCCAATCCTGAGGATATTCGCCCATGATCATACGTATATCTCCGATATCACCTCTCTGGACTATCGTCCGCGCTTCTTTGGCCATTACATGTCCGGTATAAGTATAAGTAACCGCGAAAAGACAATCATTTTCCTTTGCCAGTTTTTTAAGTTCCAGCGCTTGATCGAGACCTGTGGTCAAAGGCTTATCACAGACTATGCTTATACCCTTCTTTAAAAATGCTTTAGCTATATCGTAGTGTAAAAAATTAGGCGTTACTATGACGACGAAATCTATTCCGTCTTCGCGGATAGCCTCTTTTTCTGCCATTTCCTGATATGTCGAATAGGCACGATCTTTGCTCAGGCCAAGACTATTGCCCATTTCTAGTGTTTTCTCTTTTACACTGGAGAAAGACCCGGCTACAATTTCGCTTTTTCCGTCAAGTGCTATGGCTCTTCTATGCACATCACCTATAAAAGCTCCAGGACCTCCGCCCACCATACCATATTTAAGCACCTTTGCTCCCGAAGTCTTTTTGCTTGGTTTAATCGGCATTAAGACCACCCCTTTCGATATAAAATAAATTATTTTTCTCAGTTTCTATAACTGATTAATCCTATCAAATTATATTATATTTTTATTCCTTAGCAGCCCACAAAAATCCTCTTTTTGTTATAGTCAGAGAAGGTTCGGAATTGGTCCTTTTTTCATCATGACCTAAAGAATTATAAAATACACGTCCTTTACCCCAGTATTTTGTCCAGACAACAGGAATCTCTACCGGACCATTATTTGCATGGGGACCTGTAAGAGCGGCATTCTCCTGAAAATTCCAATTTCCAAAACCAAAATCAAAGTTCATTTCTGCTTTCCCTTCTGATTTAAAAGTCCCCTCCTTGGGAGGGACTTTAGTGGTAGCCAATATATTGACCGCAGGATCTACCTGGAGATAATACTGCTCATCATAAACTTTGAAATCCTCGATTCCCGACATTATGGGATTATCTTTATCTTTTACATTGACCTCATATTCAATTCCGTTACCATCAATTCCTGCTGCACCTACATGCGCTACCAGCTGCCCGCCTGCCATAAACTGCCAGTCAGGGCTGCCTCTGAACCCATCACATAAACCAGCATGACATCCAGCTATTCCGACCCCGCCCGCAACTGCTCCAAGCACTGAATCTAATTGCTCAACTGTCAACTCTCCCATGGTCCAGTGCGGAACAATGAGGTTCAAGCTTTTTAATTTCTCTTTGTCACCGTATATATCCAGTTTATCTGATAATTCCACTTCAAAATCACTTTCCTCAAGTATCTTCTTAAAAATATGGGCAACCTTTTCCGGTTCATGTCCATCCCATCCACCGTAAACAATTAATGCTTTCCTTTTCATGAATACACTCCTTTTCCTATCAAATTTTTAATTTAGTTACTGCAACATTTACACGCATATTAAACAGTATAAAGCTTCATTTAAAACAATATCTCAGTCGTGCTGATACCTGTAAATATTACTTTCCGCAATCAGCTAAATGAAATAGAATAATTACTCAGCTGTTACATATGTGTATCAATGCTACAAACACCTTTACTCTTTTATCTTCTTTGCCTCTATTGATCCAATTCAAATTCTGGAAGTCCCATTTTTAGCGGCATCGGCCTTTCACATGTACTTTTCATTTCATAGTACTTACCCTCTTTGGATGATTCTAGAAAACTGAACATTACCTCCAGAACATGATAAGCCATCTCCCCGCTTGCCCTGTTTTTTCTTCCGGACTGGATCGCATATATCATATCTGCAAGACCCACACCGCGGCTGTTCTCATTGTAACCATACTTAAGAGGTACATTTTCCAGTGGACTGAGCTGTTCTCTCCTGGGTACCTGACTTGGAAACTCCAGCCAGTCTGAATCCTTTCCTTTTCTTATAGATAATTTCCCGCCAAACATATTCGGTCCTCCGTATGGATCATCGTCGTTCATATATAGCGTTCCTTCCTTGCCATATATCTCTATTCTTGGTAAGGTCGGATCCCAAACATCAAAGCTCATCATAACGGTTGCTGTTACATTGTTTTTAAATTCCATTACTCCCGTAATATGTGTATCTATTTCCACACTGATCTTTTTCCCATAATTAGGTTGGCTGGTTATGGTCCTCTCATCAAAATATTTCTTGGCATTTCCCAATACTCTTTTCACCGGACCAAGTAATGAAACAAGTGCCGTCATATAATAAACTCCCATATCAAACATGGGACCTGCGCCTTCCTTATAGAAAAAGTCGGGATCTGGATGCCATACCTCATGCCCATGAAAAGCACAAAAGGCAGAAGCAGCAATGGGCTCGCCGATACTTCCATCATCCATAAGTTTTCTGGCCGTCTGCAATCTCCCACCTAAAAAAGTATCCGGAGCAGACCCAATATATAAGTTCTTACTCTTTGCAAGCTCGATCATTTCTTTTCCGTCATCAAGATCAATAGCCAAAGGTTTTTCTGTATAGGCATTTTTTCCTGCTTTTAAAGCAGCGATACATATTTCGGCATGTGATTGCGGATTGGTCAAATTAAGAATTACACTTATATCCGGATCTTCCATTATTTCCTTGACGCTGCATGCTTTGGGTATTTTATATTTTGATGATTTCTCTTTTGCGCGTTCCATGATTTTATCGGCACATGCTACGATTTCCATGACAGACCACTTCTTAGAATTCTGTATATAAACATCTGAAATATTTCCACATCCTACAAGTCCGATTTTTAATTTACTCATGAAATTTCCTTTCATTTTTTTAAATTTTTTCCTATATTAATACAGAATTGGCTTATATAATGTTGCTTCATACATTAAATTACCAATTCCTTTCGTGGTGTCAAGGAGGGGGTTTTTTATAAATTCCCCTCCTTGACGCTCCTCTTTTAGAATCCAGGTAAGTAAGCTTCGTAAGACCCAGATTCATAGTCGACAACTGGAGTTTCCATATAAATCCAATATGGATCCCACTGCTGTCCTACTTCCCATCCTTCATCAACAACCGTGATGACGAACGGTGCTAGCTGATCAGTCTCATCAATAGGAGATTGAATGATCAGATTCGAAATCCATCCATCTGATATTGATTCCATTCCTGCCTTGCTTCCGCCCAGAGATACTGAAGGAATCTCGCCCGGGGCGTAGCCTGCTTCTTCTAATGCAATTCCTACGCCTGCGCCCATATCATCGCTATGTGACCAGATTAAATCAATATCGTCTCCATAGCTGGTAATAAAGTCAGACATTATACGTACAGCTTCGTCTTTTACCCAGTCTGCCGCTTGATTAGCAAGAACTACAAGTCCGTCATTAAGTACATCCTCAAAACCTTCTGTTCTTCCTATGGATGCATCCTGGCCTGTAGCTCCTTCTACGATAACTATATTGCCCGAATCACCCAGTATATCGTTTGCTACTCCTCCTGCGACCTTACCTTCTTCATAGTTATTCGGTCCGAAATATAAAGCCGTGTACGGTACTGATTCTTCTACAGGTGAGCCATTACCCATAATTATAACTATTCCTGCATCGTATGCTTTCTTGATACCTGTAGCTATAGCCTGTGAATCCACAGGAAATATAACAATTGCATCAGGCTGCATTGCAATCGCATCATCCAGCTGGCTGGATTGAAGCTGAGCATCAAATTCTCCATCAAACATGAACATTTCAATACCAGCTTCGTTCAATCGCATTTCCAGATTTTCAGAATACAGAGGTGGGTAAGGAGATTGCATACCGATATTTAGCAGCACGACAGTTTTTTCAACTTCTTCCTCTGTAGTTTCCTCAGCAGTTACTTCCTCAGCGGCGGTCTTACAGCCAGACAGTGAGAACACTGCCACCATGGAAACTGTTATTGCTATTACTATAAGCAATAATAAGATTTTCTTCATTTTCTAACTCCTTTTTGTTTATTGGTTTTACAAATAGACATGTAAGATTTATTTTAGGATAGAGACTCCTTAAATAGATCTTACTTTTTTTCCATAATAACCTCCTTTTTAAATTTACATTTATTTATATTGACTATAAGTACCTCTTTTTTTGGATATTGATCGCATCAATAACAACTATTAAAATCAACAGCAGCCCTCTTATCATTTCCTGTATAAAAGATGATATTTTCATAATCACCATTGCATTATTCATAATACCGAGAAGCAGAATACCCTGGAATGCTTTAAAAATACTCCCCTCTCCACCTTCCATACTTATTCCGCCAAGCAATACGGCAGTGATCACAAAAACAGCAGTTGAGCCTCCAATTCTACCCGATGCTATATTTAATTTGCCTGCCAGCATAACACCTGCTAATCCTGCTAAAAATCCAGTTATTGTAAAACAAATTATCCGCACCATATCTACTTTAAGTCCAAAAAACTTACTCGCTGTAGCATTACCTCCTATAGCAAATATATGCCGTCCAAAAATTGATCTCTGTAAAATGATCTCAAATATTATCAGCAATATAATAAAGACAATGACCGGTAAAGGTATCCGAAACAGTTCAGTCTGAGAAATCAACACAAAATTTTCATTCGTGCCTTTTATTGTATGCTCCTTTGTCAGCGCAAATACAACCCCATTCAAAAAAACCATTGTGCCTAGTGTGACAGCAATCGAAGGCAGCTTAAGCTTTGTGGTAATCAAACCATTCATTAAACCGATGACAATGCCTCCAGTAATTCCAGCAACTATTCCTGTAAACACACCATAAGATTGGAACATAACTGATAGTACTGCACCAAACGCCATAATAGAACCGACTGAAAGATCTATCTCTCCAATAATAATCAATAGCGCCATACCAATAACAATCATTCCCTCAAATGATATAGTCTGGAAAATATTTGTTATATTCTGAAAAGTCAAAAAATAATCTGAACTTATCCATAAAAATATTCCAATAGCTATTATTATCAATAATATCTTCTGTTCGATTATGAAGTTTCTAAATTTTTCAGCCTTCAATTCTTCTCCTTACTCTAATATCAATAATTATAGCGATAATTATCAGAAATCCTTTTACTATATTTTGGAAGGCATACGGGACATTGTATAGTGTCAGAGCATTTATAATTACTGCTAATAATAGAACACCAATAATTGTTTTAAATATGCTACCTTTTCCACCAGCTAAACTTGTTCCGCCGATCACTACAGCTGTTATAGCATCAAATTCAAAACCGGCTCCTGTTACCGGACTTCCCGTTGTCATCCTCGAGCTATAAATTAAAACAGCTATGGCAACAGATACACTTGATATTATAAATGCTATAGTTCGTATTCTATTGGATCTAATACCTGCGATCTCTGCTGCTGTAGTATTTGTCCCCACATATTTTATCTTTCTTCCTAAAGTTGTGTTATTAAGTAATATTTGATAAATAATTGCTATTATAAAGAATATATATACATGAATTGGTATTCCCAGTAATTTACCCCTCCCGATAAATCCATACCAGGTACCGGTAACCCCCGCTATAATAGCTCCGTTGGTATAGAGCAGAGCCGCCCCAGCATAAAATGAGAGTGAGCCTAAAGTTGCAATAATAGAGTTGACTTTAAACTTTGTAATGACAAAACCATTCAAAAAACCTATAACCACTGCCATTATTAATGGTATAAAGATTCCCAGAAAGTTATTGCTCTGTTGAAAAGAAATAGAAACTACATTCAGTAAAGAAAAAACAGAGCCTACTGATAGGTCCAGGCACCCGGTGATTACCACTATAGTCATTCCACAGCTTATAACTCCTATTACTGTGACCTGTTTTAATAAATTCACAAAATTACCGGTAGTGCGGAAACTAGGGGTGGTAATAGAAAATATTACAATAAGTAAAATCAATATTATTAATTGCGATTGGTCCCTTAATATGTTTGTAAATTTATTTCCTTTTTCGCTCATTTACACTCTCATTGCTGATCTGATAAGATTTTTTGTCGTTACATCCTTATCTAAAAATTCGTCACGTATTTCTCCCTTTGATAACACAATTACTCTGTTCGCTACTCTGGTCATTTCCTGGATTTCCGAAGATAAGATAAATATCGATACCCCTTTAGAAGCTAATTCTTTTATTATATTATATATTTCCTCCTTACTCCCGACATCTATCCCTCTTGTAGGATCATTTAAAATCATTAACTTTGGTTTTATAGTCAACATACGGGAAAAAATGACTTTTTGTTGGTTGCCTCCACTAAGATAAACGATTAATGTTGAAACAGAAGGTGTCCTTATTGCTAATCTTTTAGCATATGTCTTAGTAAGTTCTATTTCTTTTTTAGTATTCATAAAGAATTTATTCTCAACATTGAATAACCACAATGGAGAGATGTTTGCACTTACACTCATGTCTAAAAAGAGAGACTGTAATTTTCTCTCTTCCGGAAGATAAATGATTCCATGATTAATAGCATCGGCAGGATGTTTTATATTTATCCTTTTTCCTAAAAAATAAATTTCCTTAGATTGTGCCGGCCATAGGCCAACAATGCTTTTTACCAGTTCATCTTTCCCAGACCCCATTAATCCTACTATTCCAAGAATCTCTCCTTTGTACAATTTCATATTAAAATCTATTATCTTGTTTCTTATTGAAAGTCTTTTAATTTCGAAAATTATTTTCTGTTCTTTTGACACACTTTTTTCTGCTGCTTTTAATTCACGCCCGATCATTAAGGAAACAATTTTATTTGTATCAAATTCACTTTTTTCCATTACGCCTTGATTTTTCCCATCTCTAAAAACACTTATCCTGTCAGCAATCCCGACAACTTCATCAAGTCTATGCGAGATGTATATTACGCTGATCCCTTTTTTCTTTAGTTCTTTAATGATTAAAAATAATTTTTCTACTTCTTTTTTAGTTAGTGAAGACGTAGGCTCGTCCATGATTATGATCCGGGCATTTTTAACCGTTATAGCTTTGATTATTTCTATGAACTGCTGTTCAGCTGTAGTAAGAGAAGCTAATTTTTTCCCCGGGTCTATATCAATATCAAACTCTTTTAGTATTTTTTTTGTCTCGATCATTAACTTTTTAAAATTGACAAAACCAGGGACTCTGCTTCTCGGCAATTTCCCCAAGAAAACATTTTCGGCAACTGAAAGTTTCTGTATGTTTTCTAACTCCTGATATATCATGCTAATACCAATAGCTCGAGCAGCATCTACATCTCCAATAGCTACTTTTTTATCTTCAAATTTTATGGTTCCTGAATCCTTCTTATAAGCCCCTGAAAGAATTTTCATAAGAGTAGATTTACCGGCACCATTCTCCCCGACAATTGCATGTATTTCTCCTTTTTTTAGATTAAAATCAACTTCATCTAATGCAACAGTTCCGGGAAATGTTTTTATCACTTTTTTTATTTCTAATAGCAATTACCTGCACTCACCTTTTCATTTTTATAGATAGATCAACCTGCATTTTCTTATAGATCCTAAAGGATTTTTTAAATTCTCATAATAATTTATCTAACACAACACCTACTGCACCGACTAAACCAGCTTTTCTCCCCAGTTGTGAATATTTGATCCTAATATTTTTTTTGATTGAGGGTAAAATATTAGCCTTAGCGACTTCAATAATTTTATCTATAAAGTAATCCCCTCCTACTGTATATTCCCCACTGATGATTATTAATTCCGGGTCTATAACAGCTACGATTATGGATACTGCTACACCAAGCCAATATGATATCTCATTCACAATTTTTTTTGCTAGATTATCCCCGTCATAAAAACACTCAAATAAAGTTTTAGATTCAACCTTAAAATTATTATCTCTATACTTCCTTGCTAAAATAGAGTCTTTAAATTCTGATAAATCCATATATTCTTTTACCAGTCCATTAATTCTAACGGTATTTACCAGTGCATTAAGACAACCCTTATTGCCGCAAACACATTTAGGACCATCAGGACTTAACTTTATGTGCCCAAATTCCCCAGCAAAAAGATTTCTACCTGTTATACATTCGTTGTTTGTAAAAAATCCCCCACCTATACCATAACCGGTCAAAATCACAGCAAAATTATCTACCTTTTTTGCCAGACCAAATATCTTCTCCCCATAAGAACGAACTCTATTTTCATTACTCACATATACATCTATTCCCATCCTATCTTTTATTATCTTTGCGATTTTTATATCCTCCCAGTTATACATATAAGGAAGTAAACGGATAACACCGCTTTTTTCGTCCACTATTCCCGGTACGCCGATCCCAATACCCAACACCTTTTTTTTTTCTACGCCAGCCTCTTTGATCATTTCTTCAAACATTTCAATCATACTGGAAATTATTTCTTCGTGGCCTGCTCTAATGTTGTTCTTAAAAAAATTTTCAACCATAATGTCCGCATTGTAATTTGCCAATATTCCCTTTATCTTCTTCGGACCCATCATCGCACCAATAATATAACCAGCATTCTCATTAAACTTTAATAATACCGGTCTCTTACCTCCTTCTTTTGTAGACTTTCCTAAACCGGCCTCTAAAACCAGATTTTTTCTTATTAACTCTGTTACTATATTATTTATAGCTTGTTGAGAAATATTGATTTTTTTTGCAATATCTGATTTTGTAACGATGTTTTCTTCTCTTATGATATTTATAATCGATTTTGTGTTAAGTGTTCTTATATGTTTAGGTTTCCTTGGATTCATCAGAATAACTCATTAGTTGTTAAACTTAGTTTATATACTACATTGGTAGGCCTTATTTGTCAAGCATTTGTTACAATTGTTATTAAAAAATATAAACCCTGTCTAATAGATCTATAATGTGTATTTAAAAAACAAATGCTTGGAGATTACAAGCTGATATACTAAAAGCTTATATTTAAATTTTAAGGACATTTTTTATCAAATTTAAATGATGCAATTAAAAATGGATCAGAAGGTTTAATATGTGTATTTACATAAATGCATATATTAATTACAATAAGACACATGTCTACAAATACTGGTGCCCTAAGTAAAAGCATAAAAGAGTACATGAGAAGAAAACCCCCAGTACGGTCCATACTACCAGTGCATAGAAGACTATTATGAGGAATTTAAAAGAACATACGATAAAACTTCAGTTAAAAATATGGATATTTAAAACCTCATATAGAAAAAGTAATATACCGGTACCTTGACTGCGGAATACTTCATAACGGATTTGCTCGTGTGAAATGCCGTAACTGCGGCCATGAAAATTTGCTGGCATTTTCCTGTAAGCGCCGTCATTTTTGCCCTTCTTGCCACGCTAAGCGTGTGGCCCAGTTTGGGGAGTGGCTGTGCGGAAATGTCTTAAAAAAAATCCCCCACAGGCACTTTGTATTCTCCATTCCAAAAATATTGAAGATATACTTTCTTTTCAATAGAGTCTTGCTCAAAGAACTTTAGAGAATCTCATGGGAAACCCTAAGGGATTATTATGTAAGTACCTGCAGAAAAGATGGAGGCAACCCTGCAGCAGTAGCAGCAATCCAGACCTTTGGTGATTATCTGACCTTTAACCCTCCCCCCTCCATATGCATATACTGGCAGCTGACGGCTGCTTTTCAAGTGATGGATTCTTCTATACTCCCGGTATCACTATTGATACGGCATCAATTGAAAAGCTATTCATACACAAAATATTTAAGATGCTTCTTTCCAGGAATCTTATCACACAAAGGGTAATGGATCTGATTCTCTCGTGGAGGCATTCCGGATTCGGGGTCTACTGCGGAAAGAGGATCTATCCCAAAGAGAAAAGATCTACAGAGAACCTGTCAAGATATATTATAAGGGCATCATTCTCCCAGGAGAGAATGAAATATTATCCTGATAAGGCAAAAGTAACATACCAATCTAAATACGGAAAGTTTGAGAAAAAGAGACCTCCGCCCAGGATAGAGGATGCCCCTGATGAATTTGATGAATATATAAGGGATGATTATATAGACTTCGACCATGTGTGTTAGGACTTTTACAGGGTTGCATGATATTTGTCTACAATAAAATAGGCCTGGATATTGTCTTTTTCTTATTTATTCTTTTTTTCTGTGAATTTTATGCTTCGGTATTATGATCTGCGGTAATATTTAAATCCGATAACCTAAATTATGTCTACTATTGGGAGTTTACAGGCTGTTGATCCAGAAGCAAGTTCTTATAAATTTAATTTCATTATGTCGCAGACGTTTCTCGGCAGACATATTTATGCTGCCGGCGGAAATCCAGATGCAGCTGAGTTAAGCGGCATCAGTGTAAAGAAAATAACCTATTTGGTTTTTGGCTCGATTGTCATGCTTGCAGGTCTATCTGTCATCATGTTCGCGTCCCGCTTGCAGTTGCTGTTATACTTGATGTTGCAACCCGTAGAAGAGAGAAGTGATAATATTTCAATTTTATCTTAAGCTGCTTCTTGTATCGATTACCGGCAGAATTGCTTGGAGGATAATCAAAAGGCCTGGTTTCCCAAGAAACCAGGCCTTTTTCTACAGTACAATTCCCCGAGGCGCAATTTATCTAGAAATACTATTCTCCTGCTGACTGCTCTGGAGTTTTTTGCATTTTGCACCCTCTTTATCGCAAAAAAATAAAAAATCAGGCCTCATATAACTGCATTTGCAGTAAAGATAAAAAGACTTTTATCCGAATCTTTCATTACATCTATATAATATACAATACTCTTAATATTTGAAGATTATCTTTTCATTACAAGGTCTTCAAAAGATACTAATTTTACATATAGGAAATTATTATGGAAAGCAGTTAAAACTATATTTGGTTAAATCCTTCAGATTGTACTCTATAAAAGAAGTGCTATCCCATAACCGCTTCCACGTAATGGGACTTATTGTCCCTAAAAACAGGAGCTACATTACCGTTTATTTCCTTACCATCTACTCTAAGCTTAGGTATTCCCTTATTGATATGCTTCGGGTTTCTTACCTCGATGTTATAAACAGCATTTTTATACTTGCGGACGACTTTAAAGCTGTCCCACTTTTTGGGAATACATGGATCAATTTCCAGGCCGTTATAACATGGCCGGATTCCCAGTATAAATCTGGTGCCAGCCTGATACATCCATGAGGCTGTTCCGGTAAGCCAGCTGTTCCGGCCAAGACCAAACTGGGGGTGCTCATCACTCAGAATATTCTGAGCGTAAACATACGGTTCACATTCATATTCATCTACAATATCATTCTTAGCCGCCGGGTTTATCTGATTGTAGTATTCATAAGCGCAATCCCCACGCCCTATTATAGTCTCAGCAATCACTGCCCAGGGATTGGCGTGTAGAAAGATGCCACCGTTTTCCTTTGTTCCAGGTGGATAGGTAGTAATGCCGCCCTTAGTCTGATCATAACCATCAAACCCGGGCCAGCTGACTCTAATTCCTTTCGAAGTATTGAGAAGTTTATAAAGAGAACCAAGGGACTTTTCCGCCCTGTCGGAAGGTGCCATTCCGGATATCAAGGGCCATGACTGAGCATTAAGGTATATTTTTCCATGCTCGTTTCTATGGGAACCCAACGGTGTACCGTCCGAGTCAAAATAACGGACATACCATTCACCATCCCAGCTTGTCTGATTAAACGTCTTTTTCAGTTTATCGTACTCAGCCTGATATGATTTAACCAAATTCATATCCCAAAGATAGTTATAGAGTTCAATCATCTCTAAAAGACTCTTCCCATAAAGATGTGTATTAAACAGGGATTCTGCACCAGTTCTAAGGTTAACCGTATCATTCCAATCAGCAAAGCCAAGATGTGGAAGTCCATGCTGGCCCTTATCATTGCTGGTAAAATTTAAAGCCCTCTTCATATGGTCCAGAACTGTCGCGCTCTCTTGAGACCGGCCGTTTTTCTCCTTTTCATAATAGGGGACCACTTCCTTTAAAAATTCCATATCTCCGGTTTCCTTTAAATAAGCAGTCACAGCCAGAACAATCCAGAGATGATCATCGCCGTAGTATTGAGGCCGATCGGGCCAGCCTTCTGCTTCTCCATTCGATCCCTCCATGGTTAAGGGATTAAAACTGTGCATCGCGCTGCCATTTTTTCTCTGAACCATCATCAGTTGTCTTAACAGTTCTTTAGAATCTTCTGGTATACGGTCAATTACTCCCATCACATCCTGGGAACTGTCACGGAAACCAATACCACGAATACCTATTCCCAGCTGGTAATAAGAAAGATATCGGGACCAGTTTTTGGTGATAAAGCATTGCCGAGGATTATGAATATTAAGCATACTGTTCATGTTAGGATCAGGTGTTTCCACCTGCATTCTGGATAAGAACTTATCCCAGAAACTATTCATTTCGGCAAACGCTTTCTTTACAGCTTCCGGACTTCTATATTTCTCAATCCCGGCCCGGGCCTTTTCAAAACTCTGCTCCTGGCCCAGCTGGGTAATAAAACTTTTTGTCTCCCCTGGTTTGAAGCTTCCCAGATGGTGCAGAAGAGCACCAATATTATCTCCTCGGTTTGCCTCATAATTATCCAGTTCTTCTATCTGAAGAGAAATTGGATTTGACCAATTTCCGTATTCATTATTGCCCAGAAATCGCTTCCTGTCAGATTCAAAAGAAGAAACAGGATAACTTGAAGTAAAAAAATTAATATTGGATTCCCTTCGCATAAAAGCATACTGGATCAGTGTTAGCAAGCCATCCTTTTCCCGTATACAGCGCGACTGCATAGTCTGGGGAACCCAGTCAGCGTTATTAAACTGCTTTAAGGCGTTAAAGTGGGTATACTCTACCACGCTGACAGCATCTATTTCCATGTTTTTTCCTGTGTCGTTGACGATTTTTATTTCCCGAATCTCTCGTTTACTGTGAATAGGAACAAATATAGTACACTCTGTGTGAATCCCATAAAATTCAGAGATTACACGGGTATAGCCCAAACCGACATGACATTCATACAGGTCATATGGATCCAGTGTAGGGACAAAAAAAGGAGAGAATATTTTATAACCGCCCTCCTGCCTGAACCGGATATAGAGAGTCTCACCTTTAAACTCAGATGAGGGTGTCTGCTGGATATATTTTACGATCCGGTTCAGAGAAGGATCGCCTTTACAAATCAAAGCACCCCCTGTATGATCCACAAAACCGCCGAAATCCAGGGTCCCGATATAATTAATCCATTTGACCGGTGTCCTGGGATTAGTGATGATATATTCTTTATTCTTATCTTCAAAATAACCGTAAGTATTCGTTTTCATTTAATTTTTTAGAAATTCAGTATTTTTTGTTTTCAGCAGGACAGAATCCGGAATCTGTAATAACAAATTTTCTTTTAAAAGAAGTCATTTTATAATTCTGGTCTTGATTAGATCCCTATACCATATTGCACTATCCTTTAATATCCTCTCTTGTGTTTCATAATTTATAAAAACAATTCCAAATCTCTTAGAGTAACCATGCTGCCATTCAAAATTATCTATTAAAGACCATATAAAATACCCTCTTATATCTGCTCCTTTTTGTTTTAGCTCGGCAACTTTTATTAAATGATTCTTGAGATAATCTATACGTTCATTATCATGCACTTTTCCATCTTCAAATATCTTATCATTAAAAGCAACACCATTTTCAGTGATGTAAATTGGTATCTTGGTATACTCCCTCCTGACCCTTACTATAATATCACATAATGATTCCGGCACTATCTCCCAATCCATTTCAGTTCTCTTAAAATTTCCATGAGTTTTTCTGAATTTAAACTCTGAATCCTGTGAAAATTCAATCAAATCACGCGAATAATAATTTACTCCCAGAAAATCATTTCTAATTGATATTTTTTGCATATCCCCATCTTTTATAAAATCAAAATCACCTATAAGAGTTTTATATATTTTTTTCATATCCTGAGGATATGAAGCTCTAAAAAGAGGGTCTAGAAACCACCTATTATTATAACCATCGGATATAGAAGCCGCTTTTATGTCCTCCTCAGAATTAGAAGCAGGATACGATGGAATAAGATTAAGTGCCATTCCAATCCCATTACTTTTTAAATTAATTTTTTTAAATGCCTCAACCACTATGCCATGCGAGAGTAAAACATGGTGTGCAACTGTTAAGGCCTCTCTCAAATTTTTATGCCCGGGTGCATGAAAACCCTCATAATAACTATAAATAGATGTGCATAACGGTTCATTATGAGTTATCCATAAATAAACGGCATTATTAAGCTCTTCAAATACCCTCACAGCATATTCCTTAAACCATTCAACCGAATCTCTGTTCAGCCATCCACCCATCTTATAAGCCCATATTGGTAAATCCCAATGATAGAGGGTAGCAACCGGCTTTATACCTTTCTTATTTAGTTCGTTTACTAATTTTTTATAAAATTCCATTCCTTTTGGATTATACCTGCCTTTTTCTGGAAAAATCCTTGGCCATGAAATCGAAAATCTATATGCATTCATACCTATCTCTTTCATTATCTCTATATCCTCTTTATATCTATGATAATGATCACATGCAATATAGCCAGTATGCCCCTTATGTAATATATTCCCTGGAGTTTTACAAAATCTATCCCAAGTGGAGGGGCTTCTGCCGTCCTCAGCTACAGCTCCCTCTATTTGATATGACGATGTAGAAGTACCAAATATAAAATTTTCTTCAAATTCTTTTACCATTTTACTCTTCAATTACCTAAAACTACATTAACTTTTACTTCTTTATCCTTTTTTTTAAAAGGAATTAGATTTCCTTCTATTAATTTATCATTTACAGTTAAATGCTTAACCCCTTTGCTGATCCCATCAGGATTTTTCACTATGATATTATATTTTACTCCCCGATAGAAGCGAGTAACACTATATCCTTTCCAATTTTTTGGAATACAGGGATCGATTATCAAACCATTATAATCAGGTTTAATTCCCAGAATTGCCTGAGAAATAGTTATAAAACTCCAGGCTGCTGTACCGGTAAGCCAGGAATTTTTTGCTTCCCCGTAGGTAGCAGCATCCTTACCGGCAACCATTTGAGCATAACAATATGGCTCACAGCGGTAAGTTTCTATGATATCCTCTTCTGCACTGGGACAAATACGCATATAATAATCAAAAGCCTTATCACCATTTCCCATGATGGTTTCAGCTATTGATATCCAGGTGTTATTCTGACAGAATATCCCAGCATTTTCTTTATATCCTGGTGGATAGGAAGAGAGCTCTCCTAAACTCGGGTAATAGTGAGAATATGCAGGTTGTTGTAAAACTATTCCATTGGGTGTAGAAAGATATTTATCTACACTATCTAAAGCCTTCCGAGCCCAACCATTTTTTAATCCGATACCACCTATAATACACCAACCCTGTGGTTCAATGAATATCTTTCCTTCCTTACATTCTTTAGAACCTACTTTTTTCCCATAATAATCATAGGCCCTCAGGAACCATTCTCCATCCCAACCATAAGCTTCGACAGCTTTTTTGATAGACTCGTATTCCTTTTTGATTACATTAATTTTTTCCTTATTTTTAATTTGCTTTAAAAGTGCCATCATTTCATGGCAAACATAGAGAAAAAGTCCAGCAATCATCACCGATTCTGCTACACCTCCCTTTATATCCCCTCCTAATTGAAAACTTTCTCCTGGTACTTTAGAAAAACAATTCAAGTTCAGACAATCATTCCAGTCACCATGACCTATAAGAGGAAGGTGATGCGGTCCCAAGTTTCCAAGAGTATAATCAATAGACGTATAAAGATGATCAAGAATAGTAGCCTCACTGCCAGGTTTATCTGAATAACCAACTGCCTCACCCAGAATCGAGTAATCTCCTGTTTCTTTAATATATGCGCAGGTAGAAACTATAAGCCATAATGGGTCATCATTAAAACCTCCACCAATATCTTTATTTCCTTTTTTAGTAAGCGGCTGATACTGGTGATAGCACATCCCGCTTGAAAGCTGAACAGCAGCAAGTTCTATGATTCTCTTCCGTGCACGCTCTGGGACCATGTGCACAAAACCAAGTAAATCCTGATTTGAATCCCGAAAACCTATTCCACGTCCAATGCCTGATTCGTATAAGGATGTGGAACGAGACATGTTAAAAGTTACCATACACTGATACTGGTTCCAGACATTAACCATATGCTCTACATGTTCATTGCCTACTTCTACATTATATCGACCAAGCAATTCAGTCCAATACACCTTCAGTTCACCAAATGCTTTCTCTATTTTTTCAGCATTTTTATAAACTTTCATCTTTTTCCATAATGATTTTTTATTGATAACACCAGGAGACGAAAATTTTTCATTCTCTTTGTTTTCCATATATCCTAATATGAAATGGAGCCTTTTATTTTGCCCGGGCTTGAGAGTAATGTTTAGCTGATGAACACCAACTGGAGCCCAACCATTTGCCATGGAGTTAGTACACTCTCCTCCTGCAACTGCTCTAGGGTTTTCGAATCCATTATGGATACCAATAAAAGCATCACGGCTGGTATCAAACCCATCTATTTTCTGACTGCAGGCAAAATAAGCATAGTGATTTCTTCTTTCTCGATATTCAGTCTTATGAAAAATAGTTTCGTTTTCTACTTCTACCTCACCAATACTAAGATTTCTCTGAAAGTTAATCATATCATCCATAGCATCCCAAAGACAAAATTCAACAAATGAGAAAAGACCCAGTGCTTTCTCCTGTTCTGTATGATTAACCAGCTTAATATCCCATATTTCCATGTTTTCCCCAAGAGGTACAAAGTAAGTGACCTCTACCTCAACGCCATTTTTACGTCCCTTAATCACTGTATAACCAAGACCATGATGACAGGAGTATCCATCCAACAATGTCTTGCTCGGCTTCCAGCTAGGGTTCCAAATCGTATTACCATCCTTAATATACAAATAGCGGCCGCCTGTATCCATAGGAACATTATTATAACGGTAACGAGTTATACGACGGAGTCTGGCATCCAGATAAAAACTATAACCTCCAGCTGTATTAGATATAATACCAAAGTATTTCTCACAGCCTAAATAGTTTATCCATGGTAGAGGTGTATCTGGCCGTTTAATAACATATTCCTTTTTTGCATCATCAAAATGTCCGTATGGGTTCATAATTATCTCCTTTGGTGAAAAACTTGACTATTTTCATAACCTGTGTTTGGTTTTTACCTTACCACAGAATATAGATTTAAGTAGCGGACGTCTACATCAGAGGGCCCCTTACTAATCTATTCATTACTAGCATAAGCTACGGAAGCAGAAGATAGAAATATGCATAGCATTAACCATAAAAATTTGGAAGATTTCTTTTTCATTTTTCTCCTTTCCGTAAGTATTCAGTCACCCCCTTCCTAAAATTTTGGTAAGTATTCGAAAAATACATTTTATATTGTCACGGCGAGAAATTCAAAAACTTTCGGGGAGATTCCTCACTGACCCCTCGCTTCGCTCTGGGCTTCGGCTCGGAAGAGGCTCCGCAATCTCAAGGATGATATATGTTACTCCTTTATTGCTCCAGCCGTTAGACCACTAATCATATACTTCTGTAATAGGGTAAAAAATGCCAGTACGGGAAGGGATACCAATACACAAGCAGCCATCATTCCACCCCAGCGGTTTTCTTGAGTGGTGATATATCTCAAAACGCCGATAGCTACCGTCGTTGTATCCTTTCCTGTAAGGACGGAGGCGAATAATACCTCACCCCAGGACATCATAAATCCATATATAGCGATAGCGGCAAGACCCGGTTTAGCTAAAGGAAGAATAACTCTAAAAAGAGCTCCTACTTTGGTACATCCGTCAATTTGAGCCTGTTCATCTATTTCCCGGGGAATGGTATTGAAGTAACCTCTCAACATCCAGATAGAAAAGGGAAGGGCAAAAGAGGTGTAGGTAAAAATCATCCCCCAATATGTATTTCTCATAGGAAGACCTGTAATTCTCGTTATCCACATAAATATCACAAAATAAGGAATGAGGAAGAGAATTCCGGGAAACATCTGGGTAGACAATACCGATACGGTATAAGGGGTTTTACCAGGAAAGTTAAAACGAGAGATGGAGTAGCCGGCCAAAACGGCAATAAGGAGACAAAAAATCATGGTTCCCAGGCTTATTATTATACTGTTTTTAAAAAAATCCGCTATTTTAACCACTTTATTTACCGTTATATAATTCTCCAGAGTAGGACTACGAGGTATCCAGCTGGGTTCCTGGCCCGGTGTCTTAATATCCGCGGCCTGGATCTCTAGTGTCGGTTTAAACGAACTGGAGACCATCCAAAAAAAGGGCAGGAGCACCGATATTAAGATGAGCGCTACGGCAAGGTACAAAAATACTCCTTTTATGATTTTTCTCGTTTTTCTCTTCATCATACTATCTCCTCCCCCGGCCGGATTTTTTTAATGTAAAATATAGCATAGACTGCCATAATCCCCATGAGGATTACCGACATAGCTGAACCAATTCCATAGTGGAAAGAGCTAAAAGCCTCTCTTAAAATAAGGGTAGTGGGAACATCTGCTTGAAAGCCTGGATCTGTACCCAGCATTACATAAAACTGATTAAAGGCAAAGAAAGTCCATATTGTGGATAAAAGTAGAAGAACAGAAGTCACGGGGATAAGAAGGGGAAAGGTAATAGATCTAAATTGGCGCCAGACCGAAGCGCCATCAATCCTGGCTGCCTCATACAACTCATTTGGAATGCTCTGCAATCCCGCTAGTAATATTAAACAGGTAAAAGGCCATCCTTTCCAGATACTAGCTATCATCACCGCATAAATGGCCTTATTGCCGATTAACCAGACCGCTGGCTCTCGAATCCAGCCCCAGTCTAGTAAGTACCTATTCACTATACCTATTCTAGATTGGAACATAAACCGCCAAACGGCGTAAGCTACTGAGTCTGGAATAATATAAGGCAAAAGTATTAGTCCTCTCACAACCGTCCTTCCTTTAAAGTTCTGGTTTAAAACCAAAGCTACCCCCATGCCGATAATATAACCTAAAAAAATGACCACTATTGCATAGTAGGTTACATTCAATAAAGAACGCAGGAAACGTTCCCCTATGGTAGTGATTGGATTCAAACCGTTTATATAATTAGACATCCCTATAAAAGTAGCCTTACTCCAATCAGTAATGGTGTGTATATCAAGGTTAAGAAAGCTAATAGTAACCCCCCATATCATAGGAATAACATGAACTAAAAACATACAAATGAGAGCAGGAATAAGTAAGTAATAGGCGAGTTTGTTCTTTCTTATTTTGGCCGTTATTGGGGCTATGAGACCCCATTTACTTCTGGTATTTTTCATACATCCTCCTCTTACCCTCGTACTTTACTCAAGCGTTTAAAGGAAGAGAAGAAACAGTCTCCCTTTTTCTGAAAGTTAACCGTTTCCTCTCTTCAAAACAAGATTACCTATCTCATAGAAATAGAAAAGAAGATAATCTATTTATTCAGCAGCAGCTAAAGCCGCGTCAATTTTTGCAGCCGCTCTATTCAAGGAGCCCTGAGCAATCTGTTCTATTGCCTCCTGAGTTACAGGTCCTGCCGCACTCATGTTAAGGTAAGCGGTCAAAACGTTCTTGAACTCACCCGCTATTGCATTTTCAATATCTACCCAAACTCCTAATGAAGGATAAGCGGTAGCATATCCCAGACTCGTTATAAAGGTCTGCATCTCAGGAGTCTGATAGTAAGGATCCGTCAAAGCGCTAAGGGTTGATGGTATCATGTTAGATATGTCCTTATTGGTATAACTAAGCATAACATCATCGCTTAGGAGATAGTTTACCCATTGCATTGCCGCTTCCTGGTGTTCACTGTTGGCAAAAATAACAAGGTTACTTCCACCAGAGAAAGAACCCTTTATACCTGCTGGACCTACTGGAAGCTCGACAACACCGTAGTTGAGCTCGGGATTGTCGTTTAAAATACCGGAAATGTTCCACGGTCCCATAACGACCATAGCAACGTTGCCAGCTATGAAAGCAGCGTCAGCTTGCGGTTGATTATACTCAGCACAGGCTGGATCGGCTAGCTCCTTCGCCAGCAAATTGATATAGAACACCATGGCTTCAACTCCCGCGGGACTATTGAGGGTAGCTTCCGTATTATCCTCATTCAATATACTCCCTCCACCTTGATACAAGAGTGCAGCGAAGTTGTGTATTAGATCCCAGGCATTGGTTCCCGCCATAGCAATTGCTTTGCCTTCCCCGTATTGTGCTACAATCTTCTCTCCGGCAACTACCTCCTCATCCCAAGTGGTAGGTGGTGTTGCTCCTGCTTCTTCAAACATATCCTTGTTGTAGAATAAAACCCTTGATTCAGCAAACCAGGGGACACCATAATACTTATCTCCGAGAGTGCAGGATTCTAAGTTTGCAGCTAAAAAGGCGTCTGCCCCACCGAATTCATCCATATCGATCTCTAGCAATCCACCGGTGGCAGCGAACTGGGCATTCTGGGTAGTACCCACCTGAGTGACATCAGCTGTCGGTTCTATTACCGCCGCCGTTATTTTGGGTACCACATCGCCCCAACCAACTTCCTCGAAGTTCACGGTAATACCCGTTAACGCCAGAAAATCAGCTGCCTTCTCCTCCATCCAAGCTAGGTGGGCTTCAGCGGGAGCATTGGGCATGGCCCAGAAGGTTATAGTTTCGGAAGGCATTACTTCTTCTTCTTCTTCTTCTTCTTCAGCCATTACTTCTTCTTCTTCCGCTGCTACTGCTGCTCCTCCTTTTTCACAACCTGCCAAAGTAAACGTCGCAATCATTGATATTATCAATAACCATAAAAACACTTTCTTCATTTTCGCATCCTTCTTTCAATTGTTTTCCAATTTTGATAAAATCTTTCCTGAGATTTGTTTAGCATATAAGCTTCACGCCTTAAATTATATCTGAACAAGTCTCATTTTTTATTGAAAATATAAAAACCCCCTTTCTTGATAATATACCTTTATTGAACTTAGCTTATATATAGTACCCGTTTTAGCTGCTCTAATATTTGTCTTTTAAACACCTCCCTTCCCTTATCAAGAATATCACAAACAGGCGTTCACTATTCTTTAATATGTTCTCTGGAACGAAAGCTTAATTTTAAATTTAAATTCCTTTTTTATGGATAATTTATTCTCCATCTTAAAAAAGAATATTTTCCCGTTAATCTACACTTTTATCTTTTTACTTGATTCTCTTATAATTAACTTAGCAGGAATAGTATTAAACTCTGAATAACCACTACCGTTCTCAATAAAATCTATTAGATTCTTTGTAGCAATTGATGACATTTCCTGAACAGAGCTTATAATAGTTGTCAGGGAAGGTGAAATATAGCTCGCCATTCTTATATCATCATAACCCACAATAGAAATTTCATCAGGAATTCTAAGCCCCATTTCCTTTATAGCTTTCATAGCTCCAATAGCCATTGCATCATTTGAAGAAAAAATACCTGTTATATTTCTTTTCCCCTTACCTTTTAAAAGTTGCCTTGCACACTCTGACCCACTATCTTCAGTAAAGTCTCCATAAACTACATATCCTTTTCTAATTACAAGTCCTGCTTCTTTCATTGCTTTCTTGTAACCCTCAAGTCTTTTAAAGCCTGAAAGCTTACCCATATCTCCACAAATATGTGCTATTTCTCTGTGCCCGTACTCTATTAAATGTTTTGTAGCCATATACGCGCCGTTCATATTGTTAGAATTAACTATAATGTAACTACCATTTATTTTTCCTTCACCTTTTTCCTGATCTATTATCACCAGTTTATGTCCATCTTTTATAAGCTTAAAAATTTCCCGGCTGTTATTACAGGCACCTACAAAGATCCCTCCTGACAATGTCTTGTTATTAAAGAGCTCTCTTACTTTTTTAAAGCCACCACTCTCATTAATTATTAAAATCAGTACGTTATATCCCAGCTCATCAGCATAATCTACCGTCGCCGCTGTAAAAGGTGAAAAATATGTATTCTGGAAAATATTAAACTTTTCGTTTCTGTGGTCAACATTTGTTATAAATACCCCTATTACTTTGTTATGTTTACCTGCAAGCGTTCTTGCTGGGCTGTGCGGTACATAACCATATTTTTCAATAATTTTGGTTACTCTTTTTTCTGTTTCAACTGATACATTGGTATATTTATTAACTACTCTGGATACAGTACTTCTTGAAACTCCTGCTAATTTTGCTATATCTTTACTGTACATATCATCCAATCTATTTGTTACTATTACTCATAAACGCGTGCTTAAACGCGCGTGCATATATCTTATAACAGAAACTTCAGTGTAGTCAAGCATTTTCTATACCTTTTGTTGTTATTCTAGTATATTGTCACTGACCTTCCCCCCTAAAAATTAGTCCACTCAAAATGTTAGTAATCTGCCTTATTTGTCAAGCATTTGTTACAATTGTTATTAAAAAATTATAAGCTCTGTTTTATAGATCTATAACATGTAGTTATAAATAAAGACTTGGGGATTACAAACTTACATACCGAAGGTTCTATATTTAAATTCTAAGGACATTTTTTACCAAATTTAAATGATGCAATTAAAAATGGATCAGAAGGTTTAATATGTGTATTTACATAAATGCATATATTAATTACAATAAGACACATGTCTACAAATACTGGTGCCCTAAGTAAAAGCATAAAAGAGTACATGAGAAGAAAACCCCCAGTACGGTCCATACTACCAGTGCATAGAAGACTATTATGAGGAATTTAAAAGAACATACGATAAAACTTCAGTTAAAAATATGGATATTTAAAACCTCATATAGAAAAAGTAATATACCGGTACCTTGACTGCGGAATACTTCATAACGGATTTGCTCGTGTGAAATGCCGTAACTGCGGCCATGAAAATTTGCTGGCATTTTCCTGTAAGCGCCGTCATTTTTGCCCTTCTTGCCACGCTAAGCGTGTGGCCCAGTTTGGGGAGTGGCTGTGCGGAAATGTCTTAAAAAAAATCCCCCACAGGCACTTTGTATTCTCCATTCCAAAAATATTGAAGATATACTTTCTTTTCAATAGAGTCTTGCTCAAAGAACTTTAGAGAATCTCATGGGAAACCCTAAGGGATTATTATGTAAGTACCTGCAGAAAAGATGGAGGCAACCCTGCAGCAGTAGCAGCAATCCAGACCTTTGGTGATTATCTGACCTTTAACCCTCCCCCCTCCATATGCATATACTGGCAGCTGACGGCTGCTTTTCAAGTGATGGATTCTTCTATACTCCCGGTATCACTATTGATACGGCATCAATTGAAAAGCTATTCATACACAAAATATTTAAGATGCTTCTTTCCAGGAATCTTATCACACAAAGGGTAATGGATCTGATTCTCTCGTGGAGGCATTCCGGATTCGGGGTCTACTGCGGAAAGAGGATCTATCCCAAAGAGAAAAGATCTACAGAGAACCTGTCAAGATATATTATAAGGGCATCATTTTCCCAGGAGAGAATGAAATATTATCCGGATAAGGCAAAAGTAACATACCAATCTAAATACGGAAAGTTTGAGAAAAAGAGACCTCCGCCCAGGATAGAGGATGCCCCTGATGAATTTGATGAATATATCCGGGATGATTATATAGACTTCGACCATGTGTGTTAGGATGATTGTATGGTTGCAGGATACTGGCCTGTAATAAAATAGGCCTGGATATTGTCTTTTTCTTATTTATTCTTTTTTTCTGTGAATTTTATGCTTCATTATTATGATCTGTGATAATATTTAAATCCGATAACCTAAATTATGTCTACTATTGGGAGTTTACAGGCTGTTGATCCAGAAGCAAGTTCTTATAAATTTAATTTATTATAACATAATGGTATTAAAATTATAATAGACCGAATTGCTTTATTAAAAATCTATATGAAACAGTATCGTTGCCTCATATAAAAAATCTAAACGAAATTATGGGAAAATATCCCTGTATTGTGAAGAAAAAATAGATTCTTTAGATATAGGGAGGAATGGAGATATGTTAGATATGAGGCAGAAAAAAGCAATAACAAAGGAACTTAAGACTAGATACAATAAAGCAACCAGGCGCCAGAAGGACGTAATGCTTGATGAATTTTGCGCTGTAGCTGAATATAACAGATGCTATGCATCCTGGATACTTAAGATAAAAAAGGATAAAGTGCTGGGAAATATGACAACCGGGGGTAAAAGGATAAAATTTGTTGTAGCAAAAAAGAAAAAGAAAAAAGGGGGGAAACCAAGAATATATACCTATGATGTATTTTTAAAACTTAAAAAAATATGGGTAATCTTTGATTTTATCTGCGGTAAGCGCCTTGCTCCCTTTATGGCTGAAGCTGTAGAAAAACTTGAAGAACATAAAGAGATAGATCTAACGAGTCAGGTAAGAGAAAAGCTAATGACAATGTCAGCTTCTACAATTGACAGGCTGCTTAAAAACCAGATCCCGATAAGGACATTTGCAGCCTGGGATGATGCTGCCCCTGGATTTACTGAAGTGGACCTTGTGGGCCATGATGGCAGCAATACCTCTGGAGACTTCATACAGAGCCTTAATTTCGTTGATATAGCTACATGCTGGGACTCAACGGCAGCATGCAAGAATAAGGCCCAGGTGCATGTATTTGGAGCGATTAAGGCCATTATTTCAAGGTTTCCATTTGACATACTGGGAATTGATTCTGATAATGGATCAGAATTTATCAATGCACATCTGCTTTCCTACTGCTTAAAAAATGAAATTACATTTACCCGCTCACGCGCATATAAAAAAAATGATTCATGTTTTGTAGAGCAGAAGAATTATTCGGTTGTAAGAAGAAATGTGGGGTATTCAAGATATGATACTGATGAGGAACTTTACCTGTTAAATGAGCTCTACGTCTATCTGGACAGTTATATAAACTATTTCCAGCCTGTTTTAAAGCTTGCATCAAAGACAAGGGTGGGAAGCAAGGTAAGCAAAAAATATGATAAGGCAAGGACCCCATTTAGAAGAGCGCTTGAGTCAAAGTCTATTGATGATAAAATAAAGAAAAGTCTAAAGAGAGAATATGATAGCTTAAATCTGGCAGAGCTTAAAAGAAAGATATCAAGATTGCAGGATAATCTGCTTAAACTGAATACATTAAAACAGAAGGTAGGAAAGGAAACGATCATAAATGCGGAGGCTTACAGATATATCACTGGGTAGTATATCTATTTTACTACCTGTATATCACTACTGCTCTGTATTGGTTTCATTTAGATTTATTAATGAAGCAACGTATTAGCTTTCCTTTAGATTTATTAATGAGGCAATAGGTAGACTTTATTGTTTTAATGAAAAATTTATTTCCTCCAGTCTTATTAATGTTTTTATGATCCGGGGCCAGTTATATCTCTGAAGAATTATACAGGGAAGATTTACGTCCAGCATGTTGAAGATCATTAACGTATTTATCCACCACAGGTTAGAAAAAAAGAATATAGGCGCATGAAGAATAGGCATCAGATGCATCCATTCAGCTCTGTTTATCTCGGTTAGAAATTTCTTTAAATATCTTTTATTCAAGCTTTCCAGGTTTTTCTTAGAGAAGCCGAACCTTAATAAACTTCTGGAATCAGGAATATGGTTTTTCCATTTTTTTACCTTGAATAATTTCTGATAGATTTCCCCGTTCTTCTCCCAGTTTTTGGTTCTTTATATCCAGTGATTTTCATCCAGCAGTCTTTGCGGAAGTTTAAGGCAGAGAAGTGAGGGCCATGTCTGAATTATAATCCACAACAAGATGTTAAAAATAATTGTTTTGGCGAACTGAGAATATAGCTATCCGATAGTTCCCCTCACTCCTTTTAAAATCGGATAAAACGAATTAGAGCTATAATGATTATAATGGAAGTAATTAAAAAGATAAAATATTATTTTATCTTTTTAATTAATATCATAGCAGAACACTAAAATTACATATTACTATGATATTGCTCTAAAATGGATCCCGGTTAGTGAGAAACCGATTGTATAGGGGAAAAGAGCCGGTCGCTTAAAGAGGCTCCATAGAATAAGATTCCAGAAATAATGTCTTCCTCTTTGTTTGATCCCCAGCCACCAGATGGAACCAATTAATGCTCTTATATGGTACAATCTGATTTTCTTGGACTTCCTTTTAATTGGCCTGTATTCTCTTAAGAAGATTTTAATCCTCTCATAATATATCTTGGGGGTATAAATTGTGGATGAAATCTTTTTAAAACCTTCCATAAGTACTTTTTTATCCATTTTTGGGATAAAATTTAAACTTGAAATTTTTGTATTATCACCCGTTGTTTTATTAATTAACCTATTGGTTTCTTTTAATCTCTGATATAGCCTTGTCTTTGGCAATGCATTGAGTATGCTGACCATGGCAGTAACAATTCCACTTTTCTGGATGAAATCTATCTGGCGCTGGAAAATTGAAGTCTTATCGCTATCGAATCCCACTATAAAGCCGGCCTGGACTTCCATACCGGTATTTTGAATTATTTTTACTGATTCAATAAGGTTTCTGTTTTTATTTTGAAACTTGCCGCATTCTTGAAGGCTTTCTTCATCAGGCGTTTCAATACCCACAAAAACAGCTGAAAAACCGGCTTCTACCATTAATTGCATAAGCTTTTTATCATCAGCCAGGTTGATTGACGCCTGCGTATTGAATGTAAAAGGATGTTTTTTCTTATTTTGCCATTCTATAATTGCCGGCAGGTATTCTTCCTTGAGTTTGATTTTTTTCCCTATTAAATTATCATCTACAAAGAATATGCCTGCACGCCAGCCTCTCTTATATAAAGCTTCCAGTTCAGCGATTAATTGGCCCTTGCTTTTTAGTCTGGGTACTCTTCCATTCAGCTGTACCACGTCGCAGAATTCACAGTTAAAAGGGCAGCCTCTGGAGAGTTGGATGCACAATGAATTGTAATTTTTAACTTTAACTAAACTCCAGTCAGGAATAGCGGCTTTTTCGATATTAGGAAAACTGTTGCTGGAATAAAATTTTTTAGAAGTACCGTTTTTTAAGTCTTCAACAAATTCCGAAAGAGTATCCTCTGCTTCTCCCAGGAAAAAATGATCTATATCCTTAAAATCTTCCCAGCCGGTGGTAAAAAGGGGCCCTCCTGCTACAATTGGTTTTTTAAATCTTTTTATTTTATTTACAACTCTTCCAACCGCTTCTTTCTGCACAATCATTGCACTTATGAAGATATAATCTGCCCATTTAATATTTTCATCTGTCAATATATCGGTATTCATATCCACCAGTTTTTTCTCCCAGTTGTGGGGGAGCATGGCTCCTATGGTTAAAAGCCCCAGGGGAGGAAACGAGGCTTTCTTTCCCAGTATTTTTAAAACTTTTTTAAAACTCCAAAAAGTTTCTGCATAATCAGGGTATACAAGTAAAATTTTCATTATAATTCTTCTCTTTTCTGTTTAACTATTTCCAATTAAAGTTCACGCTATTCTGACAGATTACCTGGATGCTGTAAAGCATTGTTTAAAACCCGTCTTTATATCTGTCTTTTATTCTATTAACGATATTTTCGTATTAAAGTTGCAAAATATTTCATAAACCTGTTTTTTGGGGAATTTTAAAAATAAATTTAACGGGATTTTTATTGCGGACTAAAAGAATATTTATGATATTTATAATCGATTTTGTGTTAAGTGTTCTTATATGTTTAGGTTTTCTTGGATTCATTAGAATAACTTATTAGTTGTTAAACTAAAAGCCTATATTTAAATTTTAAGGACATTTTTTATCAAATTTAAATGAGGCAATTAAAAATGGATCAGAAGGTTTTATTTATGATTTACTGATTTTTGACCTTATAAATCTTCCAGTCGGAACAATAGTTATTTTTATCTCACTGTTTTGTGAAATCATGTCATTTAAATATTTTTGAATATCTTTTATTTTCTTAAATCCTAATTTTTCAGTTTCTTCCCGGGAAAAATCCGAATAGAGAAGGACTTCGTTTTTAGTAAGGATTTTGGATATTGCCACAGCCTTATGACCTCCAAGAACAAATTTCTTCTCAATTTTTTTACTTAGATAATTATAATCATTATAGCCGGTCATCCACTGTTCAAATGTATCATCCCCAAATCCTTCACAGCAGGAAGCTACAAGAATTATGGTCCCCTTTTCGGCTGTTATTTCTTTTACGTTTTCCAGTGCTTTATGGGATTGGTATAAATTCATATCCTTTGGATAGCCTCCCTGAGAAGTTATCACTATATCAGCAGCACATTCCACTTCACTCCCATATATAGATTCATATTTCTTTATGCCTTCCAGATAAGCATCATTATTATGCCCTGCCACAGCAGCAATTATTTTTTTTTCGTCATTTATTATTACATTGAATATAAAATCAATACCTGTCAATCTACCTGCTTCTTCAATATCCTCTCTTACCGGATTATTTAAAAACCTGCCCGCAGTTGATCTGTCATCCAGCATCATTGAATGGTTTGACTGGATGGAATTTCTGGTGCATATTCCAGGCATAACTGCCTTCGCACCTCCGCTGAAACCGGCAAAATAGTGATATTCAATATTGCCTGTAACAATTAAGAGATCATAATCCAATACTCTTTCAAAAACTTCTACTGGTGTTCCTCTTGAGGTATAACCGATCAGTTTTGACTTTGAAGTATCCGAGTCTATTGTTTCAATATTATTGTAAACATAGTCGCCCACAAGATTCCTTTTTTCAGAATCAGTATGGCTGCGGTGGATCCCCAAACCCAGCACAACCAAGATATCCTTGTTTTCTATTCCCCCCTTTCTTAACTCGCCTGCTAAAAGGGGCAGAAATTTATATGAGGGGCACGGCCTGGTAATATCACTTGCAATGATACAGGCACTTTTCTTGCCTGAAGTAATTCCCCGCAGCCTTTTGGATTTTATTGGATTTTCCAAAGCGCCTGTTATTATCTTATCTTCATCTATAATAAGACTACCGCTTCCTTCTGAAATTATATCCAGTGTGTTTTTATCCGGGATATTTATCCTTATACTTTTTTTCCCAAATGGGATATCGACTTTCATTATCTGGTTTCCATAATCTTTTTTGCTTTTCTTTCAATGAGTTTTAAATCTACCTTTCTATAAGTGTTACTGCACTCCATGGCAGCTCTGGCCACACTTACTGCAACAGCCGGAAGAACCCTCTTATCAAAAGGCTTGGGAATAATATAATCTTTCTTCAGGCTGCCGCTTGATATTTCGTAAATAGCTTTTGCTGCAGCGAGTTTCATATCTGTATTTATCTCTGTTGCCCCCGCGTCCAGAGCTCCTCTGAAGATCCCGGGAAATGCCAGGACATTATTTACCTGATTAGGATAATCGCTCCTTCCGGTAGCTATAATATCAACACCGCATTTTTTCGCGACTTCCGGCTTGATTTCAGGTTCAGGATTTGACAGGGCAAATATGACTGGGTTTTTCTTCATCCTGTTTATCATCTCTGCAGTCAATACATCTGCCACAGAAACACCTATAAATACATCGGCGTTCTCAACTGCATCAAAAAGGCCTCCCTTTATATTCTCTGGATTAGTAAACTCAGCCATCTTCCTTTTGGGATCATTTAAGTCCTTTCTGTCTTTAGAGATTATTCCCCTGCTGTCGCATACAACCATATCCGATACATCTACATTGCTCAACAGATTCACAATAGATGTCCCGGCTGCTCCTGCTCCATTTATTACTATTTTTACTTCTTTTATGTCTTTTCCGTAAATTTTTAGAGCATTAAACAATCCTGCTAAAACTACAATAGCAGTCCCGTGCTGATCGTCATGGAAAATAAGCATATTTGTTTCCCTCTTTAACCTATCCTCTATCTCAAAACACCTGGGTGCTGCTATATCTTCTATATTTATTCCCGCAAAAGAAGGCTCCAGTAGTTTTATGGTATTGACAATTTCATCATTATCCTGACTGTCTATACAAATTGGGAAGGCGGATACTCCTCCAAACTGTTTGAATAATACACATTTTCCTTCCATCACCGGAAGAGCTGCTCTGGCTCCCATATTACCAAGACCCAGGACAGCCGAGCCGTCAGATACCACTGCAATCATATTGCCCCTGGCTGTATAAGTGTTTATTTCCTGCGGATGTTTTGCAATCACATAACAGGGCTCCGCTACACCGGGAGAATAAGCAAGGGACAGATCATGTTCGTTTTCAGTTTTTACTTTACTTACTATATCAATCTTGCCGGCATTTTTTTTATGCATTTCCAGTGCTTCCTTATAAATACTCAATTGATCCTCACTTTATTTTTAATAATCTTAATAATTATTTATAATACCTTCTTTATTTTTTTTTGCATCTATTATAAATAAATTGCCGGATTCTAAATGGTTCCCGCGATGGAACCGCCCCAAAGATCTATAATGGATAAAAGCAAGACCAACTCTTTTTTAATCTTAAAGGTATAATTTTATTAAAGACAGATTATGACATATAATAGCACTTATGGAATTCTATGCAGATACAGACATAGGAAAATACAGGGAAAAAAATGAAGATTCCCTTTATGCTGAAAAACCCCTTTTTATCGTTGCTGATGGAATGGGAGGGCATAGAGCTGGAGAAGTTGCTAGTAGCCTGGCCGTTGAAGCTTTTACCGAAAGCTTTCATCAGAATCTTAAAGATAAAAGTCCAGAAACTGACTTTGATAAAGAAGCATATAATCTGACTCATGAAAGTATCAAAGTGCTGCTGATAGAAAGCATTAAAAAGGCCAACAGATCGGTATTCAGCCAGGCAAAGGAAAAGCCTGAATTCTACAGAATGGGGACTACACTTACAGCATGTTATATCCAGAAGGACAGAACATATATAGTCCATATAGGTGACAGCAGGCTTTATATTAAAAGAGGCGGAATCTTTAAACCATTGACTTCAGACCATACCATAGTCGGTGAATTGTACAGAAGAGGAGAATTGAGTTACGAAGATACTTTTAACCATCCTCAGAAAAATTATCTTACCAATGTCCTGGGAATTGCAGAAAGTATAAATCCTGATTTCTTCTCATATAAAATCCTACCGGAAGACATACTGATCCTATGTTCTGACGGTCTTAATTCCATGTTGAAAGATGAGGAAATAGCCGAAATCATCAATAAATATAAAAGTGCCAGAGATATTACCAAAAATCTTATAAAAGGCGCATTATTAAAAGGCGGTCTGGATAATATAACAGTTATAGCAATAAAAGTCTGAAGATGCCCGAGCAAGAATCAAAAAAAAATAAAATAATCTCCAAAAGATACAAAATAATCAAAAAAGTCGCTTCCGGAGGGATGGCTGATGTTTTTTTGGGAACTGATCTTAAATTAGACCGTAAAATCGCTATAAAAATTTTATCTGCCAGTAATGCCAGGGATAAAAATTTTGTAGCAAGGTTCAAGAACGAAGCCCAGACTCTGGCCAGGCTCAATCATCCCAACATTGTACAAGTACACGATTGGGGAGAATTTGATGACTCCTATTTTATCTGCATGGAGTACATAGAAGGAAACAGCCTTAAAGAAATAATAGAAAGAAAAGGCACACTACCGCCCAGAACTGTTGTTAATTATGCGGTGCAGATATGTAATGCCCTTCTAATGGCTCATAAAAATAATCTTATCCACCGGGATATTAAACCCCAGAATATACTGGTCACCACGGAAGGCAAGGTCAAGGTCACTGATTTCGGCATTGCAAAATCCCTTAACATGGATGTAACCAAAACATTGAATATAATGGGAACAGCTCATTATATATCACCAGAACAGGCAAAGGGAGAAGTACTGGACCACCGGACAGATATCTACTCACTGGGTATAGTATTATATGAAATGTTGACCGGGGACGTTCCTTTCAGAGGCGATAGTTCTATTAATATCAGCCTGAAACATATAAGTGAAATACCTGTAAAACCATCTGAATTAATGGAAAATATACCTCCAGGACTGGAAAAAATTATAATGCACTGCCTGGAAAAAAATCCGCAGGCGCGTTACTCTACGGTAAAGGAGCTGGCAGATGACCTTAAGAAGTATCCGACAGGCAAGAATTTAAGTTTTGCTACCGGTAAGCAAAGAACAAGTAAAACCAGTATATTTATAAAAAAAGCAAGATCAAATTTAGCTATAATCCTTATGGCAGTTTTTATGACTGTCTTTCTGACACTGTTCATATTTTACAGTTTTAAATACTATAATTTAAGAACAGCTGCTAGTAATTCAGTCACAGTCCCGCCTATTGAAAATATATCAGCAGAAAATGCAGAAGATATAATCAAGCTGCTTAATCTTACTCTTATAATAAAGGACGAGATCTATGACTCTGAAATTCCATCAGGATTTATTATAGAACAGATCCCGGATCCAGGAGGAAATATTGCAGCCGGCAGTGATGTTGAGGTAATAATAAGCAAGGGCCAGGAAATTACATATATATTGACTCCGAACCTGATAGGCCTTACTCTGGAGGAAGCTTCAGAGGTACTTGAAGACTTCGGGCTCACCAGCGGAGAGATTTCTAAAACATACAGCAGTACATTTGAAAAAAATATTATTATAAGCCAGAAGCCAGTGTATAAGGAAAAAATCAATCCGGGAGGATCAGTTGATATAATCGTAAGCGAAGGTAATAAAATTGTCATTATTCCCAATATTATCGGCCAGGATTATATTTATGCCTCAAATTACTTAAAGTCTCTTGACCTTTTGTTAAAAGATAGTAAAGCCCCTTGTACAGATACCATAGACGAACCGGGAAAGGTCATTGAAGTAATACCGCCCCCCGGCTCCGAAGTGGAAGTAAAAACCTTGATAGAACTAGTGATCTCTACCAATGAACATCTGACACTGGTCCCGGACCTCATGCAACTGAGTTTAAATCAGGCCAGGAACATACTTGATTCACGAAATATCAGCTATGAAATAAGTTACATAGATACAGATTACACGGTACAGAAAGATTTAATTTTAGGGCAAAGCCCTGAAGCTGAGACTTATATTCCTACGGATTCAAAAATAATATTGTTTGTGGGTAATTAAAAATGTCTATTCCAGGTTAAAAAACCCCATTCTCTCAAATTTCTCTGCTCTTTTGGATTTTAATTCATCGCCGGAAAACTTCTTATATCTTTCCATGGCACCTATTAAATATCTCCTTACAATTCTTACCATCCTCCTGGGTGCATTTTGTGCACCGCCCATAGGCTCGTGGATTATCCTGTCTATGACTTTAAGACTGAGCAGGTCTCTCGAAGTCAGCTTAAGCTCTCTTGCCGCCAGTTTTGTACCGGAAGGATCCTTCCACAGGATAGCTGCGCACCCTTCAGGTGAAATAACTGAATAAGTAGAATTTTCAAGCATCGCTACTTCATTCCCGACTGCCAGAGCCAGTGCTCCACCACTTCCACCTTCACCGATCAAAACCGCAATTATAGGGACTTTTACTTCGAACATAAGTAAAATACTATTTGCAATAGCGCTTGCCTGTCCATTGTCTTCTGCCTCAAGATCAGGATAAGCCCCCGGTGTATCTATAAAAGTGACTATTGGGAAACCAAATCTTTCAGCCAGTCTCATAATTCTCTGTGATTTCCTATAACCCTGAGGTATACTCATGCCAAAGTTATACTCCAACTTTTCCTTTATATCCTTACCCTTTTGATGGCCAATAACAGCAACAGTTCTACCATCAAGCTTGCCAAGTCCTGCGACAATAGACTTGTCCTCACCGGTCAATCTATCACCGGAGAGTTTCACGAAATCTTCAAAAATACCATTTATATAATCCAGACATTGAGGTCTTCCTTCAACTCTTGAAAGCTCGACAATTTTCCATACCCTTCTGGCATCTTTTTCCACTTTTTTATAATTCTCGATTTTTCTGGTAAGATCACTTTCTGCATCCTTAAAATGTATACCGCTGAAAAAAGGAACCTTTCTTAATTTTTCCAGCTTTGATAATGATTGTAATATCTCTTTAAGATAATTTTTTGGAATATCTTCTAACTTTTTCAAATCCATTTTAATCCTTAAATAACCTTAACAATTTAGCAAGCGTTCCCTTTAGTTCAACTCTATTTATAATCATGTCGACCTGCCCGTTCTTTAAATTCCTTTCTGAGTTTCCAAAATCAGAAGGAAGGTGCTTTTTTATGGTCTGTTTCACAACTCTCGGCCCCGCAAAACAAAAAAGTGTATTAGGCTCTGCAATTATAATATCCGCGATAGTTGCAAAACTAGCGCTCACACCTCCAGAAGTGGGATCAGTAATAACTGTAATAAAGGGGATTTTATTTTCTCTTACCCTGTTCATGCTTGAAACTGTCTTAGCCATTTGCATCAAAGACACTATTCCTTCCTGCATCCGGGCTCCTCCGGATGTACAGAATATGATCAGGGGAATCCTCTTTTCAATACAGCAGTCGGATAAAAGTCTGATCTTCTCTCCTACCACACTGCCCATACTTCCACCCATAAAACTAAAATCCATGATACCCAGAGCAACATCATGTCCATCTATTTTTGCCTCACCGGTTAGAATCGCTTCTGTAAGGCTGGTTTTGAGTTTGGCATCTCTTAATCTTACGCTGTAGGATTTAAGATCATAAAAGTTTAAAAAATCAACCGAATTAATATTCTTACCCAGCTCGGTAAAACTGTTTTCATCTATTGTGATCTGAAGCCTGTCTCTGGTATTTACATAGTGGTGATAATTGCAGTATGGACATACCCAATAATTTAATATAAAAATTTCATTTTCAATATTCTTGCTGCAGTTACCGCATTTGACCTTTTTCATTTGCCTTCCCAGCTATAGATACTTTTTAAATCCCAGAGTAACGTTATGACCCCCGAACCCCATTGAATTGGAAAGCGCGACTCCAATTTCCCTTTTCTGGCTCACCTTTGCAGTATAATTTAAATCACACTGCTCATCCGGATTGTCAAGATTTATAGTAGGGGGGATTACATTATTTTTTAGAGCCATTATAGAAGCTATAGCTTCAATTGCACCTGATGCGCCCAGGCAGTGCCCGGTCATTGATTTGGTTGAATTTATATTGATATTATATGCATATTTACCAAAACATCTTTTAATTGCATTACTTTCAATAACATCATTTAGAGGGGTTGACGTCCCATGAGCATTAATATGATCCACTTCTTCCAGGGCTACATCCCCTTCATCCAAACAATTTCTTAAACACCTTGCCACATTTGCGCCTGATTCTTCAAGAGCAGTTATATGATAGGCTTCTCCTGAAAGTCCGTATCCAAATATTTCGCAATATACTGCTGCATTTCTTTTCAAAGCATGTGAGAGCTCCTCTAAGATCAGTATACCGCAGCCCTCTCCCATTACAAAACCATCTCTGTCCCGGTCAAAAGGCCTAGAAGCTTTCTCGGGCTCATCATTTCTGGTAGAAAGAGCCTGCATATTGGAAAATCCTGCCATCCCTACCGGAGTAACAGCCGCTTCGCTTCCGCCAGCAATCATAACCTCTGCGTCACCCCTTTTTATTATTTCAAAGGCATCGCCTATGGCGTTAGAACCTGCAGCACATGCTGTAGTAGAAGCGCCTACCGGTCCTTTAGCTTTACACATTATAGAAACCTGGGCGGATGCCATATTGCATATCATCATAGGAATAAGGAAAGGACTCACTCTGTCTGCACCTTTAGTCAGAAGCCTCTCATGTTGTATCTCCAGTGTCATAAGTCCGCCCACTCCACTGCCTATATAAACCCCTACTTCGTGTTCATTTCCAGAATTGATCTTAAGACCACTTTCTTTTATAGCATCCAAGGACGCGGCAACTGCAAATTGAGCAAATCTGTCCATTCTTTTTGCCTGTTTTAAATCAAAATAATCTTCAGGTTTAAAATCCCTTACCTGTGAGGCTATTTTTGAACCTATCTTTTCAACATCAAATCTGTCAATTCTGCTTATACCTGATTTCCCTGATAGCAGATTTGCCCAGAACTTGCCGACTTCAAGCCCTAATGCCGATATCACTCCCAATCCGGTTACAACTACTCTTCTGCATCTATTTTTTTGCTTCATTGATTATTCTCTTATATAAAAACGCTGTCTTTTGTATTAAATACCCATCCCGCCGTCTAAACTTATCACAGTACCGGTTATATAATTTGAGTCATCACTGGCTAAAAAAAGTACGGTCTTTGCTACATCTTTTACACTTCCAAGCCTTCTTATAGGAATTTGCTCCATCAATTTTTCCTTTACTTTATCACTCAGCCTTTCAGTCATCTCAGTTTCTATATAACCCGGTGCAACAGCATTTACCAGGATGTTTCTACCTGCAAGTTCTCTTGCCAGAGTCTTGGTAAGCCCTATTATCCCTGCTTTTGATGATGAGTAATTACTCTGACCTGCATTACCGTGGACACCTACTATTGAAGATATATTTACTATTTTTCCACTCTTTTTCTTGACCATGTTCTTAACTGCATATTTAGAACATATAAAGGCTCCCGTCAGATTTATATCAATTACTTTTTGCCAATCCTCAAGACTCATGCGAAGTATTAGATTATCCCTTGTGATACCTGCATTGTTGACAAGAATATCAATTCCCTCTTCTATGCCTATGATTTTTTCTATGGAGCTCTCTACGTTTTCTTCATTGGTGATGTCTGCTTCCAAAAAGTTTATTTTATTTTTACCGTAAACTGATTTAAATTCTCTTACAGTCCTGTCCCCTTGCTCACGGTCAACGTCAAAAAAATATACTACAGCACCTTCTTTAAGAAAAGTGCCACTTATCTCCCTTCCTATACCCCTGGCGCCGCCCGTTACTACAGCAACTTTATCCTTAAGCTTCACTAATTATTCCTTCTTTTGTAAGTGACCTCTTCAGATTCTCAATGTCCTCCATTTTATCAGTATTTAATATTATAACTTCCCTGCCTTTTATCCCAGCTATCCTTTTGACCAGACCTGATAAGACCTTCCCAGGCCCGACTTCTATAAAAATGCCCATATTCATATTAAGTAGATACTCTATACTATTAACCCATCTTATGGGATCTATCAGCTGGCCGGTTAAAACTTTTGCGATGTCATGTCTGTTTCTATAAGCTACCTCGGTAGTTGAAAAGAAAGGAAGACTTAAATCCATAATTTCTATATTCTTATCAATAAACGTCCTCAGCTTATCCGAGACTTCCTTCATCAGTGGGCAGTGTGATGCTACACTTACTTTAAGGGGTATTATTCTTTCTATTCCTCTTTCTTTTAGACTTTTTATCGCATCTTTAACTGCATCTTTATATCCGCTTATTACAATCTGCGAGTAATCATTATAATTGGCAATAAAAACACTTCCCTTAAAATCTTTTAAAACATCTTCAATAAAACCTATCTGTGCTCCCAAAACAGCAACCATCATTCCTTTTATACTACGATTGGCCTGGCACATACATTTACTCCTGTATCCGACCAGCTCTGCCCCCTGCTCAAAGCTGTAAGCTCCGCTGCTGTAAAGCGCACTGTACTCTCCAAGGCTGTGTCCCAATACAGTACCGATAAGAGTTTTATTTAAAGAAAGTTCTTGCATTAAATAATCATTTAAAGCACAGCTCAGACAATAAATGGAAATTTGACTAAACTTAGTATTATTAAGCAAATTCTTACTGTTTTTACCTTTAATGATCTTTGTTATATCCTTTCCCATGACCTCACTTGAAATCTCAAAATATTTTTCGTATTCGCTGTTGGCTTCCAGAAAATCCATTCCCATAGCCGTGTACTGCGAACCTTGACCGGGAAACATTAAGGCAATTTCCTTCATATTTTCAATATTTTTATTTCTTCTATAATCCAATTGAAAAACCTTTCTAATCCAGAGCAAACATTATATCTACGGTACAGGCAATATCACCACCGACCATAGCTCTGCCTTTTGCCTTTCCAATGTTTCTTCTGAAATTTTCCATTTCTACCTCTATTACCAGCTCATCACCGGGTCTTACTATTTTTTTAAATCTTGCTTTATCTATACCTGCAAACAATACCAATTTACCCTTATTCTCAGGCAGCATAAGTAATGAAACCGCTCCTGCCTGGGCAATAGCCTCTACTATCAGGACTCCGGGCATAATAGGGTCAGAAGGAAAATGACCCTTGAAATAATATTCCTCCCGCCTGACATATTTTATAGCCTTAATCCTTTTTGCAGGTTCAGTATCTATAACTTTATCGATTAAAAGAAAGGGCTCCCTGTGAGGAATAATATTTTCAATATCTTCTCTGCCCATCTCTTTCATAAATTATAATCCTTTTCTATTAAAAAATTAATGGTAGAAAATAGAATCCTGTAGCTTTAAGATAGACGGAACTATACTTTTATAGTTTCATATAAAGACTTTCTTTTTAAACCTTATTTGTAATACAATTTAAAATAATAAAATTTTAAAATAAACTGCGGTCTGCATATGAAAAATTTTATTTTAGATAAATATTATAAATCTCTTACAACCGATTATATCGGAAAAAAACTTATTTATTTAGAAAAAACCGACTCCACCAATAGTTACGCTTCTGAGCTTATAAGAAAAAGAGGAGAAAACCTAAGTGATAGCCTGGAGGGAACAGTCGTGCTGGCTGAGACTCAAAAAAAGGGAAAGGGCAGATTTGAAAGAGAATGGATATCACCTTCGGGTGGACTCTGGTTTACCATAATATTTAAAACCAGCCTTGAACCAAAAGACCTCATTGAGGTCACATTAATTGCAGCATATTCAATAGTACATATACTGGATAGAGCTTATGGCATAAATGCAGCTATAAAATGGCCTAATGATATATACCATAAAAAACTAAAGTTAGGCGGAATTCTAACCGAAGTTGAAAAAATCGCAGATATAACTTATTTAATTATAGGCATAGGTTTAAATGCAAATCTGACTAAAGGTGATTTTGCCTCCTACAGCGGAAAATCAACATCAATTAAAATAATACTGGGTAGAGATGTAGAAAGAGAAACTCTCCTGTCAAAAATACTGTTTGATTTTGAAACAGATTATGAATATTACTCGCGGACAAAAGATTTTAAGACTATATTTAAAAAAATAGAAAAGAAACTTAAATTTAGCTGATTAAAAAGAGGTTTACCTTACGTCTTTCATAGCTCTTTTATTAGCAATCATTCTTTTTTCAGCGTTATTTACTACCAAATCAATATTCTGCGATTCCTTGGTTTTTATGGCAGACCCGATAGCAGCACTCATCGGCAGATTAGGTTTACTCTTCTGCTGGCATTTCCCCCGTATCCTTTTTATAACATTTTCTACATCTATTTCATCTGCATTTGGTAAAATCATAATAAATTCATCACCGCCCCATCTTACCACTACATCCTCGTTTCTGAAGCAGCTTTTCAATACATCTGCAAATTTTCGGAGCAGCAGATCTCCCCTTTCGTAGCCAAAATTATCATTCATTTTTTTTAATCCGTTTAGATCGCAAAAAATAATACTTAAGGGCAGCTGCCGCTTTGTATTAAGTCTTTTTAGTTCCTCTTCAAAAAAAGCACGGTTATAAAGCCTGGTTAATTTATCATGAAAAGAAAGATACCATATTTCCTCTTCCGCCCTCTTCTGTTCGGTTATATCCCTGAAAGTCCATACTCTTCCTATTACCCTATCATCCCTCTTTAGAGGAGCTGATGAACGCTCAAAAAATCTTCCATCTTTTAGCACAATAATATCAATGATGTCCTCTTCAGAATCATACAGTTCTTGGATTCTTTTTAGGAATTTTTTCTGGTCTGCAACTTGATCATTAATAATATCCAGTATTTTATCATCTGCTTCTGGCTTAATAAGTCTTTTTGAGATTTTCCATAGTGATAGGAACCTGTTATTATACATTAAAATCTTTCCCTGCTTATCAGTTGCATAAATACCGTCCAGGGTAGAATGAAGGATCGCCTCAATTTTAGATCTGCTTTCTTTGATTTCCTCTTCTGCCTTTTTCTTTTCTGTTATATCTCTGGATATACCGAAAGTCCCTATTATCTCACCCTTTTTATTGTAAAAGGGCATCTTTGTCGTTGATACCCACCTATCCTCTTTTCCCTGCCAGGTTTCTTTTTCTTCAATATTTACAATGGGTTTCTTTGTCTCGATTATACGCTGTTCATCTTTATACGCCTGCCTTGCATGTTCTTTGGAAAAGAAATCAAAATCGGTCTTTCCTATTGCATCATCTGGATTTTTAATCCTAAATTTTCTTGCACAATCTTTATTGATTCGGATACATCTGCTTTTCAGATCTTTGAAATATATGCTGTCAGTGATGTAATCCATAAGAGCATTCATCATATCTGATTCATTGATATCTGATTTTTTGTTTTCTTTCATTTCCAACCTGATATAAATTTTTATTGATTTGAATTAATATAACATAAAATAATATAATGTTAAATATATCCATCAATAAGCAAACCCATGTTCAGCAATATCAAATCAAAATCAAGAATTTTATATTTACCAAACAATATGTTAAATTTTTTACTTAATCATGTTATATTTATAGTATGTCATTAGAAGTATCAAAAGAAGAAATAAATGTTAAGATAAAGACTAACTCTTCTATAGTGATCGGTCATATACATATTATGCCGGGTAGCAGAATCATAGATTTTATAAGGTCCCAGTTTAACAAATTCATTCCGGTAACAGATACCACAGTGTATCCTCTTGAAAAGGGAATAAAAGACAGCGTAAATATCAGCGGTAAATATGATATTGTTTTTTTAAATGTAGAAAATATCCAGATAATAACTGCTATTAAGGATGAATCAGGCGGTAAAGAATAAGTTTTATACCAGCGGCTTTCTGCTGGTTATCCTCTTTATCAGCATAGGGGCTACTTCAAAAATATCTCCAACAATGCCGTAATTGGCAACCTTAAAAATGGGTGCACTTGGGTCCTTGTTTATAGCAATTATTATGTCCGACGTCTGCATACCGGCAAGATGCTGAATCGCTCCTGATATTCCACAGGCAATATACAGCTTGGGATTAACAGTTTTTCCTGTCTGGCCTACCTGATGCGGGTAGGATATCCAGCCCGAATCAACTGCTGCCCTTGACGCTCCCACTACACCTCCCAGCAGATCCGCAAGTTCGGCCAGCATGGAGAATTTTTCACTACCTCCTAATCCCCTGCCGCCGGAAACAACCACATCATAATCAGTAATATTTATATTTCCATCCTGCTCTTTTTCCGTTCCGATAAGCTTATATTTAGTCTTAAACTTAGACTCATCAATATCTATGTATTCTATTCTTTCCCCGTAATCTTCTCCGCTTTCTTCAATCTTCTTCTTCTCCATGACATGAGGTCTTACTGTTGCCACCTGTGGTCTTGCGTTCCTTGTGATAATAGTCGCCAGAATGTTACCGCCAAAAGTCGGCCTGGTCTGGAGAAGTACCTTCTTTTCTTTATCTATTTCCAGCCTGGTACAATCAGCGGTAAGACCGGTTTTTAATACGGCAGCTACTTTTGGAATAAGGGTCCTTCCAAACCAGGTTGCTCCTGCAAGAAATATTTCAGGCTTATATCTGGCTATTATCTGCACCAAAGCTTTGGCATAAATATCATCTAAATTCTGAGAAAAAACAGGACTATCCAGAAGATACAGCCTTTCCAGCCCGTATTTGAATGCCTCCTGCGCACTTTCTTTAATACCGCTTCCTATAGCAACTGCGGATAACTGGACTTTCAACTGATCGGCAAGTTTTTTGCCTTCACTGACAAGCTCAAGCCCTACATCCACTATCCTGCCGCCGCTTGCTTCAAGATATACACATACTCCGCTGTAATCTGAAAAATCTTTTTTTTCTTCAACAAGACCTGAAATCTCTATGGAATCAAATTTACAGACATCGATACAGGCTCCACAGAACACGCAATTTTCATTAATCACTGCTGTGCCGTCTATTATTTCAATAGCATCGTAGATGCAGGCTTTTTTGCAGAGGCCGCATCCGGTGCATGTTTTCTCGTTTACCCTAATTTCCATAAAAAGTAGTTTCTATCCTAAATCACATTTAATTTTTTAAGCTCTTTGTAAAGCTGCTCTACCTGCTCTCCAGTACTGCCTTCAAGTATCCTTATCTCGTGCTTTATATCAGGAGTAAAGATCTTTATCACCTGGGTATAAGACCCGGAAAGACCTACTTCATCTTCCTTTGTTCCCAACTGGGCTGCATCCCATACAGGTATTTGCAGGTTTTTTGCTTTCATTTTTCCACGCAGAGAAGGTACTCTTGGGGTATTGATTTCTTTTACTACAGATATTGCAGCAGGCAGATTTATCTCAAAAGTTTCATATCTATCTTCCATAAGCCGCTTTACCTTCATTTTATTCCTGCTGATCTCAGGTATACTGCTGGCATATCCTATAAAAGGCATATTAAGCCTGTGTGCAAGTTCAGGTCCGACCTGACCCGTATCTCCATCAAGAGTCTGCTTTCCAAGTATAACCAGGCGGCATTCTCCCATCTTTTCAATGGCCCTGGCCAGAGTAGCGGAAGTAGCCCAGGTATCAGCTCCGGCAAATGCCCTGTCAGAAATAAGTATTGCCCTATCAGCACCCACTGATACAGCTTCCCTCAATATTTCTTCAGACTGAGGTGGACCCATAGTCATAGCTATTACCTCTACCTCATCGCTGTCAAACCTCTCCTTTATTCTCACTCCTTCTTCTATCGCATAAGCATCAAAAGGATTTATTATGTTCTCTACCCCTTCCCTTACCAGGGTATTTGTTTTGGGATCGATTCTTATCTCTGTGGTACCAGGTACCTGTTTTATACATACTACGATCTTTATTTAGATCACCCTTCCCGAACTTTCCTTAAATTACTCCCCTTTTGATCATATCAAGTGCAATTATATTTCTAAGTATCTGATTGGTGCCTTCATAGATCTGAGTGATTTTTACATCCCTCATCATCTTCTCTAAGGGATATTCTTTCATAAAACCATATCCTCCAAATATCTGGATGGCATCACTGGTTACCTTGATGGCCATATCGGATGCAAATATCTTTGACATTGAAGAAAGTCTTGAAATATTTTTTTCTCCACTATCGATCACCCTTGCAGCATGATAAACAAGGGCTCTTGCAGCCTCTATATTTATGGCCATGTCTGCCAGCATGTGCTGTATTGCCTGAAAAGAAGATATGTGAGTACCAAACTGTTTTCTTACTTTTGAGTAACCCAGAGCCTCTTCAAGTGCTGCCTGTGCAACTCCTGCCGCCTGAGCACCCACTACAGGTCTGGACTGGTCAAAAGTCTTCATGGCTATTATAAAACCCATTCCCTCTTTACCCAGTATGTTCTCTTCCGGTATTCTGCAATCGGTAAAAATAAGCTCTCTTGTGGCAGAAGCTCTTATTCCCAGTTTATCTTCTTTTTTCCCAAATTCGAAACCGGGGGTCCCTTTTTCTACTATAATAGCACTCGCACCCCTTATTCCCTTTTTAGGATCGGTCATGGCAAAAATAACATAAATATCAGCTTCCCCACCGTTAGTTATCCACTGTTTGGTACCGTTCAAGAGATAAAAATCTTTTTCTTTTAAAGCCGTGGTCCTTATATTGCCGGCATCACTTCCTGCTTCTGCCTCTGTCAGCCCAAAAGCTGCAAGCTTCTCTCCACTGGCAATCTGCGGCAGGTATTTCTTTTTCTGTTCAACACTCCCGGAAATCATTATTGGTATAGCACCAAGGCCGGATGCTGCATAAGTAGTAGCCACACTCAGGTCACCCCTGCTTAATTCTTCGGTAGCAAGGCATATCTCAAAAATACCTGTGCCCATGCCTCCGAATTCTTCGGGCATGAATAATCTGAAAAGGTCGCTTTTTGCTATTTCCTTTATTATCTCCCCAGGGAATATCGCTTTCTCATCCATTTCCGCCCTTACAGGAACTATTCTCTCATCCACTATCTGGCGGCAGATGTCCACTATCATCTTTTGTTCTTCAGTTAAAAGATATCTCATAGATCCCCCGATTGTAATTAATTTATAGTACCAGTTTTATAAAAAGACGGGGGTATAATCCAATAGTTTCACTATTTAGGGCCTTAACAGGTTTTTAAGTAAAGATTAGCCGTGAAACTTTATAAATACAGGAGCGTCTTACCTAAATGACTTTAAAGCTTTTATATACATTTTTAAAAAATAAATTTTAATAACAATTCTTTATGAATATAAATAATACCAGGACAGTAAATAACATAAAAGCAGGAGTAAAGACTTACAGCCGCAGCACGGTCATTAATCTGTTATTTGCTTTGATCTTTGCCTTTCTAATGGTAATTTCAGCAAATTCTTTTATATACTTACCCTTTACACCGGTTCCTATAACTACCCAGGTATTAACTGTTATTTTTTCCGGCCTCTTTTTAGGCAGCAGGTGGGCACTTGCCAGTCAGACTTTATATATACTTATGGGCCTTATGGGACTTCCTGTATTCAGCGGTTTTAAAAACGCAGCCCTATTTCTGACCGGCCCTACAGTCGGTTATGTCTTAGGATTTCTAGCTGCTGCATTCATTACAGGATACATATATGAAAACTTAATTAAAAAAGTCGATTATTCCCTGAGCGATTTATCTTTCTGTTTTATTTCCTGCCTTGCAGGAGTGGCACTGATCCATCTTTTCGGTTTCGCCTATCTATTCAGCTATTTGTACAGAATAAACAGCACGCAATCAATTTCATCTGTACTAATAATGACCTGGAAATTGGGGACTCAGCCTTTTCTTATCATAGATTTGGTTAAGGTCATTACAGCTGTAGTTCTTGTAAATCTCAATAAAATTAAAAAATGAGTAATATTAAAATAAACGACATTACCATACGAGACATATTTCAAAACACGGAACTGGAATACATAGATGCAAGGGTTTTTAATAAAATCCTCGGCTGCTTTAACGGTACAAAATATGAGAGTCTGGAAATATTGGGCGGATCAAGTTTTGAAAGAGTACTTGAAAGCAATCTTAATCTTACACCACTGGAGCTTATCTCTTATATTAAAAATAAAATCCCCTCCATTCCACTCCAGATACTGATCGGGGCAAAAAATTTAGGAGGACCCGAGGTTTATTCAAAAAATATCATAAAAATATTTGTAAAACAGTATGTAAAAAACGGAATCGACATATTCAGAGTATATGATTCACTAAACGATCTTGAAAATTTAAAGTTTACTGTATCTACAGTGGTTGAAAACGGTGCCAGTTGCCAGGGAACTATAATATATGATGACCTTCAAAACATTAATTTCTACCTAAAGATTTCAAAAGAACTAAAAAAGTACGGATGCAACAGTATATGCATAAAAGATGTTGAATCAACGATGCTCCCTCAAAAAGCATCCCAGCTTTTTGCAGGCCTGAGCAGTGAAATCAAGATACCAAAATTTTTCAGCGCATCGGACCTCAGAGGGCTTCAAATACTGAATTATTTTGAAGCCTGCAGCAATGGTTGTAGTGGAGTGGATCTAAGTCTACTGCCGTCTTCTTATAACAACTACAACTCCACAGTCTTTTCATATATCCTGAGTCTAAAAAATACAAAAACCTCACATGACCTGGATTATTCAAAAGTCGTCCAGTTAAGTGAAAACATAAAGAAATATATCTACCCTCATATAAAGCAGGACCTGTATTCCACCAAATTCATTCTAAGCGATGCCAATAAAAACTTGCTCCCAAAATGGCTAATTTCAAGTATCTATCACCAACTGCAGGAAATCGGTGAGACCAAGGAAGTGGATTCCGTATTGGAGGAAGTTTTTAATATAAAAAGTGAAATAGGCAGCCCTTCACTTTCCACTCCCATAGGCCAGATCATCGGAAGCCAGGCAATATTAAACACAGTAATCTCCGATCATAGGTGGGATATCTTTTGTGATGAAATAAAAAAACTCATATGGGGTTACTTCGGCAAACTGCCCAGAAAAGTTGATAAAAAAATCCTTGAAAAACTTGAAGATAGCTCAAATGAAGAAAACAGTCAGGCAAGCATGGAAGTTAAAGATATTTATGAGCAGTGTAAAAACGAGTTAAAAGGCCTTTCTGATAAAGAAACTGATATTTTAAGTTATTGTTTCTTCCCTGAAAAGACTAAAAGGCTTCTTGAAGATAAAAAAGACGGTAAGAAAAAAACTGCGGCTGAGAAAAATCTGTATTTTACCGGTTCCGGGTTTAGCGGTAAGAGAATCGGAGTCAATCCTATGGCCAGACTTGGAAATTTAGACACCGGGAAATTAAGAGAAATAACCAGTATGGTCGAAAACAGTAACATAGAAGAAATCAAACTTGAGATAGAGGGCGTAAAAATTTCCATAAATAACCCAAAATATAGTTCAACGGTAAAAAGTACCGCTAAAGAAAAGGCACCGGAACCAACAGAGAAAAAATCTTCAGGCATTGTGGAAATCAAATCCCCTATCGTGGGAACATTTTATGCATCATCCAGCATGGACTCGCCCGCGTTTGTAAATGTTGGTGATAAAGTCAAGAAGGGAGATACCCTCTTTATAATAGAAGCAATGAAACTGATGAATAAAGTCCAATCCGAATATGACGGCGAGATAAAAGACATCCTGGTTTCCAATGAAGATACTGTGGAATTTGATCAAGTATTAATGATTTTAAAGAAATATAAAAAATAGTCATATGTTTAAAAGAGTTCTCATTGCTAATAGAGGAGAAATTGCATTAAGAATAATAAGGGCCTGCAGGGAATTAGGGATTGAAAGTGTTTCAGTTTACTCCACAGCAGACAGGGATTCCATTCATACCAGACTTTCTGATAAGAGTATCTGTATAGGACTTCCTCCACCGGGTAAAAGCTACCTTAATATTAATAATATAATAAGCGCCGCTCAAAATACTGCATGTGATGCAATTCACCCCGGGTATGGATTTCTTGCGGAAAATCCCGAATTTGTTGATACCTGCAAACAGAATAATTTTACTTTTATTGGACCTCCAGCTGAAGCAATTTCGCTTGCAGGAAATAAATCCAAGGCCATAGAAGTCATGAAAAAAAACAAAATACCGGTGATCCCAGGGTCTTCAGGCAATATTACTAATATAAGAGCAGCATTAAAACTCGGAAAGCGCCTGGGCTATCCTGTGATTATAAAGGCTTCCTTCGGTGGTGGGGGGAAGGGTATGAGGATCTGCAGTGACAAGAGAGACCTGGCTTCTTACTTCCCGCTAGCAAAATCCGAATCCGAATCTTCTTTCGGGATAGGCGAAGTCTACCTTGAAAAATATATACCAAAACCAAGACACATTGAATTTCAGATAATCGCCGATAACTATGGACATGTAATATGTGTGGGAGAAAGAGAATGCTCCATTCAAAGAAGACACCAGAAACTTATAGAGGAGGCTCCTGCAGTAAACCTGCCTCCAAAAATAATCAGTCTGATGCGGGAATTCGCAGTAAGAGCTGCCAGAGCTATTAATTATAAAAACCTTGGGACAATAGAATTCCTAGTGGATGAAAAAGGACATTTCTATTTCATTGAAATAAATACCCGTATCCAGGTAGAGCACCCGGTAACAGAAATGGTTACCGGTATCGACCTGATAAAAGAACAGATAAAGATTGCTTCCGGCCAGAAAATCAAAAATATAAGAGAAGATTATAAGCCCCGGGGACATGCAATAGAGTTCAGGATCAATGCAGAAGATCCTGATGATGATTTCAAACCCTGTCCCGGAAGGATAACGGAAAGTTACCTGCCCGGAGGACCTGGCGTAAGAGTTGACACTTTTATAAGCTCAAATTGTGAGGTTTCACCTTTCTATGATTCTCTTATAGCAAAACTTGTGGTCTGGAGCAGTACCAGAAAGCAGGCAATATGCAGATCAAACAGAGCGCTTGAAGAATTCAGAGTAGAAGGGATCAAGACTACCATACCTTTTTATAAAAAGATCATAAAGAACAAAAACTTCATAGCGGGAAACATCCACACCCATTTCATTGAAGAAGAAATAAATAACAAAAAAATTTAATAATTATATATCTCCATCAGCAGGCCTTCCCTGTCTCTTAGGTACAGCGTATCATGGTCATTATTCCATACAGGTTTCGGATTTCCCCAGTAGAACCTTCCTTTTCCGTCCTCACCACTTCCGGAAAAAAGATAAACAGCAGAATCAGGTCTTAGAACATAACTTCCAAACTCATAAATATTGGTCGCGCTGTCTTTTACAGTCCAGCCGTAAATGTTAACCGGATCACATCCGGTATTTTTTATGGCTATATACTCATCATTTAAATTTAGATTATCATTACCATCTGCATTATAATTCAAATCAATTTTTACCAAATCGATTTTTGATTTCTGCCATAAACCCAGATTATTTGACCTTGCAGCCCGCTCTGCCTTCAGGAATTCTTCAGTATATCTGACATCAGGAGGACAGGTATATGCATTAGCAAATCCCCTTTTTACCAATTCAAGGTTTACAAATAAATCTCCCACAAATATATATCTCAGCAGCCGGCCGTATATATCCACTTCGGATATGTCTTTTTTAAAAATTACCTCTTTACCCAAAACCATTGCCTCAAGGACTTCTCTGGCTTCATCAAAAAAATACATTCCCTTCTCAGGAGTGTTGATTCCTATTAATCTTACCCTCCGGCTGTCTGAAAGGACTATGGTATCTCCATCCAGTACTTCTTTTACCATCAAATTGTCATCTGTATATGAACTTCCGGATTCACTCTTATTAATTTCTTCATGATTATCATAGTAATACAAACCACAGCCATAAAGAATAAAAAGCGCAGCTGTGGTCAAAATTAAAAGTATTTTTTTTGGTGTGGTCATTTAATCTTACTTCTCACGCAGTTCCAAAAGTTTTTTTCTGACTTTACTGTTCAACCTTCTTTCAAAAGAGAAAAATGTTCTTTCAGAGCCCTCCTTCATTTTTTTTATGTCTTCCCTTACCTTATCCTTATAATTTTTGATTTCAAGATTAAATTCCCTGGTCGATTTTCGATATACATTTTTCCTGAAAATGACCTTCTGCTGTATATAGTCAGATGTTACTACAAATATTCTTCTATAATCGGCCTTCTTGCCTATCATCCCCTCAATAACATCGTCCGCCGTCCTGCCCCTTCTGGAAAAGATGACTTTTACCTCATCTATGGTCTGGGTAGTTATGCCGGTCTTATTGCCTTTTCTGGCATCAAAAACAACTGTTACATCACAATCCTTCTGACTCTTATACCAGATCAGATCTTCTATCAGCTTTTCTCTTAAATAGCTCAGGCTTTCATTACTCAGTCCCTCAGACTTAAAAAATCTAAATATGAAATTATATCCGTCTATTATCAGTAAATCTTTACTACCGGTGTTCTCTTTCAATTTGCTCCTGTATTCTGTATAAAATAATTCCACTTGCTACTGAAACATTCAGCGATTGCGTGGTACCACTTAGCCTTATTGAGACCATAGTATCACAATTGACTCTGGCCAGCCTGCTTATTCCTTTGTCTTCACTTCCAAAAACAAGCGCCATAGGAAAGGTAAAATCAATGTCATTTAAATATTTTACTTGGGGAGTTATATCCAGTGTGGTACCGTAAATCCAGAATCCTCTTTCTTTTAATTGCTTTATTGCCCTTACAATATTTACTACTCTGAACACCTTTATTTCTTCCAGAGCCCCGGCAGAAATACTGCTTAGCTTCTCATTTATAGAAACGCTTCTTCTTTTGGGTATGATTATTCCTTCAGAATTAAATGCAGCGCAATTCCTTATTATTGAACCAAAATTACCCACATCAGTCAATCCGTCCAGGATGACCAGCCTTCCTTTACTGTGATTTTTCTTATTTAAGTATTGTGCCAGATCACAATAGTTATATGGAGATACCCTGGCATATATGCCCTGGGAGCTGGCATTTTCAAAAGAAAGGCTATCAAGCCGGTCCGGTTCAACTTCAATAATCTCTATATTTCTGCTTCTGGCTTCCGTAATAATATTCTGTATTCTTAATCCCTTTTTTTTATTCCCTTTAAGGAAAATCTCATATATTTTTCTTCTGCCTGCGTTTTTGGTGATCAGTGAAAAAATAGAATTTATTCCGTACAGATACTCATTATCTGTCTTTTTACTCATTTTTGTCTTTTAAACTCTTATTTAAGCTTCCAGATGGTGCCTTCTTTTCTATCCTCAAGGATTATACCTTTACCATACAGGTAATCCCTGATTTTATCAGCTTTTTTAAAATCTTTTTTATCTCTGGCTGTTTCTCTATCTCTTACCAGCTCTTCTATCTTATCTTTTTTGATCCTTGTTTTAATTTTTATATTTTCCTTCATTTCCGTGATCTTACTTTTAAAAATTAATCCCAGGACTTTCCCCAGCTTTTCTATTTTTTCATATGCACCATATAGACTTCCCTTCAGGGAAGTAGTTATTTTAAAATCCGGTTTTTGAATAATGCCGTTTATATTTTTTATGAATTCAAATATATCGCCTATTGCTTTAGCCGAATTAAAGTCATCGTCCATAGACTTTTTAAAGTCATCATCAAGTCTCCCGGTAAAGGAGCCAATCCTTGATATAATACCAACATCTTCTTCTTTTCCGGTTTCATTACCGGATAGTTTTTCTGCCTGCTTTATTAAAAATTCAATATTTCCCATAGTATTTGTGATTCTTCCGACAGCCTTCTCCGCTTCATCCAGTTTTTTCATGCTGAATTCCAGAGGGCTTCTGTAATGCGTTGAAAGAATATACATTTTGATAGTCTCGGGAGAATGTATTTTAAGCAGGTTTTTTAATACCCAATTTTTTTTCAATCCCTGTGACTTTGACATCTTACCCGCTTTCACTTCTATCATACCGTTATGCATCCAATACCTGACAAAGCTTCCCTCTTTTAAAAAAGCAGCTTCGGACTGTGCGATTTCATTTTCGTGATGAGGAAATATAAGATCTATTCCGCCGCCGTGAATATCAATATTCCTGTCCAGCAGAGTAGTTGACATAGCAGAACACTCAATATGCCAGCCGGGTCTTCCATTACCCCATGGACTGTCCCATGAAGGCTCACCTTCCTTGGCTTTTTTCCATAAAGCAAAATCAATACTGTTTCTTTTTTCAGAATCATTTTCATCTGTATTCCGCATCTCAGTTATATTCTGTCTCGAAAGTTTCCCATAATCGGAGAACTTACCAACTTCAAAATAAACACTACCGTCTACTACATAACCATAACCATTTTTTATTATTTTTTTTATGATGTTTATTATTTCCGGGATCATCTCTGTTGCCAGGGGCATCTTGGTAAAGCCACCTATTTCCAGTTTTTTTATATCATCCATAAAAGCCTTGATATATCTGTTAGTTATCACTTTATAGTCGACTTTTTCCTCATTTGCCTTTTTTATTATCTTATCCTCAACATCTGTAATATTCTGTACATATTCCACTTTATAGCCCAAAAACTCCAAATAATTCCTGACCATATTAAAGACAATTACTGGTCTTGAATTACCGACTGAAATATAGTTATAAACAGTAGGACCGCAGACATACATCCTGACTTTCCTATCTTCTATCGATTTAAATAGTTCTTTTTTATGGTGTAAAGTATTATAAATTTTTAAACTCAATACTTCCCTCCTGATATTCAGGCATCGATTATTTTTTCTTTTTTCGTGTTTTCTTTATTTCCTTTTCCAGAAATTCTATTCTGGCGCAGCAATCACTTAAAATCTCGCTTACCGGGTCGGGTAAATGCATTCTATGAAATTCATCCGACAGTACTTTTTCCCCGCCTATTTTTACAATCCTACCGGGAACACCGACTACGGTGCAATTATCAGGTACGGATTTTACCACCACTGCACCTGCACCGATTATTACGTTTTTTCCTATTACAATAGAACCCAGGACTTTTGCTCCGGCAGATATAACCACGTTATCGCCAATAGTAGGATGGCGCTTTCCCTTTTCTTTCCCTGTTCCCCCAAGAGTCACTCCCTGGTAAAGAGTGACGTTATCGCCGATTTCCGAAGTTTCCCCAATTACTACCCCCATACCATGGTCTATAAAAAATCCTCTTCCTATTTTTGCTCCAGGGTGGATCTCTATTCCGGTAAAGAATTTACTGCTCTGGGATATCCAGCGGGGAAAGAAGGGTACTCTTTTTTTGTGAAGCCAGTGAGCAATCCTGTGATTTATTACCGCATGTACTCCAGAATAAGTAAGCAAAATCTCAAGAGTGCTTACAGCAGCCGGATCCCTTTCTTTTGCCGATTTTACCAGGTCCTTTAATTCAGCCATAAATCCCATAATTCAGCCTACTTCTACTTTTAAGTCTTTTAGTTTTTCACCTGTTATTTTTATAAAAGCTTTACTATCTTATTCATTAAAATCTATATTCTTATTATTGTCAAAAGAATTCAAGCAAGCCTTAAGACCTCATATGCATCTTCCTGCAGCAAGTGATTTTTAGTATAAAAAACGGGGGGGGACCATATCTACACCGCTTCCAAAAATATAAAACTTTATTTCAATAAAACTACACACTGCGCAGCAATTCCTTCTTCTCTTCCACAAAATCCAAGACCTTCTGTGGTGGTCGCTTTTATATTTACCATATTCTGTTTTATATTCAGGACTCCGGCTATATTCTTCTTCATTTCCTTAAAATATCCGGAAACATTTGGCTCCTGCATTATTAAAATCAAATCCACGTTGACAATTTCCAGACCCTTTTTCTCCATTTTTTTCGTTACATCATCCAGCAGCAGCAAACTCGATATATCCCTATATTTCATATCGGTATCAGGAAAATGAATCCCTATATCACCCAGTCCACATGCACCTAAAATAGCATCCATTAAAGCATGCACAAGAACATCGGCGTCCGAGTGTCCCACCAATCCTACATGATGGTCTATTTCCACCCCGCCAAGTATTAATTTCCTGCCCGCCTTGAAAGCATGAACATCAAATCCTAATCCGATCCTCATAAAAATCCAATCTTTCTAAAAAAGTTTTAGTATTTTACAGTTATTTCCTGTTGTTCTTGGTTATAATAAGCTCTGCTAAAAATAAGTCAATAGGCGTGGTTATTTTTATATTTTCATGCCTGCCCCTTACAATATTAACCTTGCAGTTCATCCTCTCCACCAGACAGGCATCGTCCGTACCGATGAAATTATCTCTTCTCGCTTTATTATGAGCTTTTAAAATAATATTATAAAAGAAAACCTGCGGAGTTTGAGCATTCCAGATCTTATCCCTTGATATAGTTCTATCGATGCTGTTTTTACTGATCATCTTTATAGTCTCCCGCGCCGATGAGGCCATTATTACACCTTTTACCAAAGAATCTTTTTTATTTTCCCTTATCAGTGTATTAATTAACAAATCAATCTCTTCAGACGTAATAAGAGGCCTCACACCATCATGAATAGAAACTATTTTAGTACTGGGGGGTACTTCTGTAAGGGCATTATAAACAGATTCCTGCCTGCTGCTGCCGCCTGCAATTAATCTCTTTACCTTATCGAATGAATATTTCTCGATTATGTTCTTACGGCATGATTTTATATGGTCTCTGGGTACTGAAACATATATTTCTTTTATCTTTGAAGACTTTTGGAAAGCACTGATAGTATAAGCTAATATTGGCTTACCATATATATTCATAAACTGTTTGCTGATATTCCCTTTTAGCCTGGTTCCTTTTCCAGCTGCTGTAATTATCGCTACATTCATAAGTTATCATCACTACTATTAATTTGAAAAACCTGCTTACTGCTGAATATATAAGTTTAACAATTTAAACAATATCCTGTTAAATGCTATATTTTAATTTTTGGGAATGTTCCTCCTTTTCTATCATACAATCCGTTATATAGGTAATATTCTGAAAACTTCTTTAGTCTATCATACAAAGCTTTAGCATCGGATTTTCCCATACCTTCAACTTCGGCTAAATTTTCTATACTCGCATTTAGAATATTCTTTAAATTACCAAACTTATCGATTAAATTAATAATTATTTGTTGAGGAAGTCTTCTTACTTCAGAAACTATTCTAAGCCCTCTCGGATGTACATTAAATTCCTTCAGATTTCCTTCAACCTTATAACCCAGAATTCCTGCGATATTATTCAAATCAAGCAGCTTTTCCGCACTGAGCTGGTTTATCCTTTCTCTGATATCAAACGGCTTACTGTTGACAGTCTGATTTGCATAATCACTTATGATATTCAATGAATCACTGGCAACATTGGCCATTAATTCTTCAACCTGCATACTTAACAGTCTTCCGTCAACACCCAATTCATATATATATTTCTTGACTTCCTTCTCAGTCCACTGGACGATACTTGACCTCTGAAGCACACCTGTCACATCGAAAAGCGTGACCATATCTTCAAGTTCCCTTATGGTCAGATTAAATTTAAGTTCATCCAGTCCTTCCTTATATTTTTCAAGTGTCTGTAATGCCTGATTTGCTTTGGACAGGACCACCCTTGGCTCCTCAAGCATATATCTTATATCACCTTTATATATTGTGACCACATCTCTTTTCATAGAAATAGAGATAACCAGGGTATTGGTCTGCTTTGCTACTCTCTCCGCAGTTCTGTGTCTGGTACCTGTCTCGGAAGTTTTAATTTCCGGATTAGGAAAAAGGTGGGTATTTGCATACAAAATGCGCTTTCCATCAGAACTTAATATAATAGCCCCATCCATTTTGGCAAGCTCGTAAAATTTTGTGGGAGAAAAACTGCTTCCCACATAGAAACCGCCATTTACCAGCTTTAATACTTCTTCCGTATCTCCAACAACAATCAGCCCCCCTGTCCTTCCCTGAAGTATATACTCAATACCTAATCTGAGCTCTGTTCCAGGAGCTACCTTCTTTAAACAATTAAGTAGTAATTCTTCTTTTTTTTTATTTACTGTCATATGAAATCAAACTTTCAATACACCGCTTCTACTTAACTTCTTAATCTCAAATCGCATCTTTTTATCTTTTGCGCTGACTTCGATCTTCTGGCCTGACTTGACTTCGCCGCTGATCAATTTTTCTGAAATAGGATCCTCTATTAGATTTTGTATACATCTTCTCATAGGCCTTGCACCCATAGTGGAATCATAGCCCTTATCCAGCAGCAGGTCCTTCGCACTTTTTTTAAGCTCTATCATAACCCCTTGAAGTTCGAGCTGCTGCTGTACTCTTGACATCATTAAATCCATAATGCTGTAGATCTGCTTTTTCTGTAATTTATGAAATACGATGACTTCATCAATCCTGTTTAAAAATTCAGGCCTGAATGCCTGCTTCAACTCACTCATCACCTTTTCTTTTATTTCATCGTAAGAGAGATCTTCAGTATTTATTTTCTTAAATCCCATAGGAGTATTTTTTTGTATTTCTCTTGCTCCCAGGTTAGAAGTCATTACAACAACAGTGTTTTTAAAATCCACTCTCTTGCCCTGAGAGTCGGTAAGATGGCCGTCTTCAAAAATCTGCAGTAATATATTAAAGACATCAGGATGTGCTTTTTCAATTTCATCAAGAAGTATAACGCTGTATGGTTTTCTCCTTACCATTTCCGTAAGCTGACCACCTTCATCATATCCCACATATCCTGGCGGTGAGCCGACCAACTTTGATACTGAATGCTTTTCCATATATTCCGACATATCAATCTGTATCAGCGTTTCTTCTTTATCAAATAAAAATTCTGCTATTGTTTTGGCAAGTTCTGTTTTTCCCACTCCCGAAGGCCCCAGGAACATAAAGGAACCTATCGGCCTCTTAGGATCCTTAAGGCCGGAACGGGAACGCCTGATAGCCTTGGAGACTGTTTTTACTGCCTCATCCTGACCGATGACCCTCTTATGAAGCTCATCTTCCATTCCAAGAAGCTTGGAAGATTCACTGGAGGTCAGTTTATATACAGGAACACCTGTCCAGTTTGACAGAACTTCCGTTATTTCAACTTCACTGACGACCCTCTTATTTGTTTTTTTACTTCTTATATTGGTTTCTTCTATATTCTTTTTTTCTCTGACCAGCCGTTTCTCCTTATCACGTAGCTGAGCTGCTTTTTCAAAATCCTGCGATTCTATCGCCTTTTTCTTTTCACTTATGGTTTTTTCAATATTTACATCTAATTCCTTTAAATCAGGAGGAGCAGTTAAATTTCTTACCCTGACCCTGGATGCAGCCTCGTCAACCAGGTCAATTGCTTTATCCGGAAGGAATCTGTCAGATATATATCTATAGGATAATTTGGCAGCCGACACTATGGCATCATCGGTTATATTAAGACCATGAAATTCCTCATATCTGTCCTTTAATCCCTTTAATATTTCAATAGTCTCATAGACAGAAGGTTCATTTATAAAAATCGGCTGGAATCTCCTCTCAAGAGCCTTATCCTTTTCCACATATTTTCGATAATCACTTACTGTAGTAGCACCTATGGCCTGGATTTCTCCTCTTGCCAACATTGGTTTTAATATGCTGGCAGCATCTATAGCTCCCTCAGCGGCACCGGCACCTACCAGTGTATGTACCTCATCAATAAAAAGTATAATATCGCCGTCATCCTTGATCTCACCCAGTACTTTTTTAAGTCTTTCTTCGAAATCTCCTCTATATCTTGAACCGGCGACCAGAGCTCCCAGGTCAAGGGTGAATATCTTTTTACTGGCAAGATTTGAAGGAATTTTGCCTTCACAGATAAATTGTGCCATTCCTTCAATAATTGCGGTTTTCCCTACTCCCGATTCTCCTATAAGGATAGGATTGTTTTTAGTCCTTCTGGAAAGTATCTGTATTATTCTTTCAATTTCACTTCTTCTGCCTACCAGTGGGTCAAGTTTTCCTTCCTTTGCCAGCGAAGTCAAATCCCTTCCAAACTGCAGTAACATCTTAAGTGATTTTTTTTGACTTCTTCCAGACAGAGATTTTTCTGGCTGAGAATAATAAGACTGCTTGTTCAGGAGTTCCTTAACTTTTTCTTTTACATTATCCAGAGTAATTCCCAGACTGTTTAATACCCTTGCTGCTACTCCTTCTCCTTCTCTCAAGAGTCCCAGCAGTATATGCTCTGTCCCAATATAATTATGACCCATTTGAAGAGCTTCTCTTAAAGAAAGCTCCAGAACCTTCTTTGCTCTGGGGGTAAAAGGGATATGCTCATAGGATTCGGAAGTTCCCTCGGTTACCACATCTTTTATTGCCTCCCTTATATCCTCAAAATTAATATTCAGCTCATCAAAGACTTTCGCTGCGATCCCTTCCTTCTCATCAATCAAACCCAGCAGTATATGTTCAGTACCTATATAGTTCTGCTTTAAGAACCTGGCCTCATCCTGAGCCTTGACCACTACTTTTCTCGCTCTTTCTGTAAATCTTTCAAACATTTAATTATTTCCCCTTAACATATTTATCCGGATAAAATCCCGGATTATCTTTATACGTTAATATTTTAGCATATTTAAGCAAACCAGAGTAATTAAAACAAAATCATGTCCCGGATTTATTCAGGCCGTAGTATAGGGAAAAGGATCACATCTCTTATAGAATTGCTGTTGGTCAATATCATAACCAACCTGTCGATCCCGATTCCTTCTCCTCCGGTGGGCGGCATTCCGTATTCCAGAGCTTTGAGAAAATCTACATCAATCCTGCCTGTAATTCTTTCTTCCTCACTTTTGCTTTTTGCCTGGTCCCTAAATCTATTTAATTGTTCACAGGGGTCGATCAATTCTGAAAAAGCATTAGCAATTTCTTCTCCCCCGATGAAGAGCTCAAATCTTTCAGTTAAATTTTCATCTTTAGGATGCTTGTTGGCCAGCGGAGATATTTCAATTGGATAATCCTTTATAAAAGTGGGCTGGATAAGCTTTGGTTCTACCAGCGCTTCAAAAATTCCATTTATAATTTTTCCTTTTCCGGAGCCTTTTTCTATTTTAATATCCAGATTCTCCGCTATTTTAGATAACTCCTTTATACTGCTGTCAAAGTTTACTTTTACTTTACCAAATTTATCAATAGCTTCAAGCATAGTAAATTTTTCCCACCGGCCTCCAAGATCAATATTATTACCTCTAAAAACGACACTTGATTTATCAATAGTTTCTTTGCATACAAATTTTACTAAATCCTCTGTCAGATCCATCATATCATTGTAATCAGAATATGCCTGGTAAAATTCAAGCATAGTAAATTCGGGATTATGCTTGTAGGATATGCCCTCATTTCTAAAATTTCGGTTTATTTCAAAAACCTTTTCAAAACCACCGATGATCAACCTTTTTAAATATAATTCAGGCGCAATTCTTAGATAAAGATCCGTATTTAGGGCATTATGGTGAGTTATAAATGGTTTAGCTGCCGCACCGCCCGGAATCAGCTGGAGCATCGGCGTCTCGACTTCCATAAAACCTTTGTCAGTTAAAAATCTTCTTACAGCATCTATCACTTTTATCCTGGTCAAAAAAACATTTTGTACCTCTGGATTTACAATGAAATCCAGATATCTCTGCCTGTATCTTAATTCTTTATCTTTAAGACCGTGCCATTTCTCGGGAAGTATTCTTAAGGATTTGCTGAGCAGTTCAAATTTGGAAACATTTATCGAGAGTTCTCCTACATGGGTCATAAAGACAGTTCCTTCCACGCCTACCCAGTCACCAATATCAAGGTCTAAGAATTCACTATATTTTTTTTCACCTAAATTTTTTAAATTAACATATAGCTGAATCTTACCTGTAAAATCTTTTAAATCGCTAAAAGTAGCCTTACCGTGTTTCCTAAAACCAGTAAGTCTCCCTGCTATTTTAAAAATATCACTGACACTGTCGTCTTTTTTCAGATTTGAATAAAGTTTCTTTATATCTATTACATTGTAGTTTTTATTAAATCTGGTTTTATATATTTCTTTGCCGCTTTTCTTTAGAGCCTTTACTTTCTCAAGTTTTTTTCTTAATGCCTCACCAAAAGGTTTTTCCGATTCTAAAAAATATTCAATCCTACCGTTCAATATTTCTTTATTCTCTATATAGTCTGACTTTGAATTTTTTTTGTTTTTCTTTTTTTCCATACTCTAAAGATTAAATCTGTTTATCTAATTCTTAATATCTTTAACCTTTTGGTTTCATTGGGTGTCTTGACCAGTACCTCATCTCCAATCTTCATACCCAGTAGCGCTCTACCCATTGGAGATTCATCCGAAATTTTATTTTTTTCCGGGTCAGACTCAATCGAACTTACAATTGTAAATTCCTTTTCTCTTTTTTTATTGATATCTCTTACTACTACAACCGTTCCAAGGTTGACCGACCCTTTATTATTATCCTTCTTTATAATTATATGATTATTTAAAATCTCATTTATCTGCTCTATTCTGCCTTCTACAAAAGCCTGCTCGTTCTTTGCGTATTCATACTCAGAATTTTCAGCCAGATCTCCTCCTGACTTTTTTGCATCTTTCAACCTCTCAGCAATTTCTTTTCGTTTATTATTTATAAGGTCTTCTCTTTCTTTAAGTAAGTCTTCATAACCTTCTTTGGTAAGACGATATTCTTTCATAAATATTTCTCCCTCAATCTACGTATTCTTACTTATAATCCCTATATCGCTATATAATACTTGAAAATTTAAATGTAGTTATTTAATTGAGGTATTATATTGTATGATATATAAGATGTCAAAAATAAATATCTGATTAACCAAATCTGCCTGTTATATAATCTTCTGTTCTCTTATCTCCGGGGTTGGTAAAGATCTTATTGGTATCATCATATTCAATCAATGTAGCAGGTTCATCAGTTTTTTCAGTTAAAAGGAAAGCTGCCTTTTGCGACACTCTTGCAGCCTGCTGCATATTATGAGTTACTATTACTATGGTATAGTTTTCCTTCAGCTCATCCATCAGATCTTCTATCTTCTGGGTTGATATCGGATCCAGAGCTGAAGCAGGCTCATCCATAAGTATTATTTCCGAGTTTACGGCAAGAACTCTGGCAATGCATAACCTCTGCTGTTGCCCACCTGACAGATCCATTGCATTAGTATTAAGTTTATTCTTGACTTCATCCCATAGAGCTGCTTTCTTAAGGCTTCTTTCAACAAGTTCATCCAGCTGCTGTCTGGTGTACTTTTTATGAAGCCTGGGTCCATAAACAACATTTTCATAGACTGTTTTGGGGAAAGGATTGGGCCTCTGAAATACCATTCCGACCCTCTTACGCAGATTAACAACATCTATATTATCCTTATATATATCAACTCCATCCATTATTATCTCACCTTCCACCCTGGTGCTGGGAATCAGCTCGTTCATTCTATTGAAAGTCCTGAGGAGTGTGGATTTTCCGCACCCGGACGGCCCAATTATCGCAGTTATGTTATTCTTTTGGATGTCCATACTAATATCCGCCAATACTTTTGATTTACCGTAATAAAAACCCAGATCCTTTACCTTTATTTTTATTTTATCGTCAATCATCGATTTTTAGCTCGCATTATCAGTACTCTAATTTTGCCTTATAATTCTCTATTTTCTTCGCCAGATCATTATACTTTAAAGCCAGTATCTGGATTGCCAGAAGTGCTGCATTTTTTGCACCGTTAATGGCCATGCAGGCAACAGGAACTCCCGAAGGCATTTGTACTATAGATAATAGAGAGTCAAGTCCTCCCAGCTCAGAAGCCTTAACAGGTACACCTATTACGGGAATATTGGTATATGAAGCAATTATACCCGGAAGATGTGCTGATTTCCCTGCCCCTGCAATTACTACTTCTATTCCTTTCTCCTTTATATTTTTTGCAAACTCTCTGGTCTTGTTAGGCATTCTATGCGCCGAGAGTATCTTTTTCTCATAACCTACTCCAAATTCCTTTAAAATATCCGATGCTTTCTTCATGACCGGCTCATCGGCAACACTTCCCATTACTATAGCTACTCTTTTAATTTTAACTGCCATCAGTAACCCCTTTCTGCTTTAAATGCAATATCTTTTCTGTATTGAATACCTCTGAACTTGATTTTTCCTAATGCTTTATAGACTTTTTTTCTTACTTCTCTGAAAGTCGAAGCTTTGGAGACTACTCCCAAAACTCTGCCCCCGTTGGTAACCACATTCCCTTCTTCTATTTTAGTACCCGCATGGAAAACAATTATATCATCGCTTCCCTTAAAATAATCCAGCCCCTCGATTATATCTCCTCTTGAAGAACTTTCCGGATACCCTTCTGATGCAGCCACAACACAAATACATTTATTTTTATCCCATTTAAGTTTTTTTTCAGTAAGACTGCCGTCTATACATTCTAAAAGTAACGGCACCAGATCTTCTTTCAGTCTTGGAAGCACTACTTGAGTCTCAGGATCTCCGAACCTGCAGTTATATTCAAGCAGGTAAGGCTCCCCCTTGCTAACCAGTATTCCCGCGTATAGAATTCCATTATACTCAATATTTTCTTTTACCATTGCAGCTCCAGTAGGAAAAATTATTTTTGATAAAATCTGCTGGTAAGTATTCTCATCGACCATGGGTACAGGACTATAACTTCCCATACCACCGGTATTTTTCCCCCTGTCGTCATCAAAGATCCTTTTATAATCCTGAGCCGGAGCCATTGGAACAATCTTGTGGCCGTCACACAGGCACAGTACCGATACTTCATATCCATCTAAAAACTCTTCGATTATTATCCTGTCCCCCGAGCTTCCGAACTTACCTCTTGAAAAACAATCTTTTACCGCTTCTACTGCCTGCATTTTATTATCTACTATTACCACGCCTTTCCCTGCTGCAAGACCATCAGCCTTTATAACTATGGGAAAAGTTTTTCTACTACCAATATATTCTACTGCCTTATCATGATCTTCTTTTTTAAAAATAATACCATCAGCACTGGGGATATCATATTTCTGAAGTAATTCTTTGGCAAATACCTTGCTTCCTTCCATAGCAGCAGCATTTCCGCTGGGACCGAAGATTTTATGGCCTCTCAACTTGAAATAATCAACTATTCCCTCCACCAGTGGTGCTTCCGGACCAACTACGGTCAGCTCTATTTCTTTCTTCTCTACCAGATTCAAAAGATTATCAAAGTTCTTTTTTGAGATATCTATGTCAATGCATTCGGCAATCTCTGAAATTCCTGCATTACCAGGAGCTGCATAAATCTTCTCTACCAGAGGGCTCTTTGAGATTTTCCATACCAGACAGTGTTCCCTTCCCCCACCGCCTATTACCAGGATATTCAATTTACTCCTTTGCCTGATTTTTTAAATAATAAGTGTCGATCTTTTATTCTGATCAAATAATCTGCTTTCTATATTATGATCCCTCATGATGATCTTACTTCTTTCAGCACCTACACTTACCATTGAAACAGCTACTTTTGCAATCTTCTCAATATTTTTTATATAATTACGCGCCTGTTTGGGGAGATCTTCAAAGTTCTTTATCCCGCTTATGTCCTCACTCCATCCCTGGTATTCTTCATATACAGGAGTGCACTTATGCAGGACAGTCTGATGACAGGGCATATGATCATAAACTTTCCCATCGTATTTATAACCGGTGCAGATTTTAACCTTTTTAAGGCCGCTTAATATATCCAGCTTGGTCAAAGCAATACTATCTATGGAGTTTATCATTATGGAATATTTTAATATAACTGCATCCAGCCACCCGCATCTTCTGGGCCTCCCGGTGGTGGTCCCATATTCATACCCTTTTTCCCGCAGGTAATCCCCAATCTTGCTGATGTCTTCAGTTGGAAATGGGCCGGAACCAACCCTGGTAGTATAAGCTTTTACCACACCTAGTATTTCATCCAATCTACTGGGACCTATTCCAGCCCCCACGCATACACCGCCGGCAATAGTTGAAGAAGAGGTCACATAAGGGTATGTACCGTGATCGATATCCAGCATGGTACCCTGTGCACCTTCAAACATTACTTTTTTATTATTATCAAGAGCTTCACTGACTAAAGAAGTAGTATCGACTATATATCTGCTTATTCTCTTTCCATACTGCCTGTATTTATCAAAAACCTCATCCATATCAAGGGGGTCCAGTCCATAAATTCTTTTTATAATCTTATTATTCAGTTTTAAAGATTCTTCAAGTTTGGTTTTAAATATCTTTAAATCCTTAAGGTCCTGTGTTCTTATTCCCTTCCTCAGAGCTTTATCTGCATATACAGGTCCAATACCCTTGTGTGTGGTTCCGATTTTTGATTTACCCAGCCTGTGTTCTCCTGCCTTATCCAGAATTATATGGTAGGGCATGACCAAATGCGCATTAGAGCTTATTCTTAAATTGTCTGTGTTTATTCCCTTGCTCTTAAGGTCATCCAGTTCTTCTATCAGGACTTCGGGATTTAAAACTACCCCATTCCCAATAACACAAATAACCTCCGGGTATAAGATCCCCGACGGGATCAGATGCAGTTTAAATTCATCATTTCCCTTAACTACCGTATGTCCGGCATTGTCTCCACCCTGAAATCTGACCACCATATCAACCTTGTTTGAAAGCAGATCGACTACTCTCCCTTTTCCTTCATCGCCCCACTGGCAACCGATTATAGCTAAACCAGGCATTTAGATCACTCCTTATCTTCAACCTGAAAGGATTTACTTAAATTAGAAAACAAGGCATATTCCTTATTGAAGTACATCCCTACTTTGCCTATAGGTCCGTTTCTGTGCTTGGATATTCTTATTTCAGCTTTCCCTGTATGCTTGGTTTCATCTTCTTCGTAATAATCATCCCTATAAATAAACGTAACCAGATCTGCGTCCTGCTCAATAGAACCTGACTCCCTGAGATCGGCTAAGATAGGCCTTTTCTTATCCCTTTTTTCCACTTCTCTTGAAAGCTGGGATACTGCCACCACCGGAATATTTAATTCCTTAGCGATGCCTTTTAGGTTCTGTGATATTTCTGTTATTTCCAGTACCTTGTTTCCCCTGTAGTTAGTTGTAGACTGCATTAGCTGCAGATAATCCAAAATTATTAATTTGACATTATTGACGCTGACCATCATACGGGCTCTGGCTCTTAGATCCATAACCGTTAAAAAAGCAGTATCGTCTATATATATTTTGCATTCGGATAATCTCTCCACCGCTCTGGCCAGCTGGCTCCACTGGCTTTCTTTTATCTTACCTTTTCTAAGACTGTGCAGATTTATTTTTGCTTCCGCACTCATCAATCTCTGTGCTACCTGTTGCTTTGACATCTCAAGTGAAAAAACAGCTACCGGGATTTTTTCTAACATTGCTACATTCCTGGCCATGCCCAGGACAAATGAAGTCTTCCCCATTCCCGGCCTTGCTGCTATTACAATCAGGTCTGAATTCTGAAAACCCGAAGTCATCTGATCATAATCTATATATCCCGATGGTATTCCCGATATATCAGACTTGGCTTCATGCAGAGCCTCTATCAATTCATAGGCTTCGGTGACTACGTTTTTCATAACTGCGACTTTAGCCTTTTCGCTCCCCCCGCTAAGATCCTTATATACTTCGAATATCAGCTGCTGTGCCCTGTCTACAGTTGAACTCAGGTCTTCAGGAACTTCGTAACCCATAGTCGCTATTTCAGTAGCAGCATAGATCAATTTCCTTAAAATAGAATTACTTCTTACAATCTGAGCATAATATTCCGCATTGGAAGCAAGCGGGACATTGCTTATAAGAGAATGGATATAGGTTTTTCCACCTACTTCATCCAGCAGACCTTTCTTTTTGAGATTATCTGCTATGGTTATTGGATCAGCAGGTTCACCCTTTATATATAATTCCATTATAGTATTAAAAATTTCCTGATTGGATTTTCGGTAAAAATCCCCTTCATCTACAATCTCCATTACCGATACAATAGCATCTCTTGAAATTAACATAGATCCGAGTAGGGATTCCTCAGCTTCTATATTATATGGGGGTATCCGTTCAAGTTTGCTGGTATCCAGCGGAGAGAGCTTCCCTTCTCTTTTAATTCGTTCTTTCATAGATTATTTCTTCTTAAGATTTTTCCTGGTTTCTTTCTCTTCTTTTTCTTCTTTTTTAGGGGAACCCTTTTTATCCTTGGCCTCAGCTTTATCCTCTTCAGGTTTTTCTTCTTCTTCTATTTTCTTTTCTTCCTTTTTTTCAGCCGCAGCCTCTTCCTTATCTGCCTCGTAAGCTTCAATTAATTCTTTTGATTCCTCATCAGGCTCGACTATTATTTTTAAAGGACTCTTGATTTCCTTATACAATCTTAATTCTGTGTTATATTCACCCAATTCTTTTATGTGCTCCTGCAGTTCAATTTTCTTTTTGTCTATTTCTATATTTTTTTCTTCAAAAATCTTTTCACCAATATCTTTATTGGTTATAGAACCGTAAAGTTTCCCTTCTTTTCCTGTTTTTACCACAAAAGTAATCTGTAGAGCTCCCAGCTTTTTGGCTAACTTCTCTGCTTCTGCTATATTCCTGGATTCCACCTTTAAAGCAGCCTGTTTTACAATCTTCATCTGATTTATATTACCCCTGGTTGCAGGCTTTACGATCCCATTTGGTATTAAATAATTATTAGCATAACCGGATTTTACCTCTACTATATCTCCGACATCTCCCAGTTTTTCATGATATTTTGTAAGTATGACTTTCAAATCTTCCTCCTATTCTATAATTCAAGATTAGACCAATCGCTCTCTTTTTAGCTTCCTGAAATTTACCCATATATCAATCAACCCCAAAAACGGCAGAATAAATATAGTGAATCCAATGAACAAACCCACGATTATAAGAATGATTATTTTTAATATAATTGAAACTTTAAATCTCTCAAATATGCCCCACAGCACTGAAATTCCGAGAACCAAGTACAGAAGTCCAAATACAACTAACAGATTGAATCCAGCAATGTCTATAATCAAATCAATATTACTCCCGGTAGAAGGAATCAGCACCAGTACCAGTCCAATGATCGCTCCCCAACAATAATACCATGGAAGATCCCACTCTTTAAAAGACAAAAATGGTTCTATATCAACATTGTATTTTTTAAGCATTTTAAAGCTTGCTATATAATTTATCACGCTTGCCATAACAAATGACGCTACTAAAAATCCAGGAACGACATACGGGAAAAACCTCAGGATATCCTGGGTCTGCTGAATTATCGAATCAAGCTGAGACTGCTCAATCGACAATAAATCGGCATAACCCAGAACTAATTGATCATCTGCTATCTGATCAACATAAACATTATAATTCTTTAAGACCTCACCAATAAAATTAATCCTGCTGACAGCGGATGCCAGTACAACATATAGTAAAACTGCTCCACAAAATACTGAGAAAACGCTCGTTACTATAAATATTTTACTTTTATTTTTACCAATGAATCTCCGGTAAATAAAGGAGACTGCAACTATTAAAATTATTGCAATCGGTGCAAGTATATAATCCAGTAAAAGCAGTATGATACAGGATATCACCGCGCAGATTATACCGTCCCTTATCCTGCCGCAGAGAACCAGCAAGGTAGCCGGCACTGGTATCAATGCCAATCCAATAATCCCGAAAAAGGGCATGTATGCAATAAAGACCAGGGATATAGTAGTAATTAAGGTAAGTATTGCGAGATTTAATTTTTTGGCTTTAGTGTTATTTAAATTATCAAAGGACATATCAGACTGCCAAGATTATATTTATCTTTTAAAATAAGGAATGAGAGCTATTACTCTCGCCCTCTTAATAGCCATAGCTATCTTCTTTTGGTGCTGTACACAATTACCTGTAGACCTCTTTGGTCTTATCTTGCCTTTATCAGAAATAAATTTTTCAAGCAAACTGGCATTTTTATAATCAATAGTATCAATATTCGCTTTACAGAAGTAACAAAATCTCCTTCTCTGTCTTAAATTGAGCATAGATCCAGTTGCACTTCTGGAATTTCTATCATCTCTTGTTTTTTTATTTTTTCTAGCCAATTAAAGTCTCTCCTCCTATATTCAAATTAGATAACATCAAACTTAAAATGGTATATCTTCGTCGCTGAAATCAGCTTCTTCAATATCAGCTTTCTTATTATTGCTCCTGCCGGATACCCCTCCTTCTGCTTTGGGATTTTTTTCTATCTTGCAGGAAGCAAACTCCAGGCTTGGTGCTATGACATCAGCAATTATCTTCACTGCCGATCTTTTCTGACCATCCTTATCTTCCCAGCTGTCCTGTGAAAGTCTGCCGGAAACCAGGACTCTGTCTCCCTTGTTCAAGCTTTCCGCACAATTTTCCGCAAGTTTATACCAGGCAGTCACATTAAAAAAATTTACCTGCGTTTCCCATTCACCGGAATCTTTATTTTTTATATTTCTGTTGACTGCGATCCCAAAACTTGCCACCGGAGTACCATTCGGAGTAAACCTCAGTTCCGGGTCCCTGGTCAAATTTCCTAAAATAGTCGTATTATTAACACCGAATGCCATGACACTTCACCTTCTTCTTATTGATTTTTATCACTTAAGATTCTTCACTTTTCACAATCAGATGACGCAGCACTTTATCATTGATCTTATTTATCCTGTCCAGCTCGTTAACGACATTACTGTCACCATTAAAATATACTATGACGTAATAGCCGTTCTCCTGTTTTTTAATAGAATAGGCTAATTTTCTGATTCCCCACTTGTCAATATTGGAAACTTTACATTTTTCCTTTTCCAGCAGTGAAGTAATTTTGGACAATTGTTTTTCAATATCTTCTTCTTTAAGGGATGGGTCAAAAATAACAACAAGCTCATAATTTTTCAATCTTTAGATCCTCCTATGGACTAATTTATAAATTAGGTTCTGCCTTAAGGCAGAACAGAAAGATAATAAGATAAAAAAGGCTAAATCTGATTTTTCACCATTATTACCATTAGGGATATTATAACATTTGAAATCAATAATCAATAACTAATTCAAATGAGTCCTATCCTTTATCCCTCATATATACATTGGTACAGGGGTAGGGAATCTCTATACCTTCCCTGTCAAATCTTTCTTTTATCCTCTTTCTTAACTGCCTTGCAATAGTCCACTGCTGTCCGGGCTTTACCTTGCAGATAATAGTAAATACTACGGCTGAATCGCTAAGCTCACTTACGCCGCCCTCACCTAATATTTCGGGCCTTTCTAAAATAGACTTTTTATATTTCTTATCGGATATTAATCCATCAAATACTTCTTCCAGAACCTTTATGACTTTATCTATATTTTCTTTGTAATGGACTCCGATCTGTATCAGAGCTCTTGACCAGGTATGAGTTCTATTGCTTAATTTGCTTATATCACCATTAGGTACAAAATGAAGAGTACCCTCAAGATCTCTTATTACCGTAGTCCTCAGGTTAAATTTTTCAACTGTTCCTGTTGTATCTCCTATAGTTATAATATCATTTACCTGATACCATTGTTCGAGTAGTATAAATATACCGTTTATCAGATCTTTAATGAGACTCTGTGCACCAAAACCAAATACTATACTTGCCACCCCAGCACCAGCGAGAAGGGGGGTCACGCTTATTCCGACCTGATCGGCTATTATCAGCAGGGCAGCTACTACGGAAATTATAATTATTAGATTAGAGACCACACTGGCAAATGTAAAAGTCCTTTTCTTAATAATCTGTTTATCGTCGCTGATCCTTCTTTCTACCAGCCGTCTGATCCTGCTGGCTACGATTTTGACCAATATGATCACTGCTAAAAGTACAGCTATTACAATTGCTATATTGAGCCAGTTATCCAGAAAGCTTTGGAATATATCGCTTCCAGCAATGTCCAAAGCACCATTATTATTCTCCATCTTTAACACCTTCCTTAAATCTATCCTGATTTACCATCATCACTTCTGAACCTGCTGTAAGTCTTAATAATTTTGTCTCCACTATTATCATATATAGGATTTAAATGACCCGTGAAATTTATAGTTGAAATATAAGGAAAACCCCTGTCAACAACTGCGATATTTATTGCTCCCTGATGCAGGATAATTGACCTCCACCTGGGCAGGGGGATCTGGAGCCAGTACACCAGTATGGAAAGTATAACCCCTCCATGGGCCACCACTGCAACATTACTGCCCTCTTCATTTTCTTTTACTATATTCTCAATTTCCTTTATCGATCTTTCTTTTACCTGGTTGAAACTCTCTCCACCTGTGGGGCAGTAATTATAGGGGTCATTTAACCATTGATGGAATTCTTCAGGGAAAACCTTGCCTAACTGCTCGAATTTCATTCCTTCCCATTTCCCGAAATGCATTTCTTTAAAATTATCTCTGATTATTATCTTTAAATTCTTTCCCTTATTTATTTTATTTATGATATTTGCTGTATCCACAGCCCGCTTTAACGGACTGCTGTAAATATTTGAAAAATTTACATCAGAAAGGTACTCCGCAGTAAGCCTGGCCTGCCTGATACCTTCTTTAGTAAGGTCTATGTCTTTATCGCCCTGATACCTTCCCTCTTGGTTCCACAGCGTTTGACCGTGTCTTATTAAAAATAATTTTACTGCCATATAATTTCCTCTCTACTCACCGATTTCTATTAAAGTTCCAAAAACTTAAACTGGCTGTAAACAGCCTTTTTAATACCTTCTGCCGATGGAAAGCTATACAATAATTTTCCTTCATCCAATGCACTTATAAAAATATCACTATAAGCACCTCCGCATTTAGCACAACTGTATTCGGATGCCTTCCTGTCTTCCAGGACTACCAGGTCGTTAAAGCAGTCCTTGCATCTTAATACTTTCTTGGCACCTGACTTTTTCCCTCTTTTTGCAATCTTTTTTCCTTCAATCTCTACAATATCCAGAGAAAAATCCATGACTCTGGCCGAGCTTATAGCTGTACCTATGCCAAATGCATCTGCTATATCTTTTAAATTTAGTATATCATCCTCATCCAGGCCGCCGCTGGCAAATAACTTGATATTCTCAAATCCTCTTATATCCAGTTCCCACCTAACCTCTTCTAAAATCTTTTTAAAATTCCCTCTCCTGGATGAAGGGGTATCCAGCCTTAAACCGAATAAATTCTTGCCAAGCCCTTCAGCTACTCTTACTGCTTCAAACTTTTCATCATTAAAAGTATCTATAAGAGATATTCTTTTAATTTCGGGACTGATCACACTGTCAAAAGCCTCTGTTGCTTCTTTGGTATCGCCTATAATCAGGATTAAAGCATGGGGAATAGTCCCTACTGGTTCCTGACCGATCAGCTCCGCGCCAAGTGTTGTAGAAACACCATCTGCTCCGCCGATAAATGCACTCCTCTCTACCATAGGAGCAATCGCCGGATGCATCCTTCTGGCTCCGAAACTGTAAATCAATTTATCCCCGGCGGCCAGCTTGCATCTCGCTGCTTTTGTAGCTATCCCGCTTGCCTGACATAGTAAACCAAGAATAGCTGTCTCGTATATTCCAAAGTCAAGATACCTGCCTTCTATCACCATTACCGGCTGAAAATCCCTAAATACCGTTCCCTCGGGCATGCATCTTACCGATATCATCCCTGTATCCGAAAGGAGTCTTATAGTTTCTTCTATCCCTGCCAAAATGCCCCAGCTGTAGCCGCAGGGGAAACCTTTTAAAAATATCTCAGCCTTGACCACCGGATTTTTTTTACTGTTTTTTAATATCTCTTCTGTTCTTTTAAAATATATATCAGTCAATCTGCCCTTTTTTATATCATCGGGGTCCGCGGTATGAAACATTACCTGCTCCTTATATTATATTTAACTTAAGTACTTTCTCCATCTGCTTAAGTGCAAATCTGTGGTCTTCGGGATTTAGACCGATCACTGCATCTTTTACCACCTCTACTTCATAACCTCTCATCACTGCATCTACCACTGTATAAAGAACACATATGCTGGTAGCAACTCCTGTAAATACCAATTTCTTGACTCCCAATCTCTTCAATACCTCATCTAAATCAGTTTCAAAAAAAGCGGAGAATGTGCTCTTTCTTATAATAATGTCGGTACCCTGGGGCTTGAGTTCTTCTATGATTTTTGAGCCTTCCGTATTTTTAACAGCATGGGGCGGGAACATTTTAAATTCCCTGTCTTTTTTATCATGGCTGTCACACAAATAAATCACCGGGTAACCGCTGCTTCTGGCTTTTTCTGTCTCTCTCTTGACATGTTCGATTATCTTTTCTATATGTGGGATTTTCAGCGGCGCACCGTCGCGTACAAAATCATTCAGCATATCTATTACTAAAAGAACCTTTTTACTTTCCATATAACCACCCCATAAAATCTATCATTAAACAGCCGGATTTTGATATAATCCCGGATTTACACATCTTCAGCAGTATAACTAAGATTATAATACCACCTGATAGCCGAATTTTGTAATGATTTGTACCACGGAAATTTATATATTGTCTTTTTACCTTCATCTTTATAGAATTATACGGTAAATAATTTATCAAAAAACTACGACCTTTAAGAATAAAAATGAAAAAAAATAAAATCATCCTCAGTAGACTTTCTACCTTAAGCATCTTTCTCGTTATTGCCATATCTTTTCTTTTCTTGCTGTCTTCATGCACACAGAATATTTCTCTGTATTTTGCTGATTATGGGGAGAACGAGTCCTATCTTGTAAAAGAAGTAAGGCAAATCCAGACAGGTGACGCACTCTTAAAAAAAGTAGTAGAAGAACTTGTAAAAGGCCCGGAAAGCAGCAATCTTTATCCCACCATACCTTCCGATGTAAAAGTCAATTCAGTGGAAATATCAGGCAGCACTGCTGTCGTAGATTTCAGTAAAGATATTATAACCAACGTAGATCAAATACCTCACAGCTCCACTACAGAAGTTCTGGCCATCTACTCAATCGTAAACACGCTTACCGAATTTGAAGAAATAGATAAGGTAAAAATAACTGTAGAAGGCAAAGACAGCGGTCAAATAAACGGATTCTATATTGAAGATTTCTGGGGACACCTGGGCATCCATGAAGAATTCACAAGAAACGAAGAAATAATAAAAAGCAATTAATAGCAGCCCCAGATACGGAAATAATATGATACAGGACAATAAAAATTCGGATAGCCCTGACCTTTTAAAAAGTAAAATAAATGATGTTCAGAGTTTTTTTAAAAATACTTTATCCTCTCTGGATAAAAGGCCTTTAATCGGTTGGTTCTGCACTTACACCCCGGAAGAACTGATAATCGCCGGTGGGTTTACTCCTTTAAGAATTATGGGAAGTAAAAAGATAGTAAAATCGGAAAGCTACTTCCCTATAAATTTCTGTCCCTATATAAAATCAAGCTGGGACAGCCTGCTGTCTGTCATGAGTAATCTTAAAGCGTTGGTATTTACCAACTCCTGTGATGGTATGAGAAGATTGTATGATACTGCAAATACCTATCTAAAAAAAATCCCCTCGTATCTTCTGGATGTCCCACGCCTTCGGGGGGAAGATTCTACAGCTTTTTTTAGAGATAATCTTGCTCATATGAAAAGATTTATTGAAAATACAGCCGGGGTCAAAATAAGAGAAAAAGAAATAGCTGAAGCTGTACTTCTTATAAATAAAAAAAGGGGACTTTTAGAAAAATTCAGCCTTATATTCAGGAAGTTACCCCGCCATATATACATTTCTACCTACTACAGGATCATGGAGTTGTCTATGACATCCGAAGCTCAAGTGTTTATAGACGACCTAGAAAAATATCTAAAATTCATAGAAGATTCTGCCGGGCAAAATAAGACCATTTCAGAAACAGAAAAAGGAAGCATTCCCGGAATAATGGTCATTGGTAATTTTATCACTGAAGAAAAATTATGGGATATGCTGTCATCAATGAATCTCAGAGTAGCTTCCGATGATCTCTGTATCTCAAGCAGGTACTTTAAAAACCTGGTAGATAAAGACGGAAGTACGGATATACTTGCCTCCCTGGCCTGGAGATATCTAAATAAATCTCCATGTATGAGAATGGCCGATCTGGGGCTAAAACTGAAAGAAGTTGAAAATACTATAATAGAAAACAGCATAGAAGGTATAATATTTATTAGTTTGAAATTCTGTGATACAGTATTATATTCCTTTCCCCTTCTGAAAGAGAGCTTTAACCAAATGGGAATCCCTGTGCTGTATCTAGAAATGGAATATAACAATTTTTCAGAAGGCCAGCTAAAGACAAGGATACAGGCTTTTCTGGAGATGCTGTAAAATAGATATAATCAAGATGGGA